>OGHJ01000019.1_pt1 | contig 243515 bp, 232 predicted proteins | sample 1571351 | NCBI WGS metagenome assembly OGHJ01 (sample SAMEA2582037, study PRJEB24529) | metagenome | biome: Human gut stool | place: China | collected 2011 | reverse complement strand
GTTTTTATATTCATCCAGCTGTCTCTGGATATACATTTTATAATAAGCAGGCAGACGGCTTTCCACCAGATTCCGATATTCCTCCAAATTTCCTTGCAGGCTTTCGGGAATCTCCCCATGCAGAAGCAGCCCGTCATAGGCGGCATTGATTTCCGTATTGCCTGTAATAATGCCGTCGATAATGCCGTAATAGCGCTTGAAGCCGTTCAGCAGGTCATTGCGGTCAACCGCTGCGCCCTTGGAAACGCGGTCTTCACTCTGATAATAAATATCCGCCTGCACCGCTCGGTCAAGCGTACGGCTGAAGGCCTCGCGGAATTCCTCCGTATCATAGACCGTATCCGCATTGATGACATCCCAGCTCCAGTTTCTGGAAATATTCACGCCCACAATGCCGCAGAAGAAAATCGACACCGCAAAGGTGAAAAAAAGAAACACCGCAATTCCCTTATATCTCAGCCGATACAGCTTAGATTTTTTCAATTTTGTAGCCAATCCCCCACACCACCTTCAGATATCTTGGTTCCTTCGGGTTAATTTCGATTTTCTCCCGAATCCGCCGAATATGTACGGAAACAGTATTTTCCGGCGAAAAGGAGGATTCATTCCAGACCCTTTCGTAAATCTCATCAATCGAAAATACCTTCCCTGCGTTTTCCATCAGCAGCTGTAAAATGCCGTATTCCGTCGCCGTCATCTTCACCAGCTTGCCATTTACGCGCACCTCCTTCGCGTCCTTATCCAGCTCCACATCCCCGATACGAATCACGTTATTCTTCTCGGCAATGCTGCCCAAGGAGGTATAGCGGCGCATCATGCTTTTCACGCGCGCCAGAAGCTCCAGCGGGTTGAACGGCTTGGTAATATAATCATCCGCGCCGAAATTCAGCCCCAGTACCTTATCCGTATCCTCGGATTTCGCGGAAAGCATCAGAATGGGAATATTGCAGATTTCCCTGATTTTCACCGTTGCTTGCAGCCCATCCAGCTGCGGCATCATAATATCCAGTATAATCAGATGAATTTCGTTTTCCTCCAACGCCTTCAATGCCTCCAAGCCGTTATACGCCTTGATGACACGATAGCCGTCCTGCTTCAGATATATTTCTATCGCATCCACAATACTGTGGTCATCATCACAAACCAGAATGTTAAATTCTTCCATTTCCTATGTCTCCTTTACACATTTTTTATAGCATATCACGTTTTTCCGACAAAAAAAACTGCTTTCTCTTACGATTTCTTTAAGGTTCGGAAAAAATACGCCCCAAAGCCGCGCAGAATTTGCACAAATAAAAAAACTTCCGCTTTTCCCAAAAAAGCTGTTGACAAAACCCGTCTCCTGCGATATACTAATTTTCGTTGCGGGTCATTAGCTCAGTTGGTAGAGCACTGGACTTTTAATCCAGGTGTCCCGGGTTCGAACCCCGGTGGGCTCATTAAGATGGGAATGGTTGAAAAGCCATTCCCTTTTTTCTTTTTGTGCCTAGTGACTAGGAGGGGAACGGTCGTCTTGTGAAGAAATTCATTCTTTATTATTTCCATGCATTAATTATTGTGATTTTGAAAACCCGCATAAACACTGGGAATGTTTGTGGGCAAGTTGGGCACTTTTGTGGCACTTGGTGTCAGAGGGAGAGGGATGATTGAGAATAGGAGTTTTAACTTGGTTGAGTTTTATGTTAAAATGGGGAAAACGAATCGCAGTTTGTAAGGAACAGAAACTTTGGAGTTTACGGAGGAAAGAATAATATGATTTTTCATTATGCAGGCAAATATAATGGAGACGAAAATAGTCTTCCATACAAAGAGCATCATCCTAATGCAATTCCATTTAAAGAACCAAAGGATATGAAGAAATATTCGCTTATTGCAAATTTAGGATGCGTTTTGATAATGATTGTATTAGTAATTCCATTCTTGCTTATGGGCATAAAATATATTCCTAATAGCAAAATACAGATGGTGGCAGGAGGAATTTGTGGTGGATTGTCTATGTTTCCGCATGAATTATTGCATGCAGTATGCTTTAAAAAAGATGTATATATGTATAACGACCTAATACATGGTTTGATGTTTGTAGTAGGAACAGAAGATATGAGTAAGGCACGATTTATTTTCATGTGCTTGTGTCCAAATCTTATTCTAGGCATAATTCCCTATATTTTATTCTTGATATTTCCACAACTTGTTGGGGTAGGCTTATTTGGAATTATTTGCATTGGAACGGGGTTTGGAGATTACTTAAATATTTACAATTCAATAAGGCAGATGCCAAAAAATTCCAAAACATATTTATGTGGAATGCATTCTTATTGGTATATGTAGGAATATGCAGCTTCCAGCTTATAGAACATATTATACATAAATATAACAATTTAGAAAGTTAAATTAACAACAGATAAACATATTAGTATAAAAATATAATAAGATTACAATGCGAGGTTTAGGTACTATTATCAATGTACTTTGGGCACTTTTCAGGCACTTATTTATAAACTAATAATTTGATAAAAACGATTAGAACAGGTATAGTTTTTCCATTTTCACCTAGAAAGGTTTTTAGAGTTTATGATGCATCATATTCTGAAAAATTGGTTCATAAAGAATTAGCACAGTATCGAATAAGGAATGATAGAGAATTTTTTATATTATCATATTCAAAAGCCTGTGAAATGATAGAGAAAATTTTAATAGACAATAATATGATGTATTATAAGTATGACAATAAAGAGAAGTAGGAATTTGAGTATTAGTTTATACCATTATATTTACAGATACAAGTAATAAAGAGAAAATAGACTGCATGGTAATCAACATGTATCGGTATCTATCTTTTGAAGAATTGTATCAGCATCACAGTAAAGTATCCATTGGATATAACAAAGATGAGATTGCAAATTCGAAAGAAATGCTCATGTATTATTCTAACGAAATGATAGAGCAATATGGTGTTGTTGCCATTGAAATAAAAGTGCTATAGCTTCCTGTTTATAGACTACATCTTACATAATATCCGTAAATCCACCAACATACAACTATATATAATAATTTTAATACAAAGAAACATAGCAAGTACTTGAGTAATAAAACTTAAATACCTGCTCTTATTTTATTTATAGGAGGTTGTCAATGTTATTGGTAATGGATGAGGATTACTTTACCGGGGTTCGAACCCAGTGGGTTTATTTATTCTTTATTAATTTTTAAAATAGGTTTATGATAGAATCAATTTAAATACAGAGGTGATATGAATTGATTATAACAGTCATAGCGATATTGATAGCTGTACTTATTATTATCGTTGTAACTAATATTGGTAATAATAGTAGCGGTAATAATAAAAAGCCACATACTTATGAACCGTGGGTGATTGAAGCACCTGAAAAGCGGGCTGGTCGTCGGGGAGAACATATAGCGACAGAAATCATTAAGGGAGTACTTCGTGAAGGAGATTATTTATTCACCAATATTTCTGTATCGTACGATGGAAAGCGCACAGAACTTGATAATGTTGTTGTAAATAAATATGGTGTGTTTATTTTTGAAGTTAAGAATTACAAGGGTCAACTTTATGGCAATGAGGATGATTATAATTGGGAAAAATATAAAGATGACGGATATGGAAATACATTTGTGAAAGAAGTCAAAAATCCTGTTAAGCAGGTAAAAAGGCAGATTTATATCCTTGCGAAATATCTGGAAGGCTATAATGTGTGGGTTGAAGGATATGTTATTTTAATCAGAAGTAACAGTCCAGTTCAAAGTACATATATTTTGCAGAGTGTCGAAGATATCGACAGGGCAATTCATACATTTAAACGAAATCATTTGAGTAGGGACACGGTTGAATCAATTAAGAAGATGCTTGTATAATCATGGTAGATTATAATTATTAAAAATAAGAGCAAGTATTTGAGTATAGAAACTTAAGTGCTTGCTCTTATTTTATTTATAGGAGGATACTATGGATGACAAAATGAATGATGTGATTGATGAAGTACAGAGAAGACTTGGAGAAGAATATGAGGTGAAAAGGGTTGAAGTTATGAAGAACAATGACACAAAACTGAAAGAAATTCAGGTCAGGAGAAAAGATAGGAATGTTGCAAAGATATGTTACTGGACTAGTGAATCAGTTGATGAGATTGTAGCTGTGATAAATAGAAGCCTGGCATGAAATATACATTTAGGAGTGAAAAAGAACTTCAAGGGAAATAGAATGATTGTAAATGGAAGTTCTAACTTGGTTGAGTTTTATGTTAAAATGGGTAAAATGAATTGTAATTAATAGGGAAAAGCACATGTCAAAGAATCTTTGCGTAACTATATGTGCAATGTAATGAGATGATTGCTTTATTTTCAACATTATTTTTCAGATAATAACATTGAAAGGAGGACGTAATATTATGAATATAGGGAATCAAATATTGAACATTCGGAAAGAAAATCAATTAACACAAGAGGAGTTTGGCAAATTATTTCATGTTACCAGACAAACGTTGTATCTTGTTTATTCTCTCCAGATTCATTGATAAGAACTACAGCCATTATTGTTGGAATTACAATGATAGGTATTGGCTGGTATAAAAAATCAAAGAGTGACAAAAAGGTAGTTCAATATATTAAAGAACATGATTAAATGAATTTAATAAGGGCGGTCCTGTTGTGCAGCATGTGTGAGAATAAAAGGAGATGGCAGCATTATGAACAAGGCATATGAGCGAGAAACGGAAATGTGGAATCAGGTATTTAAGGAATGTACACCTGTGGATTTAAGAACTTTAGATTTACAAGTTGAAACAATGTTTGACGAAGCCTTAAAGCTGTTTGCACAAAAAACAACAAATGTATTAGATTTTGGCTGTGGTACAGGAGATATTTCTTTTCAATATTTGCAGTATCAGCCTACACATAAAGTTTTAGGAATTGATGCTTCAAAAACGGGCATTGAATTTGCAACTGAAACAGCAAGATTAAGTGATTATAAAACGGCAACTTTTCTTGAAGGTACAGACCATACGGTAAAGCAATTAGAAGAGAATTCATTTGATGGAGTGATATTATCAAATGTGTTGGATGTAATGCCCAAAGATGTGTCAAAGGAGGTAGTTGAAGATTTAGAACGGGTATTGAAGCCTGGTGGATATTGGTTTATTAAAATGAATCCGTATTATTCAAAAGAAGAACTGGAAAGTTTCGGATATGAGAATATGGGAAATAACATTTATGAAGAGAATCATATTATGAGACTAAGACAGGCTACAACAAATTACTGGAAAGAAAGATTTGCACGTTTTGGAAAGGAAATTATTTATCTGGAATTTGAGTATCCGTGGCAGGAGGGAATGAATCGTTTGTTTGTTTATCAGAGTTAAAAGAACCTGGTCAAAAGAATCTGGTCAAAAGAATCTGGCTGTACTACATTTGCAATAATAAGAAGTTTGCGCTATAATACTATTTATACAAGACGTGAAATTTAGTATTGATTTAGGAGATATCGCTTATGAGAGTGTTTTATGGGCTTATTATTACGGCGGTAATTTTAATGATTGGGGCGTGTGCTTTAAAGGCATATAAAAAAGAGGGTGCACTGGCAAGAGTTGTGTTTTTATATGAGCTTGGTGCATTTATATGTGGGATAATATTTTTAGTGTATACATATGTTCCAGGAACCACCATTACAGTTCTGTGTAAGGGACTTATTATGGCGAGCTTTGACTGGCTTCTTATACTTCTTATGTATTATACCCAGTATTATACAGGCATGTTTAAGGGCATTGTGGGTGTAAAAGTTTTTATGATTGCATATTCGCTGCTTGAGACTGTTGCATTTCTGATTAATACATGGACGAGATGGATATTTGATATAACATATATATCGGATGACCAGATAATTGTCCAGTTTGCAAAAGGTAATGTTCTGGGCAGGTTACATTATGTATTTGCTTATGGCATTATGTTGCTGCTTATTTTAAGTTATATAGTAATGGTTGAGAGGATGTCAAGATTCTACAGATTCAGGTATTTTGCTATTCTCATATTATTATTAGCTGCATCTTTGCTTGATATAATGACTACGTGGTCTGATTCAATATATGACATGTCAATGGCTGCATTTGGCATCATGTCTATACTCATATATTATCTTACATACAGGTATGTTCCTAATGAGCTTATTGAGAATACATTTTCACTTATAATCAGGGATATGAATAGTGGAATTATATGCTTTGATAATGCCGGAAGATGTATATATTGTAATGGTATTGTTAAAGAAATGTATTCTATTAATGATAATATTAATGAAGTGGAGCATAATTATGCAAGCTGGCTTCATACTCAGACAGAGCATGATAATAAGAAATTCAGGCAGACAATCAGCGTGGGAGATGAGAGGAGAAGCTTTGATATTTCATATAATCGTGTATATGATGATAAGCATAATTTTATATGTGATTATTTTATATTTAATGATCGTACGGAAGCTGTTGAGCTTTTAGAATATGAAAAGTTCAGAGCTACACATGATAATCTCACGGGACTTCTTAATAAGGAGCAGTTCTATGAGGAAACTGCCAATGTGTTGAGAAACGACAGGAATCACACATATTGCCTGGTTTGCAGCAATATTAAAGATTTTAAGCTTGTTAATGAGCTTTTTGGAATCGAAAAAGGTGATGAGATTATTAAAATGCAGGCGGAGCTTATTAAGGCTTCATCTGAAAGTGGCTATATATGTGGAAGAATCCAGAATGACAGATTTGCTGTGTGTATGCCGAAGGACAGTTTTAAGAATGAAATAATGCAGAATAGTATTGTAAGTATGCAGGACAGATTCAACAATGCATCATTTAAGATAAGGGTTGTAGTTGGTGTTTATGATATTGAAGATGTTGATGAGCCTGTAAGTAATATGTGTGATAAAGCATTTATTGCGAGCGAGACTATTAAGAATAATTATGAAACTAATATTGCATACTATGATGATAAGCTGTTAAAGAGAACTCTTGAAGAAAGAAGAGTTATCAGTGAGTTTGAAGGGGCAATTGAGAAGAAAGAATTTAAAATGTTTCTTCAGCCACAGGTTAATACTCATGGTAAGGCTTATGGAGCAGAGGCGCTTGTGCGCTGGCAGCATCCTGAGAGAGGTTTGCTGTCGCCATTCTTCTTCATTGATATTCTGGAGACTACAGGTCTTATATATAAGCTTGACATGTATATGTGGGAATGTGCAGCAGCTAAATTAAGTGAATGGAAGAAGAAGGGTGATACGGTTCATTATATTTCTGTAAATATATCTACTAAGGATTTTTATCTTATAGATGTATATGAGGTTATTACATCAATTGTCAAGAAATATGATATTGAACCTAAGATGTTAAAGCTAGAGATTACCGAGACAGCACTTATGTCTGATCTTAAGAAGAATATGGAGGTAATTAAGTCTCTCAGGGATTATGGATTTAAGATAGAGATTGATGATTTTGGAAGTGGATATTCTTCGTTGAATATGTTAAAAGATATAAGTGCAGATGTTCTTAAGATTGATATGGCATTCCTGCGTGCTACAGAGAATGAGGTTAAAGGACAGGATATTCTGGAGGCTATTATTTCTCTTGGTGGAAAGCTTGGAATGGAGGTAATTACTGAAGGAGTAGAGACAGACAAACAGCTTATTATGCTGACAGAGATGGGCTGTCATATATTCCAGGGATATTATTTCTCAAAGCCTATACCAGTCGAAGAATTTGAACAAAAATACATGAATGAATAATGGGAGGAAGTTATGAGCGAGAATTGTTCAGGAAGTTGCTCAAGCTGTAGTTCAGACTGCGAATCAAGAAAAGGACCACAGATATTAAGAAATGCCAATAATGGCAAAGTTAAGAAGGTTATAGCTGTTGTCAGTGGCAAGGGAGGTGTTGGTAAATCACTTGTCACATCAATGCTGGCAGTTAAAGCCAATAAGGATGGAAAGAAAGCGGCAATACTTGATGCAGATATTACAGGACCATCTATTCCTAAGTCTTTTGGACTTACTGAAAGGGTAACATGTAATGAAGATGGAACTGTAATGTATCCTGAGACTTCAAAGAATGGTATTAAGGTTATGTCACTTAATCTTCTTATGGAAAAGGAGACTGATCCGGTTATATGGAGAGGGCCTGTTATTGCGGGTGTTGTTAAGCAGTTCTGGGAAGATGTTGACTGGGATGAGACAGACTGTATGTTTGTTGACTGTCCTCCGGGAACAGGAGATGTACCTCTTACTGTTTTCCAGTCTATGCCGATAGACGGAATTATTATTGTAACTTCACCACAGGATCTTGTTTCAATGATTGTGGAGAAGGCAATTAATATGGCTAAGCTTATGAATATTCCGGTTCTTGGAATTGTCGAGAATATGTCTTATTTCAAATGTCCAGATTGCGGTAATATTCATTATATATACGGAAAGAGTAAGATTGATGAAGTGGCAGCAGCTAACGATATCAAGACTGTTGCAAAGCTTCCAATGGACGCAAAGGTAGCTGGACTTGTCGATTCAGGAAAGGCTGAGGAACTTGATGTGTCTGCATTAGATGGAATATTTGATGCAATTATGGCTTAACAGAGAAGAATAATGAAAAGATTGATTTTATTTAAAGGCGGAGTAGAAACATTAGAATTCTTTACAGAGCAGATGGCTGCTGTATGGGAGAAGATGGGCTACTCCGTCTTCTGGTATAATTTAATGTTACAGCAGGCCAGTTCTTCTGCATTGGTGGAATTTTTTAATGCTCACAGCTCAGACGAATGGTATATGTTTACATTTAACTTTGAAGGAATAGCAGGAGAAGCCGGTCTGTATCGTGAAGATGGCTGGAATTTCTGGGACTGGGCATGTGTTAAGGTTGTAAATGTGGTTGTAGATCACCCGCTTTATTACAACAAATATATCCGAAAGCACCCTGAAAAGTATATTCAGTTTGATATTGATGAAATGCATGTCGCATACATGAAAAGATTTTTCCCGGAAGTACATACTGAATATATGCTTACAGCCGGAACAGAGCTTAATTATAACAGATGTATAATGCCTGATAAGAATTACCTGTCAATGAAGGAAAGACCGATAGATATTATATTTACAGGTAATTACACTCCGAAAAGAATACTAAGGAAACATCTGGATAACATGGATGATGAGTATATAGATTTCTATGAGGGTGTGCTGTCATATCTGATAGACAATCCGTCAGAGACGATTGATGCGGCGGCGGAAAATGCGTTACGCAGGGAATTCCCTGATATTACAGATGAACAGCTTGTCGACTGCATGCCTAATATGATGTATGCAGACCTTGCTGTAAGATTTCACTACAGGGAGCTTGCAATAAGGGCACTGGCTGATTCAGGACTTAAGATTCATACTTATGGCGAAGGTTATAATTATATCGAATGTAACCACCATGAGAATATAATTGAGCATGGAGGTGTTGATTCCAAGGTGTGTCTTGATATGATTAGTCAGGCAAAGATTTCTCTTAATGTAATGCCATGGTTTAAGATGGGCGCACACGATAGAGTGTTTAATACTATGCTTAATGGAGGTGTTGCACTTACTGATACTTCGCTCTTTTATGAGAACACATTTGCAGATGGTGAAAATGTGTTGTTCTATTCACTTGAGGATTTAAGAGACTATGAAAAGTCGGGATATGATGAGTGTATTGCGGCACGAATCACGGATAAGGTTAAATGTGCATTAGCTGATACGAAACATTTGCAGGAAATCGCTGACAGCGGGTATGAATGCTGTAAGGGCAGACATAGCTGGATTGAGAGGGCTGTAGTGATTGAAAAGTATTTTCGTTAAATGGAATTGAATAATACAAATAAACATGTGTGTGCAATTTTTCTGTACTCCATGCCATAAATCACTAGAATATATAACTCAATTACAGTATTATTATAAACAACAGATACAGACAGATTCAGGAATGGAGATTACCATGGCAGATTCACAAAAAGGGAAGATTGATATGACCACAGGTCATATAATGAAAAATATTATACTGTTTGCGATACCGATTATTATTGGAAATGTTTTGCAGCAGTTATATACTACGGTTGATGCACTTGTAATAGGTAAATACTGTGGTGATACATCTTTAGCTGCGGTAGGAACGAGTTCGCAGCCTGTTGAAGTATTATTATGTGTCTTTTTAGGAATAGGAACAGGTGTGTCTATTCTTATTTCACAATATACCGGGGCCAGGGAATCGAGAAAGGTTGTTTCAGTATGTGGAACTTCAATAACATTTATATATATTATAGGTATTCCGATTGGAATTCTTGGATGGTTTGCAGCACCGTATATTCTGGAATTTATGAAAGTGCCGCAGGATGTGTGGAATGCCGCATTAATCTATACAAGGGTTGTATTCTTAGGCACACTTGGTAATCTGGGGTATAATATGAACGCCGGAATTTTAAGAGGACTTGGAGACAGCAAGGCTTCGCTATGGTTTCTGGTTGTGTCATGTGTTTCTAATATAGTATTTGATTTATTGTTTGTTGCAGGTTTTGGAATGGATGTAGCCGGGGCAGCACTTTCTACAAGTATTGCCATGTTTATTTCATGGATTGTAAGTATTGTTTATATAAGAAAGAAGTTTCCAGAGATACAGTTTACATTTTTGCCGAGAAGATTCTCTGGAACAATGATGAAGGATATTCTGGCTATTGGCTTACCTGTTGGTCTTAACAATTCGCTTTATTCATTAGGACATGTTGCATTACAGACCTTTAATAACTCACAGGGTGCTATATTTATGGCAGGAGGTGCAGTAGCAGGAAGAATTACAGGATGCTCTAACATAGCAATTACCGGATTGTCTTCGGCGGCCACTACATTTTCAGGACAGAATTACGGTGCTAAGAAATACTCAAGAATTAAAGAAGGACACTGGAGAATTCCATTGTGTTCAGGTCTTATTACATTAAGTTGTGGATTGTTTTTCATAATGATACATAAACCTATAATACGTTTCTTTTCATCAGATGAAATGGTATTGATGTATGCGAGCAGGCATGTTGTTGTTATGCTGCTTTCACAGTGGTTTTTTGCTATCTTTAACTGTATAATATCTATTGTAAACGGAACTGGAAAGGTGCGTTATACTACAATTGTCAATATTCTTATGCTTTGGGCGGTCAGAATTCCAAGTGCCTATATTATTAACAGATACTTTGATGGAACATGGGTAATGTTGTGCTTCCCAATTTCTTTCAGTTTTGGAATGTTTGCAATGATAGGTTATTATCTGTTCTCGCCAGCATGGAAAGAAGTTATGAGAATGGCAGAAAAAAATTCATAATGCCGGTAAAATATAAACCTCTGTAGTTTTTATTATTCTTCTTTTTTAAGATATAATACTAGAAAAGAATTTAGTTTCAATATTGACGCATATTCATGAATATGATAATATAGCAAATGTTCGCGGATATGGCGGAATTGGCAGACGCGCTAGATTTAGGTTCTAGTGTCAACAGACGTGCAGGTTCAACTCCTGTTATCCGCATATTTTTTAAGGCTGATGCACTTCTTTGTGTGTCAGCTTTTTTTGATTTGGAAAATATCAGATTGTGGTGTACAATAAAGAAAACATGTCCGGAAAGGAGGCCAATATGGCAGAGTATGTATTAGAAAACAACATTTTAAAAGTTACGGTGGATTCTAAGGGATGTGAAATAAGAGATGTATTGTGTAAAACTGACAATACACACAGAATGTGGAACGCCAATCCCGAAGGATGGAAAAGAGTTGCACCTGTTCTTTTCCCGCTTATTGGCAAATATAAGGATAACCAAAGCATTTATAATGGAAAAGTATATGAAATGGGTCAGCACGGATTTGCAAGAGATATGGAATTCACACTTGTTAAGCATAATGACGGTATGCTGGTTATGAGACTTGAATCCGATGAAAATACTAAAGAGAAATATCCTTTTGATTTTGCATTGGAGCTGGAGTATCACCTTATTGACAATGAGATTAAAGAAGTATACAGAGTAATCAATGAAGATAATGTAATGATGCATTTCAGCATAGGTGGTCATCCGGCTTTTGTAACACCAGAGAATGATGCAAGCATGGCTGGCTGTAAGATAAGATTTGATGCAGACAGAATTACATATCATCTGATAGGAGATTATCAATTAATGGCTAGGGACGAGTATGAGCTGCCATTAATTAATCATGAATATACAATACAAGAGGACAGCTTTGAAAAAGATGCATTTATAATTGAGGGTGGTCAGGCAGGAACAGTAAGTCTTGTTAAAAATGAAAAGCCTTTTGTTACAGTTAAGTTTGATACGCCGGTATTTGGTCTGTGGTCATGCAAATCAAAAAATGTTCCATTTGTATGTATAGAGCCGTGGTATGGAAGAACAGATGCCATAGATTTTACAGGGGAGCTTAAGGACAGGGAATACAGTAATCATATTGATGCCGGAGAAGTTTTCGAGAAGTCATTTTCAATCTTTTTTTATTAATAACATTATTAACATAAAAACAGCGCCGTATGCCATTGTATGCAATATAGCGCTGTTTTTTATGCAAAGTGATTACTTTAAAAACATATGTATTAAACTGTTATTTGTTTTTGTGTATGGCTGGTAGCGCATAGGCAGGTCAAGCCAGCATTTTTTATCTACAATGCTCTTATAGTGTGAAAATGTATCAAATCCGGCTTTTCCGTGATATGAGCCCATGCCGCTTTCACCGAATCCACCAAAGCCCATCTTGGAAGTTGCAAGGTGAATGATTGTATCATTGATACATCCACCACCGTAATTGCATCTTGAGGTTACATAACGGGCTTCTTTCTTATTCTTAGTGAAAATATACAGAGCAAGCGGGTGCATGTGTGTATTGACAGTGTTTACTGCCTCCTCGACAGAGTGAAAGGTAAGTATAGGCATAAGCGGACCAAAAATTTCTTCCTGCATCACAGCGTCGTCAAATGTAACATTATCCATTATCGTAGGTTCAATACGCAGAGAATCTGCATCTGATTCACCACCAAGAACGACTTTGCTATTATCGATAAGACCTGATATTCTGTTAAAATGCTTTTCATTAACAATTTTGCCATAATCATTGTTGTTAAGTGGAGAATCTGTAAACTGGCGCTTTGTTTCGTTGATAAGTTCTTTCACAAGCTGGTCTTTGATACTGTCCTGAACATATATGTAATCAGGCGCAACACATGTCTGCCCGCAGTTTAAGAATTTGCCGAATACAATTCTTCTGGCAGCAAGCTTTAAGTCCGCAGATTCTGTTACTATACATGGGCTTTTTCCGCCAAGCTCAAGTGTTACCGGGGTTAAGTATTCAGCGGCTTTGCGCATAACTTCCTTGCCGACAGCCTGGCTTCCTGTAAAAAATATGTAATCAAAATGTTCATTAAGCAGACAGTTATTTTCAGCTCTTCCGCCAGTTACAACAGATACATAAGCAGGGTCAAATATTTCTTTTATTATGAGACATATAACATCGCTGACATAAGGTGAGTACGCACTTGGTTTAAGAATCACAGTGTTTCCTGCGGCAATTGCATCAACAAGGGGTTCCATTGTCAGAAGAAATGGATAATTCCAAGGACTCATAATAAGGACAACTCCGCGTGGTGACGGCTTCTTAAAGCTTCTGGAATGAAACTGTGCAAGGGGTGTTGGAACATTTTTCTCCCTGCTGAATTTCCTAATATGTTTTAGCATATAAGATATCTCGCTGAGAGTAAGCCCGACTTCACACATGTAACTTTCAAACTGGCTTTTGCCAAGGTCTTTATAGAGAGCATCAAATATTTCATTCTCATGTTTCTTAATTGCCGAATATAGTTTTTTTAAGGCATCAATTCTTACATTTACATCAAGTGTTGTACCTGTAAGAAAGAAATGTCTCTGCGATTGTACAAGTTTATTAATCTGTGTAGCTTCCATATTATACCTCATTTTCATGTGTATTATCTTTCATAAGTTTATAGTAGAATTGTTCGAGTGTCTTAGCGTCCATAAGAACCGGAACAGGGTAGAGAGGATTAGCCTCTTTGTCGGCATACCCTGCAAGCTTAGGAATATCCTCCTCTTTAATCTCAGGAATTGTATCGCCAATGTTAAATCTTGCTTTCATATCTTTGACTGCCTGTATAAATGCTTTGGCAGCAGTCTCATCTGGCATATCCTTATCTGCAACACCGGCGGCAATTGCAAGGTCATGCAGCTTCGTATAGATGGATTCTCCATAGCTTTCAAGAACCATTGGGAGAATTACTGCATTTGCAAGTCCATGAGGAACATTATATTCGCCACCTAGAGAATGTGCAATTGCATGGACATATCCTACATATGATTTAGTGAATGCACATCCGGCATAATAAGCAGCTTTAAGCATATTCTTTCTTGCTGTTGTATCAGAACCGTTAGTGTATGCTCTGTCAAGATTGTTAAATATTAATTCAGTAGCCATAAGTGCGTCTTTTCTTGTACCCGGAGTTGTTGAGTTTCCGATGTAGGCTTCAACGGCATGTGTAAGTGCATCCATTCCTGTAGTTGCGGTAATTGAAGCAGGAAGTGTAAGGGTTACCTTCGGGTCAAGGACTGCATATCTTGGAATAAGCGGAAAGTCGTTGATTGCGTATTTGTGGCGGGTTGTGGCGTCTACAATTACGGCTGCAAGAGTAGTTTCACTTCCAGTTCCTGCTGTTGTAGGAATTGCAACCAGCAGAGGAAGCTTTGCATGGACCTTAAGGATTCCTCCAAGCTTAGACAGATGTGTCTTAGGTCTTGCTATTCTTACACCAACAGCTTTGGCACAGTCCATGCTTGAACCGCCGCCAAAGCCGATTATGCAGTCACATTTGTTATCTTTATATATGGCAAGTGCCTCTTCCACGGTATCAGTTGTAGGGTTAGCTACAGTTTTATCGTAAACGTGGTATTCAATGCCGGCATTGTCGAATACATCTGTAAGCATAGAAAGAATGCCAAGCTTTGCAATTCCGGGATCAGTAATAATTACAGGACATGATTTCTTCTTTTTGTTAAGTACAGATGGAATGTCAGACAACGCGCTTACAATTTTAGGCTTCCTGTATGGAAGAAATGGCAGTGCAATCTTGAATACAGTCTGAAAACTTCTGCAGTATATTTTCTTGAAAATGTTCATTGTACACCTCTTTTGAATTTAAAATATTTTGACTACCAAATTATAATGCGATAGCAAGTTATTTACAAGTAAATATGTATAATTGATTTATATACAAAACTTAATAAATAATTAAAATAATTTACCACTTTACAATTCTTTTTATATTTGGTATATTATATTTAATATAAAAATAAAAAAGCAAGTTGTATAATTAAATTAAAACGATTATAATATGATAAAGAGAGGGTATATATGGATATAGAAAAAATAAGAGAAGCATGTATATTAAGGAAGATAAAGTGGTCAGTACATGTTGCAGCAAGAATGGCTGAGAGGGATATTAAGAGGAGTGATGTTATCAATTGTATAATGAATGGGGAGATTATTGAGCATTATATTAATGATTATCCTTATCCTAGCTGTCTGATATTTGGATATACATTAAGAAACAGAGTTATACATGTTGTATTAGGTTATGATGGAGAGAGTGTGTATATAGTAACAGCATATTACCCTAATACGGATAAGTTTGAAGCAGATTTAAAGACAAGAAAGGAGCAATAGTATGTGTTTTTATTGTAAATGTAAAACAACAAAACCATCGGTTACAACACATGTTGTTACTTTTGATAATTGTGTAATTATAATTAAGAATGTTCCTTGTGAGGAATGTGAGGAATGTGGAGAAAAGTATTTTTCAGATGAAGTCATGTCCCGTTTGGAAAAGATTGTAGAAAAGGCAAGAGAGATTGCCAGTGAGGTATATGTCACTGATTATAATAATAAAGTTGCATAAGGTGCTAAGTTTTATACAAAGCACCTTATGCATAAGAATTAGTCAGGAATCTGCAGACCGGTTCCATCCATATGAAAATTTTCAGTATTAATAAGCTGTGATACAGGCACGATTTCGTAGCCTTGGGACTGCAGCCCGGTTATTACAGATTCGAGAGCTTCGGCTGTATATTTAGCACCGTTGTGCATAAGAATTATGGAACCGTTCTTAAGAGCTTTATGTGTTGTCACGGTCTTAATTATGTTGTCTGTTCCATAGTCCTTCCAGTCAAGGGAATCTACATCCCATTCTATAGGATAGAAGTTACAACCATAGACTGTATCAATAAGTGTTGAATTATAATCACCGTATGGCGGGCGGAACAAGAAGCTCGTATATCCGGTGATTTCTTTTATTTTATTGGCAACAGACATGATTTCATCTTTCTGCTCATTTACAGAAAGTTTACTCATTTCTTTATGGTTCTGGCTGTGGTTGCCGAGGTCGTGACCGCGGTTATAGATTTCAAGAACCTTATCAGGGTAGCTGTCCACCCAGCCTCCGGTCATGAAAAATGTGGTTTTGATATTATATTTATCAAGAATGTCAAGAATCTTTATAGTATCTTCATCGCCCCATGCGGCATCAAATGATATGGAAACATATTTTTTGGAGGTATCGAGATTAGTCTTTTTACTAAGGTCAACACAGTATATAGGAAGTTTACGGCTGCCTATGCTGCAATTGCCCATGATTGCACCGCCGCCAATTCCGTTTCCCTGATTGGATGAGTTGTATGGCGGTAATCTGTCGGAATCTGATGGAATTGACGGATTAGAGCTGCTTGAATCATTTGATGAACCGGATTTATCGGAAGTACCTGAACTGTCTGATGATTTAGGTGGCTCATTAGTAATTGAAGATGTGTCTGCAGGATTTTCAGAAGAGGATTGCTTATGCCTTGCGGTTATTATGCCACAGATTACTAAAATGATTATAACGCAGTATATGAATATAATGCGCATTTGTTTATTAGAAAAAAGAGACATACTGATACCTCGGATAATGCTTAGTATCAATATATCTCTTTACATTTTAAAAAATTACTGCTTTTTTCATTACTTAGCAGAAGAACTGCTTTCTGTTGCAGATGTATCTTTAACAAGGCCATCAGGATGGAGTGAAACATTTAATTCACTTGTGCTTTCATCGTAATCATCGCCAAGAATCTGCTTAACGAGAGTCTGGCAGTATGAAAGGCTGAAATCAGAGCAGCCGGAATCGTTGCGGATTGCGTTGCCTGATGCCAGTGATTCTGTGTAATCACTTAATTTATATGTAGTGATTGCTTTCTGGCCGAAAAGCTTCTGTGTTATGACAGGTGTAAGATTATAATTCTTAACATAACAGCCTGTTTCATCTTTAACAAGTGTCATCTTAGCCATACCGCCTATCATACGAGGCTTCTGATCCTGATTAGAAACGAAGTTACCAAGTGAATAGTATACAAGCATTTCATGCCCCTTAGTATCAGATACTACCTCGACAGGCTCAAGGACATGAGGATGTGTACCGATAACAACATCAACACCAAGGCTTAAGAAAAGCTGTGTCCAGTAATTCTGGTTAGAATCTGGTGTGTAGACATATTCAGTACCCCAGTGTGGAAGTACAATAACCATATCAGCAAGCTGTTTAGCCTTAGTTACATCCGCTGTAATCTTATCTTTATCAAGCATGTTTACAATATAAGGCTTGGAATCAGGAATAGGAATTCCATTAGTTCCGTATGTGTAATTAAGAAATGCTATCTTGAAGCCTTCTTTTTCATAAACATATATATTCTCATAGTCTTCCTCTGTTTCGTTGATACCAAGAACAGTAGTGTCAGGATGATAAGTCTTCCAGAATGAAAGGCAGTTCTCAACACCCTTAAGCCCCTTGTCTAATGTGTGGTTGGTAGCATGAAGGATAATGTTGAAGCCTGCTTTAACTTCTGCATCACCAAGTGCCCATGGTGAGTTAAATGTTGGATATCCTGTGTAAGCAAAATCAGAACCGCCGAGGATTGTTTCCTGATTAACGATTTTTATGTCTGCAGAGCTTATATCCTTAGCTATGTTAGTGTAGAGGTGGTCGAAGTTGTAAGTTCCATCATCCATAAGACCACTTTTTACAACACCTTCATGCATAAGCATATCACCAATCATCATAAGGTCGACTTCGACAGTCGGAACCTTGGTTGTAGTTTCTTCCTCTGTTGTGGGTTCAGCAGTAGTCTCATTATTCTGGTTATCGGCAACAGAAGGATTATTTTCTTTTTTGTGACTGCCGATAACAGCGAATACAATACCTATAGTTACAACAAAGAGTACAGCAGCAATGATAGCAATGAGTTTTACATTAAGCTCAGAGCGTCTGCGTCTCTTAAGAGGTACATTTGTTTTCTTAGCCATAATTTATCTCCCTTAAAATTATTAATATATGTCTTAAAAAGACAAAATATGCATAACTATGGTACATTAAGAAACAAAATTATTCAAGAAAAATATTAGTATTCTACACAAAGAGATTAAAATGTAGTATATTTATAAAAGTTGGCAATAAGCCACAATAAGAAATATATAATTATAACGGAGGTTTCTTATGAGCAGATACACTAAGGACGATATATTCAGAATGGTTGAAGAAGAGGATGTAGAGTTTATACGTCTTCAGTTTACAGATATTTTTGGAACACTTAAGAATATTGCAATTACTTCAAGCCAGCTTGAGAAGGCACTTGATAACAAATGCATGTTTGACGGTTCTTCTGTTGAAGGCTTTGTAAGAATTGAAGAGTCAGATATGTATCTGTATCCTGACTATGATACATTTGAAATATTTCCATGGAGACCACAGCAAGGAAAGGTTGCAAGACTTATCTGTGATGTGTATACACCAGATGGCAAGCCTTTTGAGGGCGACCCAAGATGGATACTTAAGAAAACTATTAAAGAAGCGAATGAAATGGGATACCGTTTTGATGTCGGTCCTGAATGTGAATTCTTCTTATTCCATACAGATGACAACGGACTTCCTACAACTTTAAGCCATGAAAAAGCTGGATATTTTGATCTTGGACCTAATGACCTGGGCGAGAATATAAGAAGAGACATGGTTCTTACTCTTGAGGAAATGGGATTTGAGATTGAGGCTTCACATCATGAGGTTGCTCCTGCACAGCATGAGATTGATTTTAAATATGATGAGGTTTTAAAGACAGCAGATAATATACAGACATTTAAGATGACAGTTAAGACAATTGCCAAGAGACATGGACTTTATGCAACATTTATGCCAAAGCCAAAGTTTGGTATCAGCGGTTCTGGAATGCATATTAATATGTCACTTGCAACTGAAGAGGGTAAGAATATATTTGCAGATGAGAATGGAAAGATTGGTTTATCAGATGATGCATATCATTTTATTGCTGGTATTATGAAGCACGCAAGAGGTATGTCAGCAATAACTAATCCGCTTGTTAATTCATATAAAAGACTTGTTCCGGGATATGAAGCACCTGTATATATAGCATGGTCAGCAAAGAACAGAAGTCCGCTTATAAGAATACCTGCATCAAGAGGAAATGGAACAAGAGTTGAGTTAAGAAATCCGGATCCGACAGCTAATCCATATCTCGTGCTGGCACTCTGCCTTGCAGCAGGACTTGATGGTATTAAGAACAAGATAGAAGTACCTGATAGTGTTGACTGCAATATATATGAGATGACACCTGGCGAGAGAAGGGCAGCAGGAATAGAGAATATGCCGGCAGACCTTAAGGAAGCAGTTGACTGTCTTGTGGCAGATGAGTTTTTATGCAGCGTACTTGGAGAACATATTACAGCCAAATATGTTGAAGCTAAGATGAAAGAATGGGAAAACTATACAACAAGAGTCTCACAGTGGGAAATAGATGAATATCTCTACAAGTATTGATTAAACATGGTAAAGCGTATGCTGAGTAGAAAAGGAGTTAATTGATGTCCACATTGATTGTAGCATTTCCCAAGTTAGAGGAGGCTAAAGCAGTAAGGAACCTTTTGATTCACAGAGGCTTCGATGTCGCTGTACCATGTACGAGTGGAGCACAGGCAATCAATCAGGCAGATACCTTGTCTGATGGAATAATAATATGCGGATATAAGCTGTCAGATAATATGGTTTATACTGAATTATATGAATATAAGCCAAAGAGCTTTGAGATGTTGTTAGTTGCGTCCCAGAACAGATGGGAAGATTGTCAGGACAATGGAATTGTATGTGCGGCAATGCCAATAAAGGTTAATGACCTTGTGTCAACTATAGAGATGATGCTTCAGGCACAGATAAGGCGTAGAAGGAAATTAAGGTCACAGCCAAGAAAGAGAAGTCCGGAAGAACAGAAGATAATTGATGATGCAAAGCATCTGCTTATGGAAAGAAATAATATGTCAGAGCAGGAGGCATTCAGATATATCCAGAAATGCAGCATGGACAGTGGCAATACAATGGTAGAGTCAGCAACTATGGTAATGGGAATATATCAGGATGTATAACAAATGTGTTACATTACTACATTTATAATATGAAAAGGAGACCAGGTATGAAGTTTACTAAAATGCATGGAGCAGGCAACGACTACATATACGTAGACTGCACACAGTCGGTAATTGATAATCCGTCACAGGTCGCAATTGATTTAAGTGACAGACATTTTGGGATAGGTTCGGATGGACTTATTCTTATTAAGAAGTCAGATAAAGCAGATTTCTTTATGGAGATGTACAACGCAGATGGTTCGCAGGGACAGATGTGTGGCAATGGAATAAGATGTGTTGGAAAGTTCGTATATGACAACGGACTTACAGATAAAACAACAGTTACTATTGATACACTTGCAGGTGTGAAGATACTTGAGCTTAAAACTGGTGCAGATGGCAAGGTTGAGACGGCAAGGGTTAACATGGGTGCACCAATTCTTGAGGCAGCACAGATTCCTGTTGATACGAAGGAACTTAAGGAATATAAAGGCTGTGAGACAGAGACAATTGCCGGACAGGTTGTTAAGACACCTGTTGTGGATGAGACTATTGTTGTAGAAGGTAAGGAGTACAAGGTAACAGCAGTTTCAATGGGTAATCCTCATGCTATTGTTTATCTTGATAAAGATATTGATATTAAGAAATTTGAGATTGAAAAAATCGGACCTTTCTTTGAAAATCACAAAGCATTTCCAGAGAGAATTAATACTGAATTCATTCAGGTTGTAGATAAGAATAATCTTAATATGCGTGTGTGGGAGAGAGGTTCCGGGGAGACACTTGCCTGTGGTACAGGTGCATGTGCGAGCCTTGTTGCAACTGTTCTTAACGGAATGTGCGACACAACAGCAACACTTCATCTTCTTGGTGGTGACCTAAAGATTACATGGGATAAAGATGAGAATACCGTATATCTTGAAGGCCCGGCGAAAACAGTATTTACAGGGGAGGTAGATATTTAATATGATGACAGATATGACAATGGATAATTTTCTTGCGGTTTTATCTTCAAGTGAACCGGTGCCGGGAGGCGGCGGAGCGTGCGGATATGTGGCAGCAGTAGGCATGAGCCTTGGTAATATGGTGCTTGCACTTACTACAGGAAAGAAGAAATATGCAGAGTATCAGGAAGAGATTGAAGAACTTATTGTTAAAGCGACAGACCTTACAAAGAGACTTGCAGAGTGTATGGATAAGGATGCTGAAAGCTTTAAGCCTCTTGCAGCAGCTTATGGTCTTCCTAAGGATACAGAAGAACAGATTAAGGAAAGAGAAGCAATTATGGCAAAGGCACTTGTTACAGCTTCAGAAGCCCCTCTGTCAATGATGGAGCTTATACTTGAAGCCATGAAGCTTATCGACCGTATATCTGTAATTGGAAGCAGAATTGCAATCAGTGATGCGGGTGTCGGCATAACAATGTGTGAGGCTGCAATGAAGGGGGCTTCGCTTAATGTATTTATCAATACAAAGCTTATGAAGGACAGAGAACTTGCTGAAGATATGAACTTTAAGGCAGATAAGCTGTTAGCACAAGCAGCTCAGATTGAAGAAGAAACATTTGGAAGAGTTATGGACGCTGTAAGACCATAGAATTGGAGGCAAATTCCTCTCCTCGCTAGGGGAGACAATGTGCTTAAAAAGCACATGGATTTTGCTTCGCAAAACAAGGAGGAATATATGGAGACACTTAAGGGATTACCGGTTGCTAATGCTATTAATGAGAAGATTATTGAAGAGATGAAGGACTGGAAGGGCGCAACTCCACATCTTGCAATTGTGCGTGTTGGTGAAAGACCAGATGATATGTCATATGAGCGTGGCGCTACCAAGAAGATGGAAAAAGTAGGATTCAGATGTACTTCATATACATTTCCTGCTGATATTGATAATGATACTTTCCAGAAAGAATTTGACAAGATTAATGAAGATGAGGATATTGACGGAATTCTTCTTTTAAGACCTTTGCCAAAGCATCTTGATGAGAAGGCAATTGAGAACAGAATTGCCAGTGTGAAGGATCTGGACGGAATATCACCTATGAATCTTGCAAAGGTATATGCAGGGGATCCGACAGGATATGGTCCATGTACAGCAGAAGCTGTAATTGAGATGTTAGATTATGCAGGAGTTGACTTAAAGGGTAAGAGAGCAGTAGTTATCGGAAGAAGTCTTGTTATCGGTAAGCCGGTTGCGATGATGCTTATGAAGAAGAATGCAACAGTAACAGTGTGTCATACTAAGACAGTTGATATGCCGGGAGTATGTAAGGGTGCTGAGGTGCTTGTTGCGGCAGCAGGCGTTGCAAAGATGGTTGACAAATCATTTGTTGCAGATGGTGCAGTTGTAATTGACGTTGGAATAAATGTTGATGAAGACGGCAATCTGTGTGGTGATGTTGATTTTGAAGATGTTGCAGGGAACGCTTCTGTATGTACACCGGTTCCTGGAGGAGTAGGTTCGGTAACAACATCAGTTCTTGCAAAACATCTGCTTAAGGCAGCTAAGGCAAGAAGAGCATAAAAAAGTCCTTGCTTTATTGTACATAAGAATGTATTATAATTTGCGGTATGAATTGGTAGCACCAATTTGCATCGCAAATTTTTATTTATGGAGAAATGTTATGAAATTATTGAGACAGTTTCTTATAATACTGGCTATTTCATTTGTCGGAGAAGCACTTAAATATCTGCTTCCGCTGCCGGTTCCAGCCAGTATATATGGAATGGTGATACTTTTTGTTGGACTTCTTACCGGACTTATAAAGCTTAGCTGGGTAAAAGACGCAGGAAAATTTCTTATAGCTGTAATGCCTGTTATGTTCATTCCGGCAGGAGTAGGACTTATGTCTTCATGGGGGGTATTAAAACCTATGCTCGTGCCGGTGCTTGTTGTTACGGTTGTTGCTATAATTACGGTTATGGCGGTTACAGGTCAGGCTTCACAGATAATCATACGTGATGACAGGAGGAGAGAATTACGCAAAGCACAAAGAAATGAGGTTAATACTAATGAATGATTTTTTCAGAGAATCACTTTTTGCCGGAGTCACATTAAGTCTTTTATCATACTTTATTGGTTCTGTGCTTAAGAAAAAATTCAAGCTTGGAATATTCAATCCACTGCTTATATCAATAATAATAACAATAATAGTACTTGCAGTATCAGGTGTTGATTATGATGTATATAATCAGGGTGCCAGGTATCTTAGCTGGTTTCTTACACCGGCAACTGTATGTCTTGCAATTCCGCTGTATGAGCAGTGGAGTCTTCTTAAGAAGAATTACAAGGCAGTTGTTGTAGGAATAGCATCAGGTGTGCTTACAAGTTTAACAACGGTACTTGTGTTATCTAAAATTATGAATCTGAGTCATGCAGAATATGTTACTCTTCTTCCGAAGTCAATAACTACTGCTATTGGTATGGGAGTTTCTGAGGAACTTGGAGGTTATGTAACAATTACAGTTGCAGTTATTGTTGTAACAGGAGTTCTTGGAAATATATTTGGTGAGCTTATATGTAAAATATTCAGAATAAAAGAACCGATTGCCAAAGGACTTGCGTTAGGATCTGCTGCACATGCGATAGGAACAGCCAAGGCTATGGAAATGGGCGAAATTGAAGGTGCAATGAGCAGCTTATCAATTGCAGTTGCAGGTATACTTACAGTTGTACTTTCATCAGTATTTGCTGGATTTATGTAAAAGATAGTGTAAAATGGCATATGAAATTAATGTATGAATGGGGTAAAAACCTATTAAAGCTGCTAAATGTGATGAAATAGTAGGTTTATTGAGAGAAAATTCTGAGGATAATTAATGCGGATAAAGAAAATTGCCTACTAAATTGATAATTTAAGCCAAAATAGTAGGTCTTTTTGCTGATTAGAACTGTCTGATATTATAGACATATAAGAAAAAGACCTACTAAAAGTGTGAACAGTGTTTATTTAGTAGGTATTTGAGTTGAAAAGAAGAATTACAAACCAACTAACAATGTGGAAAAGACCTACTAGATTGCTAAATATGATGAAATAGTAGGTAATTAGGAGAACAGTGTGAAGATATTATTTTCACATGCGGGGTTTGTGCCTGCGCGCACTTGGCACAAACCTGTTATGCGCAAAAAAGCGTGCGCAGAAAAGAGGTATATATGATAATCACAATTGCAAGACAATGTGGATGTATGGGTGACCAGATAGGAAAAGCACTGGCAGAGAAATATTTTATACCATTTTATGATAAGGATGCCGTGTGCAGACTTGCGAAAGAAAAAGGCTTGTATGAGAAGTATCCATATTTTTATGGAGAAATGCCACTTGATATGATGCTGTATGCTGACACAATGGCAGGTGATGATACATCAGATAATGGAAAAACTCCACGCAAGGCTATGGCTGACATAATCGGTAATGAAAATTGCGTAGTTGTCGGCAGATGCGGAAACAATGCATTCAGACACAGAGAAGATGTTATATCAGTATTTCTCACAGGAAACAAAGAAAAAAGAGCAGAACTTATAGAAAAGAAGCACAATGTCAGCTCTAAGAAAGCAGCTAAGATAGTTGAAGATACAGACCTTAGAAGACGCACATATCACAATTATTATACCGGTGAAGAATGGGGGAATGCAGAATATTACGATATATGCATAGATGTTTCAAAGGTTGGGGAAGATGGTGCACTAAGACTTATAGAAGCCTATATTAATGAGACAGGGGTGTTATAAGCTGAAACAGGATAATATGAATCAGAAGAAAATATCGCAGGAATACGAAAAGGCAATTCAATATATTTATGAACTTATGAAAAGCGGGGAGCTTACAATAGGAAGCAGACTGCCTACTGAACGTGCACTTGCAGAAACTCTTGGGATAGGACGCAATTCAACAAGAGAAGCTTTAAGTATTATGCATGGAATGGGACTTATAGAACGCCGTCAGGGTTCTGGCAATTATATATCAGAAAATGTCGGGCAGTCCATAAAGCAGACAATATTAATGATGATTGCATTAAAAACTGTTACTAAGCGCGAAGTGTGCGAATTCCGCCGCATGATGGAAAAGTCAGTGTGTAATGCAGTAATACATACAGGTCTTATGAAAGAACAACAGGAACGACTGGAAAGCATGGTTAATCGGATGATGACAGAAACAGGTGTTGCACTTGTTGATATTGATAAAGCATTTCACGAGGAACTGATTGCAGATACAGGCAACAATCTGTGGATTACACTGATGGAAGCTGTTGTTGAAGTCTACCGCGAATGGATAGATTATGTCATAAAGCATGCAGATGGAATTAAGAAAAAGAAACTTTTAAAGACACATGAAATGATATATGATAGCCTTATAAAGAAGGATATTGAGACACTTAATGCAGCGATTGATGAGCATTACGATATAATTGAGGAGCTGCTGGGATAAAGAAGCCATAACAAGGAGGATATATGAAATACAAAATCGTTATATTTGATCTTGACGGAACCATACTTAATACATTGGAGGATCTTGCAGATAGTACTAATTATGCACTTTCAGTATTTGACATGCCTGAGAGGACGATTGAAGAAATCAGACATTTTGTTGGCAATGGGATAAGAAAGCTGATGGAAAGAGCTGTTCCACAGGGAACACCAGAAAGCATGATAGTTAAAGTGCATGAAACATTTACAGAGCATTACAAGAAGCACTGTGCAGATAAGACAAGACCTTATGATGGAATAAAAGAACTTATTGAGAATATAAGAAATGCCGGTGTGTACACTGCGGTTGTATCTAACAAGGCTGATTATGGAGTGCAGACTTTATGCAAAGATTATTTTCCGGGACTATTTGATTATGCGGTTGGAGAGAGAGAAGGCATAAGAAGAAAACCATATCCGGACAGCGTTAATGAAGTATTAAGACAGTTTGATGTTGACAGAACACAGGCTGTATATGTCGGGGATTCAGAAGTAGATGTCCAGACAGCGGCTAATGCAGGAATGGATGTATGTATGGTTGGCTGGGGCTTCAGAAATGAAGAATTCCTAAAGGAAAGCGGGGCTGAGTTTGTTGTACACAGCCCCGAAGAAGCATGGGAATTCATTAATAAGTAATATACTTATACCACGTTATGAAGCAGGGAAGACTGCAATTCACAAAGCTGGGGGTTCTTGGATTTAAGAATCAGTTCTACCAGACCTTCGGTGATAAGCATTGCACCGTCCTTGTTAAAATGTGTATTCTCAGAAACAGTATCTGGCTTGGCGAGTTCTTTTAAGAAATCGTCAGGCCATTTTCCTTTATTGATACCTTTTTTGATTGAGGTATATCTGTGGATGTTATCATGTCCGATTTTTTCAAAAAGTTCAACTGAATAAGAAAACAGATCAAGTACAGGTGTGCCGGTTTCTTCACCAATCTGGCGCATAGCTCTTATATAGCTGAAATTATTGCCACCGTGGCAGCCGGGAGCGTCCATAATTGTTCCGTCAGCATTGAAAAATGTTCTTGCCGGTGCAGTAACTAATACAGGAGATGTATCATGCTTTCTTGCCATATCAATAAACTGTTTGATGAACCATTTGTAACTGCCCATAGAAGCGTCTTTTGAGTATGGATAGTAAGTGTCATATGGATAAGACTGGTTTATGGCTAGAACACTGTTAAGAACAGCCTGTTTATCAGTTATCGAATCATCATTATTAAGTGCCTCAATATATTCAGGTGGTATATAATTCTTAGGCATCTTAACTCCTGCTATAACAGGAAATCGACCTGATTCATCTGGTACGCCAAGCGGAGTCTGACGGTTAAACATAGATTTGTAATCCTTTGAATCGTCATCATTATGACAGAACTCTATAAAAAGATAGTCTCCGGACTGAATATGTCTGTCAATCTCTTCAAATCTTCCTTCATTAATAAAAAGTCTTGAACTTCTGCCACCCTTGGCATAGTTAAATATATTTACATCAGGCTTAAAGAAGCGTGGCAAAAACTGTCCCCAGCCTGCAATAAATTCTTCTTCAGTATAATCCTGTACAATAGAATCTCCAGCAAGATAAATGTTCATACATACCTCCTTGTTTTGCGAAGCAAAATGCGACTGCCCATGCAGGAGCAGAGGTATTGCCTCCTTGTTTTGCGAAGCAAAATGCTTTCAATAAGTTAATTATAGCCTTAAATGTTTTGACAAACTACATTTGTTTTGTGAATATACTCATTAAAAACAGATATTTAATGTTTCAGGCGGACAGCATTGCACAGATTAAAGAAAAGGTGTTATAATACAAGGCAAATATAAGCACGAGGAGATTGATATATATATGTACGAATTTACAGAAGACTGTATGATACACATTGATAATATTGATGAAGAACATAGAAAACTGTTCCAGATGCTTAATGAAGCATTTGCACTGGTAAAAGAAACAGATAATGCCGCGTCAATTGCGAAGAATCTTATAGATAATCTTAAGGATTATGCTATTACACATTTTGCTCATGAAGAAGATTACATGAAGAGTATTCATGACCCGGAGCTGCCAATACAGCAGAGAGAACACAAAGCATTTGCAGAAAAGATTAATACATTTAAGTTAGATGAATCTTCACCGGAGGCAGCAAGAAATTCTCTTAATGAGCTGTTGCTTTATCTTACCAGATGGCTTTACAGCCACATCTTGAGCAGCGACATGATGATTGGAAAGATGGCACCAGAAACTAATGTTGATGACGCATTTGCATTTACAGACAAATATATAACAGGAATTGAGCTTGTCGATGAGGAGCATAAGCATCTTTTTGATATTATCAGGGACACTAATGATGTTATACATGCAGAACTTCTTCATGATAAATATGATGAAATCATAAGACTTCTCTCAGAACTGAGGGAATACACGGAGACACATTTCAGTGATGAGGAAGAACTGATGAAGAAAATCGGATATCCTGAAATCGAAGCACAGAAAAGGGCGCATTCAGCATTTGTAGAAAAGCTTGTAAATATTGATTTCAGGGAGCTTGAGGCAATGGATGATAATCAGGAGGAATATCTTATGGATCTTATAGGATTCCTGCTTGGCTGGCTGTCTAACCATATTCTTGCTTCGGATAAAAAGATTGGCAAATATATAAAAGAACACAATATTGTACTTGAAAAGTAATATTCTTTATGATATCATTCATGTGTATGAATATCTTAAAGACTATGAAAGAGACTTCTTTTCATGGAACCTGACAGGAAAGTGATGCCACCGACTGAAAGCATACGCAGGGAATTGTTAAGAGGAACGCTCTGGAGTTGAATGGTTGAGCAGCTGGGGAACGGCTGGGTAGGTCATTCCGTTACACGCGTTAAGTGCAATGAGATGAAAGGCTTAAGCACCTTTCAATGCGGGTGGTACCGCGGATAACATAAGTTTATTCGCCCCGGGATGTATATTACATCCTGGGGCTTTTTTGTGCGAAAAAGCATTGCAGGATGTTAGGTATTATTATTTTATTTGACAGGACATAACATTTTGCCTGTCCAGAAAAGAAAGGAGATTGCAATGGCAAACATGTACAGAGATGTTAACTTAAGTGAAGTTAATGAAAGTTACATCGGCAAGGAGTTAAAGGTTGCAGGATGGGTTGAGAACATCCGTGACCATGGAGGAGTTTCATTTATTGATTTAAGAGATATGTATGGGGTGCTTCAGGTAGTACTTCGTGATACAACATTACTTGATGGTATTCACAAGGAAGAGTGTATCGCTATCGAAGGTATTATGGAGCAGAGAGATGAGGAGACATACAATCCTAAGATTCCTTCAGGAACAATTGAGCTTGAAGCTAAGAAGATAACAATACTTGGACAGGTATACCAGCAGCTTCCATTTGAAGTGCAGACTTCTAAGGAAGTAAGAGAGGATGTACGTCTTAAGTACAGATATCTTGATTTAAGAAACCAGAAGGTTAAGGATAACATGATATTCAGGTCAAAGGTTATCGCATTCCTTCGTCAGAAGATGACAGACATGGGATTCCTTGAAATCCAGACACCTATTCTTTGTGCTTCATCACCAGAGGGTGCAAGAGATTATATCGTACCTTCAAGAAAATATAAGGGCAAATTCTATGCTCTTCCACAGGCACCACAGCAGTATAAGCAGTTACTTATGGTATCTGGTTTTGATAAATATTTCCAGATTGCACCTTGCTTCAGAGATGAGGATGCAAGAGCTGACCGTTCACCAGGAGAATTCTACCAGTTAGATTTCGAGATGAGCTTTGCTACACAGGAAGATGTATTCAGAATTGGTGAAGAGGTTCTCACAGAAACATTTGCAAAATTCGCACCAGAAGGATACGAAGTTACACAGGCACCTTATCCAATCATCAGCTACAAGCAGGCAATGCTTGAGTTTGGTTCAGATAAGCCAGATCTTCGTAATCCACTTAGAATTATCGACCTTTCAGAATTTTTTAACAAATGTACATTCAAGCCTTTCCAGAACAAGACTGTAAGAGCAATCAATGTACATGCAAAGCTTTCAAAGGGACAGCATGAGAAGTTACTTAAGTTCGCTACAGGAATCGGAATGGGCGGACTTGGATACCTTGAGGTTCTTGAAGACGGAAGCTACAAGGGACCAATTGATAAATTTATTCCAGAAGAACTCAAGGGAGAAATCAAAGACCTTGCAGGACTTCAGCCAGGAGATACAATCTTCTTCATCGCTGATAAGGAAGACAGAGCTGCATACTTTGCAGGACAGATCAGAAACGAACTTGGTGAGAGACTTGATCTCATTGAGAAAAATGCATACAGATTCTGTTATGTTAATGATTTTCCAATGTTTGAAAAAGATCCAGAAACTAAGAAGATTGGATTTACACATAATCCATTCTCAATGCCACAGGGTGGACTTGAGGCACTTAATACAAAAGATCCTCTTGATATCCTTGCATACCAGTATGATATCGTATGCAACGGTGTAGAGTTATCATCAGGAGCAGTCCGTAACCATGACATGCAGATAATGGTTAAGGCATTCGAAATTGCCGGATATGATGAAGAAGTATTAAAGGCAAAATTCGGAGCATTATATAATGCATTCCAGTTTGGTGCACCACCACACGCAGGTATGGCACCAGGTGTTGACCGTATGATTATGCTCCTTAGAAATGAAGAGAATATCCGTGAGATAATTCCATTCCCAATGAGCGGAACAGCACAGGATTTAATGTGCGGAGCACCAAATGAGGTAACAGAGCAGCAGCTTAGGGAAGTTCATATTAAGGTTAGGGATTAGTGGTAGACGGACGGCTGCGAGGTTTATAAGTTCACCGCAAGGCACGCTTTCGCTGCTTGTCGCTCGCAGCGGACACTAAGTTCGCTGGGATTTGTTGGCACTTTGTGCCAACTGTCCCAGCTTACCAAGTGCCGGCGGCTCCAAAGCGCCTTGCTTGCGAACTTATAAAACCTCGCAACCTGCCTTTCGACCACCATCCTTACCAGAATATAAACTTTCTCTGACGGAAAAGAAGTAGAGACTTCCACCACACTTCGCCCAACGGCGACGAGCGCAGCGATGTCGCGTCTCGTTCCGGGGGAGATGTGTGAGCCTGGAGAAATTGGATAAAGCGTGAACAAGACACTTTGGAGCCGCCGGCACTTAGCAAAATCGGCTGGCGGAGTCGGAAAGCTTGCTTTCCAGACGGAGGTGGCTGATTTCGCTTAGTACCGCTGCGTGCGACAAGTAGCGCAAGCGTGTCTTGTGATGCTTTTATCCAATTTCTCCAGGCGTATATAACGACAACGAAAGGAGACGCACACATGGCTAATGTAATTAGTGATGAGACAATTGAGTATGTTGGTATCCTTGCCAAGCTTGAACTCTCTGATGAAGAGAAGGAAGCTGCCAAGAAGGATATGGCTAGCATGCTTGATTATATTGACAAGCTCGGAGAGCTTGATACTACAGGGGTAGAACCTATGTCACATGTGTTCCCTGTTAATAATGTAATGAGAGAAGATGTTGTTACTAATGGTGACGGAAGCGAGGCAACTCTTGCTAATGCACCTGAATGTAATGAATCAGGATTTATTGTACCTAAAACTGTTGAATCATAGAAAGGACGCATATGAGTTTATTAGATTATACAGCTGTTGAACTGGCTGCTAAGATTAAAGCGGGTGAGACAACAGCAACAGAGGCTATGGAAGCTGTTATTGCACAGATTGAAAAATCTGAAGATGAGCTTAACTGCTATGTCACATTTGACAAGGAAAAAGCTCTTGCAGCAGCTAAGAAAGCAGATGAGGATATCAAGGCAGGTAAGCTTACAGGACCTTTAGCCGGAGTACCATTTGCAATCAAAGATAATATGTGTACAGAGGGCATGCTTACTACATGCTCATCTAAGATACTTGGTAATTTCGTTCCAACCTACACAGCAGATGCAGTAGTAAGACTTGAAAATGCAGGAGCAGTAATTATCGGAAAGACTAACATGGATGAATTTGCGATGGGCTCTACAACTGAGACAAGTGCATTTGGTGCAACTAAGAATCCACGTAATCCTGAGCATGTACCTGGTGGTTCATCAGGTGGCTCTGCTGCGGCAGTTGCAGCTAATGAGTGTTTTGCAGCACTTGGTTCTGATACAGGTGGTTCAATCAGACAGCCGGCTTCTTACTGTGGTGTTGTAGGTTTAAAGCCAACTTATGGAACTGTTTCACGTTATGGACTTATTGCTTACGGCTCATCATTAGACCAGATTGGACCTTTATGTAAGGATGTAACAGACTGTGCAACTATCATGGAAGCTATCGCAGGCAAGGACGATAAGGACTCAACATCAATTGGAAGAGATGATTATTCATTTACAAAGGCATTAGTTGATGATGTCAAGGGAATGAGAATTGGTATTCCAAGAGATTATTTTGGAGAAGGTCTTGACCCTGAGGTTAAGGAGGCTGTTCTTAATGCTGCCAAAGTTCTTGAGAGCAAGGGCGCAATCGTAGAAGAATTTGATTTAAGCCTTGTAGAGTATGCGATTCCTACTTACTATACAATTGCAGCAGCAGAGGCAAGTTCTAACCTTGAAAGATTCGATGGTGTTAAATACGGATACAGAACTAAAGAATACGAAGGACTCCACAACATGTACAAAAAGACACGTTCAGAGGGCTTTGGTGCAGAGGTTAAGAGAAGAATCATGCTCGGTTCTTTCGTATTAAGTTCAGGATATTATGACGCTTATTATCTTAAGGCATTAAGAGTTAAGGCTCTTATTAAGAAAGCATTTGATGAAGCATTTGCAAAATACGATGTAATTCTTGGACCTGTTGCACCTACAACAGCACCAAAGCTTGGTTCATCACTTTCTGACCCTATTAAGATGTATCTTGGAGATATCTACACTATCTCAGTAAACCTTGCAGGACTTCCGGGACTTTCAGTTCCATGCGGCAAGGACAAGAATGGTCTTCCAATCGGCTTACAGCTCATTGGTGACTGCTTTAAAGAGAATAATCTTATCCGTGCAGGTTACGCTTATGAGCAGGCACGAGGAAGATTTGAATAGGAGGGAGGCATAAGTATGAAAGATTATGAAGTTGTAATCGGACTTGAAGTCCATGTTGAATTAGCTACTAAGACAAAGATTTTCTGCGGATGCTCAACTGAGTTCGGCGGAGCGCCTAACTCACATACTTGCCCTGTGTGTACAGGTATGCCAGGTTCTCTTCCTGTTCTTAATAAGAAGGTTGTAGAATATGCAGCAGCAGTAGGACTTGCAACTAACTGTACAATTACACAGGACTGCAAGTTTGACAGAAAGAATTATTTCTACCCTGATAACCCACAGAATTATCAGATTTCACAGCTTTATCTTCCAATCTGCCGTAACGGTCATGTTGATGTTACATTATCAGATGGAACAGAAAAGACAATAAGAATCCACGAGATTCATATGGAAGAGGATGCAGGAAAGCTTGTTCATGATGAGTGGGAAGGCGTGTCATATGTAGATTATAACCGTTCAGGTGTGCCTCTTATCGAAATCGTTTCTGAACCAGACATGCGTTCAGCAGAAGAAGTTATTGCTTATCTTACTAAGTTAAGAACAACAATCCAGTATCTTGGTGCTTCTGACTGCAAACTTCAGGAAGGTTCTATGAGAGCCGATGTCAACCTCTCTGTAAGAGAGCGTGGTTCAAGCGAGTTCGGAACAAGAACAGAAACTAAGAACCTCAATTCATTTGCAGCGATTGAAAGAGCAATCAAGGCCGAGACAGCTAGACAGATTGACTTAATCGAAGCAGGCGAGAAGGTTGTACAGGAAACAAGAAGATGGAATGATGACAAGGAATATTCATATGCTATGCGTTCAAAAGAAGATGCGCAGGATTACAGATATTTCCCAGACCCAGACCTTGTTCCAATTCACATCAGTGATGAGTATTTAGCAGAGCTTAAGGCAAAACAGCCAGAGTTCAAGGACGAGAAGAAGGTACGTTATATTGAAGAATTCGGACTTCCTGAATACGATGCAGAGATTCTTACAGATTCTAAGAAGTTCACAGAAATCTTTGAGGAAGCTACAGCAATCTGCAACCAGCCAAAGAAGGTTTCTAACTGGATTATGGGTGAGACAATGCGACTCATGAAGGAAGAATCAGCTAAGACTGGAAGAGAATTCAGAGCCGAGGAATTAACATTTTCACCTGAAAGCCTTGCCAAGATTATTACTCTTGTTGAGAAAAAGGAAATCAACAATGCAGCAGCTAAGGAGATATTTGAGCATGTATTTGCTGAAAATGTTGATGTTGACGCATATGTTGAGGAGCACGGTTTAAAGCAGGTTAATGATGAAGGCGCACTCAGAGCAACAGTTGAGAAGGTTATTGCTGATAACCCACAGTCAGTTGCTGATTATAAAGGCGGCAAAAAGCAGGCAATCGGCTATCTTGTCGGACAGACAATGAAGGCAATGCAGGGCAAGGCTAATCCGGGAATGGTAAATGCTTTGTTACAGGAGCTTTTAAAGTAACACATGAACTTAAAACTAAAAGGAGATGTGGAATGAAAAAAGTTAATTTTGATGTAAAACTCCCAGCATTTGTTGACAGAATAGTATATGTTGACAACTATGGTGCAAGACCATACTGCTATACTATTGAAGATGCATCAAGAAATGCTGATGCTATAAACAGGGCTATTAACTATATCTCAGAAAAGGGCGGCGGAACTGTTGTGATTCCTGAGGGAATCTGGTTTACAGCGCCAATCGAGATTAAGAGCGATGTTGAGTTAAGAATTGAGAAGAATGCAATACTTAAATTTTCTAAAGATATTGACCAGTATCCACTTATTATCACTAACTATGAAGGTCAGGAGTGTATAAGAGCCAAGTCTCCTATCACAGCTGAAAATGCTATTAACATCGGTATAACCGGTGGCGGTGTTATTGATGGAAGCGGTGATTTGTGGCGTCCTGTAAAACAGTTTAAGTTGACTGACAGACAGTGGGAAGCTCTTATGAAAAAGAGCCAGTATACAATTGATACTAAAGAGGGCGGCATATGGATGCCGACAGAAAGCTCATTTAAAGGTAATGAGCATAATATCCAGCTTGACGCTGAGAATGCACTTGAGAAAGCAAGCGAATATTATGATTTCTACAGACCAGTAATGGTAAGCCTTCGTCACTGTAAAAGAATTCTTCTTGATGGTGTAACATTTATGAATTCACCGGCATGGAATATACACCCATTTTTCTGTAAGAATCTTACAGTAAGAAATGTTACGGTGAGCAATCCATATTATGCGCAGAACGGTGATGGAATTGATGTTGAATCATGCAAGAAGGTTCATATACATAACTGTACATTTGAAACAGGTGATGATGCAATCTGTTTAAAGTCAGGCAAGAATGCCGTAGCAAGACAGATTGAAGGACCTTGTGAGGATGTATATATCCATGACTGCCTTGTTAATAAGGGACATGGCGGTTTCGTTATCGGAAGTGAGATGAGTCGAGGCATTAAAAATGTACTGGTAGAGAATTGTACTTTTCTTGGAACTGATGTCGGAGTCCGCATTAAGAGTGCACTCGGACGAGGCGGCGTTATCGAGAATATTAATGTAAAGAATATTAATATGGTTGATATTAAGGAACAGGCAATAATTCTTACAATGTCATATGTGCTTAATTTGCTTAACAGAAATGAAGAGATTAACGGAATTGACAAGGACGATATTCCTTATTTTAAGAATGTTAATTTTGAAGGAATTAACTGCCTTGGAGCAAAGGAAGCGGTTGTTATTGAACCGTTAAAGGATATGCCGGAGACAATCGCTGACATACACATTAAGGCTTCATCATTTGTTACAAGTGGTGAGAATCGTGTAGGATGTGATTGTCTTACAAGTGAACAGACAACTTATGAGATATTATAAAGAAATCCCGGCAGCACTGATATATGTGCTGCTGGGATTTATGCGTTGTGTATTAATTTTTCTTTTCAGTTTGGGCTGCTAATAATTGTTCGTATTTAGCCAATGGCTCTCATATTGCATTAGTTGTCAACTTCTTCCTGAATCAATTCCAATGCATATAAGTCAACACTCAGATACTGGTTTTTGTAAAGAATTGCAGGGCATTTTACAATAGACAGTTCTTCAGAAGAGCCATCTTTATATTGTATGTTGAGTACATACTGAACAGAAGAATCATTGTCATCATGAAAAGTAACTGGGTGAGAAGGCGTGAAAGCTAAAGCGTCTGTTAAATCTTTCAGTCTTGCACCTTCAAAAACGCCAGTTTTGCCATTAGATTTGTTGATGACAGTAATGCTGTCAGCGTTGTCTATATTGATTGTTACAAGGCTTCTGTTATATATAGTATCAAGAAAATCTGTGACAAGTGATGCAGACTTTCCGAAAGGATGATAGCTCATTCTGTTAATTGTGACTTTATTGTCAAGCACAATAATGCTGTTAGTACGATTGTCTGTGCTGGTATATAATATTCTGTAAGTCCATCCAGATGCAGGCGCAAATAGCCATGGCATAACAGTTATATTTTCTACTATATCAATTAATTGTGATTTTTCATCAGATGACAGACTTATTTCGTTTCCTTCTCTTACAATTGAAATATTGCTGTTATCTGATAAGTCAAGCTTAATGTGGCGAGGTCTTAGTAATAATGCAGCTATAATTATTATTAAGATTATAAGAGAAAGAAATGCTGCTTTTTTTGTTTTGTGCATATAAAAACCTCCTTTTTATGTGCATACTGTGATGTTGAACTATTTATTTCCGAACTATAATATAACTATATGTTACTAGAAGTAAATATTGCTGTCAACAATGTGCTAAAATTCCCCAATATAAGATACAACAAGATGACATACTTTATTTGAGGTGTTAAGGAAATACTTTTTTACAGCAGAATTTTTTAAAGCAGTGAGAAACAATAAGACCCAATCAGACAATCAGTGAGAAGAACTGCGGGGTGCCTTTAGTCCCTTTTATTCTTTTCCGGCTTCAATCTCAGCCTCATATTCATCAAAGATATAACCAAGAATCGGTGCCATGCCGACAAACTCACAGCCATAAAGATAATTGTCAGTGCCCTCAATCGGCTGACTTCTTATAATCTTGACAACACTGTAGAGAGTATCTGTTTCAGAGCCAAGATTAAGAGCAGCATTAAAATAAAAGTTGATAGGAAGCATGCTTTTTGATTCAAATGCTATACCACCCTCAGATATATTGATAACCTTGATAGGTGAATCAAGATTCTTAATTTCCATGTTGTCCTGATTAAAAAGAGAAGAAACATTAAGTGTAAGGTCTGCTTTCATTCTTTTAAAACGTCTTTTTTCAATTCCATTAGCCATAATAAAATCTCCCATCTTAATATTATTATTCGAGTGAATAGTACACTTCTAAAAACTGACTATATTTATATTTTTAATAATACACTTTAATGAGGTAGTGCGCAATGTATTATTGCAAAAGATAAAGTCTATTGATTTTGAATGGACGCTGGTATATAATATTTTTGTTTGTTTTTAAACCGCATAAATACTACGGTTTGATAACTTTTTAACTAATAATTTTATTAAGAAGAAAAGGATGGATGAACTCATGGGAAAATGTGAATTACTCTATGAAGGAAAAGTAAGAGAAGTATATGATTGCGATGACAAGCTTGTTATGGTTGCTACAGACCGTATCTCAGCATTTGATCATATTTTAAAGAATAAGGTTACAGAAAAGGGAGCAATTCTTACACAGATGTCAAAGTTCTGGTTTGATTATACTAAGGATGTTGTTTCTAATCATATGGTTTCAGTTGATGTTAATGACATGCCAGAGTTCTTCCACAAGGATGAATATATTGGAAGAAGCATGCTTTGCAAGAAGCTTACAATGCTTCCTGTTGAGTGTATCGTAAGAGGATATATAACAGGTAGTGGCTGGGCAAGCTACAAGGAGAATGGAACAGTCTGTGGAATCAAGCTTCCAGAGGGACTTAAGGAATCAGAGAAGCTTCCTGAACCAATCTACACACCAAGTACTAAGGCTGAGATTGGTGACCATGATGAGAATATCTCATTTGAGAAGAGTATAGAAGTTCTTGAGAAGCAGTTCCCAGGAAAAGGTCTGGAATACGCTACTAAGATTAAGGATGCAACTATCACGCTTTACAAGAAGTGTGCAGAGTACGCTTTAAGCAAGGGTATTATTATTGCAGATACTAAGTTTGAGTTTGGTCTTGATGAGAACGGTGAAGTTGTTATCGGTGATGAGATGCTTACACCAGACAGCTCAAGATTCTGGCCATTAGAAGGATATGAGGCAGGAAAGAGCCAGCCATCATATGACAAGCAGTTTGTAAGAGACTGGTTAAAGGCTAATCCAGACAGTGATTATTTACTTCCAGATGATGTAATCGAGAAGACAGTTGAAAAGTACAAGGAAGCATATAAGCTTCTTACTGGTAAGGATTTTTCCCGCAAATAATCACAGTCGATAAGGAATGGAGAATTATGAATCAGATTGATATTAATGACAGCTACTATGCTGAAGATGAACTTCATGAGGAATGCGGAGTCTTTGGTGTATATGATTTCGATGGCAATGATGTTTCATCCACAATATATTATGGCCTTTTTGCCCTTCAGCACAGAGGACAGGAAAGCTGCGGTATAGCAGTCAGTGATACAGAAGGACCTAAGGGAAAGGTTCTTTCATACAAGGATATGGGACTTGTTAATGAAGTCTTTAATCCTGAAAAGCTTGAAAAGCTTAATGGTAATATAGGTGTCGGACATGTAAGATATTCAACAGCCGGAAGCAGCAGCCGTGAGAATGCACAGCCGCTTGTTCTTAACTATGTTAAGGGAACTCTTGGTATGGCACATAACGGTAATCTTCTTAATGCGGTTGAACTGCGTGAAGAGCTTTCTTATACAGGAGCTATCTTCCAGACAACTATTGATTCAGAGGTTATTGCTTACTTAATCGCAAGAGAAAGACTTAATGTTCCTAATGTTGAGGGAGCTGTGTTAAATGCGATGAAGAAGATTAAGGGTGCTTATTCACTTATCGTAATGAGTCCTAGAAAGCTTATCGGAGCAAGAGACCCATTTGGTTTCAAGCCATTATGTATCGGTAAGAGAGATAATGCATATTTCTTATCATCAGAGACATGTGCACTCGATACTGTAGGTGCAGAGTTTGTAAGAGATGTTGAGCCGGGTGAGGTTGTTACTATCACTAAAGACGGAATCAAGTCTGATAAGTCACTCTGCCAGAAAAATACAGCAAGATGTATATTTGAATACATATATTTTGCAAGACCAGACAGCAAGATTGACGGAATGGGCGTATATGAGTCAAGAATTAATGCGGGTAGAATCTTAGCAAAGACTCACCCTGTAGATGCTGATATTGTCGTTGGTGTTCCTGAATCAGGTAATCCGGCAGCACTTGGTTTCTCAATGGAATCAGGAATTCCTTATGGTAATGCATTTATCAAGAATAACTACGTTGGACGAACATTCATCAAACCTAAGCAGGAACAGAGAGAGTCAAGCGTTAAGGTTAAGCTGAATGTACTTAAGGAAGCAGTTGCAGGCAAGAGAGTTGTCATGATTGATGACTCAATTGTACGAGGAACAACAAGTGCGAGAATTGTAAGTCTTCTTAAGGCAGCAGGTGCTAAGGAAGTTCATGTGAGAATCAGTTCACCGGCGTTCCTTCACCCATGTTATTTTGGAACAGATATTCCTTCAGAAGACCAGCTTATCGCATCAGGTCATTCTGTAGATGAAATCTGTGAAATTATTGGAGCAGATTCATTAGGCTATCTTGAGGTTGACAAGTTAAGCGAGATGATATGTGGACAGACAGGTTACTGTGACGCATGTTTTACAGGCAATTATCCAATTGAGCCGCCTAAGATTGATATCCGTGGAGAGATGGGCTGATAAAGCGATTGCAGCATGCTGCCTGGAGGACATCTCTGATGTAGCGGTTGGCTGAGGCTTGCTATAGCCGTGTCGCGGACAGTGGATGCGCCTTGAAAGCATAATATTGCTGAATATGAAGGCGATTTCTGGCTGAATACCTATAAGATTAACATATGTGCTGATTTGGTAGGTGTTTTTTAGCAGAATAATAGAATATATGACACAAGATGCCTACTAAAAGCATGGAATATGTTATTTAGTAGGCATTTTTAGTAAAAATGTAGCACTATTATAATAGTCACAAACGAAATTTACCCACTAAATTGCTGAATATGCGACTATTTATAGGTATCATGACAACAAGCAAAGAAAATCAGGCTAAAGCAAACAGAAATTAACAGTTTCATGTATCATGACAATAAATACAAGAAAAAGGGGAACAGGATGAGTTATTTTCCGTTTTTTAGAGAAATAGAAGGGGAGAAATGCCTTGTTATCGGTGGTGGTAAGGTGGCAGCAAGAAAGATAAGCAGGCTGAAGGAATTTGGCGTGAAGATTAAAGTTGTAGCACCGTCTATAGTTTCTGACATAGAGGCAATGGTGCAGGCTTGCGATAATATCAGCATTGAAAGAAGAACATTCACACAGGAAGATATTGAAAAAGCTGATTTTGTTATCGCGGCGGCTGGTGAAGAAGTGGATAAAGAAGCTGCAAGATTGTGCAAAGAAAGAAGTATTCCAGTCAATGTTGTGGATAACCAGGAACTGTGCGACTTTATATTTCCTTCAATTGTGCAGAAGGGTGATATGGTTGCAGGCTTTGTTACAGGTGGGAAGAGTCCGCATGTTGCAGCTAAGTTAAGAAGAGATTTTGAAGCAAATGTATCTGATAATATAGAGAGCATATTAGATTATCTTTCAGAGGTCAGGACACTTGCTAAAGAAAAGATAGATGATGACAGAAAAAGAGCTGCATATATAAGAGAAGTGTCTGAATTCTGCATGAAAGCAGACAGAGTGTGCAGCAACAAGGAAGAAAATGCATTTTTACAGAAATATCTTGATAACAGGAGTGAGACAGTGCTTCCGGGGGCAGCACTTGTTGGAGCAGGATGCGGTTCATATGAACTCATCACAATTAAAGGCCTAAATGAGATAAGACGGGCAGAGGTTATAGTGTATGATGACCTGATAGATGAACATCTGCTGGAGTTCGCACCGGAAAGCTGTGAACTTATATATGCCGGAAAGAGGAGTGGCAGACATTCCAAGGCGCAGGAGGAGATTAATGAGCTTCTTGTAGAAAAAGCCCTTGAAGGCAGATATATTGTGAGACTAAAAGGTGGTGACCCTTATGTGTTTGGAAGGGGCGGAGAGGAAGCACTTGCGCTCAAAGCACATGGCATACCAGTACATGAAGTTCCGGGGGTTACATCAGGTATCGGTCTGTGCGGAATGGCAGGAATTCCAGTGACACACAGAGGCGCAAGCCGCGGATTTCATGTGATTACCGGACATACGGCAGATAACCTGTCACCGGAGCTTGAAGAAATCAGGTGGAAATCATATGCGAAGCTTGATGAAACATTTGTATTCCTTATGGGATTAAAGAGCATAGATATGATAACCGGAAAACTTATGAGATACGGAAAGCCGGAGAATACTGCAGTTGCAGTAATTCATGGAAATAATTCAGAAGGCACATATGTGAAGCTTGTAGGAACACTTTCTGATATTGCAGAAAAAGTAAAGACAGCAGACTTCCCATCACCAGCTATTATAGTTGTTGGCGAGGTTGCGTCACTGGATTTGACAGTCTAGCAGAAACTTAATATGCGCTGAAAAGCAGCGCAGGAATAGAGGTTAACATGGATAAAGACAGACTTGACAGACAGATAGAGTTTATAAGAGAGATTGATAAGGAAAAGAGCATTGGCAGACAGACGTATCTGGCGGATGCGTCAAGAAAGGAAGATGACGCTGAGCATGCATGGCATATGGCAATTATGACTGTGCTGTTGTCTGAATATGCCAATGAAAAGATAGATGTGCTCCGCACAATGACGATGCTTCTTATACATGACCTTGTTGAGATAGACGCAGGGGATACATATGCTTATGATGAAGAAGCCAAGAAAACCCAGCGTGAGCGTGAGTTAAAATGTGCTGACAGAATATTCAGTATTTTACCAGAGGATCAGGGAAAATATATGCGTGAATTGTGGGAGGAATTCGAGGCACAGGAAACACCAGAGGCAAAGTTTGCAAGAACTATGGATAACTTCCAGCCTGTAATTTTAAATGATGCTTCAAAAGGAAAAAGCTGGGCAGAAAAGGGTGTGCATCTTAGCCAGATATTAAAAAGAAATGCACGAACAGGAGAAGGCTCAGAAGAACTCTGGAAATATTCATATGAGAAACTTATAATGCCTAATGTGAAAAAAGGGAATATTAAAGAGGATTAAAATAGTAAAAATTCGAGTTAAGGGGGTAAAATTTACAAAAAAATAAAAAAATACCCCCTTAACTTGAAAAAAACATTTCTTTTGCTATAATAAAGATAGAAAATGCAAGAAATGGGGGCGCTTTATGAAGTTATATAAAAGAGAGAATTATCTGAAAAAAATCAGGGGATTCTATCATGATGCTGATATGATAAAAGTATTGACAGGTGTCAGAAGATGCGGAAAATCATCGTTAATGCAGACAATTATTGAAGAATTAAAAGAGTTGGGAATTCCAGAGGGGAATCTTATAAGAATAGACCTCGATTCAAGACAATATAAAGATATAAAAACTCCAAAACAGTTAGAAAGCAAAATAGATGAGTATGCTGATATACACGGATTAAAGTATTTGTTTATAGATGAGATTCAAAATGTTAAAGGCTTTGAAGAGGTAATTAATGCTTTTCGAGGAGAAGGAGATTATTCAATTTTTATTACGGGTTCTAATTCATATCTTTTAAGTGGTGAACTAATAACAAAGCTTACAGGAAGGTATATAGAATTTGAAATGATGCCGCTTTCGTTTGAAGAATATATAGACATGAAGAAATTTTATGGCAAAGAAGTGAGTTATAATCTGACAGATGAATTAGACAGATATCTTATTGAAGGAGGATTCCCTAGAACAATTTTTTATGATAATCCAGACGATAAGAGAACATACATTAAGAGCGTTATAGGAGAAATATTAGAAAAGGATATTAAGCACAGGGTAAAGATTCGCAACGTTTCAGTTTTTGAAAAAGTGCAGACATATCTCATTAACAACTTTGGTTCAACAACTAGTTTGAAGAGTATGCTGAAAGAACTCCATAAATCTGGAATGGATATAAAAAGAGAAACTTTGAACCGTTATATTAATATATTAATGGATGCAAAAATAATATATGAATGTAAAAGGTTTGATTTAAAATCCAAAAAATCTATAAATGGTGAGCAGAAGTATTATTTATCAGATATGGGTTTCTATTTTGCAACAAATACTGATAACAGAATTAATTATGGACCAGCCCTTGAAAATGTTGTTTTTAACTATGCAAAATCAAAGGGGTATGATATCAGTATTGGAAGAATAGGAAAGTTAGAATGTGATTTCATTATGAGAGATAATATGAACAACTATGGTTATGTGCAGGTGACGATGACAACAATGTTAAACAGAGAAACAGAGGATCGAGAGTATGCTCCATTAGAGATGATTAAAGATAACTATCCTAAATATGTGCTTACAAGAAATGATATGATACAAAAAAGAAATGGAATCATTCATGAAAATATACCGCAGTTTATGGCAGCTGGAAAGCTTTTCTAAGGATGCTCCAGCATAACCACAACGCGGAATTCCTGCTTTTCCTCCGAGTAAACATAATTGAGCAGACCATTATATTTATCTGCAATACGTTTTACACTTTTAAGACCATATCCGTGAAAACCAGTGTCCTGTTTTCTGGAATGAAGTTTTCCGTCATGGCCTAAAGGAGATGATTTGCATGAGTTAGCAATACTTATAAGGTCAGCGTTGCCGCCTCTGATAAGAGAAACATTACAATCTATATATGGTTCATCACATGATAGGGATGCATCAATGGCGTTATCAAGAAGATTGCAGAATATGGAAGTGAAATCCTGTGCGGGCAGATATTCAAGGGTGTTGGCGCGGATGTCTGCCTCAAAGCTTATTCCTGAATTACTACATTGTTCGGCATATCTTGAGATAATTACATTAAGTATATCAATTTTGCAATATCTTTTGGATTTTCTTAGTGCATCACTTCCCAGAATGTTATTGATATATCTGGTTATTTCGTCAATATGTTTTCCATCATTCAGCTGGCTGATAGTATTAAGGTGGTTCTTAATATCGTGAATAAGGATGTGCTGTTTCTCATTAACTTCCTGAACATAATTATAATAATGTTCAGTGTCAGTCTCTTTCTGTAATTCAATCTGCAATCTGGCATATTCAACATTTTTTTGGCTGATATCCTGCTGCAGATAGAAAGTCAGGATATTGATTGAGAGCAGCAGAACCAGACATATGAATACAATAACAGAGTCAGAGCCAGACAATTTACCGTTGAGACATATATAGCCAAGAGAAACGGTAATGATAGAGGATATAACAGGTATCAGATACAGCATAAGGGTGCTTTTGCGTATAGAAGCATTATTGACTGTATCTTTAGAGAAAATTCTGGTTACTAACTGTGAAATACATAAATAGACAGATTTGCTTAATATAACAAATGTAAATGCCGAACTATGTATGTTTCCATCACGGAATGCATATATCGTTATGTCAGGAATAGCTGCGGCAATAAGTCCTTCTGATAATGCCATAAGAATTGTCAGGGCAAGGGCATGAAACAGTGCCCAAACCGGTTTTGAATCATAATTAAGCACGATGCAGCACAGATAGACAATGAATGAGCAAAATGCATTGAGTGCCGCATTAGTGAGAATTGCTACAGGTATAAGCAGACTGAACATGCCAATAGTGATTAAAAGAGATAAAAATGTGTTCTTTCGTGAAGTAAATATCCGGTTGCAGTATAGCCATAGAATAATGGCTTCTATAAGATATACAAATAAATAGTACAATATTAAATTCATAAATCCCCCTCTGATTAATAAACTAGCGCAATGTTGTAAGAAATGCCGAATAGGTATTAAAAAAATCATTATACTTGCGCAAGGCAATATCAGCGTAAAGATGATTTTTCATATATATTCTGCTGTTATTATAAGACATAATATAATTCATATTTACTATATAACATCGATGGCTCTGATAAAAGCTCCCAGACGGAAGCATTGATTTAATGCTGGCAAGAGTCTGAGTGGTTGTATATGTATCTGAAACCGTGTAAATAGTAAGATTGCGGCGGTGAGGATTAACCTCCACCATAATGATATCCTTTGCTGATAATATATATGTTGTGCCTTTACATTTTACAATAATCCTGCCGCCAATAGAATTGAATTCAGATATGGCGTCTTCAAGGTTACGCATAAAACGTTTACTTTCAACAGGCTTTGAAATATAACGAAATACATGAAAGCGCATGGCTTCGTCAAGATATTCCGGAAACGAAGTTATAATAATTATTATTGCTGCCGGATAAGATTTAACAAGCGAATTACCAACGGAAATGCCATCTATGCCAGACATCTGGATATCTAAATATACAATATCGGGTTTGATATCTGAAGCCAGAATGTCTTCACCAGAGTGAAATATGTAAATATCAGGTCTTTTCAGTTTATGTTCAATATAATAACTTTCGCACAGAGTTATAATCTGCTCGCATACCAAATTGTCATCATCACATATAAATATATTCATTATCCAATCTCCATAAAATTAAGCTATTGTTATTATAACTGATGAGAATATTAAAATAAATGTTATTTTAAACATGAAAAGTGTCATTTCACGCAATTGATATTGAATTAATAAAATAGATGTGGTATTAAAGGCTTATATAAAGCGTCGTTTTATTAGTTTGAAACATAGGAGGTATATTTTGAAAAAGAACAAGGCAGAAAAGATAGTAAAGGTATTGGATACGGTTTTAAAACTGGAAGCTAATTCTGCATCATGTGTATTTGCATATGAACCTAAAGCGCCTAAAGAATTAGAAAGATTTAAGAAGACAAAGTAATGGCGTCAGGTAGAAAGTTAATTATTAATTGGCTGATAAAAAGCAAAGCTATTAAAGATGATGAGCGTGAATTATATGAGTATGCACTTTATAGTATAGTTTTGCTTTTATCGCCAGCATTTATTTCTATAGCAATAGGCTGCATTATGGGTATTCCAATTAATGGAGTGCTGATGGTTATACCTTTTTTATTCTTGAGAAAATTCAGTGGGGGATTCCATGCCAAGCATGCATGTACATGTTTTGTGGGTTCATCAATATTAGTTACAGTGTTTTTATGGATTTCGACTAAGATTAATAGTGGCCTATTGTTATACATGGTAACTGCTATTTCGGTTGTGGGATTATGCATATTTTCTCCGATTCAGTCAGATAACAGAATCATAGAAGAAAATGAAAAACATACATATAGAAAGATAGTCATGCGGCAATTAGCAATCTATGTTGTGGTTGCAATAATAGCAGATATAGTTGGAAAAGAAATTGTTACTATTTGTATGTTTTTAGGAATAATAATTACGGCTGTAATGCAGGTGCCATGTGTAATTTATCAAGCAAGAATATGATGAAATATTAGTTGAAATAGCATTTGTATTAAAAGTTTAATTGAATGTGAAAAGGAGATTGCTTTATGATTAAAAAAATAAAAAGAATAGTAATACCTATGATAACTACTGTGTTGATAGCTGGAAGTTGTATGGTAGTATCAGCAGGAACAGAAAGAGATAGTATTACATCAGGAGGGCTTACAATGGAATATAGTGTAACAGCTACTGACCATAGGGCATCGGCAGGAGCGTCTGTTAACACATGCTCAGACCTGTATGTGACAGGAACAGCATATAAACATCTCATAGGAAGAGAACCAGAACCAATGAATTTGGGAAATTCAGCATCACAGTCATATAGTGTTTATGCATATGTTTCGTCAGAATATACATATTTTGAAAAAATAAAGGCAACATTTGGCGCAAATAGTAATGATGATGACGTGGTAAAAGCAGGACTTATGGCTACATATTAAAATTGTCAGGTATAGATTGTTGGAATATACAATCTATACCTGAGTTAGTGGGGAATATGAGAAAAATTAATTTATTTATAGGGATGGTATTAACTACTGTTTTATTAGCTGCCTGTGGGCAGCATAATAAACCGGAATTTAAAGGAGACATATCTGGGGAAAATGATTTGGAGCAGACGCAGTCGTATTTTACTAATGGAATGCATGAAGTAACAAAATGTCCAACGGGATATTATTACATGTCAGAGCAGGAAATGGCAGGGGTTAATCTGTTAAAATATTATGATAATGAGGAACAGAAAAGCATAGTTCTATGCAACAAACCACAGTGCGAACATAATTCTAAGGAATGTATGGCATATCTGGATATGTCAGAATATAAGCCCAAAATATATTACTACAATTCTTTCATATATATGATTAGGATGAATGGGGATTTAGAGCAGATCAGTGCTGATGGTTCAGAACGGATTGTATTAGGAAATGTATGCAATTCAGGCAGTTCAGATACAATAAATGTAAGTTTTAATGGGGATACAGCATATATCAGCAAGGAGAATGAGGAAGGAATTAATGGGGATATAAAAGTAGAGATATATGCTTTTAATATCCAGACGAAGGAATCAAAAAGGATATACAGCGAAACATCGTATGGGCTGGGAATAAAATCATTGAACACATATGGTGGAAATACTTATTTTATAAAGATGAATGTATCAAAGGATGATAATGATTTGTATTCGATATCAAGTGACGGATTATATCAGATTCAGGACAATGATGTTAAATGTGTAATTACGGATAACATATATGGATATTGTATAGATTCTAAGATGCATAATCTATATTACAGCAGGCTTGATGATACAGGAATATATATGTATAATACAGATAGTTGTGAGAGCGTAAAGATATTTGAAGACCCTGAAGGAAGTCAGTGTTTTACTCTTACATATGATGGTGAATATATATGGTTAGATGATACAATATATAAAGATGCGGCAAAATACTTTAATAAGCAGAGCCAGACTCTTAATTATACGATATATCAATTGAGTAAGGATGGGGAGCTGATTGCCAGGAGAGTACTTGATGATGATGAGAAAATATTTGCGATAATGCATGGTGACAAGACCAGAATGTTTATGTTTTCATTAAAAAAAGACGCAATAATATATATTGATAAAAGTGACATTGCTAATGGGGATATTAAGGAGTTTAGGTAGATGAAGGAACTGGGGAGGCTGCTTAATAAAAAAACAATTATGATTATGATAGCCGCGGCATTTATATGTGTTGCGGCTGTTGTTGCAAGAGACTTCTCAGATTGCGGAATAGATAATTATAATGTGAAAGTAAGAGAGTATCACTGGCTGGAGGCAGGACATACAGATGATGAAAGAAAACAGCATCTGGACAGCCTGTCTTCAGATGAAAGAAGGATATATAAAAGACTTGCAAAAGAATATGATATCAGAACGGAATATATAGAGGGATATCGTGACAATGTAAATGCGGTTATTTCTAATGCACAGAATATGAAAAAGTTCAGCGTGTTTGGAACAACGGACTCGGTGGCTAATATAGATAAAACAGAAAGAGATTATTCAAGAATTAAGGATGTTAATGTTACGAAAGTCAGCAGCAGGGCAATAGAGCAATATCTTCAGCATGATATATCTATATATGTCATGTTAGCGTTGATGATATATGTTATCTATAACATATACGAGTACAGAGATAATGGGATGTGGCAGCTTACATATACGGCAAAGAATGGACGCATGCGGTTTTCGGCATGTTCAGTGGCTGCGATGTTTATTATAATTGCTGTACAAATGTTTATTATGAATATATGTGCAGCGGGTGGAATGCTGTGCATATATGGAGGAAATAAAATATTAACAGAGCCGGTTCAGTGTCTTACAGGATATAGCAGTTATACACTCCCGGTCAGTGTGATTACTTATCTGTTTATAAGATATTTTATTAATTCAATGATAATTATTACATTATCGCTTATTGTATCTGTGATATTTGCACTGTGCAGAAAAAGAATAAGTTCTGTGGTTATAGTGGGGATTATTGCCGGAATAGAGGCTTATGCATATCAGAATATATCTTTGCAGAGCAGATTCAGAATATTCAGAAAGATTAATATAATAAATATAATGGATGTCAATGCCATGCTTAAAGACTATGAGAATATAGTATATGGTAATATATCAGCAGGCATGGCAGCTATGCTGTGTGTTGTATGTCTGGTAATATCAGTGCTTATGATGAGCATTCTTATAATAATGGGGAAGTATATCAGACCGGGTAAAAAGACAGGTGTAATAGATAAGATTATTGAAAAAATCAGACATGGCATACAGAAACTTCTGGGACAGCTTCCACATTTGTGTAAGGAAATATATAAGCTGCTGATAACAGGAAAAGGCTGGCTCGTAATTGCAGTGGTAGTGTTTATCACAATATTTATATGTAATAGCCAGAAAGTAATTTATTCAGATGATGAAAAGAAAAAAGATGAATATTATCAGGAATATGGAGGAAAAGATTACAGCGGATTTACAGAAATTATAGAATTAAGGAAAGCAGAAGTTAAAGAAGCTGCGGAAAAACTTGAAGAAGCGCAGGAACAATTTGAAAAAGGTGAGATAGATGAAAATACTGTAAGTAAATATGTATATAATTATATGGACTCAACAAGACTTCTTGACAGCATGAACGAATATATGGAACAGATTAATTATGTGGAAGAAGTAAATGCACAGTACGGAATAGAAGCATACGTTATGTCACAGAGAGGATACAATCAGATATTAGGAGATAATGCGAAGATAAGAAAGCTTATTATATACATAATACTTGGCTTTGGAATAGTGCTTATTGCTGAATCTGAAAATGCTTTAGAGTATAAAAGCGGAATGAACATGCTGCTTGGCTCATCAGCAAGGGGAAGAATATGGGGAAAGGCAGTCAAATCAGGTGCGGTATGTATAATAGCAGCAATTATAGCTGTAATTGTGAATATAACAGAAATGTCAGTTATGTCTCATACATATGGAATGCCATATATAGATGCACCGCTTATAAGTCTGTCTTTTATGAAAGTTGGGAAAATGCTGAGATACATAACGATAAAACAGTATATGATTATGCAGCTTGGGGTATATATCTTATATTCTTTACTGGTATCGATAGAAACTATGGCTGTATCAAGATATATATTTAAAAAGAATTCTAACAGGGAGGTTCCGCTGCTGATAGTGCTTAATACAATAGTGCTGTTTATTATTATATGAAAGAGGGGGATATGTATGCATTTTAATAAAATGATAATTGCAGGCCTGCTGGTGTGCTGCAGCTTAACGGCAGTGGCATGTGGTAAGAATAGAGAAAATACATCAGTTGTTACATCAGAGTACAATGCGGCTAATGTAAAAGACTATGAAGAAGATGGCGTGAAATACAGAGAAGAAACAGGAGCAAAGCAGACGATTATATATCCGTTAATGGAACACGACTGTGCCGATATGGAACAGGCTGCAGTCTGCTCCATAAATGGAAAGCAGAGTGAGACAGATGTTAGAGATAAAGATACATCATATATAATTATCAGCAGTTTTAAATGGCCTGTACTTTATAATGATGATGATGTAGAAAAAATTGTATACAAAACATACAATGCCAGGGTGCGGCTGGGAATAGAAGATGATTTGTCAAATGAATACCAGAATAAAAAGAAGCTGAAGATGGATAAGGCTGACATAACAGCAGGTGAACAGGAACAACTGAAAATGATTCTTTGTCTTGAACTGAAATCAACAAATGATTCATGGTATATGAACAAGCAGTCGCCAGAATCTGAAAGACAGGCAAAAAATGAAGTGCTGAATTCTGTTTTAGTTGAGGCAGAGATATCTTATAAAGATGGGACAAGTCATACAGACTACTACAAACTAGAAACAATTGAAAATGGTAATTCGGTAAACATATTTAAATTAAGTGAATAATCAGCAGACGGAAATTCAGCAGATGGAAAAGTGTGGTAGAATTGCAAACACAAGCCTGCTATGATATACTTAACTTGTATGCGGTCTGGATGATGGCATACTTAGAATTGATATATGAAAGGCGGATACGAGATGAACGACAGATATCAGACACCACTTGCGGAAAGATACGCAAGCAAGGAAATGCAGTACATTTTCTCTCCTGACATGAAGTTTAAGACATGGAGAAGACTCTGGATTGCATTAGCAGAGACAGAGCATGAACTTGGACTTCCTATTACACAGGAGCAGATTGATGAGCTGAAGGCTCACAAGGATGATATTAACTATGAGGATGCCAAGAGACGAGAGAAAGAAGTAAGACATGATGTTATGTCACATGTATATGCTTACGGACTTCAGTGCCCTAAGGCTAAAGGTATCATACATCTTGGAGCAACTTCATGCTATGTTGGTGATAACACTGATATCATCATCATGACAGAAGGCTTAAAGCTTGTTCGTAAGAAGCTTGTTAATGTTATTGATGAGCTTTCTAAGTTCGCAGATAAATATAAGGCACAGCCTACACTGGCTTTCACACATTTTCAGCCAGCACAGCCAACTACAGTTGGTAAGAGAGCTACATTATGGCTCAACGAATTAGTTATGGATCTTGAAGATCTTGACTATGTACTTTCTACAATGAAGCTTTTAGGCTGTAAGGGTACAACAGGTACACAGGCTTCCTTCCTTGAACTTTTCAATGGAGATCAGGATAAGATTCGCCAGATTGACGGAAAGATTGCAGAAAAGATGGGATTTGACGCATGCGTTCCAGTTTCAGGACAGACATATTCAAGAAAAGTTGATACAAGAGTGCTTAATGTACTTGCAGGAATTGCTGCGAGTGCACACAAGTTCTCTAATGATATCAGATTATTACAGCACCTTAAGGAAGTTGAAGAACCATTTGAAAAATCACAGATTGGTTCATCAGCTATGGCTTACAAGCGTAATCCTATGAGAAGCGAACGTATGGCGTCACTTGCTGATTTCGTTATCAGTGACGCACTTAACCCAGCTATTGTTTCATCTACACAGTGGTTTGAGAGAACACTTGATGATTCAGCTAACAAGAGAATGTCAGTTCCAGAAGGCTTTCTCGCTGTTGACGGAATCCTTGATCTCTACTTGAATGTTGTTGACGGACTTGTTGTATATGACAAGGTTATCATCAAGCATATGATGGCAGAGCTTCCATTCATGGCAACAGAGAATATTATGATGGACGCTGTTAAGGCTGGCGGAGACAGACAGGAGCTTCATGAGAAGATAAGAGAGCTTTCTATGATAGCAGGAAAGAGAGTTAAACAGGAAGGTCTTGATAATAATCTTCTTGAGCTTATTGCAGCAGAGCCAATGTTCGGTGTTACTCTTGAAGAGTTACAGTCAAAGCTTGATCCTATGAAGTATGTTGGCCGTTCTAAGGAACAGGTTGACGAGTATCTTGCTAATGTTATCAAGCCTATTCTTGATTCTAATAAGGAAGAGCTTGGTATGAAGGCAGAGATTAATGTTTAATCAATAATTGTATGTGCGCGGAAAGCATGCACAGGAAGGAGTTAACATGAAGGTTGTATTAGTTAATGGCAGCAGAAGAGATGCGGGCTGTACATATACAGCACTTTCTGTTGTTGCTAAGGAATTAGAGGCACAGGGTATTGAGACTGAGATAGTTGCAGTTGGCAGCAGAGTTGTAAAAGGCGAGCTTGATGCAGTAGTTAAGGAAGTCGGTGCAAAGGTTACAGATGCAGACGGACTTATCGTTGGTTCACCTGTATACTATGCTTCTCCAACAGGAGAGATAATGATGTTCCTCGACAGATTATTTGGTGCATATGGCAATGAGCTTCGTTACAAATGTGGTTCTTCAATCGCATCTGCCCGCCGTGGTGGAACAACATCAACTGTTGATGTGTTGAATAAGTATTTCCAGATTAACCAGATGCCGGTTGTGTCATCTAATTACTGGAATATAGTACATGGCAATACTCCAGATGAAGTTGTAAAGGACGAGGAAGGCATGCAGACAATGAGACTTTTAGGTCAGAATTTTGCATGGCTTGTTAAGTCAGTAGAGGCAGCGAAGAAGGCTGGAATTGAGCTTCCACAGGGCGAGAATAAGATAAAGACTAACTATATCAGATAATTTAAGAATAATTCATAAATATTTAATGTGATATCGAAAAGGTGTGTTGTATATATAATATATGACACATCTTTTTTGTTTACGGGAGAGCCGGGGTAATAAAAGGATAGAGATAATATTTAAGGAGAATAATCTTGAAATCTTACAATAGGAGAAAACTTATGAAGAGAATAATTCTTTGGGCAGTGATACTGCTTGTTGTACTTATTGCCGCAATCGTAGCATGCGCCCTGATAAGTTACCACAGACAGCCAGAACTTACTGCTGACGAGATGAAGCAACTTGATGAACAGGGCATATGGAAAGAGAGAACAAGTGCCGAGCGTGCACGCATTATCGAGGATAATGATGAGGCACTTAAGGAGAGAATAAGAATGATAAGCAATGCGAAGGAAGAAGTTATTCTCTCTACATTTGACTTCAGGTCTGATGACAGCGGAAAGCTTATGCTTGGCGCACTTATAGACGCTGCCGACAGGGGAGTATCGGTCAATGTTATAGTTGACGGGGTATCCGGTTTTACCAAGATGAAGGGCAATCCTGATTTTAAGGCACTTGCGTCATCAGACAATGTGAATGTGAAGATATACAATAAGGTCAATCCTTTTAAGCCGTGGCAGTCAATGGGAAGGCTTCATGACAAATATGTCATAGCCGACAGGACTAATTATATACTTGGCGGAAGAAATACATTTAACTATTTTCTGGGAGCATATCCGGGACATAAGAATTACGACAGGGATGTGCTTGTGTACTGCGAAAGTCCTGATGAAACCAGCTCTGTGAAAGATGTTCTTGCTTATTATGAGAGTGTCTGGAACTATAAGGAGAGCAAGGCATTTTTAAAGAATAACAAATGTGCAGGTAATAAAAAGGTCAAGGCGGCAAGGAAAGAACTGCTTGATAATTACAACATTTATTATGCAGATAACAAAGATTACCTGACTGACACTGATTATACAGATGAAACAGTTGAAGTCAGCAATATAGCACTTCTTAGTAATCCGATAGAATGTGGCGCGAAAAAACCGGTAGTGTGGTATCAGCTTACTAAGCTCATGGAGCAGGCGGATTCGCAGGTTAAGATACATACGCCTTATATTATCTGCAATGAGTATATGTATGACGGATTAAAGAAGGTATGCGATTCTGTTGAAAATGTGTCACTGATGACTAATTCGGTAGGCAATAATGGCAATCCATTTGGATCAGCAGATTATTATGCGCATAAGGATAAGGTGCTTGGCACAGGGCTTGAAGTGTGGGAATATGAAGGCGGCTATTCATACCACGGCAAGTCAGTTCTTATTGATGATAATATCTCTGTGGTCGGTTCTTTTAATATTGATATGAGAAGTGCTTATCTTGATACCGAACTTATGCTGGTTATTGACAGCCCGGAGATTAATAGACAGTTAGGGACAGCAATGGAAGAGTATGAGCATAGTGCAAGAAAGGCTAATGCTGATGGCACATACGATAATCCATATAATGTGCAGCCTGTGGAGCTTACTCCTAAGAGAGAACGCAGAATGAAGCTGATTAAGAATTTCCTGTTGTGGACGAGGTATTTGTTCTAGATATCTGTTCTGGACCGGATATATTCTGGATTTGTAAATTACATGGCATGAGCAGGGCGTCAGGTTGGCGAAGGCAGCAGGCTGATGAGGTTGTCGGGCTGATGCGGCTGGCAGGCTGATGAGGCTGTTGGGTTGATGTGATCGGCAGGCCGATGTGGCTGTCAATCTGATGTGATTGTCAGTCTCTGTGGGGAAGACCTACGAAAGTGGTATTAATTGTAACTTGAGTAGGTTTTTATAATGAAGTTTTTGATTGCAAGCAGATGAAAAGCCCACTAATTAATAAAAAAGAGTGATTTTAGTAGGTCTTTTTACTGCAAATGATGCGGTATTATAAAATAAAGGTGGGCAAAAAACCTACTCAAAAGAGCTATATTAGCGATTGAGTAGGTCATCGGGCTGGAATAACAGTGCTCATGCAGGTTAAATGACCTACGAAATTATACGTTTGATAGGTTTGAGTAGGTTTTTCTTGTGGTGAATGCCTGTAGCAGTCTGGAAAGCTCATCTCAGATTTAATGGCTAAGAAAAAGTTTGAAAAAACTTTTGAAAAAAGTCAAAAAAGTGCTTGACATATATCAAGTTTTAATATTATAATAGCAGAGCAGTTTGCGAGAGAAATCAAGCGAATTGTTCTGAATGTGGGGTCTTAGCTCAGCTGGGAGAGCATCTGCCTTACAAGCAGAGGGTCACAGGTTCGAGCCCTGTAGGTCCCACTTAGGACATTAAGTCCTAATGTATGTGGTTTGCATACAATATAATATATGGCGAGATAGCTCAGTTGGCTAGAGCACACGGTTCATACCCGTGGTGTCGTGGGTTCAAATCCCTCTCTCGCTACTACTGTAAAAGAACGCGTTTGCGTTCTTTTTTTTATGTAATTTTATTACAAAAATAGTGGTTTCATTGTGCAGTATCTGTGGAGTGATTGTGAAATGTGCACAATTAAAATATGTTATTATTGTAAATATCGGTGAAATTACATAAAACATCTTGAAAAATCAAATACAATATGCTATTTTAAATACACCATTACAAATACTTTTTACAAGATTATTTTTTTTCATATTGAATTCATCAATTATTTTAATTATAGGTGAATTCTCCCTCCTTTCATCATAGCATAAGCAGCTATGAATTTTGCCCCTTATGAGAGAACGGCTCATAAGGGGATTTTTTTATGTAATAGGAAATTCTATTAGAATTTCCTATTACATAAAAGGCACTATGTGCCGATGATGCGCACTCGCACGAAGAAGTAGTTTGCCGCAAGCGACCGTGCTCGGCGCAGGAATGTGCTTTGCACATTCTTTTTATTTATAAAATGGTAATACTTTGCATCTTGACATAATGCGTGTTATTAAGATAAATTATAATTGAGTTTAACGACACTAACTATAATTAGAGAGGACATATCGATGATAAAGAAACAATTAATTCAGACAATACCTGAGAGTAAAAAATATATAGCAGGAAATGTCATATTCCAATGGCTGGCTCTGGTTTCTAATATTGTGCTTATGACGATAATAACAACATTTATTGCGGGCCTTATAGACGGTGGCAGTGGAATAGGAAAATATAATTTTTCTAGTATGGCAGCTATGGTGATAAGTCTTATAGTATGCGTTATTGTAAGGGCAGTTTGTAATATTGGTTCATCAAAGATGAGCTATCTGTCATCTAAGACAGTAAAGAGAAATTTAAGACAGATGATATATGAAAAGCTTCTTCGTATGGGAGCATCATATAATGAGAAGGTTAAGACATCAGAACTTGTACAGGTTACAGTTGAAGGTGTAGACCAGCTTGAAACATATTTTGGAGCATATATGCCCCAGTTTTTTTATGCTATGCTTGCACCGCTTACATTATTTGTTTACATATGCACTATAAATGTGGTTTCGGCAGTAGTTCTGCTTATATGCGTACCGCTTATACCAATATCAATTGCATTTGTGCAGACCTGGGCCAAGAAGCTTTTATCTAAATACTGGTCACAATATACAGCTCTTGGCGACACATTTTTGGAAAATCTTGAAGGGCTTACAACTTTAAAGATATATCAGGCAGATGATTATAAGAACATACAGATGAACGAGGAGTCAGAAAAGTTCAGAAAGATAACAATGAAAGTGCTTACAATGCAGCTTAATTCTATTACAATAATGGATTTTGTTGCATATGGAGGAGCAGCTCTTGGAATTATTCTTTCTGTGACGCAGTTTAGGGCTGGTAATATTAATCTGGCAGGCTGTCTTCTGATTATACTTTTATCAGCGGATTTTTTTATTCCAATGCGACAGCTTGGCTCATTCTTTCATATAGCTATGAATGGAATGGCGGCAAGTGATAAGATATTTAATTTTCTTGCACTTGAGGAAGAGGATAAAGGAAGCAATGAGTTTCCGGCCAATGAAAATATAGAATTAAAAAATGTACATTTTTCGTATGAGAAAGACAGGGAAATTCTTAAAGGTGTTGATATGACATTTTCTGATAAGAGCTTTACAGCGATTGTCGGTGAGAGCGGCTGTGGTAAATCAACGCTTGCAGGAATACTTATGCACCGCAATAAGGGTTATATAGGAGATATCAGGATTGGAAGTGAGAAGCTTTCTGATATAAGCGAGGCTTCACTAATGCAAAATGTTACATATATAAGTCATCAGAGCTATCTGTTTAAAGGTACGATAAGGGATAACCTTATTGTTGCTTATCCGGAAGCGACAGATGAGCATATGTTAGATGTTCTTAAAAGAGTTAATCTATATGACTTTGTTATGTCTGAGGGCGGACTTGATATGAAGCTTAATGAACAGGCTTCTAATCTTTCGGGTGGACAAAGGCAAAGACTTGCACTTGCAAGGGCACTTATGCATGACAGAAATATATATATATTTGATGAGGCAACTTCTAACATTGATATGGAGAGCGAAGACGATATTATGAGAGAGGTGCTTAATCTTGCAAAGACTAAAACAGTGATTCTTATATCTCACAGACTTGCTAATGTAGTTAATGCAGACAATATATATGTGCTTGAAGCTGGCAGAGTTGCAGAGGCTGGAAAGCATAATGAGCTTTTAGCAAAAAATGGAGTATATTCAAGATTATGGAATGTACAGTATGAGCTTGAGAATTACGGTTTTAAAGATAATGTTGAAAAAAGAACATCAGGAAATGAGGCATAAATATGGGCAAGGTGGATAATAATAAGCATATTGTTAATAGTTCAGACGGAAAATCCGGACGTAGTGGATTAAATGTAATGTTAAGGCTTATAGGTCTTGTAAAACCGCTTGCTGGTTATATGGCGGTGGCAATTCTTATGGGACTTGCAGGACATTTATGTGCTTCTTTTATAACAATATTCGGTGGTTATGCAATACTCGATGTATCAGGGTATGATACAGGACTCACACTTGGTGTGATATTCGTGTGCGTAATTGTGTTCGCACTTGTAAGGGCAGGTTTCAGATATGCAGAACAGTCGTGTAATCATTTTATAGCATTTAAGTTACTTGCAATAATAAGAGATAAAGTATTCAGGGCATTAAGAAAGCTTTGTCCAGCCAGGCTTGAGGGCAGGGACAGAGGCGACCTTATATCTATAATAACTTCGGATATAGAGCTTCTTGAGGTGTTCTACGCACATACAATATCACCTATTGCGATAGCTGTATTGTATACAATAATTATGTGTTGTTATATAGGCTCATTTCACTGGTCACTGGCACTTATTGCACTTATAGCATATATATGTGTAGGTGTTGCGATACCGCTTATTGCATCTAAGGCAAGCGGAGATGATGGTTTAAGATACAGAACTAAGTCGGGAGAACTCAGCAGCTTCGTACTTGAAAGCCTAAGAGGTGCTTCTGAGACAATACAGTACAGTAATGGCACTAAACGACTTGAACTTATGAATGGCAGGACGGATGATTTATCAGAAGATGCAAGAAGAATGAAGAATGTGTCTGGTGTTAATACAGCGGTTACTAATGTGTGTATACTGGTATTTGACATAATTATGCTTCTTGCAGGTGTTAAGCTTTATTATGCCGGTATTATAGGCTTTGATGGTGTACTCCTTACTACTATTGCATTATTCTCATCATTTGGACCGGCAGTGGCGCTGGCGGCGTTAGGAAGTACATTGCAGAGTACATTTGCGGCAGGTAACAGAGTTCTTGATATATTAGATGAAGAACCGGTTATAGAGGAACTTACGGGTAATAAAGAAATTGAATTTGAAGGTATTAATGCGGAAGATGTTACATTTGCCTATGGACAAGAAACTATACTTGATAATTTCAGTATTGATATTAAGAAGGGTGAAATAACTGGAATAATAGGAAAGAGCGGAAGTGGAAAGTCAACGCTCCTTAAGCTGTTTATGCGTTTCTGGGATACAGATAAAGGAAGAATAAGTATTTCAGGCAGTGATATTAAGAATATTAACACTTCTAACTTAAGGGATATGGAAGGTTTTATGACACAGGATACACATCTGTTTCACGACAGCATAAAGAACAATATAAGAATTGCAAAGCTTGATGCGGCAGATGAAGAAATTGTGAATGCCTGCAAGAAAGCTTCCATACACGATTTTATACAGTCGCTTCCACAGGGCTATGATACACCTGTAGGAGAATTGGGAGATACACTTTCGGGAGGAGAGAAACAGCGTATAGGACTTGCTAGGGTATTTCTTCATAATGCACCTTTAATACTCTTAGATGAGCCTACAAGCAATCTTGACAGTCTTAACGAGGCGGTTATCCTTAAATCGCTTAATGAGGAAAGACAGAATAAGACGGTTGTGCTGGTGTCACACAGACAGTCAACTATGAGAATTACGGATAAGATATATTCCATAGAGAATGGGCGAATGAGTTAATAATTATGAAAAAGACAGATATTAATAAAAAGAGAGAAAAAGAGAAGCAGATGGTTTCTTATATGATAGCGTTATATTGTAAGAAAAATCATCATAATAAATATAATAAGGGCAGTATCAATAAAAATGGCTTGTGTGCTGAGTGTCAGGAGCTTGCTGAGTATGCAGGATTAAGAAGTGATAAATGCCCATTTATGGAAACTAAGACATTCTGTGCTAACTGCAAGGTACATTGCTATAATCAGGAGATGAGGGGGAAGATAAAAGCAGTAATGAGATTTTCAGGACCGAGAATGATGTTTCATCATCCGGTTGCGGCTATTCATCACATTGTTTCAACAATGCGTGAGAAGAAAAGGCTAAGAAAGGAAAGTGAATATTAAATATGAGAATTGAGGCGGTATATGGAGTGTTAATTCCTTTATTGGGAACAACACTAGGAGCAGCTTGTGTATTTTTTATGAGGAAGAATATGAAAGATGGGATACAAAGAAGCCTTACAGGCTTTGCATCCGGAGTTATGGTTGCGGCTTCCGTATGGAGTCTGCTTATTCCGTCAATTGAACAGTCGGAAAGTATGGGAAGGTTTGCGTTCGTGCCGGCACTTGTCGGTTTATGGGCTGGTATGTTGTTCTTGCTGCTGCTTGATAATATAACGCCTCATCTGCATATTAATAGTGAGGTTTCGGAAGGACCAAGAACTAATCTAAAAAAAACGACTATGCTTGTCCTTGCAGTGACAATTCATAATATACCTGAGGGAATGGCAGTTGGTGTTGTGTATGCGGGCTTTCTGCTTGGTAATTCAGGAATTACAGCAATGGCGGCACTTGTGCTGTCGATTGGAATAGCAATTCAGAATTTTCCAGAGGGAACTATTATATCAATGCCGCTAAGAGCTAACGGGCTTGGCAGGGGGAAGTCATTTCTGTATGGATTTCTGTCAGGCGTGGTTGAACCTGTAGCTGCATTCGTAACGATACTGGCAGCAGGAATAATTACACCTGCAATGCCATATTTTTTAAGCTTTGCGGCTGGAGCTATGATATATGTTGTAGTAGAAGAGCTTATTCCGGAGATGTCACAGGGGAGACATTCTAATATCGGGGTAATTGCATTTGCGATAGGTTTTGGAATAATGATGATGTTAGATGTGGCATTAGGATAAATGTGTATTAGGAACTTGTAAATGTTACTAAAATGTGGTTTACTTATAAGGATATGATATTGATAGGCTTATGCGTACTGAGAAAGGTATGGTTATTAGATGAGAGTTGGATTGGGTTATGATGTTCATAAGTTAGTTGAAGATAGAAAGCTTATAATCGGTGGAGTAGAGATTCCTTATGAGAAAGGATTGTTAGGCCATTCAGATGCGGATGTATTATTACACGCAATTATGGATGCACTTTTAGGTGCTGCGGCACTTGGAGATATAGGAAAGCATTTTCCAGATACAGATGATGCTTACAAGGGCATATCAAGCATTAAGCTTTTAGAGGAAGTCGGTGAGCTTCTTGATAAGAATAATTATATAATCGAGAATATAGATGCTACAATTATTGCACAGAAGCCTAAAATGCGTCCTTATATAGATACCATGAGAGAGAATATTGCAAAGGCATTAAAGATTGATGTTAACTGTGTTAATGTAAAGGCAACAACAGAAGAAGGTCTTGGCTTTACAGGAACAGGTGAGGGGATATCCTCACAGGCTATATGCAGTCTTATGTCAGTGTCTAATTATATATATGGTGATTCGGATATGACTAACTGTTGCAGCGGCTGTAATGGATGTGCTGCAAGAAGAACACAGGAGTAAGTCTGGTCACAGGATTACAATTGAGTAATTATTAGGAATTCAGCATATCTGATTGTGATTAAATATCATATAATAGATTAAGATTAATTAGTTAGGAAGTTATCAGATATGAAATATTTAGATTTTATAAAGCAGGAAATGGCTGTTATTATGGATAGGGATCCTGCGATTAAAAGTAAAATGGAGGTGTTCCTTTATCCAAGTTTCTGGGCATTATTAAAGTACAGAAAAGCCCATAAGCTTTATGAGAAAGGGCATTTCTACAGAGCAAGAAAGCTGTCACAAAGAACAGCAAGAAAGACAGGAATAGAAATCCACCCAGGTGCAACTATTGGCGAAGGGTTATTTATTGACCACGGACATGGTGTTGTCATCGGTGAAACTGCTATTATAGGAGATAATGTAACACTCTATCAGGGAGTTACGCTTGGTGGAACAGGTAAAGAGCAGGGCAAACGTCATCCGACACTTGGAAGCAACATAATGGTTGGTGCAGGTGCTAAGGTATTAGGTTCTGTGACTATAGGTGATAATTGTAAGATAGGTGCAGGTTCAGTAGTGCTAAAAAATGTGCCACCTAATTCAACAGTTGTAGGCGTCCCTGGCAGAGTTGTTATGAGAGGTGATGTAAGAGTGCTTGAAGATCTTGACCAGATACATCTTCCAGACCCGGTTATGAGCGATATAGAATATCTTAAGGAGCAGAATAAGAAGCTTAAGAAACGTATCGCACATCTTGAAAATCTTGTTAATGAGCCAAGAAATATAGAAGAATAGAAGATTAATTTTACCGACATAAAGAAAGGACTAAAGTTATTATGAAGATTTATAATACACTTTCAAGAAGTAAAGAAGAATTCGTGCCATTAGAAGAAGGCAAAGTTAAAATGTATGTATGTGGACCAACAGTGTATAACCTTATACATATTGGTAATGCAAGACCTATGATAGTGTTTGATACAGTAAGAAGATATCTTGAGTATAAGGGATATGATGTTAATTATGTATCTAACTTTACAGATGTAGATGATAAGATTATTAAGAAAGCTATCGAAGAAGGAGTTACAGCAGAAGAAATTTCTAAGCGTTATATTAAGGAATGTAAAAAGGATATGGCTGGAATGAATATTAAGCCAGCAACAACACATCCTCTTGCTACACAGGAAATTGACGGTATGATTGATATGATAAAGACACTTATCGATAAAGGTTATGCCTATGAGAAGAATGGTACTGTATATTATAGAACAAGACGTTTTGAGGGTTATGGAAAGCTTTCTAAGAAGAATATAAATGACTTAGAGGCTGGACATAGAGATGATGCACACAAGCTTAAGGTATCAGGTGAAGATGAAAAGGAAGATCCACTTGATTTCGTATTATGGAAGCCAAAGAAGGACGGAGAGCCTTATTGGGAGTCGCCTTGGAGTGAAGGACGTCCTGGCTGGCATATAGAGTGTTCTGTAATGTCTAAGAAGTATCTTGCAGATGAGATAGATATTCACGCAGGTGGTGAGGATTTAATATTCCCGCATCATGAGAATGAAATTGCACAGTCAGAAGCCGCTAACGGAGTTCCATTTGCCAAGTACTGGATGCACAATGCATTCCTTAATATTGATAATAAGAAAATGTCTAAGTCATTAGGTAATTTTTTTACAGTAAGAGATATTTCAAAGGAATATGATTTACAGGTATTAAGATTTTTTATGCTTTCAGCACATTACAGAAATCCTATTAATTTCAGCCATGACCTTATGGAAGCAGCCAAGAACGGTCTTGATAGAATAATTACAGCAGTTACTAATCTTACACATCTTGAAAAGAGTGCTAAAGATAGTATTATGACAGAGGATGAAAAGAAGGTAATAGCTTCAACTAAAGACATTTATGGTAAATTTGAAGCTGCTATGGATGATGACTTTAATACAGCCGATGCAATATCAGCTGTATTTGAATTAGTTAAGCTTGCTAATTCTAATTCATCAGAGGACAATACTAAGGAATATATAACAGCAGTTAAGGAAAGTATTGTTACACTTGCTGATATATTAGGACTTAAGGTTGTTAAGGAAGAAGAACTTCTTGATGAAGATATAGAAGCACTTATCGCAGAAAGACAGCAGGCAAGAAAAGATAAGAATTTTGCAAGAGCTGATGAGATAAGAGATGAACTTACGGCTAAGGGAATTATTCTTGAGGATACAAGAGAAGGTGTCAGATGGAAGAGAGCATAAAAGATAACCTGACAAGTGATATATGGGATGTACTTGGACTAAAAAGCGTAAGTCCAAGACAGCTCTCCCCACTTGTTCTTGCGTATATAGGCGACAGTATATTTGACTTAGTAGTAAAGACTAAGATAGTTGCCGCTGGCAATACGCAGGTTAATAAGATGAACAGGGTGGCAAGCAGTATTGTCAAGGCTGAGTCACAGTCTAAAATGATAGGCTATCTTGAAGATAAGCTTACAGAGGAAGAAGAAAGTGTATACAAGAGAGGCAGAAATGCCAAATCCTACACATCAGCCAAGAATGCTTCCATAAGTGATTACAGAAGGGCGACAGGCTTTGAGGCACTTATGGGTTATCTATATTTGTCAGGGCGGTATGAAAGAATGTGCGAGCTTATTAAAGATGCACTTGACTGGCTTGAAAATGATAATAAACAGGCATAAAAGAAAGGTTAGAATTCATAAATATGAGATATAAGGAATTAACATTTGAGGGACGTAATGCAGTCCTTGAGGCATTTCGTTCAGGAAAGACAATTGATAAGCTGTTTATTCTTGATGGCTGTCAGGATGGTCCTATAAAGAGTATTGTAAGAGAAGCTAAGAAGACTTCAACAATAATTAGCTATGTAGACAAGGAAAGACTTGACAGACTTGCTAATACAGGACACCATCAGGGCGTTGTTGCAATAGGTGCAGCTTATGAATATGCAGAAGTTGAAGATATATTAGAAGCTGCAAGAAGCAAGGGCGAAGCACCATTTATATTCGTTCTTGATGAGATTGAAGATCCACATAATCTTGGTGCGATAATAAGAACAGCTAATCTTGCAGGAGCACATGGTGTTATTATCCCTAAGAGAAGAGCTGTAGGACTTACAGCGACAGTAGCCAAGACATCAGCGGGTGCAATTAATTATACACCAGTAGCCAAGGTTACTAATATAGCTAACACTATTGAGGCATTAAAGAAAGAGGGGTTATGGTTCGTATGTGCAGATATGGGCGGAGAAACTATGTATAACCTTGATTTAAAAGGACCAATAGGCCTTGTTATAGGCAATGAAGGCAATGGCGTAAGCCGTCTTGTCAAAGAGAAATGTGATTTCGTTGCCTCAATTCCTATGAAGGGAGATATAGATTCTCTTAATGCTTCGGTTGCGGCAGGAGTTATGGCATTTGAAATAGTAAGACAGAGAATGATACAGTAATTATATATGCGGGCAGATGGGAATGGAGAATGGTATGAAGCATTATGAGTTGTATAAAGATGAAGAACTTGTAAGTATGTATCGTGATGGAGATGCCAGAGCCGTAGATGAGATTATGGAAAGGTATAAGAATCTTGTCAGAAAAAAGGCTAATGCTATGTATATAGTCGGCGGGGATAAAGACGACCTTATACAGGAGGGAATGATAGGGCTTTATAAGGCAGTCACAACATATGATGAGTTAAAAGCAGCTTCGTTTGCGACATTTGCCTCGCTATGTATTAACGGACAACTTATGAATGCAGTAAAAGCTTCTAATGCCAAGAAAAATACCCCGCTTAATTCCTATGTATCATTTGATACGCCAGCGAACAAATCAGATGATGATTCAGATATGAAGCTTGTGGATACATTAGTACACGACAGTGAACAAAATCCAGAAGCACTATACATTGACAGGGAAGTAACAGACAATCTTGAAGAAAAAGCCTTCGAGTCATTGAGCCCGTTTGAGAAACAGGTAGTAACACTTCTTATGGAAGGTAACGACTATATAAAAATAGCCGACCAGCTAGGCAAGACACCTAAATCAATAGACAACGCAATACAGCGTTCAAGAAACAAGATAAAAATAATTGTAGATTAGCTATAAATATACTTGATTAATCATTACAAAAATGATATAAATAGAATTGCTGTAAAATACAGCAGTTATGCTATTGTAGCTCAGTGGCAGAGCACTTCATTGGTAATGAAGAGGTCGGGGGTCCAATTCCCCTCAATAGCTTGTACAAGCGTCCGTTCGCCACCCCTCAACATTCACATATCTCCAATTCCATGTGTCACTACGTATTAGACGAGTACCGCGACAACAGAAATAGCAAAGCTATTACTGTTGCAATTAACTAAATCTATGCACACGCTTTTAGCCGTGTGCGTAGGCTGTTTGAATATCTAAATCAAGCATATGCTTTAAGCCGTACGCAGACAGTCAAATTAAGTAAAATCACCTAACCACCACCGCCTGATAATAATACTTCTGATAATAAGTAACAAATTCCTCCATTGACCTCTCCACAATCCCATAAGTCGGGTCAGCCAATGTCACGACTCCTCTGTCAATATCATACCCCGCCAGTGCTGCACAATGCTCATTGCGAGGCCATGTAAATACAGTCCCATCATCAAGTGTTACATCATTATACTTAACCTCAGGGTCATTATAATTATAGCTTGTCCATACAATAACAGGATGTCCAAGTGACAATTCGGTAAACAGATCCTCAACCGGTGAGTAACTCATTATATATGCTGAATAAGACGAATTCTGGCTCTTTAAAAATGAGTTGGCGGCATTAGCAATAGCAGGAGCGAAACAGCCGCTGCCTGTTGTCTTCCACGGAGAACCCCAGAAATATTCAACGAAACACCCTTGCGTTACAGTGTCACGCATATCAAGATAATTTCTTGCAAGAGTTTCTTTATCAATGCCATAGCCAAGATAATTAAGCACCTCTGTCAATGATGTTATCTCACAGCCTGTTGGAAGTTCAGGATACTGGCTCACAAAAGGAATATCAAGGCTGAAAGAATTAGGATATTCGTAATTCTCTGCAGCTCTTGTAGTGTGTTCAAGTATTGCTGATTTAATTCTTTCCGGGTCAACAGAAAGAGTTTCAAGTGTGCTGTCAACATTTAACACAACAGTGTTGTCGTCCTCCTTTTGTTTGTGGTTATCACGGTAATATATGCCAATAACCAGACACAGGGCAGTAATAGATATAAGAAGTATAAAGGTTGTTAATATATTTTTTCGTTTCTTGTTATTTTTTTTGTTCTTAGCGGCTTTATTGTTACCTGCCATATATAAAATCCTTTTCCTTTATTAATAATTAATGTTAATTTCTTAATATATGTAGTTCCTTGGTGGTTTTATATCCGATTGTCATCATATAATGCACACCACGCACTGAGCACGTTAAGACAGTCTTTATTAAGCGTGTAGTCCGTTCGTGATACAGCTTTCTCGCAGTTGTTGATTGACAATCTTAAATATGAGGTCTGTCCAGTTACAGCAAGAATATGAAGCAATTCTTCAATTTCACCATTGTTAAGAATTTGTTCAAATGAAGATGGAGAAAAATATTTGTTATTATGATTACGCATTAGCCACCTCCGTATACAATTATGATAATTATATATAAAAATGCCTTAAAGCTCAATCGTAAAACAGCAATCATTCTAATTTATGGTGTGACTAATTATAATTTGATATGCAGAATACATATGAAGTTCAAGAACATATTATTATAATGAACTTGCTTGTTTTTCAGAATAATTAAACTACTTTTGTAAACTTCTTTCATAAACCCATTGATTGAAACTGCCAACTTGTGTTATTATATCAGTTGTGGTTTTCTGTTTACAGGCCACTAATGTTATATGCTATATTAGGAACTAGCAGAATGGAGGAAGCTATGGTAAAAGCTATTGTTGGTGCGAACTGGGGAGATGAAGGTAAAGGTAAGATTACAGATATGCTTGCCGAAGAATCTGATATCGTTGTAAGATTCCAGGGAGGAAGTAACGCTGGACATACAATCATCAATGATTATGGTAAGTTTGCATTACATCTCCTGCCATCAGGAGTATTTTATAATCATATTACAAGTGTAATCGGTAATGGTGTTGCATTAAATATTCCATACCTTGTAAAGGAACTTAAAAGTCTTACAGACAGGAATGTTCCAATGCCTAAGATTCTTGTATCAGACAGAGCACAGATTATGATGCCATATCATATAGATTTTGATACATATGAAGAAGCCAGACTTGCAGGTAAGTCATTTGGTTCAACTAAGTCAGGAATTGCTCCATTCTATTCAGATAAATATGCTAAGATTGGTTTTCAGGTAAGTGAATTATTTGGAGATGAGAATACCCTTAAAGAGAAGATTGCCAATGTATGTACATTAAAGAATGTAATGCTTGAACATCTTTATCATCAGCCACTTCTTAATGAAGAAGATATATTTAATACACTTATGGAATACAAAGAGATGGTTAAGCCATATGTATGTGATACATCAGCTTATCTTCATCAGGCACTTAAGGAAGGCAAGAAGATTCTTCTTGAAGGTCAGTTAGGTTCACTTAAAGACCCAGACCACGGAATATATCCAATGGTTACATCTTCATCAACACTTGCTCCTTATGGTGCTATTGGTGCTGGTATTCCAGCAGCTTCAATTACAGATGTTGTAACAGTTGTTAAGGCATACTCATCAGCAGTAGGTGCTGGTGCATTTGTAAGTGAGATATTCGGAGAGGAAGCTGACGAGTTAAGAAAGCGCGGTGGTGACGGCGGCGAGTTCGGTGCTACAACAGGACGTCCAAGAAGAATGGGCTGGTTCGATGCAGTTGCTACACGTTATGGTGTGCGTATGCAGGGAACAACAGAAGTTGCTCTTACAGTAGTTGATGTACTTGGATATCTTGATGAAATTCCTATGTGTGTAGGCTATGAGATAGATGGAAAGGTTACTAAGGACTTCCCAACTACTTCAGAGCTTGAAAAGGCTAAGCCAGTATTAAAGACACTTCCAGGCTGGAAATGCGATATAAGAGGAATTAAGAATTACGAAGATCTTCCAAAGGAATGCCGTGATTATGTAGAAGCTATCGAGAAAGAGATAGAAGCACCTATAACAATGGTATCGAATGGACCAGGAAGACACGAGATTATTCACAGAGTAAGCTCATACAGCAAATAATTAATAATAACAATAATGCCGTATCTGTAGTCATTAAGATTATCAGATACGGCAAATTTGCGTTAAATAGATTGGTTATATATAATTAATGGTTTCGTCCGGACAGATATTTGTACATAAGCATCATAGCGTAGGCTACGATGGGAAGAACAATATCTGTAAAGATAAGACCTTTGAATAAAGTATGTGCTGTTTCATTATCAATAAATGCTGTGATTAAGGTTGTAAGCAGTAATATGCCCCACGCTATAACTATTATAAGTGCGGCGGCTTTTTTGAATTTTTTCATAAATTATCCTCATTTCTAATGGATTTAATAATATAGAAATGTTATCATATTTTTATTATATATAAAAGGGATATAATTATTAACTATATATAGTTATGTATAAAGAAATATAATTATATGAGTGCTGTGATTATCAGGCGGCTCATAGATGTGAGAGAAAGGTATTAACAGAGGTAGTGATTATGACAAAGAATGTATTGGATTATTTGTATACATCTAAAGAAAAGTTTCCATTAAAGACGGCAGTGGCTGATAATGTATCATCAATGACATATACAGAACTTGTAGATAATGCGACAACAATAGCTGTTGCACTTCTTAAGTACACAGGAGCAAGAAGGGCAGTTCCTATATATATGGATAAAAGCTGTGTTACACTTGCGGCATTTATGGGTGTAGTAATGACAGGCAATTTTTATGTGCTTTTAGAGCCAGCACATCCGGCAGAGAGAATTCACAGCATACTTGATACTCTTCAGGCGGATATTATTGTTACTAACAGAAAGAATGAGAAGAAGGCTGCAAAGCTTGAGTTTACAGGCAATATTGTATACATTGAAGACCTGCTTGAAGCACAGGTTACAGATGAGGACAGAAAGAAGCTTTCGGATATTAAGGCAAATGCTCTTGATATAGATCCATTATATGCAATATTTACATCAGGTTCTACAGGAGTACCTAAGGGAGTTGTTGTAAACCACCGTTCGGTTATAGATTTTATAGAATGTTTTACAGATATATTTGGAATAACAGACAAGGATGTAATTGGTAATCAGGCACCATTTGACTTTGATGTATCAGTTAAGGATATATATTCAAGCTTAAAATGTGGAGCAACACTCCAGATCATACCAAAGAGTATGTTCTCATTCCCGACAAGGCTCTTAGATTACCTTGATGATAACAATGTTACAACTCTTATATGGGCTGTATCAGCGTTATGTATAATAACAACACTTAAGGGCTTTGATTATAAAGTGCCTAAGGCAATCAATAAAGTTATATTCTCAGGTGAAGTAATGCCTATAAAGCACCTTAATATATGGAGAGAATATTATAAGGATGCGTTATTTGCCAACGTATATGGTCCTACAGAGATTACCTGCAACTGCACATATTATATTATAGACAGAGAATTTGCTATTGATGATGTGCTTCCAATGGGCAAGGCATTTCCTAATGAGAGAGTATTCTTATTAGATGAGAATGATAAACTTATTAAGAACAGTGAAGCTGGTAAGACAGGCGAGATATGTGTATCAGGAACAGCGGTTACAATGGGTTACTTTAACAATAAAGAAAAGACAGACAGTGCATTTGTCCAGAACCCGCTTAATGGCAGTTATAATGAAATTATATATAGAACTGGTGATTTGGGATATTATAATGATAATAAGGAAATGTGTTTCTCGTCAAGAAAGGACTTCCAGATAAAGCACAATGGACACAGAATTGAATTAGGAGAGCTTGATATGGCTATTAATTCAATGGATAACATACAGAGAGCCTGCTGTATATACCAGCAGGAGGAGAATAAGATATACGCTTTTTATGAGGGGGAGCAGGATAATAAGTCACTCACTCATTATCTTTTATCCAAACTTCCTAAATTTATGATTCCGGAGGTTATGATTAACGTAAAGTCAATGCCTCTTACTAAAAATGGAAAGATAGACAGAAAAGCTTTAATGGAGGAATATAATGCTTAGTACAGAAAAAATTATTGAGATAGCGGACCAACATTCAACACCATTGTATATATTAGATAAAGAAGCACTTGAAAATAGAATTAATGAGATAAAGGCTATATTAGGAGAAGGGGTTACACTCTGCTATGCTATGAAAGCTAATCCATTTTTTGTAGATGCATTTAAACATCTTAATACTAAGTATGAGGTGTGTTCACCGGGAGAATTTGCAATATGCGAGCGAGAGAAGGTCAATATGAAAGATATTGTATTATCCGGTGTTAATAAGGAGAAAGCTGATATATGCCACGTTTTAAATGATTGCGGCGGAGTTGGTGTTTATACAGTAGAGTCAAAGGAACAGTATAGCCTTTTATCAGAATGTGCAAGGGAAGCTGAAGTTACAATAGATGTGCTTTTAAGAGTAACAAGCGGCAACCAGTTCGGACTTGATGAGGAAGATATTAAGGATATTGTTAAGAACAGGGAGAAATATCCAGAACTTAATATTCGTGGTATACAGTGTTATACAGGTACACAGAAGAAAAAGTTCGATATTATAAAGTCAGAAATAGAGTGGCTTGACGGACTTTGCGACAGCCTTTATGCAGATTATGGCTTTAAAGCAGAAGAATTAGAGTATGGTCCGGGACTTCCGGTATCATATTTTGGCGATGCGGCATATGATAATAAGTATGATATGTTAAAGGAGCTTGCAGCTTTACTTGAAAATTACAAGGCAAAGTACAGCATAACACTTGAAATGGGCAGATATCTTGTAGCTGAGTGTGGTATATATGTAACAGGAATTGCCGATATTAAGAAGAACAAGGGACAGCAGTATGTAATAGTTGATGGCGGCATTAACCATGTTAATTATTATGGACAGGCTATGGCTATGAAGATACCGGCATATTCATATGTAAAAGCAGATGGAACAGTAGTTAAGGATAGAAATGTAATGTCAAAGCTTAACGGAACAGATGATGAGAAATGGACAATATGCGGTTCACTCTGTACAGTTGCAGATCTCATTGTTAAGAATCTTCCAATTGGCACACCGGAATGTAATGACAAGATAATATTTTACAATATCGGAGCATATTCAATAACAGAGGGTATATATCTTTTCTTAAGCAGGAAGATGCCTGTTATAACAGCCTGCAATAAAGACGGAAGCGTGGAAGTGTACAGAGATGTAATATGTTCAGACAGAATTAATTCAAGACAGAATTTATTGAGTTAAATTTACTGGATTAAATATGGCTGATACGAAATAATCTGTATGGGATATTGCAGCTTATACAATATATGATAATAATTTATATAAAATATGCTTGACTTAATATATACATATGTTATATTTTGTATCTGATAGGATTCCTGTTTTTAGTGAGGGCAGAGTGCTTAATTGTAGCTGCCTTATATTATAATGGAATTATTTTAGATGGTGGAAGTTAACAATTTAACTATTCATGACGATATTTTTATTAAGAAAGGCTAGGTTTTTATAATGGATCAGTTATTGGATATTTTGACAGAGGTTAATTCAGATGTGGATTACGAAACATGCGATACACTCGTAGATGATGGAATTTTAGATTCTTTTGATATTGTATCAATTGTAGGTGAATTAAATGACACATTTGATATCAATATTACTCCTGTTGATATTGTACCTGAGAATTTTAATTCAGCAGAAGCTATGTGGGATATGATTCAGCGTCTTTCTGAGTAATTAACATAATATATGGCTGTTCTTAGAGCGTGGTACGTTTAAGGATAGTCATTAATAAGTTAATTGAAGTTAGTATGTATGTAAGGCACGGAGGCCGAAGTCAGCAGACAAGGAGGAATGGTTATGGCAACAATTTCAGCTTATACTTCCAGTTCAATTTCAACATTGTTTTCTGGTCTTAATTCAAGCAGCAGTAACAACAGCTTTGGAATTGGAAGTCTTGATCTTAGTACTTACAATTCAATTAAGACAGGTGCTTACAAGCAGTTATTAAAGTCTTATTATGCTAAGAATCCTGTTTCATCAGACAGCAGTTCATCTAAGACAGATAACAGCAGTGCAACAACAATTTCATCACAGAAGATTAATGCGACTAAGACTAAGGATGCTTCAAAGGCAGTTGTTAATGATGCAACTGATTTAAGAAAGACATCTTTATGGCAGAAGAAGTCTGTTACTAATGAAGATGGAACAACAGAGAATAAGTATGACGCAGATGCAATCTATAAGGCTGTATCAGCATTTGTCAAAGATTATAATTCTATGATTGATGCGACAGGTGACTCTTCTGATACAAGTGTATTAAGAACAGCATCTAATATGGTTAATACAACCAAAGCTAATTCCAAGGTATTAAAGGAACTTGGAATAAGCGTTGACAGCAATAACAAGCTCGTTATTGACAAGGACACATTTATGGCAGCGGATATGTCAGTTGCTAAGTCGGCATTTGCTGGTGCAGGCTCATTTGGACAGTCTGTTGCTAACAGTGCAGCATCTATATACAGTAGTTCGGCTACTACATTAGCTAAGTTACAGACACAGAACCTTTATGGCTCTGATGGCAGCTACAGCTATGTTTCAGCTTCTGTATATAATCAGTTTACTTAAAAGAGAGGTTAAATATAATGGCATTATTAGATACATGGAGAAATCTTGCTTACCAGACAGAGATGGATAATAAGACAGCTAACGAATTCTGGGGAAGCTATTTTACACAGGAAAAGGCTATATATGAGCAGATTCTTGCAGACCCGGATACAGTAGTTAAAGGAACTGTTAAAGAACTTGCTGATAAGTATGGAGTGGAAGTGCTTCTTATGACAGGATTTCTTGATGGAATCAATGACAGTCTTAAAACTCCTAATCCAATTGAGACAATGGAAGAGGATACAGAAGTAAGTCTTGATTATGACAAAGAAAAACTTTACTACAATATGGTTGCTTGTAAGGCAGATTGGTTATATGAGCTTCCACAGTGGGATAACCTTCTTGATGAAGCTACAAGAAAAGATTTATACAAGAAGCAGAAGTTATCAGGAACTATCGTTAAGGGCAAGAAGATTGGACGTAATGATCCATGTCCTTGCGGAAGCGGTAAGAAGTACAAACAGTGCTGTGGAAAGAACGCTTAATTGGTAATAAACAGTTTGTCGGTTAACCTGCAGGTAGTCTTAAGACTACCCGCAGGTCTTTTGAATTTATGCGAATTGGAGATAATATGGAAGCATATACAGGATTTGCCTATGTCTATGATGAGTATATGGACAATATACCATATGACGAATGGGAAGAGTATTTAGTAGAACTATTAAAAGAGAATGGTATAGACAAAGATAATACAGTTATAGACCTTGGCTGTGGCACAGGAACAGTGACAAGAATGTTGGATAAAGAGGGGTATAACTGCATAGGAATAGATTTATCTGAGGATATGCTTTCTATAGCAAGTGACAAGACATATGACAGCGGACAGCAGATAATATACAGTTGTCAGGATATGAGGGATTTCGAAGTTCCATATGAGACAGATGCATTTATAAGTATTGGTGACTCAATGAATTATATAACAGCTAATGATGATTTGTGTGATGTGTTTAAATGTGTAAAGAAAGGCCTGAAACAGGGAGGAGTATTTATATTTGATTTAAAGACAATACATTTTTTTAAGGATATATTAGCTGATAATACATATGCTGAGAATAGGGAAGACTCAGCGTTTATATGGGACAATTATTATGATGAGGAAAGCTCTAACAATGAGTATGAGCTTGCCGTATTCGTAAGAAATGAAGATGGAACATTTGACAGATTTGAGGAAGAACACTACCAGCATGGTTTTACTTTGGGAGAAGTAGCTGATGCTGTAAAAAAAGCGGGACTTAAAATCAGGAATGTATATGATGCATTTTCACATAATGCACCTGATGATAATTCCGAAAGGCTGTATTATATAATAGAAAAATAGCTGCGTGCCATTATGCACGCATATAAGCAATAAAGTATTATATAACAAAAGTAATAATGAGTTATGTAATACGCAGATAGTGAATCGTGCACTGAAATATGCACAGGAAAGAGGAATGTTATGAAAGACTATATAGTAAGAGCAACAGCCGCTAATGGACAGGTAAGAGCATTTGCGGCTACTACAAGAGGTGTTGTTGAAACAGCAAGAAAAGATCATAATACAAGCCCTATAGCAACTGTGGCACTTGGAAGACTTCTTACGGGTGCAGCTATGATGGGAATAATGATGAAGAATGATTCAGATATACTTACTGTCCAGATTAAGGGAAATGGACCAATTGGTGCGATGACAGTAACAGCAGAGCCTAATGGACATGTAAAGGGCTTTGTTGCCAATCCGGAGGTTATGCTTCCATTAAAGAATGGACATATGGATATAGCCGGTGCAGTTGGTATCGGTGTTTTAAGTGTAATTAAGGATATTGGCTTAAGAGAGCCTTATGTTGGAGATACTATTCTTATAACAAGTGAGATAGCTGATGACCTGACATACTATTTTGCAACAAGTGAGCAGGTTCCATCATCAGTAGGACTTGGTGTTCTTATGAATAAGGACAACACAGTAAGGGAAGCTGGCGGATTTATTATACAGCTTATGCCTAATGCAACAGATGAGTTTATAGACAAGCTTGAAAAGAGAATTAAAGAGATTAAGTCGGTTACTAATATGCTTGATGAGGGCATGACACCGGAGGATATATTAGAGCATATATTAGGAGATATGGATTTACAGATACTTGATACAGTTCCTACAGAATTCTACTGCAACTGCTCTAAGGAAAGAGTAAGTGCGGCTGTAATAAGTGTTGGTAAAGAGGAGCTTCAGAAGATGATAGATGAGGGCGAACCAATAGAGGTAAACTGCCATTTCTGTAACAGCCACTACAAATTCAGCGTTGATGAGTTAAAGGATATGCTTATTAAAGCAAGATAATGAATATAAATCAGCTATTTCTTGAATTTATTATATAATTGCTGTATTATTAATTTAATATGGATTGATTAAGCAGGAACTGTTTAGGAGGAACTTACTAATGGATAACGAGACTGTTTCAAAGAATTTTATTGAACAGATTATTGATAAGGATATTGAGGAGGGACATTGCCAGAAGGTAGTCACAAGATTCCCACCAGAACCTAATGGATATCTTCATATAGGACATGCCAAATCAATATTACTTAATTATGGACTTGCCAAGGAATATAATGGTCAGTTTAATATGAGATTTGATGATACTAACCCAACAAAGGAAAAGGTTGAGTTCGTAGACTCTATTAAGAAGGATGTTGAATGGCTTGGTGCTAAATGGAATGGAGATGTTCTTTTTGCATCTAATTATTTCCCACAGATGTATGAAGCTGCTATCAGACTTATCAAGAAGGGAAAGGCTTATGTAGATGACCTTTCAGCAGAGGAGATAAGACAGTATAGAGGAACACTTACAGAGCCGGGCAAGGAAAGTCCTTACAGAGAGCGTTCTGTAGAGGAAAATCTCAAGCTTTTTGAAGAGATGAAGGAAGGTAAGTATGCAGACGGAGAGAAAGTATTAAGAGCTAAGATTGATATGGCTTCTCCTAATATCAATATGAGAGATCCTATTATATACAGGGTTGCTCATATGACACACCACAGAACAGGTGATGAGTGGTGCATATATCCTATGTATGACTTTGCACATCCTATTGAGGATGCTGTTGAGGGAATAACACACTCTATCTGTACACTTGAGTTTGAAGACCACAGACCATTATATGACTGGGTTATTATTGAGACAGGATATAAGACATCACCAGAGGAAAATCCTAAGCAGATTGAGTTTGCCAAGTTATATCTTACTAATGTAGTAACAGGTAAAAGATATATTAAGAAGCTTGTAGAAGATGGTGTTGTAGACGGCTGGGACGACCCAAGGCTTGTATCTATAGCTGCTTTAAGAAGAAGAGGTTTTACACCAGAATCTATAAAGATGTTCGTGGACCTTGTAGGTGTTACTAAGGCACAGGGTTCAGTTGAATATCCTATGCTTGAATACTGCATAAGAGAAGACTTAAAGCTTAAGGTTAAGAGAATGATGGCTATTCTTGATCCTGTTAAACTTGTTATTGACAACTATCCAGAAGATCAGGTTGAATATATGGACGTTGCCAATAATCAGGAAAATCCAGAAATGGGAACAAGAAAAGTACCATTTACTAAAGAATTATACATTGAAAGGGAAGATTTTATGGAAGAACCTCCAAAGAAGTATTTCAGAATGTTCCCAGGCAATGAAGTAAGACTTATGAATGCTTATTATGTAACATGCACAGGCGTTGATAAAGACGAGAATGGCAATATTACTTGTATTCATTGTACTTACGATCCAGAGACAAAGGGCGGCAATTTTGCTGGAAGAAAAGTTAAAGGAACTATACACTGGGTATCAGCATCAAGGGGAATAAATGCTGAGGTAAGATTGTATGATAATATTGTAGACGAAGAAAAGGGTGTATACAATGAGGATGGTTCTATGAACATTAATCCTAATTCACTTACAATTCTTAAGAACTGTGTATTAGAGCCAGAGCTTGCTAATGCCAGGCCAGAGGACAGATTCCAGTTTGTAAGAAATGGATATTTCTGTGTTGACAACAAGGATTCAAAGGGGAATGTATTGGTGTTCAATAGAATAGTTTCATTGAAAAGCTCATTTAAACTTCAGAAGTAATTAATGCCATTATAATGGCAGTATGGGTAATGATATGGAAATCAAAGATGAAAAGTCTTATATATTTGATAAGACGATGAAATGCAATGTATGTAACAAAGAGTTTACTACTAAGCAGGTAAGAACTGGCAAAGCCAGATATACAGGAACTAACGACATACTTAAGCCATTGTATACAGGAATAGATAGTACGAAGTATGATATTATTATGTGTCCTCATTGTGGCTATGCGGCAGTTCCGAGAACTTATGGAAAGCTGACACCTAAACAGAGGCAGCTTATCAGAGATAATATTGAAGGTAAATTCAAGGTTACATGGAAGGAAGAGGACAGCTATTCTTATGATGTAGCGATAAGACGTTGTAAAATGGCACTTCTTACGGAGATGATAACAGGTACTAAGATAAGTGAAAGTGCATATCTTTGTTTAAGATTAGCGTGGCTTTATGATGGCAGGATTGAAGAACTTAGAAGCCAGAATGCCAGTGAAGAAATAATTAACCAACACCTGAAATCCCAGCAGGAGTATATTCAGGATGCCTATAAAGGATTTAAGGAGGCAGTTCAGACACAATACCCTCCTATATGTGGTATGGATGAGAATACAATTAATTATCTGCTCGCCAGCCTTGGCATAAAATGCAAAGATTATGGTACAGCAAAGCAGTTTGCCTCATCAATAGTAACATCCAGGTCTGCACAGGCAGGTCTTAAGGAGAAGGCAAGGGGATTGTTAGGACAGATTAAAGCAAATGAATAGAATTAAGACAGTGTTTCAAAAGCTATGGTCATATGAGACATTTCATATATTCATGTATTCAATTGCACTAAATGCAGTGATTGAATGTCTTAATAACAGAGGATTAACAGGACTTTTGAAGATATTCACAAGTCCTGTTATCTTTCTTATGAACACCTTGATAATAATGACTACATTATCAATAGGGTTGTTCTTTAAGAGAAGAATATTTGTATATGTGCTTATGGCTGTATTGTGGATTATATTAGCATTTATTAACTTTGTAGTGTTGTATTCACGAAAGACACCATTTACAGCGATGGATATATATCTTATAAGTGATGCCATAAAGGTCATACCGCTGTATATTAATGTATTCCAGATGATACTTATAGTAGTCGGGATAATCGCAGTTATATCAGGGCTTGTAATGTTGTTTAAAAGAACAAAGGTGTATACACAGGAACTGCCATTATATAAGCAGTTATTACATTCAGGCTTTAAGTTTGCAGTGATATTCCTGCTTACATATGCGGTTGCGGCAAGCCTTATAATTAATGGATATGTACAGACACATTTTGGCAATCTTGCACAGGCATATAAGCAGTATGGATTTGTGTATTGCTTTACAAGCAGTATTAAAGACCGTGGAATAAGCAAATCTAAGGAATATTCAGAAGAATATATTGACGGAATTAAAGATGAGCTTGATGAAAATGTACCTGACGCATCAGAGACTTCACCTAATATAATATTTGTACAGCTTGAATCATTTTTTGACCCTAAGCTTGTAAAGGGTGTTACATTTTCAAGTAATCCAACACCTAATCTTGACAGGATAATGAAAGAATATTCGTCAGGATATCTGTCAGTGCCTTGCTTTGGTGCAGGTACGGCTAATACTGAATTTGAGGTTCAGACAGGCGTTAACCTTGATGATTTTGGACCAGGTGAATATCCTTACAGGACAGTTATGCAGTCAAAGACGTGTGAGTCAGCCGCTTATGATTTAAGAAAGCTTGGCTATTCAACACACGCAATCCATAATAATGATGCAACATTTTATGACAGATATAAGGTATTCTCACATCTTGGATATGATACTTTTACATCTATTGAATATATGGATAGTGATTATCAGAAGACGCCACTTGGCTGGGCTAAGGATAAAATGCTTACAGCACAGATAAAGAAGGCTCTTGACTCAACAGAAGGAGCAGATTATATATTTACTATATCAGTTCAGGGACATGGAGATTATCCAACGACAATGCCAGAGGGCTTTATTCCAGGAATAACAGTTTCAGGATTTTTTGATGAAGAGGAACAGGTACAGTTCGAGTATTATGTTAACCAGATTCACGAGATGGATACATTTATAGGTGAACTTACTAATATGTTATCCAGAAGAAATGAAGAAACCGTACTTGTTATGTATGGCGATCATCTTCCAACATTTAATTTCACTAATGATACTATGGAGAATGGTGATATATACCAGACAGAGTATTTTATATGGTCTAATTATGGTTTAGAGAAGGAAGATATTGATCTTCAGGCATATCAGCTATCAGCAGCAGTATTTGACAGGCTCGGAATATCAGAAGGTTATATTATGAAGTTTCATCAGGCAAAGCATAATGATGCTGATTACCTTAAGAAGTTAAAGGTGCTTGAATACGATATATTGTATGGTGATAAACAGATATATGGTGGAAAAGTTCCCTATGTAGCAACAGATTTAAAAATGGGAATTGACGATATTACAATAGATGAAGTGTATGATTATAAGGATTATGTATGTATAAGCGGTAAGAATTTCAATGATTTCAGCACTGTATACATTAATAATAAAGAGCAGGAAAATGCAGAGCTTATAAGCAGTACAATGATAAGGGTGCCTAAACGCAGTATCAAATCAGGAGATGAAATAGCAATAGTCCAGAGAGGCAATGATAAGATAGAGCTTGGAAGAACCACATATATTGTGACAAATTAATTAGGATTATAATAAATAAATTGACACTAACAATTGAAAATGTTAATATGAAAAAGGTGTAATCACCACATATTAAATTTGGAGGTACTTGAAATGAAAGGTACAGTAAAGTGGTTCAATAACCAGAAGGGTTACGGCTTTATAAGTGATGAGTCTGGAAAGGATGTTTTTGTTCATTATTCAGGACTTAATATGGAAGGTTTCAAGTCTTTAGAGGAAGGCGCTGCTGTTGAGTTTGACGTAACAGAAGGTGCTAAGGGTCCTCAGGCTGTCAACGTAACAAAATTATAATCCGAATGGTTTGCAGTGTGCCTTTTCCTGATTTATATATAGATTTTTGAAAAGATATATTGTTATACAATTAAGATTATTAAAGAGCAGTCGCTTGTGGGTGACTGCTCTTTTGTATATAGTGGAGCTGATTATTATAATTTTATTTTATATATAGTTAATTGTATAAGAAGTGCATTGTATGTTAGAATTAATAACAGATAAATATTACGGAGGAATTATTGTGGAAGAATATGGTATCAGTTTAGAAAATGGAATACCTGCAGGAGCAGAGAATATGCTGTCAGCAGGCGGAATTCTTTTGTTATCGGCATTTATAGTGCTTACTATAGTTGTCATTAAAAGGTGGAATGGACGTTTTGTTAATGTGCTGGCTGGTGCATTTGCATACTCAATATTTGTATTTATATGCTGTAATCTGATTATGTCAGCACTTGCACTTATCCCATCAATAGATGAAGCATTTAATTATAACAGTACAGCATATACAGTTGTATATTCAATTCTTGCGGCTGTTGCAATGACATTTGCAAGATATGTATTGTGCAGGTTTATGAATGGAAGATTTGAAAGAAAAGGTGATATATATTTATCAGGTATAGGTCTTGCTTTAGGTGATGGAGTTCTATATGGACTTACAGTTATATCTACAATGTCAATAGCCACAGCTATTAACAATGAGGGAATTGATGCAATGATGGCAGGACTTACACAGAATGATACAGAAACATTTTACCAGACACTTGGTAATCTTGTTAATGCACCATCATATTTGTGGTTATTAATGGGAATAGCCTTCACACTTGATGTTATTCTTTCTATAGCACTCAGTGCTGCTATACAGGCATATGTTAAGGGTGTGGCTTCTTATATGACAGGCTGTTATGTTGCAATAATACAGTTTGCAAGTTATATATCATTCCAGATATTTGATTACAGTTCGCCAGTATCAATAATAGTCTGCTTTGTTATTAAGATGGTTATAGATATTGCGGCAATAGCATATGTGTTCAAGGTTGTTGTCAGGGAGATGAATTACGCTAATGACTGATATAGTAACTGGTTTAACAACAGAAGAGGTAAATAAATTAAAAGAGCAGGGTTTGGATAATATTCCTGTAGGTAATCAGTCTAAGACAATAGGACAGATAATCGCAGGAAATGTATTTACATATTTTAACTTTGTATTTGCGGTATTTGCAGCACTTTTAATTCTTGTAAGGTCATATATTAATATGACCTTTTTGCCTATTATATTGCTTAATACTATACTTGGTATAGTACAGGAAATAAAAGCCAAGATAGTATTAGACAGGCTTACTGTTGTTAATGCTCCTAGAACTAAGGTTATAAGGGACAGTGCTGTATCAGAGGTCGATTCAGTTACACTTGTTAAAGGCGATGTATGTATATTTACAGCGGGCAACCAGTTAAGTGCCGATGCCATACTTGCAGAGGGCTGTGTCAGAGTTAATGAGGCGATGGTAACAGGTGAATCTGACGAAGTTATTAAAAATAAAGGCGACATATTATTATCAGGAAGTTATATTGTATCAGGAGAATGTAAGGCAGTTCTTACGCAAGTAGGCCATAAGGCGTATGCGGCAAGACTGGCATTGGAAGCCAAGGCAGGGCGTAAGAAAAAAAAGACCAATATGATGAAATCTTTGGATAATCTTGTCAAAATAATTGGAGTTGTAATAGTTCCACTTGGAATTATTATGTATGTGCAGAGCCATTTCTTTCTTGGGCATACTATAAAGAATAGTGTTGTATCTATGGTTGCCTCACTGGTAGGAATGATTCCGGAAGGTCTGTATCTGCTTGCCAGCGTGGCTTTAGTAGTTAGTGTCAAGAAGCTAGCCAGGAGCAATGTATTAGTACATGAGATGAATTGTGTGGAGACACTTGCAAGGGTTAATGTGTTGTGCGTTGATAAGACAGGTACAATTACAAGACCGGATATGTCTGTAAGTGATGTTGTATTTTTAAAGGACAATGTAGGAAAGCTTATTGCAGGAGTTGCCGGCAATATGGATGATGATAATGAAACGATGAAAGCGATAAAGGATTATTACCATATTACGGGCAGGGATAATAGTGCAGAGAGAGTATACTCATTTTCTTCACAGAACAAATACAGCGGAGCAGTATTAGATGGCAGATGTTATATATTCGGTGCACCTGAATATGTACTGCTTGATACATATGCAGAATATGAGGATATATTTGAAAGATATTCAGGACACGGAGAAAGAATACTTGTATTTGGCGAGTGTGTGGGTGACCCTTGCGGTAATATTATAGAAGAAGCGGTTAATCCTTATGCTTTTATAATATTGGAGAATGAGATAAGGGATACAGCCAAAGAAACATTTGGATACTTTGCTTCGCAAGGTGTGGATATAGTTGTTATATCCGGAGATAATCCGGTCACAGCTTCAAAGGTGGCTGTGAGGGCAGGAATTAACAATGCAGAGAATTATATAGATGCAACGACACTTAAGAGCAGACAGGATATAAGGGAAGCGATAACTAAGTATACTGTATTCGGAAGAGTTGTTCCAAGCCAGAAGAAGGAGATTATAGAAGCCTATAAAGAAAGCGGCAAGGTTGTAGCTATGACAGGAGATGGAGTTAATGATGTGCTAGCGTTAAAATGTGCTGACTGTAGTGTGGCTATGGCATCGGGAAGCGAGGCAGCAAGCAATGCGGCACAGGTAGTTCTTTTAGACTCAGATTTTTCCAAAATGCCTCAGGTTGTGCTTGAGGGCAGGCGTGTGGTTAATAATATACAGAGGTCAGCTTCTCTGTTTCTTGTTAAAAATATATTCTCGATATTAACGACAATATTTACACTTATAGCGGCTAACCTTTATCCGCTTTATCCAACTCAATTGTCACTGCTTGGAGCATTTACAATTGGAACACCGGCATTCTTTCTGGCATTACAGCCTAATAAGAATATAATACGTGGGGATTTCCTTACGAATGTCATTATAAAGGCACTGCCCGCAGGAATAACTGATTTTATTATGTTGGCGGTGATATCGATACATGGTGCAGTTATTGGAATGAGCAATGAGCAGATATCAACAGTTGCAATAATAGTACTTCTTATAATCGGAATGATGGCACTTATAAGAATATGCAGGCCATTTGACTGGCTGAGGGCATTGGTATGTATTGCGATGGGGGTTGGAATTGCAATATGTCTATTATTCTTTAAGAAGATATTTGCAATCGCAGCTATCAATATGGTAATGCTTAATATGATTATTGTATATGCAGTTGTTGCTGTTGGATTGTTTGTACTGATGTGCAGGATTGTAGGCACAGTAATAGAATATATTGAAGGTCATAGCAGAAGATTTAGAAAGCTTCTTAAGGGGTAGCTGCAAGGTTTATAAAGATTGGTGGAGCTCTTGGTTGTATCGGATTGAATATATAAAATGTATATAATATGCAAAGATATATAATATGCAAAAGATATATAATGTATAAAATGTATGGATTATGCCGCTGTGGCTGGATTATAATCCATACATTTTTAATTTTAAAAGGCAGATTTATTTTCCAGCCGCCTTTTTAGAATAGTCAGTTGTTACAAGCTTTTCATAAGGCACATCACTGCCAAGCTCGCCAGACTGCTTTAATATGTCTTTAAGAAGCTCAAAGCTTTTCTTTTCAAAGATAGTGTCGCCCTTCCATGTATCCTGCGTCTTGTAACGGTCAACAATGGTTGTTATAGTATCAAGGTCGGTTTCAGGAAACTGTGGAGCGATAACTTCTGCGATTTCACTGCTGGTGTGGGAATTGACGTAGTCAAGGCCTTTCTGGATAGCGTTAGTAAAGCCCTGGATTACATCAGGGTGTTTTTCAATAAAGCTTTTGTTAGCACAGTAGGCAGTATAAGGAACATATCCGCTGTCAGTACCAAGAGAAGCTACTACATAGCCTTCCTTCTGCTGTTCAAGGAGCGTTGCAGAAGGCTCAAATTCTACAGTGTAATCAGCTATTCCTGATGTGAAAGCGGCTGCTGTAGAACCAAAGTCAACATTTTGAAGTATTGTAAGGTCATCTACAGGAGATATTCCATTTTTCTTAAGGATATATTCGAAAAGCATCTGAGGCATACCACCGGCTCTGCCGCCAAGAACTGTCCTGCCTTTAAGATTATCCCATTTAAAATCAGTTTCATTATCGCGGGATACAAGAAAATTGCCTGCACGCTGGGTAAGCTGGGCGAAGTTGACAGCGTAGTCGGTAGAACCTTCCTGATATACATATATAGAACTTTCTGAACCCATAAAACCGATATCAGCTTCTTTTGATACAAGAGCGGTCATTACCTTATCAGCACCAAAGCCTGTGACAAGATTAAGGTCAATGCTCTCATCTTCAAAATATCCAAGCTCAATAGATACATATTGTGGTGCGTAGAATATAGAATGGGCAACCTCGCTGAGTGTAATCTTAACTGTAGAATTATCGGTATCTTTTCTGCACGCAAATGCACTCATTATCATCATTACACATAACAGCATAGCAATGACACGTTTGATTGTCTTCAATAAAATCCTCCATTCTAAATGTATAAAACACATTTTTATCTGTTCAATAATTATATTATTCAGATGAATTAATATATGTGATTAAATCTGTGAAAAATGTTAAAAAAGCTAATTATTTAGTTGGCTAAATATATTAAATATGTTAAAATGAATTATAAAAGTAGCAATGAATGGAGGTCGTTTTGTTATGTTTGGGAAAAATAGAACAGCACAAGACACATTAGGCAATGACAGAGAATTATTATTGCAGGCTATGGATAAGATTATAGCCGGCGATTTCAGTGAGGTCTCTGCTGAAGGTTTTAGAGATCCTATATATGCAGAAAAGCTTAACCAGATGATTGGTGCATATAAGAAAGCTAATAATAATTATATTATGAGACTTAATGATGCAATGAAGTCTATAGGAGATAATTCATATGTTAAGAATATGCTTGATCAGGTGTATACACAACAGCAGTCTATAACAGATATGAATTCTTCAAGCCAGATACTTAAGGAGTCAATTGGTAATATTTCAGATGCAATGGGTGAGATTCGTGATAATACCCACGATATGTTACAGGTGTCACAGAGTAGTGCCGCTAATATGAACGACAGTATAACAGTCGTTAATGAATCATCACAGAAGATAGCGGATATTAACAATCAGGTTAATGCATTCCACGAGAAGATTAATAAGATCGGCGAGATTGTTGATATTGTTAAGAAGGTAGCAAGCCAGAGCAATCTTCTTGCACTTAACGCTTCAATTGAGGCTGCAAGAGCAGGTGAAGCAGGAAAGGGCTTTGCAGTAGTTGCTGATCAGGTAAGACAGCTTTCAAGCAATACATCTGAGTCGGCAGAAGATATTGTTAAATATGTCAATGAACTTAAGCAGGATATTGAAGTGCTTGCTAATTCAATGAATGAGACAACAGTCAAGTTATCAGAAGGTAATGAAAAGGTAGAGATATCATTAAGAGATATTGAACGGATGAATGAACAGATGGTAGCAATCAATGCTTCTGTAGAAAGCATTTTCAATGACATTGACAGACAGTCAGAGACAACAACAGAATTTACTAATCAGGTACAGACAATAGCAGATTCTTACGGAATGCTGACTAAAGAATGTACAGAGACTGGTACCCATATATTCAAGATAGGAAGATATATAGATACCTGCCGAAGCGATATGTTCAGGGAAGCTGGTAAAGTAACAACTCAGGATATGTTAAAAATATTCGAGATTGACCACTTTATCCTTATGTGGAGAGTGTACAACAATGTTGCAGATTTCGAGAGATTAAAGATTACACAGCTTAACAATCCGGACAGTTGTAAGCTTGGTAAGTGGATGCATGCACAGACAGATCCTAAGATTACAGGATGTCAGGAATTCAAGAAGCTTGATTCTGCACACAGACTTGTTCACAAGTATGCTTGTGATTCTTGGACAGCTAAGGATAAGGGAGATGATGCTGCGGCTATTGCAGCATTTGAAAAGTGCCGTGAAGCTTATGGAGAATACAAGAAGGCCATCGGTGATATGAGGAACTATATGAGAACAATTGGATATACAGATGAGACTAAGATAGTTGTCTTCAGGAATTAGTTAAATATAATCACAGATTAATAAGATAAGCTGGAATTTACATAGCTGCCTTTAATGCAGAATATGCCTTAAGGATATAAGCTTGTAGAATTCCAGCTTTTTTGTTAATAAAAGTAATAAAATTTAATTATTTATATATGGGAATTATTAACAAAATTTAACCATATATATAATGGATTTTAATAATAAAACTCAATCATCTATATACTGGACTTTTTAATAATAAGAGTTCATAATATAAGTTATGAATAAATAATGATATATTCGTGATTACTATGACAAGCAGGTATGTATTAAGACTGACTGTTGTCCCTTCGCAATACAGCAATGTTGTATTAAATTGCGTAAGAATGGAGATTGTTATGAGAGAGGTATATGTAATAGGGCATAAGAATCCGGATACAGATTCGGTGTGTTCAGCAATATGCTATTCCAGACTGAAAAATCTGATTACTGGAAGTGAGGATTACATTCCTAAAAGAGCCGGACATCTTAACGAAGAAACTCAGTATGTTCTTGAAAAATGTGGTGTAAAGCCTCCGGCATATATTAAAGATGTTAGACCTCAGGTAAGAGATATTGATGTCAGGAAGATAAGTGGAATATCGGAAGAACTTTCAGTAAGAAATGCGTGGAAATTAATGAAAGAAAGAGGTGTTGAGACACTTCCTATCATTGAAGATGATAAGCTGAAAGGACTTGTTACAATCAGTGATGTTGCTAAGTCATATTTTGAAATGTATGACAGTGATATATTATCTGTTTCAGGCACAAGTCTCAGTAATATCGTGGATACCCTTAAGGGCGAGGTTATAACTGGTGATATAGATAAGCATTTTAATAAGGGGAAGATGATTATTGCTGCCGCCAATCCTGATATGATGGAAAATATGATTGAAGAGGGTGATTTTGTAATTCTTGGCAACAGATATGAGTCACAGCTATGTGCTATTGAGATGGAGGCGGGATGTCTTATAATATGTGAGGGTGCAAAGGTATCAAGCACAATAACCAAGATAGCCGCACAGCATAATTGTGTTATAATATCGACAGCGTATGATACATATACAGTTGCAAGACTTATTAATCAGGCTATTCCTGTAAGTTTCTTTATGAAACAGGAAGCACTTATAAAGTTCAAGCTCAACGATTTTATTGAAGATATACAGGATATAATGGCTAAGAAGCGTTACAGGGATTTCCCAATTGAGGACGATACAGGCAGATATGTCGGTATGATTTCAAGAAGAAATATTATTAAGACCGATAAGAAGAAGATAATTCTTGTAGACCATAATGAAAAGAACCAGGCTGTATTTGGTATTGAGGATACTGATATATTAGAGATAATAGATCATCACAGACTTGGCTGTATACAGACGATAACACCTGTATTTTTCAGAAACCAGCCGCTCGGCTGTACTGCAACAATAATATATCAGATGTACTGTGAGCATAATATAGATATTGATAAGACGACAGCCGCACTGTTATGTTCGGCAATAATATCAGATACGCTTATATTAAAATCACCAACCTGCACACACTATGATGTTGATGCCTGTCAGGTATTAGCTGATATAGCTGGTATTGATATAGAAGAATACGGCAGGGAAATGTTCAGGGCAGGAAGTAATCTTTCCGATAAATCAGAAGAAGAGATATTCTATAGGGATTATAAGAAGTTCTCAATTGGAGAGATAACTGTAGGTGTTGGACAAGTAAATTGTATGAGTCAGGAAGAGATAGAGGAGCTTATTAAGAAAGAAGCTTCTTATATCACAAGTGTTACGGATAAGTCAGATGAGATAAATATTGCATATCTTCTTCTGACAGATGTAATGAAAGAGACATCGTATGTTATGTTATCGGGTAAGAATGCTGAACAGGTGCTTATGCAGGCATTTAACCTTGATGAGATAACCAACAATTATGTAATACTTCCTGGTGTTGTATCGCGTAAAAAGCAGTTCCTGCCAGCTATAGTTGAGGTATTACAGCAATAATGTGAAGATGAGGATATATAGCAGTAATTGGTAATTTGCAGGTATAGTTGATGTAGATATATTGTGGTATTGCATATGTATAACAGTATTATAAATTGGTATTGTATATATAGTAATATTACAGATTAGAAAGTGTATATATGCACAGAAATGAGGAGTAACAACAATGAAGAAGTTAATGAGAAATGACCCTTGCTGGTGTGGCAGTAAAAAGCCTTATTGTGAATGCCATATGGATTTTGATAAGAAAATTGAAATGTACAGAAAGAAATTCCACAAAGTTCCGCCAAGAAGCATTATAAAGAATGAAGAACAGCTTCAGGGTATGAGAGAGAGCAGTAAGATTAATATTGCTGTACTTGATTATGTAGCTGAGAACATTAAAGTGGGTATGACAACACAGGAAATTGATGAGATGGTGTATGAAAAGACAACAGCTATGGGTGGAATTCCAGCACCTCTTAATTATGAAGGATTTCCAAAGAGTGTGTGTACATCTATTAACAATGAAGTATGCCACGGTATTCCATCATCTAATATAGTATTAGCAGATGGTGATATCGTAAATGTTGACTGCTCAACAATTCTTAATGGCTATTTTTCAGATTCTTCAAGAATGTTCTGTTTAGGAAATGTTGCACCAGAGCATAAGAAGCTTGTAGATGTTGCAAAGGAATGTGTGGAGCTTGGACTTGCACAGGTTAAGCCATGGGGACATCTGGGGGATGTTGCAGATGCAATAAGCAAGCACGCCAAGGAAAATGGATATTCAGTGGTTCGTGAAGTGGGCGGACACGGAATTGGTCTTGAATTCCACGAAACACCATTTGTCAGTTATGTTATTAAGAAGGGAACAGGTATGGTTATGGCACCCGGTATGGTATTCACTATTGAGCCAATGATTAACGCTGGTTATCCGGACGTATACGTTGATGATGACAATGGCTGGACAATATACACAGAAGATGATTCATATTCAGCACAGTGGGAAATAATGGTTCACGTTACTGATGATGGGTATGAGGTTATGACATACTAATTAAGAATATATAATTATTATTGGATATAAATTTTTATTGGATACAGAAGCTATCTGAGGTGTTGGAATTCGTATAGTTCACACGATGCTTGTAAATACAGGAAATATCCGGAGGATACAGGAGAGAGTACACCTGTCAGACAGCTAAATATATTAATAAAGGGGCCGTCGCACTAAGAAATGTATACATTATATAGATTGATAGTTAAGTCTGTATATCTATATAGTTATATTTTCTTATTGCGGCGGCCTCATTTTATGACAAAGACTATGATTTCATATTGGTATAATTATTTCTTGATACAGTTGCAGTTTTTATCAAATTCAGGATTGTATAGATAGTAATTGTTACAGTCAAGCTTGCTCTGTATTATAGATAAGGCTTCACCAAAACGCTGGAAGTGGACGATTTCACGCTCTCTTAAGAATTTAAGTGGATCGAGAACATCGGGGTCATCTTTGGCAAGCCTTATTAGGTTATCGTAAGTTGTTCGTGCCTTTTGTTCTGCCGCCATATCTTCAACGATATCTGTTATAGAATCACCCTTTGACTGGAATTCGCACGCGTTAAATGGAATACCACCTGCCGCCTGAGGCCACACTGCTGACGTATGGTCTACGTAGTAGGCTTCAAAAGGAGTCCCCTTAATCTGCTCCATTGTAAGGTTTCTTGTGAGCTGGTGAACCATTGTGCTAATCATTTCAAAATGCCCCAGCTCATTAGCTCCACGCAGTTGTATATGATTGTAAATGCACTAAAATAGCGGCTTCACATTTTTAAGAAAATCTCTAATCTAAAAGAATTCTCTATGTATCGACCTATTCCCGGCAGGGACGGCATATCATTATGATATATTATCTTGTCTATGCAGTTCTTTAACAGGGAGTTCTTGTCTGCGGCTGATATGCTGTCATCATCAAGCGAAGTTAGGCACTCTGTAAAAGTAGTTATCTTATTCTGATAGTCAATTATAACAGGTGTGTTATTCTTTTCGTTCTCAATCTCAGCTTTTATGTTAAGTATCTGTGATTGTAATTTTGAATTACGTTCAATGTATTCTTCCTTTGTGTATATGCCATCCTCAAATGCGTCTTTTTGCCTTACATCTTTATTGTATAGTCTGTTAAGCTCATCTTTTAGGCTTGTTATGCGCTGCTTATGTATGTCAATATTATTATTTTCCTGTTCTTTCATCTTAATTTCAAAGTTGGCTATTGCATCAGCAAGAGACTCTTTAATCTTTGCAACAATCTGTTCATACTGGGCTGATTTGGTGTGGCATACAGCCTGCTTATTACAAAGCATAATAGTAGTTACTTTTCCGGTGTGGCTTCTATTGTCAACGTATTTTTTCATTGACATACTGTGTCCGCAGGTGCTGCAGAAGAGAATACCAGCAAGAGGATTGCGAAGCTCTTTAAATTTCCTGACTTTAGGGGTAAGACCTCTTTTTTGCCTGGCCGCATTAAATGTCTCTTCATCTATTATTGCTTCATGCTTTCCATCAACGCATATTACATCATCGCCTTTATTGCGTGGACGTACCTTTATTATCTGCTCATTTTCCCATTTCTTAACAACTTTTCGGTTGTTCCACACGATTTTCCCTATGTATATGGGGTTGTCTATCATATCGCGGATAGTGGCAGCGGACCAGTTGCTGGATTTAAGTGGCTTAATGTGCATACTGTCCAGTGTTCTTGCTATGTTCGTAAAGCCCATATTCTCATCAAGATAAAGATGATACATAAGTTTAATGGCTTCTGCTTCTTCTGGAATAATTTCCAATGTGTGACATTTATCCTTACCAGTGCCTATGACAACTTTTTTATAGCCGTATGGGCGGACAGAGCATATATAATTCCCTTGTTTGACAGAAGCTACACGTCCCCTGTTAAGTATCTTCTTAGTATATTCAAGATAATCATTTCCCCTGGTCAATTCCATTTCGAAGAACTTACGATCATACTCATCTTGTAAATTGTACGTCTTGCCTGGAGTTATTACAGCGGTATTAGTATATCTGAATGAATTAATAATCTGTCCACAATCCTGCAAATCACCTCTTGATAGTCGTTGTGGCTCTACGATAAGGACACCGTATATATTATTTGTTTCAAGCTCTTTGAGAAGCTTCTGCATAACAGGTCTGTCCTGTATAGTTTCTCCAGAGACAACTTCTCTATATATGCGCTTCTCAGGTATAACCTTGCCGTATTCCTTAATACAATAGTCTTGTAGTATACGCTCGTGCTTTGCTAAGACTTCTTCAACTGTCTGTGCTGGGTCGTCTGAGCGTGATTTTCTAAGATATATAATAATATTGTCAAAAGATACCATATTTATCATCTAATCCTTTCTGTTAAATATATGCAGGCTGTGCCGATACAAGCCTAAAAATGGGTATAAAAATAACACCTACTTGTCAAAGCGGTGTTACAGATGATATAATATGGCTTGATTATGGCGGTATTATATCATTGTAGCATTGCTTGATGTAAGTATCGTGTAAAAGCTCTTGTGTTACCAGCACAGGAGCTTTTATTTTATAATTTTCTGATTAAAAGGCATTTTCCTTTCATATTTACCTCATCTGTATCTTTAGCTTTTATGATTTTGTCTTTTTTAGCTTTACTAAAAATATTTTTTAAATATAAATTTCTATATTTACATTTCTCTTTTCCATTTTTACTCATAAAGAGAATTAAAAATACACCTAAATCTGATATAGTTTTTGTTTTGAGGAAACTTTTTTTCCATATGTATTTAGAAACTATATTCAAATTATCATTAAAGATTTTTTCGAGGTTTACTTTGTTTGATAAAGAATAATTATAACATTCGAGTACATTCAAATCGTTTTTATTGAGTACACAATAATGAGGAGTATCTTTGAATTGTACGGGCATAATTAATATGTAATGATCTAATTTTTCTTTTATATCTTCAATTGTTGTAAGGCTATATACTGCTGCAGTAATATTGGGAAAATATTTATCTGCAATTACATTTAACATATTAACATCAAAAAGCTCACCAATTTTTGTGTATGAATTTATAATACAATCTTGTATTGTATTATAATAATCTTCTAAATTAATATCGCTATTTGTAACTATACTATTAGCAATCTCTAAACAGTATATACCGCAGGTATACCCTATTTGGTTGGTGGGACTGTATTTATTTTTCATAATAATTTTAATCTCCATATTAAGGCTTTTAATATAATAAATAAAATGTTATACTATTATAGTGTTCATTCCTGTCCCTCAGGAATTACTACTCTAAGAACTGTTAGCTTACCCAGCTAATGGTTCTTTTTTATTGTATAAAGTAAATTATCTCGGATATAATGGTAATATCTGAGGAGGTAAAATGCGCATAACAACGTGGCAGGCTAGAAATTCAAAAAATATTACTTTAGTAAAATTAGCGGCTTTGACCGGAATAAGCAAAAGCACGTTAAATAATATCGAAAATCAAAAAGTATCTCCAACGATAGCAGAATTAGAAGCTATAGCAAAAGCGTTAAATATGAAAATAACTGATCTGTTTGAAAGTGATTACAAATAATTTCCATAATATTGGAAATCGTATCTGTTTCTAACACAAAACTAGCCAATAAATGTATAATGCAAGTATCTTATACGAGGGGGTACTGCTATGCAGGAAAAAATACGTAAATCCATTATTGATATGCTTTTATGTATAAATGACGTAAAGCTGTTGGAAAGAATCCATCGCTTTGTACAGTACATATATACAAAAGAGTAGGGAAGGGACCAGGAAACTGGTCCTTATTTTTTACCTCGTAAAAATGTTATAACAATATTTCTTTGTTCTTTAGGTAGTTTGCAAAAGTCGCCTACCAGGTCTTTTTCTAAGTCAGTTAATTCATATTGTAATGCTAATTCATCAAGTATTGTTTCCGGAAGATTAGTAAACATATCACCAACACCTTCAACAAGCCAGGCACGATTAACATTAAATTCTCTACATATAGATATTATCATCTGTTCTGTAAGATTTCTTTTTCCACTTTCAAGATTAGACAATCCACTATCTGTTATACCCAATTTTTCAGCAAAAGATTTCTGACTTAGATTTAAGTATTTACGTAACATCTTTAAACGTTCGTTCATTTAATTTTTGCACCTCCTGTACATATAAAATAGCACACGGACTTTTCATAGTCAAGAAAAATGGTAAAAATATATTGACAAACTTTTCAATGACAAGTATACTGTTGTCAAAGACAAGATGAATGTCAACAAAGAAAGGAGGCAAAGCCTATGCCAGGAGTAAGAACACAGGATATTAAATTACAGACAGAAACAAGAGAAGCAATAGAATTTATAGAACTTCTTAAATCACTTACAAACGATGAAAAGAATCAGGTTAAGGGATATATTACGTGTCTTAGAAGTGTAAAGAATATTAAGACAGCATAAAAATTTTACACTAAAGGCTAAATGTTCAGGATTTGTTATTAAGAAGATATTTCATATTAAGTAAGAATTCAAGGAGGCATATAATGGCACCACCAAGTTTATGTATAAGTATTCCATCAATAATACTATTGGTGGGAGCACCAGTAGCGTGTTGGTTATGTGAAGGTAAAAGGCCTTGGTTGTGGCTTGGAATGTTGATAATAGGTGAGATACTTGCAATTCCAAGCCTGGCATTTGCAATTTCATACTTCACGAGATAATTGGAAGATGCAATCGTTGTACATTTTATCAGATATTTCATCTGTACCATTTGTACGAACATAATTACCGATTTTTATAAGTTTTTTACGAGAACGTTTCCACTTGCAAAGAGGAATTAGTTCCATACAAGTTTTATAAAAACTTCTGCAATATCCGGTTCGATTTGGATCATCAGGGCAATCAGCATATAAATCGGTGAATTTGTTTATAAGACCAATTTTAGTGGTGATGATTGAGGAATTTACTAATAAAATCAGCAATAGAAAGTAAAGTATCTTTTGGTAATTCTTCCATTTTACAAATAGCAAAAAAGATAAAAATGTTGGTAATAAGGACAATCTTGAAACTAATATATATAGCAAAAGAATAGCGAGGTATAACATTATGGATGATAAATATGAACTGAAATTCGAAAAAGTATATCCGAATGGCTGTGTAGTAAGAGTTATGTCTCCAATACTCACAGACGAGGAAAGAGCAAAAAGAATGGAAAACCTTAAAAGAGCAGCTGGAGTATATGCACGACATATGCTTGAACAGAGAGGAGCAAACAAATGAATATAGCGATGATAAAATGCTTGATTACACTAAAGGCTAAATGTTCAACTTTATTTTCAACAGAGGAGGTGTAAGAGATGTACATAAGCGAAGCCGCGAAGTTGGCAGCAGAGCAGGGAAGACTAATGGTGAGAAAAAGCATTATATCAAAGTCAGATACCGTGTTTGGAGCTGTACAACCAACTAATTCTTATGAAAGGTGCAAACTGATTGTGTTTAAAGAAGATGAAACCCGCTCATGCAGATGTTGGAACCCTACACAAGCGGATCTGGTTGCGGATGATTGGGAATTACTAAGGGATGAATTTACTAATAAAATCAGTAATAGAAAGTAAAGTATCTTTTGGTAATTCTTCCATTTTACAAATAGCAAAATCTGTGAGGTTACAGTAATAAATTGTTCCATCAGCATAAAAATTATCTAGGAAGTTGTTGTTTTCTAATTCAATCATATAGCTTTCAACATCTTCAAGCAGTTCATCGGGCATAAAATTTTCTTGAACAGATTTTGCGTTATCGAAATTGACAGCACGTTTTTTCGGTATGTTATGATTACGGCGATTTATATATTCATTATATAAAATATATAGAAGTCTTTTTGAGTCATTAGTTAGATGCATAGTAAATTCCTTTCTTTGTTACTAGGCTACTGCAATAGCCTGTGATTAAAGTATAGGAGTAAGGATGAAATTAGGCAAGATTATTTATTTTAAACAGAGGAGGTGTAGGGTGGTTCTGATGAATAAAGAGAAAAAGAAATTAAAAGCTGAAAGACTGAAAAGTTTTCAGGAATTCAATCATTTATCAGATGATGAGATGGCGTTGTTTGTTTATGTACATAAAAGGGAAAATGTGTACAAGATTATTATTGTAATCCTAATAATCGCAATACTATTACTGTTAGTATTAATGTGATTATGGATACAACTATAGGTGTTATGAATGATGCAGAAAGAAGGTGCTGAATGAAAACCAGCAATAAAAGCGACAGAAATAAAAAGGTATACAACTGTAAAATGTGTGGCAGGTCCATAGAACCTTTAAAGTTCACGATGGAAGACTATGCCTACAAGCGAAATACTAAAGGTAGCAAAATAATGTATTATTGCAGTTACCATTGTATGCGTGCATCGCTGCTTGAGGATGAAGCAAAGAAACGAGCTAAGAAGCTGTCAAGACATAAGACGTCAGCAATAGTATGACAGTAGCCGGACGATAAGAAAAAGGAAAGATAGACCACAGGAAAGGGAAATATGCCAATGGAAGCACAGAAAATATTAGAAGAATTATTAAAAGCAGTATCAAAAAAAGATTTTTTAAGGGAATATTTATATATATCTCTGAGAAATAAAGAGCATTGTAAAGGTGAAATAACAAGGCCAAATAAATATCTTGAAAATATTAATGATGTTATGTCAGTGGAATTGAGTACATCAAGTGGCGTATTGGGAAGATTAGAAGTAAAAAAGACATTGCTGCAAAAGGCAGGAATGAGCGTGGAGGAAGCGTGGGAAATAGCAAGAGCTAACACAATTAATAAAGAGGCTATAAATCCATATGCTGATGAACTGTTAGAAGCAGCTGAAGTTGTTGAAGATGATTTGCAAAGCATAAAAGAAATAAAAAAGATTGTTAAAGAAGTATGCGGCAATATGACAGTTATAACAAGTAAAAGTAAATACGATGGTGCCGGTGCTATATATGCAACGGAGAAGCTTAAGCAGTTTGCAAATGGTAGCAGATTATTAATTATACCCAACAGTATACACGAGCTTATTGCTATGAGGTATGAAGTTGGTATGGATATAGTTGAGCTTAACAAAATTATAAGGAACACTAACAAGACAGGTTGTGAAAATAACGAGGTGTTAAGTGATAGAGCTTATGTTATAGATTTTTGAGAGCTGGAACAGAGCCATAAAAATATGTATAAATAATTATGGGATTTTTCAATGCGGTTCTTAATTTTATAGTTAAGGAGTGCATATGGAGTTTGCGGCAAGTAAGGAAAAGGCAAGGGTAATTGATGGAATAACATATATTAAAGTGCTTGAGCCATATTACAACGATTACCAAGGAGTTATATATGCGAACTGCCCTTATTGTGGTTCACAAGTGCAAAGAGTATGGAATCTTAAGCACTGTGGAAATTGTGGCGGAGCTATTCTATGGAATGATATACACGTTAAAGGTATTGGTGATATTCCATAAGATTTGATTTTTATCTTGTAGTTAGGAAAAATAAATCCAAAAAAATCAGAATAACTCCGAATTGATAAGAAAAAATCAGAATTGATAAAAATAATTCCAAATTAATAAGAAAAAATCAGAATTGGTAAAAAAGGGAAAAAGATGGATAAAAAAGAATTATTAATTTTGCTTATGCTTAGGGAAAATAAAGCTTTTAATAATGCTACAGCGATGACATTGCAGGAACTTATATCTACGGATGGGCTTGCAGGTTATAGAGTTAATACAATTTATAAAAGTATACAGAAACTTTTAGAAGCTGGTTTAGTGCAATATGGTCTTAAAGACGGACACGCTAACACTTATAGCATTAGTAAGATTGGCATAAAAAAGATAGGAGAATATGCAGATGAAGAATAAGATTGGATTTATTGCAGTTGGACAGGCTGGTGGCAATATTGGACAACAATTTGAGAAAAGAGGTTATCCAGTATTGTATATTAATACATCGCAGGAAGATTTAGATACACTTAAAAACTCTAAGTATGTGTATCATATTACTAATGGCGATGGGGCTAATAAGAACAGAGACAAGGCAAAACAACTTGTAATTGAAGATTACGATAATATAGCAGCAATGATAGATAAGGTTGTTGACAGTGATATATTGTTTGTGCTTTTTTCTTCTGGAGGAGGAACAGGAAGTGGTTCAGGACCTATGCTTATAGATCTGCTTACTGGAGAAGGTAGGCAGGTAGGAGCGGTTACGATATTACCTCAGGCAGAAGAGTCTGTTAAAACACAATTTAATGCGTATGAATGTTTTAAGGAACTTATTAATTTAGATAAAATGGCATCACTTTTTATATTAGATAATTCCAGGGAAGATAAGTTTAAGATAAATGAAAATTTTATTGAGTTATTCTGTAGTTACATAACTATTCCACAGAATTATATTTCTGATAAAGGAAATATTGATGATGCAGAGATTAAAGAAACACTCTTAACAACAGGAGTAAGCTGTATTATAAGTACAGAAAAAACCGATATCGCACAGCTTATACAGTCCATTAAAAATAATATATATGCACCTATAGAAGCTACAAGTGTTAAATATATAGCATTAGCCGCTGATGAGAGCTTGGGTTCTATAGAATTAAATGAACTGCATAAAGCAGTTAATGTTCCGCTTGATGAATACAGAGCATACACTAATGGAAATTGCATTATTTTTCTTGCAGGTTTGCCTTATCCGGTAGAAAGATTAGATAGCATACATTCCTTGATAGTGCGCAATAAAGATATTGTAATTGCTAATTCTAAAAGGGATAAAACAGAACTTAAAAATGATTTGGACTTTTGGGAAACAGCAACCAAGCCAAGAGCTGAACCTAAATCTAAAAGGGATATAATGGCAAAGTATTTAAAGAAATAGTGAGGAACTGCTATGGCTAGACCAGTTAAGCAAAATTTAGATTATTTTCCGCTTGACTGTAATCTTGACCAAAAGTTCCAGCTGCTCGAAGCAGAGCACGGCATTACTGGTTTTGGGATAATAATCCGTCTTTTGCAGACAATATATGGCGAAGAAGGTTATTATATAAAATGGGACAGAGATACAGAAATTCTGTTCGCAAGTAAAATTATTTTAGATGGAGACATCAATATTAAAATTAATAAAATTAGAGCTGTTATTAATACGGCTCTAAAAAGGGGTATATTCTCACAGGAAATGTACGAGAGATTCAGCATTTTAACATCAAAAGGAATCCAGGAAAGGTATAAAGAGGCTTTGAAACGTCGTACAAAAATTTTCATAGAGGACAAGTACCTTTTATTAAAGTCACCCTTAAATACAGTAAATGTTGCAGAAACAGAGGTTGATGTTACAGAAACGGAAGTTGTTGCTGACAATAATGCAACAAAGAAAAGTAAAGTAAATAAAAGTATATATAGCGCGCACGCGCGTAATAAATTTAACAATTTTCCACAGCGTGAGAAAAAAGAGGAAAATTTTTATAATTCATTGCTTAGTAATGCAAAGGAGTAAATGTGAATAAAGAGATTAAGAATATTAACAGGTATATTAAAAAATATGCACATCAGGTTACTAAGGCTGAAAAGCTTAATACGACAGATAATGCTCATTACAGAGAGCGAAAGGCTGTATTAAGATATTTATTAATGCTAAAAATGTTAATGCTTGATATGGATGCGGATATGCTGGGAGATTTAATCGCAGCTGTTGAGAAAAGAAAAACACATTAATTACTCCAAAACTATCTACATAAATTGCAAATAATATCACACATAAATAAAATACCCGGGAATATTCCCGGGTAACAATGAATCCACTAAAGAATTAAAGGATGGATAATAAAGCTTCCTGTAAGAGCTTAGAGTAATTAATACCACGCTTATCCCCAAGATTTATCATCCAGGCAGGTAAGGAAACATTCTTGCGAACAGATTTAGTATCTGTAAGACTGCGATATTTCAATGTATCAGCCTGGATAATAGTTAATATATCTTCAGGCTGGTGTGGTACATCAGCCTGTATGGTAGGTTCTTTAGGTTTAACGCCTTCATCTTCAAGAACAACAAGCGAAAGATTAAGAGCGTCAGTTATTAATTCTATAGCTTCACTAAGAGAGTTGCCAGTTGTTATGCAACCATCTATATCGGGAACTTTAGCATAATAAGTGCCGTTATTTTCTGTAATAACAGCTGTATAGTTATATAACATATATATACCTCCTTAATGTGGAGGTGGGGCTTTTGCCCACACCTCAATTAGATTTTAATTTTGGCTTCTTTGAAGATGTATCTCATATCATTTTCATCAAAGTCGTGTCGTTTAACTGGAATTGTTTGCTTTGTTTTTGGATTAAAATATAAGTCGTGTCTAGCACCGTGGCGTTTAAATTCAAATCCAGAAGCTTCCAGCTTTTTAATTGTAATCTTTCGTGGATTCATTTTATCTCCTTTCTTGATTATATTATACACAATGTTGTGTATAAATGTCAAGAAAAAATACACAATATTGTGTATAAAATTGCAATAATATAGATGTTAAATAGTATAGTTGTGAAGATTGGAGAGATAGGGAGGTAAAGGAAATGAGTAATGAACAGAATAAACTTACAGATGAAGAAATGGAAGATTTTCAAAGAATAACAGCTGATACATTAGCCAATATATGCGCTATGGCAGATAAATACAATATTGACAGAGATAGTATGCTGAAATACTTCTCTGGTATGCTTACAGCTTTTACAGAAGTGGCAAGCATACAAAATTATGAAACTAATCATAATTGCAACTGCCAACACAATAACGCTTCTAAAAACAATGAGCCTTGTTGCAGATGTGGTAGAAGAAAGACCAATGCTGACAGGATAAGGAATATGTCGGATGAAGAGTTAGCAGAGTTTATGCGGAAAATGGAATACACTTGCTTGGTAGATTTTATAGGATATGCAGATAAAGGCTGCGGGCGAAATGAAATTTCTTGTACAGATTGTCGAGCAAAAGCACCAACAATACTTGAATGGCTTCAATCAGAAGCAGAATAGGAGAGAATATGGAAGATAGATATTTATTCAAGGCGAAACATATACACATATTGCCAGGTAATGACCATTTAGATGGCTCTTGGGTAGTTGGATTTTTGAGTGGAGAACGCTATATCGCAAATGATAGCGGTGAGTATTTGATAGACCCATCTACAATCTAGATTATGCAGCAGTTCTTAAGGAAGCTAAATCAATGGAATGTAATGAAATAAGGGCATTGTATAACATCCCACTTGAAAATATGGAATTAATTGTACACGCACTTGAAACAGTTGGAAATTTAACTGAACGCAAAATTTAGTCTTGATGCAGAATATGATGATAATTTCTCAAGAGGTTTAGAAAGGGCAATTTTGGTAGTAAAGGAGGCAAACAGATGATTAAATGTGATAAAGGAAGTGTAGAAGCAGAAGGAGAGGCAATAAATGTATTGGCGGAGTATTACACATTAACTATGGCACTTTATAAAGACTTAAAAGAATCTACAGATGCAGAATATGCTAAAGAAACTATGAATAAAACATATAATGCGGCTATTAATTATTGTGATAGCAATGTAGTATTAAGTGCTGAAAAAGTAAAAGAATAATGGCAGATATTATATTATTTCCAACACATAAAGACTACTGTAAAGAATGCCTATATTATAATATCAATGGTGAAACCTGCAACAATGAAAGATACAAGAAAAACAGCTATGAGGTTAACTGTGTTTGGAAGTATTGTAAATATAAAAGAAAAAGAGGTAATGATTAGAAAATAAAGCAGTTTTGACCTAAAATTTTTTGGAGGTCGTTACTTATGCGAAGAATTAAATATTTTGCAGGACAACACGAAACACAGCCGATTAAGGATAAGAGAGAAATAGATGCACTATATAATTATTTTATTAAAAGACAATTACAAGCGAAATCTGATATTAAAAAGTATCAAGCCGATAGAGATTATATGCTTGTTCATATTGGGCTTAATACAGCTTTTAGAGCAGAAGATCTATTACAGTTAAGAGTTGCAGATGTAATTAAAGGATATGTGCAGATAAAAGAAAACAAGACAGGTAAAATGCAGAACTACAAAATGAATAAGCAGTTACATCAAGATATTTTAGATTATATTAGTAAATATAACCTTAATGGATATGATTATCTTTTCCGAGGGCAAATGAAATATTTTGGTGACAAAGCATATATATATCCGCTTAATCGTCAGTCTGGATATAAGATAGTACATAAAGCGGCGGAAGCTATTGGTATACCGTACACTTTTGGATTACATTCTTTAAGAAAAACTTATGGATATCAGTACATAAAGTCGGGCGGAAATATTTTAACATTAATGAAAATGTATAATCACGATTCGCCAGATGTTACGCTTAGATATGTTCAATGGGGGAAAGAAGATGCAGAGCACGATCGTAAAAATATGTATATAGGTCCAAATGTAAACAGAAAAATGAATATAGGATAAAGATAAAGCTAATTGATTGTAATGTTACAATCAATTAGCTTTTTTATGTTGAGATAGGAGTTATCCACAATAAAAATACGATAAATTAACCTACGGTATACTTTTTGTATTTAGGTTGTAAGTAATATATACTTAATATACAGATAAAACAAGTGATAAGGCAATGCTTAAAACAGGTGTAAAAAATTATACACTTTTAGGGATTATGTATATTTTTTGGGAGGTAAGATAATGAGTTATGAACAGAAAAAGAGATATTTATGTACATATGAAAAATATATTCTTACAATAAAAAATTATCAAAGTGAAATCGACTATATTAATTCGTTGTATGGATTAACAGGTGGTAGCTCATTGTCAGGTATGCCCAAAACACATAATCAAACAGATTTAACTAATAGAGTTATAAAAATAGACTGTGAGACAGAAAAATTTTTGAAGAATTTGGAAATCAAAAGAGCTGTAGCAGCAAAAAAAGCAAGAGAGATTATAGATGTTATTAATACAGCTCCAGATGAAACAGATAAACTAATATTATTTCAAAGGCATATAGAATTAAGGAAAATGACGGAAATTCAGAGAAATCTTGGCTATTCTCGAAGTGGCTTAGATAAGCGTTATAGACAGGCGGTAAACTCAATTGTTCTAAAAAAATAAAAGAGTGGACATTAGTGGACACCAGTAGACATTATAATGTGTTATATTAGTATCGTCAAAACTGCATTGAGACAATCCAATCCCTTTTTTAAGAGAGGAGTGCTAATAACAAGCACTCCTTTTTTGAATAAAAGTTTTGACCTATGACATATACGTGAGGCATAGATAAGAATGACACAGGATGATATAGATTATGTAAAAAGATGTGTAAAAGATAATGATATGCACAATTTTTATGTATGGAAAAAATGGAGAAGAGTAAGAAAAGAAGTCTTAAAACTTGACCATAAAGAATGTTGTGATTGTAAAGCCGCTGGCCGGTATAGACAAGCAACAACGGTACATCATATAAATTATGTTAAAAGTCATCCTGAGTTAGCTCTTGAAATTATGTTTGTTAATGAACAAGGAGAACTTGAAAGAAATCTTATAAGTCTTTGTCACGATTGTCACGAAAAAAGGCACGGATATAGACATAAAAATATTTGTATTCATTTTACAAATGAGGAACACTGGGAATAGCACCCCCCGGTAAAAAATGCAAAAATTTTTAAGCCTGACAATTACCGGTGCCAAAGTCGACAAGACAGATTTGCTTCACGCATTATGTAAAAATGATTTTATTGTTTTTCAGGGTATGCGTAACATATTTATAATATATAAGTGTACAGACATAAAATCGCTATTTCAATTTTAACTTTCAAGAATTTAGATAGGAGGTATGTATGGCAACGATATCACAACGCATCAGATGTTCATTACTTGAACAGCTTGAACGTAAAAACGCAAAAGAATATCATTTTGAAAAGCTGGTTGATGATTATTGTGAATTGTATGATATCAAAGCCGGACTTATTAAAGATGTTAAGGAAAATGGTGTAACCATAACAGAACTTAATGTTAAAGGTTATGAAGTCCACAAAGCTAATCCTGCAATCTCTGAAATATCTAAAATCAGTGGAGCTATGCTTAAGATACTTTCGCAGCTTAATATATCTGCAGAAGATAATATATCCGAAGGTGAGGATAAGAATGATATCGGATTATAGGATACAGAAGTATATTGATCTTGTAAGAAAAGCTCCATACAAGATGTGCGAAGAACAGTATCAGTTGTGTGACCTTATTGAAAAAATATTTGAAACAGAGGAACTTGTTGTTGATTCAGAACAATTAGATAAATATTTAGCTTTCAAGAAATACTTTCCATTCGATTTACTCGACTGGGAAGTATTTTGTTTTGCACTGCATAATTGTGTGTATAAGAAAAATGGACAACTTCGATTTCCAGTACTGCTTATATATGTTGGACGTGGAGCAGGCAAGAACGGCTTCCTTGGATTTGAGGATTTTTGTTTATTAACGCCTGTGAATGGTATTAAGCACTATAACATAGATATATTTGCTATGTCAGAAAAACAGGCAAAAATGTCATTTAGTGATGTGTATAACGTGCTTGAAGATAACAAAAATATTATGAAGAAATATTTTAAATGGACAAAGGAACTTATTACAAATATAAAGACAGGTTCTGAATTGGCATTTAATACGTCAAGTCCTAAGACTAAAGATGGATTTCGACCAGGAAAGGTTGATTTTGACGAGTATCACGCTTATGAAAATATGAAACTTGTTGATGTTGCTGTTACAGGTCTTGGCAAAGTTGCACTCCCACGAAGAACTATAGTTACTACTGATGGAGATATTAGAGATGGTCCGCTTGATACAATGCTTGATAAAGCACATAGAATTTTAAGTGGAGAATTACCTGACAATGGTATGATTCCGTATATATGTAGAATTGCGGACAAGGAAGATATTAAGAATCCGGAGAATTGGACAATGGCTAATCCGTCATATCCGTATTTTACTAATCTTCAGGAGGAAATGAAGCTGGAATATGATGATTATGTGCTGGACCCTATAGGAAATGCTTCTTTTGCAACAAAAAGGTGCAATTGTCCGAGTGGTGGTATTAAAGAAGATTGTGTTACATCTTGGGAGAATATTAAAGCTACAAATATTATTATTCCCAAATTTGATAAAGGAATTAATGCTGTCGGTGGACTTGATTATGCAAGTACAGAAGATTTTGTATCGGCGGTTATTCTTGTAATAAAAGATGATATTGATTATGTATTACAGCATACCTGGATATGTGAGGCAAGTAAGGATTTAACAAGAATTAAAGCACCGCTTAGAGAGTGGGAAAGCAGAGGATTATGTGAATTTGTAAAAGGTCCGGAAATAAATCCAGAACTACCTGCACAGTGGTTTGACTCTATGAATGAGCATTACAATATTCTAAGAATTGGAATTGATAAATACAGATATACGCTTATGTCTAAGGCCTTGGCTGAATATGGTTTTAATTCTGATAAAGATGGTAAGATTAAGATAATACGTCCATCAGATGAAATGCAGATTATTCCAACACTTACAAGTCAATTTAATAATCATAAAATTGCGGTTGGTGATGATCCGTTGATGAGATGGTGCATTAATAATTCTAAAAGAATTACATCATCAGCTGGAAATATGACATACGGAAAGATAGAACCTAAGTCGAGGAAAACAGATGCTTTTAAAGCTTTAGTGGCAGCAGAAATATGCAGAGATGAACTATTAGCTATGAATGAGATTAATGAAAATGTATTTAGTGCAATGAATGTATATACATATTGATTCAGATAGGAGGTGATGTGTTATTGGGAGTAAGAGCATTTATAACAGATTTATTAACTGGAAAAACTAAAGAAGCAGCTTTTAGGCAAGAGATGGAACCGGACTATGATTCACCCGAGTATCAAGCATTAACAGAATGTGTATTTAACCTGAATAGGGGAATTAATATGATTGGTAATGCAGTAGCAAAGTGTGAGTTTCAGACAAGGTTTAATGGGGAAAATGTGAAACGGGATGAATATTTTTTGTGGAATTATTCACCCAACAAAAATGAAAGTTCAACATTTTTTATTAAAAAGTTAATATCAAATCTTTTAAAGAATAATGAATGTCTTGTATATGAACTTGCTGGACAGTTATTTATTGCAGATGGTTATACGGTATCAGATGATGTTGTGAAAGAAAAGATATTTTATAATATCAGCACTGGTAGTTTTTCTGTTAACAGAACATTTAGTATGTCAGAGGTGCTATATTTTAAAAATAATAATGAAAATATGACAATTTTACTTAATAATGTTATAAGCAGCTATGATACATTAGTTAAAACAGCATATGAGAAATTTTACAAATCTGGTGGAGAAAAGGGAATTTTACACATTGACGCACAGAGAGTGCTAGGGGAAGCTAGGAGTATTGGAAAGACATTCGATGATATTATGAATGAGATGATGAATGTTCGTTTTAAGAAATTCTATAATTCACGTAATGCTGTTTTGCCACTTTATAACGGATATGAATATGAAAGTAATGGAGCAAAGGAATCAACTAAGAAAGCTACAAGCGAACTTAAAGATTTTATAGATGTTAATGATGAAATTAAGAAAAAGGCAGCGAGTGCCCTTAATATTCCTTATGCTTTGTTTGCCGGTGAAATAGCAGATATTAATGCACTAATGGATGAATTTATCACGATAACAATAGAGCCTATATGCGACATATTAGAAACGGAAATTAATCGGAAACGTTCAGGAAAAGAGATATTAAATAATACTGGTCTTAATATAGATACTTCATCTATATCATATATAGACATATTTAAAAATGCTGAAAAGACTGATAAGCTGATATCCAGCGGTCTTTATAGCATTAATGAGATTCGCCATAAGCTGAATGAACCAGAGATAGATAATTCTATTGGTGATACTCATTACATTACTAAAAATTATGGTGTTATGAAAGAAGGTGATAATAATGGACAAGAGAAAGATGATGTTCAGGCAGGAAAAGAATGAATCAGGTGCAACTAAGATATATATTTACGATGATATTACAGCACAGGGACCGTTTAATTGGGAAACTTGGGAATATGATGAGTCAGAAACATCTGCTAAATACTTTATAAGTTTGTTGAATTCAATACCGGATGGAAGTGATATTGAATTACATATTAATTCCTGCGGCGGTGAAGTTAAAGAAGGTGTTGCTATATATAATCTTCTTAAGGCTAAGCAGGCTAACAAGGTATGTCATATTGATTGTTTTGCTTATTCTGTTGCATATGTTGTAGCCTTAGGCTGCGATAAGATAATTATGCACAGAGGTTCTACTATTCTACTACATAATATGTGGTGTACCTGTAGTGGCAATGCTGACCAGTTACGAAAGGCAGCCGATGATTTAGATGAACTGATGGCAGCTAATAGGCAGATATTCCTTGAAAAGTGTAATTTAGGAGAAGATGAGCTTATAGAAATGCTTGATAATGAGACTATATTAAGTCCTGATGAGGCACTTAAGTATGGTTTTTGTGATGAAGTAGATTCCCAGGAGCTTGTACCAGCCGAGGAAGGTGCAAATCAGTTCAAGCAGATGTATAAACAGCTTATATCACAGATGAACTTACAGAAGTCACTTTCACTTATAGCAGCGGAGTTTATACAGCAGGCGGCATCAAGCAAAGGAACTATGATGGAAAAGGAAAGGCTTGAGAAAGAAAAGCTGGAAAAAGAGAAGGCTGATAAAGAAAAACAGGAACATAAAAAGAATGAGAAAGCTTATAAAGCACTAACAGAACAGCTCTGTAGTGCTTTTTTTAGTGCGACAAGTAACGCACTAAGCAATAAATTATCATAATCAGGAGGAAAGATATGTTAAACAAAGATTTATTTCAGGCGGCAAATGCAGAGGCACTTGCCAATTTATCACAGGCACTTAAAAGTGATGATACAGAAGCCGCTACAAAGGCTATGGAAAAGTTTGGTGAGAATATAGCTAATATTATTCACGAAGAGGCAGAACAGCTTCAGGGCAATAATGATGCGGCTATTCTTGCAAGCAGAGGTGTAAGACAGCTTACAGGAGAAGAAAGAACATTCTATACAGAATTAGGTGAGGCTATGCGCGCAGGAAATCCTAAGCAGGCACTTGTAAACATTGACAAGGCTATCCCACAGACAATCATTGATACGGTTATTGAAGATATGCAGAACGCACATCCACTTCTTAGCGTTGTTAATTTTATCAACTGCCAGGGGGCTATCAAGATGATTGTCAATGCTGATAATATTGACCTTGCAACTTGGGGCGCATTAACAACTAAGATATCTACAGAGCTTGCAGGTGAGATTGAAGTTATGGATATGACCCTCGCAAAGCTTTCAGCGTTTATCCCAGTTGCTAAAGATATGCTTGATTTGGGACCATCTTGGTTAGACAACTATGTAAGAATTATTTTATCAGAAGCGTGTGCTGGTGGACTTGAATTAGGAATATTAAAGGGAACAGGTAAGAACCAGCCAATTGGTATGTGTAAAGATTTAGCTGGTTCTGTAAGTGCTGGTGTATATAGTGATAAAAGTAAGGTCAAGTTAACAAGCTTCGATCCTGTTGAATATTGTGCTATTGTCGCTGATCTTGCTAAAAAACCTAACGATGCAGGTTATAGAGCAGTTCCATCAGTTGCATTTATATGTAACCCTGTGGATTATATATCAAAGATTGTTCCTTGTACAACAGTCAGAGATTCAGCAGGTAATTATAAGAATAATATATTCCCTTATCCAACAGAACCTATTCAATCGATAGCACTTGATGAGGGTGAAGCTGTTCTTGGACTTCCAGCAAAGTATTTTATAGGTATAGGTGCTGGTAAATCAGGAAAGATTGAGTATTCTGATGAATACCAGTTTCTTGATGATAACAGAGTATATCTTATAAAGCTGTATGCTATGGGTAAGCCTAAGGATAATAATGCTTTTAAGTACCTTGATATTTCTAAGCTTAAGCCTGTTTCTCTTAAGGTTGAAGTTACTAATACAGAAGATAATCCTGTAAATACAAAGGCTAAGGCTTAATATGCAGGAAGTAAGTGGTAAGCTTCTGGAAGATATAAAGAATAACATAGACAGGACGTGGAGTGATGATGCCGCTGATAAAAAGCTGAGCGGCATTATTCTTCGTGGCTGTAACAGAATTAATGAAATATGTGGATGTGAATTTAATTATGAAGAGGAAAATTCTGCGAAGGAATTATTAATTAACTATGTTATGTATGCACTTGCAGGAGCAATAGATGACTGGCAGAGGAATTATGCACAGGATATTAACAGGCTGCAACTATTACAGGAGGTGAAAGCCTATGTTACCGGGCAAACAGGCGAACAGGGAGTTGTTTAATGACGGTGAGCTTGATGTATATTCCACGACAAAGCGAGTTATTGTACAACATAAAGCACACTTAAGATTTGGTCTTCGTACTGTAGGTGTAACAAGATTTTATCAGGCTAAAATTGCGAATAGTGGAATTGATAAGCTTATAAGTGTACCTCTAAATACATTTATTAATACAAATAATACACTTATTGTAATAGATGATGTTCAGTACACTGTTGGCCAAGTTCAAGAGAAGTATGATTCTATTCCGCCATCGATGTATATAACACTTAACAAGGCGATACCAGCATATAGTAATGCTGATAGAAAGGATAATGATGAAAGCAGTTAAATCTTTTTTCTATGGAAATATCGGTGCAACAGCAGGTGATAATATTAATATTTCTGATAAAAACATTGTTGAATTATTAATTAGCAAGAAGATAATTGAAGATGATGGTAAATCAGAACAAAAAAATACACAGATAAAAAAGAAAAGTGTTCAGATAACTGAATAAAAGATAGAAGGTAATATGAATGCCCAAAAAGATAAAGCCTGATTTGCTGGCAACTGAAATAATGAGTTTGTTACAGCAATATGCTAATGATGTAACAAGTGATATGAAAAAGGATATTGATAGTGTGGCCAGAGCAACAGTTAAAAAGATAAAGGAAAAAGCACCTGTGAGGAAAGATGGTAAGAAGAAAAAATATTCGCCAGGTTCTTACAGGGATAGTTGGAGAAGCACACTTCAGGATGAGAATTCGCATCGTAAGAATAGAATTGTATATGCTGGAGGTCATCAATATTCACTTACGCATCTGCTCGAGAATGGTCATAGGGTGGTATTAAAAGGTGGCAGAAGCGCGGGAAAAGCACCTGCTTTGATTCATATAAAGCCGGCAGAAGAATGGGCTGGTAATGAATTAGAACAAAGAACTATTAAGCGAATAAAGGAGAACAGCTAATGACTTATGATGAGATTAAACAGATGTTATTAGAACTGGGGTTACCGGTGGCATATTGGAATTTCGATGATGAAGAGGTGCCAGCAGCACCATATATAATATTTTCAATGCCAGAATCTGATAATCTGGCAGCAGATGGAAAAGTATATAAAAAGCTGAATAAGCTGTATATTGAATTATATGTGAATAGTAAAAGTCCACGTATAGAAGCACAGCTTGAAGAGTTGATGGATGCACACGGACTGTTTTATAACAGGCAGGAATATTACATTGAAAAAGATAAAATGTTTGAAGAATTATACACGTTGGAGGTGTAAGAATGAGTAAAGAAAATAAAGTGAAGTTCAATCTTAAGAATGTTCATTATGCAAAACTCAATATTGATTCAGAGGGTGTAGTTACATATGAAAAACCAGTAGCTATACCAGGAGGAGTAGAACTTTCACTGGATGCTAAAGGCGATACCGAGGAATTCTATGCAGATGGAATGGTATATTATACATCTACTGCCAACAATGGCTATGAGGGGGATTTAGAGATAGCACTGGTACCCCTTTCATTTGAAACAGATATTCTTAAAAATGAACTTGATGATAATAAAGTATCTGTTGAGAATAGCAATACTGAATCAGCGGAATTCGCACTGTTGTTTGAATTTGACGGAGATGTTAAATCGGTTCGACACGTATTATACAGATGTAAAGCTACAAGACCATCTGTAGCCAGTAAAACTAATGAGGATAAAAAGGAAGTGCAGACAGAGAAACTTTCTTTAAAAGCATCGCCGCTTTCTAATGGCAATGTTAAGACTAAGACGACAGCAGCTACACCAGATGAAACCTATAACAAATGGTATGAAGCTGTATATATTCCAGTAAAGACAGGGGTGACATCTGAATGATAGTTAAAGATATAGAAATAGATGGTAAAAATGTGAAATTTAGGGCATCTGCAACAGTGCCACGATTATATAGACGTTTTTTTAATAGAGATATTTTTACTGATATGCAGAAGCTTGCGGACCAGCAGGAAAAAGCTGAAAAAAATAATGAAAAATTTAAAATTGAAGATTTAGAAATGTTTGAAAATGTGGCATTTGTTATGGCTAAGCACGCAGATCCAAAACAGCCGGATAATCCTGATGAGTGGTTAGAACAATTTGATACATTTTCGATTTATGTTGTTTTGCCACAGATTTTAGAATTATGGAGGCTTGATAATGTAACAACCATTGAAAATAAAAAAAAATTCGCGCAACTTGTAGAAAAATGACAACCCCTCTGTTTATGTACAGGTGTTTGCAGATTGGATTGTCTATCGCAGATTGTGATGATGTAACGATTGGACTTGTTAATGATATGTATGCAGAAAAAATGAATGATGAATATGACTGGCCAATTAAGGCTCAGCAAGATGATTTTGACCGCTTTTAATGTGTTAAACATTGAAAGCGGTTTTTTAGGAGTAATTTATGGCTAAAAGTAGAATAGCTGGCATTACCGTAGAAATCGGCGGAGATACAACAAAACTGCAAGATGCACTAAAAAATACTAACAGTACAATTAAGACAACAGAAAATGAACTAAAAGACGTTAATAAACTATTAAAATTAGATCCTACAAATACAGAACTGCTGAGCCAAAAGCAAAAGCTGCTAACGGCCGCAATCGAAGAAACTAATAATAAATTAACAGCATTAAAGAATGCAGAAAAACAGGCTGCGAATGAAGTAGGGCAAAAAGGAAAGCTGAGCCAGGAACAATATCGGGCTTTGTGCAGGGAAATTGAAGCAACGGAACAAGAGTTGCAGAAATTAACTAAAGAAAGTCTTACAGCAAATGCTTCTTTACAAAAGGTTTCGGAGGTTACAGCAAAGATAGGCGAAGGTTCTCAGGCTGTTGGAAGGCATTTATCTAAAGGTAGTGCGGCAATAATTGGGATTGGCACAGCAGCAGTTAAGACTACAGCAGATTATGAAAGTGCAATGAGCAATGTAGCAGCTATATCAGGTGCTACAGCGAATGATTTAGAAGCGTTAAAAGATAAAGCACGAGAGATGGGAGCAGCAACTAAATTTAGTGCCACAGAGGCCGGTGAAGCTATGGGATATATGGCAATGGCAGGATGGAAAACATCAGATATGATAGATGGTCTTGCTGGAATAATGAATTTAGCTGCGGCATCTGGGGAAGATTTAGCCACAACCAGTGATATTGTAACAGATGCACTTACAGCTTTTGGATTAACGGCAGAAGATTCTGGACATTTTGCAGATGTTTTAGCAGCGGCTTCATCAAATGCTAACACAAATGTATCTATGATGGGCGAAACATTCAAATATGCAGCTCCTGTTGCTGGGGCTTTGGGATATAGCATAGAAGATACAGCTGAAGCTACAGGACTTATGGCTAATAGTGGAATTAAGGGTGCACAGGCGGGTACTACGTTACGAAAAGTTATGTCGTCACTCACGGGAGATATTAAAATAGTTGGCGAAGCTCTTGGTGAAGTAGTTATAAAAACAACAAATGCAGATGGTTCTATGAGAAGCTTATCAGATATATTGGCAGATTGTAGAGAAGCGTTTGGAAAGCTATCAGAGTCGGAGAAAGCAAGTGCGGCAAGTTCTTTAGTAGGTACAGAAGCAATGTCTGGTTTTCTTGCACTTATGAACGCAGCACCAGGAGACATAGATAAATTATCTAATGCAATTGCTAATTGTGATGGCACAGCAGAAAATATGGCAGCAATAATGCAGGATAACCTTAATGGACAACTTACAAGTTTGAAAAGTAAAGTACAGGAAACAGCAATTACTATAGGTGAAATGCTTATGCCTAAAGTACAGGAGTTGGTTGGAAATATTAGTGGATTTGCAGATAGTGTTAATAATATGTCTGAAAAAAACAAGCAGATTATGGTGGATATAGCTCTTATAGTTACAGCACTTGGTCCAATGTTAATAATATTTGGGCAGATGTCGATGGGGTTATCTTCAATAATAGGGCTTATTTCGCAAATAGTACCGATTATTTCTTTATTAGTAGGTTCAATTGGTGGAACTACAGGAGCATTAGGAGGCCTAACAGGAGCGTTGGCACTCTTAACAGGACCAGCTGGCTTGGTTATTGCGGCAATTACGGCGATAATAGCAATAATTACAGCACTATATTTAAAATGCGATGATTTTAGAAATTATGTTAATACAAGATTTTCAGAATTATTGGCATTTATACAACAATTTTTTCAAGATATTCTGTCGGCGGCACAGCAATTTTGGTCGATAGTACAACCATTAATATCGCTATGGCTGCAAGTTATGCAAGGACTTATTTCTGTTAATATAGAAGCTATTAAAATAGGAATACAGTTAGCAATTAATAATATTGTTTCAATTATACAAATTGCTTTATCGTTAATTAATAATATTGTTAATTTTGTATTAGGCACAATTGAATCAGTGATCAAAGGTATTATGCTTACAATACAAGGTATTATAGATCTTGTTTTAGGTATTATTAGCGGTGATTGGGACCGTGCCTGGCACGGAATTTTAGAAATTCTAGGTGGAATTGTAGAGAGTATCGGTGGTGTTATATACAATCTGGTGTCATTTCTTACAAATATTTTCTCTGATTTAATAGATATTGCGGTTTCTTGGGGAAAAGATTTTGTGCAAGGATTAATTAATGGAATTTTATCTATGGTTAGTGCGGTAGGAAATGCCGCTGAAAAAATAGCGAATAAGATTAAGAGCATATTACATTTCTCAAGACCGGATGAAGGACCTTTAAGAAACTATGAGGAATGGATGCCGGATTTCGTTGGTAGAATGGCTGAACAAATAAAACAGCAGAAATCGCTTATTGCAGATGCGGTAACCGATTTAGCAACAAGTTTAAATATAAGCGGAATGGTATTAGAGAATGAAAATAACACTCAGGGAAATAGCAGTAATACGCAGATTAATTTTAATGGTAACTATAATTTTAAGGATAAGACAGATGTTGATTATTTTATGAATCAGGCAGCATTGAAATTGGTGACAGAAAGATGATAGTTAATGGCATTGATTTAAAGAAAAAATATAGTAATGTTGTGTGGCTTAGTCAGACGATTAAGCCGCGCAATGTTACAACATACACAAACTGGTTAGATTCAGGAATACTTCCAGTTAAAACCCAAAAAAATAAATACACAGATTTTGAAGTTTGTATAGAAATGTTAATTAAAGGTTCTAGTAAAGAGGAATGTGAAATTACAATGAGTAAGCTTTTAAATGATTTTGATTCGGGTGAATTAGAACTTGATGATATGCAATTTATATATGACTTTGATTTTAAGAGTGAAGAAAAAGAAATAGTTAAAAGATGGCTTTACAGCTATAAAATTAATCTTACCGCATACAGCAAAAAGGGAATGCAGCAGACAATTAATTTTACAGGACAAGAGAAATCTTTTAATTGTGGTGGTACAAGTGTATCTCCAGCAATACTAACAATAACATCAGGTATAGCCTTAGCCAGTCTTACAATTGAAGGACTTACAGATGAAGCAATAACAATAAAAGATATAAATAGAAATTCTAAATTAATATTAGATGCAGAAAAATGTGTTGTAACAGAGAATGATATTAATATTTTAGAAAAAACAGATTTATGGGAATTTCCAAAGGTTGTTCCAGGAATAAATACTATTAAATTAAGTACAGATTGCGTTGTACAGATACAATACAGACCACATTATAAGTAAAAGGAGAACAATAAATATGATTATTAAATTAGGATATGTAGACAGTTATATTAATGGTTTACAACAGTTAGCAGCTAAAAAATTACCAGTAAAATTAAGCTATATGATAGCTGCGAACCTTAAGATACTTACAGAAAAAAGAGAAGATATTGAAAAACAAAGAATTAAAATACTTACTGAGAACTGTTTGAAAGATGAAAAAGGGAAGCCACTGCTTAAGAAAATAGAAACATCAGAGGATAATAAGGATGAAATTGATGATAATGATGATAAGAATGCAAAGTATAAATATACATATGCTTCTGATGATTTAGAGCTTGAGGCAATTGAGCGTTGTAGGGAGCTGTTTGAAATCGAAGAGGAAATTGATATTAAAACAATACCATTTGACGACATTGAAAAGTGTGAAACAGAAAAATATGATTTACTAAATGGTTATGAAATTGAAGCAATGCTTTTTATGATTAAGGAATAAATGTAGGAGGTGGCGTATGTTAAGGTATAGGAATTCTAAAGGTACTGTATCGCCACTTGTTAAATATAAAGATTTGTGTATTGAAGAAACGCTCGAGTATGGTGATAAGAGTTTAAACCTAACAACATTTGAAGAATTAGATTTAGAAAGCTACATAATAACAAAAACAGATGAATTTGTTATTAAACAGAAAAATCTAAACAGTAATGGTGGTTATGATATTACAGCAAGTCTTAATATCGAAGAGTTAGAAGGAAAGGCTATAACTAAATTTGAAACAGTTGAACAAACTTCACTTAGCACAGCTGATTTAGCATTAGCAGGTACTGGATGGGTTTGTGAATGTACTGTACAAAAGAAGAGGACAATACGTTTAACAAATACATCTGCGTGGCTTGTATTGAAAAAAATAGTTGATACTTTTAGACTTGAAATGAAAATAGATTCCTTGAATAAGAAAATTATATTTCAGGATAAAGTAGGCGTTGATAAAGGTATATACTATACAGATGAATTAAATTTAAAGTCTATTGATATACAGTCTAATTCTACTGATTTTTATACAAGAATTCTTCCTCTGGGTAAGGACGGATTAACTATAGAGTCTGTTGCTGGAAGTAAAATAATTGAGAATTATACATATAGCAATAAGAAAAAAACTTACATTTGGAAAGATGAAAGATATACTAATGCACAATCTCTGTATGATGATGCTGTGGAAAAATTAAATGAACTTGCACAGCCTTATATAGCATATAGCTGTAATTTAATTGATTTAGGACAGTCTTGTGAAATTGGTGATGTTATAACTTTAATTGATAGGTATACACATACACGAATAAAACAGCGTATTGTTAAGTTGAAGTGTTATCCGGAAAATCCAGATAATAATACCTGTGAGATTTCAAATTTGAAATTAACATTTAGTGAGTATGTGCAAAAATATAATAATGCAGCGGATACTGTAGATAACATAACCAATGATAATGGAACTGTGGATGGAGATGCAATTGATAATATAGATGCTTCTAAGGTGCTTAATCTTGAAACTGTAATTGCCAATAATGCTAAATTTATTGAGGTATCAGCAGAAATTGTTAATATAAGCAAAGCGTTACAGGCTACAAGTGCAAAAGTTGGAGATTTAGAAGTTACAAAGCTTTCTGCCACAGATGCAGATTTAAAGTACGCTAACATAAAGCTTAGTAATATCGCGGCCGGCTCTATAAAGACAGCAATGATAGACACAGGTGCAGTCGGTACAGCTCAGATTGCAGACGGAAGCATAACAGATGCAAAGATAGTAGATTTAACTGCTAATAAAATAACAAGTGGAACTATAGATGCCGCTAACATCGAGGTAATCAATCTTAAGGCTGCCAATATCACGGTAGGAACAATTAACGGTAAGCAGATAGCTGAAGGAGCAATAGATACATCCAAGTTTGGAACAGATGTCACAGACTGGATGAATACAACAGACAAAGATATAGAAAATGCAGCAAAAAAGGCAGATACAGCTAAACTTTTATCAGCGGCGGCTTCTAAGACTGCGGAAGGAGCACAGCTTACAGCAGATGGCAAGAATACAATATTTTATCAGACAACAACACCTTCAACGGAGAGTAGAAAAACTAATGATATATGGTTTAATACAGCAGATTCTAATAAAATGTATTACTTCGATGGCAAAGGCTGGGTATTACGTCAGTTCGGAACTAATGCCATTGCGAATGCTTCTATAACTAATGCCTTAATAGCAGATGCAACAATACAGAATGCCAAGATTGCCAATATAGATGCAGGAAAGATTACAAGTGGATATATATCTGCTTCCAGATTGGCAGCGGGCTCAGTTACAATAGGGAAATTAGATTCCACTACGCAGAATGATATAGCCTCCGCCAAGAAAAGATATCAGATAACTGTAGATTTAAGAGATGCAAAATATAACACGGATACATATTATCCAGTATTAATTAATTCAAGCATACCATATAGTGGTTTATATAGCTATGAATGTAATGTTCAGCTTAATAGCGGTTCTAAACCTGTATGGTCTACGCATAATCAAGGTTTTACTTGCAATCTTATTTTAAGAGTATTAGCAGGTGGCTGGGGAACAACAGATGCCGCTGGTTATTTGGAGGAGAATAATTATCGTTTTTGTAATAAAATGCCTGCGTTTGTAGGGCAGGTACAACAACATAGCCAGATATACTTTATGTTGCGTGGTGGGGCACGATATTACATTTATACACCTAATAAAAGTGACGTAACAATATATACTGTTAAAACTAATATAGCAAGAAATACGTCATATACAGTGTATCTTGAACCTACCCAATCGCCAAAGAATGATTATGCGGAGGCTAAAGGATCTACAATTGCAAGCTGGTGTGCTGCAAATAATAAGACCCTTATTAATGGTGGAAAGATATATACAGGCAGTGTTACAGCAACACAGATAGCCGCAAATGCAATAACAACAGAAAAGATAGCGGCAAATGCAGTTAATGCAGATAAAATAGCAGCAAGTGCTATAACTTCGGCAAAAATAGCCGCAAATGCAGTAACCTCGGATAAGATTGTTGCCAATGCAGTTACAGCCGCAAAGATAGCTTCAAAGACAATAACAGCCAATCAGATAGCTTCCAAGACAATAACAGCGGCAGAGTTAAGTGTATCTACATTGTCTGCAATATCCGCAAACCTGGGAACAGTTACAGCCGGAGTGCTTAAAAGCTCTAATTATGTTGCAAACAGTACAGGAATGATGCTTAACCTTGCAACAGGAACGTGGGACAGCAAGTATTTTAAAATATCCAGCACGGGAGATATAACAAGTACCAGTGGTATTATTGGTGGCTGGTATATAAACTCAACAGGGCTCAGTAGTTACAAAAAAAATTCATCTGATGGAATAAAGTGCAGTATTAAAAATGCACTTTATATAACAGATAAAGATACGCAAAGTAATTTTATAGAACTTTGGCAACAAAACAGAAGTATTTTCAGCGTATCTTTTGGAGGAGCTGTGACAGCGAAAGTTTTATATACGGCTCAAATAGATATTGGAAAGATGGAATGCCTGAAAATCCTAGGAGACACAAGAGTTTCAGGCATATTAACAGTTGGCGATGATAAATATAAGGACTGCGATTTATCAGTGGTTGGAAAAGCAAGGATCAATGAAATATATACTAACTATTTTGAAAATTACGGAACCACGAAACTGAATTATATCAAGCAGAATACGAATTACTGGGCTGACTTGTACAACCTTCACGTTTATGGCGATAGTTATTACGAAGGTCCTGCACAGTTTAATGCACGCTTATATGTAAATAATACAACGATGGGAAAAGTCGGAGTTGTGCTTAATAGAAATATCACACCAGACATTAGCTTTGGATGGGACGGGACATATCTTAGAATATATATAGATAATACTGTTATTGCCTCTTACCATTGGGGAAGTGCAAGCTGGGTATAAAAATAATATTAATAAATCCACAGAAGTGGTAGAAAGAGGTAAAAAATGTTAAACGTAAACAAATCTATAACATTAAATGGAACAAGCAGTGTAGAGGAGAATGGTGCAGTTACAGATATTATGTATATGAATGCTACAATCTCCGCCAATGGAGGGTTGTCTATAAACCGCAACATAGCTAATGCACAGGCATATATAGCAAATAAGGCAACATATACGAAAGATGTAACGGAATTTGAAAATAAATTAAATGAGCTTGTAACAGAATTTAGTAAATAAAGGAGGGCAATAGAGATGATTAGAGCACCTAATATTAAAGTGAATATTAATTAAAGAGTATATAAAATTCTAGGAGGAAAAAGAAAAATGAAAACAAAAATCTGCGTTGCATTCGGTGCATTCGGTGGAGCAATTGCGACGGCTCTCGGTGGCTGGAACAGCTCTTTAACAACATTGGTTGTATTTATGATTATCGACTATGTTAGTGGTATTGCTGTGGCTGGCATATTCCACGCAAGCACCAAAACAGAAAGTGGCTCTCTTAAGAGCATTGCAGGCGCAAAAGGGCTGTGCAAGAAAGCAGTAATACTCTTATGCGTGTTAATCGCTTATCGTTTAGATATAGCAGTTGGAACTGCATATATAAGAGAAGCTGTAATTATTGGATTTATGTCCAATGAGCTAATTAGCATAGTCGAAAATGTCGGACTTATGGGCGTTCCTATGCCGACAGTAATAACTAAAGCAATAGATGTTTTACAGAATAAAAGTAAAGCGATAGAAGAACAGGAGTAAAAAAGTATGGAAAAGATAAAATGTGGAGATTTTGCAAAGTGGAACGGCAATGTTGACTGGAACAAAGTAAAAGCGGCAGGACTGACACACGCAGTCCTAAAGGTAATCAATAAACAGCTTGAACCAGATGAGCAATTTGAAAATAACTGGCGTGGTTGCCAGCTCTCTGGCGTACACATCTGCGGCGTGTACAACTATGTATACACACCTACGATTGAGAAAGCAATCGAAGCCGCTAGGAAAGTAATCGAAATCTTAGGCGGTAGAAAAGTAACTGTATATATGGACATCGAAGATGTAGTTATGCGCTACTTAGGAAGCGGAATAATAGATATTATTAAGGCATATAAGCAGGTGATCGAAGAAGCTGGCTGTACATTCGCTATATACACGGGTATGAGTTTTTATGGTGCTTACATTAAACCTTATGCGGACGAGGAAGTTTTAAATTACAGCTATTGGATAGCAAGATACAAAGACTACGAACCTATGACATTAGCAGACGAGCCGGAAGAAAGCAGAAAGCCGCTTATTGTTAATAATCTTGTAGGCTGGCAGTACACAAGCGTAGGCAGAATAGACGGCGTAAACGGCAACGTGGACTTGTCTGAATTCTATGGTATGCACGATAATTGCGACGCTGATAACAGTATTGAGCAGGAAGAAAGCAATAACAATCCTGTTAATATTACATACGCCGCTTACACAGATAAGTGGTGGGACGAAGTAACTAACCGCGAGGACTGGGCTGGTAAGTGCGATAACGTAGCAATTAAGGGGCTTGCTGTTAGGGTAGACCGCGGAAGTGTTAAGTACAGAGCGCATACGATTGGCGGCGGCTGGCTTCCTTACGTTACAGGCTACGACCTTAACGACACAAACAATGGTTTTGCAGGCGACCTTGTAAATGCAATCGACGCTGTAGAAATTATATATTATACAAGCGAAGAAGAAGCTACAAGGAATGAATGGAAGTATGTACACTATGTAGCTTCTGCGTTTAACAACGACAAGTTCTATCCAGAGCAAATAGACAACATTAAAGATAATGGTATGGACGGATATGCTGGTGTATTCGGAAATCCTATAGACAAAGTCCAAATGTGGGTAGAGTAATAACATAACAATTTTAAGAGGGGTTCGCCCCTCTTTTTTAATGCAAAAAAATTTAAAAATATGCTTGACAAAATAGTCGCAAGCGACTATTATATAAATATAAAGAGTAGTCGCAAACGACTACAACAAAAATAAAAGAGGATAAGAAGATGAAAAGAGAAGAAATGAAAAACATAAATAAATAGAGGTTAAATAAAGAAGGGAGAAGAATTATGAAATACGAAATTGAAGAAATTGGAAGAGATAAGGGGTATAAAATCGGGGAGCAGGAACTCTATAGAATAATAGATACAGTATTCCCAACTCGCGACTTCGGCGAGGGCTGGCACGAGGAAACAAGTGGAAATATATGGGAGAAAGGAGATAAAAAAAGAAATTACCTTAAGTTAAAGAGGTATAGAAACTATAAAATTAGAGAGGAAGAAAATCTCGGCTACTACGACTATATAAGAGAAGCTTACATAGTAACAAGCTACAGAATAGTAGTAACTGATGTGATAGAAAAATATAACGAAATGGAAAAGGAAAATTAAAATGAAAACAAATTTTAAAATGACAGAGGAAATAAGACTAGTTAAACAGTTGGCAAAATTAAATATATTAGGCGTAAGATACGCAGAAAGACACAAAGGCCTTATATACTCGACTTGGCGAGATGTTGAGCGCTTCATTACAGGCGGCAAACCAGCCTGTACATATGAGTACGCTGTAAATAAGCTGTGCGAAAATGCTATGAAGCTGTGCGGAAACAGCGATTACCTCGTAAGCGAAACACTTAAGCTTAAAGAGGAGATAGAAAACAGTGATATTAAAGAATTGAGGTTCGGGCTTGAACCTCGAAAGAAATTTACAGAGCTAGAGAATGAGTTAAATACAGAGCTGACAAAGTATCATCTATTGTATAACTCGGACACAGTAGAAATAAAGAAAGCGGCTGAGATACTTGACGGCAAAGTGACAGAGAGTGCAATCAAGCAGGCTTGCCAGCAGGAGCGATTAATGAACACAAAAAAAGTAGGGAATGTGTGGTTGGTGAGCTTATCTGAGTGCCGCAATTATTGGGAAATACCAGACGAAGACGAAAAGGCACTAAAATGGGAGTATTAAGATAAAAACACTAAGAAACAAAAAAGAGAGACTTAAGCTAAGTCTCTCTTTTATCACGCCCTGGCGTTGCGGTTTAGAAATAAACTTAAAACATAATTAATGCAAAATCGTATATTTCAATACATATATATGTTACTGTTTATGCAATGAAATTAGTATAAAACAAAACGCTATTACTGTCAATCTAAGTTACTACCAACAGAGTGGGACTAATTCCTCAGTGCCGATATCTGTAAGCAGCCCGGCAACTTCCCTGTATGGCATAGAATATCTTTGCGAGATGTAACGCATAGAAGCACCAAGCTCGCCGTCCGGTCCACCATATTGACTGATTATCATAGCCGCCAGAGTAGGGTTCGTCTGTTTTATTTTAATAGGGTATTCAAGTCGTTTTTCATAATTCCACATATCAGCAGCCCTCCATTTCCCAAGGCATTGGAGTTGCTACCCACATCCAGTAATTGTCGTTGGAAATGTGTAATTTATCGAGCGGTCCATAATAATCTGCATACTGTGTCATATAATCGCGGTATTTATCTTTTATCTGTGCATAATATTCAATTGCTTCGAGGTCATCGGGGTGAGTATCAAGGTAGAGATTGACTTCTGTTAGTACAAATCCCAGTTCATAAATATTCTGCATAAGCCTACGTTTGTCGGCTGTTAAAGTACAACTGGACTGTCGGGTTGGAGTGAGGGTGCTGTTGTAATTGCCGCTGTTGTGCAGATTGTTATTGTAATTGCGGTTGTTATTACAGCTATTATTAGAATAGCCATTATTGCAATTCTGCTGGCAATTGAAAGAAGACCTCTGGTTCATAGATGGCTGGTTAGTCATATTATTCATACTCTGCCTCCTGCAAAAGGTTTGGATAATACAGGAAATAAAGTTCCACATTTAAGGGCTTTGCAAGGGTCATACAAATCTCCCCATTTCTGCCACGGTACATAACACATAGCAATCGCCCACGTATTCTGCGTTCTCATAATCGAAAAAACTCCATATATTAAACTTATTAGTATTATATGTGGAAAATGACTTGATGCTACTATATGTAATTATATTGAATTTGACATATGATATGAGATTAAATATAATATTTGTGTAACCTAACGGTAACAAAAGTGATAATAGAGCTGGATATAATAGAATTCGGCTAATTGTAGATTGATAGAGATACATTAATTGTATGCGGCTATGCTATAGGAGTAATTTCTACTGATTGTAGATTAAAGAGGTTAGGTTGTTAAATAACACGAAAGTGTTATTTTTTTAATTTACAAATAAAATAACTTAACACCTCTTTACAAAAAATACGAAAGGTGTTATTATAAAAATATAAATGGCACTATTGTAATAATCAGAAATAATATATTTTTAAGCAATTATATATTCATTAATATTTATTAAGAAATCAGAGGAGGTACATCAATGAACAAAGCGGCAGACAATTATACAGGTGGTAATTACGATGAATTTATAGCGTTATCCAAAGTACAGAAGACTTTAAGAAATGAACTAAAGCCAACTCCATTTACAGCAGAACATATCAAGCAGAGGGGAATTATCTCAGAGGATGAATATAGAGCACAACAGAGTCTGGAGTTAAAGAAGATAGCTGATGAATATTATAGGAATTATATTACACACAAGTTAAATGACATCAATAATTTGGATTTTTATAATTTATTTGATGCAATAGAAGAAAAATATAAGAAAAATGATAAAGACAACAGAGATAAGCTGAATTTGATGGAAGCATCAAAACGTAAAGAGATAGAGAAAATGTTATCAGCAGATGATAATTTTAAATCAATGTTTGAAGCCAAATTGATAACAAAGCTTCTTCCTGATTATGTGGAACAGAATTATATCGGTGAAGATAAGGAGAAAGCACTTGAAACAATTGCGCTTTTTAAAGGCTTTACTACATATTTTACCGATTATTTTAATATAAGAAAAAATATGTTTAAAGAAAATGGAGGAGCATCATCTATATGCTATAGGATTGTTAATGTTAATGCTTCGATATTTTACGATAATTTGAAGACATTTATGTGTATAAAAGAAAAAGCCGAAACCGAAATTGCGCTAATTGAAGAAGAATTAACAGAGTTGCTTGATAGCTGGAGATTAGAGCATATTTTTTCTGAGGATTATTATAATGAGCTGCTTGCGCAGAAGGGCATAGATTATTACAATCAGATATGTGGGGATGTCAACAAACATATGAATTTGTACTGCCAGCAGAATAAGCTTAAAGCTAATGTATTTAAGATGACGAAGCTTCAAAAACAGATAATGGGTATATCAGAAAAGGCATTTGAAGTTCCTCCAATGTATCAGAATGATGAAGAAGTGTATGCTTCATTTAATGAATTTATTAGCAGGCTCGAAGAAGTTAAGCTGACAGACAGGCTTAGAAATATTTTGCAGAACATTAATATATATAATACAGCAAAGATTTATATTAATGCCAGATATTATACAAATGTGTCAAGTTATGTGTATGGCGGTTGGGGCGTGATAGATTCAGCTATAGAACGATATTTATATAATACAATAGCAGGAAAAGGTCAAAGCAAAGTTAAGAAAATAGAAAATGCTAAGAAAGATAATAAATTTATGAGCGTTAAAGAACTGGATAGTATCGTGGCAGAGTATGAGCCAGATTATTTTAATGCTCCATATATTGATGATGACGATAATGCAGTTAAGGCTTTCGGTGGACAGGGTGTGCTTGGCTATTTTAATAAAATGTCGGAGCTGTTAGCAGATGTCAGCCTGTATACAATAGATTATAATTCTGATGACAGTCTTATAGAGAATAAGGAAAGTGCGCTTAGAATAAAAAAACAGCTGGATGATATAATGTCGTTATATCACTGGTTACAGACATTTATTATAGATGAAGTCGTAGAAAAAGATAACGCATTTTATGCTGAGCTGGAAGATATATGCTGTGAATTGGAAAATGTGGTAACACTGTATGACAGAATTCGCAATTATGTTACTAAGAAGCCTTACAGCACACAGAAGTTCAAGCTTAATTTTGCTTCACCAACACTTGCCAGTGGCTGGTCAAGGAGTAAGGAATTTGATAATAATGCAATAATATTGCTTAGGAACAACAAATATTATATAGCGATATTTAATGTGAATAATAAGCCTGATAAACAGATAATAAAAGGTAGTGAAGAGCAGCGATTATCGACAGATTATAAAAAAATGGTATATAATCTCCTGCCTGGTCCTAATAAGATGCTTCCTAAGGTATTTATTAAATCTGATACAGGAAAAAGAGATTATAACCCATCATCATATATATTAGAAGGATATGAGAAGAACAGGCATATCAAATCAAGTGGTAATTTTGATATTAATTACTGCCATGATTTAATAGATTATTATAAAGCGTGTATAAATAAACATCCTGAATGGAAGAATTATGGATTCAAATTCGAGGAAACTACTCAATATAATGATATAGGCCAGTTCTATAAAGATGTTGAGAAGCAAGGATACTCAATTTCGTGGGTATATATAAGTGAAGCAGATATTAACAGGCTTGATGAGGAAGGGAAAATATATCTATTTGAGATATATAATAAAGATTTATCATCGCATAGTACAGGAAAAGACAATCTTCATACAATGTATCTAAAGAACATATTTAGTGAGGATAACCTTAAGAATATCTGCATTGAATTAAATGGTAATGCTGAGCTTTTCTATCGTAAATCGAGTATGAAAAGAAATATAACTCATAAGAAAGATACAGTTCTTGTTAATAAGACGTATATTAATGAAGCTGGAGTAAGGGTATCTTTAACTGATGAGGATTATATAAAAGTTTATAATTATTATAATAATGATTATGTTATTGATGTAGAAAAAGATAAAAAACTTGTTGAAATACTTGAAAGAATCGGACATCGTAAGAACCCAATAGATATTATTAAAGATAAGAGATATACAGAAGATAAATATTTCCTTCATCTTCCAATAACAATTAATTATGGAGTAGATGACGAAAATATTAATGCTAAGATGATTGAATACATAGCTAAGCATAATAATATGAATGTTATTGGAATAGATCGTGGAGAGAGAAATCTTATATACATTTCTGTCATTAATAATAAAGGAAATATTATAGAACAGAAATCATTTAATCTTGTCAATAGTTATGACTATAAGAATAAACTTAAAAATATGGAAAAGACAAGAGATAATGCAAGAAAGAACTGGCAGGAAATAGGTAAGATTAAAGATGTTAAAAGTGGTTATCTGTCAGGCGTTATATCTAAGATAGCAAGAATGGTAATTGATTATAATGCAATAATTGTAATGGAAGATTTAAACAAAGGCTTTAAGAGAGGAAGATTTAAGGTTGAACGTCAGGTGTATCAGAAATTTGAGAATATGCTGATTAGTAAACTTAATTATCTTGTATTTAAAGAGAGAAAAGCTGATGAGAACGGAGGAATATTAAGGGGATATCAGCTTACATATATTCCTAAAAGCATAAAAAATGTTGGAAAGCAGTGCGGCTGTATATTCTATGTGCCAGCGGCTTATACATCAAAGATAGATCCATCCACAGGATTTATTAATATATTTGATTTTAAGAAATATTCAGGCAGTGGCATTAATGCTAAAGTTAAGGATAAAAAAGAATTTCTTATGAGTATGAATTCAATCAGATATATTAATGAAGGTTCAGAAGAATATGAAAAAATCGGACATAGAGAACTGTTTGCGTTTTCTTTTGATTATAATAACTTTAAAACATATAACGTAAGCAGTCCGGTAAATGAATGGACAGCCTACACATATGGGGAAAGAATTAAGAAGTTATATAAAGATGGCAGATGGTTACGTTCAGAAGTATTAAATCTTACAGAGAATTTAATTAAGCTTATGGAACAATACAATATTGAATATAAAGACGGACACGATATAAGGGAAGATATATCGCATATGGATGAAACACGAAATGCTGATTTTATATGCAGTCTGTTTGAAGAATTAAAGTATACAGTTCAGCTAAGAAATAGCAAGAGTGAAGCAGAAGATGAGAATTATGACAGGCTTGTATCGCCAGTCTTAAATTCGCATAATGGATTTTTTGATTCATTTGATTATAAAGAAAATGAAAAATCAGATGATATTATTGATGATAAACAAATAATGCCAAAAGATGCAGATGCTAATGGAGCATATTGTATTGCATTAAAAGGACTATATGAGATTAATAAAATTAAAGAAAATTGGAGTGATGATAAGAAGTTAAAAGAAAGCGAATTGTATATAGGTGTTACTGAATGGCTTGATTATATTCAAAATAGAAGGTTTGAGTAGATGGAAGATTTGATATTAATTTCTAATCTCAATGATTTTATATTTTGTCCGGTTTCCATATATTTTCATAAATTATATGGAAATCAGGACAATTTGACATATCAATCACAGTATCAGATTAATGGTACGAAGGCACACGAGAAAGTAGATAATAAAAAATATTCTACGAGAAAAAGCGTAAAAATGGCATTAGATGTGTATTCAGATGAATATAAGATTGTTGGGAAAATAGATTTGTATGATGAAATTAGTAAGACACTTATAGAACGGAAAAAGTTTGTTAAGAAAATATATGACGGATATATTTTTCAATTATATGCCCAATATTATGCAATGACAGAGATGGGGTATGAGATTAATCATTTGGAAGTAAGAAGTCTTGATGATAATAAAAAATATAAAATTGCACTTCCAGATGATGATGTGGCAATGAAAAATAAATTTAAACAATTAATTAATCAGATTAGGTTATTTGATATGGATAAATTTGAGCAGACTAATAAAGAAAAATGCAGTAAATGCATATATGAACAGGCGTGTGATAAGTCATTAATAAAAGAGGGTATTTATGTTAAGTGCAAATGATTTTAAAAAGAAACAAGTCATTTTTTTAATGACAAACATAGGGGATAAATTATCATTTTCTAACGATAATGTTATAGTAAAAGATAAAGAAGGAAAGATTAAGTTTCAATCAACCTGTTATAGATTGTTTATGTTGTGTGTTGTTGGAAATATATCTATAACGAGTGGCTTGATACAAAGAAGTAAAAAATTTGGATTTTCTATATGTTTAATGAGTACAACGTTTAAAGTATATGATGTTATAGGTGCAAGAATGGAAGGTAACACACTTCTAAGGAAACACCAATATCAATATGATAGTAATGATATAGGCAGGCTTATTGAACAAAACAAAATTAAAAATCAAGCACAGGCATTAAAAAATATAAGAAAAAAGACAGAATACCAAAAAGAAGCAATTGAATTGTTAAATACAATGGTGGTAGAACTTGATAATTCCAAGGAGTATTTGGAAATTATGGGTATTGAAGGAAATGCTGCGAGAGTTTATTTCCCAAGAATGTTTGATAATGTACAGTGGAATGGAAGAAAGCCAAGAATTAAAAGTGACTATGTGAATGTTGTATTAGACATAGGTTATACAATGCTTTTTAATATTGTTGATGCAATGTTGCAAGTTTATGGATTTGATACATATTATGGGGTGTTTCATAAGTGTTTCTATATGAGGAAGTCATTAGTGTGCGACATAATGGAGCCGATAAGACCAATTATAGACTATGAGGTGCGAAAAGCTATTAATCTGGGACAGTGTAAAATTGATGATTTTGAAAAATATGATGAACACTGGTGTTTAAAATATAAGAATAATCCACAATATATTCAATTTTTAATGCAGGCAATTATGGAATATAAAGATGAAATATTTATGTATATACAAAGCTATTATAGATATTTTATGAAAATGAAAAGTGTATCAGAATTTCCGCAGTTTAATATATAACTAGATTGGAGGTATTATGGTAGTTGTAAGTTATGATATATCAAATGACAAATTAAGAACTAAATTTGCTAAATATCTTTCAAGATTTGGACATAGATTACAATATTCCGTGTTTGAAATTGACAACAGTGAAAAAATCGTTAATAATATAGTAAATGACTTGAAGAACAAATATGAGAAATCTTTTTCGCAAGAGGATAGTGTTATTATATTTAAACTTTCATCAAGTTGTGAAGTACTGAGGTTTGGATATGCAAAGAATGATGAGAAGGACTTTATTATAATAAGCTGAAACATTTGAGAATGCAAACCTTGACCTTAATATTTAAAATTAGATGGGTTACTTAATATAATATGTGTATATTGCATAAAAAATAATCAAAAAATGTTACTTAACAAAGGAATAATTGTATAATATGACGATATAAGAGTTAAGTAACCTAAATAATTTCTACTGTGTGTAGATGAAAGTTGGTGGAAGAATGAAACATCAAGTTAAGTAACCTAAATAATTTCTACTGTGTGTAGATCTGTTGTGTGACGGATTCCGTCACATGTTAAGTAACCTAAATAATTTCTACTGTGTGTAGATAAAAATTCTCTACCATATCTTTATCAAAGTTAAGTAACCTAAATAATTTCTACTGTGTGTAGATTGACGTTCCTGGTATTGTGGCAAAAAAGTTAAGTAACCTAAATAATTTCTACTGTGTGTAGATACTGTGTACAGGCTTTTAATAGTCTAGTTAAGTAACCTAAATAATTTCTACTGTGTGTAGATTTTCTAAAAATCTCGGATTTTTGAAAGTTAAGTAACCTAAATAATTTCTACTGTGTGTAGATATCCAGATAACTTTCCAAGAGTATCAGTTAAGTAACCTAAATAATTTCTACTGTGTGTAGATACGATATGACAGAACAGAGTGCAATAAGTTAAGTAACCTAAATAATTTCTACTGTGTGTAGATCTCAAGGACTTTGGGTATCTTGTTTGTTAAGTAACCTAAATAATTTCTACTGTGTGTAGATTTTGACTTTTGAGGATGTATTTTATATAAGTTAAGTAACCTAAATAATTTCTACTGTGTGTAGATAAAATGTAGCTGGTATTGCTATGGGTGTTAAGTAACCTAAATAATTTCTACTGTGTGTAGATATAATATTGTCTTAGACTTAATTTAGGGTTAAGTAACCTAAATAATTTCTACTGTGTGTAGATAAAATAGGAAAAGTGGAAAAAGAAATTGGTTAAGTAACCTAAATAATTTCTACTGTGTGTAGATCCTTTTCCTGAAGAAACAAGATAACAGTTAAGTAACCTAAATAATTTCTACTATGTGTAAATTCCGGTTCAGATTGATGATAAGACAAGTTAAGTAACCTAAATAACTTGGCTTCCCCAATATATTGAATATTCTCCCTATTCTTGCTAAAATACCACTACAAGATTAATAGAAAAGGATATCCAATTATGAAAGAAAAGATATATACAGTTCCAGTTAATGATGCGTTTGCGTTGGATAGTGAATGTCCGATTTGTTCAATGTTTGAAAAGCTGGAGAATGATGCGGTTGAGTATGCCATGGGTCCAAGCTATATGGAAGATGACATAAGAGAAAAGACTGATAAAATGGGATTTTGCAGCCGTCATATTAAGAAGATATACGAGCAGAATAACAGACTTGGTTATGCACTTGTTATGAAGACACATATGGATTATGTCATTAAGCAGATAGAAAGTTATAGATATGATAAGGGCACTGGAAAGACACTCCTAAAAAAAGGCAAAGAGGCACAGGTATGCAGTTATATAGATGAGCTTGAAGGAAAATGCTTTGTGTGCGATAAGGTAGAAGATACCATTGAAAGATACATAGATACAGTGTTTTATATGTATAAACACGACAAAGATTTTGTAGAGAAACTTAAGAACTGCAAAGGCTTTTGTACCAGCCACTATGGATTTTTGATGAAAATGGCGTGCGACAAGCTTTCGGGAGCACAGTATACAGAATTCACAGAGCTTATCACTAAGCTTTATATAGATAATATGAAGAGAGTAAGAGATGATGTAGCCTGGTTTATTAATAAATTTGATCACAAATATGCCAATGAGCCCTGGAAAAATGCTAAAGACTCACTTGTAAGAGCAACATTAAAAGATACTGGAGTTAATATCCAATAACATAATAATGTGTTATTTTTCGGAAGAAGATAAGTTCATTATGGTATAATGAGCACAAAAGTGCTCATCTTAAAAGTTCCTTATGGAACTTTATATGTGCAGAAAAGCTGCACAAGATTTATGGTATGATATATACATTATATTAAGAAATTAATTGATATTAATAAAAGCTGATTACCCTCATTAATAAAAATGGAGATAATCAGCTTTTTGTTGATATATAAATGTAATAATTATTACATTTATATATCAATTAATATGTAAATGTAACAGAATATAACGTGTAATTAACACGATCAATATTCTTATAAGAATAGGATAACTGCTGTCCGGTTCTTGATATTGCCTCTTTAAGATCTGCATTATAAGTTGTAGTGAATTCAATATGTGCAGTTTTATTTTTAATTGTTGAATATATGAGTTTATTTAGTTGGTTGACATTGCTTATTAAAGGTAGTTTTTTGTATCTGCAGTAGGAATATTTTGCACCACATTTTTCATAAGCGGAGTAACGGCTTCTGTCCCAAGTATGGTCGAGTGCCATATCGTCAGCACTGATATTAAAATATGAGTGGTCGATATAATTAGATGATGAACCGACAGGGTCATCCCAGGTTACATCAACGTGATACCAGTGATTATCAAGGTTGACAACATTCCATATGTGCTGTTGTCCGCCAGCCTCTCCTGAAATCGTTGCATTTTCTATTCCAAGCATATCTAACAATGTCTTAAAACATTCAGTATAGCCACTACATACGGCGATTCCGTTGATTAATGCGCTGTAGGCGTTGTAGGAAGAGTCGCCGGTATCAACATAATTGATGTTATCAACGAGATAATCGTGTATGGCAATCTCCTTTTCAATATCAGATTGATTTGGCGAAATAATCTCTTCAAGTATTTTGGTATATTTGTCATAAAGCACAAGCTGGCGTTCATTAAGATTATATGTTGACTCACTTCTGTAAGCTTTAATGATTGCAGAAGTGTCCCAACATTCATAAGTTATCCGCACATTGAAACCATTTTTAATGCGCCTGTATTCACATCTTAACTGTTCTATGCCGTTTATTAATGAAAGCCATTTGTTGGCATCAATTAACTCCTCATCAGTAATAAATAATTCGCAGACATTATTGTCACTATCCATACTTGCAATTATAGCCTGAACAATCTCCTCAGTTGTATATGCGGACTGGGAAAATGCAGTCTTAGGTATTGTCATAGCTGAATTGGAAGACATATTAAATGATATTGGAATTGTACAGCCTGTCAATGCGACAGATAAAAGCACAAATGCGAGTATAATGCATACACGCTTGTGGATAGGCTTATATAAATTTTTCATATTATGTTAATAAATCTTTCTATAATAATTTAGGCTTATACTTTGTTAAATTAAATATAATTTGGTATTATTACATTATACATTATAATTATATTACATTATAAAATAATACACAACTGCTAGATATATGGATGTTTATGGCAGTCTGATGATAATATACCGTACATTTTATTTTGTACAGGGAGGAGAATTAATATGAGCGATTATATTATTAACAAACCTGATGATTTTGAATTGAATGAAACACTTGAATGTGGACAGTGCTTCCATTTTAATAAGCTTGATGAAAATGATTATGTCCTTACAGCATTTGGACATATGTTACATATAATACAGACTGAAAAAGAAATTGTATTTTATGATACTGATGAGAAGCTGTATATGGATTTGTGGAGAAATTATTTTGATATAGACAGGAATTATGGTCTTATAAAGGAAAGGCTTTTAAAGAAAGATGATAAGCTTAAGGAAGCAATTGAGGCAATGTCAGGTGTCAGAATTCTTAATCAGGAATTTTTTGAGACACTTATTTCATTTATTATATCGCAGAACAAACAGATACCACATATAAAGAAGATTGTTGCAGATATTTCTGCAAAGTATGGCGATTATGCGGGTGAGGTGAAAGGTGTGCCTATGTATACATTTCCTGATGTAAGGAAGTTAGCCAAAGCAGAAGTAGAGGATTTGAAGGAATTAAAGACAGGCTTTAGAGCACCTTACATATATGATGCCGTAAAATGTGTCTGCGAGGGAAAAATTAGCTATGATGAGCTTATTGCACTGGATAGTGAGCAGGGCATTGAGAAAATGTGTCAGATAAAAGGGGTTGGCAACAAGGTCGCAAGCTGTGTAAGCCTTTTTGCATTGGGTAAAAGGGACAGCTTTCCTATTGATGTGTGGATAAAAAGAATAATGGAATATCTGTATTTTGACGGAAATGATACTTCCAAAGATGTTATAGCTGCATTTGCTAAGGAAAGATTTGGCGAGCTTGGCGGATATGCACAGCAGTATCTTTTCTATTATGGAAAGACTGTCAAGATGGGTGTCGCTAATAAGAATAAAAAATAAAAAAAGTATAATCAAAATGTTAAATCATTAATATATTTAGAAATAGCTGTTGACAAATTATTAGCCGGGTGCTATCTTAATTTTATTGAAATTAGCACTCGGTTGAAATGAGTGCTAACAAGCAAAAAACAAATTGCTGCCACATACATTTCAGACAGCGGAATGGAGGATATATATGAAATTAGTACCATTAGGAGACAGAGTTGTAATTAAAGCATTAGTTGCAGAAGAAACTACAAAGTCAGGTATCGTGTTACCAGGACAGGCAAAGGAGAAACCATCTCAGGCAGAGGTTGTTGCAGTAGGACCTGGTGGGGTTGTTGATGGCAAGGAAGTTACAATGCAGGTTAAGCCTGGTGATAAGGTAATATATTCTAAGTATGCTGGAACAGAAGTTAAGCTTGATGATGAAGAATACATCGTTGTAAAGCAGAATGATATTCTTGCGGTAATCGAGGACTAATCAGATACAGCCAGTTTACTGGCGTATATATGAAAAGTGATAGTTAGTTGATATCAGATATATTTTTATTACAGATAATAATGGAGGTAATAGCAATGGCAAAGGAAATTAAATACGGAATTGAAGCAAGAAAAGCTCTTGAAGAGGGTGTTAATAAATTAGCTAATACTGTAAGGGTTACAATCGGACCAAAGGGACGTAACGTAGTGCTTGATAAATCATATGGTGCACCACTTATCACTAACGATGGTGTTACAATCGCTAAGGATATCGAACTTGAAGATGCATTTGAGAATATGGGTGCCCAGCTTGTAAAGGAAGTTGCTACTAAGACTAATGATGTAGCAGGTGATGGTACAACAACAGCTACAGTTCTTGCACAGGCTATGGTTAATGCAGGTATGAAGAACTTAGCAGCAGGTGCTAACCCAATCATCTTAAGAAAAGGTATGAAGAAGGCTACTGATTGTGCAGTTGAAGCTATTGCACATATGAGCGAGAAGGTTACAGGAAAAGACCAGATTGCAAAGGTTGCATCTATCTCAGCTGGTGATGAAGAAGTAGGTCAGATGGTAGCTGATGCTATGGAAAAGGTTTCTAATGATGGTGTTATCACAATCGAAGAATCTAAGACAATGAAGACAGAACTTGATCTTGTAGAAGGTATGCAGTTCGATAGAGGATATATTTCAGCATATATGGCAACGGATATGGATAAGATGGAAGCTAACCTTGATAACCCATATATCCTTATCACAGATAAGAAGATTTCTAATATTCAGGAAATCTTACCAGTTCTTGAACAGATAGTCCAGAGCGGTGCTAAGCTTCTTATCATTGCAGAAGATGTTGAAGGTGAAGCTCTTACGACACTTATCGTTAATAAGTTAAGAGGTACATTCAATGTTGTAGCTGTCAAAGCACCTGGATATGGTGACAGACGTAAGGAAATGCTTAAGGATATCGCTATTCTTACAGGTGGTCAGGTTATTTCAGAAGAACTTGGCCTTGAACTTAAGGATACAACAATGGATATGCTTGGTAGAGCTAAGTCAGTTAAGGTTCAGAAAGAAAATACAGTTATCGTTGACGGCGAAGGTGCTAAGGAAGATATCGAAGCAAGAGTTGCACAGATTCGTGCACAGCTTGAAGAAACAACATCTGACTTTGATAAGGAAAAGTTACAGGAAAGACTTGCTAAGCTTGCAGGCGGCGTAGCTGTTATCAGAGTTGGTGCTGCAACAGAAACAGAGATGAAGGAAGCTAAGCTTCGTATGGAAGATGCCCTTAATGCAACAAGAGCTGCTGTAGAAGAAGGCGTTATCTCAGGTGGTGGTTCTGCTTATATCCACGCTTCTAAGAAGGTTGCAGAACTTGCTGCTACACTCAGTGGTGATGAGAAGACAGGTGCAGAGATTATTCTTAAGGCACTTGAAGCTCCTTTATACCACATTGCTCACAATGCAGGTCTTGAAGGTGCAGTAATCATCAACAAAGTAAGAGAGTCAGAAGTAGGAACAGGTTACGATGCTCTTAATGATGAATACGTTAATATGATTGATGCTGGTATTCTTGACCCAGCTAAGGTTACAAGAAGTGCATTACAGAATGCTACAAGTGTAGCTTCAACACTCCTTACAACAGAGTCAGTTGTAGCTGATATCAAAGAAGATACACCAGCAATGCCAGCAGGAGCTGCCGGTATGGGCGGAATGATGTAATAAGTAATAATTTGCTATACATCAGCAAGTTGATAAAATAAATTTAACACTTACATCTTATTAAAAAAGTCCCTTTGTTTATGTTTTATATTCATAAACAAGGGGGCTTTTTGTTGTGCAATATAAAAGGAATGTGTTATGCTATCAAGGTTATTAAGTGAATTGCAGCAGATTGAGCTGATTCATATATGTCAGGAGAGCTTGGTTTATGTTTTTTAGTAGAAGAAAGAATGATGATTTGTCAGAAAAGCTGGTTAAACTGGTTGTTCCGATAGCAATACAGCAGTTTATGTTGGCACTTGTAAGTGCCACAGATGCGGTTATGCTGGGATTTGTGGACCAGACCTCGTTGTCTGCAGCTTCACTTGCCGGACAGATACAGTTTGTGCTTAATCTGTTTATAGCAGGGATAACAGCAGGCTCAGGAATAATGATTTCACAGTACTGGGGAAAGAAGGACATAAAAGCTATTGAAAAGGTCATGCCGGTGGCTTTATATGCTAATCTGCTGTCAGGCGGCATATTCACTATTCTTGCGCTTCTCATACCTGAGGGACTTATAAGGATATTCACTAACGAATCGGAGCTTATTGCAAGCGGTACACTATATATCAGGGCGGTAGCCTTATCTTATGTGCTGTGTGCAGTATCGCAGGTATATCTGATTCTTCTTAAGAATACAGGAAGGGCGGCTCAAAGCTCTGTTATCAGCTCATCAGCAGTTGCTGTTAATATAGTCTGCAATGCTGTCCTTATATTTGGCTTGTTTGGTATGCCACGTCTTGGCATACGTGGAGCGGCTTATGCAACTGTAATATCGAGAGTGATAGAGCTTGTATGGGCATATATTGTAGTTAACAAAGACAGGATTGCCGCTTTGGAATGGAAAGGAATTATTCATACAGATAAAGCACTGACAAGAGATTTCTGGTATTACACAACACCTGTGCTATGTGCCTCCTTAGTGTGGGGCATTGCATTTGTATTATACTCAGTTATACTTGGACATATGGGAAGTGATGCTGTTGCAGCGAATTCCATAGCCAGTATAGTAAAGAGCATGGTGCAGTGCGTTATAAGGGGTGTTAGTGCCGGGGCAGGAATTATTATAGGTAATCTTCTAGGAGCAGGTAAGCTTGATAAAGCCAGGAAATATGGTGGAAGAATTACAAGATTGTCAATAGCCATTGGGATAATAACAGGTCTGCTTCTTATCGTTGTAGCTCCGGTTGTATCGCGTGCAGCCCCTATGTCAGATACAGCGAAGGGGTATCTTGGCTTTATGCTGATAGTCCTCGGCATTAATCTGATGGGGCAGTCGGTGAATACAACTGTTCTGGATGGGATATTCTGTGCCGGAGGTGATGCAAAGTTTGATATGAAGGGGAATATTGGTGCAATGTGGTGCTTTGCGGTTCCGCTTGGCTTTATAGCAGCATTTGTATTTAATGCACCAGTCTGGCTTGTATATATCATAATAAGCCTGGATGAGCTGGTAAAGCTCCCGGCAGTATATATACATTATAAGAAGTATATCTGGGTAAGAAATATTACAAGATAAAACATTAGTGAAAAATACCAGGGATAGTTGTTTCTATTTAAAAAAGTCAGGGGGTATGTTATAATACTTCCATATTGGATTTTAATTGTCACGCAGGAGGAATGGTAATGGCTGATATTGATGAGCTTAAAAAGAAACTTGAAGATGGATGGATAAAGGGTGAACCTTATGTATTTGTAAGTTATGCAAGTAAGGATAAAGAGAAGGTTTATGAATTTGTATATGAACTTAGAAAACGTGGAATTAATGTATATATAGATATAGAGCTTCAGGAGAATATTTCTAAGAACTGGTTACAGAATATTAAGGAGCGCTTATATGATGTTGATTGTGTTGCTATGATTTCATTTCTTAGTCTTAACTATTTCCGTAGTTATGCCTGCCTTATAGAACAGCTTGTAACACGTTCAGAGGATTTAAAGATGGAAAAAGGCAAGTATCTTGAGAATTTTTATATTGCATTGGATGATAATATGTCTACAATACAAAAAATGGAAGATGCAGTGTATAATAATACAGTTGCAAAAGAAAGTCAGAGTATGGCAATAAAGATGGTTCCAGAGGAAGTAAATGTCCTTAAAGATGTCATGGAAGATAATATTGCAGTAAAGAGCAAGTTAAAGAAAGATGTCAGGTCAACTATAGATAGTCTGAATACAGCACATAGAGTTGCGATAAGTATGCTTAGTTATATTTTTAAAGAGTCAAGCTATAGTATTCAGAAATATGGAACAGCTGGTGATTGTGCACAGTTAATGTATAACAATTTTACTAATGATAAGAATGACAAAATTAATATTGCTGTATTGGAGGAACTTAAAGAAAAGTACATCAATGCTTCATCATTCACAACGGCTGCATCATCTACAGAAAGTCAGAATCGTGCCTTAATATCAGTCGTTCAGGATAATGATACTAATAGCAATGAAATAGACAGCAATGATATTATTGGTGATGAAAATAGCACATCAACAGACAGTGTTGCTACAGATGACCTTGCCACATCAACAGACAACATCAACACAACTGATAACACCAGAACAAGACAGGCTACAAGTACAGGTGATATCAGATTTACGCTTTATGGCAAGGAATATGAGCTTAATCAGTCAGATATGATGCTTACATTTTTTGCACATGTTCTTAATAAACATCAGGATATTGTGGACGAACTTCCTTCGTATAATGGGATGAACTGCGTATCTGATGTTGATTATAGTCTTTCTGAGAATCGTAAGGCAGATATGCCTACATATTTCAGAAGCTGTGAATTCTTTGAATTCGCTAATGGAAGCCATATATGCGTTGGAACATCATATTCAGTAGTAGACAAGTTAAAGAAAATGGCACTTCTGCTTAATATATGTGGTGAAAGCCCAGAGATATTCAGCTCAGAACAGGTTGAACTTCCAGCGGTAAAGGTAAGAGGTGGTTCTTCTGCTGGCGGCAAGGGAAGTGGAGCACTTGTGAAATTCAGCGTATATGGTAATGAATACGCGCAGAACCAGACAGATATGCTTGGAACAATATGCAGTTCTGTTATAGCTAAGCACCCAGACAAGTTAGAGGAAGCAGCAGATGCTTTATTATGTATTGATGTTAAAGATTATACAGATGTTGCAAAAGAGGATAGACCAGTATATTTCTCATTAATGAACAGATATGAAGTAAATGGTACAGCTTATAGTGTTGGTGGAAGCTTCGGAATGAAAGAAAAGCTTAAAATGATTGCTAAATTACTTATAATGTGCGACGAAAGCAAGGATATAATTGATATAGAAGACTATGAGATACCAGATGTAAAGATTAAGGCAGCAGGCGCTAAGAAAAAAATTAATTACTTTGATTAATTGGAAGTATTACAAGATAGGAGAGGCTTTATGTTTGATATAGCAGTAGAACAGATAGTGAAGGTAAAACCACCTAAGACAGCAGTTGTTTATAAGACATTGCTTATAATAGGCTGTATTGTGGCGGCTACAACCATACCACAGACAAGAACATTTGGAATAATTGTGCTTGCATTATTTGCGGTGATGACATTTTTAGTATTCCAGTATTATAATGCAGAGCTTGAGTATTCGATAGTGGATGATACGCTTACGATTGACAGGATTATGGCAAAATCAGCAAGAAAAAGATGTGGTGTGTATACACTTAAAAGAGCAAAGCTTGTGGCAAGAGCTGATTCGCAGGAGGCACTCCGTATGAACCATATGGACGTTAAGACTTATGATTATTCAGTTGGTGCAAGCAATCATGATTCAGTTGTCATATATGCGTATAATGAACATAACGAATTAGTCAGGGTATTTATATATCCTGATGAACGTGTTCTTCACAGCATACAAAATGTTGTTGAAAAAGATGTGTTTAAAGTTATTGACTTTTAAAAAATGCTCTGATACAATTCTAATATTATAAACAAAAGGAATATGATAGAGCGTTTATCAGATTTCTCCACACAGAAATGTCCGAATTGAGTATTCGGATTTTTTTGTACAAAGAATTGCGTTATTATGCGCATATAACTTAATTATATTATTCACAGGAAAGCGAGGACAAAGGAAAATGGGTACAATTATTGGTGAGGGCATTACATTTGACGATGTGTTATTAGTTCCACAGTATTCAGAAGTAACACCTAATATGATCGATTTAACAACTAATCTTACAAAGAATATTAAGCTTAATATTCCTTTAATGAGTGCTGGTATGGATACAGTTACTGAGCATAGAATGGCAATCGCTATGGCTAGACAGGGTGGTATTGGTATTATTCATAAGAATATGTCAGTTGAACAGCAGGCAGAGGAAGTTGATAAGGTAAAAAGATCAGAGAATGGAGTAATTACAGATCCATTTTTCTTACATCCAGATAATACATTACAGGAAGCTAACGAACTTATGGGTAAGTTCAGAATTTCTGGTGTTCCTATCACAGATGATGATAGAAAGCTTGTTGGTATTATTACTAACAGAGATCTTAAATTTGAAGAAGATTTCTCAAGACCAATTAAGGAATGTATGACAAGCGAGAACCTTGTAACAGCTCCAGTTGGAATTACTCTTGAAGAAGCTAAGAAGATCCTTGGCAAGGCAAGAAAAGAAAAGCTTCCAATCGTTGATGATGAATTCAAGTTAAGAGGGCTTATTACAATAAAGGATATTGAGAAGTCTATTAAGTATCCTGCATCTGCACATGATTCACAGGGAAGGCTTCTTGCAGGTGCTGCGGTTGGTATTACAGCCAATGTTATGGATAGAGTTCAGGCTCTTGTTGATGCAAGTGTTGACTGTATTGTAATTGATTCAGCACATGGTCACTCTAAGAATATTATTACAACATTAAAGAATATCAAGTCAGCATTCCCTGATTTACAGGTAATCGCTGGTAACATTGCTACAGGTGCAGCTGCTAAGGCACTTTGCGAAGCTGGTGTAGATGCAGTTAAGGTTGGTATAGGACCTGGTTCTATCTGTACAACAAGAGTTGTTGCTGGTATTGGTGTACCTCAGGTAACAGCAGTTATGGATGCTTATGCAGAAGCTAAGAAGTTCGGTATTCCAGTTATCGCTGATGGTGGTATCAAGTTCTCAGGTGATATTGTTAAGGCTATTGCTGCCGGTGGTAGTGTATGTATGCTCGGAAGTCTTCTTGCAGGCTGTGATGAAGCTCCTGGTTCATTTGAGTTATTCCAGGGAAGAAAGTATAAAGTATATAGAGGTATGGGTTCTATCGCTGCTATGGAGAACGGAAGCAAGGACAGATACTTCCAGACAGGTGCTAAGAAGCTTGTTCCAGAAGGTGTTGAAGGACGTGTTGCATATAAGGGACTTGTTGAAGATACAATATTCCAGCTTATGGGAGGTCTTCGTTCAGGTATGGGTTATTGTGGAGCACCTACAATTCCATTGCTTCAGGAGACAGGTAAGTTTATTAAGATGTCATCTGCTGCATTAAGAGAGAGTCATCCACACGATATTCATATCACTAAGGAAGCCCCTAACTACTCAGTAGAGAACGCTTAATATAAAGCTGTTATTATAAACAGATTAGAATAATAGATATTTAATCAACCCCGGCATTAATTAATTTTAATGCTGGGGTTGTTTGTGCGTCAATTTTAGTGTATTATCTTTGGGATATTAAATGTGAAATATGCACAAGTTGTATATGATAAATGTGGCAAAATGAATAAACTGTCTAAACAATTAAACTGATAAGCATTTATAAGTGAAAATAAAATCCGATAATAAGTGTTTATAAGTGAAAATTGATGTTGCTAATATATGTTTTCTTGATGTATAATAATCTTACAGTAAAATTGTATGAATAATGTATTTATAGAAGGTTATGCACAAGGAGAAGAGGTATGCAGGATAAGATGATTAACAAGTATATTGCTAAGAATCATTCTGGATCTGTATTTACTGACAATGAATTGCAGGTTATCAAGGATGGTAATATAGATGATATGGTTACAACATTTCTTGATATGAATACAGAATATTATAATAAGCAGATGCAGAGTGTTTTAAAGGTATTTACACAGTTTATGAGCACTGAGATTGAACTTGAGAGAATAATATATCAGAAGGAATTTGATGGCAAATTTGTTGGCTGTCAGATTATGGACGGAGATATAGATGTATTCTTAGGGATAGCAGGTGAAGATGCTGACCTTCTTTGCGTTGCATCTACATTTTCCCAGGAAGATATGAATAAGTTTGATGCTGATGCTTATGATGCAATATGCGAGCTTATTAATATTATTAATGGTGCATATGCGACTAAGCTCAGTTATGAAGAGATAGAGGTGTCTTTACATCCACCGGTATTTTATCAGGATACACAGATTAAAGCGGATAATGGAATGTATGTAGTTACATTTAATATGAAAGGACATAGATTTAATCTGCTTATGGTTGCAGATGATAAAGTTAAGCTTAATGTATAAAAATATATGTACATAATTAAGGCGTATTACAGAAGCTGAAGTTGTTAATAATCATCAGTCAATTATCTGTTAGTTGATGAATTGTTATAGATATATTGCATTTGCAGTTGATTACAGATACTAAATGCTTCTGCACAAGCCGGGTGGTTAATTATAGACATATGGAACGGAGGAATATTATGGCGAAGATTTTGATAGTAGATGATTCTAAGACTTCAAGAAAGTTCTTAAGAAATATGCTTGAACAGGCTGGACACGAGATTGTTGCAGAGGCTGTTAACGGAGCAGAAGGCGTTGAAAAGTTCAGAATATACAGACCGGATATAACAACTATGGACATTACAATGCCGGTTCTTGGCGGAATAGATGCAGTTAAGGATATTATAGAGATAGACCCTGATGCCAAGATTATTATGGTAACAGCGGCAGGACAGAAGGCTAATATGATAGAGGCTCTTAAGAAAGGAGCGGCTGATTTTATACAGAAGCCTTTTGATATGGACGTGATTGTTAATACAATTGAAAAGGTTATGGAAGAATAGATGTACAATTATAGATTACAACTTCAATATGATGGTGGGAGATATGACGGATGGGTCAGAATGGGCAAGGACTCCAATTCTAACACTATAGAATGTAAGATTAAAGAGATAATTCAGAAGATGACAGGTGAAGATATTGATATATATGTTGGATGCAGGACAGAAAAAGGTGTTCATGCACTTAATCAGACAGCTAATTTCAAGCTTAATGATAAGTACCAGCCTGTAGAGGTTAAGAATTACCTTAACAGATATCTTCCAAGGGATATAGCTGTTAGTCGCGTGGAATTAGTAGATGAAAGATTTCATAGCCAGCTTAATGCGAGGGAGAAGACATATGTATACAAGATAGATATGGCTAATGTAGCGAATGTATTTACAAGAAAGTATGCTTATCATACATTTGATACTCCGGATATTAAGGCTATGAAGCAGGCAGCTTTTTATATGATTGGAAAGCATGATTTTAAAGCATTTACTACTGCGAAGAAGAGCAAGTCTACAGTAAGGGATATCAAAGATGTAGAGATAACTACAGATGGAGATAGTTGTGAGATAAGAATAACAGCAGACGATTTCCTTCATAATATGGCAAGATATATGATTGGTATGCTTCTTGATGTAGGAAGCGGACTTAAGAAGGTGGAAGATGTAGAGAATATCATAGCTGGCAAAGATGTTGTTATGTCACTTCCAGCTGAGAGCTATGGACTTTTCCTTGAAAGTGTTTTATACTAAATAGATGATTTTATTAAAGAATCTCGGATTTCGGGATTCTTTTCTTGTTACTTTATAATAATATATTTTATGAAGCAGAATTTAACAGGAATGGAGAATATAATGAAGACCATAATTGAACTTATGACAGATGAATTTAAGAAAGCATTTGCAGAATGTGGATATTCAGAAGAATACGCAAGAATTACTATATCTAACAGACCTGACTTATGCGAATTCCAGTGCAATGGCGCGATGGCAGCAGCTAAGACTTATAAAAAAGCTCCATTTGTTATTGCAGATGAGATAGTTGCAAAGCTTACATCTAATGGTATGTTTGACACAATTGAAAGTGTTAAGCCAGGATTTATCAATATAAAGGTAAGTGCTGGATATCTTTCAGATTATCTTAATAAGATGTCAGAAGATGATAAGTACGGATATGAGAACAGCGAGGAAGCTAAGACTGTAATAGTGGATTATGGTGGAGCTAATGCAGCTAAGCCATTACATGTAGGACATTTAAGATCTGCTGTAATTGGTGAGAGTGTTAAGAGAATTAACAGATACGCAGGCAACAATACAATAGGTGATGTACACCTTGGAGACTGGGGACTTCAGATGGGTCTTATCATAGAGGAGTTAAGGGACAGAAAGCCTGAACTTCCATATTTTGATGAGGCGTATACAGGAGAGTATCCAAGTGAACCCCCATTTACGATATCAGAGCTTGAACAGATATATCCGGCGGCAAGTGCTAAGTCTAAGGAAGATGAAGAATTCGCTAAGAGAGCACACGAATCCACACTTAAGCTTCAGAGCGGGGACAGAGCATGCACAGCAATATGGAAGCATATTATGAATGTTTCCAAGAAGGATTTAAAGAAGAATTATGATAATCTTAATGTATCATTTGACTTATGGAAGGGTGAAAGTGATGCACAGCCATATATTAAAGATATGGTTGATAAGATGGTTGAAGATGGAATTGCCTATGAAAGCCAGGGAGCTACAGTAGTAGATATTGCAGAGCCAACAGATACTAAGGAACTTCCTCCTTGCATAGTAAGAAAGTCAGACGGTGCGGCACTTTATGCTACATCAGATCTTGCAACTATTGTTGAGAGAGAGAAGTTATATAAGCCGGATACATATATTTATCTCGCTGATAAAAGACAGGAGCTTCATTTTACTCAGGTATTCAGAACAGCTAAGAAGGCTGGAATTGTAAGACCAGATGCAGATATGAGATTTGTTGGTTTTGGTACTATGAATGGAAAGGATGGCAAGCCATTTAAGACACGTTCAGGTGGTGTTATGCGTCTTGAACATCTTATATCCGATATTAATGAAGTTATTCTTAATAAGATTAAAGAGAACCGTTCAATGACGGATGAAGAAGCTGATAATATATCTAAGATTGTGGGTCTTGCTGCACTTAAGTATGGTGATTTATCTAATCAGGCATCTAAAGATTATGTATTTGATGTAGATAGATTTGCTTCATTTGAAGGTAATACAGGTCCTTATATTTTGTATACAATAGTAAGAATAAAGTCTATTCTTGCAAAGTATAAGGAAACAGGCGTAAGTGTTGGTAATCTTACAATACTGCCTTCAAAAGAACAGTCAGAGAAGGCTTTATCACTTGCACTTATTAAGTTCTCAGATGTTATAGATGGAGCATACAAGGATAATGCACCTCACAGGATATGCCAGTATATATATGAGGTTTCTAACTCATTTAACGGATTTTATCATAACACAAAGATTCTTGCAGAAGAGGATAAGAAACAGCAGGAAAGCTATATTGCATTAATCACACTTACTAAAGAGATACTTGAAACTTGTATTGATTTATTAGGTATACAGTGTCCTGACAGAATGTAGAGATTGGAGATATTATATGAAGTTATTATCATTTGCAATTCCATGTTATAATTCAGCAGCATATATGGAAAAATGTATCAAATCATGCCTTGCAGGTGGTGACGATGTAGAGATAATAATTGTTGATGATGGTTCAACAAAAGATGATACATTAAAGATTGCCAAGGAATATGAAGCAAAATATCCTAACATAGTCAAGGCTGTACATCAGGAGAATGGTGGACATGGACAGGCTGTTAATACAGGTCTTGCCAATGCCACAGGGATGTTCTTTAAGGTTGTAGACAGCGACGACTGGGTTGATGTTAAAAGCTATAAGAAGATATTAACTAAGCTTAAGAGCTTTGTTGAGGAAGATGACCTACCAGATATGCTTATTGCGAATTATGTATATGAAAAGGTTGGTGCTAAGAGAAAGAAAGTCATTCACTATGAGAATGCACTTCCAGTTGACAGAATGTTTGGATGGGATGAGATGGGACACTTCAAGGTAGACCAGTATATTCTTATGCACTCAGTAATATACAGAACACAACTTATAAAGGAATTTGGTCTGAAGCTTCCTGAGCATACATTTTATGTAGATAATATATTTGTATTTGAGCCATTGCCGGTTGTTCAGAAAATGTACTATATGAATGTTAATTTCTACAGATATTTTATTGGAAGGGAAGACCAGTCAGTTAATGAAACAGTTATGATTTCAAGAATTGACCAGCAGTTAAGAGTTACAAGACGTCTTATAGATTCATATCTTGGCAATAAGCCCGTCAATGAAAGATGCAGAAAGTATATGGTGACATATCTTAGAATTATGATGGAAGTATCATCAATATTCCTGATTATATCAGGCACAGATGAGAACCTTGTTAAGAAAAAGGAACTTTGGAAGTATGTTAAGGATTCAGATTCCAAGCTCTATAAAGAGTTAAGATACAGCATACTTGGCAATACAGTTAATCTTCCGGGCAAAGTCGGCAGAGGAATATCTAAGACTGGTTATAAAGTAATGAATAAACTTATTGGATTTAATTAAAATGGCGTGTGCAGAAATGAGGGAATACTATGATATTAGATTTGTTTAAACTTGACGGAAAAGTAGCAGTTGTCACAGGTGCTAACACAGGTCTAGGACAGGGAATGGCAGTAGCTTTAGCTCAGGCAGGAGCTAAGGTTCTTGGCGTTGCAAGACGTTCCTGCGAAGATACTAAGAATAAGATAGAAGCAGATGGTGGTGCGTTCGCAGAGGTTATAGCTGACCTTTCAGATATGGCTTCAATAGATGTAGTTATGAAAGCAGCAATTGATACATATGGCAGAGTGGATATTCTTGTTAATAATGCGGGAATTATTAAAAGACAGGATGCAATTGAATTCACAGAGGAGAATTGGGATTCGGTAATTCAGGTTAATCAGAAAATGGTATTCTTCTTAAGTCAGGCATTTGCTAAGCAGCTTATGAAGCAGGGAGAAGGCGGAAAGATAATTAATGTATGCTCAATGCTTTCATATCAGGGTGGAATAAGAGTTCCGTCATACACAGCAAGCAAGAGTGCAATTATAGGCTTAACAAGAGCGTTAGCCAATGAATGGGCAAAGTATAACATTAATGTAAATGGAATTGCACCAGGATATATGGCAACTAATAACACAGCACAGTTAAGAGATGATGCCGACAGAAGCGAAGCTATTCTTGACAGAATTCCAGCAGGCAGATGGGGCACACCACAAGATATGGAAGGTGCAGTAATATACCTTGCATCTAAAGCCTCAGACTACGTCAACGGCTTTACCCTCGCAGTAGACGGCGGCTGGTTGGCAAGATAAAACAAAAAATTATGAAATAGCTATTAAAAGAGCTTTCCAATTAAAGGAAAGCTCTTTTTTGCTTATAGACTTAGACTTATATACCAAAATGGGACTTATAGGACAAAATGTGTTGATAAAAACCGCAACTAAAAAACAGGCAGACTTTAACGAAGTTTAGATGTTAAAGTCTGCCTGTTTCCTCATAATTAAACATATTTAATCCGTGTCGATATCTCCCTTTATTTGGTAAGCACATTTTTAAAATATTTTAACATAAACATTTTACGATAATTATTTAGTATTCGCATAATTTCGCTAATTACATTTTACATTCTGCCATACTCAGTTGTGTAGCTTTACTATATTGCAAGCTGGGTGCTTTTGCAGCCGTCGGCACTTAGCGGCTGTATTTTAGCCGCTTACGTGTCCGCTACGGCTACAAGCAGCGAGAGCGTGCCCAGCGGTAATATAGTAAAACTACACAACGTCCGTATGCCATAAGAACGTCCGTCTGTCATAAAGTAAGAGTATGCTTGTCACGAAATATGTTAAAATCCCCCTCTTATTACACTATCCTGCACTTATTTCTATCTACATGCTCCATAATAAATCTGCCCACATTCTTCTTGATATTCTCAGGCATATCATTACTATTAAGCATTACAACCATTTGCTTCCCGTTAAACAACATATAATATCCATATTTGAAATATACAGTTGTGAATTGTTCCCATTCGTAAGTGTATATTAAATTATGGTCTGGAATATCAGCAAGTATCGCATTATCCATTAATGTTATTGTGCAGGGAGCATCTTCTGATGCATCTCTGTGCTTCAAGTGGTAATTAACGCTTGATTTGAACTGGAATGCAAATATATATATAGGATAGAACCAGCATATTGCATATATAATTAATAAAAATGTGTTGTATCTGCCAGAGGCAAGCATAATTATTGAGATAACGGCAGGAACCCACGAAAGTATAAGTTCGACAGGGTTTCTTAAAAATCTGTTCCAGAATACAATCTTTTTGTAATCATTGCCTGAAGCTTTCAGGGTAGTATTATATTTGTAAATATTATCCATAAATTCTCCTGTTCTTACATAGTAATGTGCTGCAATATTTTAATTAAGTGTTCTGCATACACCAGTTGGAAAACACTTGCAGAATGAGTTTATAAAATCTGCATAAAAACATAATATTCATAATATCACGCATAGTTTAATAAAACAATTAAAAATTGAATTTCATTTCGTATGTAATTTAAAAAATATATAAAAACAGTTTCCAAACTGGTATAAATATTATATAATTAGTCTATGTAAAACATTCTGGAGGCAGGAGTTTTGGGAGAGACTAATAATAAGTTTGAAGTGTTGTCAGAATTGATAGAAAGCCTTGAGTCAAGAGATACATTTCAGCATACAGTAGAACTAATATTACATAAGACTATAGCATACATTAATGCTGATTGTATTGCATTGCTTCAGAAGGGTTCAGATGATGAATGGACAGTAATTGCATCTGAGGGTGAATGTATAGAGGAAGCTAAGAAATGCGATGTTATGGCACTGAATGGTGAGAACAGCATAAGCGTTCCTATTAGGATTAATGACATAGATGCTATGCATTTTGTCATATATGATAAGAACAATATAAAGCTATGGTCCGATAATGAGGACAATATGCATTTTATATATGATGTTACAGGTATTATTCAGAGTATTGCCCAGATGAGAGTAACTAATAATTCACTGCTTTCATCATATGAAGTCTTAAAGGATATTCTTAATAACATAGGTTCAGGTATTATTGTATGTGATACTGCTACAGGCAATATTCTGTTTGAGAATAAGGTGGCGGCTGAGTCGAAGGAGATTAAAGATACAATAAAAGAATGTATGCAGGATATTCTTGTACCGACAGAAGAAGATGTAGAGAAGACACTTGAAGAATATATTAATAATGCTGAGGGCAATAATATTGATGGATATTATGATTTTTCTGATTATACAAGACAATACATAAGACCTGTGGAGAAGTATAATGCTGAGTCAGGTCTGTGGTTTGAAGTAAGATTTACCAAGCTTATATGGATAGATGCAAGTGAGGTAATTGTATGTACAGCTTCTGATATAACACAGAAGAAAAAGAATCAGCAGAAGATTGAATTTCAGGCACATAACGATTTCCTTACCGGTCTTTATAATCGTATGAAGTGTGAGTCAGACTTAAAGACTATAATTAACGAAGCTGTAAGAGATGGTGTTAAGGGGGCGGTTTTGTTTATCGACCTTGATGATTTCAAGCACATTAATGATGGTCTTGGACACCAGTATGGAGATATTCTTTTACAGCAGATTGCGGCAGGACTTCAGAGTATAGTAGGTCTTAGAGGCAGATGTTACAGAATGGGTGGTGACGAATTTGTTGCCATAGTAATGCCTGATATGTTCCTTGAATTAGAGAGAATTGCCAATAAGGTTAAAGAGATATTTAACAAACCGTGGTATCTTATGGAGACAGAATATTTCTGTACTATGAGTATGGGTATTGCGGTATTTCCAGATGACAGCAAAGATGTACACGAGATTATCAGAATGGCTGATATAGCAATGTATGAGTCTAAGAAGAATGGTAAGAATGGATATTCTTTTTATGATGTGTGCAACAAACAGAATTCTGTAAGACGCCTTGATATTGAAAATAATATGCGGCAGGCTGTTGCGACAGGAATTGATGAATTCGTTGTATTCTACCAGCCTGTAGTTGATATTAACACAGAGGAATGTGCATCGTGCGAAGCACTGGTAAGATGGGACAGTAAGTCGCTTGGATTTATGGGTCCGGGTGATTTTATTCCGCTTGCTGAATATCTTGGACTTATAACTTCAATTGGTGATTATGTTCTTGAGGAAGCTTGCAGACAGTGCAGATACTGGAATGAACATGGTATGCCGGATTTCCATATCAATGTTAATCTGTCGGTTGTCCAGCTTCTTCAGAAAGATATAGTAGATACAGTAGCTAAAGTGCTTAAGAGGACAGGAGTTAATCCTGTGAATATCGTGTTGGAGATTACAGAGAGCTTTGCTATTAATGATATGGACAGGGTTCTTAATATAATTAATGGCATAAGGCAATTAGGACCAAAGATAGCGCTTGATGATTTCGGTACAGGATATTCATCACTTAACTACATTAAACAGCTTCCTTTTGATATTATTAAAGTTGACAAGACATTTATTGATGATATAACGGAAGATGAGTATGCACAGGCATTCATTAAGCTTATAGTTGAATTGTCTGCTACTATAGGAACTAAGATAGTTGTAGAAGGTGTTGAGGATAAGAGCCAGTTAGATATATTAAGAGAGCTGGGTGTTGACTTCATACAGGGATACTATTATGGTAAACCTGAACCTGCTTACGAGTTTGAAAGATTAAATTTTAAGGGGAGGATTAATATATGAGAATGTTGATTAAGAACGGAAGAGTTATTGACCCTGCAAGTAACACTGATGACATTAGGGATATTCTTGTTGAAGATGGGGTTATAGCAGAAGTGGCAAAGGATATTGACAAGGCAGCAGATACAGTTATTGATGCTAAGGGCTGTATGGTTATGCCAGGACTTGTGGATTTACATGTACATTTCAGAGAACCAGGCTTTGAACATAAGGAAACAATAAGAACTGGTGCAAGAGCTGCGGCAAGAGGTGGATTTACAACAGTGTGTCCAATGCCTAATACTAAGCCTGCAATTGACAGCGTTGAGATGGTTGAATACATAAAGAATAAGTCGGAAGAAGTAACAGATATTAATATTCTTCCTATAGCAGCTATGACAGCAGGTCAGGACGGAGAGTATATAACTGATTATGAGAGGCTTTATGAGGAAGGAGCTGTAGCAGTAAGCGAGGATGGGAAGTCTGTTATGAATGCTAGAGTAGCAAGACAGGCTATGAGGCTTGCGGCAGAAGTAGGAATACCGGTATTTGCACATTGTGAAGATAAGGATCTTGCAGCAAGGGGAGTTATGAATGCCGGCAATAAAGCAAGAGAACTTGGATTTTACGGAATTATGAATTCTGTAGAAGATATTATGGTGGCAAGAGATTTACTCCTTGCTAAGAATACGGGTGCCAAGCTTCATATATGCCATGTTTCAACAGAGGACAGCGTAAGAATGATAGCGGCAGCCAAGAAAGAAGGTCTTGATGTTACAGCAGAGGTAACGCCACACCATTTAACACTTACAGAAGATGATATTAATGAAGATGATGCTAACTACAAGGTTAATCCACCATTAAGAACTAATAAGGATAAAGATATGCTTATTAAGGGCCTTAAGGACGGAACAATAGACATAATTGCAACAGACCACGCACCACATCATCTTACAGAGAAAGACAGAGGTTTTGTAGAAGCACCATTTGGAATATCAGGTCTTGAAACAGCTGTTGCTATTATAATGACAGATCTTGTTAAGAAAAATGTTATTACACCTCTTGAGATGGCAGATAAGATGAGTTATACACCTGCTAAGATTATCGGTATAGACAAGGGAACACTTCTTGTTGGCAAGACTGCTGATATTACTATAATTGATCCGGATGCAGAGTATGTTATAGACAGTAAGACATTTGCTTCAAGAGGCAAGAACACTCCATTTAACGGCAAGAAGGTAAGTGGTGAGATTAAGTATACAATAGCTGGTGGTAAGATTGTATATTCTAATATCAACGGAACAGAAGTTATTATTGATAAAGATGTTCCAAAGTTGTAATATAAGATAGATTAATTGATATGTAAGGAGAATATAGATGATTAACAAATTAGTTGACAAAATCGTTAAGACAAATGCACCCGTAGTTGTAGGCTTAGATCCTATGATGAAGTATATTCCAGAGCATGTTCAAAAGGAAGCTTTTGAGCAGTATGGAGAAACTCTTGAAGGTGCGGCAGAAGCTATCTGGCAGTATAATAAGGCAATCATTGATAATATATATGATATTGTACCAGCAGTTAAGCCACAGATTGCTATGTATGAGCAGTTCGGTATTGAAGGACTTAAGGTGTTTAAGAAGACTGTTGATTATTGTCACGAGAAGGATATGGTTGTAATCGGTGATGTTAAGAGAGGCGATATAGGTTCAACATCTGAGGCTTATGCAGTAGCACATCTTGGAAAGGTTAAAGTTGGTTCTAAGCTTTTAACACCATTTGATGAAGATTTTGCAACAGTTAATCCATATCTTGGTTCTGACGGAATTAATCCATTTATTAAGGTATGCAATGAAGAAGACAAAGGTATATTTATCCTTGTAAAGACTTCTAATCCTTCAAGTGGAGAATTTCAGGATCAGCTTATAGACGGCAAGCCATTATATGAGCATGTAGGTGCTAAGGTTAATGAATGGGGAAGCCAGTGTATGGGCGATACTTATAGTAATGTAGGTGCGGTAGTTGGTGCTACATATCCAGAGATGGGTAAGGTATTAAGAAAGGTTATGCCAAAGGCTTATATCCTTGTTCCTGGTTATGGGGCACAGGGTGGCAAGGCTGAAGACCTTACAGCTTTCTTTAACCCAGACGGACTTGGCGCGATAGTTAATAGTTCAAGAGGAATTATAGCTGCATATACTAAAGATGAGTATGCTAAGTTTGGAGCTAAGAATTTCGGTGAAGCTTCAAGACAGGCAGCTCTTGATATGATTGCAGATATTAATGGAGCACTTGGAAAGTAAATAATTATTATAATAAGCGGCAGTACCACTCAGCAACAGACTGGTAATGCCGCTTTTATAAAGAATGGAGATAATATTGAGAACTTTAATTAAGAATGGACATATAATAGATCCAGCAAGACATATGTCATATAAGGCAGATATTCTTGTGGAAAATGGAATAATAAGCGGTATAATACAGGTAAAAGCATTTGATGTGCCTGTATCCGACATAGCTGTAGATGAAGTAATTGATGCAGAAGGTCTTGTGGTAGCACCTGGTCTTATAGATACACACGTTCATTTCAGGGATCCAGGTTTTACTTATAAAGAAGATATTAATACAGGAGCTGCGGCAGCTGCGGCAGGAGGTTTTACAACAGTTCTTTGTATGGCTAATACTAATCCTATAGTAGATAATAAAGAAACGCTGCAGTATGTAATAGATAAGGGAAGAACTACGCCGATAAATGTATATTCAGCTGCGGCAGTATCTAAAGGCTTTAAGGGAGAAGAACTTACTGACTTTACGGAACTTAAGAATGGCGGGGCACTTGTATTTACAGATGATGGTATTCCACTTAAGAGTGAAATGCTTGTAAAGGAAGCTATGCAGAAAGCTAAAGAGCTGGATATGCCGTTAAGTTTTCACGAGGAAAATCCTGCATATATAGAACAACAGGGAATTAATAAAGGCGTTGTATCAGACAAGCTTAATATAGGTGGAGCACCAGCCTGCTCAGAGTATATGATGGTAGCACGGGATTGTATGCTTGCACTTGAAACCAAGGCAACAATATGTATACAGCACATAAGCTCAGCGGTATCAGTAGAGCTTGTAAGGACAGCTAAGAAGCTGGGAGCAGATGTACATGCAGAGTCTACTCCACAGCATTTTTCGCTTACAGAAGACATTGTGCTTGAGAAAGGCACACTTGCAAGAGTTAATCCACCAATAAGAACAGAAGCTGACAGGCTTGCTGTAATTGAAGGCCTTAAGGACGGAACAATAGACATAATTGCAACAGATCACGCACCACATAGCAAGGATGAGAAAGCTAAGGAGTTCAAGGCAGCACCGAGCGGAATGATAGGGCTTGAAACATCACTTGCACTTGGAATTACTAATCTTGTAAAGAAAGGCTATTTAACACTTGAGGAACTGCTCACTAAGATGACAGTTAATCCAGCAAAGCTTTACAAAATGGACAAAGGCTGTATTGAGGCTGGAAAGATAGCTGATTTGGTTATATTTAATCCAGATGAGGAGTGGGAGGTTACAGAGAATTTCGTATCGAAAGCTAGTAATTCACCATTTATCGGACAGAAGCTTTATGGTAAAATAAAATATACTATATGCAATGGAAATGTTGTATACAAGGATTTGAAATAATTAAGAATGGAGAATACATATGTCATACAGAGAAAATGCATTAATAATTAAGACTTCGTGTTTAGCCGAAGGCATATATGAAATGTGGTTAAAGACAGATAAGATGGCAGGAGAGGCTGTACCGGGACAGTTCATATCGGTATATTCTAACGATGGAGCAAGACTTCTTCCAAGACCAATAAGCATATGCAGAATAGATAAAGATAATTTAAGGATTGTATACAGGGTTGCTGGAAAGGGGACAGAGGAGTTCTCTAAGATGAAGGAGGGGGAATATGTTAATATTCAAGGACCTCTTGGCAATGGATATGATATTAAGTCTATTATGGAATATGTAAAGAATGTCACAGGAAATGATTGTGCGGACACAGAGTTAAAGGCAATTCTTTTTGGTGGTGGAATTGGTGTTCCTCCAATGCTTGAACTTGCTAAACAGCTTGAATGTAAGAAGCAGGCTGTACTTGGTTACAGAAACTCACAGATGTTTTTAAAAGATGAATTTGAGCAGTTTGCTGATGTATATGTTGCAACAGAGGACGGAAGTGCTGGAACTAAAGGTAATGTATTAGATGCAGTAAGAGAGAATAACTTAACAGCAGATGTAATATTTGCCTGCGGCCCTACACCAATGTTAAGAGCAATAAAGGAATATGCGGTAAGCAATAATATCGCCTGTTTCGTATCCTTAGAGGAAAAAATGGCTTGCGGAATAGGAGCGTGCCTTGCCTGCGTATGTCAGTCAACAGATATTGATGACCATTCAAAGGTTAAGAATAAGAGAGTATGTAAAGAAGGCCCTGTATTCAATGTTAAGGAGGTAGAGTTATAATGGCTAATAGAGTAAATCCAATTAATCCGGCAGACGTTAATATGAAAGTAAATATTGCGGGAGTTGAATTTAATAATCCTGTTACTGTTGCCTCAGGAACATTTGGTTCAGGTATGGAATATTGTGAGTATGTAGACCTTAATAAATTAGGTGCGGTCACAACTAAGGGTGTGGCAAATGTACCTTGGCCGGGCAATCCAACACCTAGAATAGCAGAGACTTACGGTGGAATGATTAATGCAATCGGACTTCAAAATCCGGGGCTTGATACATTTGTAAAGAGAGATATTCCATTTCTTAAGCAGTATGATACTAAGATAATAGTAAATGTGTGTGGAAAGACAGAAGAAGATTACGTTGATGCTGTGGAAAAGTTAGGCGAACAGCCAGTTGATATGCTTGAGATTAACATATCCTGCCCTAATGTAAAAGAGGGTGGTATTGCTTTCGGACAGGTTCCAGCTTCAGCAGAGCGTATTACAAAGGCGGTAAAAAAGGTTGCCAAGCAGCCTGTAATTATGAAGTTAAGCCCTAATGTGACAGATATTACAGAGATGGCTAAAGCTGTTGAGGCAGGTGGTGCTGATGCGGTATCCCTTATTAATACATTAACAGGAATGAAGATTGATATTAATAGAAGAACATTTGCTGTTGCCAATAAGACAGGCGGTCTTTCAGGTCCAGCTATAAAGCCTGTTGCAGTAAGAATGGTATATCAGGTTGCCAATGCTGTAGCACTTCCTATTATTGGAATGGGCGGAATTGCAAATGCAGATGATGCACTTGAGTTTATTATGGCAGGTGCGACAATGGTATCAGTTGGTACAGCTAATTTTAATGACCCTCTTACAACAATTAAGGTTGTGGACGGAATAAGAGATTATTGTGCTAAAAATGGAGTAGCAGATATTAACGAGCTTATTGGCTGCGTTAAGTAAAATTATAATTTAACAAAGACTTTACATAGATTTCTTGTAGCAGTGGTATTGCATTTTACATACCACTGCTATTCTTTTATCTGTCGATAAGACATAGACCTTTAAAAAGAAAAGTGAGGAAAAAATTTATGAGAAAGATGAATTTTAAGAAAAGCGCGGCTGTAATTCTTAGTACAGTATGTATGGTAACAGCACTTGTTGGCTGTGGAAGCAACAGTGCAGATGCAGACTCTAAACTTAGCGGAAGCATAACAGCAGCAGGTTCATCAGCATTAAAGCCACTTGTTGATGATGCGGCAGACCTTTTTAATGAAAAATATCCAGATGTTAACATAACAATCGATGCAGGTGGTTCTGGTGAAGGACTTAAGCAGGTATCAGAGGGAACAGTTAACATTGGTAACTCTGATGTAGAGGCAGCAGAAAAGCTTGATGCAGCTAAGGCAGCAGAACTTGTAGACCATAAGGTATGTGTAGTAACAATGGCACCTATCGTAAACAAGGACGTAACAGCAGGTGGTGTTAAGAACCTTACAAAGGCACAGCTTACAGATATTTTTACAGGAAAGATTACTAACTGGAAAGAAGTTGGTGGTGCTGATGAAGCAATAGTACTTATCACTCGTCCAGAATCTTCTGGTACAAGAGCAACATTTAAGAAATATGCATTAGACGGTGCAAGCGAAGCTTCTAACAAGTCAATGGAAACAGATGATTCAGGTGTACTTTTACAGAATGTTAAGACAACAAAGGGTGCTATCGGATATGTAGCTTTATCTTACCTTGTAAGCAACCCAGGCGTTGATACAGTATCAATTGATGGTGTTGAACCAACACTTGAGAATACATATGCTGGCAAATACCCAGTATGGACATACGAGCATATGTACACAAAGGGCAACGCAGATGAAGTATCCCAGAAGTTCCTCGACTACATCACATCAGATGAATACGGCAAGAAAATGGAATCATTAGGCTACGGCGTATCATCAAAGATGACAGTAAAAGAACACTAAAAAATAGTTGTTAAAACCCACTTAATTAAAAAGTAAGACAAAATCTTACAAATCACCAGCAACCCAAATTAAAAGATTGAAAGAAAATCAATCAAAAAATTATAAGATTACAATTAAATCAAGATAAAAAATAAATGTTAGAAAAATTGATAGTCATAAAAAATATAGCATTTAGGCGAGCAGTATCCTGCCCGCCTAAACGCATAGAAATTAATAACATATAAAATGAAAATGTAAAAAAGAAATAACAAAGAGCAAATAACGAAGAATAAATAACAAAGAGTAAAGAAGATACATAAAGCTGATAAATAATTCAACGCGGGTTAATCGCAATCCAGTTGTGTGGAGTGTTATATTGCAAGCTGGGTACTGTTGAAACCGTCGGCACTTAGCGGCTGTCCTTTAGCCGCTTAGTACCGCTACGGTTTCAAGTAGCGTAAGCGTGCCCAGCGGTAATATAACACTCCGCACAACGTCCGTTATTATTAATCCCCCCGCCGTTGAATATATAACAGCGAAATTTTATATGTTAAGAATGGAGAAAGTATGAATATTAAAAGAGGTATGTTTACCAAAGAGTACCTATGGCGTACAATCGTCACCCTATGTGGCTTTTTCGTTATAGTGCTTACTCTTGGGATAGGTGGATTTCTTGTATACAAGGGTTCAGGAACATTCTTAAAATTCCATCATTCAATCGTTGAGTTTCTGTTTTCACCTGACTGGGCGCCTATAGACAATATGGAAGGTGGAGGTTCAGTAGGTACACTTATATTTATAGTAGGTTCATTAAGCACTTGTGGTCTTGCACTGCTTATTGCAACACCATTTGCACTTGGTTCGGCTATATTTATGACAGAGATTTCGCCTAAATTTGGTGAGAAATTTTACCGCCCTGTAATCCAGATATTTGCAGGAATTCCTTCAGTGGTATATGGCTGGGTCGGACTCACCGTGCTTGTGCCGTTTATAAGAGATATGTTTCACAGACAGGTAGGACATTCAATATTAGCAGCAGGTATTGTGCTTGCAATAATGATATTCCCTACTATAACAAGTGTGTCAGCAGATGCAATCAGGTCAGTTCCTAAAGATTACAGAATGGGTGCTTATGGAATGGGCTCAACACGCTGGCAGACAATATATAAAATAGTGCTTCCAGCTTCAGCTTCTGGAATATTCTCAGGCATAATACTTGGTCTTGCAAGAGCATTTGGTGAGGCATTAGCAGTTGCGATGGTAATAGGACAGACAACAGCACTTCCAGACAGCATATTCTCAACAACCAAATCACTTACAACAGAGATAACAGCCCAGATGGGAAATGCGATGGAAGGCGGAGAAACTAAGACAGCGTTGTGGACACTTGCATTGCTTTTGTTCCTTATATCACTTTTGTTCATATTTTTAATACATTTTCTGTCTGCTAAGCAGTCAGAGGAATCTGGAAATAAAAAGAAGAGTGCAAAGACTAATTAAAATCGCCTGTTAAGGTTAATAAAGGGTGAAAATGGATATTAGTGCGCAGAAGCGTGCACAGAAATGGAGATTATATGAATAGGATAAAACGTGCCAAGGCACAGGATAAAGTAATGACAGTTATATTTTACTGCATAGCCGTATTCTTCTTTGTGCTTCTTGCGGCATTTGCCGGATATGTAATTATTAAGGGCTTTGCTGGTGCAAAACCTTCAATGTTCGGCTTTACAAGGCGTGGTGCTATAGGCAACCAGCTTTTTAATACGATATATCTTGTATTCTTGTCATTGCTTATAACAGTGCCAATTGGAACATTTGCAGGAATATATCTTGCAAAATATGCCAGAGGAGGACTTATTACAAAGTTCATAAGAATATGTATAGAAACACTTTCGTCACTTCCATCTATTGTTGTTGGTTTATTTGGCTACCTCATCTTTCTTGTAATTATGGGACTGGATAAAAGCCTTATGGCTGGAGCATTGTCCGTATCAATCATAACACTGCCACTTATAACAACAACAACAGAGGATGCCATAAAAGGACTTCCTAGGGGATATTTTGAAGCGGGTATGGGACTTGGTTCAACACGCTGGCAGGCAATATTCCACATATTACTGCCAGCCTGCCTTCCAAGAATTATGACAGGTGTAATACTTGCAGCAGGACGAGGCTTTGGTGAAGCGGCAGTTCTTTTGTATACAACAGGTTCAGGAACTAACATAAGATGGAGCAACTGGAATCTTGCATCATCAACTTGTCCACTTAACCCATTTCGTTCAGCAGAGACATTGTCATTGCAGATATGGGATTTACAGGTTAATGGACAAAACCAGGATCTGGCTAACCTTGCATCAGCGGTACTTCTTATACTTGTGCTTGCATTCAGCATAGGAGCTAATGTGTTAAGTAATAAGATAAATAAGAAGAACTCTGGTGAGAAAGCGTAGAAATGAGGATAAGTATGAGTAATATAGATATGAATAAGAATTCTGAAAATGGAAGCAGTAATTATACAGGTGATGATAAATTTGTAATCAAAAATCTTAATCTTCATTATGGGGATTTTCACGCATTAAAAAATATTAATATGAATATTCCTAAGAATCAGATTACAGCATTTATTGGACCATCTGGATGTGGTAAATCTACATTTTTAAAGACACTTAACAGAATGAATGACTTAATTGAGGGTGTTAAGATTGATGGTGAAGTATACCTTGACGGAGCCAATATATTTACAGAGATGGACGACATAACATTAAGACACAGGGTTGGAATGGTATTCCAGCAGCCTAATCCATTTCCTAAAAGCATATATGACAATATAGCTTACGGACCAAGGTTATTTGGAGTGCACAAGAAAGCAGAACTTGATATTATAGTAGAAAAAGCTTTAAAGCAGGCTGCTATATGGGACGAGGTGAAGGACAGGCTTAAAAAGTCAGCTCTTGGACTTTCAGGTGGACAGCAGCAGAGATTATGTATTGCAAGAACTCTTGCAGTTGAACCTGAGGTTATTCTTATGGATGAGCCAACATCAGCCCTTGACCCAATATCAACTTCAAGAATTGAAGACCTTGCGATTGAGTTAAAGAATGATTATACAATAATAATGGTAACACACAATATGCAGCAGGCGACAAGAATATCAGATAATACAGCCTTCTTCCTGTTAGGAGAGATGATTGAATACGACAAGACAGAGCAGTTATTCTCTATGCCTAAGAACAAGAAGACAGAAGATTATATTACAGGACGTTTTGGATGATAATTACATATTTTAGTACCTTGTTATTAAAATATTTAAGAAGTATAATAAAGCTAATTAGTTATAATGTGATTAATTAATATAGATATATTAATGCGAGGTATTTATTATATGGAATACGTTAAATTTGATATGCACTGTCATACAGCTGAGGGATCAGTAGATGCCAAGGTTGGTATAGATGATTATATCAAGATACTTAAGAGCAAAGGTTTTAAAGGAATGGTTGTAACAGACCATGACTCATATGGTGGATATGATGCGTATCTTTCATATGGTAAGAAATATGATGATTTCGTGGTATTAAGAGGCATAGAATATGATAGCCTGGAGTTCGGACATTTTATAGTTATTTTTCCACAGGATACACCTAAAGAGGTATATGAGCTTATGAGATATAAGGGGCTTACTTTAGATAAGCTTATATATATTGTACATTGTTGTGATGGAATATTAGGACCTGCACATCCTTATGGAGAACCATTTATGAGCTTTGCATCTACTATGTACTGGAATCAGTCAAAGCAGATTGCACATATGGTTCATTTTGATTTTGTAGAAGGTTATAATGCCTGCGAGAGTGAGAAAAGCAATAAGTATGCAAGAAAGTTTGCCAAGGGGTGCAGGGTAGCACTTACAGGCGGAAGCGATGCCCATAACAGTAATTGTGTCGGTATGGGATATGCACTTATTCCAGATACAATAAAGACAGAGGACGACCTTATAAAATATTATAAAGATGGCAATCATCCTAAGGTTGGTGGAACAAGATATATATACACAACCAAGGATAAGATAGGAAAGCTTAACAAAGTACTTGTATATTCTTTTTATATGTATAACAAGATTGGAGCAATGTTTAAGTATCCTAAGAGAGCGAAAGCGTTCAGAAGTGCGTTAAGGGCATTAAACAGACGTTTTATAATATATAGAAAAAGATAATCTATAATGACCAGGGAATTCATCATATTAACTTAATAGAACCTGTCAGCAATATTGAAATAATTGAGTGTTAGACCGTGTGCCAATAGAAGCACAGGAAAAGAGGTTAATATGAGAAATAGATTTGACAGACAGTTAGTACAACTTAATAATGAATTAATTGAAATGGGTGGTATGATTGAGAAGGCTATATCTGATACAGTAAAGGCACTTGTTAATCAGGATATTGAGCTTGCTTCAAATGTAATAGAATATGACGAGGAGATTGACCATCAGGAACGTGAGATTGAACAGTTATGTCTTAAGTTATTATTACAGCAGCAGCCGGTTGCAAAGGATTTACGACTTATATCAGCAGCATTAAAGATGATTACAGATATGGAAAGAATAGGGGACCATGCAACTGATATTTCAGAGATTACAATAGAACTTTCTAAAGAATCATATATTAAGAAGCTTGACCATATACAGCAGATGGCTAAAGAAACTATGGTAATGCTAGTCCAGAGTGTTGAAGCATTTGTTAACAAGGATATGGATAAGGCGAGGGCGGTTATCGCACACGATGATGTTGTTGATGATTTATTCAACAAGGTAAAGGCTGAGCTTATAGCTATGATTCACGAAGATGTTAATGCAGGTGAGCAGGCATCAGATCTGCTGATGGCTGCCAAGTATTTTGAGAGAATAGGGGATCACGCGACTAATATATCAGAATGGGTTATATTCTCTATAACAGGTCAGCACCCAGATGATAAATAATAATCAATAATGGTTATTTAACATTAATTTTACATTTTACATTGAATTTACATAAGGTTCATATAAGTTTCATATAACTGTTTTACACTCCAAAACGTAAACAAAAAGTAAAGTCTATAAGAAATTTTGGAGGAAAAATGGATATATTTGGTGTATTAGCATTACTTGGAGGATTGGCGATATTCCTCTATGGAATGGATTTATTAGGTGAAGGCTTAACGGGAGCATCAGGAGGAAAGTTAGAGAATATACTTGAAAAGCTTACTTCTAACCCGATAAAGGCTGTTCTTTTAGGAGCTGGTGTTACAGCGGTTATACAGTCATCATCAGCGACGACCGTTATGGTTGTAGGTTTTGTTAATTCAGGTATTATGAAGTTAAGACAGGCAATTGGCATTATAATGGGTGCTAACATAGGTACTACCATAACTTCATGGATATTAAGCCTTACTGGTATTGAGAGTGATAATTTCTTTATAAGAATGTTGAAACCAACATCATTTTCACCAATCCTTGCAGTTATTGGTGTTGTGATGCTTGTATTCCTAAAGAAAGACAAATTTAAAAATCCGGCTAAGATATTTATTGGATTTGCACTTCTTATGTATGGTATGGAAGCTATGAGTTCATCTGTAGAGCCGCTTGCCGAAGTTCCACAGTTTCAGGCTTTATTAACAACATTTAAAAACCCAATACTTGGTATGATTGCAGGACTTGTATTTACAGCAATAATACAGAGTTCATCAGCTTCAGTTGGTATATTACAGGCATTATGTTCTACAGGAATATTAAGCTATGCAACTGTTCTTCCTATAATAATGGGACAGAATATCGGTACTTGTGCAACAGCTATGTTATCAAGTATTGGTGCAAGCAAGAATGGTAAAAGAGCAGCTATAGTTCATCTGTACTTTAATGTTATAGGTACAGTTGTATTTATGACGGTGTTCTATACAGTTAATATGTTTGTACATTTTTCATTTCTGAATGATACAGCTAATGAGATGGGAATTGCGGTAATACATACAACCTTTAATATTATTACAACTGCACTTCTTCTTCCGTTAAGAAATGTGCTTGAGAAGCTCGCATATATGACTATAAGGGTTGATGATGAGGAAAAGGCTCTTATGGAAAGACAGAGTGTTAATGAATTTGCACTTTTAGATGACAGATTTCTTGAGTCACCAAGCCTTGCAGTTGAACATTGTAAGACAGTTATAGGCAATATGGCTGATATATCAAGGGAGTCATTATTTACAGCACTTGGACTTATCGGTAATTATGATGAGAATAAGGCATTGTATGTTGGTGAGCTTGAGAGCAGGGTTGATAAATATGAAGATGAGCTTGGTACATATATTATGAAGATAAGTACCAAGATACTTAATAAAGATGACTCAGAGACACTTAATATGGTGCTTCACAGCATAGGCGATTTTGAAAGAATTTCAGACCACGCCTGTAATCTGTGCGACTCTGCAAGAGAATTGCATAATAAGCAGATGGAATTCTCGCCTAAAGCTAAGACGGAGTTAGATATATTATGTTCGGCAGTAAGAGAGGTTGTAGATATATCTTTTGATTCCTTTAAGACTAATAATATTAAAGAAGCAGATAAAGTTGAACCATTAGAAGAACTTATCGATACATTAACAGTTGAGCTTAAGGCAAGACATATAAGAAGATTAAGAGAAGGAAAATGTACTATTGAACTGGGATTTGCACATTCAGATATTCTTAATAATCTTGAGAGAGTGTCAGACCATTGTTCTAATATAGCAGTAGATGTTATCCAGTCAGATAAGGAAAATTTTGATACACACGAATATCTTGATGCAATGAAGAACAGGGATAACCAGCAGTTTGCAAGAGAGTATAAAGAATACAAGGAAAAATACAGACTTCCAGAAACTAGAAAATTTGTGTAAAGCGTAGATATCAGCGGATACATTTTGTGTAATCTTTTAAAGATAAAATGTATTAATATGCTGAAATCTGTCGCAGAAATCGAGGATATTATGGCATATGTATATGTTGTTGAAGATGATAAAAATATAAGCGAGATTGAAAGCTTTGCTTTAAAGAATGCAGGACATACAGTTGCTGAGTGTGCAAGCGGCAAAGAATTCCATAAGCTTATGAGAGACAGAATACCAGATATGATACTTCTTGATGTTATGCTTCCAGATGAAGATGGATTAGAGATATTAAGAAAGATAAGACAGACTCCAGAAACAAGAAGAGTTCCTGTTATAATGGTTACAGCTAAGACAACAGAGCTTGATAAAGTTAAAGGACTTGACCTTGGAGCTGATGATTATATAACCAAACCATTTGGAATTATGGAATTAATATCAAGAGTTAAAGCACTTCTTAGAAGGACAGGAAGTTCTGATGAAGAGAAGCTTATAGGAATTGGAAGTCTTTTTATTGATGATGAAAAACGAGTTGCATATGTCGATGATAAACCTGTTGAGCTTACTTATAAAGAGTATGAATTATTAAAATATCTTGCACTTAACCGTGGAATTGTCTTGACAAGAGATAATATAATGGACAGAATATGGAGTACAGATTACGAGGGTGAGTCAAGAACTCTTGATGTTCATATAAAGACATTAAGACATAAGCTTGGTGCGGCTGGTAATTATATAAAGACTGTCCGTAATGTAGGATATTTTATGGATGATGAGGCCAGATAATGAAAAAAAGAATTAATCTTTTGTATATGGTAATGGCACTTGTTACTATTGTGGCATCTGTATCTATAGCGTGTACTGTGTTCTACAATGTACTAAAGCATGAAGTGCTTGAAGATATGCACAATTACATAGATGTGTTTATTGGTGCAGATGCATGGGGAATGGTAACAGACCCTGATAATATAGTTGAACAGAAGGTAATTGATAATTACGATGGAAATCTTAGAATAACATTTATTAATTCACAGGGTTATGCGGTAGTCGATACACTTGTTGATATTGATAAAATGGAAAATCATAACGAACGTCCTGAGGTTGTTGCGGCTAGACGGAATGGTTATGGATGTGACATAAGAAGGTCCGTAACACTTAATAATAATTCTTATTATTATGCAGTTGCACTTGATAATGGATATGTGCTAAGAGTTTCAAGGGAAGTAAGCAGTATGACGAGTATTATGACAAGTATGTTCCCTGTTATAATTGTGTTATGTGTAATTCTCTTTATAATCTGTATGATAAGTTCACATTTTCTGACAAAAAGCATTGTTGAGCCGATTGAGTATCTTGCCAATAATATGGATGCTTCGGAGTCGGTTAAAGTATATAAGGAACTTGTTCCATTTGTTACAACTATTAAAAGGCAGCATGAGGATATTATGCGCAATGCCAATATGAGGCAGGAATTCACGGCAAATGTTTCGCACGAATTAAAGACACCGCTGACATCAATATCAGGTTATTCTGAGCTTATTGAAAGTGGTATGGCGGCAGGTGATGATGCCAAGAGATTTGCAGGTGAAATACATAAAAGCTCACAAAGACTTCTCTCACTTATCAATGATATTATAAGAATATCAGAGCTTGATGCCATATCGACAGAAGAAATATTCGAGACAGTTAATCTGTATGAAACAGCCAGGTCAACGGTGCAGATGCTTGAGATAAGTGCACAGAAGCACAGTATTATTATTGATGTTACAGGAAGTGATGTTAAAATTACTGCTGATAAGCAGATGCTTGAGGAGCTTATATATAACCTGTGTGATAATGCGATACGTTACAATAATCCGGGTGGAAAAGTTAAGGTATCTGTGTATACAAGACAGAATAATGGTGTGACAGAAAATGTTCTTGAAGTAGCGGATAATGGTATAGGAATACCTAAGGAACATCAGGACAGGATATTTGAAAGATTTTACAGAGTTGATAAGAGCAGGTCAAAATCTACTGGTGGTACAGGACTTGGGCTTGCGATTGTAAAGCATATAGTAGCCAAACACCATAATGCACATATAGAGCTTGAAAGTGAATTAGGAAAGGGAACTACTATAAGAGTTGTATTTGCTGATAATATGACAGTATAGGCAGTATACTGATTTGATATTAGTAGGTATCAAAGTCGGGGCTTTTGACCCCGGCATCATTATATAATTAAATATACAAATATTGTAGTTAAAGTATGTAAATATTGCAGTTAAATATGTAAATAAAGGTTGACGTTCGCTTATTAATTGATTATCTTATACGAGGTAAGTTAGTTAAGAAATGGAGCGTCAATTTTTTATGAGTAAATTATTAGCAGATAAAAAGAAATTATTTGATATTGATAAGGATAATCTGCTGTTTCACAATAAAGCACTGTTTGCACTTCTTATACCAATAGTTGTCGAACAGCTGCTTAACTCATTTATGGGTATGGTGGATACTATGATGGTAAGTAACCTTGGAAGCCAGGCAATATCGGGTGTATCGCTTGTTGACTCGGTTAATAACCTTATCGTACAGTTATTTTCTGCTATGGCTACAGGTGCGGCAATTATATGTTCACATTATATAGGAATGAAAAACCGTGAGGGTGCTAACAAGGCGGCAAGACAGGTTGTGCTTACAGTTGCCACAATAGCGGTTGTCATAACTATAGCAGGACTTATATTAAGAAGACCTCTTTTAAGTTTTATATTTGGTAAAGTAGAACCTGAGGTTATGAGCAATGCAGTAACATATTTTCTGTATACAGCTTTAAGTTATCCATTTCTTGCGCTGTTTAGTGCAGGCTCAGCGATATTCAGGTCGTGTGGTAATTCAAGATATCCTATGATGGTATCAGTAATCTCTAACGTAATAAATGTATGTGGAAATGCACTTCTTATGTTTGTATTTAATATGGGAGTTGCAGGTGCAGCTATATCAACACTTGTATCAAGAGTGTTCTGTATGGTTGTTATATTTATAGCATTATCCAAGCCAAAGATAGATATTGTTGTATCAGAATATCATAAGATAAGACCGGATTATAAGCTTATAGGTTCGATACTTGCGATAGGTGTTCCGTCAGGAATTGAGAACAGTATGTTCCAGTTCGGTAAGCTTGCAATCCAGTCAACAGTATCAACTATGGGAACAGCGGCTATTGCGGCACAGGCTATGACTAATATATTAGAAAATGTTAATGGTGTCTTTGGAATAGGTGTTGGTATGTGCCTTATGACTGTTGTAGGACAGTGTCTTGGAGCAGGAAGAAAAGAAGAAGCCAAGTATTACATAGTCAAATTGTGTGGGATAGCAGAGATTGGAATTATTGTATCTTGTATTATTGTGTATGCACTTGTACGTCCTATAACGGTTCTTGGCGGAATGGAGACAGACAGTGCAAGAATGTGTATAGAGATGGTTGGTGCGATAACAATATATAAGCCAATTGCATGGGTATTCTCATTCGTTCCAGCATACGGAATGAGAGCGGCAGGAGATGTAAAGTTCTCAATGATAACATCAATGACAACTATGTGGTGTTGCAGGGTTGCATTGTGTATAGGTCTTGTTAAGGTATTCAATATGGGACCAATGGCTGTATGGTATGGTATGTTCGCAGACTGGACAGTAAGAGGAATAGTCTTTGTAAGCAGATACTTTAGCGGTAAGTGGATTAAGAAGGTTATATAGTATATAGTATATAGCATATGGAATGGGCATTTAATACAATGATTAAATTGTTAACAGATTAAATGGTAAATTAATAAAGGTAAACGGTTAAAAAATGGAAATTTTATTACATTAACGGTTGAAATTATATATAATATCGGTTGACAAATGGAAACTTGCCTCCTATACTTTAATTAAAGTAACTTATAGACATTAGACCTATTATACGGAGGTGCTGCATATGACTATTCAGGAGATGAGGGATAAGAAGAAAGAAAAAGGCTACACATATGCGCAGATGGCAGAGTTATCGGGAGTACCATTAGGAACAATACAGAAGATATTTTCTGGTGAAACAGAAAGTCCACGTTATGATACGCTTCTGGCACTTGAACACATTTTTACAGAGCAATCTGTAGTGTGTGAGGCTGCTGCTTCTTATAAGACTGACAGGAATGGAAGATACACGCTTGATGATTATTATGCACTGCCAGAGGATCAGAGAGTTGAGTTAATTGATGGATATTTCTATACAATGCTGTCGCCTACATTTGGACATCAGTCAATTGGTGGGGAGATATATCGTCAGATTGCTAATTATATTATGGAGCATAACGGAAGCTGCCGTCCATTTATTGCACCGGTAGATGTGCAGCTTGACTGCGATAATAAGACAATGGTTGAGCCAGATGTTGGCATAATATGTGACCCTTCCAAGATTAAGAGATTTGGAATATATGGAGCACCGGATTTTGTTCTTGAAGTAATATCTCCATCTACTAAGAAAAGGGACTATGCCCTTAAGTTGTCAAAGTATATGGAAGCTGGTGTCCGCGAATACTGGATAGTGGATTTCGTGCAGGCGAAGATACTTGTGTATTATTTTGAAGGTGATAATTACCCTGTTATATATGGATTTGACAAGCCGGTTCCAGTGAATATCTATGGTGGAGACCTTGCTATAGACTTTTCTAATATTGCTAAGTGGCTTGAGGAAGGGATGGAATAAGGAAAGTGCCGATAAAAAAGTGCCGATATAAAGAGTGCCGATAAAATTCGAGAGAAATAAAAATATAAGCTGTAAATGCAAATCATCTTAGCACTTACAGCTTATTGTTATGTATACAATTAATTAATGAACATTAAATGCTTTAATTCCAGGATATACGGCTGAGTCACCGAGCTCTTCTTCAATTCTAAGTAACTGGTTATACTTAGCAACACGTTCTGAACGAGAAGGTGCACCAGTCTTTATCTGGCAGGTATTAAGAGCTACTGCAAGGTCAGCAATTGTTGTATCGGCTGTTTCACCTGAACGGTGTGAGCTGATAGCTGTGTAGCCAGCCTTATGAGCCATCTTAATAGCTTCAAGTGTTTCAGATACAGAACCAATCTGATTAAGCTTTATAAGAATAGCATTACCAGCACCAAGGCTTATACCCTTAGAAAGTCTTTCAGTATTAGTTACGAAAAGGTCATCACCGACGAGCTGAACCTTGTCGCCAAGTCTTGCTGTAAGCTTCTGCCAGCCTTCCCAGTCCTCTTCATCAAGACCATCTTCGATAGAGATGATAGGATATTTTTCGCAGAGAGCTGCCCAGTGTTCAATAAGCTGTTCAGCAGTATATTCTGTACCAGCCTTAGGAAGCTTGTAGTAACCTTTTCCTTTTTCAGATTTCCATTCAGAAGAAGCTGCATCCATAGCAATTCTGAAATTTTTGTATGGTTCATATCCGGCCTTCTTAACGGCTTCAAGAATAGTTTCGATAGCTTCTTCATCAGACTTTAATGCAGGAGCAAAACCACCTTCATCACCAACAGAAGTTGCAAGTCCACGTTCCTTTAATATAGAAGCAAGTGCGTGGAATACTTCTGAGCACCATCTTAAACATTCTTTAAATGAAGGTGCGCCAACAGGCATAATCATAAATTCCTGAACATCAAGTCCAGATGATAAAGCGTGACAGCCACCATTAATAATATTCATCATAGGAACTGGGAGTCTGTTGCCTGAAATTCCACCTAAGAATTTATAAAGAGGAATATCAAGAGCAATGCTTGCAGCTCTACAGCAGGCAATTGATACAGCAAGTATTGCGTTAGCACCAAGCTTAGATTTATCCTTAGTTCCATCAGCCTTAATCATAGCGGCATCAACAGCATATATATCAGACGCATCAAGACCTACAAGTGTATCATTGATAATTGTATTAATATTATCAACAGCCTTTGTAACTCCTTTGCCTAAATATCTTGACTTATCACCATCCCTTAACTCAAGAGCCTCAAATTCACCAGTTGAAGCACCAGATGGAGCAGTACCACGACCAACAGTACCATCAATAAGATAAACTTCTGCTTCTACAGTTGGGTTACCTCTTGAATCAAGAATTTCTCGTCCTATTACTTTTTCGATTTCTAAATATGACATAATTCCTCCATTCTAATTCAGCTTATGTTCAATATAAGGCTGAATTACATTAGTTAAGTGGACTTCTTTCAGGCATCAGCAGTACCTGAAAATGTGCTGACAACCATATCTTAATGTAACAGATTAAGATTGTTGTAAACACATAATGAAAGGAGTCCACATGATTTATACACAAGAGTTAGGATAATCTAACGTGGATTAGAAGTCAATAACTCAAAGCGATAATATTTATCATATGGGTGTTTAGATACAGAATTTATTCTGAATAGCACTGATTAAATACCAAATAACACATCTCAATTGAAAGTGTATAGTCATTGTGATACATTTTATTTATGAATAAAGAAATGAGGATTAGTATGAAAACAGTAGAGATAGCAGTATGTGATGATGAACAAGTGCATATAGACAGAATTGTTAAATATATAGAGGTATATTCGGAAGAATCTGAAATAAATATTAATATAACATCATATAATTCAGGAATGGCATTGTTGAAGGATATAGAAAATGATGATTTAAAGTATGATATTATATTTCTTGATGTTGAAATGCCAGAAATTAATGGAGTAGATATAGCAAGGCAGATACGTAAAATTACACGAGATGTAATAATATGTTTTGTGACGAGTTTTGATAAATACGCAATACAAGCTTATGGTGTTGAAGCATTAGCATATGTTGTAAAACCAGTTGCATATGCTGAATTGAAAAGAGTGCTGTCAAGAGCTGTTGTATTGGTGCAATATACATTTGATTATAAGGAAGCAGAGGAACGATACATAGAGGTTCCTGTTTCGAGAAATACCCGAATAGTAGACGTAAGGACTATACAGTATATTGAAAAACGAAGAAATAAATGCGTTTTACATTGTACAGATGCAGAGATAACGTGTTATGAAACATTAAAGAAGATTTGTAGTAAGTTAGATCAAAATATATTTATATATGTGCATCAAGGGTATATAGTTAATTTTGATGCAATAAAAGAAGTTAAAGAAAATGTGGTATGTCTTGGGGATGGCGTTGAAGTGCCATTAAGCAGAAGTCATTATAAAGAAGTGAAGAATAGGCATATGAGTAAAATAAGAAAGCTGCTTGAAGAAAGAAAAATGTAGAGATAACACTATTGTTGATTACAGATAATAATTAAATACTATTATCTGTAATTAGGAATAAGTATATCAACAATGAAGGTAGTATCATTGTAGTTAATATCAATTGTGCCACCGTATTTATTAACATTATTCGTAACACTAATAAGACCTAATCCGTGCAAAGGATTAGCCTTAGAGCCAGAAGAAGGTTTGCTGGAGATAAAGCGACCTTCTCTTTTTTTGATTTTTTCGTGGTGATTATTTTTACAATGTATTGCCAGATATGTATCTGCCTGTTTAATAGCAAGATTAATATATCCGTTATCGAGTTTTGAAGCGGCAGTTATAGCATTATCTAATATATTTCCAAGCACTGTTATGAGAGTAAAGTCGTTTATATAGATGTTGTTAAAATCTAGCTGGGTATCAAATGCTATTTTATTATCATCACATATGAGCTTTTTAGAGTTAAGAAGTGCTGATATGGTAGATGAAGTGGAAGATATAGTCTGAGTCTGGTTAAGTTCATCAGTTATCTTATGTATGTAATCGTGAATTTGTTTATTTTTACCATCAGCAGACAAACTGTCAATAATAAGAAGGTGATTTTTCATATCGTGTCTTAATGTGTGGAGCTGTTGTAATTTATCGTCAATCTGAGAATTATATTCAGATTCCATAGCAGCTTTTTCAATTTGAATTTTATTCATAGCATTTTCTTCAAGAGTAATTGCAATTCTACTATAAGTAGTAAGACAAAATATGATTATTAGCGCGATTAATATAAAAAACATAGGAATAAGCATCTGTGAATTAAGTATTGTTGGTTCAGTGAGAATAGGTGCTATTGATAAAGTGATGATAGTTGCAATTGATATAAAATCATATAGAAATATGTAGGGTTTTGCTGTACTTAATGATTTGATTTTTTTAGTATTAAAATATATATAGGCTATGATATAAGAAATGATAATACCAGAAGTCGAATTATAATGTGTGTAAAGTTGATTTGAAGCAATTTGTAATAAATCTCTAAAAAATAATGCATGCAGTAATATAATTATAAATGTAGAAATATAATCATACATAAAATATTTAATGGCAGTAATGAGGCGTTTGATAAGTGTTCCGTTGCAGCTTACTAAAATATAGGCAAGTATAATAATATTTAATATATATACGAACCAGTTAGGAAAAGTTATTATTGCATAGAATATTCTAAATGTTAAAAATACAGGTCTGAAAATATGTTTATAATGAAAATTATAGCCATTATTTTTAATGAATAAATCTATAATTAAAAAATCAAAGATATTCTCAATAATATCAAAGAAAATGTCGTAGTAGTTCATAAATACCCCCAATTTACTCATAAAAACATTATACAAAATGTAAAAAATATGTCAAATTATACCAAATAGCACCGTTTAAATACCAAATAGCACATGTCTATTGCATTGGAAATATAGAAGTGATATGTTTGCTGAGAAAGGAGATGATAAAAATGAACTATATCAGTTTTTTTGTGCCAGTATCAGAAATTGAACAAATGAATATTAGTGGTGGAAGTTCAAAAGGAAAAGAAACCTATTGGAAAAATGTGTATGATGTATTGTTGAATTTATTTGGAATGAAATAAATTCATATATACACAAAGTGCAAAAAAATGAGGAAATATGTGTGAAGAAACAAAGTAAAGTACAAATTCTTATTATAACTATAATGATATTATTGTGCATATTATCAGTAACTTATACATTGATAATATATCATAAAGTTATTATTAGAGATGTGATTTTATTAATCATTTTTTTATTATTAATTATATTCTTATGCAGGAAGAATAATTAATAGAAATATTAATAGTAAGTATCAAATGTAATTTTATTATAAGGAGAAGAATATGTATAAAGGTTTAAATGAAATGAATATGGAAGAATTAATATGTACCGATGGTGGTGGAGTTGGATGGTTAGCTGTAGCAGGTGCTGTAGTGACAATAGGTACCTTGGTTTCGTGGGGATATGAAGTATATGAAGGCTGGAAAGATTATACTAGATAGTAAAAAATAAAAGGGATTAAGATTATGAAGTTTGAAGAATTAAATGAAAATGAACTTTTTAGGATAAAAGGTGGGGAAGATAATTCGTTGTTTTATCAAATTGGCTGGTGGTTAGCTGAACGATTTAAGTATAGGGATAATATTGGTTCTTCTGGTGGTCACTTTTAGTTGATAGAGTGAATATATTTACAAATTTAATATTAGTTTAAAGAGGTTGTTGTATTAAAAACTTTATATATTGTGTTTGCAGGACCATTTGTTGAAGAAATAATATTTAGAAAGAACATATATACATTTATACGAAATATGGCAGGTGTTAAATGTGCGGTGGTATTCTCGGCATTAATATTTGCTCTTTACCACTGTGATATAGCGATTTTTCTGAATATGGAATTCAGTCAGATATTAGCAGTAATACCGCTATTTTTTATGGGACTTGGACTGGCGTATATACAGGCAAAGACACAAGATATATTATGTCCTGTGTTAGTGCATATGATAATAAATATTATTTCGCTGAGCTGAGAATTCATCGAATTAATAGAAATAGATTAGACAGATAAGAAACAGATATAAACTAATATAAAGTTTATATCAGATAAAGGGGAGAAATTTTAATGAAATGTACTAATTGTGGAAGTCAGAAAATGGTTAAAATGGCGCTTATAGCTAACCAGATTTGGAAGGTAAAGGTTGCTGACGAGATTAAGAAAAATAAATATGATAAAAAATCAGAAAAAGGCATAGATGCATATTTATGTGAAGAATGTGGACATATAGACTTATGGTTACAGTCCTATGCACAAAAGGAATAGTTTTTTGAAAATTTAAGCTTGTTGAGAGAGTTCAAATAATTAAAAAATACATAAAAATACTGAAAGGTGATAGAAAACAGAAAGATTATAGAGGAGACAATATGAACAAGAAATATTTACTGAATTTTACATTTATTATCACAATAATAATGCTTATCTACGCAGTGTTGTGCGTTATAGATGGAGTGTCATTATTAAATCCACTTTTGACTTATATTGTGGCATTTATAGTATATGCATTGCCAGTGGCTTATATTTCAAGCAGACAGGCAGAATTAATTGGTATGACTTTTAAGAATGAAAGTGGCAAAGAAGAAAGTATTGAACATATAATATGTGATAAGACCAGAAGAAAATCAGAAACTGAAAATAATGGTGAAAAGATTTATCTTAAAACTAACAGGTATTGCAGGTGGCTCACTAACAGAGTGATAGTGAAGGCAGAGGCTGAAAAAATATATTTGACAATTCCTAGGGAATACGGGAAGTACTTTAAGGAAATAGAGGCTGATAAAACGGAATTAAAAAGTAAAAAGTTCAGCAATATAAATACTATGCTTGTAGTCAGTGTATTAGCAGGTGCCGTATTAGGTGGAATAGCTGGGCTTGCAGGTGCAGCTTTCTATGGAACATTTAATGGATATATTGTGGGAATGAATTTATATCGTGCATATGTAGCATTTGCGCTGGTGGGTGCGGCAATAGGACTATACACTCCGGTATAATTGAAATATTCCGAATTCTGTCAAAAAAATCCTATTTATGCAATTTTTTTTTCGATAATGCTGCCGAATGAGCAGCATTATTGAGTATGATAAAATTATCTGATTATGCCTTAATCTGAAATTCAAGAATAACTTTATCGTATTTGTATGTTTTTGTATATAAATTTTATTTTAAAAATAAATATATATTAGTTATATATTTATTAGGATCACTATGCTGTGGTGGACCTTCAAGATACACTTCCCTGAAATCTCCAGTATGTGGAATTTTATTTATATCTGCGTATTGAAGCAGATGTGTTCTTGTATGGTCAATATTCTGATAAGAGCCATAATGGCAGGCAGCCAGAGCATTTTTCGAGGTCATAGTAACTATATCATCACCACAGCTGTTGCTATCAACTGTTGCACAGAAAAGTATATCAGATGGATTTTTGTAATTGAATTCTATAAAATACTGTGGCTTTGAAAAGTCAGTTTTATATTTGGTAATGGCTATGATAGCAGTATCTCTTAAAAAGTCAGTTTTTTCCTGAAGATTATCTGATATCTTTCTTCTTGTACAAACAGTTTGTGCTGGAACTGTAATCTGGGATATTTTAATATCAGAAGTAGCTATTCTTTCGTACAGGCTGTTAATATTGTCATTCAGCCGATCTCTAATTGCTTCAAGTCTGTGTACCAGCGAAATAAGGTCTGTTGAGCCTGCAAAATATTCGCGTATTTCAGGAAGTGCTAATCCATAGCTTTGAAACAGACGTATTATGCGTATTTTTGTAATGGTATCAATTGTATAATATCTATTACCATTAATACCATTTTTGACATCAGGAGCAACCAATCCACAGGTTTCATAATTAAGTATTATTTTTCTTGTTATTCCAAGTATTCTACTCACATCGCCTATTGAAAATAAATTATCATTCATATAATTATCTACTCCAATCCGATAAAAATTGACAAAACTATTGCATCGTACATCAGTGTACGGTGTAATATCATTATATGATAAATGTGAGATAAGCTCAAGAGCTGCTGATTGTGAAAATAAGGAGGTAGATGCATATGAGAAAAGTTAACGTGAGTAATAGCTTAAGAAAGTTGTTTAGTATCATTATGGTAAGTATATTTATAATAGCTGCTATGCCGGTAGATTATATTAGAGCCGATGAGCCTGTTCAAGATGGTTCTAAAAACAATCCATATATCGTTACAAATTTTAAAGAGTTTCAAAATGGTATATTGAAACAAGGATATATAAAACTTGCTAATGATATAGATTTTTCTGAATACATATATATGGAGGTGGATAGTTCATATAGAGGTGGAATAGACCTTAATGGACATATATTGAATTTTGAGAAAAGATATAGCTATTATAGTTATGGAATAGGTTTAAGAAATGAATCCGGCGCAGGTGGCGGTTTATTTGAGATAACTGATAGTAATCCATCAGCAGTTCATGAAGGTTATGTTAATAGTGAAAATGAACCTTTGACTGGAGGTATTATCACGGGATTTCGATATAATATGAATAGCTCAGCTGGCGGTTCAACAAGTTGTCTGTCTATTAACAATCTGAATTGTGTTTTGGAGGGAGTGACATTTTTTGATAATACCACAGGCGGTGGCGGCTCGTGTATAGATAAGTTTGGAGAAAATGGAACATTAGAAATAAATAAATGTAAATTTTATGATAACAAATCAAATTACTGGGCTTCCTGTGTATGGGTTGGAACATCTCGTTCAGATAGTAGAAATGACCAATGTCTGATAACTGATAGTGTATTTAAGGGAAATTATGGAAAATATACTAGTACGGTAGCAACGTCTTCTGAGAATTGTGTAATTAAAAATTGCCTTTTTGAAAATAATGAATGTGATTCAGGTGGAACGGTGAATGTTTCACATTATGGAACGCTTGAAGTGGTAGATACGGATATTACAGGTAATATATGTACATCAGATGAAGAGGATGATAGTACTACAGCAGGAATTTGTATTGATGTTTGTGGAAAGCTTGTACTTAATGGAAAAGTAAACATTACAGGAAATACATACAATAATAAGGAAAATAATTTGATATTTTATCCTTACGGCATAGCTAGATTTTTGATTGTTCTAGGTGAGCAATTTGATGCGGCTTCAAAGGTAGGGCTCAAAGTAAGGAAGGATGCAATAAATTATGCATATGACGTTATTGAGAACATAGGCGAATTTAAAGAATCCTTTGTGTGTGACCATGAAAATGGTGAATTGTATGTTGAAGATGGTAAGCTGTATTTCAAAAAAAGGCATATCCACAAAAAAAATCTACATAAATCCAGGGTGGAAGCAACCTGTGTTATACCAGGACATATTGAGTATTATACCTGTACCGGATGTGACAAGCTGTTAGATGAAGAAGGAAAAGAGATAACAGAAGATATAGAAATACCAGCACTAGGACACGATTTCACAGGTGAATGGACAGTAACTAAGCCTGCAGCCTGTACAGAGAGTGGGGTTAAGGCAAGAAAGTGCAGCCGCTGCAGGGAAACTGAGAAAGAGACAATTCCTGCTACTGGTCACACAGAAGCAGAGGACGCCGCAGTAGCAGCAACCTGTACTACTGCTGGAAAGACAGCAGGAATCCATTGCCTGGTATGTAATACAATAATTAAGGCACAGGAGGAGATTCCAGCCACCGGTCATAGTTTTGGTAAGTGGGAGAAGGTTAAAGCACCAACATGTATGGGTAGAGGAAGCGTAAAGCGTGTATGTGATATCTGCAGATATATAGAGATAAAGGATATAGCTGCAAACGGACACGTATGGAATACTGATTACACAGTAGACAAACAGCCAACCTGCACAGAAACAGGAAGCAAGTCAATCCATTGCAGGAACTGTGAAGAAGTAAAGGATAGCAAGGTTATTGAGGCGTCAGGACATACTTTGGGAGACTGGATTATAGACAAGCCTGCAACTGTAGAAACAGCAGGAAGCAGACATAAGGAATGTGAAACTTGTGGCGCGATTCTTGAAAAAGAAGAAATCAAGAAATTAGAGTTACCAGCATATAAGATTATAGATGGTGCTGAAAGCACATGGACACAGAATACCAATACAGATGGCAGCCTTGTAATCAGAGGAGACGGGGCAATTGCCAAGTTCAAAGAGGTAAGAGTTGATGGTGTAGTTATAGACGTAAAGAACTATACAGTAACAGAAGGTTCAACAATAATTACCTTGAAGACTGAGTATCTTAAAACCTTGCCAGCTGGAAAGCATACATTTGAAATTGCATGGACCGATGGCTCAGCAGCTACTTATTTCACCGTTGCTGGAAGCACAACCGAAGAAGATAATAAGCTGGAAGATAATAAAGTGGAAGATAATACTATCGATGATAAAAAGGCGGAAGATAACAATGTCGAAAACAGTCGGAGTGATGTAGATAGTAATGCATCCTTAAAGACAGGAGATACAACAGACATAAGACTTTGGTTGATACTGCTTATGTCAGCTTTAACAATAATGACAGGATTAACAGTAAAAAGTAAAAGAAACGATTGTGAATAAATCGAAATAGAACTTTATAATAGAACTTTATTATTCTCTGAAGCTAAGATGAATGTAATCCATGCATTTGTAATTATGCAAATGCATGGATTTTTTAGTTTGAAATGATTATAAATATTATAACACAAAACAAACAAATGGTCTGTAATATTTTACAGATTTAAAATAATTTTCACTAAGCAACGCAGAGCCTGTTGATAATGCAAATACACATTGAAACCAATAAAGTTTTATGTTAGAATAGACCCAATATAACAATAACAGTGCGAAGCCGCATATACAGGAGGTTTTAAGATACAATGGAAGCATACAAGCAGGAATTTATAGATTTTATGGTTGAGAGTGATGTGTTAAAGTTTGGAGATTTTACATTAAAGAGTGGAAGAAAGTCACCATTTTTTATGAATGCAGGTGCATATGTAACAGGTACACAGCTTATGCGTCTTGGCGAGTATTATGCTAAGGCAATTCACGAGACATATGGTGATGATTTTGATGTGCTTTTTGGACCAGCATATAAGGGAATTCCAATCAGCGTAGTTACAGCCGTTGCTTATGCTAAGCTTTATGGTAAGGAAGTGCGTTATTGTTCAGACCGTAAGGAAGAAAAGGACCACGGTGCAGATAAGGGAAGTTTCCTTGGAAGCAAGTTAAAAGATGGCGACAGAGTTATTATGATAGAAGATGTTACAACATCAGGTAAGTCAATGGAAGAGACAGTTCCTAAGGTAAGAGGAGCAGCTGATGTTACAATTATCGGTCTTATGGTATCACTTAACCGTATGGAAGTAGGTCTTGGCGGCAAGGTGAGCGCGTTAGATGAGATTAAGGAAAGATATGGCTTTGAGACAAGTGCAATTGTTTCAATGGCAGACGTTGTTGAACATCTTTATAATAAAGAATGTGAAGGCAGGGTTGTCATTGACGATAAGTTAAAGACAGCTATAGATGCTTATTATGAACAATATGGGGTACGTAATTAATCAGTCAGTTTGAGTTTATTAATCTGGCAGGAATGGAGGATTGTTGTGGAAGAAAAATTATATAAAAAAATGAAGTCAGTTGGCGTATCAAATCTTGTGTTTGGAATTGTAACAATCGCTTTTGGTATTGGAGCTGGTGTTATGATGATAGTTAATGGAGCAAGACTTCTTGCACATAAATCAGATATATTATTTTAAATGTATATACTGCCTGATATATTATTGCAATGCTTTAACAGAGTGTTGCAATGGTATGTCAGGCATATTATATTGTGTGGAGAGAGATTATGAATAAGCAGAAGTTTCATAATGTTATGAAATGGATAATTTTTGTTATATATATGTGTCTGCTTATATACGTTGTATTCTTTGCTGAGTCAATGGGAAGGACATCGCAGACAAGACATATATACAATCTGGAACCTTTTAAAGAAATAAAAAGGTTCTGGAAATATATATTAGATAATGATTCACTTGGAAGAATAGCAAGACTTAATATTATAGGAAATGTTGTTGCGTTTATTCCTTTTGGAATATTTCTTCCAGTGCTATCTCACAGAAGAATTAAATTAATAGCAACAACTTTATATTCATTTAGTCTTTCTTTGGCAATAGAGCTTACACAGCTTATAACTATGGTTGGAAGCTGCGATGTAGATGATTTGATATTAAATTGTCTGGGAGGACTGACAGGATACATCATATATGCAGTCTGGTACAAAATTATTAGAAGAGAGGATTAAGCGTGAAATTATTTAATAAATACAAGTTTTCGGATAAAAGGCAGTCGCTTGGTGGAATAATATCTACCATAATGGGTCTGCTTGCATTGGCTTCCTTAATATATGGCGTGTATTTATCCTACAAAGCTGAAGGATATGCAGGTTTAAAGGTAGGAAGTCTTGGACTGTTAAGTCTGTTATTTTCAATAATAGGTTCAGTAATCGGGCTTCTTAGCTTTAAGGAAGATGATAAATTCTATACTTTATCAAAGGTGGGCTCACTGTTATGTGGAATACTCGCAGTATTTATGGCAGCGGTATTCCTTATGGGTATAGTGTAATTGCTAATATATTTTTGTGTAACAATAAAGAATAATATAATAGTTGTGCAGTATTAGAGATTAGTACATTTGTTGTGTGACAATGTAAAATAATATGATTGTTATATATATAGTAATGGATATTAATATATATATTTATTATAGAAATGGAGATTAATATGTTTGATGATAATATAGAAGAAAGATATTCGCTTGCAATAGAAAGAATATCAGAGATTAATAAAGATGATGAGCTGTCAGATTATGGTGCTGGCAGTTATGCGGATTATTTTAAAAATGTATCGGCGTTTATACTGCTTATGGATAAGCTTAGGAACGATATAGCTGGCAAAGCATTTGATAACGCTTCATTAGAGGAGCTTGGCGAATATAACAGGGCTTTATATAAAGATGTGACAGGAGAAGCCTATAATACAAGTTATGCTAATCCAAGAGTTAGTGTTAGGTGCTTTGGAGAGCAGTGCGGAAGATTATTCTCAATGGTATATATGGAAATCAGGGGTCTGATTGTATATATGTATGAGCGAAGATTAGCAGATGCAACAGCACTTATTGAGCTGTTTATTGAGCTTTACTGCATAGTTAAGGACTGTGCGGCTGATAATACAGAGGCTGATTATAAGCATCTTAAGGAAGCAGTCTACTGGTATGTAAGTGATTACAGTGATGACCATATTGAATACAGGATAAGGGAACTTATAGACCCATCACTGGATTTTGCTGTAAGAATTATTATGGACAGCGATTTGAATGATTTAAGATATTTGTACAGATATGGGGAATATATCACTGATAATGAAATTAAAATGGCTCAGCATTTGAACTCATTACCTGAACAGCAGATAAAGGATATGGCGGCAACATTTACAGAAGGATACCGCAAGGGATTTATTCTTGGCAATAAGCCGTTAGAGAAGAAGCAGACTGTCAATATCAGATACTGCGTAGGTTTTGAAAGACTTGTAAGAGAAGAGATAAAGCAGTTTGAGGCAATGGGACTTAAGCCTACTATATACAGGGCGGCAGTTAATTCAATTAACAAGCGTATGCATATTAAGATAGGCTATTATGGTGCAAGTCCTAATAAACAGATGGAATTTGACCATAGATTTGATAATGCACTCTATCTTGACGGAGATTTTGTTGAAAGAAAGCTTGGTGCATTAAAAAATGCGTATGAGAAGCATAAAGAGCTTGCCGATGTACACGGCGGTCCTGCTGTTATGGAAGTATTTGGTGAGAAGCCATTTGAGCCAGATGATGCTAAAGAATGTTATCATCTTGATGATAAACAGCAGAAGCTTATAGTCAAATATAATAATGAATCAGGAGCTATAGTTAATTCATATATTAAAGGCGAGGAGAGAAGCTTTACTATAATAGCTTATCCATCACCAGAGGCAGGCGACAAGTTCACTGAGATTTTTGATGAGATTGTCAAGATAAATACTCTTGATTATGACAAGTACAAGGTTGTCCAGCAGAGAATTATAGATGTGCTTGATACAGCAGAGTATGTCAGGGTCAAAGGCTGTAACGGCAATGAAACGGATATGAAAGTATCTATAATGAAGGTTAATGATGGCAGTAAGCAGACAGTATTTGAGAACTGCCTTGCAGATGTTAATATACCGCTTGGTGAAGTATTTACATCGCCAGTCCTTAAGGGAACAGAGGGCGTGCTTAATGTAAGCAAGGTATATCTTAACGACATTAATTTCAAGAACCTTAAGGTGCATTTTAAAGATGGTTTTGTCACGGATTATATGTGTGATAATTATGAGGATGAGAAGCGTTGCAAGGATTTATTTAAAGAAAATGTCCTGTTTAACCACAATACACTTCCAATCGGTGAATTTGCAATAGGAACTAATACTACAGCATATGTGTCAGCGAACAGATATGATATTGTGTATCTACTTCCAATTCTTATTGTTGAGAAAATGGGACCACATTTTGCACTTGGTGATACGTGCTATTCAAGGTCAGAGGATGTTGCAGTGTTCAATCCTGATGGCAAGGAGATAATCTCAAGGGATAATGAGGTGTCTTTATTAAGAAAGAGTGAGCCTGACAAGGCATATTACAATTGTCATACAGATATTACAATTCCATATGATGAAATTGGAAGAATATCAGTTGTAGACTATTTAGGAAAAGAAACAAGCATAATAGAAAATGGAAGATTTGTGCTTTCAGGAACTGATATGCTTAACGAACCATTTGAAGATTAAAACAGACATTTGTTCAATAACATGGTTTATGTTAAATTCCTTGACGATATATCTAAAACAAAGTAGAATATTATAGGTATTGTATTATATTATCTGTTTAATTATCCAGATGGATGATTTATCAGATAATATGAAATGATAAGTGATTTAATATTATTTTAAGATGATAGTTGTATTTCTATCAGAATGGAGGAAGTTAAACATGGCTTTAGTAGGAATAGTTATGGGTAGTGATTCTGATATGCCTGTTATGGCAAAGGCAGCAGACATATTAGACAAGTTAGGTATCTCATATGAGATGACAATTATCTCTGCTCACAGAGAACCAGATGTATTCTTTGAATATGCGAAGACAGCAGAACAGAAAGGATTCAAGGTTATCATTGCAGGAGCAGGAATGGCAGCACATCTGCCAGGAATGTGTGCGGCAATATTCCCTATGCCAGTTATTGGTATTCCAATGCACACAACTTCTTTAGGTGGTAGAGATTCGTTATATTCAATAGTACAGATGCCAACAGGAATTCCTGTTGCAACAGTTGCTATTAATGGTGGTGCTAATGCAGGTATTCTTGCAGCTAAGATTCTTGCGACATCAGATGAACAGCTTCTTGAAAGACTTAAGAATTATACTAAGGAATTAAAGGAAAGTGTTCAGGCTAAAGATGCAAGACTTCAGGAAGTAGGATACAAGAATTACGCAAAGTAATTAAAATATCAGATTGTCGTTAAATTATAAAATGGTGCTTATAAAGCATACATAGTTATTCGCAGATAAGCTGCGTAAGAATGGAGGATTACAATGGATTACAAGAATGCTGGTGTTGATATCGAAGCAGGTTACAAGTCAGTTGAATTAATGAAAGATGCGGTCAAGTCTACATTCAGACCGGAAGTGTTAGGTGGTATCGGTGGATTTTCAGGTGCATTTTCACTTGAGAAGATTAAGCAGATGGAAGACCCGGTTCTTCTTTCAGGAACAGATGGCTGTGGAACAAAGGTTAAGCTTGCTTTTATTATGGATAAGCACGATACAATCGGTATTGATGCAGTTGCAATGTGTGTTAATGATGTTGTATGTGCAGGTGGAGAACCTCTTTTCTTCCTTGACTATATTGCATGTGGAAAGAACTATCCAGAAAAGATTGCAACAATCGTAGGTGGTGTAGCAGAGGGCTGCCGTCAGTCAGAATGTGCACTTATCGGAGGTGAAACAGCAGAACACCCAGGACTTATGCCAGTAGATGAATATGATGTTGCTGGATTTGCTGTAGGTGTTGTAGATAGAAAAGACCTTATAACAGGTGAGAATATTAAGCCGGGCGATACACTTATCGGTATTGCTTCAAGTGGTGTTCATTCTAATGGATTTTCACTTGTAAGAAGTGTATTCACAATAACAGAAGAGTCACTTAATACATATTATGATTCACTTGGCAAGACGCTTGGAGAGGCTTTACTTGCTCCAACTAAGATATATGTTAAGACTATGAAGTCTATTAAGAACGCAGGAGTTCGTGTTAAGGGATGCAGCCATATCACAGGTGGCGGTTTCTATGAGAACATTCCAAGAATGTTACCAGATGGTGTAAGAGCTGTTGTAAAGAAAGACAGCTATGAAGTTCCTCCAATCTTTAAGATGTTACAGACAGATGGCGAGATTGAAGAAGATATGATGTATAACACATTTAATATGGGTATTGGTCTTGTACTTGCAGTAGCCCCTGAGGACGTAGATACAACTATGGAAGCTATTAAAGCTGCTGGTGAGACACCTTATGTTATCGGTAATATTGAAGCAGGTGAGAAGGGAGTAACTTTATGCTAAGAATAGCTGTTATGGTATCTGGAGGTGGAACTAATCTTCAGGCTATAATTGATGGTGTAAAGGACAAGACAATTACTAATACACAGATTGCTGCTGTTATAAGTAATAATGCTAATGCTTATGCTCTTACAAGAGCTAAAGAGAACGGAATACCAGCTTATTGTGTATCACCTAAGGATTATGCTACAAGAGATGAATTTAATAAAGCACTTCTTGAAAAGGTTAATTCGCTTAATGTAGACCTTGTTGTGCTTGCGGGCTTCCTTGTTAAAATTCCAGAAGAAATGGTACACGAATACAGCCATAGAATTATTAATATCCACCCATCACTCATCCCATCTTTTTGCGGTGTAGGCTTTTATGGACTTCGTGTTCACGAAGCTGCACTTGCCAAAGGTGTTAAGGTTACAGGTGCAACGGTGCATTATGTAGATGAAGGAATGGATACAGGAGAGATTATATTCCAGAAAGCTGTTGAAGTTAAAGATGGTGACACGCCAGAAATTCTTCAAAAGAGAGTTATGGAACAGGCAGAATGGAAGTTACTGCCTGCCGCTATTAACAAGATAGCTAATGAACATGATAACTAGAAAGACTAGATTATATTGGAGGAAGAACAGATGAAGGTTTTAGTTGTAGGCAGCGGTGGACGTGAGCACGCCATATGCTGGAAGATAAGCCAGAGCCCTAAGGTTGATAAGATATATTGTGCACCTGGTAATGCAGGTATTGCTGAGGTTGCGGAATGTGTTGATATTAAAGCTATGGAATTTGATAAGCTTGTTGCATTTGCTAAGGAAAATGCAATCGACCTTACTGTAATTGGTATGGATGATCCGCTTGTTGGCGGTATTGTTGATGCATTTGAGGCAGAAGGTTTAAGGGTATTCGGACCTAGAAAGAATGCAGCTATACTTGAGGGGTCAAAGGCATTTTCTAAGGACCTTATGAAGAAATACAATATACCAACAGCAGCATATGAGACATTTACATCTGCTGATGAAGCTAAGAAGTATCTTGAGACAGCTAAGTATCCTATCGTTCTTAAGGCTGACGGCCTTGCACTTGGAAAGGGAGTTCTTATATGTGAAGACAAGCAGATGGCACTTGACGGTGTAGACGAGCTTATGCTTGACAAGAAGTTCGGTTCAGCAGGTAATACAATTGTAGTAGAAGAATTTATGACAGGACGCGAAGTTTCAGTTCTTTCATTTGTTGACGGTAATACTATAAAGATTATGTCGTCTGCACAGGATCATAAGAGAGCCAAGGACGGAGATCAGGGACTTAATACAGGTGGTATGGGTAACTTCTCACCATCACCATTTTATACTAAGGAAGTTGATGATTTCTGCAAGGCACACATATATCAGGCAACAGTTGATGCGATGAAGGCAGAGGGAAGACCATTTAAGGGTGTTATATTCTTTGGACTTATGCTTACACCAGAAGGTCCTAAGGTACTTGAATATAATGCAAGATTTGGTGATCCTGAAGCACAGGTTGTTCTTCCAAGAATGGAGAATGATATAATTGATGTATTTGAAGCGTGCATAGACGGAACATTAGATAAGATAGATCTTAAGTTTACTGATAATGCGTGTGTATGCGTAGTTCTTGCATCAGACGGTTACCCACTTGAGTACAAGAAGGGCTTTGAGATAACAGGTATGGAGAATTTCAAGGGTAAAGACTCATACTTCTTATTCCACGCTGGTACTAAGTTCAACGAAGAAGGCAAGGTTGTTACTAATGGTGGACGAGTTCTTGGCGTAACAGCATTAGGTGAGGATTTAAAGAAAGCCCGTGCTAATGCTTATGAAGCGACAGAATGGGTTAATTTTGATAATAAATATATGCGTCATGATATAGGCAAAGCTATAGACGAAGCATAATTGTTAATTGAATGTGTTTAAGTAACTCCCGCCACATATAATGGTGGGAGTTATTGTGTAATAATTGTAATAATGGAGGACAATGGAATGAAGATTACATCTGTAAAAGGTACTAATGATTATCTTCCTAATGAAGTAGAGATAAGAGATTATCTCCAGGATGAAATATTAAAAGTATATGTAGAGAATGGTTTTGAACATATAACAACTCCGGTTATTGAAGATATTGAAAATCTTGATAAGAGTGATGGTGGTGAAAACCTTAATCTTATATTTAAGATTATGAAGAGAGGCGACAAGCTTGACAAGGCACTTGCAAGCGGAGTTACTTCACAGAATGAAAATGTTCTTGCAGATATGGGATTAAGATATGACCTTACGCTTCCTTTAAGCAGATATTTTGCTAATAATAAGGACAAGCTTACACTTCCAATGAAGTGTATACAGATGGACAGAGTGTACAGGGCAGAACGTCCACAGAAGGGCAGATTAAGAGAATTCGTACAGTGTGATATAGATATTATAGGTTCTGACTCAAGAGATTCAGAGGTTGAGCTTATACTTATAACAACTAAGGCACTTAAAGCTATAGGAATGAAGAACTTTAAGGTTAAAGTTAATGACAGACGACTTTTAAGAGCATTTCTTATGGACTGCGGATTTGAAGAAAGCCAGCTTGACAGTGTATGTATAACATTTGATAAGATGGATAAGATTGGTCTTGAAGGCGTTAAGAATGAACTTGAGGAGAAGGAATTCGCAGAAGCAGCTATAGCCAAGTTTACAGGATTTCTTGCAAATGTAAGCAATCCACAGGAGATTTCTTTAGAGTCAGTTAAAGATATTCTTGTAGATAAAGCACCAGCAGAAAGCCTTGAATATATTATGAAGTCAGTTAATGAGCTTTGTAATGGCGAGTTCAATGTTGTATTTGACCTTTCATTAGTAAGAGGACAGGGATACTACACAGGAACAGTATTTGAGGTTGAAAGCATTGACTTTAAGGGTGCTATTGCAGGTGGTGGAAGATATGATAACCTTATTGGCAAGTTCTTAGGACAGCAGGTAAGTGCAGTAGGATTTTCTATCGGATTTGAGAGAATATTCTCTATACTTATGGAACACGGAATTGACCTTCCTAATAAGGGCAATAAGATAGCGGTAATGTACGATGAGGGTGAGCTTACAGCAGCGTATAAGCTTGCAGAAAAGTACAGGGCAGAAGGTAAGATATGTTCACTTTATGTTAAGCCAAAGAAGATGGGCAAGTTCTTAGGAAAGCTTGAAGAAAGAGGTTATGCAGGCTTTATTAATGTAAGTAATGATGACGGGATAAGTTATTTTGAGAACTAATAATTAAAATAGAACTTCGGGTAATCTATGAACAAACTGGATATAGATTACCCGAAGTTTTTGCATACGTCTGTATAGAAAGTGTGTTACAGACGGCTGTGTCTGATGTAAAAAGTTTATCTGAAAGACTTAAATGCTTTACGCAGTTAGTTCCTTGCCTTGGCAAGTGCACTGTCTATAGCTGATAACAGCATAGTTGCTGTATATTTACTACCTGCATTGTAGGTGATATTATCTGTTGAGCCGTTGTTGATAACGGCGGTCTTTATCTCATCAAATGAAGAATTAAGCATAGGATACATAGTCTGCACGGACTCTGAAAGATTAACCATTTCGATATTGTTGATATTGTCGGAGTCAACTGTAACCTGAATATCTATAGGAGTACCATTAAGAAGTATTGAGGAAGTGTATACACCTGGTGAATATGTAGGACAAGATGTATTCTTTTTTACTGTGTCAGTGCTGGTGCTTATATTAACACCTGTACTTTTGGCAGCATCTGAACTGCTTCCGCCAAATATAAATATTGCCGCTAATATAATAAGAGCAGCAATTACGCATACCATAATTATCAGTTTCTTAAGTGGAATTACCACAATCCTGGTTGAACCGCTCATATATCCCCCTCATATAACACACATTTATTTTGATAAAATATATGAGCATTCATATATAAATAGAACTTATATATGGTATACTTAAATGAGTTTCATTGAATAAAAATGTGCACGGAAATGAGGATTATTATGTCATTACAACTTATACTTGGAGGATCGGGTGCTGGCAAGTCAACATATTTATATAGTTCAATAATAGAGGAGTCGATTAACAATCCAGACACAGATTATATAATTATCGTGCCAGAGCAGTACACTATGGCAACACAGAAGCGTGTAGTTGAGCTTCACCCACGAAAGGGAATTCTTAATATAGATGTCATAAGCTTTGAAAGGCTTGCTTATAGAGTATTTGAGGAGGTCGGGGCTTCTGACTATCCGGTGCTAGATGATACAGGAAAGAATCTTATAGTAAGAAGAATATTAGAACAGCACAAGAAAGAACTTCGATTCTTTAGTGGTAATATATCCAATACCGGATTTGTGGCTGAGATGAAATCAGTCATATCAGAGATGTTACAGTATGATATAACTGTTGATAAGATAGATGAAATTAATAAAACTGTTGATAATAACAGTCTGCTTGGAATGAAATTAAGTGACATTAATGTTGTTTATAGTGGATTTAGGAATTTTATAAAAGATAATTACATTACATCAGAGGAGATACTTGATCTTCTGTGCAGGAAAGTGCAGGAGTCAGAAAAGCTTAAAGACAGTGTGATAGCACTTGATGGTTTTACTGGCTTTACGCCTGTACAGTACAGGCTTATTGGTCTGCTTCTTGATATATGCACGGATATTAAGGTGGCACTGACTATAGATACAAGTGAGAAGGTTAATGTCAATGAGGGCATTGAGAACCTTTTCTATATGACTAAGGATACAGTGGCACATTTGTATAAGATATGTGATGAACAGCATATTAATATAGAAAATGCTGTGATGATTGATGATAATATATCACGTTTTAAGTCGTCAAAGGAGCTTGCATTTCTTGAAAAGAATATATTCAGGGCTGGAAGCAGGCATTATAATGGTGAAGTAAATGATATAGCTTTGTATGCAGGGACAACGCCGAAGGACGAATTGCAGTATATAACAGGAAAGATACTTGAGCTTACACGTCTATCAGGCTACAGATACAGTGATATAGCGGTTGTTACAGGTGATATTGGTGTGTATGGAAAGCTTGCCGCTAATATATTTTCCCAGAATGAAATACCATTTTTCTTAGACCAGAAACGTCATATAACAGATAACTGCTTAGTGGAAATGATTACCGCAGTACTTGATATTATCGAGAAGAATTATGCCTATGACAGTATGTTCAGATATCTAAGAACAGGATTTACCCAACTTACAAGAGATGAGATAGATATTCTTGATAATTATTGTCTTGCGGTTGGCATAAAGGGCAGGAAGCAGTGGAACAATGAATGGATAAGAAAGTTCAGGACAGGAAGGGAAGATACAGACCTTGGACTTCTTAACAGATTAAGACGCGAAGTCATTACTCCAATAGATGTTCTTCACAAAGATATTAAGGAGGCAGATGGAAATGTAGCTGCCATTACCAGGGCTTTATATGAATTCATAGCCGGACTTGATTGTGAAAGAAAGCTGTCATCTATAGATGTGGATAGTGAAGAATATGGACAGATATATAAGAAGATAATAGAACTATTAGATAAGATAGTTGAATTATTAGGCAGTGAGAAGGTTACATTAAAAGAATACAATCATATTATAGCATCTGGATTGGAGGAGATTAAGATAGGACTTATACCTCCGGCTAACGACTGCGTTGTAATAGGTGATATTGAGAGAACAAGACTTGATAATATAAAGGTAATGTTCTTTGCGGGCGTTAATGATGGGTATGTTCCCAAAAAAAGCGACAACAGAAGCGTTCTTTCAGAAACAGACAGGGACAGGCTTAAGGGTATGGACGTATCATTATCAATGTCAGTCAGGGAAAAAGCGTTTATTCAGAGATTTTATTTATACCTTATTATGACAAAGACATCAGAAAAGCTTTATATAACTTATGCACGCAATGGCATGGATATGAAAGCGGTTCTTCCTTCTTACATAATAAGAATGATTAAGAAAATGTTTCCGCTTGTTAAAGAGTACGCAAGAGAGGATACATTTGCAGAACACGCATATATACGAATTCCAAAAGCAGACATTGTATGGAGCGAGGACAATCTTAATAAAGTGCTTGCAGAGGGAATTGCACTTGAATTATATGGAAGGGAGCTTACAGGAAGCGTAACATCATTTGAACAGTTCGCTTCGTGCCAGTTCGCATATTTCTGCCAGTATGGACTTGGGCTTAAAGAGAGGGAAGAATATCAGTTTGCGGTTAATGACTTTGGTACAATTCTTCACGCTGTAATTGAAGATGTGTCAAAAAATATAAAGCAGAACAATAAATCCTTCGTGCTTTTAAGTGATGAGGAAAGAAGCCAGATGGTATCAGAGAGTATCAATGCAATAGCTGAGAATTATGGCAATACGATACTTAAGGACTCAAGCCGTAATGAGTATCTTATACAGAGAATGAAGAATTACGCTGACAGGACACTGTGGGCAATTGGAAAGCAGCTTGCTGACGGAATATTCAGGCCAGATGCATTTGAGAAGGGATTTCTTACACAGATAGAAGAACTTCCGCACGATGTACTATTTTATATGAAGGGCAAGATAGACCGTATAGATGTGTGCGAGGATGACGAAAATTTATATGTTAAAGTCGTGGATTACAAGACAGGACAGTCAGATTTTAATCTTTTAAAGACATATTATGGCTTGAAAATCCAGCTCCTTACATATATGAGGGAAGCAATGATATATGAAAAGAAGAAATATGGTGACAAGAATATAATTCCAGCAGGGCTTTTATATTATAATATTCAGGACCCGATAGTTGAGGCGAAGAAAGATGATGACGAGGTCGAGGCACTTATAAGAAAAGAATTAAGAATGAAGGGCGTTGTTAATTCTAATAAGAATATTATAAGTATGATGGATTCAACAGAGGGTTCATCTGTTAATATTCCTGTCAGTTACAATAAATCTGGTGAACTTGATATGCGATACAGCAGGGTTATGACAACTGATGAGTTCGATAAGCTTGGTGAATATGTTGATAAAGAAAATGTCAATAACGCAGGAAAGATACTTAATGGAAGCATTAATATCAATCCGTATATTAAGGGTAATGAGAACAGTTGTACTTATTGTCAGTATAACAGTGTGTGTGGATTTAGCACAGATATGCCGGGTACAAGTTATCGAAGACTTTCCAATTTAAGCAAAGAAGATATATGGAAATTAATAGATGAGAATAACAGCGGTGAAGCGTACAGCAGTAGTAAAGAGCATAACAGTACAGAAAAGTATAACGATAGTGAAGAATATAACAAAGAAACTGACAGTAATTCAGAGGTGTAATGATGGCAAAGAAATGGACTGATGAACAGCTTAAGGCAATAGATACTAAGAACAGGAATATACTTGTGTCAGCCGCCGCAGGTTCAGGAAAGACAGCGGTTCTTGTTGAACGAATTATCAATATGATTACAGGTGAGAACAGCACGGATATAGACAGACTTGTTGTTGTTACATTTACCAAGGCCGCCGCAGCAGAGATGAAAGCAAGAATAAGAAACAGGCTTGATGATATGCTTGACAATAATGAGACAGATACCAATCTTTTAAAGCAGATTGCACTTATTAACAATGCACATATAACAACAATAGATAGTTTCTGTCTGTGGATAATAAAAAATCATTTTTCAGAGATTGAATTAGACCCCGGTTTCAGGGCGGCAGATAATGGAGAGATTACACTTCTTGAGAATGATGTAATGCAGGAGCTTCTTGAGGACTATTATACAGAGGCAGATGAGGATTTTATTAATCTTGTAGAGGCTTATGGAACAGGACGTAATGACCATAATATAGAAGAACTTATTAAGAAAATATATAATCTTGCACGAAGCAATCCATGGCCTTCTGAATGGTATAAGGAAACGCTTGATATGTATGAAGCACCAGATAATTCTAACAACAGGGCGATAGCTGACCTGTATGAAAGCATTATCAATTCGCTGAGTGATTACTGCCGCAAATATGAATATATGATTGAACTTTGCCAGCACGTAGACGGTCCGGTGTCATATCTTGATGCAATCAATTCAGATTATATGAATATCAAAAGAATACTTGAAGCACCAGACTTTGATGACCTTTCGGTAAGAATAAGAAAGACGGTATTTGACAGATTAAGCAATAAGAAAATGCCTGATGCGAGGGAAGATTTAAAAGAATATGTTAAGAATGAAAGAAATAATTTCAAGAAATATATTAATTCCCTTATCAGTGGTGTGTTCACAGCAGATATTGATACATTAATGGAAGATGTGAAAGCTAATGCACCAATGATTGCTATGATGGTAAAGCTTGCTAATGATTTTGCACAAAGAATGGCAGAACAGAAGAAAGACCGTGGAATAATAGATTTTAATGATATGGAACATTTTGCACTTGATATTCTTGTAAAGAATAATGCTGGTATTATTGAGTATACCAGGACAGCAGATGAACTTGCAGAGAGCTTTGATGAGATATTAATAGACGAGTATCAGGATTCCAACCAGTTACAGGAAGAAATACTTACTGCTGTATCAAGGCAGAGAATGTCCAATTATTTCAATAATGTATATATGGTTGGAGATGTTAAGCAGAGTATATATAAGTTCAGACTTGCGTGTCCTGAGTTATTTATGAGCAAGTATGATAATTATTCATCGCAGAATGATAACTGCAAAGATACAGCACAGTATAATGACTGCGAAGATACATCATTTGGCGGTGGTGAGCAGAATATAAGTTCTTGTAAGATAGAATTACAGAAGAATTTCCGAAGCAGAAGTAATGTTCTTGATAGTACCAATGATGTGTTCTTCCGTGTTATGAATAAGAATTTCTGCGGCATACAGTATGATGATAGGCAGCAGCTTAACTGTGGGTTAGATTATCCAGCGTGTGAGGATAAAAGAAACTTCGGGCAGGACAGTGAGAAAAGCACAGATATTGTGCTTGTTGATATGTCGGGTGATGAGGACGGCGATGGAATAAGGGCAGAGGCAAGATATGCCGCATTAAGAATAAGGGAACTTATGTCAGAAGATAATGCTTATTACGTGTATGATGCTGACCTTGAAGATTACAGGAGAATAAAATATGGTGATATTGTTATTCTCACAAGAACGCTTACAGGCTGGGCAGATGTGCTTGTCAATGAACTGCTTGACTGCGGAGTGCCGGCTATGGCAGATACTGCACAGCAGTATTTTAAATTAAGGGAGATAAAGGTCCTTATAAGCCTGCTTACCTGCATAGACAATCCATTGCAGGATATACCTATGGCTTCTGTGCTTCTGTCATACTTTGGAGGTTTTACGGAAGATGAATTATGCAAGATAAGAATATCAGGAAAGAAATATTCACAGAAGTTTCTTATCAGGCAGATGAAAAGCATAGCAGAGAATGAGGACGAGGATTGCGATTATAAGAAATGCAGTGCATTTATTGATAAGCTTAATGCCTTAAGAGATAAATCCAGAATAATGACTATCTATGATTTGCTGTGGGAGATTGTATACAACACAGGTTATTATGATTACGCAGGAACTATGCCGGCAGGAGCTAAAAGACAATCTAATATAGATGTGCTTCTTGACAGGGCATCTTCATTTGAGGGAACAAGCTACAGCGGACTTTTTAATTTTTTAAGATATATAGAAAGATTGCAGAAATACGACATAGATATAACCGACTCACAGGGTATGGGGGATAACGGCGACTCTGTAAGGGTAATGAGCATACATAAGAGCAAGGGTCTTGAGTTTCCGGTTGTAATTGTAGCCGGACTTAACAAGCAGATTAATAAAATGGATGCAAGAAGCAGGATTGTTATTGATAAAGAGCTGGGCATAGGTGCTGATTATGTTAATCTTGACCGCAAGACCAAGACATCTACTATTATAAAAGGGGCGATTGCAAGAAAGATTGTAAGAGATGGAATATCCGAGGAAGAAAGAGTTCTGTATGTTGCAATGACACGAGCAAGGGAAAAGCTTATTATGATGGGAAATGTCACTGACACAGACAAGGCAATGACAGGCTGGAATTCAATTGCTGACGAGATTAGAATGTCTGGAATATATTCTTATGCTGACTGCGAGAAGATAGACAAGTTCGCAGATATGGTAATTCCAGTTGTACTTACTGGAAAGGAATACAATAAAGGAGAATTCAATATAAAGCTTATTGGCGTGGAAGAAATTAATTCTTTATTGAACAAATCGGACATAGACCAGGCCGGAAGCCAAGCAACAGATGAAAGTCAGGTAGGCGAAAAAACAGCCTATGGAACTTCGCCTTTAAAGGAGCTTCCGCCATATATTAAAGACCCTGATGCAGACAGAAAAGTAAAAGTAACTGTCAGTGAGTTAAAGAAAATGCAGAATGAAGCAGATTACGAGCAAAATGCTTTTGCGGCAGACAGTATCAAAAAGGCTGTGGGCATTATGGAGGCAGAAAGAATTAAAGAAGCGGCTGGCGGTGTTAAAGAAGCAGACGTCGGGACAGAACCTGAAGCTGCAGACGAATATATTCCAACAGTTCCTAAGTTTATAAGCAGTGAAGAAAAAGAGCTTGTAAGTAATGAACGTGGAACGGCATACCACAGGGTTATGGAATGTCTGAATTATTCAAAAGCTGGAAGCACTGAGGATATAAAGAATGAAATTGACAGAATGGTAAGAGAAGAAAAGCTGTCATTAAAACAAGCTGAATGCATAAAGCTTAAGGATATAGATACATTTGCAGGATCATCAATAGGTGAAAGAATTAAGCGTGCATATGCTTACGGCTGGGTGAAAAGGGAACAGCCATTTGTATTTGAATATGACAGACAGCTTGTACAGGGGGTCATTGACCTGTATTTTATTGAGGACGGACAGCTTGTTATAGTTGATTATAAGACTGACCGGGTGTTAAGAGGCAGGGCAGGAGAGGACGAGCTTAGAAGAAGATATTCTATCCAGCTTGATTACTATGCTATGGCACTGTCACAGATAACAGGCTTAAAGGTTAAAGAAAAAGTAATATATTCCTTTGCACTGGGAAGAAGCTTAACTGTAGAGTAATTATCTGGAATAGGTAATAGAATAAACTGAGTAGTTTATAAAATAGTCCGGCACTAAGTAGTTGAATTAAATTGATGGATACTATATACTAGATTAGTTAAAGTGTAAAATGATTTAAGAAATGGAGAAATTATGTCAGATATTACAAGTGAAATTAAGAAAAGAAGGACATTTGCAATCATATCCCACCCGGATGCTGGTAAGACAACACTTACTGAGAAGTTCTTGTTATATGGTGGTGCTATTAATCTTGCTGGTTCTGTAAAGGGTAAGAAGACAGCGAAACACGCAGTATCAGACTGGATGGAGATTGAGAAGGAAAGAGGTATCTCTGTAACATCTTCAGTACTTCAGTTTAATTATGATGGATATTGCATTAATATTCTTGATACACCTGGACACGAAGATTTCTCAGAGGATACTTATAGAACTCTTATGGCTGCTGACTCAGCCGTAATGGTTATAGATGCTTCAAAGGGTGTTGAGAAACAGACTATTAAGCTTTTTAAAGTATGTGTTATGAGACATATTCCGATCTTTACATTTATTAATAAAATGGATAGAGAAGCCAACGACCCATTCGAGCTTCTTGATGAGATAGAAAATGTACTTGGAATTGCTACTTGTCCTATCAACTGGCCTATAGGCTGTGGTAAGGCATTTAAGGGTGTATATGACAGAAAGCAGAAAGAGGTATCACTCTTTAAGGCGGCAATGAATGGACAGAAGGAAGTAGATACTAAGAATATATCAATAGATGATGATGAGCTTAAGGCAGAGATTGGTGATGATTACTGGGCTAAGCTTGAAGAAGATGTGGAACTCTTAGATGGTGCAAGTGCAGAATTTGATCTTGCCAAGGTTCAGGCAGGAGATTTAACACCTGTATTCTTTGGTTCAGCACTTACTAACTTTGGTGTAGAGACATTTTTACAGCATTTCCTTGATATGACTACATCACCACTTCCACGTAATTCGTCAGTAGGTCTTATAGACCCATTTAAGGAAGATTTCTCTGCTTTTGTATTTAAGATACAGGCTAATATGAATAAGGCACATAGAGATAGAATTGCATTTATGCGTATATGTTCAGGAAAGTTCACTGCCGGTATGGAAGCTAACCACGTTCAGGGTGGCAAGAAGATAAGGCTTTCACAGCCACAGCAGATGATGGCACAGGAAAGACACATTGTAGAAGAAGCTTATGCAGGAGATATAATAGGTGTATTCGATCCGGGTATATTCTCAATAGGTGATACTATATGTACTTCTAATAAGAAGTTCCAGTTTGATGGAATTCCTACATTCGCACCGGAACATTTTGCAAGAGTAAGACAGATTGATACAATGAAGCGTAAGCAGTTCATTAAGGGAATAAGCCAGATTGCACAGGAAGGTGCTATTCAGATATTTCAGGAATATAATACTGGAATGGAAGAAATTATTGTCGGCGTTGTCGGTGTACTTCAGTTTGAAGTTCTTGAATACAGACTTAAGAATGAGTACAATGTAGATATAAAGTTAGAGCCGCTTCCATATGAACATATCAGATGGATTGAAAATCCAGAAGAAGTTGATGTGAACAGAATTGTCGGTACTTCTGATATGAAGAAGATTAAAGACCTTAAGGGCAATCCGTTATTGGTATTTGCTAACAGCTGGTCAGTTAATATGGTGCTTGAACGTAATGAGGGACTTAAGTTATCTGAGTTTGGAAAGAACAACTAAATTGCAGATTTAATAAGGAACAAGGTGATTAGATGAACGTAAGCTACAAAGAGATTATAAAAAAAGCAGTAGCCATATTACTTATGGCAGTCATTCTTGTATGTATGGTGACAGGATTTTCGTATACATTTACCGCTAAAGCAGATGATACAATTATTGCTACAGGTTATGTTAATTATGATGTAACAAGCCTTAGAATAAGGACAGCACCTGTTAATGGAAGTGTAATTACTAAAGTAGATGGTGGATTTAAGTTCGATATATACGAAGAAGTGAATACGAGTGCGACATATAAGTGGTACAGCATAGGTTTTTATCTCAATGGTGAATACACAAGAGGATATATAACATCAGAGTATACTACTAAGGAAGCAAAGTCAGATTATACACCGGATAATAATTTTGAAGATTATCTTGAGGCACAGAATTTTCCGGCTTCCTACAGGGAAAGCTTAAGGCAGCTTCACAGTGCATATCCATTATGGGTATTTGTAGCAGACCATAATGGAAGGGACTGGGATACTATGGTTAATGCCCAGAATGTATTAGGACGAAGTCTTATATACAGTTCGGCAGATGCTTCGTGGAAGTCTACGGCTGATGGCTGTTATGACTGGAATACAGGTGAGTATACAGAGCTTGACAGTGGTGGCTGGGTTCAGGCATCTGAGGGACTTGTGAAATATGCACTTGACCCAAGAAACTTTCTTGATGATACATACATATTTATGTTTGAAAGTCTTTCATATGACTCGTCAGTACACAATGTAGACGGTGTGCGTAATATTATAAGCGGAACATTTATGGAGAATTCAAGCCACAATCTTGACGGCTATGACTATGCTTCACTGCTTATGTATGCAGGTGAAGTATCCAAGGTAAGCCCATATCACCTTGCAACAAGAATTATTCAGGAACAGGGTGCAGACGGACGAGGCAACCAGATATCTGGAAATGTAAGCGGATACGAGGGCTATTATAATTATTACAGCCAGAACGCTTATGCAAGCGGCGGTCTGTCAGCAGTCCAGAATGGTTTGAAATATGCCAGACAGACCGACAGCTCTAATATGAGACCTTGGAATTCACGATACAGAGCTGTTGTAGGTGGTGCTGTCAATCTTGGAAAATGGTACATTAACAAGGGTCAGGATACTATATATTATGAGAAGTTTGATGTTAAGAACTTCTCACACCAGTATATGACCAATGTGCTTGCACCAAGGTCAGAAGCGACAAGGGCTAAGAAGGCATATAGTTCATACACGCTTAATAATACAACATTTAAGTTTAACATTCCGGTATATGATAATATGCCATCGTCAAGATGTATAATACCAGATGGCAACCAGAGTGCGAATAACAGGCTTAGTTCATTATCAGTAGATGGTTATACATTAACTCCTACATTTTCATCTGATAATACTGATTACAGTCTCATTGTAGAAAATGATATTACAAGTGTTAATGTATCGGCAGGACTTATAGATGGCAATGCAACAGTAAGCGGACGTGGAAGCCACAGCTTAAGCGTTGGCAATAATGTAATCAATATTACTGTAACGGCTGAAAATGGTGACATAAAGACATATGTAATAAATATAACAAGAAAGTCTGCACAATCTGGTGGTAATACAGATGGTTTTAAGACAGATTATAATGTCGATTCATCAAAGAAGATAATGACTAAGATAGGTGTCGGAAGTCAGGCATCAAGTGTTCTTGATAATGTATCATACAGCAATGGCTGTTATGGAAAAATATTAAAGAATGACGGAAGCGAGAGAGGCGACACAGTAGTTACTGGTGATAAGTTAGTTGTATACAAGGCAGACGGAAGTGTATATGATGAATATTCTATAGTTATATATGGAGATGTTAATGGTGACGGAGTTATAGATTTATATGATTTCGTGGCTATTAAGAGAGCAGTTCTTGGAATTGGACAGCCACAGGGCAGTTATAAAGAGGCTGCGGATATTAACAGGGACGGAGTTATAGATTTGTATGATTTCGTTGCTATTAAAAGACACATATTAAATATAGGATATATCCAGCAGTAGTGACTGCAAGAAGAGAGGACATATATGAATAAGGTTAAAAAGATAATTTCAGCACTGCTTATTATATGTATGTGTGCTGTAATGGCTTTTGTGAATAAGACAGATATATTAGCGGCAGGAACAGCAAGAGTATCAATTGGTTCAGCAAGTGGTACGGTAGGCGATACAGTATCCATAGATGTGTCAATCAGTGCATCGAGCGGAATAGGTGGAGCTACAATATATGTATCCTATGACCCATCAATATTAGCATTAAGCGGAAGCTCAAGTAATTCGGGAACTGCGATGGTCAGCTTTATGGACGAAAGTACAGCAAGCAGCCAGTCAAAGACAATAACATTTAAGATTATCGGAGCTGGTACTTCAAGCCTTAATGTTATAGGTGATTCCAAGGTTATTGATATAGATATGCAGGCGTGCAGTATATCCAAATCGTCAGGTTCAGTTACAGCTTCTGCACCAGCTTCATATTCATCAGATAATACATTAAGTTCATTACAGATAAGTCCTGGTGTGTTATCTCCAGCATTTTCACCAGATGTAACTACTTATACAACATCTGTTGGTGCTGACTGTGCAAGCCTTACAGTAAGTGCAGTTCCTAATGATTCAAAGGCAACTGTAAGCGTATCTGGCAAGAGAATGGATCCGGGATTTAACACAACAACAATTACTGTAACAGCAGAAAATGGCAGTAAAAGAACTTATACAATAAAGACAACCAAGGAAACTAATTCAGCTTCTAATGAAAATAATCAGGCAACAGGTTCGGACTCATCTAATGGATCAACAGACAATAATAATATTCCTGATGTGCAGGATCCTAACAGTGAAGCAATACAAGAGCCGAATATTACAGTAGATAATGCTGAATATAAGATTGTATCTGCTAATGATGAACACCCACTTCCAGATGGCTATACTCCAACAGAGTATGATTATAATGGAACAAAGGTATCAGCAGGTGTTGGAATTGATACAGGAGTAACAATTGTCTATCTTGAAAGTACAGATGGCAAAGGTGAGAGCGGTTATTATGTATACGATTCGGTGAGAAAGACATTTTCACAATTCGTAGAAGTAAGCCAGCCACAGCTTACATACTGCATACTTGTGATAGATGAAGCGTCTATGGAACTTCCAGAAGGCTATGATGTTGGAAGAACAGTAATCAATGGCAAAGAAGTCGATGCCCTTCTTGATAGAACAGGCAACTACGCATTATTCTACGGCGTAAGCTCTACAGGAGAAACAGGCTGGTTCAGATACAATGTCAATGATGGCACAATACAAGGCTACGCCGGTTACAATATGGCAGATGAACAGGTAATCAACACCAACACAAAGACAGCTGACAGTGATAAGGCATTTAATACAGTCAGCAGTTATATATTCGTTATATTAGCAGTCCTTGCTGTTGTAACAATAGCATTAATAGTTGTAGTTATAGCCTTAAGCATTAAGCTTTCAAAGAGCAAAAAAGCCTTCGTAGGAGCAATGGACGGCTACGAAGACGAAGATATAGACGAGGAAGACTTAGACGATATGGAACTTGAAGATGATGAAGAAGATATCTTATATGATGACTTAGAAGAAGATATAGATGAAGAAGTATCTGATGATGCCGTTCCATATCAGTCATCAACCACAAAAGATCTCCCCGAAGAATACAATGAGTCTGAGGAACTGGAACTAGAAGAAATAGACGATAAATAATAAATATCTATCGTCCACCATAAACAGCCAGCAAATAGTTAAATCATAATCAGATAATAAATAGGTGACAATCACCACAACAGTCTGACAATAGAGCCTCAATCCCCAGTCCCCGCCTTACTGGCTTGTCCAGTAACAGGGGACATCCACTTTTAGTAAATCTATTGCCAGGCTGTTTTTTTACGCATAAATCCCCTTTTTATATCTCCATTCCTAATTCCTATTTCTTTCCACTAAAATATATTTAAAAGTTATTCCAATATAACATATTGACAAATATATTTCACTATGCTATAAAATCTACTTAATAAATAAAACAAAATATACCCAGGGTTGAAAGAAAGCCAGCGATGCTAAAGCTAATAGAAGCATAAGAAGACGCTGGGGAGCCGCCGGTCCTTAGCTGGCAGTTCCAACTGGCAGCTTAGTACCGCTGCGAGCGACACGCAGTGCAAACGTGTCTTTGTTGCTTCTATTCGCTTTAACAACGCGTCCGGGGTCCGTCTATCTTCCACCCCCATCAATTTAAAGAAGGAGATGTACAAGAATGATATCTAAATTACACCAACTAAATTTACACGACAAAATAAAATACATTTACGCTACTGTAATTAAATTTATGATTTTATCAGGAATCGTAAGCATAATTGGTTTATCTCTTCTGGATATAAGATTTAATTCTTATGTAAAAGGGGCTCAGAAAGCAAATAATGCTGCTAAAGAAAGTATTATAGATATTAGTTCTGCTGCCCGCAATATAAGAGAGATGGCATTAAATGACGACAGTTCAACTTATGAGAATTATAAGAATAATGTTAATACAGTTCTTACAGACTCCCAGACACAGCTTGATATTATAAAGAATACCAATATAATAGATGATGATTTGTATAACCAGTATGTTAAAGCACTTAATGAATGGGGCAATATCGGTTACGATATAATTAACCAGATTGAAAAGGGCGACCTTGCAAGTGCCAAGAATAAAATCCACACAGTATGTACACCTGCACTTAACAACCTTATGAGTATTGCGGATAAAATGGAAGATGAAACCAACAAAGAGGCAGAGCAGGCAATATTGTCAAGCAATGTTGTGGCTGTCATAGGCGGTGTGGCTATTGTGTTATTTATTGTAATAGCGAGCCTTATATCAAAGAAAATAGGTGCTAAGATTACAGAGATGATAATAGAACCATTAAGGGATATAGATAATGTAGCTAAAGACCTTGCTAGTGGCAACCTGCACAGTGAGCTTACATACCATTCGGATGATGAATTAGGAGCATTAGCCCACAGCCTGCGTAAGTCAATAAGAACATTAAGTTCATATGTTGATGATATTAAAAGGTCTATGCAGGAATTCTCACATGGTAACTTTGATGTTAAGCCAGAGGTTGAGTGGAAGGGCGATTTTGAGGAAATATTACAAGCATTTATGAGCTTTGAAGCAAGTATGGCAGATCTTGTAAAGCATCTTCAAAGAGTAGCTGACCAGGTGGCAGAAGGTTCAGAACAGATAGCCTCAAGTTCAACAGAGCTTGCAGAAGGAGCGACTAATCAGGCGGCTTCAGTTGAGGAGCTTACAGCTTCCCTTGCAAGTGTGTCAGAAAGTGTTGCACAGAATTCACAGAATGCAAGAGAAATAAGTGGCAAAGTAAATGAACTAGGAACACAGCTTGATGAAAGTAACGGCAAAATGGGTGAGATGGTCACATCAATGAGTGAAATAGAAAAAGCTTCCAAAGAAATCAGCAAGATAATAGAAACTATCAACCAGATAGCTTCACAGACTAATCTTCTGGCACTCAATGCTTCTATAGAGGCAGCAAGGGCTGGAGATGCCGGAAAAGGCTTTGCAGTAGTTGCAGATCAGGTATCAGCACTTGCGGCACAGAGTGCAGAAGCTGCTAAGGAGTCAGCTTCATTAATAGATACATCTGTTGCGGCAGTTGAGAAAGGTATGGTTATTGCCAATGACACAGCTTCCCAGCTTGGTGTGGTTGTGGATAATTCAAGGCATATAGTTGATGAAGTTAATAACATTGCAGATGTTCTCAATACTCAGACAGAGACAATTAAGCAGGTTGATGACGGCATTGAAGATATCAATGATGTAGTACAGACTAATTCTGCCACATCACAGGAGTGTGCCGCTGCAAGTCAGGATATGAGTACACAGGCAGACACATTAAGGGGACTTATTGCAACACTTAAAATAGCACATTTTAAGAAAAAATAACTCCTGATAATAATTATTAAAATGGCAGATAAAGATATATTTGTGAAATATGTATATGAGTGTTTAATAATATAAAAGTTTGTGATTAATAAGTACAAATAATAAATAATAAAAAAATAATAAAAGGCAGTAAAGGCACAAGTGGTTATCTAAAATATATTCGTTTTACAGGGCAGACAGGTAATGAGAATATATTAAAAAGCTTTTACTGCTTTTTTCTTGTAAGAATATATGTTCTGCCTTATAATGGAATTCAATGTATAAAGTATGTAAGCATATATAATGAATGCAAAAGAAAATTATTATATAATAAACATATATGTATACAATAGATTGAAATATAAGTTTTAGACAGGTTATGGACAGAACATTGAACAATATATTATATGAAACATCAGAATATGAAGATTACGAGGCTTTTGTCAAGGCTAAAGATAGGATAATTGGCAAGGCACATAATAACAAGGGGATAGGAACATTATCAGAAAAGACACTTCACGCTGTCCTTAAGCTGTACTATGAACCTGATGAGGACAAGCACGAGGTCGCTATGAGCGGTTATTATGCGGATATATACAATGACAAAGGGATAATAGAGATACAGACACGCCAGCTTAATAAGCTGAGGGATAAGCTTGCGGTATTTCTACAAGACTATCACGTTACAGTGGTGTATCCGCTTCCATTTAACAAATGGTTAAGCTGGGTTAATCCTGATAATGGGGAGACTCGGGGCAGGAGAAAATCGCCAAGACATTTTACGGAATATGATGCATTTTACGAGTTATATAAGATAAAAAGCTATCTTAAAAATACTAATCTTTCAATCAATCTTGTGCTTATGGATATGGAAGAATATAAACTTCTTAACGGCTGGAGCTATGATAAGAAAAGAGGCTCAACAAGATATGACAGAGTACCAGTCGGAATAAGAAGAATAGTAAGATTTGATAGGATAGAAGATTATATGCAGTTAGTTCCAGCGGATTTGAAGGAAGATTTTACGGTGAAAGACTTTGCCATGGCTGCTGGGGTCAGTGTTGAAGCGTCAAGATATACGCTTAATATTCTTAATTATCTTGAGATAGTAAAGCGTACTGGCAGAGTAAAGAATGGGTATGTCTATAACGTCACAGAAGAATTTTAGTATAATGAGCACAAAAGTGCTCATCTTAAAAGTTCCTTGCGGAACTTTATATGCGCTGAAAAGCTGCGCAAAAATTATGATATAATGAGCACAAAAAATACGCAGAAATATGATATATAAGGAGGCACAGATATGTATGTAATTAAAGATAATACATTTAATATATCAGTAAGAAATCTGGTTGAATTTATGTGCCTTGGTGGGGATATTGATAACAGGGATACAGGTGTTACTGACGTTAAGGTTATGCAGGAGGGTGCGAGGCTTCACAGGAAAATCCAGCACTCTATGGGTTCTAATTACAGGGCAGAGGTGCTTCTTAGGAATAAAGAGGAGCTGACATCAAAGGGAGGAATTGAATACGAGCTTAGAATAGAGGGCAGGGCAGACGGAATAATAGCTGATATAGAGGAAGATGAGGATGGCAGTAAGCTTCCGATTGGCGGGGTTACAATTGATGAGATTAAGACTATGCAGGCAGATGTAACAAAGCTTAAAGAGCCGGTGTATGTGCATAAGGCACAGGCTATGGTGTACGCTTATATATATTTAACAAAGTATAATCTGGAGAGCATTGATGTACAGCTTACTTACTGTAATACAGAAACTGAGAAAATAGTAAGATTTAAAGAGCAATATGACAGTGAGTCAATTATAAAATGGTACAGAGAACTTGTAGCTGGCTTTAAAAAGTGGATGGATTATGTATTTGATGAAAGGGCGGAAAGGAATGCTTCAATACAGAAACTGCATTTTCCATTTGAGTACCGGGAGGGGCAGAAGAAGCTGGTTGCGAGTGTATACCACACGGTAAAAGAACAGAAGGTGTTATATATACAGGCACCGACAGGAGTAGGAAAGACTATATCAACAGTATATCCAGCCGTGCAGTCGTGCGGTAATGGCTTAACTGACAAGATATTCTATCTTACCTCCAAGACAATAACGAGAACGGTAGCCGAGGAAACATATGCGATACTAAGAGATGCAGGACTGCATTTTCGCACAGTGACACTGACGGCGAAGGATAAAATATGTCATCTTGATGAGCACAACTGTAATCCAGAGGTGTGCGAGTATGCAAGGGGGCATTTTGACAGGGTAAATGAAGCTGTTTACGATATAATCACTAATGAAGCGGTAATTAACAGGGATACGATATTGCAGTATTCAGTGAAGCATAAGGTGTGTCCGTATGAAATGTCGCTTGATGTTTCATACTGGTGTGATGGAATAATATGCGATTACAATTATGTATTTGACCCAGATGCTTCATTAAAGAGATATTTTGGTGATGGCGGCAAAGGCAATTATGTATTTCTTGTTGATGAGGCACATAACCTTGTTGACAGGGCAAGGGAAATGTACAGCGCAACGCTTGTCAAGGAAGATTTTCTTGCCTGCAAAAGAGTAGTTAAGGATATGGACAAAAGGCTGACTTCATACCTTGAAAAATGCAACAAATATCTTCTTGAATTAAAGAGAGCCTGTGATAAAGAATATATAATAATAGATGATTACTGTGGCACATTTTTAGCTAATCTGCAATCGTGTTATTCGTATATGCAGAAGTTCTTGGATAAGAATAAAGGAAAGCCGGTGTGCGATGAGATAATAGAATTCTTCTTTAAGATAAGACATTTTATTAATATGTATGACTGCATAGATGAGAAGTATGTTATATATGCTGAGCATACCGATGATGGTGACTTTGCACTTCATCTGTACTGTGTTGACCCATCAGGACAGCTATCACAGAGATTAAGTCAGGGAATATCGACAATAATGTTCTCGGCGACACTTCTTCCAGTGAATTATTTTAAGGAAATGCTTTCAGGAAATGCAGATGACTATGCTGTGTATGCACATTCGCCGTTTGATACAGATAATAAGAGAGTGCTTATTGGACGTGACGTTACAAGCAGATATACAAGGCGTAATTATAATGAGTATGCTAAGATTGCAGGTTATATCCACACGCTTACGCAATCGAAGCAGGGCAAATATATGATATTCTTTCCTTCTTACAGCTATATGAGAGAGGTGTATGATATATATAGACAAAAATATGCCTGCAATGTTATAGATCTGCACGACGTTGAGGATGGAAGCTACATTTATCATATCTCTGAGGGAGAAAATGTATTGATACAGGATAATAATATGACGGAAGCCGATAAAGAGAATTTCTTGTCAGTATTTATGGATAATACAAGTGGAAATGTCACGGGCTTTTGTGTGCTTGGCGGTATATTTTCTGAGGGAATTGACCTAAGGGATAAGTCACTTATAGGGGCGTGTATTGTAGGAACAGGTATACCTATGATATGCAGACAGCGTAATATATTAAGAAATTATTTTGACAGTATGGGCAAGAATGGCTATCAGTATGCGTATGTATTTCCGGGAATGAACAAGGTGCTGCAGGCGGCTGGGAGAGTTATAAGAACTTCAGATGACAAGGGCATAATACTTCTGTTAGATGACCGTTTTATGACACAGGAATATCAGATGCAGTATCCAAGGGAATGGGATAAAGTGTACCCTGTAGATATTAATAATACAGGGAAATGTATTGAGGATTTCTGGAGATTATAAGGCATATGGGGAATTATGAGGAAATTTGTCGATTACGGTGAAATTCGGCAAGTAATATGTTGAGAAATTGTCAGACATATGCTATTATTTTAGTATAAATACGGACTGTGACAATTAATTATATGATTATTTATATTGGAGAGAACTATGGGAGAGAATGAAATCAGGAATTTAGCGGATTCCCATGCGGGAATAGATGAATGGAAGAAAGCTGGATTTAACGAACTTCAGGTGCTTGAGATTACTAAAGGTAATGATAATGGCGTTGACATTTCAATATATGCCAGTCCCGAATATAATTCAAGGCAGATGAAGGTTATACGAATGGCACTTGAGGAAGGGATTGATGTAAGTGCCATGGCAGATCCGGAGTATAATTATATGCAGATGGAGCAGATTAAAGAAGGCATAAAAGAGGGTATTGATTTATCGCTTATATGCAATCCGAAGTACGATTATTCTGTTATGAGAGAGATTCGTCTTGCATTAAAGTACAGATTTGATCTTACAAGATACGCAAGGCTTGGATATTCTGGAGAGGTGTTAAGACAGATAAGGCTGGCTAAGAGAGATGATGTTGATTTAACATTTTTTGTTGATGAGAATTTCGATGCACACCAGCTTAACGAGATTAGAATAGGCTTGTTAAAATGTGTAGATGTATCGAAGTATATGCTTCATGAATATACAGCAGACCAGATGAAACAGTTAAGGTTAGGACTTGAGGCTGGAATAGATATTACCAAGTATAATATGATAGGTTTCTCCTCAGGACAGATGGAACAGATAAGGTTAGGAGAAGAAGAAGGGATAGATGTAAGTCCATATGCAGATCCATTTATCAATGCTGTCCAGATGAAAGAGATGAGAGAACAGATTGAGAATGATGGCAAGGTTCAGGAAGAGCCACAGCTTAATGAACTTCAAAGCCAGGAGATACTGCTTGGACTTCAGAGTGGTGTAGATGTAAGCGTATACGCCGATGCAAGATATACTTGCAGACAGATGGAGCAGATAAGAATAATGCTTGAGAGGGGTCTTGATCCTTCGGAATTATTAGTACATAAAGACCAGTAATTAAGGACATACATATAAGGGGAATTCGATTATAAAGATGACATAAGACAATGTGCTATGGTTGATTGGAGGAGTCAGAATTGAATGATGTACTTAGAGAACAGATACAGTTAAATACCAAAGAAGTAGTTGTCAATGTTGATAATGATCATATGAAAGCAAGTATAGTCCTTAATGGCATAGGCAGTGATGAAGCTTATACATACGAGGAGATTGCAGACAAGCTTTCACAGGCAGGTGTGCGTACAGGAATTAATGAAGCGAGAATACGCGAAGTTATTCTTAATAAGCTGTACGATATTGAAATCGTGGTAGCAGAAGGCAAAAGTGCAGTTAACGGTACAGATGGTTATTACAACTTCTTCTTTGATTCAGAGTATGAAAGAGATAATAAGCCTACATTAAGAGAAGATGGTTCTGTTGATTATTTTAATGTAAAGCTTTTTGAGAAGGTTAATAAAGATGATAAGCTTGCAGAGTATATAGAACCTACCAAGGGTGAATTTGGATATGATGTATTTGGAAAGCTTTTAGTTCCAAAGCCAGGAAGACCAGGACCTAAGTTAAGAGGCAAGGGCTTTACAGTGTCAGAGGACGGCAAGTCTTATTATGCCCAGTTAAGCGGCAAAGTAGAATATCGTAACTACGACCTTAATGTAAGTAATGTATATAATGTCAGCGGTGATGTTGATGTTGGAACAGGAAGCATAGATTTTAATGGTGACGTAGAGATTAACGGAAGTGTCAGAGGCAGTGTCAAGATACACGCTATGGGTAATATATACATAGGCGGATATGTTGAAGATGCAGATATATGGTCAGGACAGGATATCATTATACAGGATGGTGTTAATGCAGGTGAGAACGGAAGAATCGAAGCTATGGGCAATATATCAGCAAGGTTTTTCGAGAATGCACATATTATAAGCCATAGTGATATAAAGTGTGATTATATGCTTAATACAACAGCTTTGGCATATGGCGGAATATATCTTGAGGGCAAGAGAGGTTCTGTAATAGGCGGAGATGTCACAGGCGTAAGGGGCATATGTATTAAAGCTTGTGGAAGTGAGTCTTATTCTAAGACTGTATTAAGAGTTGGTGTAACTAAGGAGATAAGCAGTGAATATGCCAAGGTGCTTATGGTGCTTAAGGATATAGATACGCAGATAGACAGATTTAATCAGGCTTTACAGAAGCTTGATATATTAAAGAAGACAGGTTCTGATAAGTTTGATGAAACACTTAACAGAAAGCTGTTGCAGTCAAAGATTGTTAAGACAGCAGAGAAAGCCAAATATGAAGAAAAAAGCCGTAATCTTTATACACTTGTAAGGGAGTCAGACAGGGCAGTTGTAAGGATTGATAAGAATATATATCCAGGAAGCCGTGTATTTATGGGCGATAAGACGTATGTTCCTAGTACCGTATTTACGCATATTGCGTTAAAGAAGACTTCACAGGGTGTATTGATAAGAAATTATGATTCTATGTAGTGAGAATATATTTACAGAGGTTAGTTTATGATAGAAGAGGTTGTTTCAATAGAGCTTCCTGTACATGAGAGAATGGTTATTAAGAAGAACAGGCTCACACCGAAAGATTATAATGGCGAGCCTGTTCCAAGAATATCTATTGTTACAGGAATACACGGTGATGAGCTGGATGGACAGTATGTGTGCTACGAAGTCATAAGACGTGTTAATAATAATCTGGAAAGATTAAAAGGAATTATAGATATATATCCAGATGTAAATCCCCTTGGAATAGATACAGGTTCAAGGGGAATTCCTATGTTTGAGCTTGATATGAACAGGGTATTTCCGGGTGATAATAATGGAGCTGTGGCGGAGAGCGTTGCGGCAGGAATTGTCAACGATATAATCGGAAGTGATTTCTGTCTTGATATTCATTCAAGCAATATATTTGTAAGAGAGATGCCACAGGTAAGACTGAATGAAGAAAATGCGGAAAGGCTGCTTCCATTTGCAAAGATGTTAAATGCAGATTTTGTATGGATATTTTCATCAATAACAGTGCTTGATGCGACACTGGCATACAGCCTTAATCATCTTGGTGTACCTACTCTTGTAGCAGAGATGGGCGTTGGTAATAGAATTAACAGGGAATACAGCCAGCAGCTTATTGATGGAATATTTAATCTTATGAGTAATCTTGGAATATGGGAAATACCAGAGGCTGATAATAAAATAGCTGTCAGAGAGCCTATTATCTCAACAGAGGGAGAGGTTAATTTCCTGACAGCGAAGGAAAGCGGAATATTTGTTCCATCTATTAATTCATGTGGCAATATCCATATGGGAGATGCAATAGGCGACATAATAGAGCCAATAGAGGGAAGGATAATCCAGCATATTGAATCTCCGGTTGATGGCATTGTATTCACATTGAGGGAAAATCCAGTTGTATACAAGGGAGCACTTCTTGCGAGAGTACACGGAGGAAGAGTGTAGTGAAAAAAGAAGTTTTATATAGTCTTAAGGGAATATACAGAGAGAATTTTGAAATAGAAGGCTACAGGTTTGGGCATGGTGAGAAGTCAGCATGTATAGTCGGAGCTATGAGGGGTAATGAGATACAGCAGTTATACATATGCTCACAGCTTATAAAGGTGTTAAAAGACCTTGAAATGAGAGGTGCAATATCGCATAACCACGAGATTTTAGTGATTCCGTCAGCTAACAGATTTTCTATGAATGTTGAAAAGAGGTTCTGGCCTGTAGATAATACAGATATTAACAGAATGTTTCCTGGTGATGAAGCGGGAGATACTACCAAGCAGATAGCTGCTGCAATATTTGAAAGCAGTAAGGGCTACAGCTATGGAATACAGTTTGCAAGCTTTTATATGCCGGGAGATTTCATACCTCATGTACGTATGATGGAAACGGGATATCAGAGTGCGAGCCTTGCCAATCTTTTTGGACTGCAGTATGTTGTTATAAGAAAGCCAAAGCCTATGGATACGGCAACGCTTAATTATAGCTGGCAGATGAATGGAACAAATGCTTTTTCGATATATACAAACAGCACAGATATAGTTGATGAAAAGTCTGCAAGACAGGCAGTATCGTCAGTGTTAAGATTTCTTACGAGAATGGGAATATTAAAATATAATAATCACAGTGGTTACATAGCAAGTGTCATTAACGAGTATGATTTATCAGCCGTTAAGACATATGATGCAGGTTTTTACAAAAGGCTTAAAGAACCGGGGGATCCGGTTGTCCATAATGAGGTAATAGGTCAGGTTATTGATCCGTGTGAGGGATATGTCAAGAGTGAGATATTATCACCGACAGATGGCATAGTATTCTTTGCACATACAGCCCCTCTTGTTATGGGTAATGAAGTTGTATACAAGATTATAAGACGTATGCATGAATAGTGTATACAATATAGAAATATACACAACATTGTTCTTGTGTCTTGTTTCTTTAGTAATGATATGATAAAATATTTTACATTCTTGTTGAAATAGTAGTGACAGGAGTACAGCTGATTAAGAAAGGAAATAATTAAAATGAGTGGCGTTAAAAGAGTTTTTGTTGAGAAAAAGAAACCTTTTGCTGTTAATGCAAAGGAGTTACACGATGAAATCACAGGTTATCTCGGTATTAAGACAATTACAGATGTAAGGGTGCTTATCAGATATGATATTGAGAATCTTTCTGATGAGACATATAAGAAAGCACTTACAACAGTATTTGCAGAACCACCTGTTGATGATGTGTATGAGAATGAATTTAAGGCTTCAGATGATGATTTTGTATTTTCTGTAGAATATCTTCCGGGACAGTTCGACCAGAGAGCTGATTCGGCAGAGCAGTGTGTTAAGTTCCTTAATGAGAATGAAACTCCTGTAATTAAGACTGCAACTACTTATATTATATCAGGCAAGCTTACAGATGATGATAAGGCTAAGATTAAAAACCATTGTATCAATCCGGTAGATTCAAGAGTAGCTGATGAGAAGCTTCCAGATACACTTGTTACTAAGTTTGATACACCAGCAGATGTTGTTGTATTTGATGGCTTCAAGGATATGAGCGGGGACAAGCTTAAGGAATTATATGATTCACTTGGTCTTGCTATGACATTTAAGGATTTCAAGTTCATTCAGGATTACTTCAAGAATGAAGAGAACAGAGATCCATCTATGACAGAAATCAGAGTTCTTGATACATACTGGTCTGACCACTGCCGCCACACAACATTTGCTACAGAATTAAAGAATGTAGAATTTAAGGACGGATATTACAGAGCTCCTATGGAAGAAACTTACAATAAGTATCTTGCTGACAGAGCTGTTATATATAAAGACAGAAAAGATAAGTTCGTATGTCTTATGGATTTAGCCCTTATGGGTATGAAAAAGTTAAAGGCAGAAGGCAAGCTTGAAGATCAGGAAGAGTCTGATGAGATTAATGCCTGCTCTATAGTTGTTCCTGTTGAGATTGACGGAAAGACAGAGGAGTGGCTTGTAAACTTCAAGAACGAAACTCATAACCACCCAACAGAGATAGAGCCATTTGGTGGTGCTGCTACCTGCCTTGGTGGAGCTATAAGAGATCCACTTTCAGGACGTACATATGTATATCAGGCTATGCGTATCACAGGTGCGGCAGACCCTACAGTTCCGGTAGCAGATACACTTCACGGCAAGCTTCCACAGAGAAAGATTGTTACAGAAGCAGCTCACGGCTACAGCTCATATGGTAACCAGATTGGTCTTGCTACAGGTTATGTTAAAGAAATATACCACCCAGATTATGTTGCTAAGCGTATGGAGATTGGTGCGGTTATAGCGGCAGCTCCAAGAAGCGCAGTTAAGAGAGAGAATTCTGATCCAGGAGATATTATTATCCTTCTTGGTGGACGTACAGGACGTGATGGCTGTGGTGGTGCTACAGGTTCATCTAAGGTTCACACAGAGGAGTCTATAGAGACTTGTGGAGCAGAGGTTCAGAAAGGTAATGCACCTACAGAGCGTAAGATGCAGAGACTTTTCAGACGTCCGGAAGTAACTAAGCTTATTAAGAAATGTAATGACTTTGGTGCAGGCGGTGTATCAGTTGCAATCGGTGAACTTGCAGCAGGTCTTACAGTAGATTTAGATAAAGTTCCTAAGAAGTATGAAGGTCTTGACGGAACAGAACTTGCTATATCAGAGTCACAGGAAAGAATGGCAGTTGTTGTTGACCCAGCAGATGTTAAAGCGTTTTTAGAGTATGCCACAGAGGAGAACCTTGAAGCTGTTGAGGTTGCAGTTGTAACAGAAGAACCAAGACTTGTACTTAACTGGAGAGGCAAGGATATCGTTAATATTTCAAGAGCTTTCCTTGATACTAACGGTGCACATCAGGAGACATCAGTACTTGTAGATATCCCAGATGACAAGGCTAATTACCTTGAAGCTAAGCCAGTAGATGATGTTAAGGGCAGATGGCTTAAGACACTTGCAGACCTTAACGAGTGCTCACAGAAGGGACTTGTTGAAAGATTTGATGGTTCAATCGGTGCTGGTTCAGTACTTATGCCATTTGGTGGAAAGTACCAGCTTACAGAGACACAGGCTATGGTTGCCAAGCTTCCAGTGCTTAAGGGCAAGTGCGATACAGTAACTATGATGGCTTATGGATTTGATCCATATCTTTCTAAGTGGAGTCCATATCACGGAGCTATGTATGCAGTAACAGACTCGGTTGCTAAGATTGTTGCGGCTGGTGGCGATTACAGCAAGATTAGATTTACATATCAGGAATATTTCAGAAGAATGACAGAAGATCCTTCAAGATGGAGCCAGCCATTTGCAGCACTTCTTGGTGCATATGAGGCACAGATTGGCTTAGGACTTCCATCAATCGGTGGTAAAGATTCTATGTCAGGAACATTTGAACATATAGATGTACCACCTACATTATGCTCATTCGCTATTGATGTAGCTAAAGAGCAGGATATTATAACACCTGAATTAAAGAAAGCTGGCAATGTACTTGTAAGATTTGACATTGAAAGAGATAAATATGACCTTCCTGTATTCTCACAGATTAAGGAATTATATTCAGCTATTCACGAGGCTATTAAGAGCAAGGCAATTGTGTCTGCATATGTTCTTGATGCTAACGGCTTAGTTCCAGCAATAAGCAAGATGGCATTTGGTAATATGCTTGGTGTTGCTGTTGAGCCATCTGTATCAAAGGAAGAATTATTCGCACCAGCATATGGCTGTATAGTAGCAGAAGTAGACAGCTCTAAGCTTTCAGAGATTAAGGCAGCTTATACTAAGGTTGGTACAGTAACAGAAGAAGCTAAGTTTACATATGAAGATGTTTCAATCAATATTGAGGAAGCATTAAGTGTATGGAAAGATACATTAGAGGGTGTATTCCCAACAAAGGTTTCTAAGGAAACTGATAGGGTTGAGTCACCTGTATATTCAAAGGGCAATGTATATGTATGCAAGAATAAGGTTGCGAAACCAACAGTATTTATACCAGTATTCCCAGGTACTAACTGTGAATATGACAGTGCCAGGGCGTTTGAGAGAGCTGGTGCAGATACTATTGTCAAAGTATTCAAGAACCTTGATGCTGCAAGCATAAGAGAATCTGTTGATGAATTTGAAAAAGCAATTAACCAGTCACAGATTATTATGTTCCCAGGTGGATTTTCAGCAGGTGATGAACCAGATGGTTCTGCTAAGTTCTTTGCAACAGCCTTCCGTAATGCTAAGATGAAGGAAGCAGTTGAGAAGCTCCTTAATGAAAGAGATGGTCTTGCACTTGGTATATGTAATGGTTTCCAGGCTCTTATCAAGCTTGGTTTAGTACCTAATGGCAAGATAACAGGACAGGATTCTGATTCACCAACACTTACATTTAACACAATTAACCGTCACATCTCTAAGATGGTATATACAAAGGTTGTTACTAATAAGAGTCCTTGGCTTGCAGAAGCAAAGCTTGGCGGAGTATACTGTAATCCGGCTTCACATGGTGAAGGAAGATTTGTTGCACCTAAGGAATGGCTTGATAAGCTCTTTGAAAATGGTCAGGTAGCAACACAGTACTGTGACCCAGAAGGCAATGTATCTATGGACGAAGAATGGAATGTCAATGGTTCATATATGGCTATTGAAGGTATCACAAGCCCAGACGGAAGATGTTTAGGTAAAATGGCACATTCTGAAAGACGTGGTGATTCTGTAGCTATTAATATCTATGGAGAACAAGATATTAAGATATTCGAGTCAGGTGTTAAGTACTTTAAGTAAATAGAATAACTATCTGTGCGTAAGAACAGAATATTGTAAATTATAAACTCCTGATGTATATTATACGGGTAAGCCTTAACTAACAAAGGTTTGTATAGTATACATCAGGAGTTTTTTATGTAGAATCAGGATAATAAAAAGTAATAAAAAGCTGTTGACAAAATAACTAAGTTAGACTATTATAATGATAGTTAGTAACAGCTAACGCATATGCCTTTATATTTATTTAACGGGTCCTCGACCCGTTTATTTAAAAGTTATAGGTTAGTAATAACTAACACAAGTTAGAATAAAACTAACAGTGAAATGTATACTATATATCTATTTAGCAGGATGAGGAGGACTAATATGAGTGTAGTTATAATTGGCGGTAATGAATGTATGGTATGTCAATATGAGAAGATATGTAAACAGCATGGCTGTAAAGCCAAGGTATTTGTTAAGGAGAAGAGTGGCTTTGGCAAGAAGATTGGCAACCCTGACCTTATGATACTTTTTACTAACACAGTATCACACAAAATGGTACATAGTGCTGTTACAGAAGCAAAGAGCAAGGACATTCGGATTGTGCGTTCACATTCAAGCAGTGCTTCATCACTTAATGCAGTTCTTCAGGAATATGTAGCAGACGGAAAGGCTTGTTAATTGTAACTGACACAGACAGCAGGCAGAGTAATGCGTAATATAAGGAATGGAGATTATATGCTTAGAAAGCTGGAGAATGAGATTGTAAAAGAATGTGCACCTACATTGGCTGGAATTAAGATGGCTAATCTTTTTAATTATAGATTTGTATCAGAAGATGAATTCGATTCTGAGATTAAGACTGCCAATATGAACCTTAATGAGAAGGGCGTATATATAGAAGTCTTAAGAAAGACAGATATGAGTTCATTGATATATGTATACAGACCAAGTATGTTATTTAAGGCAGTCAATAATGATGATGTATGGAATATATTATCCAGCTATGGATACATAGAACGAAGTATACAGGCATGTATTAATACACTTAAGGAACGTCTTATGACACAGCCCTGTTTTCCACACGAGATAGGTTTATTTCTTGGATATCCTGTAGAAGATGTAAAGGAGTTCATTTTTAATAAAGGACAGAACTGCAAATGTTGTGGTGTATGGAAGGTATATTACAATGAACAGGAAAGTGTCAGAACATTTGCAAGATTCAAGAAATGTTCTGAGGTATATCAGAAGGTCTTTATAGGAGGACGAACATTAAATCAGTTGACCGTGAATATATGATTCACTCAACATAAATATGCACAAGCATTAAATTAAAGTAGTAATGGAGGAATGATAATGAGTAAAGTTGCAGTTGTATATTGGAGCGGAACAGGTAATACAGAGGCTATGGCCAATGCTGTTGTTGATGGAGCAAAGGAAAAAGGAGCAGAGGTAACATTATTCACTGCTTCAGAATTCTCATCAGCAAAGGTTGCAGAATTCGACGGAATAGCTTTCGGATGCCCTGCTATGGGAGCAGAAAATCTTGAAGAGTCAGAATTTGAGCCGATGTTTACAGACTGTGAAGCGGCACTTTCAGGAAAGAAGATAGCACTCTTTGGTTCTTACGGCTGGGGAAGCGGAGAATGGATGGATGACTGGGCAGAAAGAAGCAGGAATGCTGGTGCTGACCTTAGCTGTGACCCGGTAATATGTAATGAAGCTCCTGATGATGAAGCTGTAAGCAATTGCAAGGATCTTGGTGCTTCTCTTGCATAATCAGAGTGTATGTACAATTAAGAATATGCATAGTTAAAGTATGTGTATAATCAGATATGTGCATAATATAAAGTAATATAATGAATATATTAATAAGTGACATATTTATTCTGGACACTTCCCAATATAATATTAATAAGTGAGTAATGACCGCATACATATTAATTTTACTGTATATGTATGCGGTTATTATGTGAAAATTAATAATATGAAAATTTTCTTAAAATGGTAATTGACATCTAATAAGTGTTAGTATATACTAACACAGTAGCAAATGAAAAACATTATCAACATAGATACAGATAGGAGTGATAAGTTATGCCATTATCAATGATAGGTGAGGGAGAGACAGCAACAATCACAAGGATTGGTGGGAAAGAAGAGACGAGAAGATTTCTTGAGAATCTAGGCTTTGTAGTTGGAGCTATAGTGACGGTCATTTCTAAGACTGGCGGTAATGTTATAGTTAATATTAAAGAATCACGAGTAGCTATAGGAAGCGATATGGCTTCAAAGATTATGGTATAAAGACTTGAGTTTCAAGCCTCTATATAGATATTTACAATATTTTAATGAGAAGGAGAGATTAAGATGACTTTAAAGGAAGTTGCTGTTGGTCAGACTGTTAAAGTTGCTAAGCTTAATGGTGAAGGTCCGGTTAAGAGAAGGATTATGGACATGGGAATCACTAAAGGCGTAGAAGTCTATGTCAGAAAAGTTGCACCATTGGGAGATCCAATAGAAGTAACAGTACGAGGATATGAGTTATCACTTCGTAAGGCAGATGCAGCTATGATAGAGGTAAATTAATATTTTTTTTGCCAAAAGGTTAGCATTAACTAATTATAGCAAGCATAATCTAAATGAAGAAAGTTACAACTAATTATTAACTCATTAAGAAAAGAGGTAAAAGAATGTCAATTAAGATTGCATTAGCAGGTAACCCTAACTGCGGTAAAACAACATTGTTTAATGCTCTTACAGGTTCTAACCAGTTCGTAGGTAACTGGCCAGGTGTTACTGTAGAGAAGAAGGAAGGTAGATTAAAGGGACATAAAGATGTTGCCATTATGGATTTACCAGGTATTTACTCACTTTCTCCATATACATTAGAGGAAGTTGTAGCAAGAAATTATCTTATTAATGAAAGACCAGATGCTATCATCAATATTGTTGATGGTACTAACATTGAAAGAAACTTATATCTTTCAACACAGATTATGGAACTTGGTATTCCGGTAATTATGGCTGTTAATATGATCGACCTTTTAGCTAAGAATGGTATTGAACTTAACATTGCAAAGCTTTCAGAGAAGCTTGGCTGTGAAGTAGTTGAAATTTCAGCTCTTAAGGGAACTGGTATCAGGGAAGCGGCAGAAAAGGCTGTAAAGCTTGCTGAGTCTAAGAAGATTAATAAGCTTGCACATAAATTCAGTGATGAAGTTGAATCTGTTATCGAAGCAGTTGAAGATAAGATTGGTCTTGATGTAGTAGAAGAACAGAAGAGATTTTTCGCTATCAAGTTATTAGAGAAAGATGACAAAATCGGACAGCTTATGTCTAGTGTACCTGATGTTACAGCAGAGATTGATAAACTTGAGAAAGATTTTGATGATGATACAGAAAGTATTATCACTAATGAAAGATATACATACATTTCATCAATTATCGGAGAGTGTGTAAAGAAGGCTCATTCTAAGGATAAGCTTACAACATCTGATAAGATTGATAAAATCGTAACTAACAGAATATTAGCACTTCCTATATTCGCAGTAGTTATGTTCTTAGTATATTACATTGCAATGGTAACAGTTGGTACAGCAGCTACAGACTGGGCTAATGATGGTTTGTTCGGTGATGGTTTCCACCTTTTCGGTATCGGTACTTCAGCTTATGAAGAAGTAGAAGAAGAATATGGTGACTCAGATGAAATCATTGCAGCATATGTAGAAAGCCTTGGTTCTAAGGGCGAAGCAATAGCAGATGCTATTGATACAGAAGCAGAAGACTATGACTCAGAAGCTGCTGTTAAGGCTCTTACAACTCTTAAGTCTATGGTTAAGTCATCAGATTCAGTTGATTATACTGTAGAAGATGATGAAACACTTGCAACAGAAGATTTCACAGCAGATGCTGATGATATTAAAGAAGCTATTAACCTCGCTATCGAATATGATGGTACAGCTCCAGATCCGGCAGATTATGGCATATGGGTTCCTGGTATCCCAGTTCTTATTGGTGACGGACTCGATGCAATCGGTTGTGCAGATTGGTTAAATGGTCTTATCCTTGATGGTATTGTAGCCGGTGTTGGTGCTGTACTTGGTTTCGTTCCTCAGATGTTAGTATTATTCTTATTACTTGCTATCTTAGAGGCTTGCGGATATATGGCACGTATCGCATTCATTATGGATAGAATCTTTAGAAGATTCGGTCTTTCAGGTAAGTCATTCATACCTATCCTTATTGGTACAGGTTGTGGTGTTCCAGGTATTATGGCTTCCCGTACAATCGAGAACGAAAGAGACCGTCGTATGACAATTATGACAACAACATTTATACCTTGTGGTGCTAAGACACCATTCATCGCTATGATTGCAGGTGCTATCTTCGGTGGTTCACCTTGGGTTGCAACATCAGCTTACTTCATCGGTATGGCAGCAATTATCGTATCAGGTATTATTTTAAAGAAGACAAAGTTATTCAGCGGAGATCCAGCACCATTCGTTATGGAACTTCCTGCATATCATATTCCAACAGTTGGCAACGTACTTAGAAGTATGTGGGAGCGTGGCTGGTCATTCATCAAGAAGGCTGGTACAATTATCCTTCTTTCTACAATCGTTGTATGGTTCACAACATATTTTGGATTTGCTGATGACGGATTCAGAATGTTAGCAGAAGATGAAATTGATATGAGTATTTTAGCTAAGATTGGTAATGCAATCGGCTGGATATTCACTCCACTTGGATGGGGTAACTGGCAGGCAGCCGTTGCTTCAATCACAGGACTTGTAGCTAAGGAAAATATCGTTGGTACTATGGGTATCCTTTACGGTGGTGGAGATGTATCTCCATATGCAGCACTTGCACTTGCATTTACTAAGTTAGCAGGTTTCTCATTCCTTACATTCAACCTTCTCTGTGCTCCTTGTTTCGCAGCAATCGGTGCTATTAAGAGAGAGATGAACAGTGCTAAATGGACTTGGATAGCAATTGGTTACCAGTGTGGATTTGCATATGTAGTATCACTTTGCATCTACAATATCGGAAGCCTTATCGCTGATGGAGTATTTAGTATCTGGACAGTTGTAGCATTTGTATTAGTAGCTGGTTTCCTTTATCTTTTATTCAGACCAACAAAGGAAGCGGAAGAATACAAGAAAGCAGCAGCTAACTAAGATTACTTCCTAATCATAATTATATAAGTGTTCAATCCGTCACTAAGTGGCGGATTGGATATATATTTTATTCATCAGATATAGCGGCAGATGTCAGAGTTGGTGTAAGAATGGAGGATTAATATGGGTACAGTAATCGTATTGGTGGTATTGGTGGTAATTGTAGCCGCTATTGTGTATACAATGGTTAAAGGCAAGAAGAATGGCAAACATTCATGCGGTGGAGATTGTGGTCATTGTGGAGGCTGCCACTAGGATAGGAGGCATTAATGCAGAAATACTATTCATGTGATAAAAATGCTTCTGAAGTAGTTGGCTATGAAAGAAGCGAAATGCAGAAGGACATAATTCTGCAAAGATTAAGAAACAGGGGATGCAGAATAACGAAACAGAGAATGATGCTTTTAGACATTATTCTTAATGAAGAATGTTCGTGCTGCAAAGAAATATATTATAAGGCATCAAAGCTTGATCCTAATATTGGAACAGCTACAGTATACCGTATGATTAATACACTTGAGGAGATTGGTGCTATTAACAGAAGAAATATGTACCGTGTATCGTGTGGAAGTGAATGTAATATGAACAACACATACACAGTTGAGTTTGACGATAATTCAGTAATCAATCTGTCAGCTAAGAAATGGAACCAGATAGTGCAGAAAGGATTAGCTGCCTGTGGTTATATAGACAGTAAGACAGTTAAGAGTATAACAGGAGGGTCATGATTATAATGCCCCTCCTGTTTTTGATAAAGTTTCTCAATTAATAAAAAATATGTGGTAAAACTAAAAAGTATGGTATAAGATAATACCTAAACAAAAATCAAAGTCAATTACATCAGCCAGGCATCTTCAGACAATTATACCATCCAGATGCTAATAATTGGTTACGTCAGGCAGATGTTAATTGGGAATGGAGAACATAATGAAAAACGTATTTAAGAAAATTGATGCAGTTAAGACAGGAATATTTGCAGCAGGTGTACTTTTTGGTACAGCAGGAATTAAGGTTTTATCAAGTCAGGATGCTAAGAAAGTATATACTAACTGTACAGCAGCAGTTCTTCGTGCTAAGAAGTGTGTAATGAAGACAGCTACAACAATTCAGGAGAATGCTGGTGATATCTATGCTGAGGCTAAGGCTATCAACGAAGAAAGAGAAGCAGCAGAAGAAGCTGTAGATGATACAGTAGAATTAAATGAAGTATCAGAAGAAACAGAAAGCACAGAGCAGTAAAATGCTATAATAATGTGCTAAGAGGCAGAATATGAAATTTTATATTAAACATAGTATGACTGGACGTTTAAGAGTTCATATGGATATGAAGCATATGAGCTTTAAACAGGCAGATATATTAGAGTATTATATTAAGAATATAGAAACAGTTACTTCTGTCAAAGTATATGAAAAAACTTGCGATGCTGTTATAGAATTTAGCGGTGATAAAGTGCAGATTATTAATGCACTTAAGCATTTTACATATTCGCAGGTGGCTGTTCCTGATGATGTTCTTAACAGTTCAGGAAGAGAGATGAATTCTTATTATCAGGATAAGCTGGTTAATAAGGTATTCTTAAGAGCTGCAAGTAAGCTGTTCCTTCCTATATCTGTAAGAAATGTTGTGACAACTGTAAAGTCAGTAAAATATATTGGCAGCGGTATTAAGACATTGCTTAAAGGAAAGATGGAAGTACCTGTGCTTGATGCGACAGCAATTGGTGTTTCTATATTAAGAAATGATTTCAATACCGCAGGTTCTGTTATGTTCCTTCTTGGAATAGGTGAGATTATTGAAGAATGGACACATAAGAAGTCTGTAGGAGATCTGGCAAGGACTATGTCACTTAATGTAAGCAAGGTATGGCTTAAGACAGCCGATACAGAGGTATTAGTCCCTGTTAATGAGATTAAAAATGGTGATGAGATTATAGTTCATGTAAGTAATGTCATTCCATTTGATGGAGTTGTAGTTACCGGTGAAGCTATGATTAATCAGGCTTCACTGACCGGTGAAGCAGTGCCGGTAAGCAAGAATACAGGAAGCGCTGTATTTGCAGGAACAGTTATTGAGGAAGGTGAACTTACAATAAAGGTTAAGCAGAGCGGCGGTAACAGTAAGTATGACAAGATTGTCAAGATGATTGAGGAATCAGAGAAGCTTAAGTCTGGTCTTGAGAGTAAGGCAGAGCATCTTGCTGATTCGTTAGTTCCATACACATTAGGTGGAACAGCACTTACATATCTTCTTACAAGAAATGTAACAAAGGCATTATCAATACTTATGGTTGACTTCTCATGTGCGCTTAAGCTTGCAATGCCAATAACGGTATTGTCAGCTATAAGACAGGCTGGACAGAATGATATTACAGTAAAGGGCGGTAAGTTCTTAGAGGCAGTAGCTGATGCAGATACTATTGTATTTGATAAGACAGGAACGCTTACTAAGGCTGCACCTACAGTAAAGTATGTGTATTCATTTAATGGTGACAGCGAAGATGAACTTTTAAGAATGGCTGCCTGTATGGAAGAGCATTTTCCACATTCTATGGCAAAGGCAGTTGTTGATGCAGCGGCTAAGAAGAACTTACGCCACGAAGAAATGCATACCAAGGTAGAGTATATAGTTGCACATGGTATATCAACTACTATTAATAATAAGAAGACTATAATCGGAAGCTATCATTTTGTATTTGAAGATGAAGGCTGTACTGTGCCGGAAGGCAGACAGGAAATGTTTGATAAGCTTCCAGAAGAATATTCACATCTTTATCTTGCAATTGAGGATAAGCTTGCAGCAGTTATCTGTATAGAAGACCCTGTAAGACCAGAAGCCAAGGAAGTAATAAGTTCACTTAAAGCTCTTGGAATATCTAAGATTGTAATGATGACAGGTGATAGTGAACGTACAGCTAAGGCTATTGCAGGCAAGGTTGGTGTTGATGAATATTATTCAGAGGTACTTCCGGAAGATAAGGCTTCATTTGTTGAAAATGAAAAAGCTGCCGGACGTAAGGTTATAATGATTGGTGATGGTATTAACGATTCTCCAGCATTGTCAGCAGCAGATGTTGGTATTGCAATAAGTGATGGTGCGCAGATTGCAAGAGAGATTGCGGATATTACAGTAAGCGCGGACGATTTAGGACAGATTGTATATCTTAAAGATTTAAGTAACAATCTTATAAGGAAGATTAACCGCAATTACAGAACTATAGTTTCCTTTAATTCAGGACTTATAGCACTTGGTGTATTAGGTGTAATACAGCCGACTACATCAGCATTATTACATAATACATCAACACTCTTTATTAGTATGAATAGTATGAAGAACATACCATTAGCCGAGGAGCAGAAGTAATAATTTCAAATTACATATTATAAAAAATATAAAAAGGAACGCGTTAATTGATATATTTTATCAATTAATGTGTTCCTTTTTTATGTTATTGAGATTATAATACTAATAAGGGTTAGATGCAGCTAACTCAATATTATTAAAATATGAAGGAGAGAAAGCTATATGTTTCTTACTGTAAAAGATTTAAAAAAATCATTTGGCAGTGCTTCTAATAAAGTGGAAGTTCTTAAGGGAATTAATTTTGAAGTCAATAAAGGGGAGATATGCGTTCTGCTTGGACCATCAGGTTCGGGAAAGTCAACACTTCTTAATATAATAGGTGGAATTGATGATGCTGATTCGGGATATGTAAGCATTAATAATGAAAAGACTAAAGATATGAAAGAAAAGGAGCTTACAAGATATAGAAGAAAGCATCTTGGGTATGTATTCCAGATGTATAACCTTATACCTAACCTTAATGTTAAGGAGAATATAGAGGTTGGTGCTTATCTTAGTGATTCACCGCTTGATATTAATGAACTGCTTAATACACTTGGACTTTATGAGCATAGACATAAGCTTCCTAACCAGTTATCAGGCGGACAGCAGCAAAGAACAGCAATAGGAAGGGCTATTGTGAAAAATCCGGACATATTATTATGTGATGAGCCAACAGGAGCGCTTGATTACCATACCTCTAAGGAGATATTAAAGCTTATTGAAGATGTTAATAAGAAATATGGTAACACAGTAATAATGGTAACTCATAACGATGCTATCCAGAATATGGCAGACAGGGTTATCAAATTAAGAGATGGACAGATAAGAGACAATATTGTCAATAATAATAAGATATCTGCTGCTGATCTTGAATGGTAGATTATGTGCAATATTAATATATTTAGTCAAAAGAAATTAAATAATGGGAGTCAGATATGAAAAATCCTTTAATTAAACGGTTGCCAAGAGAATTTGCTGGTGAAATTGCAAAATATATAGTCATATTTATATTTATGACAGCAGTTATAGGACTTATAAGTGGTTTTCTTATAGCTGATGGCAGTATGCTTGATACATATAATAAGAGCTTTGATAAATATAATATTGAAAATGGTAATTTTGAATTATATCCCAAGGCTGATGATAAGCTTATTGACAGGCTTGAAGAAGAAAATGTAACTATATATGAGAATTTCTATAAGGAAGAGACTGTAAAGGTACATAATAATGAGAAGTTGAGTGAAGACGACCAGAGCGTAATACGTTTCTATATCAACAGGAAAGATATAGATAAGGTTGATGTTATGGAAGGCAGACTTGCAGAAGATATTAATGAGATTGCTATAGACAGAATGTATGCGGTTAATAATAATATTAAAGTAGGAGACACAATTAATGCTGGTGGAAGAATACTGAAGGTGACAGGCTATGTTGCATTATCTGATTATAGCTGCCTTTTTTCCGACAATTCAGATACAATGTTTGACTCTGTAAAATTCGGTGTTGGGGTAGTGTCAGAGAGTTGCTTTGAAGCATATGATGATACACATATTCATTATGTATATTCGTGGAAATACGATAATGAACCAGCAGATGATATAGAAGAAAAAGAGATGGCAGATGATTTTATGAAAGTAATATCCAATAATGCCATACTTACTAATTATATTCCGGGATATCTTAATCAGGCAATACACTTTACTGGTGATGATATTGGAAGTGACAGAGCTATGATGATAGTGCTTTTATATGTTGTTATAGTTATTATGGCATTTGTATTTGCTGTGACAACTAATAATACAATATTCAAAGAAGCTAATGTTATTGGTACTTTAAGAGCTTCAGGGTATACCAGAGGTGAACTGCTGTCACATTATATTCTGCTTCCAATAATTGTTACAATAATTGGTGCGTTAGTCGGTAATATATTAGGCTATACAGTATTTAAGAATATATTTGTAAATGCATATTATGAGAGCTATTCGCTTACAACATATACAACACTCTGGAATGCTGAAGCTTTCTTACTGACAACAATTGTCCCATTTGTGATAATGGTTGTTATAAATGTATTGATTATAGGATACAGATTAAGATTGTCACCGCTTAAATTCCTAAGAAAGGATTTAGCTGTAAGAAAGAAAAAGAAAGCTCTGCGCCTGCCGGGATTTAAGTTCTTTAACAGATTCAGGTTAAGAATAATAATACAGAATATGCCTAATTACATTACACTATTTATTGGAATATTATTTGCTAATATACTGCTTATTTTTGGTCTTATGATGAGTCCGCTGCTTGCACATTACCAGAATGAAATACAGGATAAGCTTATAGCACAGCATCAATATGTGTTAAAAGTTCCTGTCGAGGTGGATAACGATGAGGCTGAGAAGTATTGCGCAAAGACACTTTCGACTATTGACGGACGTTTAAAGAGCGAAGATGTGTTAATATATGGAGCAGCCAATAACAGCAGATATATTGATATTAATAGTAATGAACTTAAACCGGGTGAAGTATATGTATCTAATGGTTATGCTGAAAAGTTCAGAATTAACAAGGGCGATAAGATAACACTTAAAGAAAAATACGAGGATAAGGAGTATACCTTTACAGTTAAAGGTATGTATGATTATCCTTCTTCATTTGCAATATTTATGAGTGATGACTATTTTAAAGATATATTTGATAAAGCAGAGGATTATTATTCAGGTTATCTTTCATCAGAAAAGCTTGATATTGATGAGAAATATGTAGCAACAGAAATTACATTAGATGACCTGACTAAAGTATCCAGACAGCTTGACCGTTCTATGGGAACATCATTTGAACTTGTAAAAATATTTGCTGTTGTATTATTTGCAGTATTAATGTTCTTATTAACCAAGCTTATTGTTGAGAAGAATTCAACATCAATCTCCATGGTTAAGATATTAGGTTATTCCAACAGGGAGATAAGCAGGCTGTATGTCACATCTACAACGATAGTTGTTGTTATATCTGTCATTATTAATATTATGCTGTCGGTTGTTATTATGAACTGGCTGTTCAGGGTATTTATGGAGCAGATGTCAGGCTGGATTTCCTGCTATTATGCGCCATATGTATTTGTACTTATGTTTGTACTGAATGTTGGTGTATATGCTCTGATTTCAGTATTTATGATGTATAAGATAAAGAAGATACCTATGGACGAGGCATTAAAGAATGTAGAGTAACTAAAATTACAATGATATTAATTATAATAATATTAATTAAAGTAACATAATAATATTAATTAAAAAAAGATGTCCTGTACAATGAATTAGATTAAAGTGAGATAATTACATCTGCTTGCTTTAATCTGTCATTAGCAGGACATCTTTATGTTAGTTTGAGTGAATTCCCTGAAATACCTGATTAAAGAGAATTGGCATAGTTTACAGATGGTTAGTTAAGCCGCATATTCTGAGTCACCAAAGAAGTCATTGTACCATACAAGGAACATATATACTGTCCAGATTTTTCTTGAATTATCTGCCTTGCCTTCTTTATGTTCATCAAGATATTTAACAAGCTCATCTGTGTTGAAGTATTTGTTAGCAGCTTCGCTTGTGAAAGCTTTTTTAATCATATTGTAATATTTCTCGTCCTTTAACCATATTCTGATTGGCACTGGGAAACCAAGCTTCTTCTTCTCAGCAACCATATCAGGAAGATATTGGTTAGCGGCTTTACGCATAGCGTATTTAGTATTAGATTTATTAACTTTGTACTTAGTTGGGAGAGTTCTTGCTACATTGAATACTTCTTTATCAAGGAAAGGAACTCTTACTTCAAGGCTGTGTGCCATACTCATCTTATCAGCCTTAAGAAGAATATCACCGATAAGCCAGAAGTTAATATCTATATACTGCATTTTAGTTACATCATCTTTATCTTTAACTTTGTCATAAAATGGCTTAGTAAGTTCTTTATGGTTATACTTTCCAGTAGGGTTCTTTAATATCCTGGCACGTTCTTTTTCGTTGAACATAAATGCGTTACCGATAAAGCGTTCTTCAATATCTTTGCTTCCTCTTATAAGGAAATTCTTACCCTTGAACTTAAATGGGACAGCCTGTGCAGCATTGGCAAGACACTTGCGGAGCACTTTTGGAAGCTTTCTATAGCCTGCTGTATCAAGAGGTTCTTTGTAAATGTTATATCCGCCAAAGAACTCATCAGCACCCTCGCCTGACATTGAAACCTTAACATACTTAGAAGCAGTCTGGCTTACAAAGTAAAGGGCGATAGCAGCAGGGTCAGCTAAAGGCTCGTCCATATGATACTGGATTTTAGGGATAGCTGCCCAGTATTCTTCACTTGATACAAGCTTAGAATAATTGTCTATCTGGATTTTCTCAGATAAGGCTTTAGCGTAATCTATCTCGTTATATTTTTCGTAGTCAAATCCAACTGTAAATGTCTTGTCACCATTAAATGTAGCGGCAACATAGCTTGAGTCAACACCGCTTGAAAGGAATGAACCAACCTCAACATCACTAATCTTGTGGTGTTCAACTGAGTCGTGCATAGCATCGTCAATCTCTTTGACGAATTCATCTAAAGACTTGCTCTCATCAGCTTCAAATGTAGGCTCCCAGTATCTTTTTATGTTGATTTCTCCATTATGGAAAGTAAAGCAGTGACCTGGCATAAGCTTGTATACACCCTTAAAGAATGTTTCAGGAAGCACTGAATACTGGAATGTGAGGTAATTTTCAAGAGCAACATCATTAACTTCCTTCTTATATGCAGGGTGTGCCAATATGCTCTTAATCTCAGAACCATATATAATGTTGCCGTCAACTACAGTGTAGTAGAAAGGCTTAATTCCAAAGAAATCCCTTGCACCAAAGAGAGTTTCCTTCTCACTGTCCCATATAACAAATGCAAACATACCACGAAGCTTATTTAACATATCTTCACCGTATTCTTCATAAGCGTGAATAAGAACTTCTGTATCAGAGTTGTTCGCAAATATATGCCCCTTTTCAATAAGGTCTTTTCTTAAATCCTGATAATTATATATCTCACCATTAAATGTGATAACAATCTTTTTATTTTCGTTGAACATAGGCTGGCTTCCGTTATCAAGGTCGATGATTGAAAGTCTTCTAAAGCCCATATAAGCCTTGTCGTCTATATACTGACCGGCACTGTCAGGTCCTCTGTGGATGATTTTATTCATCATATCAGTAAGTACATCCTTACCATTTTCAAGGTATCCTGTAAATCCAGCAAATCCGCACATATTACAAAACCGTCCTTTCTTAAATGTGATTTATTACTATAATCCTTTAAAATACAGGCACAATAAAACCTGCATATTAATAATGTTTACACGAATATTACAACATATACGGCAGTATTTAGAATAACAGCCACCGTAAATGGCAAACCCTATGTAAATCAATTATGTAATTATAGCAAACTGGGATATTTAATACAAGATAATTGTTATGGCAAAACAGGCATTTACAAAGTAATAAAAATATTTTATAATTGTAAGCAAATTTTAATAATAGCTTGGATATAGTTCCAGTATTAAATGCACAATATGGAGGATTAGTAATGGAAAAGATTAAGATGACAACACCACTCGTTGAGATGGATGGAGATGAGATGACAAGAGTATTGTGGAAGCTTATTAAGGAAGAACTGCTTTTACCTTATGTAGACCTTAATACAGAGTATTATGATCTTGGACTCGTCCATCGTAATGAAACTAATGATCAGGTTACTGTTGACTCAGCAGAAGCAACTAAGAAATATGGTGTTGCTGTCAAGTGTGCTACAATCACTCCTAATGCAGCAAGAGTTAAGGAATATGACCTTAAGGAAATGTATAAAAGCCCTAATGGAACAATCAGAGCAATATTAGATGGTACTGTATTCAGAGCACCTATTATTGTTAAGGGTGTTGAGCCATATGTTAAGACTTGGAAAAAGCCTATCACAATAGCAAGACACGCTTATGGTGATGTATACAAGGCATCAGAGATGAAGATTCCAGCAGCTGGCAAGGCAGAGCTTGTATATACAGATGAGCAGGGTAACGAATCAAGAGAGCTTATTCATAACTTTAAGGGGGCAGGAATTATTCAGGGTATGCATAACCTTAACGATTCTATTGAGAATTTTGCAAGAAGCTGCTTTAATTTTGCACTTGAAACTAAGCAGGATCTCTGGTTTGCAACTAAGGATACAATCTCTAAGAAGTACGATCATACATTTAAGGATATATTCCAGGATATATATGATAAGGATTATGCTGATAAGTTCAAGGAAGCAGGAATTGAGTATTTCTATACATTAATAGATGATGCAGTTGCAAGAGTTATCCGTTCAGAAGGTGGATATATCTGGGCATGCAAGAACTATGATGGTGACGTTATGTCAGATATGGTTGCAACAGCATTTGGTTCATTATCAATGATGACATCAGTTCTGGTATCTCCACAGGGATATTATGAATATGAGGCTGCTCATGGAACAGTTCAAAGACATTATTACAAGCACCTTAAGGGAGAAGAAACATCTACTAACCCTATTGCTACTATATTTGCATGGACAGGAGCTTTAAGAAAGAGAGGAGAACTCGACTCACTTCCAGAGCTTTCAAAGTTCGCAGATACACTTGAAAAGGCTTGCATCAAGACAGTAGAAGATGGTAAGATGACTAAGGATTTAGCACTTATTACTACATTAGGTAATCCTGTAACACTTAATACACAAGGTTTTATTAAGGCAGTTAAGGAGACACTTGAAAGTCTTTTATAATTGTGCCAATAAAGGGTATTATTATATAGGATATTATATATAGAAGTGTTGGATTTCACTTGTGATATCTATAGATATTCGTATGAATTGAGGATTTTGAATGAAGTTTAAGTTTGAGGTTAAAGATCTTTTTAAACTCCCCAATATTTTATGTTATATAAGAATTGCACTGGTTCCGCTGTTTGTATATCTTTATTTTACGGCAGAAGAACCAGTGGATTATTATGTTGCGACACTTGTTGTAATGCTTTCGGGGATAACAGATTTTCTTGATGGGCAGATAGCAAGACGTTGTAATATGATAACTGATTTGGGTAAGATTATTGATCCGGCAGCAGATAAGCTTATGCAGCTTGCAATGTTAGTTACTCTGGCTATTAATATTCCATATATGTGCATACTTGCTGTATATCTTATTGTCAAAGAGGTAGTTATGGCACTTATGGGTCTTGTAGTTATGAAAAGGGCGAATAGGAGATTAGATGGTGCTAAATGGTATGGCAAGGTATGTACAGCAGTATTGTATGTGTGTATGCTTGCTTTAGTTGCATTTCCGCATATGCCGGTTAATCTTCAATATGTTATAATGATAGTGTGTGCAGCAGTATTGACATTTGCATTTATTATGTATATAAGAATATATATAATAATGTTAAAAGATAACCATTATGGTAATGATGAAAGAAAGTTGTATTAATATGTATAATATATTTGATATTACATTTAGGGAAATGAATGTTAACCAGTTAGCGGTATGGTTTTTTATATATAGTTTTTTTGGCTGGGCTATGGAATGTATAGTCATAAGAAAACAGCTTGGATATTGGGAGAACAGGGGTTTTGCCAAGCTTCCGTTCTGCGTTATATATGGATTTGGCGTGTTTATAGCATTTCATATATTTGCACCAATTGAGGGTAATTACCCTGCTTTATACATTGCTGGTGCTATATGTGCGACAATATTTGAGTATATGACAGCAAGACTTATGCAGAAGCTTTTTGGTGAAGTATGGTGGAATTACGACCATCTAAGATTTAATTATAAAGGAATAATATGCCTTCAAAGCACTCTTGGCTGGGGGGTATTAGCAGTTCTTATATTCAGTGTATTCAATAAAATGGTAGAACGTGTTGTATTCAGTATGGATATGAGGGTAACTACAGTGTTATCAATTGTGCTTGTTATATCATATGTTGTGGATTTCTCTTACCATTTTACTAAGAGAATTGCTAATAAGAAAATGGAAAGTGTAGTTGCACAGGCTTCAAGTGCTGGCAGCCTTCAGAGGTTTTTTCATAGATAATCAGCGGGGTGGACAATGTTAGAAAGTCTTAAGAATAATGTCAGGCTGCTTCGCAGGAGCAAACGACACGTAATTCTGTTTGAACTGACATATAAGTTACTGGCAGTAGCAGTTATATATCCTATATTAACTGCCGCCATTAATCTTTGTATGAAGGTTGCAGGAATCAGATATTTAACAAATGAATATATTGTAAAGGCACTGACAAACCCTGTTGTTATTATAGCTTTGTTTACAGGCATTATACTGTTTGTCGGTTACTGCATTTACGAGATGGCATATTTGGCTGTGTGCTTTGAAACTAAGAGAAAAGGTAATAACGCATCTATAATTGATAATATATATAATGCGTACCTGCGTCTTAAAAATTTAATCCGAATTCAAAGCATACCGCTTTTTTTATTTTTCTTTATTTCGATTATATTTATAAATGTTACAATTGTCGCTAATCTTATATATTCAGATACATTGAGCAATCTTATCGGAAGTACGATGAGAAGAAACAGGTATATGATATATATGCTTGTGGCAATAGTTATGGTTCTTATATATTATTATGTTATAAGAGGAATTTTCTCATTTAATATATATATGATGGAGGGGAAGAATTTCAGACAGTCATATAAGAAAAGCTCACAGATTGTAAGAAATAACAGATTAAGGGTAATTATGTCTGTTATTGTATATAATCTTGCAATATTTGTAGCTATAGCAGTGTTCTATACAGTTATTTCGCTTATACTTATAGGCGGTGTTAAGCTTCTTGATATGGCTTATCTTGGAAGTGCGGTATATTTATCAGTTCTTAGGGAATTGAGGGCCGGTGTGAAGATTTTTCTTGTGTTTATATCAATACCTTGTTCATTCTCAATGATTTCATATATGTATTATAAATATTCCGATCTGGATGATATTGAATTTGAATTCGTGGATATTGACGAAGGTTCAGCAAGGGTCAACAGGATAATATATGCAGTTGTGCTGGCATTATCCATAGTGCTTGATATTATATATATAATTGGGTCATTTAATAATAATCCGTTTGAGAGAGTGGCTATATTCCACAATACGGATATAACTGCCCACAGAGGTGCTTCAGTAGATGCACCTGAGAATACTCTTGCGGCATTCAGTAAGGCGATTGAAGATATGGCTGATGTTATAGAGTTAGATGTCCAGATGACCAAAGACGGCTATATTGTTGTTATGCATGATACATCAGCATACAGGACTACAGGTGTTCTAAAGAATATTACGGAGCTTACTTTAAGAGAAGTTAAAAGACTTGATGCCGGGTATTGGTATTCAGAGGAGTACAAGGGCGAGAAAGTTCCAACACTTGAAGAAGTATTGCAGCTTGCCAAAGGAAAGATTAAACTTAATATAGAGATTAAAACGGCGGATAACAGTGATGAGGTAGCAAAGAAGGTTGTAAAGCTTATACAGAAATATTCAATGCAGGATTCGTGCGTTATCACCTCATTTGATTATAGTGCATTGCAGGCTGTTAGGTCTTATGATGAGGACATAGAAGTCGGGTATATATTATCGGTGGCTTATGGAAAGTTCTATGAGATAGATGACGTGGATTTCTTTAGCGTCAATGCTTCGTTCCTTACTAAGAGAGTTGTCGATGCTATTCATAATTCAGGAAAGCAGGTATATGCGTGGACTGTTAATAATGACGCTTCTATAAAGAATCTTACTAATAAAGGTGTTGATAATATAATAACTGACAAACCTGTAACGGCAAGAGAGGTTATATATTCAAGAGATACAAGTGAGACATTGATTAATATGATAAAGTATGTATTTAACCAGTGATTAGCTTGGTAACATATATGCGTAAATGTACGCGGAAACGGGGGTCTATATGTTAAGAGGTATAGGTACATCTAAGGGAATTGGTATAGGAAAAGCACTTATTATCCATAAGTGTAAGAATGCTGTCAGCCGTGTTAAGATTAAGGATACAGAAGCTGAGGTTGATAAGTTCAATGAGGCTGTGGAAAAGTTCATACAGGAAACTAATGAGCTTGTGGATAAGTTGTCACAGAAGCTTAATGGTGATGATAAGAATGCTCTTGTATTAAAAAATCAGGAATATCTTATAAGAGATCCTGAGTTTACCAGTGGTGTAATAAGTGCTATAACTAATGACAAGCTTAATGCAGAAGCTGCGGTTGAAGATACCTGTGAGATGTTAAAGAACATATTCTTAAGCTTTAACAATGATACGATGACACAGAGAGTAGCCGATATTGAAGATATGAAACAGCGTCTTATAGCAATAATGCAGGGACAGAAGCATATTGATCTTACTAATCTTTCTGATAATACTGTTATTATTGCCGATGAAATCCATCCATCGATGACAGCTAATATGGATACAGAGCATATTGCCGGTATCATATCAGAGAAAGGTGGAGATACATCACACGCTTCAATTCTTGCAAGAGCATTGGAAATCCCTGCTGTATTAAGTGTTAAGGATGTATGCAGTAAAATTACAGAGGGTGAAGAAGTTATAGTTGATGGAGCTTACGGCGAAGTATTCGTCAATCCTACACCTATAACTCTTAAGATATATAATAAAAAGAAAAAAGCATATGATGAAAGAGTTAAGGAACTTAAGAAATATATAGATAAACAGACTGTTACAAAGGACGGCAGAAAAGTAATGCTTGCTGCTAATATAGGCAATGCTGATGAGGCTGCTAAAGCGGTAAAGGCTGGAGCTGAGGGTGTCGGACTTTTCAGGACGGAATTCTTATTTATGAACAAGCAGGCACTCCCAACAGAGGAGGAGCAGTATAACGAATATAAGAAAGCGGCAGTTGTGCTTGATGGCAGACAGCTTACGATAAGAACGCTTGATATTGGCGGAGATAAAGACATTCCTTATATGGGACTTACAAAGGAATTAAATCCATTTCTTGGATACAGAGCCATAAGGTTCTGCCTTGACAGGATAGACATATTCACAACCCAGTTAAGGGCTGTATTAAGGGCAAGTGCATATGGCAATATAAGAATTATGATTCCTATGATAACTTCTGTTACAGAGGTGCAGTCGGTTAAGAAGATTATAAATGGTATATGCAGGGATCTTGACAAGAAAGGCATTAAGTACGATAAGGATATAAAGATAGGTGTTATGATAGAGACACCAGCTGCGGCAATAATGGCAGATGTACTTGCACATGAGGTTGATTTCTTCTCAATCGGTACGAATGATTTGACACAGTATACACTTGCTGTTGACAGAGGCAATGAGAATGTTGCTTATCTTTACTCTGCACTCAATCCAGCCGTTATACGAAGTATTAAATACATAATTGAGTGTGCTCATAACGCAGGTATTGAAGCAGGAATGTGTGGAGAAGCGGCGGCAGATGAAAGAATGATACCACTTCTTCTTAATTTCGGACTTGACGAGTTCTCTGTTACAGTGAGCAGGGTGCTTGAAACTAGAAAAGAGATAGCTTCGTGGAGCAGTAAGGAAGTAAAAGAGATAACAGAAAATGTTATGAATTATTCGGAAGAAAAGGAAGTATCTAACTATCTTAGCGACTGCATAGCAAAAGAATAGATTATTATATAATAAATGCTTTGTGTTGATTGATATGTTAAGACATCTGCTTCTGGCATAATAGAATTGATTGGAGGAAAATATGGCATTATATGATACAGATGACGAGCAGGAAAAGGTTGTACTTGTCGGCGTAGAGTTAAATCCTCTTGACGACTGCGAGAAGTCGTTAGAGGAGTTAGCAGAGCTTGCTAAGACTGCCGGAGCGGTCACAGTAGGAAAGATGATACAGCCGCGTGACAGCTTCCACCCTGCAACATATATTGGTAAGGGTAAGCTTGAAGAATTAAGGCTTATGATAGATGAGCTTGGTGCAACAGGAATAATATGTGATGATGAGCTGTCTCCAGCACAGTTAAGAAATCTTGAAGATGTTCTTAATACTAAGATTATGGACAGAACAATGGTTATTCTTGATATATTTGCCGCAAGAGCTTCATCAAGTGAAGGTAAGATACAGGTTGAGATGGCACAGTTAAAATACAGGTCAACAAGACTTGCAGGACTTGGAACAACACTCTCAAGACTTGGTGGTGGAATAGGAACAAGAGGACCGGGTGAGAAGAAGATAGAAACAGACAGGCGAATAATAAGGGACAGGATTGCTCATTTGTCAGGTGAGTTAAAAGAGATTAAGAGCCACAGAGATGTGCAAAGACAGAACAGACAGGACAGTTCTACACCAGTAGCGGCTATAGTAGGTTATACTAATGCGGGTAAGTCAACACTTCTTAACAGGCTGACCGATGCAGGTGTATTATCTGAGGACAAGCTGTTTGCAACACTTGATCCTACAACGAGGGCACTTACACTTCCTAACAAGGAAAAAGTGCTTATGACAGATACTGTTGGATTTATCAGAAAGCTTCCACATAATCTTATAGAGGCATTTAAGAGTACACTTGAGGAAGCGAAATATGCAGATATGATAATTCACGTTGTGGACTGCTCTAATGATGATTACGAAAGACATATGGCAACAGTATATGAGACATTGAAGCAGTTAGATGTAGGTGATAAGCCGATAATTACACTTTTTAATAAATGTGATAAATACGGCGAACTTCCTATACTCAAGGACAGCAAAGCTGATTATGTTGAGAATATTTCAGCCAGGACGGGTGTGGGAATAGATGAATTTCTGGAAGATGTGCAGGATATTATATTAAAGAGCAGAATTAGAATAGAAAGAGTATTTCCTTACAGCGATGCAGGCAAAATCCAACTTATAAGAGAATACGGACAGCTTGAAAGTGAGGAATACACACAGGAGGGCATAAGTGTCAAAGGATATGTGCCAGCCTGGGTAGGAGGCAAACTATGAATTTAATTGCACTTGTTGATAAAAAATGGGGAATAGCTAATAAAGGAAGAGAACTTGTTGATATTCCAGAGGATAAGAAGCTGTTCCGTGAAGAAACTTATGGAAAAGTTGTTATTATGGGAAGAAAGACATTAGAAGCACTTCCTAACCAGTCAGCACTTGTTGGAAGAAAGAATATTGTTCTTACAAGAAATAAAGATTATGAAGCTAAAGACGTATGTTTATGCCATAGTGTTGAAGATGTGCTTGAGAAGGTAAAAAATGTGGATAGTAAGGATGTATATGTCATCGGTGGTGGACAGATATACAAAGAATTCCTTCCATATTGTGATACAGCACATATTACAAAGGTTGATTACTCTTACGAAGCAGATACTTATATAAGTGATTTTGATAAGCTTAAAGACTGGAGAATTACAGGACAGAGTGATGAACATACATACTTTGATATATGTTATGAATTTGTAAGGTATGAAAGAAAGGGTAAGGCTGATGAAATGCCAGAATAAAAAGAAAAATGTAAAGCGTGCTGTGGCTGGTATAATATTTCTTTCCGTAATAGCAATAATATTATCGGCATATGGTGTTACACAAATGTATGCTTCTCCAGAGAAAAAAGCTTTAAAAACGATGTTGAAATCTGGAGAACTTTTACAAAGCACAGTTGAAAAATATATAAACAACAAAGATGTAAGTGCCAATAACTATACTGGAAAAATCAATATATCGGAGTTGATATATGATAATACTGATTATATGCAGGGTAAGAATAGTGCAGAATATACCATTACAGCTAATATCGATAATAACGGAATAAATGTAGTTATACCTGAATTAACTAATGATACATTTTTAATATCTAAAGCTGATATATCAAGATATATTAATATAGATGCAGATCAGCTTAAGCCTGTTTTAAAAGCTGCATTAGCTGACTTTGTGAAGGGCTATGAAGTTATGGCAATGGATTGCGTGAATACAGTCAGCGAAACAGGAAAACACGCTTATAATATTAATATAGACGAAACAGCTTTAGTTAATGGCTTTAATACATTTGTGGATGAATTATATAAAGATTCACAGGTTCTTCCATATATTTCGTTGTTAAATGTATATGGCATAAAAAAGGACAGTATTAAATCTGAATTTGCCACGGAAGTAAAGGACTGCAATGTAGTGCTTGATATAGAGGCTGACAGGGATAATAACCTTGCAAAGGTGAGTGCTGTAGTATATTACAATCAAAACGCTGTCTGTAATATGGTTGTTGATTTTGATGGACTGGATAATATGACGCTATATATTATGGCTGAATATTCACAGGCTGAATATGTGAATTCGGTAATACAGATAGATATGCAAAGTGATAATGTAATAGGAGTGTCAGCCGATGCAGATATACATTTTATGAATCACAGTTTAAAGCTTAAGGCATCAGGAAATATTAATATCCAATAAGTCTTCGCAAAATAATTATTTTACATTTCTGTAACCAATCCTGAAAAAAGCGTACTCTATAAGTGAAAGCTTTCAAAAAGAAATAATTAAGGACGATTTAATAAAGTGTGCAGCGAAGAAAAAATAATTGATTTAATAGCAAACAGAGATGAATCTGGAATGCGTGAATTAATGGAGCGGTATCAAAGACCATTAATGAAGCTTGCAATGAATATGCTTGACAGTGAGGAAGATGCAAGAGAATGTGTTAATGATACGTTTTATGAAGTATGGAAATCAGTTCCAGATAACAGACCGCAATATTTGTTTGCATATTCAGCTACTATATGCAGACATATAATCTGCAAGAGAATAGACCATGACAATGCATTAAAAAGAAGCTCTAATGTTATAGAACTTACAGCCGAGATGGAACAGTGTATCGGCAAGCCTGATAAAGCACTTGAGGGTGATGAACATATGGTAGGAGAATTGATTAATACATTTCTTAAAACATTGGATACTGATAAGAGAAATATATTTATCAAAAGATACTGGTATTCACAACCTGTTAAAGTTATATCAAAAGAACTTGGAAAGAGCGAAAGTTCAGTTAAGGTTGCACTGCACAGATTAAGGAAAGATTTAAAGAAGTTTTTGGAAAGTGAGGGCGTTTTGGTATGAATGGTGAGAAATTATTTAAGTCAATGAACAATATTAATCAGGAGTGGATTGAGCAGGCAAAGCCAGCTAATAAGCCTGTCATAATGAGAACCAGATCAAAAATATATAGAAATATAGCAGCAGCGGCAGCCGCAGTGATTGCAATCTCGGGATTAACTTACACTGGTGTATACGCGTACCAGAAGTATCTTGTCCCAAAGAGTAATGTCAATTTTGAATCTCATATAAGCGGGGATAGTTCGGTTAATGTCTATAATACAGGTAATGTTACATCTACAGAAGAATCTAATGTTGACGTGGAATGGGGAAAATATGTTGCTAATGGTGGAAGATTTTATATTGAACTGACTATAAAGTCAAAAGACGGAAGTCCGATTATACCTAATGATGATACCTTAAGTCCAATAATTGGTACATTTGATTTTGCAGATACTGTAATAAAAATAAGTGATGAAACAGACCAGTTCAAATCAACAGGTACATTATACCATCTTAATTATAATGGTATGTCAGATGATGGTTCAGAAATATATGCAGAATTAATATATGTTAATGCTGATTCAAGAGATATTGTTAATCATAACATTTCGATTGATGTTAAGGATCTTAAGTGTACGTACAGAAATGGTGAAGATAATAAAACAAGAGAAACCAGAACCTTAGCAACAGGGGAGTGGTCTTTTGAAACAGTTCTTAAGAGTAGCAGCACAGGTGTGCTTAGTACAACTCCTAATATATCGGTTACATCATCTTATAATGCAGACCAGATTCTCAATATAGATACACTTAAATGTGATGGATTCGTACTTGATATATATGGAACAGGAAATGCAGACTTTAAGTGGTTTGGCATGAGTGGTAAATATGCACCTGTAGTACATCTTAAAGATGGCACAGTTGTTAGTATTGACGACAAAACTTCTGATTTAAGTGCCAAAGCAGGTACTATGCATATATCATTTGCATTAAAACAGGTTATCAGTGTTGATAATATTGCATCTATTGAGTGGCATGGTGTAACAATATATTCAGCAGAATAATAAACTATAATTAATAACTACAGCTCCTAAAATGTAAAATAACCTAAAATAAACCCTTCAAAAGTAAGACACTGTTTCTGACTTTTGGAGGGTTTTAAATGTTTGTTAATTAAATAGCAATCTGTTATGAATATACAATGTATGTGCTGTAGCGGAATCTTCTTAAACGCTGTTCCATTTTAATAGCATTTAAGAGAATACGGTAAGCACCGACCTGAACCTTATAATAGCCGTCCTCATATATTATAAATGCAGGAAATCCGTCCATTAAAAGTGAATTTAACATTCTGTCGGCATTATCCTTGTTGCGGTATGCGCCAACCTGTACACGGTAAAGTGCTTCATTTTCTGTGTCATAATCATTATTGTCACAAGGACATTGTGGCATAATATTTGAACTACTGACAGGGACAGAAAACACCTCGTTATCAGGTGGGATGGAATTAACCATAGCTGTGCTGTCAATTGGGGCAGAAGTAGTTCTGCCAGAGTTATTCATTTGGCTGTTGCTGCTATTATTGTTGTTACTATTGTTGTTGCTATTATTATTGTTGTTGCTATTATTATTGTTGTCAGTGCGATTGCTTTTATTGGAAGTGGTATTTCCGGGCCTGCCTGATGGTATGCTTTCTAATATTCCGTCTGCGATTGCCTGTGCAATACTGTCGAATTCTTCATCAAATAGATAATTGTCTTTATCGTTGTTAATAAATCCAGCTTCAACAAGAACGGCTGGCATTTTGGTACGCTTAAGGACAACAAGGTTTTTGCGTTCGTCTACACCAAGATTTTTAAAGCCTGCATCTTCAAGCTGGTTATTAATATTTCTTGCCACCTCAGCCTTTAAACCAGTATCGCTGTATACAAGGGTTTCAACGCCAGAATATTGGTTAGGATTTTCTGAGGAATTGCGGTGTATTGATACGAAAAGGTTGGCACCGGAATTATTCGCATCGGTTGCTTTCTTAAATGGGGTTTCGTATTCGTCAGTAGTTCTTGTGTAATATACATCTATGCCATTTTTTTTAAGTATGTCACCGACAGCTAAAGTAAGGTCGAGAGTGTCATCTTTTTCCCGTCTGTCCTTATATACAGCACCGGGGTCGCTTCCACCGTGTCCGGCATCAAGGGCGATTCTATAATCAGCCATAAATCCTCCTAAAGGAAATATCAGTTTATTTTATTCATAAAATTTCATAAAGATACATATAATAATCAAAAATATAATGAATAATATAAGAGGAATTAGATTATGGTGTATGTACATACAATGGAAACTCCTGCCGATGCAATAGATAAAGGAAAAATGCGCATTAATGTATATGATAAACAGCAGGGTATACCATTGGCAGATGCAAGGATTTCACTTGCATATACAGGAAATCCTGAAAGAATTATCAATGAGATAACTACTGACTCAGAAGGAGCAGTTAATCTTGATGACCTTCCTACACCGCCGGTGGAGTATAGTATGGAACCGGGTGAGAACCAGCCATTTTCGGAATACACTATTGATGTTAATGCAGATGGCTACGAGGAGATTAATATATCCGGTATTGATGTATTCTCAGGGGAAACAAGTATTCAGAATGTGTATCTGAATGAAGATAACAGGGAGATTCCAGAGAATAATATTGTAATTCCGGTTAATACGCTGTATGGCAGCTATCCTGCCAAGATACCAGAGACTGAGATTAAGCCGGTACGCCAGTCGGGGGAGATTGTGTTAAGCCGCGTTGTAATACCAGAAACAATAGTAGTGCACGATGGTGTTCCTACAGACTCCACAGCACTTGATTATTATGTGAGATACAAGGATTATATTAAAAATGTAGCGAGCAGTGAAATATATTCGACATGGCCAAGACAGACGTTGGAAGCTAATATTTTAGCGATTATGTCCTTTACATTAAACAGAGTGTATACAGAGTGGTACAGAAACCAGAATTACAACTTTACGATAACCTCATCAACTGCATTTGACCACAAATGGGTCAACGGACGTAATATATTTGAAAGTATTTCACAGGTTGTGGATGAAATATTTGATAATTATCTGTCAAGACCGAATGTAAAACAGCCGATATTAACACAGTATTGTGATGGAAAGAAATCGAGCTGTCCTGACTGGATGACACAATGGGGAAGTAAATATCTGGGTGATCAGGGATATTCCTCAATAGATATATTAAGATATTATTATGGAGATAATATGTACATTAATACGGCTGAACAGATACAGGGTATTCCGTCATCGTGGCCTGGTGCAGATCTTGATATAGGCTCATCGGGGCAGAAGGTAAGGCAGCTGCAGGAACAGCTTAATCTTATAGGGGATTATTACACAGCAATACCGGCACTGACGGTTGACGGGATATATGGAGAGCGTACAGCGGAGGCAGTAAGGCAGTTTCAGAGAATTAATAATATGCCGCAGACTGGTGTTGTGGATTTCCCAACGTGGTACAGAATATCGGACAGATATGTAAGGCTGTCAGGAATTGCAGAGCTTAATTGAAAATTTCTGCAATTATTTTCATAATTATATAAAATATTAGTTGACAGCTATAATTATTAGTGATACACTCTAATAGTTGTTAAACAAAGCAGAGTATCCACTCTCACCTTAGCGCAATCGGGCGACTTGGGTTTATATTTTTAAGAATGTGCATGATAAACAGCAATTAAGATGCATTATGATTAAAAAGTGGATAGTCTGACTATCCACTTTTTTTGATTTTGGAGGTGCACTACTATTAGCGAATTAATGATTAACGAGCAGATCCGTGATAAGGAAGTTCGTGTTATTGGAGAAGAAGGACAGCAGCTTGGAGTTATGTCTCCTAAGGATGCTATGAAACTGGCAAGAGAGGCAGAGGTTGATTTAGTAAAGGTTGCCCCATCTGCAAAGCCACCTGTATGTAAGCTTGTGGATTATGGCAAGTATAAGTATGAACTTGTCAGAAAAGAGAAGGAAGCTAAGAAGAAGCAGAGAACAATAGAAGTCAAAGAAGTTCGTTTGTCACCTAACATAGATGTTAATGATTTGAATACTAAGTGTAATTCGGCAAGAAAGTTCATCGAGAAAGGCAATAAAGTAAAGGTATCTTTAAGATTTAGAGGCCGTGAGATGGCACATATCGATTCCAGCAAGCATATATTAGAAGATTTTGCTGAGAAGTTAAGTGATATTGCAGTAGTAGACAAAGCTCCAAAGTTAGAAGGCAGGAGCATGACTATGTTTTTAACTGAAAAACGTTAAAATATTATTTATTCCATATGAGAATTAAATTAGGAGGATTATTATGCCAAAGGTAAAGACAAAAAGAGCAGCTGCAAAGCGTTT
>OGHJ01000018.1_pt1 | contig 250559 bp, 209 predicted proteins | sample 1571351 | NCBI WGS metagenome assembly OGHJ01 (sample SAMEA2582037, study PRJEB24529) | metagenome | biome: Human gut stool | place: China | collected 2011 | reverse complement strand
CTGAAATGTTTCAGTCTTACAAAAACTCCCGCCTCTGCTATATCTCCCCCAAACCCTTTAAGGAGGAAACATGGCAGGGAACAATTTCAACGCCAGAAACATGGGGCACGACGTTTCAGACCAGCCGCGTTTGAGCAACGGGCAATTCACCTTTAAAGGCGCAGCAACCGTGGCCACAACACCTTCCAACAGGCAACAGGCAGCGCTTGAGGCCCCCATGCCTGTTTCACAAACTGCTTCGCTGGAGGAGCGCATGTATCCAGCTAGCGTTGCTGACGTTGTGAAAAGACATGCCAACGGCGATCACACAGGTTTGCAACCATATTCAAGTGATCCCAATGCCGCAATCCCGTATTATCAAATGGGGGTTAGACCTCTTGGATCACGTTTTTTTTCAGGATGGTATGGCGAGAGAATACCAGGGGCTGACCTACACTTTGACCACATGCACTTCCTTGGCAACGACAGTAGCAACTTTGGGTTGACTTCTATTGGCGTATTCTCTGAACCCGCGCAGAGCTTGAATAAATATCAAGTAGAGCCCCCCAAGTATCGCAAAAAGTACATTGACAGAGCCAAGATAGAAGTTGACCGTAAATGGGAAGGGCTTCAATTAAAAGCAATTGATGTGCAAAACTATGGCCATCGGATGTACAACTTGGCAACGCACAACTGTCAGCACTACTTTGCATAAGCCCTTCAAAAAGCTCAAGAATACGCAACCAAGGAGAAACCTCTTGTGCTGCCCTGAAGCGCCGGAAAGATTGCCCACACTTGCAGACATGTAATGCATAGTAATTCCATACCCATATAAAATAGCACACAGAACATAAAGCAAAACGCCCCCGACTATCGCGGATAGTCGGGGGCGTTTTGCCTGACCAAGCCATCTGTAAACAAATATTCCATTGCCATATAAATGAGAGTTCCATAAATTGCAGGGCAAGTTGGCGGCCAACGGCACCACCCTTCAGCTTTTCCGCTGAGCAACAGGAGTAAAGCACTCTTTTTGCGCACCGTATGGCTTTGCGGCTTACACAAAAAACAGCATTGGAGAATTGCATGCCCGCTCCAGCAGACATACAAGCACAAAGGTCAACCTTCTTTCGGGCACATTGGTCTGTAATCGTTGCACTGATCATTGCATTTTTGGGCTGGTGGCTACTCATGCGGGAAACCACGTCTGCGGTGGTTATGGCCGCAGGCATGGCTGGAATGCTTGTTTGCATGCCGTTGTTTAAGCAGGAAAAGAATCCGTGGCTCTATGTTGGGGCGCTCGTTTTATGCTCCACAGGCACGCTTGTGGATGCAAAGCACCTCACTGACGCCATGGGGCTTGAATGGCTGCCACGGCGAACCGCTGCAATGATATCCCTTTCAGTGCAGGGATTTGTAGCCTCATTTGTATATTTGTTGCTGCATTTGTATATTTTTAGACTGAAAGGGCGGGCGGGGCTGCTTGCAAAAGTTCCCCCATGCATGTTGTTTATGATTGCGGCCTTGTACCCCGCAGCTGCACTATTCTGGCTGTTTCTTGCTGCCATCGGCCTTGCGCCGCTCTGCTAGATAAGGACGCAGCTCAAAATTTGCCCCTAAACGCTAGTGCTGCACTCTAGCGGCACAATCGACCTTGAAGCCTACAGGAGCACCACGCGCCCTCAAGCCCACGGTGCTGGTCATACAAAAGAAAGGCCGTCCTACGCGCCCTGCTGCCTCAAATCTGCTCAGACCGATCAGGTGAGCATCAACCGGGGGCTTGTGCCTTTTGAGCTTGATAACATCAGAAATAGCATGTTTTACCACATTTTTCTTGACGGGTAGGGGGAGAGGGACTTGGGGTAACTGAAGGAAATGAGAAGCAGGACGCCAGATGGACGCTTGAATGGCATTCAAGAGGTCAAGAGATCAATTCTCTTCAGCTCCACCAGATAGGAAACATGCCCCCCCGATCAGAAAGCCCCCGGTCATCGCATCTGACCGGGAGCTTCGTTAACACCTTCAGATTATGTATAATTAAATATTTTTATTGCCATACATAAACCCGTAACGTACGCATATCCAAGGGGGTTAGCCTGTTGTTGTCGGCAGCGTTTTCCGCCGGTTAGGGCAACATAAGCGGTTTTTCTCTGGTTTCGTATTTTTGAGCCTGTTGGAGAACTTCCGCAAAGTAGTGCTGGCAGTTGTGAACCACGGCGTCGTAAACCGGGGGGATGAAATTTTGGTTGAGCGCGGTGTCCCACTTATTTTTTTCTCTTTCTTGAGCGACATCGATCCTTGCCCTGTCTATGTATTCCTTGCGGTATTTGGGGGCTTCCACCTGATATTTTTTTAAGTCTTCAGCGGATTCAGAAAATTCGCCAGAACCGGTCAGGCCAAAATTGCGGCCCTCACTGCCCACAAAGTGCATGTGGTCATAGTGTAAGTTGAAGAGCGGAACTTTCGTCCCGTACATTTTTTTGCCTCTATCGCCAGGAAGTCTGAGTTCCCTCACCCCCATGCGATAGTAGGGAACAGCCGCATCCGGGTCTGGAGAATATTGCTGCAAGGTAGAGTGGTCGCCCTGAGCGTGCTTTTTTACTACGTCAGCAACGCTGGCCGGATACATGCGCTCCTCCAGCGGGGCATTTTGCGAAAAGGGCATGGGAGTCTCAAGCGCTGTTTGTTGCCTGTGGGAGGGTATGGTTGCTGCTGTTGCAGAACCTTTAAAGGTGAATTGCCCGTTGCTCAAACGCGGTTGATCTGAAACGTCGTGCCCCATGTTTCTGGTGCTGAAATTGTTCGCTGCCATGTTTCCTCCTTAAAAGGTTTGGAGGAGATATAGCAGATGAGGGCGTTTATGTAATACTGAAACGTTTCAGTCGTTTTTTTGTTCTTTTCAGTTTGGAATTAGGGGAAGTTGGTGAAGAAAAAAATAAAATTTTTCAGTTGGCTATGATTTCGTGCAGAGGCTGTGGCAAGGGCATAAATGATGAAATTTTTTGCAGATTTTGAAAAAAAATATTTTTATTTTTTTCTGCCCCAATTTGTACATGCTTGAGCAAAACACATAAACCTTTTTTAGGAATTATATGGCATTCCCAACAAAAGCGGAAATAGAAGCAAAATCTGTAGGGCTACTGCGAGAACACTGGCCTAGCATTATTATCTTGATTCTTACTTGGTATGGTTGGCTGGTAGATGACGACTATATGGGGCATGTGGTGCAGGCTGTTGGAGCGGCTGGCGTTATTGTGCTGCTGTCACTTTTTAAATTGCAAAAAAATATATGGATTTATATCTCAGGCATGTCTTTATGCTTCATAGGTGCTGCCGAAATAATAGACACTCACCATATCGCTAACATAATGGGCCTTGGATGGTTGTCCTCATGGTCTACCTTCATAATAACAATTGCAGTTCAGGGTTCTATTGCTTCGTTTATCTGCGTACTGCTCCTGTATATATTCTTCTTTAGGTCGCAGATTAGCGCCGCAATGCTGGTCAAGATCCCCATCTGTATGTTATTTCTGCTCGCGGCCCTGGGGCCAACATTTATGTCTTTCTGGATGCTTATGGCCCTTAGCGGTCTATTCGGGCCAGTATAGTCGCGCATTCTGCTCAAATTGCTTGTGGTTGTGCGCCGTGAATGAGTAGACGTAACGCAGAGGGTTTACATGACATTCCCAACAAGTGCGGAAATAAAAGTAAAATTGGGGGGGGCTTGGTGCGGGCGCACTGACCATCATCACTTTGATTTTTACAATTGTGGCGGGCTGGAAAGGCGGACTATATGGGCCTAGCTGTTAAGGCACAGGACGCTTGCCCCGTCTTTGGTGTAGAACCCAAACGCAAAAACCCCCGACCATTTTTCAATGATCGGGGGTTTTAATTACCTATCTGGTGGAGCTGAAGAGAATTGAACTCTTGACCTCTTGAATGCCATTCAAGCGCTCTCCCAACTGAGCTACAGCCCCACGGCGAAAAGCAGAATGACCAAAACTGGCCTAACTGTCAATACAATTTTGCATTTTTTTTACAGCGGCGGTTTTGGCGGCAATTCTGCCACGGTTTTCGGCGCTATTTAGGCTCCGCAGCCAGTTGCGCAAGCACCTTGCCGATGCTTTCCAGCGCGCCCTTGAGTACTTCGTCTCCCACAGCGTACGAGAAGCGGATGCACTTGTCGTCGCCAAAGGCCGCGCCCGGCACCACGGCCACGTGGGCCTTGTCGAGCAGCAGGGTGCAAAGGTCGGTGGAGTTGTTCACGCTGCCGCCATAGCACTTGGAAACGTCCAAAAAGAGGTAGAACGCGCCATCGGGCTTGGGGCAGATGGCAAAGGGCCAGCCCTCAATGATCTTCATGGCAAAATCGCGCCGCCGCACAAAGGCCTCGCGCATTTTGTCCACGCACTCCATGCTGCCGGTCAGGGCCGCAAGGCCCGCCTTCTGCGCGATGGAGCAGATATTCGAGGTGCTGTGACCCTGCATGGCCGATATCTTTTTGATCAGGGTCGGGTGCGCAGCCAAAAAGCCCACGCGCCAGCCTGTCATGGCATAGCTCTTCGAGAGGCCGTTGAGCACGGCCACCTGCTCGGGATACTTGGCAAACCAGCTGATGGCGCTGGTCATTTTGGCAGGGGCGAACACAAGCTGGTCGTAAATTTCATCAGAAAGCACAAACAGCCCGCGCTCAATGGCCCAATCCATAATGGCCGTAAACTCGGCCTCGGTGTAGACCGCGCCAGTGGGGTTGCTGGGCGAGTTCAGAATGAGCAGCTTGGTTTTATCCGTGGTGTGCGCCTCGAGCATGGCGGGCGTCACCTTGAAGCCCTGCTCCGGCCCGGCGAGCACAGGCACGGGGGTTGCGCCGGTCAGCATGACCATATCGGGGTAGCTGAGCCAGTACGGGGCAGGCACAAGCACCTCGTCGCCGGGGTTGAGCATGGCCTGCATGAAATTATAGAGGCAGTGCTTGCCGCCCGCGCCGATAACAATGGATTCCATCGGCACCGGGACGCCGTAGTTTCTTTCAAAATACGCACCCGCGGCCTTGCGGAGTTCGGGAATGCCCGGCACGGCTGTGTAGCGGCAAAAATTGTCGTCAATAGCCGCTTTGGCAGCCTCGCAAACGTGTTTGGGCGTGGGAAAGTCCGGCTCGCCCACGGCAAGGCTGATTACGGAAATGCCCTGAGCCTTAAGCTCGAGGGCGCGGCTGTTGACACTGAGTGTCAGAGAAGGTTTGATACTGCTCAGACGGTCTGAAATCTGCATAAGGAGGCTCCTTGGCGTATGCAACGCACCCGCAATCGGCAGGCGTACTCACAACTGGCTGTTTCTAGCAGCTTCATATCGGGGTGTAAATGAGCTCTGAACCCAAAAATGCAGCACATACAGCCGCTGCCGATACCTCCCAGCCCTCCTGCGGAGGATTGCCGGACTCTGCCAGCACTGCCCCGCTGCTGCCCTTGCCGCCCCACTGCATTGTGGCCGCCTTTGTGGCACGCCGCAAACGTTTCAGCGTGCTGTTGCAGCACCAGGGCGCAGACCTGTGGGTGCACAGCAACAATTCCGGCAGCATGCTGGGTCTGTGCCTGCCGGGTGCGCCGGTGCTGGCATCCCCGGCAAGCAATCCTGAGCGCAAGCTCAAATACACGCAGGAATGCGTGTGGCTGGCACGCAGGGCCGTACCTGAACTGGTTGAGAACGCCCACGAATCTGGAGCACATGAATCAGGCACACACTCCCCTGCCAGCGGCTTCTGGGTGGGCGTAAACACAAGCACCCCCAATCGCATGCTTGAGGCGGCCTTTCATGCGCGCCGCCTGCCCTTTGCCCAAGGCTACACCACCATTGTGCGCGAGGCCAAACGCGGGCAAAGCAGACTGGACGGCCTGCTCACGGCCCCCGATCTGCCGCCCCTGTGGGTGGAGTGCAAAAACGTCACGATGGTGGAAGACAACGCCGCTTGCTTCCCCGATGCCGCCAGTGAACGCGGGCAAAAGCATCTGCGCGAACTTATGGACATTGTGGCCTGCGGCGAACGCGCAGCCATGTTCTATCTGGTGCAACGTCCGGATGGAGAATGCTTTGCTCCGGCAGATTTCATTGATCCAGCCTATGCCGCCCTGTTTTACGAAGCGCTCTCCGCAGGGGTGGAGATGTATCCCTTCCGCGCCTTGGTCAGCCCTGCGGGCATAGACCTTGGCCCCATGCTGCCCGTGCGCCCGCAGCGTCTGTAATGTTCGCAGTGCCCGTAGTTTCCGAAGCTTGGGCAGATTCCATGCCCTTGGCGCAAGGTTTTGGTGGTTAGGAACAGTTTATTCAAACAATTATTTCAATAATAACAGAATAATAAATTAATTGCGCACAATTTGAGCGCCCGCATTTAGGGCATGAATTTTTGGCAGCGACAGAATGGAGGGGAGCCTTCATCCTGCCGCTGCCCTTTTTTGAGCGCCGCAAGGCAATGGGCGTGCCCCGCAAGCAGGAGATGGAGTTCCTGCCTAACGTTGCAGGGCTGCCCATACTTGAAATGTTCAAAACAAACATAAAAATTACAGTTAGTTATTCTAGTTTTGAACAATATCTACGCCCATTTTTTGCTCTTGCGCACAATGCCGACATTCTGACCGATAGCGGAACCGGGGTTCACCCGTGCGCCCGCAGGGGCAGATTATGCACAAATCAGCATTCATATTAATAGTGTATTTTAAACATGTTACGCAATTTGCGAACATTATCGCCAGAGTCTAACGCACACAAGGCAACACAAGAAACGCAGTCATATGCGAAGAAGCGCGAGAGGGAAGATACAGCCCCAGGCGGGGTTGCTCTCTGGGCGGAAGACGCGCGCAAAAAAGCCGCCCCGAAGGACGGCCTAGAAAAAAGTACACGTGTCGTCTGAAAAAGCCTGCGGCTACAGGTAGCCCTCCAGACGCAACAGAGCTTCCTTGATCGGCAATCCGCCGCCGTAGCCAACCATTTTGCCGTCCGCGCCGATAACACGGTGGCAGGGAATGAATATGGCAATGGGGTTGCGATTGTTGGCAAGGCCTACCGCCCGGTATCCCTTGGGGCAATTGGCGGCTTCGGCTACCTGCCTGTAGCTGCGGGTCTGCCCGTAAGGTATCGTTTGCAGGGCATCCCACACGCCGCGCTGAAAGTCCGTGCCCTCCGGGGCAAGGGGCAAATCAAAATCGCGGCGCTTCCCGGTCAGATATTCATCAAGCTGCTTGAAGGCTTCCTTCAGCAGTGGCGTTTCCTGTTCCTTGGTATTTTTCAATGCTTCAAAGGGGGCCGTGGGGCCAAGATCGAGCCGAATTACGCTCCCTCCGCGCTCCACAATACGCACGGTGCCGATGAGCGGCACTTCACGCGTCAGCGCATGCGCTGCATGGGGAGGTTCAGTTTTTTGTTTGCTGTTCATGCCTTCTTTTCCTTCTTCACGGTTACGGGTTTGAGGGAATAGGCAAAAATCGCGCCCACAATGGAAAGCGCCGCCAGCGACTGAAAGGTGGCTGGCATGCCATAGTTGTCTGCAATCCAGCCGAGCAGCGGGGCCACCACGCCGCCAAGGCTGGTTGCCAGGCCAAGGGTAATGCCCGAGGCAAAGCCGATGTTCTTGGCAAGATACTGCTGGCCCAGCACAACCTGCGCGCTGAAGGGCGCGTACAGCACAAATCCCAGCAGCGGCAGCAAGGCCCATGCCGCGTACAGGTTGTTGCTCAGGCTGAATGCCGCCACCACAGGCGGCAACAGGGCGAATACCGCACGGATGACGGCGCGGTAGCCAAATCTGTCAGAAAGCATCCCGCCGAAAAAGTTGCTGATAACACCGCATACGCTGAAAAAAGTCAGGGCCACTGCGCCCGTTGCCGTGGACTGCCCGAAAGCGCTGACCCAGTAGAGCGGAATAAAGGTGTTAAAGCCCACAAATGTGATGGAACGGGTAACGATGGAGACCGTCAGCTTAGAAAATTCGCGCCAGTTGTTCTCGCCGGGGGTTTCCCCCTCCGCCCCGAGTGCTGGCCCGGTTTTGCCGCCTGCCGCTGCGCCCACTTTTTTGGTAGCGCCCATGCGGGCGATGGACCACACCAGAATGCTTGCCGTTATCACGGCCAGTATGGCGAAAACCGTTGTTCCCGTCAGGCCAAAGGCCCCAAGGCAGGCGGTTGCCAGCAGCGGCCCCAGCACAAAGCCTCCATTGCCGCCAATGGAAAACAGGCTCATGCCCGTGCCCTTGTTCTGCCCCGACACCGCATTGGCAAAACGCGCCCCTTCCGGGTGGAACAGGGCCGCGCCAATGCCGCTCAGGCCGATAGCCGCAAAAATCCCCCAGTAGCCGGGCATCCAGCCAATGGCCGCGAGGCCGCAACCTGCCAGCAGTACGCCCACGGGGATGAACCAGGGTTTGGAAAACCTGTCTGAAAGCAGGCCAAACAGCGGCTGGATCATGGACGACAGGCAGGAGTATGCAAACATCAGCCCGCCCGTGGCCTGATAGCTCAAATCAAAAGCCGACCGCAAAAACGGCAGTATGGCGGGCAAGGCTCCGCCGTTAATATCGCACGACAAATGCCCTAACGACACGAGGAGTATTTTCTTTTTGTCCATTGCGGCACGCTACACCAATGTTGTTCCAAATCCAAGTAACGCGCACCAGTTCACAAGCGCGGGGACTGTACTGCGTTCCCGGCGGTTGACGCGCTGCACTGGCTCGCTTAAGCAGAGGGAGGCCATGAAAACGACACTTTTCCCCACACACGCGGGGCATGCCGCACCTCGCCCGGCTGTAACAACAGTCAGGGCCGCATCTACCAAGGATTACTCGACCTGCGCCGATATCTGGCTGGCGGCCTCTCTGGCAGGGCATGACTTTGTGTCTGCCGCGTTCTGGCGCGGACAACGGGCGGTTATGGCGGAGCACTACCTACCTTCATCTCAGGTTTTATTGCTTACCGCCGATGGAGAGCCCGCCGCGTTTGCCGCAACCCTGCCGGATGACAACAGCACGTATCTGGCGGGATTGTTCGTGCTGCCCCGCTGGTGGGGCAAGGGCCTTGGGCGGCAACTGCTGGAACTGGTGCAGGAACAGGTGCTGGCTGAACTTCCCGATCAAAAGCACGCCTGCCTCCGCTGTACCGTGTATGAAAAAAACCGCCGCGCCCTGGCGTTCTATACCCATATGGGATTTGCCCCCGCCGGACGCAGTATCTGCCCGCATACCAACGAACCGCAGACGGATATGCTCTGGACTGCGGTGCACACTGTTCACGACAAAGCGGCTGCAATCTGCCGTTCCTAGGCAAACCGCGCCGCAGGAGCCACCATGAGCAACCATTCTTCGTCATCAGCCAGTTCCAGCGCAACCTCCCTGCCCAAGGTGGCCCTTATTGCCACGGGCGGCACCATTGCGGGCGTTGCCCCCACGCCGCTTGAGCAGATCAGCTATCAGGCGGGGGTGCTCACCGTTGACAGCATGCTCGAAACCCTGCCCGGCATTGAGGGCGTGGCCCGCATCACCAGCGTGCAGTGCGGTAACCTGCCCAGCGAAAACATCACCCCCGAACACTGGGCCATGCTGGGCGAGCAGTGCGCCAAGGCTCTGGACGACCCAGAAATCTGCGGCGTAGTGCTGACCCACGGCACAGACACGCTGGAAGAATCGGCCTTCTATCTGCACCTCACCCTTGCCAGCCCCAAGCCCGTTGTGCTGACCGGCTCCATGCGCCCCTCCACCTCGCTGAGCGCGGACGGCCCCATCAACATACGCGATGCCGTGGCCGTGGCGGCCTGCCCCCAGGCGCAGGCGCGCGGCGCGCTGCTGGTCATGAACAGCCGGGTGCTCTCGGCCCGCACGGCTGTAAAAGTCGCCACGCTTGATGTGGAAGCCTTCCGCGCGCTGGAATCGGGCTGCCTTGGCCGTGTTATCAACGGCGAACCCCAGTTTTACTACGGCGGGGAGGAAGATCCCGCTCTGGCCGGAACCTTTGCCGAACTTGCAGGCCGTAAAAAGCTGCCGCGCGTGGATGTGATCTACGGTTGCGCGGGCATGCCTGTTGATCTTGTGCGCTATTCCATGGAGCACAGCGCGGGCATAGTGCTGGCTGGCATGGGCAACGGCTCCATGCCCGATGCCGTGCGCCATGAGCTGCGGCAGGCCATTGCCGGGGGCATCCCCGTTATCCGGTGCAGCCGTACCGGTTCCGGCCCTGTAACGCCCCTTGATGAATACGAGGGCTTTGTGCCCGGCGGCATGCTTTCGCCCGCTAAGGCCCGCGTGCTGCTCATGCTGGCGCTGGAACAGCAAAAGGACGCCGATCCGGCACAGCGCATGCTTTCGGTGCGCGAAGTGTTTGCCCTTGGGGCCAAACTGTAGGCAGCAGTGCCCTTTGGGCTTGCCTGCGGCGCAAAAAAACCGCAGTGTGTGGTTTATTTTCTTTTCAAGCCCATGACCCCAATGGAATCAGGAGAGCTTCATGTCGTACCGCTTTATTCCCCAGCTCACCGATGAGGATATCCGCCAGAAACAGCTTGAAGGTCTGCGCTACACCGTGCGTCAGGCCTGGAATTCGCCCCAGTACAGGGCAAAGCTGGAAGCCTGCGGCCTGAAGCCGGACGACATTACAAGCCTGGACGACCTGCGCCGTCTGCCCACCTGCGACGTGGAAGACCTGCGCGAGGGCTATCCCCTGCCGCTCCTGTGCGTGCCGCCGCGTGACGTGGCGCGCATCCATGCCTCCAGCGGCACCACTGGCAAACGCAAAATTCTGGCCTACACCCAGCGCGATATTGATACGTTCAGCCTCCAGATTGCCCGCTGCTTTGAACTGGCGGGCTTCACCCCCGAAGACCGCATGCAGCTTGCCGTGGGCTACGGACTGTGGACGGCGGGCGCGGGCTTTCAGGCGGGCAGCGAACGCCTTGGCATGCTCACCGTGCCGGTGGGGCCGGGCAATCTTGAAATGCACTTGCAGCTTTTGCAGGATCTGGGGGCCACGGGCTTTACGGCCACGGCATCCATGGCCCTGCTGCTGGCGGAAGAAGTGGAACGCGCCGATCTGCGCGGCAAGATCAAGCTCAAGCGCATGGTCTGCGGTTCAGAAACCCGCAGTGAAAAGATGCGCCTCGCCATTGAAAGCAAGCTCGGCCTTGAGGGCTGTTACGACATCGGCGGTATGACCGAAATGTACGGCCCCGGCACGGCCATCGACTGCGACGCCCACGAAGGCCTGCACTACTGGGCCGACCTCTTCATCATTGAAGTGCTCGACCCCGCCACCATGCAGCCAGTTGCCGAGGGCGAAGTGGGCGAAATGGTCGTGACCAGCCTGTGCAAGGAGGCCGTGCCCCTGCTGCGCTACCGCACTCACGATCTTTCGCGCCTGCTGCCGGGTCAATGCTCGTGCGGCCTTGCCATGCCGCGCCATGACCGCATCCTCGGGCGCTCGGACGACATGATCATTTACCGTGGCGTGAACATCTACCCCGGTCAGCTCATGGAAGTCATCGGCCAGTTTGCGGAACTTGGCGGTGAGTACCAGGTGGAACTCACCCGTGACGATCGCTCCCTCGACCATCTGGCCCTCATTGTGGAACGCGGACAGGGCCAGACCGAAGGCAACGATGCCGCCCTGGCCCATGAGCTTGAAACCCGCCTGCACAAGGCCATCATGGCCCGCGTTTCCGTGAACGTGGCGGACTACGCCAGCCTGCCGCGTACCTTCAGCAAATCCAAACGCGTGGTGGACAAGCGCTAGGCCGTGGCAAAACATATTGATTACACTGGCGCGGGGTTTTTGCCCTGCGCCTTTATCATGGGCTTTACCGCCGCATGCCTGCTGGCCTTTTGCCTCTTGGCTCCCGCTGCGTCCGCGAGAGAGATAGCAGAAGTGGACAGCCCCGCATGGTGCGCCAGACACGCCAACACATCAAAATATCAGGGAAAGGATCAGGGTCAGGCGCAAGCCGAATGTCTGCGGCTTGAAGCTGCCTGCCGCGCTGCCCTGCCCGACCTTGCCCCAGCTGCCAGTTGCCCCGACAGGCAGCTTGACCGCTGCGTGGCGCAACAGCGCGATGGCGGATCATGGTGCGCCATCCTGTGCTGCTTTGACCCTGATGAGGCATCCTGCCGGGGGGCTGCGGCCAGCATGCCCGCCTTTCTCTCAACGCCCGAACGCTAGGTCAAAATATCAGGCTAAAGTCGCCGCCTCAGTGTGTTAGCCCCCAGTGCCAGCTCAGAACGTTGGGCCCGAAATCTAGTCCCTTGCCCGACGGCGGATTCCTGCATTGCCGCGCGGGCGCTCCGCTCCGGCAAATTATCGCAAGTTCCCTTGCCGCATAGACCTTTGCCCCTTTTTGGCATAGGATTTTATACGAGCGCGCCCCTGTTCTACGCGCCAGAACCGCCGACACTGGAGCGCGTATGCCCCTTGCCGCCTTACCCGCATCTGTTATCTCACTTGCAGGCTATCTTATGCTTGCAGGGGGATCGTTTGCGCTGGTGAGGCCCGGTCTGGGCCTGCTCATTGTGCCAGTGCCGCTTCTGGCAATTCCCCTGCATTTTCTTGCGCGCCGTATCGGCGATTTTGCTGGTGTGGCGCATTCCCGCTGGCAAATGCGCACCTTCGGTCTTTTTCTGCTGCTGTTTCTTGGTCTTGTGGGCATTTTTTTCATTCTTGGCGCAATTTGCACTGACGGCCCGGCTCTGGACAGGCTGGAACTCATCGGCAATGCCTACAATTCCGGCAATGTTGATCTGTATGCCTCGCTGGTGGGGCTGTGGGAAATCAAGGAATTGCAGGTTTTTACCCTGAGCGCCTCGGTGTGGGCGGGGCTGGCGCTGCTGTGGCCCCTAAAACGGGCATTTCAGGGCATGCTGGCGCTGGCTGCGGGCATTGCGCCCAAGGCCTTACCCCTCTGGGGCTGCTGGCTGGCCTTTGCGGCCGCTATTGCGGCGCAGGGCGGCATGCTGGCATGGCTGGTGACCCGCCAGGCTTGAGACACAAACATACTCAAGCGCACTGAACCCGACAAAAGGCCTGAAAACCTGCGAGACACGGCGCCTCCCACACTCCCCATTTTCCCGCACAAAAATGCAAGAAGCCGCACAAACCGGGCGCGCTGTCCCGGCTTATGCGGCTCCCACAACAAATATGCGGTGCAGGCAAACGCCCGCTACTGCTTCCTGGGTTCCTTGATCAGGTCATCGGCGGCTTCGCGCGCATGGCGCACCAGAATGGCGCGCGCACCGGCAATCTGGCCCAAACCCTTGAGGTTGGTCTCCACCTTGAAACCTGCGGCCTTGAGCTTCGAGGCCCAGGAATCGTCTTCATCCCCGGCCAGATCGTTGTGCGCATGGTCGCCAGCCACCAGCATGAGCGGCTCGATAACCACGTTCTTGACCTTGGCGGCCTTGAGTTCCGCCAGCAGGTCATCCACGCTGCGCGCTCCCTCAACGGTTGCCATAAACACGCGCTTATCCACATCGTGGAACACGGCGCGCGTACCTTCAAACGTCAGATCCGCGCGGCCATGACTCTGGCCGTGCCCCATGAGCACCAGGGCTGCGTCCTTACCACGCAGGGACTTGACGTCTTCCCTGATGGCCTGAATGAGTTCCTGCGCGTCTTTTTTCGATTCCAGCATGGGGCGGCCAAGAAACACTGAGTCAAAGCGGCCCGGATTTTTTTGCAGATCGATAAGCACGGCACGCTCAAGCGCGCTGAACTCCTCGCCCGCCATGACGTGCAGCGACTGTACGCGCACGACCTTGACGCCGTCCTTGGCAAGCTGGGCGAGGCCGTCGCTGATACCGCCCACGGGATGCCCCTCGGCGGCTATTTTTTTGCGGATAATCTGCGAGGTATAGGCCCACACCACAGGCTGACCGGGAAATGCGGCCTTGAACTCCGCATCCACGGCCTTCATTGAAGCCAGGGCTTCGGGCACACTGGTGCCAAAGGCCACCAGCAGCACTCCGGCCTTGGGGCTTTCCGCGCCGGATTCAGCGGCAGGGGCAACCACAGGTGCGCCCATGACGGCGCACAACAAAAAAATGGGCAAAAGAGTACGAGTGAAAAAATGCAGAATGGAATGCGGCGTAGTACGCAGCATGGCAACCTCCTCAATGGCGCGTTGACGGGTTAAGTTGGATGAAATGCCGGAGGATATTCGGACTTGAGGGCATGGGGGCCTCGCGCCCCTTGCCTAGACTTCGCCTTCGCCGCTCGCGCGACTGGCTGTAGCGCCCCGCCATGTGGCGGAACGATGAAGCTTCGTTCCCTCTTACCGCAGCGCGACTGTTTCCGATTTTAACGGAATTCCCCGCCGACTTTTTAAAAACAATTCATGCGGCAATAAAAGTCAAGTGGGCATACCCTGCAAGCCCCGTCAGACAGGCCATTGCAAGGTATGCCCCGCGCGGGCTGCCGCGCCTGGGCCATCCGGAGCGGCGCAGAATCCCGATTTTTCGGCGGCTAAAGCCGATTTGGCGCGTATTTTTTCTTGTTCTTCTGATGAAATCCTGATAATAAAGCACCTCCCTGTTATGGGGAAATTATGTTTGGAGGCTGGACATATGGCAGGTTTGGAAACCGGGCACGACAACGAAATCAATTTCGAAAGCGCCCTTGAAAACTACCTCAATCCCGATTTCGGCGATCTTGAGGAAGGCTCTATCACGAAGGGCGAAATCGTCCGCGTGGATGATGACAATGTGCTTGTTGACGTGAACTTCAAGTCCGAAGGGCAGATTCCCGCGGCAGAATTCCGCGACCCCGCCGGCAACATTTCCGTCAAAGTGGGCGATCGTGTTGACGTTTACGTTGTTCGCAAGAACGAAAACGACGGCACCATCACTCTTTCTTTCGAGAAAGCCAAGCGCATGCAGGTGTTCGACCAGCTCGAAGACGTGCAGGAAAACAACCGGGTCATCAAGGGCCACATTGTCCGCCGCATCAAGGGTGGCTACACCGTGGACATCGGCGGTGTGGAAGCGTTTTTGCCCGGTTCACATGTGGATCTGCGCCCCGTGCCGGATATGGATGCCCTGGTCAACCAGGAATTCGAATTCCGCGTGCTCAAGATCAACCGCCGCCGCAGCAACGTTATCGTTTCTCGCCGCGTGCTGCTTGAAGAGGAGCGCGATTCCAAACGCCAGGATCTGCTGCGCACCCTTGAAGAAAACCAGATCGTTACCGGTAAGGCCAAGAACATCACCGAATACGGCGTGTTTGTTGACCTCGGCGGCCTCGACGGCCTGCTGCACATCACCGACATGAGCTGGAAGCGCATTCGCCATCCCAAGGAAATGATCACCATCGGTCAGGAACTGACCCTGAAGGTGCTTTCCTTTGATCGCGACAACAACAAAGTTTCCCTCGGCCTCAAGCAGCTCGTGCCCGATCCGTGGCAGGACATCTCCGCCCGCTTCCCCGAAGGGGCCAAGTGCAGCGGCAAGGTCACCAACCTGGTTGACTACGGCGCATTTGTGGAACTGGAACCCGGCGTTGAAGGCCTGGTGCACATTTCCGAAATGTCCTGGACCCGCAAGCTGCGTCATCCTTCCCAGATGGTTCACACCGGCGACGAAGTCGAAGTGGTCATCCTGGGCGTGGACGGCGACAAGAAGCGCATCAGCCTCGGCATGAAGCAGGTTCGCCCCAATCCCTGGGAACTGGTTGCTGAAAAGTACCCTGAAGGCACCGTCCTTGAAGGCGTCATCAAGAACATCACCGAATTCGGCATGTTCATTGGCATCGAAGACGGCATCGACGGCCTTATCCACGTTTCCGACATTTCCTGGACCAAGAAAGTGCGTCACCCCAATGAGCTGTACAAGGTGGGCGACACCGTGCAGGCCAAGGTGCTGACCGTGGATCAGGAAAACGAAAAGTTCACCCTCGGCGTGAAGCAGCTGGTGGACGATCCGTGGGGCCATGTGCCCAACACCTACCCCGTGGGCTGCACCATCAAGGGTATTGTGACCAACATCACCGACTTCGGCCTCTTTGTTGAAGTGGAAGAAGGTATCGAAGGCCTGGTGCACGTGTCCGAACTTTCCAGCAAGAAGGTGAAGACCCCCGCCGAGATCTACAAGGAAGGCCAGGAAATCCAGGCCAAGGTTATCCATGTCAGCGCTGAAGAGCGCCGTCTGGGCCTGTCCATCAAGCAGATCAAGGACGAGGAAGAACGCCGCAAGCCCAAGGAATTCCATTCCGGCTCGCAAGAAGCCGGTCAGAGCCTGGGCGACCTGCTCAAGCAGAAGTTTGAAGAAAGCGAAAACAGCTAGTCTGTTTCTGCTTCAAAATACAAAAGGGCGTTCCCGCAAGGGAGCGCCCTTTCTTGTTGCCTGCCAGCAACAAACAGCGAGGGGTGGTTGAGTTGGTAATGTGCCAGCGATGCACCCGTGATATCTAGGCAGGGCTGACTCCTTGCCCCAGAGGTGGACGTGCGCCGCGTTCAGCAAAGGCTGCCTCTCGCAATAGTCCGCTGCCATAATCACCGGCGAGTCTGCCAGCCTGCAACCTTCTGATCAAGCCAGCTTGAGCAGTGCAGCACCACCGACAACCAACAGCACAGAAAATCCGCGCAAGGGCGTAAAACGCTCGTGCAGCAGCCACATGGCCAGCAGCATGCCAAAGATCACCGAAGTCTCGCGCAGGGCCGCCACAACAGCGATAGGTGCCAGGGTCATAGCCCAGAGGGCAATGCCGTATGAACCCATGCTTGCCAACCCGCCAAACGTACCTACAGCAATCCGCTTACGGGCATAGCGCACGTAGCTCCAGCCATGCCGCCACAGGATGTAAACATGCACGGGGAGCGCGTTGATCAAAAAAATCCAGGTGGTGTAGGTCGCTGCGTTGCCGCTTTCGCGCGCACCAAGACCGTCCGCCAGCGTGTACCCCATGATGATGCATGAGGTGCGCAACGAGATAAAAACTTCGCTCCACCCATAGCCACGGCGCATATTATCGGTGGCAAGGCACAGAATCCCCGCGCACAACGTAAGCACGCCGCACCATGCGCCCACAGACATGTTCACGCCAAAGGCCAGCAGGGCCAGCGAGGTGAGCAAAGGCGCGCATCCGCGCATTACGGTGTAGGCAAAAGACATGTCTACCCGCTCATACGCGGCAGAAATGCAGATGTAATACCCGAGGTGGCACAGGCACGACATGCCAAGATAAGGCCACGCGGCCTGCGGCAGAGGCGGCAAAAAAGGCAACAGGCACAGCGCGCCCACGCAGGCGCCAAAGGCGTTCAAACCGGTTTCAAACAGCTTGTTCTCACCGCTTTTGACAATAATATTCCAAAGCGCGTGCAGAAATGCGGCAAAGAGGATGGCGAGCAATATTGATGGGGACATGGGCCTTGCTACCTTTTTGCCGGGAGAATGCCAAGACCAGGCCGCTTGGTCCACCCAAAAAAGAGGGGCAATACTGTGAAGGCGCACGCCCATGCCGCGCCACATACATTGCGATAATGCGCCCTCAATCGCCAACGTGATTCCGTAAAACTCCTCGTGCAGGCATTGTTGCGTGCTATCATGGGCAGAACTGCGGCAGGCAATCGTTCCCGCCGCACTGGCCCGGTGTTTCGCCAGCGGTGCTGTGCGGGGGATGTTCTGCAAATATAACACGCAAGAGCCGTTATCCCTTTTGACTGCAAGAGCAAAAATCAATACGATCAAAATTCACAGCCGCCGCGCAGGTTCCGCACTCTTGCACGGCGCAATTTTTTTATCCTGCCCCAAACCAATCCCTCATGCGGAAGCAAACATGCAGAAAGTTCTCATCGTTGAAGACAGCCGGACAACAGCGCGCTTTATGGCGCACAATCTCAAGGAACAATTGGGGCTTTCCTACGAATGCGCTGAGGATCGCCAGCAGGCATTGAAACTGCTGGAGGACAATCCCTCGCAGTACTTTCTCGCCCTTTGCGACCTCAACCTGCCCGACGCTCCCAACGGCGAGATTGTCCCTGCCATCCTTGCCCGGCACATCCCTGTGGTGGTGGTCAGCGCCCATTTTGACGAAGACATCTATAAGCGCCTGATGTTGCAGGGCGTTACCGATTATATCGTCAAGCGCACCCCCGATGACATGATGTACCTCATGCGTGTGGTGAGCCGCCTGCGCGCCAATAGCGGCGTTGAAGCCCTGATTGTGGACGATTCCAACCTCTGGTGCATGCAGGTATCCGAGTTGCTGCGGCGCCAGCGCATCACCGCTTACACGGCAGGCAATGGCCTGGAAGCCTTGCAGATTCTCAAGGAGCACCCTGGCATACGCATTGTGCTGGCTGACCACTACATGCCCGGCATGGACGGCATCAAGCTCACCGCCGCCATCCGCAAAACCCACACCATGGACGAGCTGTCCATTATTGTCATTTCTGTGGGTACGGACGCGGGAGCACAATTTCTGCGGTCAGGGGCCAACGATTACGTATTCAAAACATCCTCCTTTGAGGAACTTTTGTGCCGTATTTCCATGAATCTTGACATTCAGGATCTTATCCGTAAAAACCGCGCCCTTGCAGAGCGTGATGCCCTCACCAACCTGCTGGTGCGCCGTCAGTTTTTCTCTGAAGCGCAAGAGGCTGTGGCCGAGGCAAGAAAAGAACGTCGGGCCATGGCCGCCGCCATGATTGATGTGGATTATTTTAAACAGGTCAATGACCGTTACGGGCACCTGGCGGGCGATATTGCCCTGCGGCAGCTTGGCGGCATGCTGCGCGACGAGTTTCCGGAGCCATACATTTGCGGACGTTACGGCGGCGAAGAATTTTGCGTGGTCGCGCCGAGAATGGATAAAAACGACTTCGCCCGAAGGCTTGAAAATTTTCGCACTTCCGTTAGTTCAAAACCAGTGCAGATCGGTGCGCTCAGCATAGCCATTTCTGTTTCCATCGGCATGGCCGAACAAAAGGCCAGCGACCTCGAATCGCTCATCAATGCGGCCGATGCCCAGCTTTACACAGCCAAACGGGAAGGGCGCGACCGCTTTATCTGGCAAGCATAAGCCAGCGCTGGCGCGACACCATACTGAAACTCTCTTTGTTCAAAGGAACATCCATGCACTGCCAGAACCTTCTGTTCGATCCCGCCCGCATTCCTTCGCCCTGTTTTGTTCTGGACGAAGCGCAGCTTCTGGCCAATGCCGCCACTCTGGGCGCAGTTCAGGAACGCACCGGGGCCAAGATTCTTCTTGCGCTCAAGGGTTACGCAGCCTGGGCAACCTTTCCGCTCCTTTCGCGCACCAAGGGGCACGGCCCCTTGTGGGGAGCCTGCGCAAGTTCTGTGGACGAAGCGCGGCTGGCGCGGGAGGACTTTGGGGGCGAGGTGCATGCCTTTGCCGCTGCATGGAACCGGCGCGAGATGGCCGAGCTGCTTACCCTTGTGGATCACCTGGTATTCAACTCCATTGCCCAGTGGCGCGAATTCGCACCCGCAGTGACCATGCAGAACAAGAGCCGCTGCCCGGACCGCCAGATTCAGTGCGGCCTGCGCATCAACCCAGAGCATTCCGAGGGCGCAGCCGCCATCTACAACCCCTGCTCACCAGGCTCGCGTCTGGGTATCAGACCCAAAGACTTTGACCCTGCGGCCCTGGAGGGCATTTCCGGGCTTCATTTCCATACCCTGTGCGAACAGGGGGCAGATGCCCTTGAGCGCACCCTGAGGGCCGTTGAACACCATTTTGGACAATGGTTGCCGCAATGCCGCTGGATCAACTTTGGCGGCGGGCACCACATCACCAAGCCCGGCTATGATCTTGATCTGCTCTGCCGCTGCCTGACCGACTGGCGCGACCGCTACAACGCGCAGATATACCTTGAGCCAGGCGAGGCTGTGGCTCTGGACGCAGGCTGGCTTGTGGCAACAGTGCTGGACGTGGTGCAGGCCGACATGCCTGTGGCCATTCTTGATATCGGCGTTCCCTGCCACATGCCCGATGTCATTGAAATGCCCTACCGTCCGCGTGTGCGCTACGAATCAGCACATGTGGCAGAACTGGCAGGCGAGGCCGGAGAACAGGCCTGGACATGCCGCCTTGCCGGAAAATCTTGTCTGGCGGGCGATGTGGCCGGTGAATACTCTTTCAACGCGCCTCTTGTGCCCGGCCAGCGGCTTGTGTTTGAAGACATGGCCATCTACAGCATGGTCAAAACCACCACATTCAACGGTCTGCGCTTGCCATCCATCGGCATTTGCGAAGCTGATGCATCGGGCGACACGCGCTTTCGCATGTTGCGGGAATTTGGCTACCAGGATTTTAGAACGCGGCTTTCATAAGCGGACAGAACTGTCCACGAATCATTCTCTGTTGGAAAGCAGAAAGGCCCGGATTGTTGATCCGGGCCTTTCATTTGTACTTCCCTGTGGGGGGGAGGACAGTGGAAAATCTGGAGGCATGCTCTCATGCCATAGCTGAATTACACGCCTTTGGCAGAGCAATGTCAAAAGAAACATTAATCCCGTATCAGGAGGCCGGAGCCTGCGCCGGGGAAAGAGCGGAGCCTTCTCTCGGCTGGACTGCACTGCTGCCAGCAGGCTGGGGAGCATCCTGCGCGGGATGCGCGGCAGTGCCCGGCAATGCGGCTTGCCCGGCCATCTCAGGGCTTGGGCTTTCCTCCAGTTGCCAAGGGGTGCTGCTGCGCGCCAGAGGGATATCAGCCGAACCGGCAGGGAAGCTGTGCGGCGGCAGTTCTTCTGACTGATGCACACCTTCAACCTGATGCCGGGCGACCATGGAAGGCTCATCCATGCCGGGTGCGCCGCGCTTGACGCGCGTCATGAGCAGGCCGGGTTCGGGATCCATAAGCCCCTCAAGATAGTCGGTCACGGTCACAAAACGCTGACAACCGCCAGCGCGCAGATCACGGATGATGCGCGGCAGGTCGTCCACAGTGCGCTTGTGCGAATCGTGGAACAAAAAGATACCGCGTAGGGTACCCGGCGCGTAGACCGTGCCCCTGTTGTTGCGCAGGGTGGCGTAATTGTCTGGCAGGCGCTGCCAGTCGCGGCTGTCCATGGACCAGAGCATGAGGGAAAGCCCAAGACCGGCCGCAACTTTTTCAGTAGCGGCGTCATACGAGCCATAGGGCGGGCGCATGAACTGGGGCGAGGCCCCAAGGTTGCGCAATATGGTATCTGTGCGGCGCAGTTCTTCTTCTTTGCGAGCAAGGCTGACTACGCGCAGATTGGGGTGCGAATAGGAGTGGTTGCCCACTTCATGACCCTCGGCAATGACGCGCTTTACTATGTCGGGATGGCGCTCGGCCTGGTTGCCCAACATGAAAAACGTGGCGGGGATGCCGTATTCTCCCAGCATGTCCAGCAGATGCGGCGTGTTTATCGACGGGCCGTCATCAAAGGTAAGGGCGCACAGGTTCTCCCGCATGGGTTGATCCATGATGACGTTGCCTTCCACCACACGCGCCTGCGCCGACTGGGCAGCAAGCCCAACTGCAAAAAAGCAGGCCGCCAGGCATATCTGCTTGAAAAAAAATCTCATTTTTCTTGTGCCTCAACAGCGAATTGCCCAAAACAGAAAACCGCCTCCACGGCGGCGCGTCCACTGTGCTGCTTTTGCGCCGGAAGCGCGAAAACAGCGGCGTTCAGCGATCTGTAATGTGCTAAGGGAGGTCTAGCACTCCCCAAGAAGCACCGCAACACAAGCAAAAGGACATAATGGGGCATTTTTTTAACTTTTTCTTAAAAATCAGCATGTTAAAATTTTTGCTTTGTAAAAATTTTTTTACTTTATTTTTTTCGCTTGACTCTGAGGGGGTGTTTGCGTAGAACTCATTTTCGCCGGGAGGGCAGTTAGCTCAGCTGGTAGAGCACCGCCTTCACACGGCGGGGGCCACAGGTTCAAGTCCTGTACTGCCCACCATCCCAAAAAACGGAGCGGTAGTTAAGTCGGTTATAACGCCGGCCTGTCACGCCGGAGGCCGAGGGTTCGAGTCCCTTCCGCTCCGCCAGAAGTCACCGGGAGGTCAGATCACTGACCTCCCGTTTCTTTTATCTGTAGCCCACGCGCAATAATTCAAGGGCCGTCCGCAACTGCGGGCGGCCCTGTTTTTATCCATTATGAAAACCCTGAGGCCTCGCTGTCAGTCCTTGCGACGGCTCCCGCCGTCTGCAAGGAACCGCACAACGACCCTTTGTCCTATCAGCAGGCTGCCAGCCTCAAGGGTCGTCACCACTTCTACAACCCTTGTGTCTTGCTTTTCTGCCGGATCTTCCGGCGGCAGGCGCTGGCCCACTACCCGTCCGATTCGCAGCACAGTGCCGCTCATCGTGTGAAACTGATCGCTCTCGGGCACAATAAGCACACGCTGCCCCGGCGAGGCTTGCGACAGATACTGCTCGTCCAATTCTGCCCGAACAATCAACGGGCTATTGGGCACAAAGCTGAACAGGGGGGTCACATTCAGGGTACTCACCCCGTTACCCGGACGCGCCTGCCGCTGCACAATGCGGCCATCAAGCGGCGCAACAATCCTGTACTCGTTGACTTCATTCTGCGCGACCACTACGCGGGCACGGGCCACCTCCACTGCGGCAATACTACTGCGCAGATCGACTTCAGCTACCACAAGGGTATCCCCCGCCTGATCAAATTCTCGCATGGCCACAGCCCTGGTTTTGATCATGGGGCGCAGACGTTCCAGCTCCCTCTGCGCCGCGCGCAACACGATTTCGTTACGCCGCACCTGAAGCTCTGTATGCCTCAACTCCTGCTCCGCAAGATTCAGCCTGTTGCGCGCGAGGCTGTCATCCAGACAAGCCAGCACGCGGCCAGCCTGCACCGTTTCCCCTTCCTCGGCCATCACAGCGGTAATTACGCCGTCCCTGCGGGCAGCAAGCTTGATCACGCCTCCTTCCACATCCACACGACCCTTGGCGCTGGCCAGCACTTCCGCAATTGGGGCTGAGGGCATTTCCCGCCTCTGACCGGCTGCCAGCAAAGACCCCCAGGACACGCACAGTATGATGCAAAGCACGACTCCGCACATTTTTTTTGCACGCACGGTAAGACTGTTCATTTGTACTCCACGGAAATTACTTACGGATTACGGTGATCCTGCTTTAAAATGCCGTCTTCAAGATGAATAACCCTGTCGGCGTGGGAAAGCAGACGCGGATCATGCGTGACGCCTAGCACGGTTGCATTGTGCTGTCCGGCAATGCTTTGAAGCAGGGTTATGACGGTTTCGCTGTTGGCCTTATCAAGAGCGGAAGTTGGTTCATCGGCAAAAATCATCTGCGGCCTTTTGACAAACGCGCGGGCTATGGCAACGCGCTGTTTTTCGCCGCCAGAAAGCTCAAAGGGCCGTAAATGGCAACGCCCGCCAAGCCCAACTTCTTCCAGAGCCTGCCTCGCCCTGTCTCTGGCCTCCTCCCCCTGAATGCCCATATACTGGAGAGGCAGGGTTACGTTATCCAATGCGCTTAGCGAGCCGAAAAGGTTGAAGCCCTGGAAGATGAACCCGCAATGCTCCAGACGAAACATATCCAGTTCCTCTTCACCCAAGCTCCACAAATTAGTGCCAAGAGCCATAACGCTTCCGGTATCTGGGTGCAGCAAACCAGACAGTATGGAAAGCATGGTGCTTTTTCCTGAACCTGAAGGCCCCACAAGCAGGGTGAGTTCGCCTGAGAACACGTTGAGCGAACTCTGTTTGATCACCTGCTGCGAAATACTGCCCGAAACAAAGGCCTTTGATATGTCCATGGCCTGTAATGTGGGAATTTTGGACACTGCAAGGCTCCTAGCGCAAAAGCGTGACCGGTTCGGTGTTGAGCAAAGGTTTAAGCGCAAGCAGACCGGAACCTGCTGCAATGGCCATCATGATCAGAGCATTTCCTGCCAGCAGCCACACAGGAAAAGCCATGGCGATATTGGCGCTCTCGCCCAGGAGGGCAATGGCAACGGTGAGCGCAGCCGTGAGCAGCAGTCCAATAAAGCCAATCCAGGCAGCCTGCTCGATGACCACGCAACGCAGGCTGCGCCTGGACACTCCCAAAGCCCGCAAGGCCGCAAATTCCTTGATGGATGCGGTGATGGCCGCTGAAAGGGTCTGACTGGTGATTACCACGCCCACAAGCAGGGCCAGCAAGGAAGCAAAGCCGGTCCCCACACCGCTGCCTGATTCAAAAAGCCAGTAAACCTGAGACTGAACAGAAAAATCCTCAGCCTGCCACACGCTGTAGCGCGAAACAAGACCAGAATCAGCAATTTCCTTCTGCACCTCTTCTGCGGCAAAGCCAGGCTTGAGACGCACCATGTAATACGTTGTCTGGTTGGCAGTTTCTGGAGCAAGCCGCCGTGCCGTAGCAAGCGAGGCCAGCATGTTCACACCGCCAATGGCACGCAGCCCCTTGATTGTGCCGGCGATACGCACCCTTTTGCCGTTGATTTCCACCAGGGTGCTGCCGTCTGCGCCAAGTTTGTTTGCATCTGCTACGTCAATGAACACGGCATCTGGTTCGCGCAGCAAGGCACGCTGTTTTGGCGTGAGCAGCCGCGAAAAGGCCGAGGCCTCCCCGCTGGTATCAATGCCGTTGATAATCACAGAGACGGGCACGCCATCTGCCCTTCGCAGATCGCCGTAAGCGCTGACAAACCTTTCAACATAGGCAACGCCCGGATGCATCCAGGCTCTGATGTCGGCGCTCTGGCTCACAGCCCGGCCAAGATCCACACTTGCCGTGTTGCGAAAACCAATCCACAGTTCTGCCGTTGACTGATCCAGCGGAACAGACACCGTATTGAACAAACCGAGCAATAGGGCCAGCTGTACCACAGTCAAAAGCCCGGCAAAGGTAACTGCCAGCACTGCGGCCAGATAGCGCCGCCACTCGTATAAAAGGCTCGAACGCGCGATGGAAACCATGTATGCCCCACCATAAACGGAGTACTCCGTCATTTTATTAAACGAACATTCGCACAGCACAAAATGCTGTGGGACACCCTAGGCTGCCAGAATAAAGCTTTTGATAAGGTCTGAAATGGCCTGAGCCGAGGCTTCATAATCGATATCCATGCCGAGGTCTGCATCAAATTGCACCCCGGTATACAAAATAAGCAACAAGTTGGCAGCGCCTTTAGGGTTGAGATCACAGCGCACCCAGCCTTCGGCCTGCCCTTGCGCCAGCAGGGCAGCAAGGGCCGCTTCCAGCTTGGCAGATGAAGCGGCAAGCTCCTTTCTGCCTTCCGGACTGCGAGAGAGTTCAAGCCAGCTCTCTGTTGCCAGCCCGTACCCACTGGGGCGGAGCATTTCGTGCAATTCTTCTGCCGTCAGCGTGGCCAATCCCTCTACGGACTGTCGCTGGGCCAGAGCCAGCAAATCCTCATCGTTGGCCTTCATTTCTGCCTCAATAATAGCCTCGATGATTTCTTTTTTCGATTTGAAATAACGAAACAGTGTTCCCGCGCTTGTTTTGGCCTCGGTGCAGATGTCTTCCGTTCTGGCAAGATGAAAGCCCTTGGCCCGGAACACGCGGGCCGCAGCCTGCAAAATTTCCTCGCGCCGCTGGATTTCAAGCTTTTCATTTTTTGGTCGGGCCATGGGAAGTCTCCTGCACCTTTTATTAATAAACGAAGTGTTCACTCCTATTATAAATTCTTTACCCGCATGTCAACAGCCATACTTCATCCAACCGACAATACCATTTAAAGCTCGCTGATTGGCGAAAACTGACTCGCGCCGAGGGGGTCCAGTCTGTTATATGAAAATGATTGATGGCTAACGGTTGAACCGATGTCAGCCTTCAATGATGCCGTCTTTCCATCCGCCTCTATTCATCCGCATTTTTCTTGCCGTACTCCTCGGCATACGCCGCCAGAATCTCAGCGATCATCCGGCCAAATCTGGGCTGCAATTCCTGGCAACGCGGAGTATTTTTGAGCGCAACACCGCTTCTCTCGCTGCGGATCAGACCGGCCTCACGCAATATCCTGAAATGCTGCGAAAGGGTCGACTTGGGTATGGCCCTGTCCGGCATGTTCAGGAAGTCAGAGCACGTTTTGGGTGAACTTGAGCGTATGATTTCCTTGAGAATCTGTACGCGCACAGGGTCAGAAAGGGCGTGCAGGAGACCTTCGACCGTTACGTCTTCAACAGCCGGATGGTGCAGGGTTTTCATCATTTTTTCCTGGTATAAAGGCAAGAGGGCGACTCAGACGTCAACCTGTGTACAGATGTATTGACACCCGCCCCAATTGTTCATAAAAACGGAACTAACGAACAATACGCGTATGCATTCCGCTAAACCAAACATATACTGGGGCTAGAGGGCATTCAAGCATGCATGCGCTGCATCCTTGCCCCAGGTGATCCCAGCGCAACAGGAGGTCGTATGAACAGACGCCAGTTTCTTCAACAGGCAGCGGTCGCTTCACTTGTTTTGCCCGGCGCGGCACTGTTGCCGCAGCCTTCGCTTGCAGCTACGCCGCCCCCCGCGCCGCTTTACAGACAGGCGGGCTACTATTGGTTGCAGCTGGGGGATGTGCATGTGGCGGCAATTTCTGATGGCACATTGAACAGCAACGCAAGGCTGATCAGCCCTAAACAGGATCAGGTAGAAGACGCCCTTAAAAAAGCGTATGTGCCCTCGCCCAGACCTACCTCAGTCAACGCCTTTCTTATCCTCGCCCAAAACCGGCGCATACTCGTGGACACTGGCTCCGGCAAGCTGCTCGGCCCGACCGTAAACAAACTTGCAGCCAGCCTTGAGGGGGCCGGATTCAAGCCCGGCGATATCACGGACGTACTGCTCACGCACATCCACGGCGACCACTCTGGCGGACTCACGGTGGACGGCAAAAGGGTTTTTCCCACCGCCACCGTGCATGTGAACCGCGTTGAGGCCGAATTCTGGCTCAGTTCGGCCCAGATGGAAAAATCGCCGGAGTATTTCAGGCCCATGTTTGTGAAGGGGCAGGAATCTCTGGCCCCCTACCTCAGCGCAGGCAAGGTGGCACGTTTTGAAGCGGGCCAAATGCTGCTGCCCGGGATATACGCCGTGGCCGCACCGGGGCACACTCCTGGTCACACCTGTTACCTGCTTGAAAGCAACGGTGAAAAATTGCTGTTCTGGGGAGATACGGTTCATGTTGCTGAGGCGCAGTTTCCCTTGCCGGATACGGCCATTGAGTACGACCTTGACCCCGAGGGAGCCGTCAGACAAAGGCAGCGTCTTTTTGCAGAAGCCGCAGAAAAGGGGCACCTTGTGGCTGGAGCGCACATTTCCTTTCCCGGCATTGGGCACGTGGGCAAGGCGGGGCAGGGGTATCAGTGGTTCCCCATCCCCTATGTCAACGATGCCGTTCAACGCCCTGCAAAATAACAATGCTCTTCTCTCGCCAGCCACACACCAACCTCACACCCCGCAGCTTGTGTTTGCCCGCGTAAACGCCTTGGGTGATCCCGCGAGGGATTGCCCAAGGTGGAATGGGGCCAACACTGTCAAAATTGCCGCACTCCCCAATTATTGGATATTCTTAACAGCACAAACTTACTAAAAAAATTTAATACTGGCCGGAAATTTGCATACATTATTGCAGGTTTGCCACACGCATAACCGCACTGCAAGCAAGCGAGGACAGTATGACGCCGACAATCTGGTTGCTGGGACTTTCCGGCAGTGGAAAAACCACCCTTGGTTCACTGCTGCGCCTGTATCTTGACGGGCAGGGATTTGACGTTGAATTCATCGACGCCGACACCTTCTGCCGCAGCAACGGACTGTCCGCCGCTACCCCTGAGGATCGCGTGCGCAATACCGATATCCTGCGCGATTACGCGCTGAGCATGCAGGCGCAGGGCAAAGTATGCGTGGTCGCAGCTGCCACCCCATATGAGAACATGCGCCAGAGCAACCGGGCCATGCTGCCCATGTACCGCGAGGTATGGGTGCGCTGCTCGCTGCAAGCTTTGGTGCAGCGCGATGCCAAGGGCTTGTATGCCAAGGCTGAACGCGGCGACCTTTCGACCCTGGATTCAGTTTTTGACGCTTTTGACGAACCCCGCAGCCCCCACTGCATCATTGATACCGACAGGTATTCGCTGGTGGAATGCTATGAGCAGCTGCGCGACCTCACGCTTGACACCCTTGCCCAAGACCGCGAATGGGCAGACACCGGGCGCCGCATGTTGCCGCAGGCTTCGGGACCGTTTATGAATGCCGCCATAGCCCTTTAACGGGGCGCACCTGACAACCTGCATAGACAGGTTCGGCGAAAGATGCCGCGCAGCACATGCCCAAGGCACGCGTTGCGCGGCATCCTTAATTATCAGTGAGCTTGCGCTCTCGACTGCGGAGGTTCACCGCCCCGCTGTGCCGGAGAACTGCTGCGAAATGAACGCAGCGTAGTCGTCCGTCATGCCGGACACAAAATCCAGCACCCGCAGATAGGCCATATACAGGCTGTCTTCCCTGCTCGGGGCATTGGCCCCCATGAGCGTGAGGGCACGTGTTTCCTGATAGCTCATGGCATTGCCCTTGGTGAAGTTGAAGCAGGCAGGAATGAACACGTCGAGCAACCGCCGGTAGAGCGTGTAGGTGCCTATTTCCAACGCCGTCTTCTGCGGGTTGTTCATTATCTTGCTGTTAAAAACCCGCCCCGCCTCACGCATGAACCCGGCCACATCCTCGCGGGCGTGGTTCAGCAGGCAGCCATCAAGCCGCCCTTCCATGATGGCTTCGTAATTGTCCATGAACGTCTGCGTGATGGACGGAATCATGCGGCCCATAGCCGTGGTGCGCAGCATGCTGGTGCGTCTGCGGTCGGAATCCATGGAATCAAGGCGCGGATCGTCCAGACAGTTCACATCCAGCAGAGGCGTCATGGCGGCCTTAAAATCGGCATAGGTGATGATGCGCAGCTCGCGCGCGTCTTCCATGTCGATAATGCGGTAGCAAATGTCATCCGCCGCTTCCAAAAGATACGAAAGCGGATGTCTGCGCCAGCCAGCGCCTTCCGCCAGCCCCATCGCGCCGAAGATTTCGGCGAAAAGATCCCGTTCCGCCGTATAGAAATTGAACTTGCTCTTGCCCACGCCCTGCGCTTCATAGGCCGAGCGCGGGTACTTCACCAGAGCCGCAATGACAGGGAATGTCAGGCGAAAGCCGCCCCTGTCCTTGTTGTTTTCAAGCGCGTTGATAACGCGGAAGCCCTGGGCGTTGCCGTCAAAAGCCGTAAAATCGGCCCACTCTGCGGGCAGCAGATTTTTGAAATACTGCTCTTTGTTGACGGAATCCTTGAACCAGTCGCGGATGGCCTCCTCGCCCGCATGCCCAAAGGGCGGGTTGCCTATGTCGTGCGCCAGGCAGGCGGCCTGAATGATCTGGCCCAAGTGGTCAGGTGTGCAGCCCTCGGGCAGGTCGCCGCGCTGCCGCAAGGCATCGCCCACGCCAAGGCCAAGGGATCGCCCCACGCAACTCACCTCAAGCGAATGGGTAAGGCGGTTGTGAATATGATCGTTGCGCACCAGCGGGTGCACCTGGGTTTTTCTTGCCAGCCTGCGGAAGGAGCTGGAAAAGATGATCCGGTCATAATCCACCAGAAAGGGATTACGCACCGCGTCCAGCGTGTCGAGCTTCATGCCCGCGCCGGTTTTGCGGTTGGGGGCCAGCAGTTGCGCCCACTGCTCTTTGAATGTGCTCATAATGCCTCCTCCCCTGCATGTACGGCATGCGCGCCAGTGCCGCAAGCGCGGGCGTCTGATGCTTTTCTTTTGTTCCCACCCTTGCTAGGCTTGCACGACGTTTTCAAAACCGATGTCCTACGGGGAAACCAAACCGTGCAGCAAGGCCAGATCATGACGAATTCGCTTTTTGATATGTCCCTCTCCGCCCATTTGGAGCTTTTTGGCGCGCTACAGACCATGCGCCCCGCCGTGGAAGCGGCGGCAGAGAGGCTTGGCGCGGCCCTTGGGGCAGGCGGCAAAGTGCTTATTGCCGGCAATGGCGGCTCGGCGGCGGACGCCCAGCACTTTGCGGCAGAGCTTGTGGGGCGCTTTCAGTGCAACCGCAAGGCGCTGGCCTGCATCGCCCTGACCACGGACACGTCAAACCTCACGGCCATCGGCAACGACTACGGCTTCAACGATGTTTTTTCTCGCCAGGTAGAGGCCCTTGCCCGCCCAGGCGATGTTTTTGTGGGCATTTCCACCTCCGGCAATTCGGCCAACATCATCGCAGCCGTCAACGAGGCCCGCGCTCAGGGCATTGCCACTATCGCCCTGCTGGGGCGCGACGGCGGCAAGCTGGAATCCCTGGCCGACATGGCTGTTATTGTGCCCCACGATGTCACGGCCCGCATTCAGGAGGCCCATATCTTCATTCTGCACCACTGGGCCGACGTGCTTGAACGCGCCGTGACGCAAAAATAGGCCCGACCGCAAAATCGGCGCACGGCAGGATTACACCATGCCCTTTCCGGCCAGTCATCCCAGGGAATGAGCCTTGGGCAAACGCCCCCAACGAGGTTAGCCATGGATCAGCAGAACGTAGCCCAGTTCCTTGTTTCATGCCTCAGGGCCGAGGGAGTTAAGTACGTCTTCGGCATCCCCGGTGAGGAAAACATCAAATTTGTGCGGGCTGTGGCCGCCTCCGGCGACATCCGCTTTATTCTTGCCCGGCATGAGCAGGGCGCATCCCTGATGGCCGATATTTATGGCCGCCTGACAGGTAAGGCGGGCGTGTGCGCCGCCACTCTCGGACCGGGAGCCATCAACCTGTTGCTGGGCGCGGCTGACGCGCAGACCAATTCAAGCCCTCTGGTGGCCATTTCCGCCCAGGTGGGGCTGAAGCGCATCTACAAGGAATCGCACCAGATTGTTGACCTTGTAGGCATGTTCAAGCCCGTTACCAAGTGGGCGGATACGGTGCTGACGCCCCAGGCAGTGCCCGAAATGGTGCGCAATGCCTTTCAGGTAGCGCAGGAGGAGCGCCCCGGCGCGACCTACCTTGCCATTCCTGAAGATGTGGAAGCGGCCCCCATGCCCGAGGCCTTGCCCCTCAAGGCGGCACCCTGCGCCAAGGCCATACCATCGCCCGCTGCGGTGGCGGAAGCCGCAGCCTTGCTGCGCTGCGCGCGCAAGCCCGTTATCATGGCCGGGCACGGCGTGGCCCGCACAGGCAATGCCGCAGTGCTGGCCGCCTTTGCCGAGCGCTACAAAATCCCCGTGGCGACAACGTTCATGGGCAAGGGCGTTATCAGCGACCGCAGCCCGCAGTCGCTGGGCGTCATTGGCTTCATGCGGCACGACTACGAAAACTGCGCATTCGATCAAGCGGACGTGATTCTTTCCATTGGCTACGAATTGCAGGAATTCACGCCCATGCGCATCAATCCGCATTCAAACAAGCGCATCATCCACATCAACACATTCATGCCCGATGTGGACGCCCACTATATTCCCGAGATCAGCATCATGGCCGATGTGGGCCTTGCCCTGGCCTCTCTGGCCAAGGAGCTTGGGGCGGAACCTCTGCTTTCCGCCGGACGCGGGGCGAGAATCCGCGAACTGGTGGAGGCCGAACTTGCCAAGGGCCGCCAGAGCGATGCCTTCCCCCTCAAGCCGCAGCGCATCGTGAGCGACATTCGCGCTGCAATGGGCGATGAAGATATTGTGCTGGCCGACACCGGGGCCATAAAAATGTGGATGGCGCGCCTCTACCCCACCTATGCGCCCTTGACCTGCATTGTTTCCAACGGCCTTTCCACAATGGCCTTTTCCCTGCCGGGAGCCATCGGCGCGCATCTGGCCTGCCCCGAGCGCAAGGTGCTGGCCGTCATGGGCGACGGCAGCTTTTTGATGAATTCGCAGGAAATGGAAACCGCTGTCCGCGAGAATATTCCGCTCAAGATACTGATCTGGGTGGATGACAGCTACGGACTCATCAAGTGGAAGATGGACATGGAATCCGGCTCGCACGACTGCGTGGACTTTGGCAATCCCGACTTTGTGACCTATGCCGAAAGCTTTGGCGCCAAGGGCTACCGCATTGAAAGCGCCGCCGAGCTTTTGCCCACCTTGCAAAAGGCTCTGGACGAGCCCGGCGTGTCGCTGGTGGCCTGCCCTGTGGACTACAGCGAGAACATGGCGCTTATCAATAGTTTGGGTGAGTTGACGCCTGCGCTGTGTGCGCTGGATGAGTTGTAGGGGGTTGATATTCTTTTGACAGAGCGGCTGCATCTTTGCTGGATGTGGCCGCTTTGTTGTTTCTTTTGCGATATCCGGTTATTTTTTTCTGCCCTTCGGGCTTGTTATTCCGCCGCCCTGCGGAATTTGGGACGCCTTCGCGGCGTGCGATTTCGCCTCCCCGGCGTGGTGCAGAGGGGGCCTGTTAGGGACTGCGCCCCTCCTTGGCCCCCTCTGCACTCCCCCCGGAACACCCCCCTAAGAAACGTTTTCAATTTCCGTCAGGCTACGAGGGCAACGCGTCTCCCGCTGTGGGAGCTTCCCTCCCTCGCTGCGCTCGCTCAGGTGATCTCCCTCCGCGCCGCGTTAATGCCAGAGGATGCTTTCGCTTTGAATGTAAGTCCGCTTCAGCCCAATACCTCTGTAATATTTGCGATTAATGGGAGTGCTTTGTGACCTTGCGCTTACCCTGATGCATATTGCCGCCAGAATTATCGGGAATTGCAGCGTAAAAATTCGATTCCCATGATGCATCCCATGACGCATAAGCAATAACCAAGCGCATTCGGGCACAGAAGCAGGTCACTTGTGCGTCAAAAATTTCAGCCGCCATAAGAAGCTGGTCGTGGAGTAACCTTCCTTAAAGGCTGGTGTTGGGCGAATTTGCAAAATACGCGTTTTGCGGCCTGAAAAGGAAGCGCCAGGATTTTGAGCGCAGCGTACTCAAGTACGTGAGCATCAAAATCCTGGCGCTGACGCATTCAGGGCGTAAAAGTCGGGTTTGCGTAAATGCGCTCGACAGGCTCTCCCCCTGCCACCAAGCCCTTCTCTGCCTTCCTGCCTTTCTTTTCTCTTCTACTCGCCAATGCCCTCGTACAGGGCAGACGACAAATACCGCTCGCCCGCATCAGGCAGAATGACCACAATGGTCTTGCCTTCAAATTCAGGCAAGTCCGCCAGCCGCGCGGCCGCCGCTGCCGCAGCGCCAGAAGAAATACCGGCAAGAATACCCTCTTCGCGCGCCAGCCTGCGGGCAAATTCAATGGCCTCATCGTTGCCCACAGTCTCCACCCGGTCCAGCAGGCTGACATCCAGCGTTTCAGGAATAAAACCAGCACCAATGCCCTGAATCTTGTGCGGGCCGGGTTGCAGGGGCTTGCCAGCCAGATGCTGACTGATGACCGGGCTCGCCTCAGGCTCCACAGCCACGGAAACAATGTTCTTACCCCGCGTGTGCTTGAGATAGCGCGAAATACCCGTAATGGTGCCGCCTGTGCCCACCCCCGCCACAATGGCGTCCACCTGCCCATCAGTGTCGTTCCAGATTTCCGGGCCGGTTGTGGCTTCGTGTATGGCCGGATTAGCCGGATTCTTGAACTGCTGGGGCATAAAATACGCGCTGGGGTTGGCAGCCACCAGCTCTTCGGCCTTTCTGATAGCACCGGGCATGCCCTCCGCACCGGGCGTGAGCACCAGCTTGGCCCCAAGCATGGCCACCACGCGGCGGCGCTCAAGACTCATGGTTTCCGGCATGGTGAGCGTAAGCTCATAGCCCTTGGCGGCGGCCACATAGGCCAGGGCAATGCCCGTATTGCCGCTGGTGGGTTCCACAATGCCCACGCCGGGGCGTAGCAGGCCACGGCTCTCGGCATCGGCAATCATGGCCGCACCAATGCGGCATTTGACGGAATAGGAGGGATTGCGGCCCTCAATCTTGGCCAGCACTATGGCCTTGGGGCCGACCACGCGGTTAAGCCGCACCAGAGGAGTATTGCCGATGGAAAGGGGATTATTCTGATAAATTCTGGACATATGCTTTCTCCTTGCCCGCCTTGGCGATGCTGCGTGCAATCCAGATTGTATGGTTCAGCCGTGTCGGCGGGCATGACACCCCTGGCCCGGCATTAAATACATTAACTCGACTGACTAAGTGATAATAACAGAGCTCCTGAAAGGCAAGGCCTGATGCAAAAATATTTCTGCCCGCCCGGAAGAGGCGAAGGTAAACTCGTATCAAATGCTGAAATCGGGGATAGCGGATGCCTGAGCGTCCACAAGATCCTGAAGCGTGGTGCCGCCGTATACGTTTTCCAATGCCTGCCGCGCCCGCTGCCACAAAGGCATGAACACGCAGTCCGGCCCAAGGGAACACTTGCGCACAGGGCTGTCGCCCTCGCAGTCAAAAGGATGCACCGGGCCGTCCAGAAAGCGGATAACCTCGAGCGTGGTGATCTGGCTGGCAGAACGGGCCAGCATAAAGCCGCCAGCCTTGCCGCGGCGGCTGTCCACAAAGCCGCCGCGTCTGAGCTGGTTGAGAATGTTCTCAAGAAAACGCGGGGGAATGGCTTGTGCCTCTGCAATCTCCTGAATACGCGTGGGGCCGCTGCCCGTGCGCCGGGCAAGCTCAAACAGGGCACGCAAGCCGTATTGGCATTTGAGTGAAACGCTCATGGGTAATCCTTGCGGGAAAAGGCGGTGCAACCGCAGGAAAAAATCAGCCGAAGCTTACGGTCTCGCCGGGGGCCATTTCCACACAACGGCAGGACAGATGCAGGTTTTCAAGCTCAGCCCTGAACCCTGCTGCGCTCTGCGCCAGCACAGGGAACGTTCCCCAATGCATGGGAATGGCAGCCTTGCAGCGCAGCAGCTTGCAGGCCAGAGCTGCCTGACGCGCATCCATGGTAAACACGCCGCCCACGGGCAGCAGGGCCACGTCAATGCTGTAGAGCTGACCCCACAGATCCATGCCGCTGAAAATACAGGTGTCGCCCGCATGGTATACGGTGAGTCCATCGGGCATCCGCACAATATAGCCCGCCGGAGCGCCCGAATCGCTGGAATGGTAGGCCTGCGTCATGGTCATGCTCACGCCCTGGTGGGTCAGGGTGCCGCCCATGTTAAAGCCAATGCCGTTGAGAATCTGCTCTTGGGGCACACCTGCTTCGGCCAGCTTGCCCGCCGTGCCCACAATGGCCCCCAGCTGCGCGCCGGTGCGGCGGCACAGGGAAACGGCATCACCCACATGGTCGCCGTGGTCGTGGGTTACCAGCACAATATCCACATCACCTGCCGCGCTGGACGATATCCCCGCAGAGGGAGCAAAAAAAGGATCAATGATCACCTGCGCGTCAGGCGCGCTGATTTTGAATGCCGAGTGTCCAAACCAGGTTATGTCGCTCATGCTGCCTCCAGCGTAAGACTTTAACAATTCAGAAACATACGCGCCTTTGAGGAACGGAAGACGGCAAATGGAGGAGGAGCGGCGTGGTGCCGCCCTTTGCTTGCGCTAGGCCTGACCTGCCCAGCGGGCAAGACCATGCGCAAGGCCCACCTGATCAAAGATACGGCCGCAGAACTGTTCCAGCAGTTCCTCCACGCCAGCAGGCCGCAGATAAAAACAGGGAGAAAACGGCATGATCACCGCGCCAGCCTCGCGCAGGGTAAGCAGGTTGCGCAGATGGATGGCGGAAAGCGGGCTTTCGCGCGTGACCATCACCAGAGGCAAGCGCTCCTTCAACGCCACATCCGCAGCCCGGTGCACAAGGTTGCGCGTGGCGCCGCTGGCAATGGCCCCGACTGTTCCCATGGAGCACGGCACAAGCAGCATGGCTGCTGGTTCGCTGCCGCCCCGCCACCACGAGCCGCTGGCCGGGCCTGCGCCCAGGTCTTCCGCAGCATATACGGTGTGCGCCAGAGCCGTGAGCCGCTCGGCGTCCGCGCCGCATTCCGCCCGCAGCACGGCCCGCGCACCATCGGAAACCACGCAGTGGGTGCGCACTTCGGGCATGGCCGCCAGCAGCCGCATGAGGCACAGGGCCAAGGGCATGCCGCTGGCCCCGCTCACCCCAACAAGAATATCACGCATGCATTCTCCGCATAAAATATCACAGAGCAATTGCTCCTCATCCTGATTTTTAACGCACATTGCTACGGCGCGCAAACCTGCCTCTCCCATAGTGTCTGCGGGAAAGGGCGCGCGAGTTGGTAGACAGTCGGTTCAGCCCTACGCCTTGACAGCCGCCAATACAAAGCATATCAGAAATGTTCTTATGCGCTCGTAGCTCAGTTGGATAGAGCGTTGGCCTCCGGAGCCAAAGGCCGTGAGTTCGAATCTCGCCGGGCGCACCATCAAGAATTCAAGCGGTTAGCTGTAAAAAGCTGACCGCTTTTTGTATATTTTCTTCTCCACGCCTTTCCTTCAGCGCAGTTCTTGCAAGTCGCGGTTTTGTATAATTTATGGCCCCATTGAACCATTCATTTACCTATAGTATTCAACGTGTCACTTTCAAATACTTTAAGCGGGAGACGCATGCGCCACTTATCTTTTATTATAATGATACTGCTGATATTGTGTGGATGCACAAAACGACTGACAGATTTTGGTCCGCCTGAATTCGGAACTATAGAGCGCGGTGAAACTGTATATATTGTACCGGATAGTGGAATACTTCATGGCGATGACCGAAGAGAAGGCTACGGCATGCCTGTAGATAGCACACGATATCCAGATATTGAAGTTCAGTTAGCGAAAATGTTCCAGAAATCCTTTACCCCATTTACAAGGCAGGCCATTATCGGTGATCGACACGAGCCTTGGTACAAAGACAATGAATTGGCTAAGGCCAACAATGCGCGTTATATAGTATACCTGTATTTATATACCGCACAGACTTCACGTCTTAATGAAAAAGACCCACAACGATATATGATAGTTACCATAAAGGTCATGGATTTAAAAATTTCTTCTTTGCCGCGATCCATATCTGTGCGCTTTGAATTGGGTGTTATTAATCCTCAGGATGTCACCACGATGTTATGGAAAGATTTTCAGCCCGCGTTTCGCAAGATTGCGAAACTCTTATTTGAAGGAGAACCCTGCTCACGCATAACGCTGTGACCAGGGGATTGGTATGGGGCTGTTTTTGTAGTCAGAAACATGGCCGCAGTGATGCAGGATTGATTTGAGACGGCACTACAGCCGCCCTGCGTGAAATGTTCTCGCCATTCCTTCCATTTTTTGATGCATGCGCTTACGCGCCGTGCATTATCGGCACGGCAAATTCTTACCCTCATGGCAAAGCCGCCCATTTTGCACGCGGCTGGCGCAGCCCACTGGCCTACCGGGCTGCTGCACCCTCACCCGAGCCTGCTGACCACCGCTTCGAGTCTGGCCCTAACCATTGCTTCTTTTTCCAGCTTTTGCTGCAAGTCGGCAATGGCTGCCTCAGCTTTTTCAATGGTACCGCACAGCCCGCCGAGCAGTGAAAACGCGCCACCCTCAAGAAATTCAGCATTTTCTACTGTTCCCGCATAGGGGCTGCCGCCAAAGCGTTGCCAACGGGCATAGTCCCGCTGCCACTCAGGAAAGCAGGTGGCGGTGAGGCCGTCATTCCACAGTTTGTACGCTCCAAAGGCATGAACCACAGGCGCAAAGGCCGCCGCTGGATTACGTGGATGCGCGTTGAAGCCCTGTGGTAGCTGAAAAACGCTCTGCGGATACTGCCGCAGCAGCATCTGCGCCAACAGGTTAAAGGCCGCCTGATCAGGGTAACGCAACTTCGCGCCGTGCCGACACACAAATTCCAAGCAGCCCTGACGCAGGGCCTCCGGCGCTGGCAAATCATTACGGAATACGATGACGCCCGAATTCAGGTTGTCAGCGCCTCCGTCAAATCCCTCAATAGCTTCGTGCAGATTAATCTGCGCAGGTTTGGCCCCCGGAGGGTCGGAAAACTCCGGGTCTTCCAGCGCCAACCCCAGGGGGCCGCAATCAAACAGGCCTTCCAGACTATCCTGAACCAGCACGTCCGCATCAAGCCATACAACAGACGTATAGCGTTGCAGCAGGTCAAAGCAGTCAAATTTTGCCAGACTGAGCGGCGAAAAGACCTCCAGCGCCTCCGCCGTCAGCTCTGCGGGCACAGGCCTAAACGGCACAAGCTGCGCACCAAGGCTTTGCAGTATCGCGGCATCGGTTTCCAGCAGTGATTCATCGCAAAAAACGATGATGTCGGCCTCCATCCCCGGATTATGCCGCCGAAGCGCCAGCAGCACCGTGCCAGCGGCAAAGGCCCAGTTGCCGGTTACGCCTGTGACCACCGCGCGGGGGAACCTCACGTCAATGCGGCCTTCAAATGCATCATGCATGGCTGGCTCCTGATGTCGCTTTACGCAGCCCGCAGGCTGCCTCAATGACCCCGGCACAAGACCGGAAAAAGCCCGTTTCGGACGGGGTAGTCTGGTTACCCCGGCCTGAAACGGGCCAACAATGCTTTATACGCCAGTCTCACCTACCGCGAGGCAGCAAAAATGGCGACAATATCGGGCGGCAACAGTTTTTTTACGCTGCCAATGTGGGTTTTGCCCACAAGGGCCTTCTCGGCCATTTCGGCAATCTGCGCATCAGTAGGCGCGAGATTCAGCTCTTTCAGCGAGGTGGGCATGTGCAGCGAGCGGAAAAACCGCTCCATGGCCTCAATGCCCCGCAAGCCCGTGATGGTTTCCGTTTCCGCCGGGGCAATGCCCAGGACCCGTTCTGCAAACAGGGCAAAGCGGTCAGGCCGCAGGGGCAGCACATGGCGCGCCCAGCTGCCCCATATGGCAGACAGCCCCGCACCGTGAGCCACGTCAAACATGCCGCTCAGCTCGTGTTCAATCATGTGAGTGGCCCAGTCGCCGCCGTCAGAACCGCAGCCGGTCAGTCCGTTGTGCGAAAGGCTGCCGGCCCACATGACTTCGGCTCTGGAGTCGTAGTTGGCCGGATCATCGCGCAGTACGGCGGCATGGTGCATGACCACGCGCATGAGGCCCTCGCCGATGCTGTCCGTTATATCCATGTTCGAGCCGTGCCCGAAGTAGCGTTCCATGGTGTGCATGAGAATATCCACGCATCCGCAGGCCGTCTGAAAGGGCGGCAGCGACATGGTCAGCTCCGGATTCATGACGGCAAAGGCCGGACGGGCCATATCCGTCTTGAAGCTGCGCTTGAAGCCGTTTTCCTCGTTGGTCACAACGGTCGAACTGCTCATCTCGCTGCCTGCGGCGGCGATGGTCACCACGCAGCCAATGGGCAGGCATGCGTCCGGCTTGCGCTTGCCCATGTAATAATCCCACACGTCCCCCTCGTTGGCTGCGCCGTAAGCAATAGCCTTGGCCGAGTCGATAACGCTGCCGCCGCCCACTGCCAGCACAAAATCCACCTGTTCTCTGCGCGCCAGTTCAATGCCCTCGCGGATCAACGAAAGCCGGGGGTTGGGCACTACACCGCCAAGGGTCACAAAGGACAGACCTTCAGCCTCGAGAGAGGTCTTGACCCTGGCCACAAGGCCCGAGCGCAGGGCGCTCTGCCCGCCAAAGTGTATAAGCACCTTGCGGCATTTGCAGGCTTTGGCGAGTGCACCGGTCTGCTGCTCTGTATTTTTGCCGAAAACAACCCTGGTGGGCGTGTAGTACGTAAAATCGTGCATGGTAATCCTCCTGACTGTAAAGAACGCGCGGGCCCAAAGCGCCCTGCCAGGGCGTGAGCATCAGATATTTTCTGCCAGCGCCGCGAGCGAAAGTGTACGCAAGAGCCTGCCTGTCTGATCCGCCTGTGCTGCATCCGCCGAGGCTTCGCGCAGAATGCGCGCCATAAAAACAAGCATATGGCGTTGCATATATTCATCGTGCCCATAACGGGCTGCCCAGGCCTGCCAGAGGGTATCAAGCCAGCGTAGCGCTGCTCCCGGCTCTGTCAGCCCGCCATAGATCAGCCCTGCGTGCAGTGCCGCCTGTGCGCCTGTCGCCCGGATACCCAGCGGAGGAAACACATGCCCAAGCAGAGCGCGCATATGCCACTGGCGGGCATGGGCTGCTGACGTATAACGATAGTGTAGCAGCGGCTCTTGCAAATTGACTGCCTGCAATCCGGCCTTGAGCAGGGCATCGGCCCAAAAGCCCATGTCCTCCGCCCTTGCAAGCGCCGCGTCATAGCGTAAGCCAAAGGCGCGCACCGCGTCCAGCCGCACCATGACGCAGCAGTTGGGCACGGGGACCCCAAAGAGCGCGGCCGCGCGGGCGGCATCCGGCTGTTCTGGAAAGAGTTCAAGTGCGCTGGACTGCCCGAAGTACTGGATGCCCGCACCGCAGATGTGGATGTCGGGCTTGGCCTCAAGGCAGGCATGTTGCGCTTCCAGCCGATGGGGCATGGCTATGTCGTCCGCGTCCATCCAGGCCAGATACCTGCCGCGCGCACGGCCCATGGCCATATTGCGCGCCGTGGCCCGCCCCTTGTTGGCAGGCAGGCGCTCAACGCGAACCCTCTTGTCGGCGCAGGATTGTGCGAGGGCAAGGGTATTGTCTGTGGAGCCATCGTCCACCACCAGCAGCTCAAAGTCTTCAAAGCTCTGGGCCAGGATGGACTCTATCGCTTCAAGCAGATGGGAGGCGGCATTATAGGCGGGCATTGCCACAGTGATTTCTGGAGTGGACGAACTCACAGGCGTTCCCCCCTCACCTGCCTGTACATGGCGGCCACATCATCGCGCCCCGAGCCAAATATGGGTTCCGGTCTGCCGAGCGCAGGCTGTCTGCGGCAATAATCCGGCGCTGTTTCCATCATCCGGGCTGCGCGGGCAAAAACGTTGGTGGTTTCCAGTATCCAGTTGCGGCACTGGGCAAGCTCTGCTTGCCGGGCCTCCCACAAACGGCTCTTGATTGCAGACAGAATGCTCTGCGCACAGGCTTCCAGATCGCCAAGCGGCAAGGGCACAAATCCGGGTGCGGGGCAAACAGCGCCAAGGTTGGGTGCTCCAAGATAGAGCGGCAGCGCCCAGCCAAGCCAGGCATCGGACAGTTTTTCTGTCCAGAAGTTGTCCAGGTAGTTGTTCTCAAGCACCACATGGTACTTATAGGGCGCAATGGCCGACATTTTGTCATCCACGGGATTGAATTCGCGCCCGTACACGTGCAGCGCGTCCCCAAGCCTCTCTTTGAGCATACTTACCAGTGCAAGTCGTGCACGCTGTGCCGACGTTGCCGTCTTGGTGGAACAGACTACGGAAATCAAGCCTGTTTTTTCTGGCATGGGAAATGTGCGCAATTCGTTAAGGCTGCTGAATTTACTTATGTTTTTCCCTGATGAGCGTTCGACGCCGTAGTGCCAGCTCAGACAGGGGTTGCTGATGACCATGCTGCGCCGCTCGACACCGCGCAAGTCATAAGGAGACACCACCGTGCCGAACTGGCCGAGGAAGGATCGGGGATATTTTTTGATCTCAGGCGGCTCGGTGACAAAGAGGATGCGTCGTTCACGGGGCACTGTGGTGCTGAAACCCGCCGGGGCTTCGTCAAAAACCACGAGCCATGTGCTGGAAGTTTCTGCCGAAGTGGGAAGCGAGGAAAAGGAGCGGGGGGTTGGCGAGGCCAGCACAAATTGCACACGGCCCATAGCGCCGTTGCCGTCTTCTGTCTGCCGCATCCAGGGCCAGGCCTCGGGGATGGTGGCAAAATAGCACAACAGGGTCGAACTTTCAGCCACAAAAGCCTCGCAATGACAAGGCCCCGGCCCGCTTTTTTCTGGTCAGAGGCCGGTTAGCAATACCCTTTGCCCAGGGCGCATCGGCAACGGATGTTGAAAATCACTTTAATGCTCAACTGCGTAGATATTGCGGAACACAACGCCATTTTCCTGGCTTCGCACTTCAAGAATGACCTGGGCGTTGGTGAGGCTCATGGGGTGCTCGGCAGAAGCAACCATGACGGCGCGCTTGAACCGACTGATACGAAAACTGCCCACATCTTCGGGCTCAAAGCGCAGGGAATATTTTTTGCCATCGGCTGTCAGCAATGTGCCGCTAACTACACCCGAAAGTATCTTCTGGTTGTCGGCATTGCGCAAATCCAGTGCGACGCGCAGTTTGCCGCCTCGTATTTCACGCACTTGCACATTCCCTACCTTGACGTAATCAAGGTCAATGGAGGGAAAGTCCTCATGCCCCGGCCCTTCGGTGGTGCGGGCCGCATCGCTGGCCCCGCCCTGAGGCTTTTCGGCCGCAGCCCCGCCTGTAATTGCGGGGCCTTCACCAGGTGCCTCCGCAGCTGCGCCGCCTGTGCTGAGTCTGCGCAGCACAAGCTCCCGGCCTGGAATATTTTCTTCGCGCAACAGTTCTTCAAGGTGTTCCAGCCGCTCTGCATTGGCCTGCGCCGTCTGCGAATCGCTTTCAAAGCGCAGCACATTGTCCCGCAACTGCACGTTCTGCTGCCACAAAGTCCAGCACAGCCAGCCCAGAACAGCGCACGCAACAGGCAGACAGGCCATAACCCCAAGGACTCCCACAAACCGCCCCCTGCGCACTCGAAAGCTGCGCCTGGGGCCGTTATCCCGCATCAGGATTATGCTGAGATTTTCGCGGTACTTCAAACGGTCCTCACGAACTTTGGCGTTTGAAATTTCGGGATGGCCGCACACAACACCTTGTTATGATACCTCGCCATAAAACCGGGCAAACTGTTTGACCAGCCTTTGCCCCCTGTCCAATGAGGCAAAACGGCAGAAGTCCCTATTGACCGGCCTCTCCAATGGGCGCAACAGGCGCGCCAAGAGGTGCCCAGTCTTCGCGGGCGATACGCCAGCCCTTGCCGTCAAAGCGCAGCAAAATGGTCTTGGTGCCCCGGTCAGTGTGACCGGAGCTGTCGGCGTAGACCTGATTCATGTCGGCGCGCAGGCCCTGCTTGTCAGCCACCAGCCGCAGGCCCGTGATCTGAACCAGAGTGGGCTGCACACGCTGCCAGAGCAGTTCCTTCTGCTTCTGAATGTTCTTTGCGCCCCAACGCCCCTGCTGGATGGCATCGTCCGCATAGTATTCAATGTACTCGTCCAGACGTCCAGCTTCCCAGGCCTTGCGCCATTTTTCAACCATAGCGCTGGCGGCGTCGCTGACCTGATCCAGATAATCCGCAGCAAGGCCAAGTTCTTCTGGCTTGAACTGCGAAGCAACAATGCGGAAATCACCCTTGTCGTCCCGGCTCCACCAGAAGGAACGCACACCCTGCTCCATGCCGTTGGGGGCCACTACAAGCTGTTCGCAATGGCTCACAGCCAGTGAACCCTGGATCTCCAACTTGGGCTTGCGGCTTATAAGACGCAGCCACGGCACCGCAAAGCGGCGATCAAATTCGCGCATGGTCGAACTGTAGGAATATCCCCGAGGGGTTCCGGCTTCGCGGTTGTACTTGGCCTGATCGTAAAGAGAGGCGATGTTGGTCGAACGCGCGGAAAAATCCGCATTCCAGGCCTGCACGGCCTTTTCCAGAGCGGCGCGAACTTCCGGTGTGAGGGTCAGCTGCTGGGCTGCCGCTGCCACGGGAGCGTTGGCTTGTGCCGGAGCTGCGATGGGAGCCTGAACAGATGTCGGTGCAGGCAAGTTAACAGCCTGCTGGGCTTCTGCGGACTTTACCGCCTGATCGGCAGGCTTGACTGGTGTGGCCTTGGGGGCGGATTCCGCTTCGCTGCGGGCCGCTTCTTCCATTGCCGGGCGCGCGCCCCAGTTTACTTCTGCCGGGGGTGTTGCACTGCTGCGGCGGGGCACCAGGGGATCATTGGCCGCCATGAGCTTGTCGCCCTGACCAGCCCTGGCGGTAGCGGCTTTGTCCTGCGAGGGCTGCGGCGCGGCGAGGGCCGTGCCCTCCGTCTTTTCAGGCGCGGCCTCTGGCATATCCAGCCGGGGGCGCTGCGGCGCTTCGGAAGAAGCATCGCTGACCTGCTGCAAAGGCGCTTCGGCCACAAGCTGGCCTTTCTGGAAATCGGCGCGCATACCCAGATCGCGCGGTGTCCATTCCATTCCAACAATGCGGAACTTCTGGTCGTTACCGCGCTGCCAGTACAAACGGCGCACACCTTCTGTGGAAAGATTGGATGCCGTATAGAGCTGCTCTGACCAGGTCACCCAATACCCCGGCCCTTCCAGCACATTGATCTTGCGATTGAAAATCTTGATGAACTGGAGCGACTTGAACAGACGCTCCTTGTTCTGCCGAAAGGCCGTAAAATTTTCCGTCATAGCCTTGGAATAGGCATCGGGATTATAGTAATCAAACATCTTGACCGAACGGGAGGCCCAGGCGGTGCTCCAGTTCTGCATCAGGCGGCGCAGTTCGTTGGCGGTGCTGCTGTCGGGCCGGGGCTGGGCGGTCTCGTCCATATTTTCGGCCAGAACCACTGCCGTACCGGGCGTCAGCTGCGGCCCGACCTCGTCGATTTCCTTAAGCCCAATGGCCACGCAGCCACGTGTGGAAAGCGGTTCAATACCAAACCCCTTGCTGTGAATCCAGATGCCGTGGCCGGTTTTGCCGCGCAGACGATCCACGGGGTTGGGATAATTCAGGGTATAGGCAATGCCGCCGTATTCCTTGAAATCCAGCCCGCTGGCAATTTTGTATTCCACAAAGTAGATGCCTTCAGGCGTACGCAGATCGTTGAGCGCCTGCTTGTCGCCGGGCAACTGGCCTGTGGTGCAGGGAAAGGTGTATTTGAGCTTGAGGGGGCTTTTCTTCTCAAAAAACATGAAGGTCTGACGTTTTTTGTCCACAGCCACCAAATGCGTAGGAAGCCCCTCGTTGTACAGAGAGGCTTGCCATTCTTCGGCCTGCGCCAGATGTGGAGCGGCGAGGGGACAACCAATGCCAAAGGCCATCAGCAGCCCCGAGGCCATGCATCTGACAAGGCAATTGGCCAGACAACTGACCAAAGGCCTGACAATGGAACTGGCCGCAGAACCCATCAAGCATTGCGTCAATGCCAGGGGCAAGGCGCGCGGGCCGGTGGGGACCTTAACGCGCAAGGTCCACCAATTCCGCACGGGTAAAGAGCGCAAGCAGGTCATATCCCGCCTCACGGAGCTTTTCCCGGCCACCTTCCTCCCGATCCAGAATGGCGCAAACCGCCACAATGGACAGGCCAGCATCAGCAATACGATCGCAGGCCTTCAGCAGAGAACCGCCGGTGGTAACAACGTCTTCAAGCATTGCCACGCGGTCGCCCGCGCAGAAATTACCCAGCCCTTCAACAAACTGCCCTGTGCCGTGCCCCTTGGCTTCCTTGCGGACCAAAAGGCCGTTCAACGGTCTGCCCTGTTCGTGAGAGATGACCGTGGTGGCTGCAACCAGAGGGTCAGCGCCCATGGTCATGCCGCCCACACCCTTGATATCCATCTCGCGGAGCATGTGGTTGAACAGTGTTCCAATAAGCCACGATCCTTCGGCATGGAGCGCCGTGACGCGGCAATCAAAATAATAATCGCTTCTGCGTCCTGATGCCAGCACAAAATCTCCCTCACGGTATGATTTTTCTACCAGCAGGCGGGCAAGGCGGCGCTTGAGCGCCAGCAGTTCTTCAGAAGAAAGAATTTGCATGACAGATCCTTACGCCTTGTTGGCCGCAGCGTTCTTGAACACCCGGGCAAAAATTTCATCTTCGTGTTGCAGATAGTACGAAGGGTCAAAAAGCTCGGCCAGCGCAGCTGCGCCCAGCCGCCCGCTCATGTCGGCATCGTTGCGCACCAGATCGGGGAAGGGCGTGCGGCTTTCCCAGCTCTGCATGGCAAGGCGCTGCACGGCTTCATAAGCCTGCTGACGCGGAAGCCCGGTGGCAATAAGAGCCGTCAGCACACGCTGCGAAAAATACAGGCCGTAAGAACGCTCCATATTTTCACGCATGCGCTCGGGCTTGACCACCAGACCTTCAAGCAGCTTGGTGAGGCGGGTCAGCACGTAGTCGGCCAGGATGGTGGAATCGGGCATGATGACTCGCTCCACTGAAGAATGGCTGATGTCGCGCTCATGCCACAGGGCCTGATTTTCCAGCGAGGCAAGAGCGTTGGTGCGCAAAAGGCGCGAAAGACCGCTCATGTTTTCTGCCGAAATGGGGTTCTTTTTGTGCGGCATGGCCGACGAACCCTTCTGCCCCTTGGCAAAGCCTTCTTCCACCTCAAGCACTTCCGTGCGTTGCAGGTGGCGCAATTCAACGCACAGGCGCTCCACGCCGCCAGCCAGTACGGCAAGCGAGGTGAAGAAGTGGGCGTAACGGTCGCGCTGAATGATCTGGGTGGAGTGTGGATCAACCTCAAGCTCAAGATAGCTCAGGGCGCGCTGCTCAAGCTCGGGCGACAAAAATGCATAGGTGCCCACCGCGCCAGAAATTTTGCCCACGCGCACGCTTTCAATCCCGGCCCCAACCCGGGCAAGGTGCCGCTCAAACTCGGCGTAGAATCCGGCCATTTTGAGTCCAAAGCTGGTGGGTTCCGCGTGGATGCCGTGGGTGCGGCCCATGCACAGCACACCCTTGTGCCGGCGGGCCAGACTTTCAATGGCGGTCAGGAGCTCGCGGATGTCCTTGAGGATCAGACGCCCGGCCTGCATGAGCAGAAGGGCGTTGGCCGTATCCACGATATCGGAGGAGGTACAGCCCAGATGGATGTAGCGCGCGTCTTCCGCGCCAACTTTTTCTTCAAGCGAGGTCAAAAAAGCGATGACGTCGTGGCGGGTCACTTCTTCGATAGCCAGGATGCGGTCCACATCAATGGAAGCCTTGGCCTGAATATTTTCCACCGCGGCGGCTGGGATGCGGCCCATGTCGCTCCAGGCCCGGCAAACGGCAACTTCCACATCAAGCCATGCCTGATAGCGGTTCTCAAGGGTCCAGATACGGCCCATTTCCTGACGGGTGTAGCGATCAATCATGGCTGCCTCATGAAGCCGAGCTGGCGGCTTTGGTGGGTGCCGACGCTGCGGACCCTGTGGTTGGCGTAGGGGCGGAGGCCGCCTTGGCGGCGCTGTTTCCAGAATCGGATGCAGATGCGGAGGCTTTTTCGCCTGCCGTACCGCTGGAAGCGGGGGCAGAGGAACCGCCGGAGGTACCGGAGGAGGCCGTTGAGCCGCCTTCTTCCGTGACGCCCTTGCGGTAGCCGTAGTCGCTCACATACCAGCCGCCGCCCTTGAGGACGAACGATGTGTGCGACATGATGCGGGGCGAAGGCTCACCGCACTCGGGGCAGGGTTCCTGCCCGTGGGATTCCGATACCTTGACCCATTCCTCAAACGTATGCTGACACTTGGGGCACTGATATTCGTAGATAGGCATGGTAACACTAAAAAGGCCATGACACGGCATGCTGCCGCGCTGACCGCTGCTGCTTGTTTGCGCCCCGCGCGGCTGCCAAGAGGCAGCCGGGCCGAGCACCATATGTGACGGCGCGTCAATTCGCAGCCGTCGGAACGCCGGTTTCCCGTGTCCGAAGCTTAGGCCTTGGCAGCCTTGGCTTCGCGCACGCGCTGCTTCAGACGCTCTTCACGGCGCTTACGGCGGCGATCCAGTTCTTTCTTACGCTCAATTTTCTTATGTGCCATGATTCCCTCCAGGGGCAAGCCCCGTTAATATAAGTGGGTATTCATATGCTCTTTGATCGGCAAAGTCCAGCCCCGAGCCACATTCCGGGTCGAAAACACTGACCGCAGGCGGAAAAATATCTGCCTCGCCTAGTGCCTTCCGGTGCGGTTGCCCGCATCGTAAAAGCCGCTGATATTACCGCCAGCCTCCAGTCCGCACGGCCAGAAACCATGACGGATCAGGGTGTTCCGCAATTCCGGGAGCAGGTCTTCCGGCAGTTTTTCAGCCTGCAACACAGGCTCCGGCGTGAGCCGCAGACGAAAATCCCCCAGCGCGCCCACGCTGCCCTCCTCCAGCACAACACATTGCGACTCCCCTTGTGCGGGGGCGGTTGCTCCCAATTCTGCAAGATCGGCCTCCGCCGCTGCCAGACGCGTCAGCGTGTCGGCCTCGGGCCTCATGCCATAGGCCAGCCGCGTCAGCAGGCAGGGCCGTGCGCGCTGCCACGGCCTGTCCAGCCCAGTGGATCGGGCAGCCTCGCGCACTTGCGCCTTGGTCAGCCCGGCTTCGGCCAGGGGGGAACGCACGCGACCTTCTTCAAGTGCACGCAAGCCCGGTCTGTAGGCCTGCAAATCATCCGCATTGGTGCCATCGCAGAGCACGCGGTCATGAGCTTCCGCCATGGGAGCAAGCTCGCCACGCAACAGAGCCACAAGCCCGGTTTTGCAGCCGTAGCAGCGTTGGGGGCTGTTGGTCTCCACCTCCGCCAAGGCAAGAGGATCAAACCGCGCCGTATGCAGGCGCAGGCCGCGCTCACTCGCCCAGGCTGCGGCACCGGCGCTTTCCTGCGGGGGAATGTGCGGGCCGTAAACATGCACGCCCAGCACGTCGCAACCGCATAACAGGGCCGTGTGACATAAAAAACGACTGTCCAGCCCGCCGGAAAAAGCCACCGCCACGCGGGGCAGATCGCGCAGCACAGTGGCAAGCGCAGATGGAACCTGATCCGCACGGAAAGGATTTTTACTCATATCTTCTACTCTTGGTGCAACAAAAGGCCGCACAAAACTGGGGCGAAGCCTACCAGGTCATGCGCACCTTGGCCCCGTGCCCGGCCATATATTCCTTGCACTGCCGGATGGAATACTGCCCATAGTGAACAATGGACGCGATCAGCGCAGCGGAGGCCCTGCCCTCGGTAACAGCCTCAAGCATGTGACGCGGTTCGCCCGCTCCGCCGGAAGCGATTACAGGGATGGACACGGCATCGACTATGGCGCGGGTCAGCTTGAGTTCGTAGCCGTCCTTGGTGCCATCCGCATCAATGGAATTGACGCAGAGTTCGCCAGCGCCCAGCTCCTGGCAGCGGCGCGCCCAGGCAATGGCGTCCAGCCCCATGCGTTTACGACCGCCGTGGATGACGATTTCGTAGCCGGAGGGAATTTCTGCGCTTACCGGAACAGCCAGCACGTCCATGCCCACCACGATAGCCTGGGAGCCGAAGGCATCCGCGCCATCGCTGATGATGTGCGGATCCTTGACCGCCGCCGAATTGACCGAAACCTTTTCCGCCCCGGCCAGCAGCACCGCGCGCATGTCTGCCACGCTGGAAATGCCGCCGCCAACAGAAAAGGGAATGAAAATCTGCTCCGCCACGTGCTCCACTACATCAATAAAGATACCGCGCGCCTCGGCAGAGGCCGTGATGTCGTAGAACACGATTTCGTCCGCGCCTTCCTCATAATACCGCCGTGCGGTTTCAACCGGATCGCCGATGTCTTCGTTGCCCACAAATTTGACGCCCTTGGTCAGCCGCCCGTTGCGCACATCCAGGCAGGGAATCACTCGCTTACTGAGCATGACGCGCCTCGCAGTAGTCGTAGAAGTTGCGCAGAATTGTCAGCCCCGGACGCCCGCTTTTTTCGGGGTGGAACTGGGTGGCCCACAGGCCGTCGCGCCCGTATACGGAGCAGAATTCTTTGCCGTAGGTGGTGGTGGCGATCACAAAAGTGGGGTCCGGCTCCACATAATAGCTATGCACAAAATAGAATTCCGCTGTGGGGGCAACGCCCGCGAGCAGGGGGCAGGGGGCGGATACTTTCAGGCTGTTCCAGCCCATGTGCGGGATGGGCGCGGGGGTGCCGTCCTCTTCGCGCATGTTGTCTTCAAAACGGCGGCAAAGTCCCGGCACGATGCCAAGGGTTGTGGTGTCGTTTTCTTCACTGCGGTCAAGCAGAATCTGGCAGCCCAGACAGATGCCCAGCAGGGGTTGGCCGCGCTTGACGGCCTCGCGCAGCAGCACGTCAAGGCCCGTGGGGTGCAGGGCGCGCATGGCCTGCCCGGCAGCGCCCACACCGGGAAAAATGATGCCGTGGGCGCGCTCCAGTGTTGCGGGGTCCGCCGTGATGGCGCAAGGTATTCCCAAATGTTCAAGGGCGCGGCGCACGCTCGTCTGATTGCCTGCCTTGTAGTCCAGAATGGCCAGCATGGTGCATCCTCTGCTTGTTGTTGCCGTGGGGGGATTGGCGGCTGGTGGCTTTGAAAGGTGGATCATACCTTTTTGCCGCTGCGCAGGCAACGCGCAGGCTGGCATGATGCCCCGGCATCGCAGGAAAAATCAGCGCACTGGCAAGCGGCGGCGGCAAACCTTTTGCGGAATGACGTGACAATTTCAATGTTCACGATTATTATAGAAACCGTGAACATTAGAACTTCCCATGCAAAAAATTTTTTTAATATTTTACGGCATTTATCACGCCATTTGCGCAGGAGGCCAGCATGTATTTTCCCACTGCAGGCATTGAGTGCAATCCTTTTGTTCCTTTTGCGGTGGCTCTTGGCATCTCTTTTTTCACATCCATGGGCGGCATCTCGGGCGCTTTTTTGCTGCTGCCGTTTCAGATGAGCGTTCTGGGCTATACCAACCCCAGCGTCAGCGCCACCAACCAGTTCTTTAACGTGCTGGCCTGCCCCTCGGGCGTATGGCGCTACTGGCACGAGGGGCGGCTTGTGTGGCCGCTGGCCGTTACCATTGCCCTGGGCACATTGCCTGGCGTGTTTATCGGGGCCATCGTGCGCATCAATCTGCTGCCCAATCCCCAGAGCTTTAAAATCTTTGCAGGCCTTGTGCTGCTGTACATCGGCGGGCGCATGGCCATGACCACATGGCAAGGCAGGGCCTCGCTGTGGTCGCGCAAGGAAAAGAAAGAGAACATGCCCACCTGCGAGGACAAAAACGGCAGGCTCATGTGCTGTCACGTGCTCTACTGGAACATGAAGGAAGTGGCCTTTGTGTTTCAGGAAACCAAGTATGTTGTCGCCACCCGGGCGCTTATACTGCTGAGCCTTGTGGTGGGCCTTGTGGGCGGCATCTACGGCATCGGCGGCGGGGCCATCATGGCGCCGTTTCTGGTTTCGTTTTTCGGGCTGCCTGTCTATGTTGTTGCAGGCTCCACGCTCTTTGCCACATTTGTAACATCCGTGGCGGGCGTGTCATTTTACGCCCTGCTCGCGCCCTTTTACCCGGATATGGCCGTTGCGCCCGACTGGCGCATGGGCGTTCTGGTGGGCCTTGGCGGCATGTGCGGCATGTATGCCGGGGCGCGTTGCCAGAAGTTTGTGCCTTCCATTGCCTTGAAGGCCCTTTTGACCGCAGTTTTGCTCTTTACAGCCGTGCGCTATTTGGGCCAAGGTTTCTAGCGCCGCTGCCGCCCGAGTTTTTCTGGCCGGAGCGCTTTCGACCTGCCACAGGGCAGCGCCGGAGGCGCTTCGCCTGTTTTGGGCGGGCAGCAAAGCCCCCACGGCGCGCGTTTTGCAGTATCGCGCGCGGCACTGTAAAGGAAATTGCAATGAATGATTCTTCCCGGTTGCCCATTGGCCTGTTTGATTCCGGCATGGGCGGCCTCACGGTTTTCAAGGCCCTTGCAGAATGTCTGCCCGACGAAGATCTGCTCTATCTTGGCGACACCGCCCGCCTGCCCTACGGCACCAAGGGGCGCGACACCATCACGCGCTATACGCTCAAGGCCGCTCAAAAGCTGGTGGACATGGGCGTTAAAATGCTCGTTATTGCCTGCAACACGGCAACCTCTGCGGCGCTTTCCGCAGTGCGGGAGCAGTTTGCCCCGCTGCCGGTCATGGGCGTGGTGGATCCCGGCGCGCAGGCGGCCGCCGCAGCCAGCGCCAACGGTCATATAGTTGTAGTGGCGACAGAGGCCACCATCTCCGGCGGCGCATACCAAAAGGCCATTGCCCGCATTCGGCCTGACGCCGTTGTGACCGGGCGTGCCTGCACCCTCTTTGTGCCCCTTGCCGAAGAAGGCTGGATGAACGGCCCTATTGTGGAAGGCGTTGCAAGGCGCTATCTGGCTGATATTTTTCCGCTTGAGGGAGCCGCCCCCACCGGGAATCTGGAACCAGACACCCTGCTGCTTGGCTGCACGCACTTTCCACTGTTGCAGGAGGCATTGCAAAACGTGGTGGGGCCACAGGTGCGGATAGTGGATTCTGCCGCCACCACGGCACAGTGCGTGGCTGACGAACTGAGGGCCACCAACCTGCTGCGATCTGCGGATAGCGGCGCGCACTACCGCTTTTTGACCACTGACAATGCCGCCCGCTTTGCCCGGACAGGCAGCCTCTTTCTGGGCCGAAACCTCGGCGATGCCGAAGTTTGCCTGGTTGATCTGTAACAGTATTTTTTAATCATTATATTTCGGGCAGATAAAAAAATTCCAGTAAGGGGCAGACTCTTGCACCGAGCCTGTTTGCCCAAACGGTTTTTCGTGAAAAGCTAGAGCAGACGCGGGATTCTGCGCTTTTTCGTTGACAGGAAACCGCCCCTAACGTAAGGAAACAAAAGTTCTGACCGCAGCAGAAGCGGTTTTGCTTACGATTCCCCCATGACGTGAAAAAGCCTTGGCGGCTTTTTTGCGGCTGTTTCTTTTGAGTGCGGCGAATCGGGCTCAGGCACCAGACTTCTGGCATGTCGACCCGATCCGGCTTGCAGGGAATAACCGAAATCCTTTATGGAGTAGCATCATGACCAAAGCTGAGCTCGTAGAAAAGATCCATGCCAAAGCCGGCCTGCCCACCAAGGCCAAAGCCGAAGAAGCTCTTGACGCCGTGGTGGCCTCGCTGCGCGAAGCCCTGGCCTCTGGCGAATCCGTGACCTTTACCGGTTTCGGCAGCTTCAAGGTGGTTGAGCGCGCCGCCCGCAAGGGTCGCAACCCCCGCACCGGCAAGGAAATCACCATTCCTGCCAGCAAGGTTGCCAAGTTCACGCCCGGCAAGGGCCTGAAAGACGCCATTAAGTAAGTGGCGTAGCAGCACAATTTTTTCGGCGGCGCTATTGCCTTCACACAGGGTAATCGCGCCGTCGATATTTTCTCCTGCCATGTACGCGGCATTTTGGCCGCCTCTGCATAAAGCCGGAGAAAACACCCCTGCGGAGGGGTGGCAGAGCGGTTGATCGCGGCGGTCTTGAAAACCGTTGAAGGTGTGAGCCTTCCGGGGGTTCAAATCCCTCCCCCTCCGCCAGTTTGAGAAGCTTATAAAGCGGCTGGAATCCCACAGGATTTCAGCCGCTTTTTGTTTGGTTGTCAAAAAAATGCTGAGCATGCAGCCCACACGCATTAGCCAAGCAGTTACTCCACCATCTGCGCTAGGGCAAAAGGCATTTAAATTTTCTAGCACCCCTGCGTATAGAACAATGCCAGCCCGCCGCGCGCGGTTTCGCGGTAGTCGTCCTTCATGTCGCGGCCTGTCTGGTTCATGGTGCGGATGCAGAGATCAAGCCCCACAGGGTGCTTGGTGCCCTGCCCGGTGCGGGCCATCATCCAGGCGTTCCACGACTTCACGGAGCTCATGGCATTGCGCGAAATACAGGGAATCTGCACATAGCCGCCCACAGGGTCGCAGGTCATGCCCAGATGGTGCTCCAGCGCAAATTCCGCTGCATTTTCCACCACGTCGGGTGTTTCGCCCATGACCTGCGACAGCATGGCAGCCGCCATGCTTGAGGCGGAACCGATCTCGCCCTGACAGCCCACATCCGCGCCCGCCACACTGGCGTGCCGCTTGATAAGCGTCCCCACCATGGAGGCCACCAGCAGGCCGTCCACAAGGTCGGCCTCTGTTTTGCCGCGCTCCTTGATGAGCATGTGCACCACCGCAGGCATAACCCCTGCCGAACCCGCCGTGGGCGCTGTCACAATGGGGTGCCCCATGGCGTTTTCTTCCGACCCGGCCTGCCCGTAGGCCGACAGCCGCGCCGCAAAGGCATCGGCTGGCTCCGGCGAGCTGGCGGCCTGCTCCAGCATGAGCTTGGCCCGGCGCTCCAGACCAAACGGCCCCTTGAGCTTGCCTTCCAGCCCAAGGCCCGTAACGGCACAACTGTCCATCACGTGGATGATGCGCTGCGCGCCCTGCCGGATGTTCTGTTCCGACTGCCCGGTGATGGCCATTTCATTTTCAAGCATAATGAGCGGGATGCTCTTGCCCGTGGTCTTCACGATTTCAAGCAGGCCGTTCATGGAATCAAATGCATGCACGGGCTTGCCTTTGTCCGGAGCCTTCCAGCCCTTCCACTGCAAAAATCCGCCGCCCACGGAATAGTATTCGCGCGAGGCAAGCTGCTTGCCCTTGCCCAGCAACTCGATGATCAGCACGTTGCTGAACGGAGCCTCGATGGTGCCCTGCTCAAAGATCACGTCCGAATCCTTGAGCGGAATCCGGGCCGGGCCAAGCACCACTGTGCGGGTGTCGTCCGGCTTTACAAAAAGATTGTCCAGAAATTCGGCCTTGCATTCATCGGGCTTTTGCCCGAGCAGGCCCGCCGCCACGGCGCGGTCAGTGCCGTGCCCCTTGCCCGTGGCCGAGAGGCTGCCGTACAGGTGCACCTTGACGGCGTCCGCCTGGGCAAGCTGCTCCTGCGGCAACTGGGCGCACAGATGGATAAAGTCATTGCCCGCCGACATGGGCGCAATGGTGTGCGAACTGGAAGGGCCAGGGCCGATCTTGAACATCTCGAACACAGTCACATCAATGGGATTGGCGCACACGGAGCCAGGCTTCCACAGAGGGTCAAAGCCTGCCCACGTGAGCGAGGGCAGGCACAGGCCCGCGCCCGTCACAGCCATTGATTGCAGGAAACGCCGACGATTACAGTACATACATGCATCCTCCTGAGTTATCTGGCAGATTGCGAAGCCGACTGCCGGGGCTTTTGGTACGAAACCGGGCCGGTGGAATAGTTGGTACGGGGCAGCCATGCATCGGGATAGCCGATGTTCTGGGCCATTTTGTCCGGGCTGTTGAGAAAACCCTGACAGTGCCGCGCCACCAGTTGGGGGAAAAATTCCCGCCAGTCGCGCAACGCTCCCTCCGCCTGCGTCCGCAGGGCCTTGGCAAAGGCAGCCTGCGCCTGCGCCGGGGATGATGCCGCCTTGGGGGCCAGTTCCTTTTGCAGCGCGGCTACGCGGGCGGCAAAGGCGGCTTCCATGCTGGCAGCTCTGGTCTGAATCTCCTGAGAAATCAGGTCGTAACGGATGTTGGCGTAATCGCTCACCAGGGAATAGGCCCACCATGCGGAATCATTGGCAAAGCGGCGGGTGTCGCCTTGTTCGTAGCCTGCGGGCATGGGGGCGACCGCCAGCGGCACAAAGACAGATTCCGCCGCCGGAGCGAGCGCAACCCAGCACACCAGCGCCAGCGGTTCCGGCACATCGGGCCGATACTGGGCAATGGTTGTGTAGCCCACATAATACATGCCCATGGGCCGTTCCCACGCGCCTTCAAGCTTGGTGGTTGGGCTTACGTCGCCGCTGGGGTCCTTGGGACCGATAATGCGGTTGGGATTGCCAAACGGCCCCGCCGCAACGCCCTTGGTAAGGTCGAATTCCGTTCCCTCGTAGTGGTCGCGGTGCATGCGCTTGATGTCGTTCAGGCTCAGCAGCTTGTCCGGCTTGACGGAAAAGGGATAGGCGCGTGTTGCGCCGCTTTCCACCCAGGCGGGCAGTTTCAGCGAGGGTGCCGCCAGAGAGAGCGCCCGCCACACGCGCCGCAGCGAGTAATACGGATGGTTGTATTCGCCATCGCTCACGGTGGTCAGCCAGTCCAGAGGCTTGGACGCATCCTTGGGGCTGCGCATGTTGTACTTGTCTACCGTGGCAAACAGGCTTTTGCCGTACATCTGGTCAGGGTTGCCGGGCGTGATGTCGCGGATGCGAAATTCATTGGCCGCCACAAAAAACTGACCGTCCGGCACGCGCTGGGCCACCCACAGCCCGCCGGTACCCGCCGGGGAGGGAGCCATTTCCATAACCCATGCTTCGTTTGTGTCGGCCACGGGCAGGGTTTCGCCCGTCCCGTAGTAGCCATACTGCTCAATGAGCGCGCCCATCAGCTCAATGGCCTCGCGGGCGGTTTTGCAGCGTTCCAGCGCCACGCGCGCCAGCTCGGACGAATAGAAAATGCGCTTGCCCGGCTCTGCCGTGCAGGTATTGTGCGCCCCATCCGTGCATTCGCCAAACATGAGGCCATGCTCGTTCATGATGGCGTAGTTGCCGTCAAGATAGGCAAAGGTGTGCCGCACCTGCGGGATAAAACCGATGGCAATCGTGCGCGGCGTATCCGGGTGGTTATAACCCGGCGCGCGCTTGGGGTCTGAAAGGCGGGGAACAAGAAAGGTATTGGTGGCGGGATTTTCCTTCACCGCCACGGCGGAATCGTACACAGGGCGCTGCGCGCCTTCCGGCCAGTCACGGGCGGGAACATACACAATGGACTGGTCGTTGAGGTCGTTGTCGTCAGAATGGCTTACCATCACGGAGCCGTCTGCGCTGGCCCCCCTGGTAACAATAAAGGTAGTGCAGGCAAGGGCTGCCTGGGGCAGCAGCAGGGCCAGAGAAACACAGCATAAGACGATCAGCCGCTTCATGGAACCTCCATAAAAAATCAGACCGTAACATCCCGCATGTTCAAACCGATACGCAAAAACGCCAGCGACCCCGGCGGTAGACGCTGGAATGCTGTAAATCAAATCAGCAAACTGTTTTTCTTTTTTGTAACGCAGGGGCGGCAGGGGCACAAGGATTGCGCAGGCCGAAGTGCTTTTTGATTGTAAAACAGTAGCAATCCGAGCCGAGAATTGTTATTGGTAATCCATTGTCATCTCCAGATCAGCACATCCCGCATTTGTAAAAATGCCGGGGTTCCCGTCCAGGTTTCAACGGCAGCAATTCCCCGCCCAGCGCTGTTTCAGGCGCCCACCCAATGACGGCATGAACCGCCACGGAGGTTTGTCCATGCTTGCTTCTCCCTACAAAGAATTCAAAGAAGCCCTTCTGGACTTTATTCCCAAAGACCGCATCCATACTGATCCCCTGCGCCTGTTGGCCTACGGCACAGACGCCAGCGTGTACCGCCTGATCCCCAAGATCGTGGTGGACGTGCTGGACGAGGCAGAAGTGGTGCAACTGGTGGCCCTGGCCGACCGCATGCGCGTACCTGTTACCTTTCGCGCTGCCGGCACCAGCCTGTCCGGTCAGGCGGTGTCCGATTCCGTCCTTGTGCGCATAGGCAAGGGCTGGCGCAACTGGCGCGTGGGTGAAAACGCCGAGCGCATCACCCTGCAACCCGGCATCATCGGCTCCGGGGCCAACAAGATTCTGGCGGAATTTGGCAAAAAAATCGGGCCTGACCCGGCCTCCATCGACAGTTGCCTTATCGGCGGCATCTTTGCCAACAACGCCAGCGGCATGTGCTGCGGCACCTCCGACAACTCCTATAAGACCGTTGTTTCCTCGCGCATGGTGCTGGCAGACGGCACCCTGCTGGACACGGCGGATGCCAAAAGCCGCGCCGCCTTTGCCAGAACACACGCCTATATTCTCAACGGCCTTGCCGACCTGCGCAAACAGATCATGGACAATCCCGAGCTTGCCGACCGCATCCGGCGCAAGTTCAAGATCAAGAACACCACGGGTTACAGCCTCAACGCCCTGGTGGATTACGAAGATCCCTTTGAAATTTTGCAGCACGTCATGGTCGGCTCTGAAGGCACGCTGGGCTTTATCGCCGAAGTGACCTACCGCACGGTGGAGGAGGCCCCCTTCAAGGCCTCAGCCCTGCTGCTTCTGCCCACCGTCAAGGCCGCCTGTGATCTGGCCTCTGCCGTGGCAACGCTGCCCGTTGCGGCTGCGGAACTTATGGACAGGGCATCCCTGCGCTCGGTGGAAGGCACCCCCGGCCTGCCCGAGGGGCTGGAAACCCTGGACGACGACGTCTGTTCCCTGCTGGTGGAAACCCGCGCATCCACCCACGAGCAGCTTGAAAAGAACATCGCCACCATCAATGCGGCATTCAGCAACGTAACCTTTGTGCGGCCCTACGCCTTTACCGACAAACCCGAGGAATTCACCAAGCTGTGGCTCATCCGCAAGGGCATTCTGGCCTCGGTGGGCGGCATGCGGCCCGTGGGTACCTCCATTGTCATTGAAGACGTGGCCTTTACCCTCGACAGGCTGGGCGAGGCCGCCAAAGACCTGCAGGATCTTTTTGCCCGCCACGGCTACACGGTGGCCCCGCTCTTTGGCCACGCGCGCGACGGTAACCTGCACTTTGTTTTCTGGCAGGATTTTGGCGCTCCGGCAGAAGTGGCCCGCTACAAGGGATTCATGGAAGACTTCTGCAAGCTGGTTACGGAAAAGTACGATGGTTCGCTCAAGGCGGAACACGGAACTGGCCGCAACATCGCGCCCTTTGTGGAGCTGGAGTGGGGCAGCCAGGCCTACGCCATCATGAAGAGCATCAAGAGCCTGCTCGACCCCAAGAACATCCTCAACCCCGGCGTGCTGCTCAACAGCGATTCGCAGGGGCATCTCAAAAACCTCAAACCCCTGCACCCCGCCGACGAACTGGTGGACAAATGCATGGAATGCGGATTCTGCGAGTCTGTCTGTCCCTCGCGCGATCTTACGCTCACGCCGCGCCAGCGCATCACCGTTTACCGCGAAATCTGCCGCCTGCGCGAGGTTGCCCCTGATAGCAGCGAACTGAAAACGCTGCAAAAGGGCTACGAATACATGGGCAAGGCCACCTGCGCCACAGACAGCCTGTGCCGCCCGCGCTGCCCCGCAGGCGTGGATACGGGCGTGTTCATCAAGAGCCTGCGCAAAAAGGACGCCGGTTCCCTCGGCAAGAGCATTGCCGGAACCATTGCCGACCATTTTGCGGGAACCTGCAAGGCCATGTCCATTGCGCTCAACAGCGTGGACGCCCTGCACCGCGCCCTTGGCACCACCATCATGCGCGACGGCTCGCGCCTTCTGCGCTGCCTGACCTTCAACAAGGTGCCGCTGTGGAACAAAAACATGCCCAAGGGCGGGGGCTCGGTCTATCTGCCCACCCCATACTCGGGCAACGCCAAGAAGGTCGTCTACTTCCCCAGCTGCATCGCCCGCAACATGGGCCCCGGCGAGGAGCACAGCGACCGCCGTACAGAGCCGGAAGCCGTCATCAGCGTGCTGCTCAAGGGCGGGTATGACGTCATTCTGCCCAATAATCTGGACAAGCTGTGCTGCGGCATGGCCTTTGCCAGCAAGGGCCTCGCAGACGCCGCCCACAAGAAAGAACAGGAGCTGGAAAAGGCCCTGCGCCAGGCCAGCAACAATGGCGAATACCCCGTGCTGTGCGAAACCAGCCCCTGCCTGCTGCACATGAAGCAGACCCTCGACCCCGGCATCAAACTCATGGAGCCTGTGCAGTTTATCCTTGAGAACCTCATGGATACGCTCAAACTCAAAAAGCTGCCCAAGACCGTGGCCCTGCACGCCACCTGCTCCATGCGCAAGATGGGCCTTGAGGGCAAGCTGGAAGAACTGGCCCGCAAGTGCGCCGAAACCGTGGTCGTGCCGGACGGCATCAACTGCTGCGGCTGGGCGGGCGACCGTGGCTTTACGCATCCCGAACTCAACGAGGCCGCGCTCAAGGGCCTGCGCATGCAGGTAAGCACCTGCGAGGTGGGCTATTCATCCAGCCGCACCTGCCAGATCGGCCTGTCGCTGCACGGCGGCATCCCCTACTATTCCATCGTCTATCTGGTTGACGAAGCCAGCGAATAAACAGCAAAGCGGGCGGTTCTCATGAGAGAGCCGCCCGCTGTTTTATGTGCAGGAAATGGAGATGCCGCGCCTGACGGCGTTGCCTTTTACGACTGCCGCCGCTTGAACATCTTTTCCAGTTCGGCGGCGTCCCAGCGCAAGACGCAGGGGCGGCCATGCGGGCAATATTCGCGGTCGGGGGTCTCCAGCCACTGCTGCAACAGCCCGGCGGCCTCGTCATCCGCAAGGCGTTGCCCAGCCTTGATGGCCCCCTTGCACGACATGGATATGAACATGTCGGCCAGATCATCCTTACGCCCGGCAAGAGCCTCGCGCAAAAAGTCCCTGGCTTCGGCGCGGGAGAGCACCGGGGGCATGGCGTTGACGCGCAGGTTGCCGCCACTGACCTCAAGGGCAAAGCCCAGAGATTCCAGCCGGGGCCGCAATTCAAAAAAACGTTCCGTTTCAGCCGGGTGCAGGGGCAGATCCAGCGGCAGGGCCAGCAACTGACCAGACCCGGCGAATCCACCGCGCCGCAAACGGGCATACAGCACCCGCTCGTGCGCCGCGTGCTGGTCGAGCAGCAGCAGTGCGCCGGATGCATCCCGCAATACCAGATAGGTCAGCGCCACCTGCCCGAGGTAGGCAAACTGCCCAACGCTCAAGGGCTGGCGTTCCTGCGCGGGTGGGAAAATGGCTTCACTGTGCTCGCCCGCCGTATTCGCAGCCTGATACGGGACAGCGTCAGGAGTTTGGTGCGCATAGGCAGAGGCCGCTTCCGCAAGGCCAGAAATATCTTCCGGCGCGGCAACAAACAGGGCGCTTTCTTTCTGCGCGGGCGCTTGCTCATGGGCAGATACCGCATCACTCTGAACAGAATCGCCCCACCAGCTTGCTCCACTATCCGAGCCTGCGTCTGATTCGGGCAACCGGGCCTGCCACGAGGATTCCTCGTCCGGCCTGTCGTCCCGCTCCTGCGCCTTAATAAGTGGCGGGTTGTCCAGCCTGCCCCAAAAACCCTGCGGACGCGGGGCTGATTCTTGGGCAGAGGGCGCAAGGACGCTTTCCGCAGTGTCGCTTTCTGGCGAGTTCGGCCACAGATTTTCGGCCACATCGTAGGAGGTCAGCAGTGCCCCCTGCACGGCATGCAGCACAGCGGAAAACACGGCGGACTCATCCCGAAAACGCACTTCAGACTTGGCGGGATGTACGTTCACGTCCACTTCTGCCGGGTCCATTTCCACAAACAGTGCTACCTGCGGATAATCCCGGCTGGTCATACGGCCCTTGTAGGCCTCACGCACAGCAGCAAGCAGGCGCTTGTCCGTCACCGCGCGGCCATTGACGTAAAACAGCATGCGGTCGCCGCGCGGCTGGCTCACATTGGGCAGGGCGGCCAGACCGCGCACGCGGATACCGTGGCGGGTGCCGTCAAAGGGGCGCAGCGCCTCCACAATCAAACGGGGCCAGAGCACGCCAAGGCGGTCGGCAAGGCTTTGCCCCGGCAAAAACCGCAGTGCCTCGCGCTCGCCGGAGCTCAGGCTCAGGCCCACGGCGGGGCGGGCCAGCGCCAGCCGGGCCAGCCAGTCCTGCGCACGTTTGAACTCCGTGGATGGGGTCTTTAAAAATTTCAAGCGTGCTGGTATGTTGGAAAAAAGATCGCGCACTTCCACCCGCGTTCCCCGGTGCAGGGCCGCCGGGGCGGAAACCGTCAGCAAGCCGTGCTCCACCTCAACCCTGTGCGCCTGTGTCTGCCCGTCCGGGTCAGTCACCGCAGAGGTAATGGAAAAACGGGAAACCGAGGCAATGCTCGGCAGGGCCTCGCCCCTGAAACCGTAAGAGCTGATGTGCTCAAGGTCAGACAGGCTGGCAATCTTGCTCGTGGCGTGCCGGGTGACAGCCAGTTCCAGATCGGCTGCGGCTATGCCGCACCCGTCGTCCTGCACGCTGATAAGGCTTTGCCCGCCGTTTTCAAGGCAAACGTCGATCTGCGCGGCATCGGCGTCAAGGCTGTTTTCAACCAGCTCCTTGAGCACGCTGGCAGGGCGCTCCACCACTTCACCAGCGGCGATCTGATTGCGCAACTCAGGCGGTAGCAAACGTATATGACGATATTTTTCAGACATAAGCCCAGTGTATTCGGGCGCGCTCCACAAGGCAAGCGGCCCCGCCTGCGGCGCATGCGCGGCTGCGCGTGGAGAATAAATTCCCGTGGCAGGGCTTGCCTCGGCGCACGCTGTGCTTATGTATGGAAGACGAGGCTGCGTATGCGCGCGGCCAGGCTTCTGGCAACACGCAAAGCAAGCCGGGAGGTTTCTATGTACAGCAACACACTGAAAGCCATTGCCGAACCGCTGCGCGGCACCCCTGTGCCCGCGGGATTTGACCCTGAACTGCTCTATGTTGAGTGCGCCCGTTGCGGCTCGCCCGTCATGTGGGAGCAGGGCAAGGCCACTCATATCCTCAGCTTGGCGGGCATTGACCCCCTTGAACTTGATTCTTCCTGCATGCTGGTCACAGACGGCTGTCCCATGTGCAGCGGCAAAGATCAGTATACGGTACAGATTTTCCGGGTCAGCGGCGATGCGCAGACGCGCCGCCCCCCATTCTTCGGCAACGCATAGCCAGCGCGGGTCTACCCCGCCCGCGTAAACCCTAGCAGAAGGCTGCCGGATCATGTGCCCGGCAGCCTTTTTGCGTTCTGCCGCAGGCAATACGGTACACAGGCAGCCAGCGCTATTTTTTCCAGCCCAGAGGATTCTCTGGGCTTTTTTGTTGTCCTTTGAGGGGCAGAACACACAGCTCTGGCTGTCGCCGCACAAATTAACAAAAAACAACATTTTTTGACAACACACATAAAAAATACTTGTCAATATCACAAAATCATCCCGGCTACCTTGACGATGCCTCCTTTCAGGAGCATAACACAAAGTAACAAATTTGAAACAAAATTAACACACACCCGTCACACGCCGGAGCCGCCATGTTGCCAGCAGAACGCCGCAGAGAAATGGCCCGCCTCATCAAAAACCGGGGCGCGGTCAATACTCGCGAACTTGCCGAAGCGCTGGGCATTTCCACCATGACTGTGCGCCGTGACCTCAAGGTACTGGAAGAACGCAACCAGCTTGAACTCACCTGGGGCGGGGCCGTGCCTCTGTGTTTTGAAGCCAACGACATCCCCCGCGCCCGCAAGGCCGTTTCCATGCTTGAAGCCAAGCAGGCCATAGCCCGAGCCGCCTGCCAGTTTATCAAAAACGAAGACTTTATTGCCCTGGATGCGGGCACCACCAGCCTTGAGCTGGCCCGCCTGCTGCCCACCCTGCCCCTCACAAGCCTCGGCGTTGTCACGCCTGATCTGGAAATAGCCCTGCTGCTTTCGGGCTGCGACCGTATCTCCGTCTTTCTTTCCGGCGGGCTTATCGACCCCGTCAGCCGCGCCTGCAACGACAGTGATGCCGTGGCCTACCTGCGCGGCCTGCGCCTCACCATGGCCTTTGTGGGCACCAACGTATGGGACGCGCACCACGGCGTCACCACCAGCACTTCCGCCAAAATGCATTACAAGCGCCAGCTCATGACCAGCGCCGACAAAACATTTCTGCTTGCGGACGCGTCCAAGTATGCCAAGTTCAGCCCCTGGCTGGTGGCCGGGGTGGATCGCTTTGACCACATCATCACCGACAGCGGCCTGACCGCCGAAGCCCGCGCCGCCCTGCAAGAAGCAGGCGCGCGCCTGTGCCTCGCCGACTAAGCCCGCCGCCGTCACAAAATCACCGGAAGGTGTCTGTATGATCATAGCTGTTATTGCCGACGACTTTACGGGAGCCAACGACAATGGTGCGCTGCTTGCCGCCAAGGGCTTTTCCAGCGCCACCTGCCTGGGCCTTGCCCACTGGAACCCCAAAGAATTTACACAGTGCGACGCCGTTTGTCTGAATGCCGAGAGCCGCCTTCTGCACCGCGAAGACGCCTATAAAGCGGTGTATGACGCCGTAACAGAATTCAACAAGGAAAAGCCCGCGCTTGTTTCAAAGCGCATAGACTCCACCCTGCGTGGCAATGTGGGTGCGGAGCTTGAGGCCGCCATCAAGGCCATGGACGATACCCACGGTCACAGCCAGACCCTGGCCGTGCTTGTGGCGTCCTATCCCCATTCGGGGCGCATCTGCGTGGGCGGATACCAGATTGTGCATGGCGTGCCGCTGGAGCGCTCGCCCATCGCCAAGGACGCCGCCACCCCCGTGCACCACACGGCAGTGCTCAAGATCATCGCCGATCAGACTTCCCTGCCATGCGGCTTCGTGTCGCTTGAAAAGGTGCTGGCCGGGCCTGCTGCCGTGCGCGAAACCATTGAGGCCGCACGTGCCCAAGGGTGCCGCGCCGTGGTCTGCGATGCCGTATCGGACGACGACATTGCCGTGATTGCCCAGTCGCTGGCCGATGCGCCCTATCCGCTGGTGTCGCTGGATCCCGGCCCGTTCACATCGGAGCTTGCCGCAGCGCGCATTGAGGCCCCCCGTGCGGAATTTGAAAACCGCATCTTCCTCACTGTGGGCAGCACCAGCGAACTGACCCGAGTACAGCTGGAAACCCTGCGGCTGGCCCACCCCTGCCACATCGTGTCCATGAATGTGCGCAAGGTGCTGGCTGGCGAGGCCGAATCACAGGCGGAGTGCCGCCGCGTGCTGGAGGCCGTCTTTGCCGCGCCCGAAGAAGCCAAGGTTCTTGGCGTGTGCACCGCCGCCAGCAAGGAAGACGTTTTCTCCATGCAGGAAATGTCCCAGACCCTCGGCATCGCGCCCAGCGAAATCTCGCGCCGCATCAATATGGCTCTGGCTCATGTGGCTCAGGAAGCCCTGAAGAACGAAAATCTGCGCATCGGCGGCCTGTACACCTCGGGCGGCGAAGTGACGGTTTCCGTCATGCGTACGCTCAAGGCCGGGGGCTTTTCCGTGCGGATCATGGTGCTGCCCCTTGCCGTGTACGGCCACATCATCGGCGGCGAACACCCCGACCTGCCCATGATCACCAAGGGCGGCTTTGTGGGCGACAAGGACAGCCTTGTGGAATGCATGGAATACCTGTTCACCAAAATTTCAAGCCGCAAGCGGCCCGCCTGACAGCTGCGCCGCACCCACGCAAGTTCATAACCAACAAGGAACAGATAAATGAAACCCCTGATTTGCGCCCCCATGGGCGACCCCGCAGGCGTTGGGCCGGAAATTCTGGCCGCCTCGCTGGCAGATGCTGCCGTCACCGACATGGCCAACGTGCTGGTGGTGGGCAATACCGAAATCATGCGCCGCGCCGTCGCAATCATGAAGGTCAACCTCGATTTCAACGAGGTTGATACGGATCTCAACGGCTGGCGCGAGGGCGCTGCCAACATCATCAATATGGACAACGTGGACCTGGCCTCCTTTGCCTACGGCAAGGTGCAGGCCCAGTGCGGCCAGGCGGCTTTTGAATACATCAAGGCCTCCATCGAGCTGACAATGGCGGGCAAAACCGCCGCCGTGGCTACCACGCCCATCAACAAGGAATCCCTCAAGGCAGCCCACGTGCCGTATATCGGACACACCGAAATCTTTGGCGACCTCACCGGCACAAAGGATCCGCTGACCATGTTCCAGGTGCACAGCCTGCGCGTGTTCTTCCTCACCCGGCATCTCTCGCTGATTGATGCTTGCCGCGCCGTCAAAAAAGACCGTTTGCTCGACTACATCAGCCGTTGCACCAGCGCCCTCAAGCTGCTGGGGCTGGAGAATCCGAGCATGGTGGTGGCCGGGCTCAACCCGCACTGCGGCGAACACGGACTCTTTGGCAATGAGGAAGACGCCGAGGTGGTTCCAGCCATTGAAGAAGCGCGCCGTCAGGGGTTCAATGTGCACGGCCCCAACCCGGCGGACTCTGTGTTCCACTTTGCCCTCAAGGGCGCGTGGGACGCCGTGCTTTCGCTCTATCACGACCAGGGCCACATAGCGACCAAGATGGTGGACTTTGAGCGCACCATTTCACTTACGCTGGGTATGCCCATTCTGCGCACGTCGGTGGATCACGGCACAGCCTTTGACATTGCCGGAACAGGCAAGGTCAGCGCCGTGAGCATGGTGGAAGCCATCCGCCTTGCAGCGGAATACGCGCCCAGCTTCAAAAGGGCCTGATTTGCGGCAGAGGATGTGAACTGCGCACCGCATCCGGAGGACGAGCAGAGTAAAACAAGAGAACAAACAGTAAGAGCGTCAACCGTTCCCCCAACTTTTACCGGCGCGGGCACTGCCCGGGCCGTGTCGCAACCACACCACGGAGGTTGAGATGACTGCCGTCCAATCGTTCGGCATTGGCTATTCGATGACCATGCTCTGCATTTCCATCGCCATAGTCATTGTGCTGTGCATCTGCTTCAAAATACATGCCTTTGTATCCCTGACCGCAGCAAGCCTGTTTCTGGCGCTGACGCACCACATGGAACTGGCCAAGATCGTCATGGCCTTTGAAGGTGGCCTTGGCAAAACGCTGGGCTTTCTTGCGCCCATTCTGGCTCTGGGGGCCATATTGGGCAAACTGATGGAAGTTTCCGGCGCAGCCGAAAGGCTGGCGCGGACGCTCATCAACATCCTCGGCCAGTCAAAAGCGCACTGGGCCATGATGGTTGTGGGCTACATCTGTGGTATCCCGGTTTTTCTTCAGGTGGGCATCATCCTGTTGACGCCGCTCATGTTCTCCATCGTCAAGGAATCCAAGCTGCCGCTCATTCAGGTGGGTATGGCCCTTGTGGTGGCCCTGACCACGGTGCACTGCATCGTGCCGCCGCACCCTGCCGCCATGGCCGTTACCGACCTGCTCAAGGCTGACGTGGGCAAGGTTATCTTTTTCGGTCTGCTGGTGGGCCTGCCCGCCGCCAGCATTGCAGGCCCCATCTACGGCAAGTTCATTGCCAAGCGCCTGCCCGCCGTGCCGCTGACCGGCGTGTACGCCAATACCGAACCCCGCAAGGAATCTGAACTGCCGCCCTTTGGCAGCTCGCTCTTCGTCATGCTGCTGCCCCTGCTGCTCATGATCGCCAAGACTGTGGTGGAACTGACCATCGACAAGCAGAATCCGCCCGCCTACATGCCTTACGTGAACTTCATTGGCACGCCCATGATCGCCCTGTTCATTTCCGCAGTGGTGGCCTACATCGTGTTTGGCCTCAAGCGCGGTTTCAACTGGGATCAGCTGGGCCGTTTCAGCGAGCAGGGCATGGCCCCTCTGGCCTCCATCATGCTGGTTATTGGCGCGGCTGGCGCGCTGAACCAGATCATCACCGACAGTGGCGTGGGCGTTGTGCTCAAGCAGGTGCTCACCAGCATCCAGATCAGCCCCCTGATCCTGGCCTGGATTATCGCCATTGCCCTGCGCTTTGCCCTGGGCAGCGCCACAGTTTCCATGATGACCGCCGCCGGGCTTATCCTGCCCGTGCTCAGCAGCAACCCCGGCATTGACCCGGCCCTCATGGCCATTGTCATCGGCGCTGGCGCAACCGGCGCTTCGCATGTGACCGACTCCGGCTTCTGGTTCGTCAAGGAATCCCTTGGTATCCCCATGGGTTCCATGTACGCCACCTATACGGCTGGCACTACCATAGCCTCCGTGCTTGGCCTGTTCGGCACGCTGCTGCTCTCCATGTTCCTGTAAGAACCGCTGCGCCGGGGTCTGGTATTTCACAGGCCCCGGCGCTATTATAGATCAGTGCCCTGTCTTCCACCGCCAGCCCCAGCAAGGAATCAGCAATGAAGATCGTCATCGCGCCCGACTCGTACAAGGAATGCCTGTCTGCCCTGCAAGTGGCTCTTTCCATCGAATCCGGCTTCCGCGAGGTTTTCCCCGATGCGGTCTACGTCAAGGTTCCTGTGGCGGACGGCGGCGAAGGTACCGTGGAAGCCATGGTTGAAGCCACGGCAGGCCGCCGGGTGGACACCACGGTACGCGGCCCGCTGGGCGACCCGGTGGATGCTTTCTACGGCCTGACCGGCGATGGCAAAACCGCAGTGATCGAAATGGCCGCAGCCAGCGGTCTGGCCCTTGTGCCGCCCAAATTGCGCAATCCCCTCAATACCACCAGCTACGGCACGGGCCAGCTTATCCGCTCCGCGCTGGATGCCGGCGCGCGCAAGTTCATTCTGGGCATTGGCGGCAGCGCCACCAACGAAGGCGGCGCTGGCATGCTTCAGGCTCTGGGAGTACGGTTGCTGGACGGCCAGGGGCAGGAAATCGAGCCCACCGGCATGGGCCTTGGCAGGCTTGCGCGCATAGACATGTCTGCCTTTGACGCCCGCCTTGCCGACTGCGTCATTGATGTTGCCTGCGATGTGGACAATCCCCTGTGCGGCCCGCGCGGCGCATCGGCCATCTTTGGCCCGCAGAAAGGGGCCACGCCTGAAATGGTGCAGCAGCTCGACGGATATTTGCAGAATTTTGCGGCCATTGCGCGCCGCGACCTTGGCGTGGACATGGCGGACCTGCCCGGCGCTGGCGCTGCTGGCGGCATGGGCGCGGCCATGTTTGCCTTTTTGAAAGGGCGGCTGCGCCCCGGCAGTGAGATTGTGACCGAAGCCGTGGGGCTGGACGCGCACGTGCGCGACGCTGATATCGTCATTACCGGCGAGGGCCGCATTGACGGGCAGACGGCCTTTGGCAAGACCCCTGTGGGCGTTGCCCGCGTGGCAAAGCGCCACAACAAGCCGGTGATCGCCATTGGCGGTTCGCTGCGGGCCGATGTGGACGCTGTCTTTGCCCACGGCATCGACGCGGTTTCAAGCGTACTCTACCGCCCCTGCACCATTGACGAGGCCCTTACCGAGGGCAATGAAAATCTGCGCAGGGCCGCGCGCAACATAGCCGCCATCCTTTCCATGGGACTTGGCATTGGCGCTTCGGGCGCAAGGGAATAGCATATGTTGACCGCCTACAGGCAAAGCTGGCGCGCACACCCCGGCTTCAATATTTTCTTTGTTTGCGCCATGCTGGCGGCGTGGGGCATGTATGCCCTGCTGTATGTCACTGCCTTGCCATTGGGCTCGAACCAAGCCAACGTCTTGGTCTTTGTTGCGGCTGCCCTGTGCATGCTATTTATCTTTGTCACGCCACGATACGGCTTCAAACCTACGGTAACACACTACGCCATAATGGCGGCCACCTTGCTGCCCTCGCTGCCCAACGGTCAGGAGATTATCCGGCAGAGCGGCCTGTTTTTCTGATGTGCCACCGCGCCCCGAGGCGCACGCCATAATAAAAGACGGCCACTCGTTGGGAGTGGCCGTCTTTTATTATGCTTATGATCTTTTGCGGAGCTCACCCCGCAAAGATATCTTTTCTGTTTACGCCTTCTTGGCGCGCAGGCCCGCAAAGGCCAGAATCACGCCCAGGGCAATGCCCAACGCCGCCGCAAACACTACCTGAAAGTGGGCGGGCAGCATAAAGGTGATGGTGTGCGCGGGAATCCAGAAGAAGGGAATGGTCTTCTTGAGCACAAAGCTCCACATGGAATTCCAGTCGATGGTGCGGAACAGGGCCGCCACGTCAGGCTTGGTGCACAAGCTGTTGAGCGTGCCGCCGGTGGCCGCAATGTGCAGGTCGGTGAGCTTGTGGGTAATCATCAGCACCGGGGCGAACAACGTGTTGATGAGCACGCTGATGGAAAAAGACATGAGCAGCTTGGCGCCAAAGGTCGTGGGAGCGCCCGAAAGCAGACCCATTTCGTTGAGCAGCTTGAACGTGCCCGCGCCATACACGGTAAAGGCAATCTTGATGCCTATGCCCAGAAAACCCCAGATAATCGCCTTGGGCAAAACGCCAAAACCAGGCCTGTTATACACACCTGCGGTAATGCGCAGGGCAATGCATTCGCCAAGGGTAGCCAGAATGGCAAACTTGAGAAAGCTCATGCCAAAAGGATACTGGGCAGTCAGGCTGATAAAGCCCTCAAGCGCCCCTGGCCCAAAAGCCAGCCAACCGAACGCCGCCAAACAAACGCCTAAAACCACAAAATCCTTTTGCCGCATACCCTCTCTCCGTATTCTCGTTGACGCTCAGGGAGTGTTGACGCTGTGAGAAATTTTGTTCTCTGCCAGGGATGGAAGCCTTTTTATGAAAGGAGTGTCCGTTGGGTACTCAACTGGAATAAAAAGGTTTTCTGACGCAGGCAGGGAGCAAAAGAGCCATAGCGTGAACAGGCCCAAATCGGTTGGTCCCGCGCCGCGCGTAACCGCAGGCGGCGGGGAAGGATCAGCCATAGCCGCGCAAGGCGGGCAATTCGCATCAGCCGAGCAGACGGAGGGGGGTACCGTCAAGACCGGCTGCCGCATACTAGTGGCATTTTTGCCCCGCGTAAACACCGGCCTTGCGCAAACCTGCACAGCGGCCCTATTCCTGACCGGAAATCAGGCGCTGGGCCAGCGCACCGGGCGGATTTCCGGGCTGTCTTCATGCAGCGCGCTCTGCTCTACTGTTCCTTCGGGAGATTCAACGGCCTGGGGCTTCAGCCCGCCGGAAAGCGCCGCCTGCTTGAGCACCTCGCGGGTGCGGGCAAACATGTTGCTGAGAATGGAGTTGGAAACCAGCATACCGCTACGGGTCAGCCGCATATAGCCCTGCCGGATGCGGATAAGCCCGTTTTCGTGCAGGGCCTGCACCAGCCGCTGGTGATCACGCACAAAGTCGCGCCCGGTCATTTCGCGGTACTCTTTTACGCGTAGACCCCGCGCTGTGCGCAGGCGCAGCATCAAAAGCTCAAGCACGCGTGCTTCGGGCGTGAGTTCTTCCACAGTCTGGGCCAGTTTGCCTTCGCGGGTGCGGGCGTTCCAAGCGGCCTGGCTTGACGGATTTGTCCAGCGGCGGTTGTTGATGGTGGACGTGGCCGAAGGGCCAAGACCAAGATAGTCTTCCCCCTCCCAGTAGCCCATGTTGTGGCGGCACTGAAACCCCATGCGGGCGAAATTGGAAATTTCATAGTGCAGGTAGCCGTGTTGCTCAAGCATGGCAGCGCCTTCCATGAACATGATGTTCTGGTCGCGCTCCGGCGGCAGGGTCAGGCGGCCCTCTTCCACATCAAGCTCCAGCGGGGTTCCCGGCTCAAGCGTGAGGCCATAGGCGGAAATATGGTCGGGGGTCATGCGGATAACATCTTTGAGCGTTTGCAGCCATTGGCGCACGCTCAGCCCCGGCAGGCCCCACATGAGATCAAGATTGATGTTGGCGCAGCCCGCCTCGCGCGCCAAAAAGGCCACGTGCAGACTGTCCTGCGCCTTGTGCGGACGGCCCAGCATGCGCAGCATGCCTTCGTCCATACTCTGCACGCCGATGGAAAGGCGGTTGATGCCCGCATCCAGATACTGGGCCGCGCGGTGCCCGCCGCGCAGGGATTCCGGATTGGCCTCAAGCGTCACCTCGGCCTTGGGAACGAGCCTGAAATACTTGTTAATGCGCTCCATGGTCAGGCCGATGATGCGCGGCGAAAGCAGGCTGGGCGTACCCCCGCCAAAAAAGACAGACTGCACTTCGCTGCCGCCAAGCTGGTCGCCCCAGTGGGCCAGTTCCAGAAACAGGGTATCCACATAGTCGCGCACGGCGGGGGAGCTGGCCGCATCAACGCCGCGCCCAAGCGGGCTTGAATGAAAGGCGCAGTAGCGGCAGCGTGTGGAGCAAAAGGGAACATGTATATAAAGCAGCATAAGCGATCCTGTGAGTGACAAAAAAACGACGCTCCGCCTGTGCGTAAGGCCCTGCGGAACAAGGAAAAGCCAGTTTTGCAGCAAGCTGGCAACAGATTTGAACAAGAGCTGCAAGGAATATGCCCGCATCCGCCGCCGTGCCGGGAATTCCGCGCGCGGGCGGCTGCCCGCCCTTGGCAAAAACGCGGCGGCGAAGTATATTCACCAATTGGAACACGGCGCAAGCGCCCTGCGGCCTTCTGCCGCATCTTTCACCGCGCTGGCGGCTGTACGCAACGCACTTTCAGGAGAAGCAGCTCTATGGATATACGCTTTCAGAATCTCGGACCGGAACAATGGAAGGGGGACGTTCTGCTGGCCCCCGTCTGCCAGGATGAAACTCTGCTTGAGCAGATTCCTGAGCTGGACAAGGTTGCTCCCTGGCTGGTCATAGCCCCTGCCCTGCGTGACTTCAAGGGCAAGACGGGCGAACTGGCCCTGCTGCACGGACATCCCGACCTTTCCGTTCCCCGTGTGCTGGCCGTGGGCCTTGGCCCGAGGGAAAAGGTCTCCACCGCCGACATCCGCAAGGCCATTGCCGCCGCAGTGCAACTGTGCCGCAAGCAGGGCTACACGTCCATAGTGCTGCCCGAACCGGCTCTGGCAAAACTGCCCGGAGGCCGTGAACGGCTGGTGGAAGAATGCGTATGCGCCGCCCAGCTTGCCCTGTACCGCTTTACGGCCCTTAAAAAGGCCGATACGGACGAAGCCGCCGACCCGCAGTGGCTGGCCGTGGCCTTTGACGGCCAAGAAGTGCCGGACGCCGCCCATGCCGCCGCCCGCAGGGGCGAAAACGCCGCCTGGGCCGTGAGCCTTGCGCGCGACCTTGCCACCACGCCGCCCAATTTGCTCTACCCTGAAATGCTGGCCCAGAAAGCGCAGGAACTGGCGCGCGAAAAAGGCTTTGCCTGCACCGTGCTGGACGAAACCGATCTGGAAAAGGAAGGCATGGGCTGCCTCATGGCCGTGGGCCAGGGGTCGGGCCGTCCGCCCCGCCTCATCGTGCTGGAGCACGCTCCTGCCGGACATGAACAGGACAAGCCCCTCGTGCTTGTGGGCAAGGGCATCACCTTTGATACGGGCGGCATCAGCCTCAAGCCCGCCGCCAACATGCACCAGATGAAGGCCGACATGACCGGTGCCGCAACGGTGCTGGCCACGGTGGCGGCCCTTGCGCAGGAGGACGCACCCCGCCGTGTGGTGGGCTTGCTGGCCTGCGCCGAAAACATGCCCGGTGGCCGCGCCATGCGCCCCGGCGATGTGGTGCGCGCCGCCAATGGCGACACCGTTGAAATTCAGAATACCGATGCGGAAGGCCGCCTTGCCCTGTGCGATGCACTGGCCTACGCCCAGAAAACATGGGTTCCGGCTGCTGTGGTTGATATTGCCACCCTCACCGGGGCCTGCGCCGTTGCGCTGGGAACCCAGCTTGCGGGCCTGTTCAGCGATGATGCCGACCTTGCCGAGCGCATCCGCGCGGCAGGCGGCGCTTGCGGCGAAGAGTACTGGCCCCTGCCGCTGTGGAAGCCCTATGCTGAATCGCTCAAAAGTGAAGTGGCCGATATTTGCCACATGGGCCCGCGTGAAGGCGGGGCCATCAACGCCGCGCTCTTTTTGCAACACTTTATTCAAGAGGGCGTGCGCTGGGCCCATCTGGACATTGCCGGGGTAGACTGGGCCGCCAAGGCCACGCCCATTGCTCCGGTAGGGCCCACGGCCTTTGGCGCGCGTACGCTGCTCGATCTCGCCAGGGGAGGCGTATAATGAAGGTATTTCTCATCGGAGCCGGACCCGGTGATCCGGGACTGCTGACCATCAAGGGGCGTGACGCCCTGGCCGCCGCCGATGTGGTGGTATACGACGCCCTGGCAAACGACAGCCTGCTTTCTTACGCCCGCCCCGATGCGGAAAAAATCTATGTGGGCAAGGTGGCGGGCAACCACGCCCTGCCGCAGGATCAGATCAACGCCCTCCTGGTCAGCAAGGCCAAGGAAGGCAACGTTGTGGCCCGCCTGAAAGGCGGCGACCCCTACATCTTCGGTCGCGGCGGCGAAGAAGGCGAAGAACTGGCGGCTGCGGGCATTCCCTTTGAAGAGGTGCCCGGCATCAGCAGCACCATCGCCGCCCCCGCCTATGCGGGCATTCCCGTGACCCACAGGGATTTTGCCTCTTCCGTGACCATCATCACCGGGCACGAAAATCCGGACAAGCCCGGCTCCGTGCACAACTGGAAGGCCCTTGCCGCCAGCGCCTCCACTCTGGTCTTTGTGATGGGCATGAAAAACCTGCCCGACATCGCCCGCAATCTGCTTGAAGCAGGGATGGATCCGCACACCCCGGCGGCGCTTATCTATCGCGGCACAACGCCCTATCAGCGCAGCCTTGTGGATACCCTGGCCCGTCTGCCCCAGGCGGCGGTTGAAGCCAAATTCACCAATCCTTCGGTCATTCTTGTGGGCAAGGTTGCCACCTTGCGCGACACCCTTGGCTGGTTTGAGAAAAAGCCGCTTTTTGGCCGCAGCGTTGTTGTAACCCGCGCGCGCGAGCAGGCCAGCGGTCTCGCCCAGAGCCTTACGGCGCTGGGGGCCGAGGTCATCCAGTGCCCTACCATTGAAATCAGCCCTCTTGCCGATTATGCGGAACTTGACGCGGCTCTGGACAATCTTGCCAGCTACGGCTGGGTTATCTTTACCTCGGTCAACGGCGTAAAGCACTTCTGGCTGCGGCTGGCAAAAACGGGCAAGGACAGCCGCGCCCTCGGCAACTGCAAGGTGGCCGCCATCGGCCCCGCCACCGCCGACGCTCTGACCGAACGCGGCATCATCCCCGATTTCATTCCCGAGCGCTACATGGCCGAGGGTGTGCTTGAAGGCCTGATGGCCCTTGAAAACGGCAACGTGGCTGGCATGCGCTTTTTGCTGCCCCGCGCCGCCAAGGCCCGCGAAGTGCTGCCCGAAGAACTGCGCAAGGCAGGAGCAGTGGTGGACGTTATTTCCGCCTACGAAACCGTACCCGCAGCGCACAAAAGGGATGAAGTCCTCGAACGCATCAACGCTGGCACCCTGAACTGCGTGACCTTCGGCTCCTCCTCCACAGTGGAGAACTTCCTCTCCCTTATCCCGGCTGCAATCCTCAAGACGCACCCGGAAGTGAAGCTGGCCGCCATCGGGCCGGTAACGGCAGAAACGCTGCAAAAAAATGGCCTTACCTGCAACATCATGCCCATGGATTACACCATCCCGGCACTGGTGGACGCCCTGAAAACGTACTTTGCGAGATAAAACATGCCCCTGAATATCGCCATACTGGCCTCCGGCAGCGGCACAAACGCTCAGGCCATGATCGACAAGGCCGCCCAGGGCGTGCTTGACGTGAACATTGCCCTGATCGTTTGTAACCGCCCCGGTGCGGGAGTTGTGAGCCGTGCGGAAAAGGCGGGCATCCCCTGCCTTGTACTGGATCACAAAAGCTTCCCCGATCGCGAGAGCTTTGACGCCCGCATGGTTGAGGCCCTGCGTGAAGCCGGGGCTGAGCTTGTGGTGCTGGCGGGCTATATGCGTCTGCTGACCCCTGTGTTCCTTGAGGCCTTTGCCGGAAAGGTCATCAATATCCACCCGGCGCTGCTGCCCAGCTTTCCCGGTGTGCACGGTGGTGCCGATGCCGTCAACTATGGCGTCAAGGTTTCCGGCTGCACCGTGCATTTTGTGGAAGAAAAGGTGGACAGCGGCCCAGTGCTGATTCAGGCCGTTGTGCCGGTCAACGCTGGCGAAAGCGAGGACGACCTCATGAACCGCATCCATGTAATGGAGCACCGCATCTATCCCCAGGCAATCCAGTGGCTGGCGCAGGGGCGCATAGATGTGCAGGGGCGGCAGGTGCACCTCAAGCCCGGCAATAGCCCCCGCGCGCAGCACGATGGCGACTGGCTGGTGTGGCCGCCGCTGGAGCAGGGATTTTAATTGCTGCCAACGGTAGGTCCTTTAACGAAATGATGAGGAGGCCCTTTAACAAAGGGTCTCCTTTTTTTGACAGTTTTCAAAACCGGCGGTGCTGAATGTTCCGCTGTCGCCCGCCTTGCCACCTGTCGCCCTCGGCTGATTTCATTACTTACAAAAGTTTCAAAACTTACAAATCTAGAATCCGCGTTGCTCAGGCGCAATTTGATGTGCTATTTTTCTAATATCAACAGAGCATATTTTATTCTTTGCTCAATCAATCAGTTTTTTGCCACTCTTTCGGCCACAAGCAATTTCTCGCGCAATAGCTTGAAATAATGGCAAAATCACCTACTTTTGAGGAAACCCTTATGACGCAGCAGTTTACCCGCAGAAAATTTCTGCAATCGGCCTGCATCACCATCAGCGCGCTGACGGTGAACATGAGCGGCATTGAAAAAGCTCTTGCCGCAGCCGCTGGTGTCGGCCCCCTGGCCACCTGCGACATCTTGATCATCGGATCAGGTGGCGCTGGCCTGCGAGCCGCCGTGGCAGCCCTGCAAAAAAATCCCAAACTCAACGTGGTTGTGGTCAGCAAGTGCATGCCTTCGCGTAGCGCCACCTGTATGGCCGAAGGCGGCATCAACGGCGTCACCGATTTCAGCAAGGGCGACTCCTACGAGCTGCACTGCTTTGATACCGTGAAGGGCGGCGACTATCTGGTTGACCAGGAATCCACGCTCAAATTCTGCGAGCAGGCAGGCCCCGCCATCCTTGAACTGGATTATCTGGGCATGCCCTTCTCGCGCACGGCTGAAGGCAAGGTCAAGGCCCGCCCCTTTGGCGGCGCATCCAAGGTACGTTGCAACTACTCCGCCGACAAAACCGGCCACATCGTTGCCCACACCTGCCTGGACGATGCCCTGAGCCACGGCGTCAAATTCCTCATGGATCACGAGCTGCTTGATGTGGCCGTGGACAATGGCCGCTGCGAAGGCGCCGTGCTGCGCAACATCCGCACCGGCGAAATCGCCCCTGTGCGCGCCAAGGCCGTGGTGCTTGCCACCGGCGGCTATACCCGCATTTTCTGGAACCGCACTTCCACCCCCTACATTGCCACAGGCGACGGCGTTGCAGCTGCCCTGCGCGCGGGCATTCCCTTCAAGGATGCCGAAATGGTGCAGTTCCACCCCACGGGCGTGGTGCACGGCGGCGTGCTGATTACCGAAGCGGCGCGCGGTGAAGGCGGCTATCTGCTCAACAACAAGGGCGAGCGCTTCATGAAGACCTACGCCCCCGCCAAGATGGAACTTGGACCCCGCGACATCGTGGCCCGCGCCATTGAGACGGAAATCCGCGAAGGGCGCGGCTACGGTCAGGGCCTGGAAGCCTATGTGCTGCTTGACCTGAGGCACCTCGGCAAGGATAAGATCGTGCACGATCTGCCGCAGATCCGCCACGTGGGCAAGCTTTTTGAAAATATCGACCTTGTGGACAAGCCCATGGTCATCCGCCCCACGGCCCACTACTCCATGGGCGGCATTGACGTGAACACCTTTGACGACATGGCCACGGTTGTGCCCGGCCTGTTTGCCGCTGGTGAAGCTTCGTGCGTGTCCATCCACGGCGCAAACCGCCTTGGCGGCAATTCGCTGGCCGATGCGGTGGTAACGGGCAAAATCGCCGGTAACGGCGCGGCGGCCTTTGCCAGCCATGCCGATTTTGGCGCGGGCAAACGCCTCACCGACCTGACCGCCCGCTGGCAGGATCGCTTCCGCAACACCACCAACGGCGGCGATGCCAAACAGATGTACTCCATCCGCGAAGAAATGGGCGCACAGCTCTGGGACAACATGGGTATTTTCCGCACCCAGTCCAAGCTTGACTCCCTGAGCAGCACCCTGGCCGACCTGCGTTCGCGCTACGACGCCCTGCGCGTCCCCAACGCCAACCCCGTCTACAATACGGTGTTCACCGAATATGTGGAGCTGGGCAACATGCTGCAACTGGCCCAGGCCGCCTGCCTTGCCGCCTCAGAGCGCAAGGAATCGCGCGGCGCGCACACCCGCGAGGACTTCCCCAAGCGTGACGATGCCAACTTCCTCAAGCACAGCATGGTCACCATGGACGACAGCGGCAAAATGCGCATGGGCTGGAAAGAAGTGGAGATCACCAAATTCAAGCCCGAGGAGCGGAAGTACTAATGCCCACTATCATCATTGACCGCTTTGACGGCAAAAACAGTTTTGAGCAGAGCTACAAACTTGATCCGGCGGACGTAGAGGGCAAGACCGTGCTCAACACCCTGCTGTTCATCAAACAGACCCAGGATCCCACGCTGAACTTCACGGCCTCCTGCCGCTGCGCCATCTGTGGAGCATGCGCCGTGCGCGTTAACGGGCATGCGATTCTGGCCTGCGACACCAAGATGGACGACCTTGCCAAAACCTACGGTTCAGAAACTCTCCACATTTCGCCTCTGGCGAACTTCACGGTTATTTCCGACCTTGTGGTGGACTGGGAACCCGCCATGGAAAACCTGCGCAGGGTGCATCCGGGCATGGTGGCAAAGTCCGAATTCTCCATGAAGGAAGGCTGCCGCCAGAACCAGAAGGAATTCGACCGCATCATCAAGCAGTGGGACTGCATCCTCTGCGGCGCGTGCGCCTCTGAGTGCAACAAACTCAGCGCCGACCGCAGCGACTACATGGAACCCTTTGTCTTCACCCACGCATGGCGCGTGGCCAACGATTCACGCTCCAAGGATCCCCTGCTGCACGGCAAGCCCGCCGTGGCGGGCGGCCTGTGGAACTGCGTGCATTGTCAGGAATGCGCCAACCGCTGCCCCAAGGGCATCAGCGCTGCCGATGACATTGCAGGTCTGCGTGCCCTGGTTATGGCCAAGGGCATGACCGACGGCGTTGGCCCGGCCCACGCCAAGTCGTTCTACACCGATCTGGTGGACGATTCTGGCCGCCTCAACGAAGTGCGCCTTGCCCTGCGCACCGAAGGCATCAGCACCATTGCCCGCGCGGGCATGGCTGTGACCCTGCTGCGCCAGGGCAAGATGAATCCGCTTGAGGCCTTTGGCGGCGAAACCATTGAAGGGCATGATGCCCTGGTGAAGATGATTCAGGCGGCCCATGCCGCAGAGAAGGAGTAGCCGTATGCAGACCGAATTCGCCTTTTTTCCCGGCTGCGTGCTGACTCAGGCCGCCAAGGAATCCAAGATGGCTCTTGAGGCCGTGGCCCCGAAGCTCGGCATCAAACTCAAGGAAATCCCCGGCTGGAGCTGCTGCGGCGCTTCCCAGGCTCAGGATGTTGACCCAGTGGCGACCCTGGTTGCCAACGCCCGCAACATCGCCCTGGGCGAAAAGATGGGCCTGCCCGTGCTGACCTCGTGCAGCACCTGCCTGCTCATGCTGCGTCGCGCCAAGGCAGAGCTTGACGGCGGCAAGAAGGACCGCATCAACACCTTTCTTGCCAAGGGCAACATGACCTATAACGGCACCAGCGAAGTCACCAGCCTGCTCTGGGTGCTGGCGCAAAACGCCCAGACCCTCAAGGCCAAGGTGACCAAGCCGCTTGCGGGTCTTAAAGTGGCCGCCTTTTATGGCTGTCACAGCCTGCGGCCCGAATCCGCCCTTGGCTTTGAAAGCTCGGTGAATCCTTCGAGCTTTGAAACCGTGGTTGCCGCCCTTGGCGGTCAGACGGTTCCCTTTGCCAAGCGGCTGGACTGCTGCGGCTTCCACGCCGTGTATCCGGCGGAAAAATCCGTCATGCGCATGACCAGCCAGATTGTGGACAGCGCGGCAACTTCCGGCGCGGCCTGCATTGTAACCCCCTGCCCGCTCTGCCAAATGCAGCTCGACATTTATCAGGAAGCAGCGCAGGATATAGCCAAGTCGAAAGCCCGTGTGCCCGTGCTGCACCTTTCGCAGCTGGTGGGCCTTGCCCTGGGTATTCCCGGCAAGGAACTGGGCCTTGACTACAACGTGATTGACGCCACCAAGATGGGCTAAACAGCCCTGAAATAGTGACAAAAGGCGGCCCCTACCCCTGGCCGCCCCATGCGCGCCCCCTCTCGTGTCCCTACCCGAGAGGGGGTTGCGCATTGCTGAGGCAGATTAACACTTGAAGGTCAGCTTACTCGCAAGCTGGCAACTATTTCGTAGTCTGACTGCTCAAAAAGATGGCGCATGCGCAGCAACGGACATCGCAGTGCGCATGCGCTCCGGCGCAGGACAGGCCTTACGCCAGTCTGGCGATGCGGCACAGATCGCCAAAACCTTCCGCAAGGGTGGGGTGCGCGTGAATGGTGCTGGCCACATCCTCGACACTTGCCCCCATATGGATTGCCAGCGCCGCCTCGGCTATGAGGTCTGTGGCATGCGGGCCGCAAATATGCGCTCCCAGGATTGCCTGGCTTTCCGCATCAATGACCAGTTTGAACATCCCGGCGATTTCGCCCATGGCGTGCGCCTTGCCCAGCTCGCGCACATGCAGTCGGACGCAACACACATTGCGCCCTTTTGCCAGCGCCTGCGCTTCAGAAAGCCCCACGCAGCCGATCTCCGGCGTTGTGAAAATAGCCGAGGGCACAAGGGAATAATCACACGGCGTTGCCTGCTGCCCCAGGTTTTCGACCACGCATTCCGCCTCTGCGGCGGCCATATGGGCCAGCATGATTTTTCCCGGGCCAAGAATGTCGCCAATGGCGTATACGCCTGGCACGGACGTTTCAAGAAAGGCATCGGTCTGCACCCAGCCGCGCGCGTCACATGCCACGCCTGCCGTCTCCAGCCCCAGTCCCTCCGTATCCGGCACGCGCCCAACAGTGACAAACACGCTTTCCACCTCAAGCGGAGGCGGCACGGATGAGCGCTCACCGCTGGCGGCTTCTGTATGCAGGCGCACTACACCGTCGCCCACTTCGGCCCGGCTGACAGTGACGCCCGTTTCGACCTTTATTCCCGCTTTTTTCAGTTCGCGGTGCAGCAGCTTGCTGATTTCTTCATCAACCGCAGGCAAGGGCAACAGACGGTTCTGCCCTTCAACTACCGTAACCTCAGCGCCAAATGCCCTGAAAATGCAGGCCATCTCGCAGCCTATCACGCCACCCCCCACAATGCAGATACTTGCGGGAACACGATCCAGATTCAGAACGTCGTCGCTGGTCAGGATGTGGCGCTTGTCTGTGGGCAAGGCGGGTAGTTCCAGGGGCCTTGAGCCAACCGCAAGAATGACGGCATCACCGTCAATCCGCTGTGTGCCTCCATCCTTTGCCGTCACCAGCACCTCTTTGGCGCTGACAAGGCGGCCCCTGCCCCTGGCCACAGCCACATTCAGGTGTGCGCAGGATTTTTCCAGCCCCTGAGCCAGCAGCCGGATAACACGGTTTTTGCGCTCCAGAAGGAGGGCCATATCAATGGCTGCCTGTGATGAGCCCGTAACGGCGAATTCGCTCATGTGTCGGAACTTGTCCAGAATATCTGCGGAACTTTTGAACGTCTTGGTGGGAATGCAGCCGGAATTGAGGCATGTGCCGCCAATGGCTTCGCTTTCCACAAGCGTTACGTCATGACCGGCGCGGGCCGCTGCAAAGGCCGCCGTATATCCGGCAGGGCCGCTGCCGATGATGGTCAGTTTTTTCATTCGATCATCCTCGCGCATATTTTAAGGCACCGAAAGCTAACTGTTTTGCGGCAGCAACTGGCCGTACTGCGCTGCGCGCAGCAGAGCATGCAAACCTGCCGGAGCTTCGGGCCGTACGCGCGCGATCCAGCCTTTGCCGTAGCAATCCTGGTTTATCAGAGCAGGGGAATCTTCCAGATCGCCGTTGACCGCAATGACGGTTCCGGTAATCGGCGCAAACAAGGCGCTGACGGTCTTCATGGATTCCAGCGAGCCGAATTCTTTTTCGGCTTCCAGCTGCGCGCCAACGTTGGGCACGTCCGCATAGACAACTTCTTCAAGCTGGCTTTGGGCAAAGTCCGTAATGCCCAGCACCAGTTCATCTCCCTCTTGCCGCACCCAGATATGCTCCGGGGTATAAAACAGATCTTCTGGCAAGTTATACTGAGGCATACTGTCTCCTGTACACGGGGCCGGGAAGTTCGCGAACTTCCCGGCCCCATCGATGTGGTGGGGAACTGCCTGTCGCAATGGCAAAAAGCGTCGGCAGTTCCGCTGTTCCGCCTCAACTAGGCCGATGCGGTCGGCAGAGGGTAGGCGTGGTGTTCGCCGTTGACCACAAAGCTGTAGTTGATGCGGCTCGCCACCTTGAGCATATTGGCTACGGAGCAATATTTGACGGCTCCAAGCTCAAATGCGCGCACAAATTTTTCCAGGGTGACGCCTTCGCCGCTGACTGTGTATTCCACATTGATTTCCGTAAATATCTGCGGAATTTCTTCGCGGCGCACAGCATCGGCAGAGATTTTGAATTCTGTGAAGGGAACACGCATTTTGTTGAGGGCATGGCCCACTTCAATGCCCGTGCAGCCCGCCAAAGAAATAAGCAGCAGCTCCATGGGGCGTACGCCTTCGTTATTGCCGCCATATATGGCAGAGGCATCCATAATCACAGGGCGGTTATCGGAATCCCTTCCTTCAAACAGCATGTTCCCTTTCCATTCAACGTTAATCATAGGCATGGTAAACCCCTTTAAGATATTATCGCTTTAAATGCATGCTGGCGCCTAAGCATCTATGCATGTTCGCCGTGCGGGCATTTGGCAGCGCAAATTTTTGTAACGACCGCTCTAGCGGGCAGATGCTTGTTGACGTTCCGTACTGACAATGAGGGCAATCCAGACAAGAAGAACAAGCAGAAAAGCCGTCATGCCCCAAAGGCCTGTGGCATAGAGCCACCCGCCAGCCGAAACCAGGCAGACAAGCAAGGCCAGAGCTACCAACAGCGCCGCATTGCGCAGCATGGCGGCTCCGCCCTGCGGCGTGATGACGCTCCAGCCGCGTTCAGCCAGAGAAACTACTGTCATACCAATAATATTGGCGGCCATGGCCACCCACACGGGATGTATCTTGAGATAGAAGCTGTTGACGGCCCAACCGCCCATCCAGTTCCACACAAGGCCAGCGCCGCAACCAGCCACAAGGGCGGTGACAGCGGCACGGGGCGTGGCAACGCCCCAGAACAGGGCTGCGACCATGGGAGCAAAGGTTGCACCGTTGCGGGCCGTCCAGGCGAAGATGTTCCACCACGCGGCCTGTTCAGAACGCAGATAGCCAAACAGAATCATGAGCGCCGTCAGCGCCAGCAGTGATATGCGGGTAAAATGCACCAGCTTGGCGTCTGACGCTTCAGGGAACAGGGCCGAGCCGACATCTCTGCCAAGGCTGGTTGCGCCGGAGAACTGGCACGGAGCGCCCCAGCCAAGGGCGCAGGCCCAGATGCCCAGCGTGAACATGCCAACCATGGGGGCGGGCAGGGTTTCCATAAGATATTTGGGGACAGCCACAAGGCCGCGCGCATTGCCGGGCATGGTGATAGCCGCAGCAACGCCCACAAGAACACCCATGACAATGAAGATGATGTTGAATCCACCAGCGATCAGCAGGCCCTTGCGCCCTTCGTCCGCTGTTTTGCACGACAGGGCCATCTGGAATGCGGCTTGCGCCAGCAGCACGTTGATCAGGAATGTGCCAAACCAGGCCAGAATGGTTTGCAGGCCAACGCTGGTCAGGCTGCCGTACTTGGCGTTTGTCTCCAGAAACGTTGCCAGCGCGCCGTAGCCCGGATTGACACCAATGGCATAAATGGCCACCGCAAACATGCCCATGAACACAAAAAAGTTCGCAGTCTGGGTCATGGCCACAGACCACATGCCGCCAGCACTCAAAAAAACATACATAAGCGCCGCGGTAATAACGACCGAGGCAAGCATGTCCAGCCCTGTGAGGGCGTTGATGCACGAGGCGAAAGCAAGCGCCGTAGCCACAGACCACATGGGAAACGTGATGGCCGTGATGGCTCCGGCTATACCCTTTGCCGTGCGTCCGTATTTATCGCCAATGAGGCCAGAAATGGTGACCATCATTCTTTTGCGGAACGGCCCGATCAACACCAGTGCGATGATGAGCACGTGGGTCAGTTCCGCAACGCCGTACCAAATTGCTGAAATACCTGTAAAATATGAAAGTTCGAGGATTGCGATATAGGTTGAGCCTGAAAAGAGGCCTGTAATGCAAAAGGCCACGGTCCATCGGCTGAACTTGCGCCCGCCCACAAAAAAATCTTCGCCCGCCTTGGCCTTTTTCTTGGCTATCTGGCTCATGACAATGAGCAGGAGCGTATACGCGAGTGCAAGGCCGAACATCCAAAAAGCCGAAGATGACATATAAACTCCTCATCATAACGGATGATTTTGCCGCTGTCTGGCGGCGGAACGGCAAGGGTAAAGCCCGTGCGCATGGGCTGTACGGCTGACCGCTGCAGCCTGCTTTTCTCTATCTCAGGCGCGCACCGACCGGGCCCGTGGCGGCAACTGCGACTGAACGTTCTCGTGACTGTGCTTGTACAGCATCACTTCACCAAAGCCTTTCTATTGTGAGCCTGTCTTAGCAATGTTTGTTCCAAAAAGTTTTATCTTGATTATCAAATAGATATAAAAAAGCCCGCGTATACTTCGCGGGCCTCGCTGCGCACAATGCTCAGCAAATGAAATATATAACAATTTGTTTTAATTGAGTTAATAATTTTGAAGGCAACCCCTGGCCTGTGTCGAAACAATGGTTCAAAATCAAACCATGCGGTTCATTTTTAAACCACCGTCAGAACGTAGCCCTTTCACAGGAAAACGGCACCGGAACTCGTGCTGATAACGTCATACAGCAAAAGGCCACGCCAAGTGGTTCATTCCTGAACCGAAAGGCCGTGCTCCCGCATTTTACGCAACAGCGTGGGGTGGGATATGCCCAGCTTGCGCGCGGCGGCGCGGATGCTGCTTGTGGCGGCAAGTCCGCTTTCGATGCACTGGCGTTCAAACATCTTGATCTGGTCACGCATGTTGCCAGCACCGGCAACTGCAGCCCTGCCAGCCGGAGCAATACTCTCCCACACTGATGCACAATGCCCGGCGGAAAAACTGGCAATGGTCAGCCTTTCCACAAAATTCCCCAGTTCGCGCACATTGCCCGGCCAGGGATAGGCCAGGAGCATCTGCTCTTCTTCTGGCCCGATCATGCACCGGGTAGAATACTTTTTGCTGAAACTGGCAAGAAAATGCTGTGCAAGCGGCAGGATGTCTTCCGGCCTTTCACGCAGGGGCGGCACCGCAAGCGGAATCACATTGAGACGATAATACAGGTCTTCACGAAAGGTGTTTTCCCGCACCATTTTAAGCAGATCCCTGTTTGTCATGGCAATGATGCGCACATTGAGGTGGACAGGCTTACGCCCGCCGATGCGATAGATCACACCCTCCTGAAGGGCGCGCAGCAGCTTGACCTGGAGGGACATATCCATTTCGCCTACCTCATCGAGCATGAGGGTTCCCTCGTTGGCGACCTCAAGCATGCCCACGCGGCTGGCATTGGCCCCGGTAAAGCTGCCTTTTTCGTAGCCAAAGAGTTCCGCTTCCTGGAGGTGCTGGGGAATGGTGCCACAATTGATCTGCACAAGCGGCCCGTTACGGCGGCCGCTGTGGCTGTGGATATGCATGGCCAGCACTTCTTTTCCCGTGCCGGTTTCACCAGTGATGAGCACGGTTGAATCCACGCTGCCAAGCCTTTCAGCCTCGCGCAGCAAACGCAGCATGGAGGGATTGCACGCAATAACCTTTTTGCCTTTGTGCGAGGCCTCCTGAAAGGCCGCAAGCCGCCGCCGCGTATTCTCCGCCTCTGTCTGCAAGTGGTTGATTTCCGTCATATCCTGCGCGGAAAGCACGCACCGAAACAGCTTTTCCTTTTCATCAAACAAGGGCGTTATGGTGAGCACCACCTGCTTGCCGTTGTGATCTTCAAGCAGTGAACTGTGCGCCTTGCGGTGGGCCACCGCTTTTTTCAGCAGGTCGCCCACGACCTCCATGTCCGGAGAAGCGGGCGCTGCCATATTGTCGCAATCTGGCAGCAAGCTGCGGATTTTGTCGTTACTGAACAGCGGGATTCCTTCGGCATCAAAAATCATGATGCCGTCAGTGGCGCAGTTGATAACCTCGCTCAACTCGCGGTTGTGGATATCCGCATTTCTGAAGGCCACGTATATTTTGTGGATCAGTTCCTTCTTGGTCAAAACGCCCACAAGCCTGTCTTCATGATCCAGCACAAGCATTCTGTCGATGGGCATGCTGCACGCCATACCAAAGGTGTCATCGTTACGGATGCTGACAAGGTTGGTGTCCATGACCTCGCTGATGGGCGTTTCAAAGGACTTCCCTGCGCGCACGGCCTGTACCAGGCGAAAAATGGTGAGAATGCCTTTGACCCTCTTTTCCGCATCCAGAATGGGCACGCAGTTCACGCCGTGCCGTTCGTACACCGGGAGCGCGTCCTTGAGCTTATGGTCAGGGGTCAGGGTTTCCGGGTTGTCGTGCATTACCTGTTCGACAAGCATTTTTTCTTCCGGCAGGGCGGGCATAGGCATCTCAGGGTAAAAAAGTGGACGCTGATCCAGCAGATATGGGGCTTTACAGATTTTTCAGCAGTAAATTTGCGAGACCCTTTGTGTAGCATACTGAAGGTTTCAGGGCTGGGCAAGAAAGGGGCTGCGGGCTGAGGGGGGCGCACAAAAAGGCCCTGACCAGTGCGGTCAGGGCCTTCAGAGCATTTTAAGCGGAAACTGCCTTAACCCCAGGCTTCGGTCACCAGATCATACAACTTGACGGAAAGCACCTTGAGATCGGGCTTGGTGTATTGCACGTCAGCCCCCACAACAGCGCATTTCTTGGCGAGAGGTTCATTGATCATGGAAGAGAAGATGGCCACGGGCAACTTTTTAAGGACTCTTTCATCCTTGATGTGCTTGCACAGGGCCAGACCGTCCATGCCGGGCATTTCAATGTCTGTGATGACGCCGTGAATGAAATCGGAAATGGGGCGATCTTCGGCTTCGCAGCGGTCGCGCAGCACCTTCAGGTAGTCCCAGGCTTCCTGCCCGTTGACCTTCTGCGTTACCGTGAAGCGGCCTTCCTTGTTGAGCAGATCAAGCAGCAGGCTGCGGATACTGCTTGAATCGTCCACGTGCAGGATATTGTAAATTTTTTCCCCGCTGTGGCGCATGTCTGAGGAGTCAAAGCGCATGGCCATGGCCGGATGCAGTTCGGCTACAATGGCTTCAAGATCCAGCAAAAAGATCACGCGCTCTTCCAGCCGCACCACGCCCGTTACCGAGCTGCGGCTCACATTCTGCAAAAACTGCCCCGGCGCTTCCACATCCGTCCAGCTCAGCCGATAGATGCGGTTGACCCCCGACACCAGAAAGCCCGTACATACGCCGTTGAATTCGGTGACGATAACCTTGGCGTCTTCGTTTTCAATGGGGCCGCTGCCCAAAAACTGGGCCATATCAATCAGCGGCACCACACGGCCATTGCGGTGCAGAAACGCGCCCAAAAGCGCTTTATGGCGCATTTCCGGCATGGCAGTCACCGGCTGGCGACGGCCAATTTCAACCACCTTGGCCACGTTAAGGCCGTAGTGGGCTTCGTAACCGTCCTGGTTGACGAAAAATTCCACAATTTCCAGCTCGTTGGTGCCGGTTTCCAGCAGGATGTTGGTCTGCGCCATGGAAATGCTCTCCGTTGGGCTGAAGCCCGTTAATGTCGGACGGCAGACCTGAACTTGTTTGCTGCCAGCCGGTGAGCGAAGCTTACGCTGACTCTCTTATCGGTTGCCAAGTGCAAATATTTAGCCATGCAGGCCGAAAAGACAGTTTTTTTCATATTTTTCTGTTTCGCACAAAACGGGGGACATATCAAACTGAGTGCATTAGCATTGAAAATACCGTCATACATTAGGTGCAAAGACAGCTTGCCAGCAGTTTATACTCCCTGAAACAACCGCGTCGACATGTAGCGTTCGCCCGTGTCGCAGGCAAAGGTAACGATATTCTTGTCCTGCATTTCTGGCCGCGCCGCAAGGTCAAGGGCCGCACGCACGTTGGAGCCTGTGGATATGCCCGCCATGATGCCGTGCTCCATGAGCATCTGGGCGGTTCTTATGGCTTCCTCGCCGTCCATCTGGATAATCTCGTCCAAAAGCGCGCGGTCAAGGATGGCAGGCACAAAATCAGCCCCAATACCCTGAATGAGGTGAGGCCCTGGTTTGCCGCCCGAGAGCACCGGCGAAGCGGCTGGCTCCACGGCAACTACCCTGAAACCGGGGATGCGCTCCTTGAGATACCGCCCTACGCCAGTGATGGTCGAGCCGGAGCCAACGCCCGCAACCAGCACGTCCATCTTTCCCACGCTGTCCTTGAAAATTTCCGGCCCGGTGGTCTTGTAATGGGCCACCACAGCCTGCGGATTGGTAAACTGGCCGAGTACAAAGGCATCCTGTTCATCAGCAATGAGTTTCGCAGCGGCCACAGCCCCGCTCATGCCCTGTTCCGCCGGGGTGAGCACAAGCTCTGCGCCCAGCGCCCGCAACAGGTTGCGGCGCTCAACGCTCATGGATTCGGGCATGGTCAGTATGCAGCGAAAGCCACGCACCGAGGCAACCAGGGCCATGCCGATGCCCATATTGCCGCTTGTGGCCTCCACCAGCACCCCACCCGGCTCTACACGCCCCTCTTCCAGAGCTTCGCCAACAAGGTGAAAAGCCACGCGATCCTTGATGGAACCGCCGGGATTGCGATTTTCAAGCTTCAGCCAGACAGTGCCGGGCAGATCGCGTGAAAGATCAAGCCGCAGCATGGGGGTGTTGCCAATGGTTTGTAAAATGCTGGTTAACATGAAAACATAAGCCTCACAGTAAAAAATACCAGGAAATCCGGCTCTATGGCAGATATTCGCTTTACAATGGAAGAGTTTTGCTTAACTCTTTACATATAACCATAGAAGAATCCGTGCACATTGGCAATTTTCGGTCTGGCCGCTCCAATAGCCCCTTCAGGGAGGATACCATGAAGATTCTGCAAGTAACCACTGTGTTCATAGCCCTTGTTATTGCCCTTTCCGGCGGGCTTGCCCACGCCAAGGCCGACACCGTGGCGCTGTATACCGAAGCCGTCATGACAGGCGACGTCCCGGCCCTTGAAACCCTGCTGGCCCCCAACTACTGGCATATCAACGCCAACGGGCACATTGAGGACAAGGAACACTTCATCAATACCATCAAGAGCAAGGAACTGGTCATTGATCGCCTGACCTTCACCAATGCCCGCACTGCCTTGATCAGCGACGCCAAGCTCATCACCGGCACAGGCTACCTCAAGGCCAAGGCCACGCCTGCGCTGCCCGAGGGCCTCATGCGCATTACCGTGGTGGTCATCACCAACAAGGGGCGCGAGCAGGTGGTGCTGTTCCAGGCCACTCCTGTGATTGCCACCGAAGACTGCAACGACGGCAACTGCAAGATCCAGTAAGGTTAAAATACCGATCAGCCCGATGGGGGCCATCAGGCCGGGGCATCTGCACCCGGCCTTTTTTGTGCGGAAGAATCCTGGGCAGAAGAAATAAAAAGCCGCGCCTGCTAACAGGGGCGGCTTTTAAACGTAACCCGGGGTATGGCGGGGCCGGATTTCGCGTGGTGGGAAAGATCGGAGGCGAAAAGTAATCATTGTGAGCGTTTCAGTCATGCAGGCATCAAAACAGCAGGCAGATCAAACAATGCTTGGTCATATTTCGCGGGGGCTCTCAAATCAAAGAACCCCCGCAAAACATCTCAATATTCAGATGCCTAGGCTGGCGAAACTTCAAAGTTGGCAGCCACCTTCACCCTGTCGCCCACAATGGCTGCCGGGATGTTGGGGCCAATGCCAAAGTCGCTGCGATTCACCTCGCCAGTGATGCTGAAAGACTGCGTTTCCTTGCTGTTGATGGGGTTGGTGATACGGTCGCTGGCTGTGATGTTGAACGTCACTTCTCTCGAGGTGCCGCGCATTTCGAGCAGGCCTGTTATGGTTCCGGTATGATCCGGCCCAAGGCGCACAGCTGTGCTCTGAAAGGTAACTTCGGGGTGCTGCGCCACATCAAAAAAATCCGGCGAGCGCAAGTGCTCGTCCCGCGCATGCACATGCGTGTCAATACTCACAGCCTTGGCCGTCATGGTAAAGACTGCGTCAGAAAGATCATCGTTGCCGGTTTCAAGGTCAATGGCAACGTCTGCAAACCTGCCGTTAATGTCGGTAATCATGAGATGCCGCACCACAAAACCAAGGTGCGAATGGTCGGGATCGTTCTTCCAGGTAGCCATAACAACCTCCCGCTTAGTGCAGGTTGCGCTCAAATCTATATTGCTGTTTTTAACGGCAACGCCTGCCGAAAAAACATACGTTCAAGCTATGGATTTTAGTTAAGGCTCTACGCTGCCGAGTCAAGCTGTTCCAGATGATTTATCAAAAAAAATTGCGCCGCTGCCCGCCCTTGCTCGTGATACGCGGGCAGTGCAGGGTGTTCTGCGGCAGACCCAAAGCTTGCCGCAGAACACCCTGCCAACAGCAAAACCTGTTGCAGCCTAAAACACGCCCGGCAAACCATGATCCCGCAAAGCCGCATCACAGGAACCCAGATGGTAGGTGGTGTGCGAGGCCAGCATGGCAATCATGGCCGCATAGGTGAGATCCCGGCCAATTTTTTTACTCACGCGCTCCTGCACCTTGGTCAGGTCGGCATTGGAAAGCGCCGCCAGCCGTGCGTCCACTGCGGCCTTTACGGATTTGCCGTAAGCCTGCATGGCTTCTTTGCTCACAACATCCTTGCCCTGCTCCTTGAGCATCAGCACGCCAATACCGGCAGGCGCGGGCAAAAAAGTTTCGTCGTCACTTTCAAGGATAAAGAAGTTCAGCACGGCAATGGCGTGGGCCACCTGCTGCCACACGGGCCAGCCGCCGTTGGTTTCGGCCCAGATGTTTTCGGGGCAGGTGTCCATATACTGGGCCAACAGGGCCCAGGAGCGCTGATAAGGTTCTTCAAGGGCGGCAACAATTTCTCTGGACATGGCTTTTCCTCTTCTTTCAGGTTTGGCGCACAGCTTGCCTGTGCGTAAAAGGCCGCTCAAACACAAAACCGCCGCAGCGCCGCAATTGCGGGCATACGGCGGTTCCATGCGACAGCGGTGCAGGCAAAGCCTGCCGCGCCATTTATTCGAAGCGGCTTGCCCCGGTGATCAGCACCATGTCGGTGGGCACATTTTCATGAAAGCCCACAGTCTTGGTTTTAACCTTGGCAATTTTGTCCACATTCTCCATGCCTTCGGTCACTTTGCCGAAAACGCAGTAACCCCAGCCGTCAGGGGTGGGGGAGCTGTGGTTGAGAAAATCGTTGTCCACCAGATTGATGAAGAACTGGGCGGTGGCGCTGTGGGGATCGCGGGTGCGGGCCATGGCCAGGGTGCCGCGCTCGTTTTTGAGGCCGTTGTCGGCTTCGTTGGTCACAGGCTCGCGGGTAGACTTTTCGTCCATGCGCGCGCCGAGGCCGCCGCCCTGGATCATGAAGCCGGGGATAACGCGATGAAAAATGGTGTTGGCATAAAAGCCGTCATCCACATATTTCAAAAAATTGGCAACGGTTTGGGGGGCCTTGTCGGCATAAAGCTCCACAAGAATGTCGCCGGAGGAAGTCTCCAGCAAAACCGTAGGATTGTCGGACATGGGTGCTCCTTGAATGGTTATTCTGCACAGCGGGCGTTCGCCCCGCCATTGGCGCGAATATAGGGTATGGAAGCGCGGATGACAATGCCCGTTTCCCGGTATAGGCTTCGCAGCATGAACCGCAAGACTTCCAAGCCCCAACCGGCAACACTGCCGGGCATGCCGGAACAGGCCGCTGCCAGCACGCATCTGCCGCCCCAGGATCACCTTGGCGAACTGCAAAACGCCCTGCTCGACTGGTTTGCCGCAAACCAGCGCCGCCTGCCGTGGCGGGTCAACTACACGCCCTACGAAGTGTGGATTTCAGAGGTCATGCTCCAGCAAACCCAGATGGAGCGGGGCGTCAGCTATTTCAACCGCTGGATGCAGCGCTTCCCCGACATAGCCAGCCTCGCCGCCGCCAGCGAGGAAGACGTGCTGCGCCAATGGGAAGGCCTCGGCTACTATTCGCGCGCCAGACACATCCTGACCGCCGCCCGCAAAATCATGGCGGAACACGGCGGCGTTTTTCCCTCAGAGCTTGAAGCCATCCGTGGTTTGCCCGGCGTTGGCCCCTACACGGCAGGCGCGGTGGCAAGCATTGCCTTTGGTGAAAAACTGCCGTGCGTGGACGCCAATGTGGAACGCGTCATTGCGCGCATTTTTGATGTGGACAGCCCCGTCAAGCAGAACCCGGCAGCGGGGATCATCCACCGCTGGGCCTTGCGGCTGGTGCCCGAGGGCAAATCGCGCGAGCACAATCAGGCCATGATGGAGCTTGGGGCGCTTGTTTGCGGCAAAAAACCGCGCTGCGCAGAATGCCCGCTGGCCCAATTCTGCATCAGCCTGCATCTGGGGATCACAGACCAGCGCCCGGTGCCCGGAAAGCGAGCCACCATCAAGCCCGTCAACGCCGTGACCGGGGTTTTACGCTGCGGCAACAAGTTTTTTGTGCAAAAGCGCCCGCCTTCGGGCGTGTGGGGCAATCTGTGGGAATTTCCCGGCGGCCGGGTTGAGCAGGATGAGAGTCCCGAACAGGCCACCGTGCGGGAATTTATGGAAGAAACGGGCTTTGCCGTGCGAGTGGCGGCGCAGTATGGCATTATCCGGCACGGATACACCACCTACCGCCTGACGCTGCACTGCTTTGGCCTTGAGTTTGACAGTGCGGCTGCACCGGTTGACCCGCCACAACCGCCGCTACTTTCTGCCGCCACCGAGGCCCGCTGGGCCACACCACAAGAGCTGGACACTCTGGCAATGCCCGCTGCACACCGCAAGCTGGCAGACAAGCTTTTTTCTATTGGAAAAGACAGCGCTGCTGCCGCAAATACGGCTGTCCCCCGTCAGGCAGACCTACCCCTGAAAAAACCATAGCAGACCGCTGAAGGTATTCTCTCCAAGAAACAGGGGCGGGCCATACGGCCCGCCCTTTGCGCTATTAGTCGGCAATGACCGAAAGTACGGTCTTTTGGGGGTTCTGTTTGCAGACCTTCATGATCTGGGTCAGGTTGTTTTCCACAGCGTTGACATCCAGGGTCGTGTCGCCGGTTTTGGCGCTGGCGTAACCATCAAGCCAAAAATAGAACATGGTCATGGTCTGGGCGTCCAACTGCACAAACGAACTGCAAGGCAGCTTGCCGAAATCTATCTTGTCGCTCTTTGCCGAGGCAGTCATGGGCAAGGCAAGCATGGCCGCCAGCACGATTGCAAAACATACTTTTTTCATCTTGCACTTCCAGTGTTACAGGTTTCAGGACGTACAACAGGTAGCATAAAGAGCATTTTGAAGCATGATCAAATCCATTGCTGCAATGTCTTAAATCTGGACAAAAAGATGAATTATTCCTTTTATCCAATAATATTCAAGCTATGCATGGACAATAATATGCCAGAGCAGCGTCCGGTTTAACCAGACACCACATAAGGTATATACCCACATTGCCCTCAATGCTACGCACGGTATAAAAACACTCCCTTATTTTTTATATTTTGTCGATATACTGCCAATAATTCAGATACATCCACAAACATAATAAAAATTGAGTGCTCTCGCAGTATAAAAATACAATTCATAATATACGCAAACAACTCATACGCGATAATTTATAATTCACGCAGAACAGCCATGTACATTGCCGCATAAATATAAAATATTCAGCATTACAAAATCCTTGCCCAACCTGTTTTACTTCTCCATTCCAGCTGCCGCCGGGCAAATGCTTAAATGCTGATCATATTTTCAACTCACTCTACCCATCAATAAGAAAACGCGGCTTTGCAGCCGCGTTTTCTTAGCTCGTTCCCAAAGGGAAAAAAGTGCGTTTACACCTATTTGCCGGATGCCCCCGCCGCCATCTTTTTGCGCTCCATAACCTTGGCTACGGCCTCGGCCAGCCCGCCGAGCGAGGTTTCCTTGTAGCGGGACTGCAAATCAAGCCCGGTGCGGTACATGACCTCAATGATATCATCCAGCGAGATCACCCGCTGCCGCCCGTCTTCCAGCCGCGACAACTGGGCGCAGTTGACCGCGCGCTCCGCAGCCACGCCATTGCGTTCGATGCATGGAATCTGCACCAGCCCCCCCACAGGATCACAGGTAAGGCCGAGGTTGTGTTCCATGCCGATTTCCGCCGCCACTTCCACCTGTTTGACGTTGCCGCCCGTAACCGCACAGTACGCGCCAGCAGCCATGGAGCAGGCCACGCCAACTTCGCCCTGGCAGCCTACCTCCGCGCCGGAAATGGACGCATTGAGCTTGTAAAACAGGCCAATGGCCCCGGCAGTGAGTAAAAAATCACGCGCGCCGTCATCCGTCGCGTGGGGGTAAAAATTCAGATAATACAGCAGCACAGCCGGCACAATACCCGCCGCGCCATTGGTGGGCGCGGTCACAATGCGACCGCCGGAGGCGTTTTCTTCCGCCACGGCAAAGGCATAGAGCATGGGCCACAGGCTGAGGTCGCGCCGCCCGGCTGCTTGCAGGGCGCTGACCTTGCGCAGCAGGTTGGGCGCGCGGCGGCGCACATTGTACCCGCCCGGCAGCACGCCGTCTGTATAGCAGCCGCGCTCCACGGCCTCGCGCATGACGTCTGTGATGGCCGTTACGCGCTCGTTGACCTCGCTTTCAGACCGCCAGAATACTTCGTTGGCCATAACGATCTGCGCGATGGTCTTGTTTTCGCGGGAGCAGATGTCAAAGAGCTCTGAAGCTTTTTCGTACGGATAGGGGGGCGTGGCGTACAGTTCGCGCGGTCTGTCAAAATCGTCGTCTGTGCGGATAAACCCGCCGCCGATGGAATAGAAATTTTTGGAGTATATCAGCGCGCCGTCGGCGCTGAAGGCCGAAAGCGTCATCGCATTGGAATGTTTGGGTAGAAATATGCCCTTGTGCTGGCATACATCGCGCTCAAAATTAAAAGGGATGGTGTAGGCGCACATGAGCACCAGATCGGCATTGTTTTGCAGATCCGCGGTGCGGCGGGCCATATGGACAATGTCCACCTCCTGTGGTTCCTCCCCCTCAAGCCCCGCCAGCACGGCCCCAATGGTGCCGTGCCCCTCGCCGGTAAGCGCCAGCGAACCGTAAAGCTCCACCTTTACCCGGCCTACCAGAGGCAGCATGCCCAAAACGGCAAGCTCGCCCGCAAAGGCCTTGCCCGCAATCATGGGGCCAATGGTATGGGAACTGGACGGCCCTATGCCGATCTTGAACAGATCAAAAACGCTGAGCATGACGCTCCTCCCGCAAACCGCATGTCAAGGCGCAATGGCCTTTGCCGCAACATATCCCGTAATGGTCACAAGACACAAGCGCTTAGCGAAAACTGCCCTACTTCCTGAGGGCAGCAGGGCTTGCCCCGCGCAATGCAGCAGCCTTGTCCGCCACGCGCTGCATGAATTCCAGCAGATTTTCCTTTTCCTGCGCGCTGAGCACACTGGTCACGGCATCGTCCCATGTTGCAATAACTTCCATTATCTGGGGATACAGCTCCCGCGCCCGCTCGGTGGGAAAAACCGCCGCCGTCCGCTTGTCCACAGGATTAACCTGCCGCCGGATAAGCCCTTTCTTTTCAAGCTGGGCCAGAGTGCGGGCAACATTGCTTTTGTTCACGCAGATACGTTCGGGCAGTTTGTCCTGAGTGATGCCAGGGTCGCGGCACAGGTTGAGAATGAACAGATACTGGCTGCTGTTGATGCCAAAAGGCGCAAGCGCCCGGTTGAGGTACATGTAGTAATGCCGGTTTGCCAGCGTGATCCATTTGTAGACAAGTTCCATGACATATTCCTGTGGCTGGTTGTCAGCAGACTCTGCAAGCCGACTCCCAATGGATTGCGGCAGGCAAGGCCGCAAAAAAAGGCTACGCTTGAGGGGCTTGCCTTGACAAGTGCGCGGCCAGGGGGCCATAAATCGTTGCGTGCGCAACGAACTGCCTTGAACCCTGTTATGGAGGTCAGGCCATGCCCAGGAAACACCTTCACGGCCCAGCGGCCCAGCAGACAGAAGCAGGTTTCATTGAGACCTTTGCCGCCATTTGCCGGGGCAACTTTTTGGTTGTCACCTGCATCAACATGTTGTTGATGACGGACTACTATCTCATCTTTGTCACCGGCACGGCCCATGTGCAAAAAACCTTTGGCACCAGCCTGAGCACAGCAGGGCTGACCTCGGGCATCATGGTCATCGGCTGCCTTGTGGGACGATTCCTTTCAGGCAACCAGCTCTCCACATTTGGGGGTAAACCCTGCCTGCTTGCGGGCCTGCTGCTGTTTACCGCAAGCATTGGCGGCCTGTTCCTGGTGGATTCTCTGCCCATGCTTTTTGTGCAGCGCTTTGCTGCCGGCTTTGGCATAGGCGTAGCCGGAACCGCCACAGGAGCCATTGTGGCCTATGTGGTTCCTGTACGGTTTCATGGTCTGGGTATAGGTCTTTTTACCATGAGTGCCGCACTGGCGCTGGCCCTCGGGCCATTTTTGGGCATCTTCCTTTCCCTCAGGTACGGATACCACACCCTCATGCTGCTCAATGCGGGCATCAGCTTGCTGTGTCTGGGAATTTTCTGCTTTTTGCACAACCTGCCGCCCATGCGCCAGCCTGCGCGCCCGGTTTTGAGCCTGTACAGCTATATTGACCCGCGAGTGGTGCGCTTTTCTCTGGTGGCGCTTGCCGTGTGCCCGAGCTATGGCTGTATACAGGCATTCTTGCCTTCCTTTGCGGCGGAGCACGGACTCACGAGCACAGCCAGCATTTTTTTTCTGTGTTACGCCGGGGCGGCCATGCTCACGCGGCCCCAAAGCGGCCGCTTGTTTGACCGGCACGGCGAACACGTGATTTTGTACCCTGCCCTGTTGCTCACGGCTCTGGCCCTGTTTGTGCTTTCGCGCGCAGATAGCGCTGCCGTGCTGCTGTGCGCGGGCCTGCTGCTGGGCGTGGGCTTTGCCAACTTTCAATCTGTGGGGCAGGCGGTATCCCTCTCGCTGGTTTCACGCTCGCGCTATGCGCAGGCAACCACAACATTCTACATCTTCTTTGACCTTGGTATCGGCCTTGGGCCTTACATATTCGGCCATCTTATTCCTTCAATAGGCTACAGCGGCATGTATCTGACCCTGAGCATCGTAGTTCTGGCTTCGGTTGGCATATACCGTATTGTTCATGGTGGATGGGCGCGCTGAACCGGGGGCATGGCGCAGGGGTGCGCAAGCTGCGGGCTTGCCTCTTTTTTCCTCCGGTTGTAGGCTGATGGATAAAGATATTTCCCAAGCTACGAGGAATACATGGCAAACAAAAAGCCCCCCAAAAAGTCCGCAGATACTCCCACGGCAGCGCAGCTTTCCACGCCCGCCGACAGCACATCCACCCCGGAAACCGCCCCCCAGGCTGAACAGCCCCACGGCATCAGCAAGGTCAGCAAGGGTGTGTTTTTTGTAGGCATCGCCGTTGCCCTTGTGCTGGGCGTCTATGTGGGCAGCCTTGTGCCGTCAATATTCACGCAGGAACCCGCGCAACAAGCGCCCGCAGGCCAGACGCAGGCGGCTTCGCAGGCTTCGGGGCAGCCTTCCGCTCAGCCTTCCGGCCAGGCCAAGCAGGACAACCAGCCTCCCATTCCGCCCGAGCTGGCAGCCAAAATCGCCTCCATGGAACAAAATGTCCTTGCCAACCCCAAGGACGCGAACAACTGGACAGACCTTGGCAATCTTTATTTTGACACCGGCCAGTCGCGCAAGGCCGCCAGCGCCTACGAGCGTTCGCTGGCTCTTGCCCCTGACAATGCCGATGTGCTGACCGACCTTGGCATCATGTACCGCGAGCTTGGCGAATACGACAAGGCCGTGACGAGCTTCCGCCGCGCCTCCAGCGTCAATCCCCGGCATGAAAACGCCATGTTCAACGAGGGCGTGGTGCTTTACTTCGACCTCAAGCGCAAGGACGACGCCATGAAGGCATGGCAGCGCCTGCTGGCAGCCAACCCCGCTGCGCGCGCTCCTGACGGGCAGTCTGTTTCTGACGTAATCAGAAACCTGCGCTAGGCACAGCTGCGGCCAAAAGCCGTCCCAGCACGACAAACCGCCCCCTGCATCGGATTTGGAGGCGCATTCGCGCCTGAAGGGGGAAAGACCATAGATAGATCGGTGATCATACAGGCGGAACGACCATGACTCTCACTCCCTCCGGCATTTCGCGTGCGTTGCTGCGCGCCTGCGCCCTTTTTTTGTGCATAGCCTGCGCAGGTATTGGAGCGCCGTCGACGGCGCACAGCGGCATGATTCCGCCCGTGTTGCGTTCAGCAAGCACGCCGCTGCTGCCCGACCTGCAATACTTTATTGACGTGACGGGAACCATGGATGTGGAGGAGGCTGCCGCCCCTTCCAACAGCCAGATGTTCAAACCCCTGAACGTCAAGGAACTGCCGCGAGTCACCGGAGTGATGTGGCTGCGCTTTACCTTGGCCCCTCTGCCCGCAGGGGGGCGCTCGCAGGCCATGCTGCTGGACATGGGGCCGGATGTTCCGGCTGACCCTGTTCTGTACGAACCTGCCGCCAACCCAACGACAGACAGCGTTGAATGGCGCGAGATTCTCCCGAGCCACCGCAATGTGATGCTGCTGCCCGAGCCGGGGGCCGACCCGATCACCTGCTATATTCGCCTGGACGGCCTGCCGGGCATCTGGTTTTCCCCCATGCTGCGCAGCCCGCAGGACGCCGCCTCCAACTGGGGCAGCCTTGCAGGCACTGCCGCCCTGCTGGCTCTTGCCGTGGTCATGCTGCTGTGCCTTTTGCGCGGACTCTCCGAAAGGGGCCAGTGGCGCATCTGGACAGCGCTTTACGTGGGCGTTGCTCTTGCGCAGGGCATAGTTGGCATGCCTGCCTACGGCTCCGGCAGCATAACCCTGAATCAGGCCCTGGCGGTGCTTGCGCCTGGTCTGGCGCTCATGCTCCTGCCCCACGTGGGCCGTCATCTTATGCGTACGAGGGGCCGCTCCCCCCTGCTGGACGCCCAGTTTATATTGCTTTCCCTGCCGGGAGCGGCACTGGCCCTGCTGCCGCTCCTCCCCGGTTTTAGCTGGAGCATCCGTTTTCTTTCCCTCTGGCCTGCCTGCACGGCGATCTTTACCCTGAGCGCCCTTGGCGGGGCCCTCATGGGCCTTGGCGGCTCACGGCGTTTTCTTTTGGGCTGCCTTGTGCCGCCCCTGTTTGTGGCTGCGGGCGTCATGGGGCTTGATTACGGCTACGCCGCAAATCTGCTGGCTTCTGCTCCGCTTTGGGGCACGGCCCTGAGCGCCCTGCTCATTGCCGGAACAGGCATGCCGCGTGATGCCGCCCAAACTGAAGAAGCCAACAAGGCCACAAAGCGCGAATCCGCAGCGGCGAGCAAACGTAACGCTGCCGCGCTGGATGCAGCGCTGATCAGTTCCAGCCTTGGCGCCGGGCCAAACGATGGCCCCATCAGTCTTGATACCCCGCTGGACGACCCCAATCTGCGTCTCTTGCCTCCCTCTGCCGTCACAGGCAAAACCGCCGCTGACTTTTCCGCCCTGCCGGTGGATATTTCTGACAATTCCGATCTGGAACCAGTTGCAGCGCCTGCCAGAAACCAGAAAAAATCCGCCTCCGCCGTTGATCCCGGCATATGGGAAAATCTGCTGCGCCCGCCGCTGGATCGCCTCATGCGCGAAGGCGCGGCTCTCGGCCATTGCTCTCTGCCACCTGCGGTGCGCCAGTATGCCGAGAACATGCTTGGCGCGGCTGGCGATCTTGCCAGAATTATTGACAATCCCGGCAAAGAGCTGGATCAGACCAGCGTTGGCGAACAGCGCGCAGCTTTCAACCTGCAACACCTTGTACGCGAGGCGCACGATGCCGTGACCGCCGCCGCCGAGAACTCGGGTATTGGCCTTGCGTGGTACATGCCCCCGCTGTTGGGGCACATGTATGAGGGACAGGCCCGCGCCCTGCGCGAAACCCTCGGCCTGCTGCTTGAAAGCGCCGTACGCGCCACCAAAAGAGGTGCAGTGCACCTTTCTGTGCGGCGTGTGCCCGAAACCGCCGATCCGGGCCATCTGCTGTTTACTGTGACCGACACCGGGGCGGGCATTCCGCCGCGCGACAGATCATCACTGGCGCTCACCCGCGCATGGGAACTGGCCGGTTCCAACAGCGGTTACCTCAATGTGGAATGCGGCCCACAGGGAACATCCATTGCCTTTACCCTGCGCCTGAAGCCGCTGGAGAACGAAACCGAAGCAGAAGCTGCGCCGGAACCACAGCGCGCGCCCACCATTACAGTGGTGGCCGAAAGCGCCGTTGACCGTCAGGCGTTAGCCCACATGATAACCACCCTCGGCTGCAACAGCACCCAGGCCCGCAGCATGCGGGAAGCGCTGGAATGCAACCGCGAAGCTCCCGCACTCATGCTGGTGACTCAGGATCCCCACGACGGCCCCGCAGAGGCGGACGCTCTGGGGCGCTTTGAGGCCGAAGCCCTCAAGGCCGGGCTGCCCGTGTTCAAGGCCCTTGCCGTCACCAAGGACAATACCCGCTGGGATGAACTGGCAGACACGGGATACACCCACGCCCTGCTTGAACCTGTGGACGCGGAAGCCTTTGCCGCTACCCTGCGGGAAGTGCTGGACGAAGCTGGATTTACAGACCATGGCCCGGCTGTGTCAGCAGTGTCGGCCCCTGTCCCTGCGGCAGAAGAAAACGATCCTGTGCAGCCCGCAGAGGATATTCCCCTGCCCGCTCACGAGGAAAATTCGCCCGAGTCCGAGAGCCTGCCTGCCGATGCTGCACCCAGCGTACAGGCACAGGAGCAGAACCAGCTGCCCGATCTCTTTGGCCACGACGCCTCCTTGCAGGATGCCCTGCCCGACACGGGCGCATCCGTGGATTCTCAGCCGCTGACAATGCCGCTACCGCATGATGGGTTGCTGTCTTCCCCGCAATCGCTGAATTTTGGCACCGCCGACCAGTCTGGCATGCTGCTGCCCATGATGGAAGATTCCCCGCAGGCAGAAGAAGACGCGCCCATTGAACTGACTGATCTTTTGCCCCCCGAGGACTCTGCACAGGATGCCGGACAGGCGCTTGTTGCCATGCCTGACACTCCAGAAATTTCCCTGGAGGAACCTGCCGCCGCTGTTCCCGCTCCTGTAGAAAAGGAAGCAGCCCCGGTAGAAGAGCAAACTGCGTCTCAGCAGCCTGAACCGCTGGATATTTTGCCGGATGCGGCCCAGTCAGAGCCTCTGGGCATGCAGGACGATGCAGAGCATCAGCCCGAAGCGCAGCCGGAAATTATTACGGAGATTTTGCCCGAGCCATCGGCAGAAGAGCCGCAGGAAGCTGACGCTGCTACCCCGCAGCAGGAAGCCTCGCAGGCGGCGAGCAACACTGACGCTGAATTTATGGCCTCGGCTGGCCTTGAAGGCCCGCTGTGGGCGGCAGAAGCCCCTGCGGCCCCGCAGGCGAACGAGCTGGCGCCTGAACCCGCACGGGAACCCGATGCGGTGGAACAGGCGGAACTCGTCACAGATACGCCCGCAGCCGCACCTGTTCTGGAAGCAACGGAGCAAATGCCTGCCCCGGACAAGGCACCTGCTCCAATTGAAACGCTTGACTGGCCCGAACCGGAACAGCATCCCGGCCCCGCTCCTGCCGCCCGGGAAACTGTTACTCCGGCGGAATTTCTTGAGGCAGCCCTGCCTTCGGATCCGGTTTTGCCCACAGAGCCAGACGAACAGCCCATTGCCGAAAGCGCCGACACTCTCAAGGCCATGACGGGTCGGGCCGGCGAAGCCACGCTTTCCCCTGTCAACACACAGGGTTTTGATGTTCCCGCGCCTGCTGGCAAGGGCGCATGGGATACCTACAGCCTTCAGGATGAATGGGTGGGTGAACCCATGCCCATTGGCACCCCCATCAAAACAGCCAGCCCTGCGGCGCAGTCTGCGGTCCAATCTGCGCCACAGTCTGCGCCAGGTTTTGTGCAAGGCATGCCACAGACATCCGCACGGGATGCCCTGTCTGCCGCTCGCCCGCCTGCTGCGCCCGCCAGAGAAGAAAAAAGCTATGTCAGCCCCAGCCTCGCGCACCCTGGGGAATGGGTGGGTGAACCTATGCCCATGACCAAGCCCGCCAGGCAGGATGATGCCTCCGGTGCGGTCAACCAGGACTCCAAGCAGGATTCCGGGCATACTGCTGATGAAAGACGTTCCCGCCAGGTTGAAATGCCGCGCACCGCAACAGGGCGGCTCATTCTCAAACTGCTGGGCAGCGCTGGCGACCGCCCCCTTGGGGCAGACAACGAGCCACTGCCCGGCGGCAAGCCTGATCTCATGGCGGATCTAGCGGCCATGCCCCGGCAGGACACTATGCAGGCCGAGTCCCCAGCGCTTGCTGGCACGTCCGGCGCAGAGTCGCCTGCCGGAGTTTCTGCCAACGTTGCGGAACCCCAGCGTACCGCCGCGCACCTCAAGGGCAAGGCAACTGGCAATTCCATCATGAATTTCATTGCAGGCGCGGCAGAGGCGCTGCGCCATAACGGGCATGACAACGCCCAGCATGCGCCTCAAGGCGGTCACTCCGGTGAAACACCACCTGCACAAACCCCTGAGGCAGAGAGCTATAGTACGCCCCCTGCGGAGCAAAGAACCGTGGAGCCACAACCTGCCGCATTTGCGCCGCAGGCTCCTGTGCAGCCCACCGCCCCGCGTGAAACGGACCAAACTATTCCGCAGCTTGTGGCGCGGCTTGATGCCGCCATGGACGATGCACAGCAGGGCTTCAAAAACCGCCGCTGCGCGGTGGTGGGTGACGCTGCCAACCGCATTGCCTCGGAATCCGATGCCTTTGGCTTCCGCGTGCTGGCCCGTATGGCCCGGTGTGTGGAACGCGCCGCCAAGGCCAATGACATGAACGCACTGCGCGACCTGCTGCCCGAGCTGGCCGTGGCAGTTGAACGCAACCGCATCGGCCTGACCCCGCGCCGCTAAGCGGCCGCTGTCATCAGGCGCAACCAGCATTGTGATAACCTTTGACCCAAGGGAAGCCATGTATAAGACTATTCTGATCCCTGTAAGCGGAAAAAACGGCCTCAGCCGAGCCAAATCTGCCCTGAGTCACGCCAAAAAACTTGCCAGCGGCGATATTGTCCTCCTGCACATTTTTGAACCGCTGCCCCAGATTGTCGGTGGCGAAGCCCACGCCGAACTTCTGGCGGAGCAGAAGGCCAAGGGACAGACCCTGCTGAACACTGTGGTGGCGGAAATGGAAAAGCCCGTCGGGTCTGTGCGCTGCCGCATAGAAGAAGGCACCACGGCTGAAACCATCATTCGCGTGGCACATGAGGAAAATGCAGACCTTATCATCATGTTCACTGACGGGCGCGACGGGCTGCAAGACATGCTGCTCGGCTCCATAACAGAACGTGTGCTGCGCAATACCGATACGCCGCTGCTGGCCATACGCCGCTAAGTACCGCGCCATCAGTTCTGGGTGTGGCGACGCAAAATGTTTGTGAAGGCTGACTGTCACCTAGCCCGTCTTATACGCAGACATCCCTCGCCGCCCGGCCTTTAACCGCGCGCACCCACTGCTGACGCGCTCTCACTGTGGGAAAACAATGCTGCTATTTTTTGAAACACTGGGCCTCCTGGTCGCCCACATACTTTCGTGGGTTGCCGTCTGCCATGCCCTGCTGACCAAACACGACCCCCGCGCGGCCCTTGGCTGGACTGTCACGGCCCTGTTTCTGCCTGTTGTAGGCCCCATCCTGTATGCCTGTTTTGGCATCAGCAGAGCAGAAAGCAGGGCCAGCCGCATCATGCGGCGGCAACAGCCTCTGGAGCCGGATTATGCCCATCCGCCTCTTTCCAAGGTCCCACCGGAAAATATCCCTGACAGCATAGCCCGCATGGAACACATCGGGCGAGTGCTCACCGAGCAGCACCTGAGCACCGGCAATACCGTCACCCCTTTGCGCAACGGCGATCAGGCATACCCGGCCATGCTTGCTGCCATAGACAATGCCAAGGATCACGTTTTTCTCTGCACCTATATTTTCAACGCAGGCCAGGTTGCAACGGCCTTTGGCGAGGCCCTGGCCCGTGCTGCGGAGCGCGGCGTGGACGCCCGCCTGTTGGTGGACGGCATCGGCATGCTCTATTCCCTGCGCAAGCCGTGGAAAAAACTCGCCAAGCGCGGGGTGCGCGTGGCCCTGTTCATGCCGCCGCGCCTGTTTCCGCCCAATTTCAGCATCAACCTGCGCAACCACCGCAAAATGCTGGTGTGCGACACCATGGCCTTTACCGGCGGTATGAACATAGCGGACGACAACATCGCCGCAGGCAAGACCAGGTATGTGCAGGACATGCACTTTCAGTGCGAAGGCCCAATTGTGGATCAGTTGCGCCGCGCATTTTTGCTCAACTGGGGTTTCTGCACCAATAACTACACCCCCCTGCCGCCAACCACCACCCTGCCGCGCGGCGAAAGCCGCTGCCGCATAATCATGGACGGCCCCGGCTCCGAGGCGGATATCCTCAACGACATCTACTGCGCCGTCATCAATGCGGCCCGGCGCTCCGTGCGCATCATGACGCCCTACTTTCTGCCCTCGCACGGGCTGGTTTCCGCACTGCGCTCCGCAGGGCAGCGCGGTGTGGACGTGCGCGTTGTGCTGCCTGAAAAAAACAATCTCTTCTACGTGCACTGGGCGCAGTACCGCCTGCTGCCCACCCTGCTGGAAGCAGGCGTGCGCGTATGGTACCAGCAGCCCCCCTTTGCCCACACCAAGCTGCTGGCCGTGGACGGCTACTATTCACAGATAGGTTCGGCCAATCTGGACGCCCGCAGCCTGCGCCTGAACTTTGAGCTGAACATGGAAGTGTTCAACCCGGATGTGCACGACCAGATTACCGCCCACATAGACAGGGCCATCATCACGGGACGCGAAATCACCAGGGATTACCTTGCCGCCCTGCCCCTGCCCGTAAAGCTGCGCAATGCCGCCTGCTGGATATTTTCACCCTATCTGTAAAACCCATGCAAAAAGCCCCCAAGGTGTCCCTCAGCCCACATTACGGGCTAAAAAAACACCTTGGGGGCCTGAGCATGCATCCCTGAACCAAACTAGGGGCTGTTTCTCAATAAAAGATTTTACGCCGAGGACAAGGAAAACAGTGTTTTTTACGGCAGGGGTGGACGCTTTCTGTCCATGACTGGAGTAAAAAATGCTGGATGACGCAGTGACCGGCCAAAAGAATTATTGAGAAACGCCCCCTAGCCAAACACGCGCACAATATCCCTTGCGTCCATGTCGGGGTGGATGGGCTTGAGCGCCAGACGGCAAAAGTCATCAGGCCTGTCCATATCCAGCTTGAGTTCGGGGCGGCGCAGCCAGTCTTCTTCCGGATCAAACGTGCCTATTTTAAAGCTGGCGGCATTGTCCCAGATGTAGTTGAGGCAGTGCTCACGCTGCGAGGTCTGGGCGGCCTTGGCGTCCAGTTCTTCCAGCAGCTCACGCGAGAGGATTTCCGCACCAAGGCCGTCGGGCCAGAGATTGTTGCGCGGAATATGGTTATAGGCATAATCCCAGCCGCCCTGCTCATAAAAATCCACCAGCCGGTCAATGGCCCCGCTCCAGATGAGCGGATTATCGGCGCACACGCGCACCACGCGCCCGGCATCCGCCGTGCGGGCCGCAAGGCAGAACCGCGCCAGCACATCGTCCTCCGAACCGGCAACGCAGGGTACGCCGCGCCTTTGCAGATGCTCCATGAGCACACGGTCAAGGGGGGTATCCGGCACGGCCACCATGATGCCGTCAAGCTTTGCCGCCTGCGCCAGCCGCCGCGTTACCCAGTCGATAACGGGCACATCGCGCAGACAGAGCAGTGATTTCATGGGAAGCCGCGTGGAGCCGAGGCGGGCCTGAACAATGGCTATAACCTTGCCGGTCTTGCGCATGGGTGTTCCTTTGTGGAGCATGTTACGCTTGCTGCGATTCTGCGGAGGCGGCAGTTTCCACCACCTGGGGGTTGGCTGGGCCTTCCTGCAGGATGTTCTGCATGAGGGCCACAACGCGCCCCTTGTTGGCCGTAAAATTGAGGGCGTTCTGGCGATCCCAAAAGCGTTTGCGCCGGGGATTCTTGAGCATGGCCAGAAAAACATTGCGAATCTTGGCATCGCTGACCCTGTCCATAATGCCCACAAAGGCAAAGCCGTTGCGGGGGCGGGCAAAGGTATGGCGCGCCTCGCGCTCGTGGTGGGCCAGCACCATTGAAGGAATCCGCATGTGGGCCAGTTCGTACACCGTGCGCCCTGCGGAGCAGATGGCGAGGTCGGCCCCTTCCATCATGCGGCTCATGACATTGGTGGCCCAGGTAAATTCCACCAGCGGGTTATCCAGCCGTGCCAGATGCGCCTCCATGGCGTCCTTGTGGGCATAGCCCGGCCCCGCCACAAGGCGGATGCGGATGCCGTAGGCCCGGCAGATGGGTTCGATGATGTCCAGCACCCGGCGCGAGCAGTCGTTGAGATCCGTGCCGCCAAAGGTGATGAGCACTGTCCTGAGTTCAGGGCGGAAGGGATTGCGCGCCGCGCCCAGAAATTCATCTCGCAGGCAAAAATAATCCGGCCCGTAGCGCAGGCGTTCGTTGCTGTCCCTGTCTTCATACAGGGCATTGACCACCAGCCGCGCCCAGTCCGCGCCGGGGCCTTCATCCTCAAAGTTGACGCAGCGCACGCCAGCCGTGGTCAGGCGCGCCATATAGGCCGCCGTGGTGTTCAGAATATCGTTGACCACAAGGTCGGGCCGCATGCGCAGCACGGTGTCTGCCAACTCCTCGTTGCCCTGACGCACGATCTTGTAGTCCTTTCGGGCTATGCTTTCCACCGCCAGCTCGCTCGCGCGCGTACAGACAAAGCTGATCTTGTGATTGGTGATCTCGTGCGCCAGCATCAGTGCGCGGAACACATGCCCCATGCCGATGGCGGGCCAGCCAGCCACCACAAAGACCACATGCCGCCGTTGCAGCAGATGTTCGCAGATCCACCAGTCCTGATAGCCCTGAATTTCAATGGCCCTGTCGTTGAGAAAATAGGGCACAATCTTGCCGCGCTCAAGGGTGTGGCCGTTGGCCTTGTCCAGCAGGGCAAGCCGCAAAATAATCAGCGCGCGGCTTTCCACCACCAGCATTTTTTCGCTGTCGTGCCCGGCGTCTTCGTCCAGCAGGCTCTCAAGCCCTTCGCCCTGCACATTCCAGATGCGCTGGCGCATGCTTTTGACCGTCACCAGGCTATCGGCCTGCGCCTCGCGAAAGCGCTTCCAGGCGTCTTCCACGTCCACCCAGGTGAGCAGGGGACAGGAGGCGCGCAAAATCATGCAGTGCTCGTATTCCCGCGCAAGCTCTGTCAGCAGCCCGCGCATTTCGGTAACGATATCAAGGCTGGTGAACCGCAGATCCTTGTTCCAGTGGTGCCGCACGCCCGCGCGTTCGCAGATGAGCGCAATCTCCTGGCTGTCGGTCAGCACAACAATATCATCACCGGGCAAGACGCTGCGCGCGGTATTGACGGCCCGTTCCACAAGCGTAACCCCGGCCAGTTTTTTAACAAGCTGGTCAGGAATGACGGCATTTTTCTTGATGGCAGGTATGACGATGCAGCGTTCTTTCACGTGTGTTCTCTGCTGTGCGGAAGGAACAGGGCGCAGTGAGCAAACCCCGGACAACATCGGTAATGCCGATGCCGTCCGGGGCAATACAGACTGCGTTAGCGCAGGCTGGCCAGAACCTCGCGGGTGGAAGCCAGCATGTAGTCAAATTCCTCATCCGTCAGCCAGTGCTGGAAGGGGAAGGAAATCATGGCGTCAAAGAAGGTGTCGGCATTGGGGCAGTCAGCCTTGCCCATGCCCAGACGGCGGTAATAATCGTAGCGGTCCAGCGGAATATACTGCACCACGCACTTCACGCCCTTCTCGTTGAACATGGCGCGGATAAAGCGGTCGCGGGCTTCGGTGCCCGTGGTCATACGCGCGGCGAGCAGGTGGTAGTTATGACGGCGGGAATCCTCGCGATGGAACTCCAGCTCTGGAAAGTCCGCCAGCGCATCAATGAAGCGCAGGGCGCGGGCGCGTTTTTCGTCATTGATGCTGTCGATACGCTCAAGCAGTTTGGCCCCCAGCGCGCATTCCGCTTCGCCAAGGCAGTAGTTGTTGGGCTGCAGCGGTTCCCCGTCCAGCATGGGCAGATCAACGTTGCCCATGGCGGGCTTCCAGTAGTCGGGCCGCTCAAAATCATAGCCGCAATGCCCGTTGTGGCGCAGGGTGGGCACCAGGGCCGCCAGCTTGGGATCGCGCACATAGAGCATGCCGCCCTCGCCAAGGGTGGTGAGGTTCTTGTGCGAATGGAAGGAGAAAACGGCCATGTCGCCAAAGCTGCCAGCCTTTTTGCCATTCAGCTCGGAGCCAATGGACTGGGCCGCGTCTTCAATGAGGATAAGCCCGCGCTCTTTGCACAGGGCAGCAATGCCGACCATGTCTGCCACATAGCCGTACAGGTGCACCACCACAACGGCCTTGGTTCGGGGCGTAATGGCTTTTTCGATGCTTTCGGCTGTGACGACCCGGGTCAGAAGGTCAACGTCAGCCCAGGCCATTGTGGCGCCTTTTTTGATGTAGGGGTAGGCGGAGGCCGTAAAGGTATGCGAAGGCATGACCACTTCATCGCCGGGCTTGAAGCGGCACAGCTGGGCCGAAAGCTCCAGAGCCGAAACGCCGTTCATGGTCACAAAGCAGCTGCCCTGGGCAACGCCCTGATAGCTGGCAAACTTGCTTTCAAAATCACGCATGTGCGCGCCCTGGGTGAGCGTGTCGGCATTGCGCATGACCTCGACAACCACGGCTATTTCTTCTTCCGTGTAGCGGATGGCGCGGCCGCTGAAATTTACTTTAATGTCCATGAGGACTCCTTGTGGCAAATGCGCCGCCGGAAGGCCCGACGGCGCACAATCTGCGGTTATCACTGCAAGCGAAGGCGCGGGTTGCGCCGCGCGCGGCTACATGCGCTTGAAGCGCTCGATAACGTTTTCCTTGGTGAGGATCTTTTTGAAATCCGGGCCAAGGCGGTTGGAAAGCGGCTTTTCGTGCACAATACTGGCATCGTAAAGGGCATCGTACTGCGCATCGGTAAGGCCCTGGCAGATTCCCTTGGGCAGGTCGATGCCCTGGCGTTCCATCATGGCCATAAAGTCTTTGTATTCATTGGGGTAGATGTCTTCCAGCACGGTGAGGGCATGGCAGTTGGCAATGCCGTGGTGCATGTGCAGCACCATGCTGAGGCCAGCGGAAAGGGGATGCACCACGCCCACGAAACCGGCGGCCATGCCGCCCAGGAAGGAGGCGATCATGAGCTTTTCGCGGTTTTCATCGCTCATCATGTCGCTGGAAAGATAGACCTGCTTGCTGAGGTCAATGGCCTTTTCAGCCAGGGAATCCACCACCACGTTGCGGTAGGAGCCAGTGATGCTCTCGAAGCAGTGCATGTAGGTGTCGATACCCGTGTAGAAATACTGGTTGCGCGGCACGCTGGCGGTGAGGTCAGGGTCGAGCAGCACCTGCTCGAACATGGTGTAGTCGCTGTTCATGCCGAGTTTGATGTTCTTTTCCTCGTTGCAGATGATGCCAGTGCGCGAGGTTTCGGAACCCGTACCGGAAAGGGTGGGAACAGCGATTTTGTAGGGAGCGGGGTTCTTGACCAGTTCCCATCCCTGATAGTTTTCGGCCTTGCCGGGGTTGTTCAGCAGGTTGCCCACGCACTTGCAGGTATCAAGAACGCAACCGCCGCCAAAGGCCAGCAGGGCGCAGGGGGCCGTGCCGTTGAGGAAGGTCTTCACCTTGTCGGTGTAGCCGTCGATGCTGTCAGTGGTGGGCTCGTTGGTGGTGTCTACATAGAGCACCATGTCCTTGCTTTCCACGGGCAGCTTGGCAATGAGATCCTTGCCTTCAAAAAAATGGTCAATAAAGAACACGGCAGGGCCGTTCACTGCGGCGCGGCGCGCGCCGATCAGATCGCCAAGCTGGGCAAGGCTGCCCGAACCAATCATATAGTAACCAACATTCTTTGCGTTGCGAAACATAGTTGCCCTCTCAATATGGCAGATGATGACCGGGCCATACGCTATAGCCGAACGTCTGGCAAGATGGCCTGCAATGGGCCACTGGCGCGGATTTTCGCCTGTTGTCGCCGAAGGGCGGCACAACCTTTATATGGTGGCCCTCAGACCCCGCTGTCGTCAAGTGGATCAGGGCCAAAACGGTTGGGCCCGGAGGTTCCTTTAAGCGCGTACACGACCATCAGCCCAATGCTGGCAATGACCGCTGCAAAGGCCACCAAAATGAACAACCAATCGGCATCAGCCGCCACGCCGACCAGGCCGGGCAGCATCAAGGCCACAGGCAGGGCCTGCCACCAGCCGGAAAAATCGCGGTCATGCAGCCTGCGCGTTGACACGCTCACCGTTGGCAGCAGCAACCACAAGGCCTGCACGGCACTGATGATGGAAGCCAGCGCTGGCGCCATAGCTCCCACAATGACCACTGCAATATTGATCAGCAGCGTAAACAGGCAGAACCACCAAAATTCGGAGCGCGAGGCCCGGCCCTTAAAGCTGCAATACTTCTTGGTCAGGCAGATTTTTACGGCATCCCTGAATTCCATGTGCTCTCCTCCCAGCAGGCAAAATCAGGCCCGGTGCTGCCGCCACGACTGCACGGTATTGCTCAGCAGCATGGCAATGGTCATGGGGCCAACGCCGCCGGGCACAGGCGTAATGGCATGCGCCTTGGGGCTTACACTGGCAAAATCCGCATCACCGCACAGACCTTCGGGAGTGCGGTTGATGCCCACATCAATGACCACCGCGCCTTGGCGCACCATGTCGCCTGTGATGCAGCGCGGCCTGCCCATGGCAAGAAACAGAAAATCGGCCTGACGGCACTGCTCGGCAAGATCGGGCGTGCGCGAATGGCATACGGTCACTGTGGCGTCGCCAAAACGGCCAGAACGGGCCAGCAACATGGCCAGCGGTTTGCCCACAATGTTGGAGCGCCCTACAACCACGGCCTTCTTGCCGCTGGTGGGCAGGTCATAGCGGCGCAGCAGCTCCATGACCCCGGCGGGCGTGCAGGAGACAAATCCCGGCAAGCCCAGCGAAAGACGGCCCACGCTCACAGGGTGGAAACCGTCCACGTCCTTTTCCGGATCAATGGCCAGCAGGCATTCCTGCGCGTCCAGCCCCTTGGGCAGGGGCAGTTGCAGCAGGATGCCGTCCACAGCGGGATTGGCGTTGCACTCGCCAATGAGTTGCAGCAGGTCCTGCTGGCTGGTGGTGGCGGGCAAATGGTGCGGAAAGGAAACAATACCGGCTTCGGCGCAAGCGCGCTCCTTGTTGCGCACGTAGACCTGCGAGGCAGGGTCTTCGCCCACAAGGATAACCGCAAGACCCGGAGCACGATGGCCCTCGGCACAGGCGGCGGCCACTTCCGCGCCAAGTTCCGCCCGGATGTCGGCGGCGGTTTTTTTGCCGTCAATCAAGATCATGTCATACTCCAAAAAATAAGATAGCCGCCGCAAACAGGGCGACCGCCGCGCCCGGCTGGTGCGACGGTCGCTGGTGGTACCCGCGCCCTTCCAATATGGTTGCGCGCGGGTTGGAGGTCCATACGCGATCAGCTGTGAAAAGCCCGCAGACCCGGCCTTAGCGCGGCCTGATCTGCGGGCGGATAAACCTAGTCTTCGTCTTCTGCCTGGAGATAGTATTCAGCCATGATGGGGCCGAAGAAGTCCGCATCGTCGTCCAGTTCTTCTTCAATGCGCAGCAACTGGTTGTACTTGGCCATGCGCTCGGAACGGCAGAGCGAACCGGTCTTGATCTGCCCGGCGTTGACGCCCACGGCGAGGTCGGCAATGAAGCTGTCTTCGGTTTCGCCGGAGCGGTGTGAAACAACTGTGCTGTACGAAGCTTCCTTGGCCATCTCGATGGTGTCCAGAGTTTCCGTAACCGTGCCGATCTGGTTGAGCTTGATAAGGATGGAGTTACCTACGCCCTGATCGATCCCTTCGGCCAGGATGCCGGGGTTGGTCACGAACACGTCGTCGCCCACCAGCTGGATATGGTCGCCAAGGGAGGCGGTCAGCATGCCCCAACCGTCCCAATCGCTTTCGGACATGCCGTCTTCGATGGAGATGAGGGGGTACTTCTGGGTGAATTCGGCCAGCCAGTCGCTCATCTCGGCATTGTTGAAGGTCTTGCCTTCGCCGCCGAGCACGTACTTGCCGTCCTTGTAAAATTCGCTGGCCGCAGCGTCGATGGCCAGAGCCACTTCGGAGCCGGGGTTGTAGCCCGCTTCTTCAATGGCCTTGATGATGTAGGTAAAGGCTTCATCATGGTTCTTCAGGTTGGGGGCAAAGCCGCCTTCATCGCCAACGCTGGTCACGTGGCCGTCCTTCTTGAGGATGGCCTGAAGGGTGTGGAAAATCTCCGCGCCGATGCGCAGGGAATCACGGAAGGTCATGGCCCCCACGGGCATGATCATGAATTCCTGAATATCCAGATTGTTGGGAGCATGCGCGCCGCCGTTGATGATGTTCATCATGGGCACGGGCAGCACCTTGGCGTTGATGCCGCCAAGATACTTGTAGAGCGGCAGGCCAAGAAATTCGGAAGCCACGCGCGCGCAGGCCATGGAAACGCCCAGCATGGCGTTTGCGCCAAGGCGGGATTTGTTATCAGTGCCGTCAAGGTCGATAAGAGTGTTATCGATCTGCACCTGACGCAGCACGTCCATGCCAACAATGGCCTCGGCGATTTCGCCGTTGACGTTGTCAACGGCCTTGGTCACGCCCTTTCCGCCAAAACGGCTCTTGTCGCCATCACGCATTTCCAGGGCTTCACGGCTGCCCGTGGAGGCCCCGGAGGGTACCGCCGCGCGGGCGCTGTGACCGGATTCCAGCGTCACTTCCACTTCAACAGTGGGGTTGCCGCGCGAATCGAGAATCTCACGGCCATAAACTGAAGCAATGCCGCTCATTGTCTACTCCTTTTGCCCTGGGGGGCTTGTTTACGAAAATGCTTACCACGGCGCAAAGGCCAATGGTCTGCGGATAAGTCGATCAGAAATTTTGCCCGTGAAACGTCTGTTCAGGGCCAGAAGCGCCGCCTGACAGTCAGGCTGGATCCATGGCGCTATTCGTCAACGCTGGGTTCTTCATAGTGCAGCCTGCGCAGGCCTTCAAGCAGCAGCATGGGCAACACCTGATCAAATACGTTGCTGACTCTGGCTATGGAGGAGGCAAAACCCCCTGTGCCAAGCACTTTGACCGGGCCGGACATTTGCCGTTTGAGGCGCTGCGTAAGGCCCTCGACCATACAGGCAAAGCCAAAAACAATGCCGTGCTGGATGCTGGTGGTGGTATTGCGGCCCGGCGTGGGCTCGTTGGCGCGCACGTCAAGGTTGACCCTTGGCAGCTTGGCGGCCTCACGCGAAAGCGCGGTCAGGGCCGTGCGCGGGCCGGGGAAAATCAGGCCGCCCATGTAGGCATCGCCGCTCACGCAATCGATGGTCACCGCCGTGCCAAAATCAACAATAAGCAGAGAAGGCGTTTCCGGATACATGCGGCGCGCCGCATAGGCTCCCACCAGCCTGTCCGCACCCACTTCCGCAGGGCGTTCATAACGGTTTTCAAGCGGAACGGGCAGTTCCTTGCCCACACGCTGCAAAGGGCAGCCCACATAGCGGGCCACGGCCTCGCGCAGCAGGGGATCAAAGCCGGGCGCAACAGATGACGCAACGCAGGCTTTGAGTTGCGCGGGGGCAACGCCCGCATGCTGCAAAAGCGTGAGAAGGGTAAGACCAAAATTGTCCGCCGACTGGGCGGTATCGGTGCGCAGGGTGTACGAAGTCAGCACATGACGCTCGTTGCCCAGCCCAATCTTGATGGAAGTATTGCCTATGTCGAAAAGCAGAATCTCGGGCTGCATATGCGCCTCCGCAAAGGCCTGAAAGGTTACAGAGCCGGATTATGCCCAATTTGCCCGCACTAGGCAAGCCGCGCAGAATCGGGGAATTACGCGGTAATTGCCGGTCAGGCATGACCGAATAGAGCACCAAAATACCGGGCAGCCGGTACACCACAGCAAGCCCCGCGCCTGCCGTGCGTATACATTGGCACGACAGGCGCGGGGCAACTGTTTTCTCGGCGGCGCAGCGCCCGCCGGGGGCTGATATGTTTATTCCACCGTTACGCTCTTGGCCAGGTTGCGGGGCTGGTCCACATCCTTGCCCAGGTAGTCGGCGGTTTCATAGCTGAAAAGCTGAAGCGCGGGCAGGGCCATAAAGCCTGCCAGAGGAGCGGGCAGGGAGGGGATAACCCAGGTATCTTCCGCGCCAAGGTCAAAACCCTTGTTGGTCAGGGCGATAACCTTGCCCTGCCGGGCCTGCACCTCGACCATATTGGACTTCACCTTGGGCAGCAGGGCATCGTCCAACGCCAGGGCAAAGGTGGGGAACGAGGGGTCGATCAGGGCAATGGGGCCGTGCTTCATTTCGCCCGCAGCATAGCCTTCTGCATGGATGTACGAAAGTTCCTTGAGCTTCAAAGCGCCTTCCAGAGCCAGGGAATAGCAATGACCACGCCCAAGGTAGAAGAAATTGCGGGCCTGTGCATACTTGCGCGAAAGCTCGCGCGCCTTTTTGTGCATGGCAGGCAGCGAAGCATCCAGCATGGCGGGGAGGTTCTCCAGCATGTCGATGATCTTGCGCCGCTCGTCCGCAGACATGGTGCCGTTGCGTTTGCTCCAGTACAGGGCCATGAGGGCCAGCATGAGCATCTGGCTGCACATGGCCTTGGTGGAAGCCACGCTGATTTCAGGCCCGGCCTGGGTGTAGAGCACGGCAGAGGCATCGCGCGCAATGGACGAACCCACCACGTTGCACAGGCCAAGCACGGTCACGCCCTTTTCCTTGGCAATGCGCAGGGCTGCCAGGGTATCAGCGGTTTCACCGCTCTGGCTGATGACGAGCACCATGTCGTCCTTATCCAGCAGCAACGCGTCCCGATAGCGGAACTCGGAGGCGATTTCTACCTGCACGGGCACATGCGCCCAATGCTCCAGCAAATGCCGCCCCCACAGGCCGGAATGATAAGACGTGCCGCAGGCCACAATATGCAGACGGCGCGGCACAGGCAGGCTGTCCAGCTCCGCAAGGCGCACACCGCTGTGGTCGCCTTCAATGCGACCCGTGAGGCCATCAGTGATAACCCGGGGCTGCTCAAAAATTTCCTTGAGCATAAAGTGGCGGTAGCCGCCCTTTTGCGCGGCCTGCATGTCCCACTGGATGGTCTGTGGCTCGGGCTGCACCGGGCTCAGATCCTTGAGGCGCATGATGGCGAAGTCGGAGGCTGTGGCCCGAACCAGTTCGCCGTCTTCCAGAAAAACCACTTGGCGCGTGTAGGGCAGGAAGGCCGGGATATCGGACGCCACAAAATTTTCGCCAGTGCCCTGGCCAAAAATAAGCGGAGCAGACATACGCGCGGCGTAAATAACGCCAGGCTCGTTTTTGTCCATGAGGCAGACCGCATACGCACCGTGCGCTTCGCGCAGGGCGGCGGCAAAGGCATGCAACAGGTCAGGCTCGGTCTTGCGGCGTTCGGCTATCAGGTTCACCAGCACTTCGGTGTCTGTCTCGGAGCTGAACGTATAGCCCTTGGCCGTCAGGTCAGCCTTGATTTCCTGATAATTTTCAATGATGCCGTTGTGCACAATGGCGAGTGCGCCATCGTTGGAACGGTGGGGATGGGCGTTGCGCTCGGCGGGCACGCCGTGCGTGGCCCAACGGGTGTGGCCCATGGCGCTGGTGGGCGTGGCGACGCCTTCTTCGTGAGCGAGCTTTTCTTCCAGCGCGGCCAGCTTGCCGGTGGCGCGCACCACATGCAGATCGCCCTGACGGGCAAAAGCCACGCCCGCAGAGTCGTACCCACGGTATTCCAGACGGCGCAAGCCCTCAACTACAACGGGTACCGCAGGCCTGTGACCCGCATAACCGATAATGCCGCACATAGAGTGCCTCCTTTTATCGCCGGGCAAGGCCCGTTCACAGACCACTCGGTCGACCTGTGAGAAATAGGTAGGTATGTCGTTTTGTAAATATCCCTGCCGCCAGAACGGAGAGGGTTGGGGGGAAATATGCAAGGCCGGAACCGCGTATGCGGTTCTGTTTCAAGCGAAGCGAAGTTCGGAAAGCCATCGCTTACCGGCGCGGCAAAACCGCAGCCTGCCCTGATTTTCTGTTGTGCTTACATTGTCAACACTCTCGACCGGAACCGCATACGCGGTTCCAGCCGAGAGTTCAATATATCTGTCGCCTGCGTGCCGGGGCCACGGGGCTATCGGCGGGGCAGAGCTACATGTTCTTTCTGTCCACAATGTCCATGTTGTGCACTTCAACCTTGGCGGTCGAAAGCAGACGCTGCATGAAGGTTTCATACATACCCTGAAGGCGCTCGCGCTCCACGGCATTGACCATGATGTCCTTGATCATGTCCCATTCTGGGGGATCGGGAGGCTGCACAGCGCCAACGTGCACGAGCACGGCGCCCTGCCCGTCCTTGGGGCTGTTGACGGCAAAGGCAACAGGCAGCCACTGGCCGACCTTGGCATGAAACACGGCGGCGGCCAGCTCGGGGTCAGCCCCAAAATCTGCCAGGCTTCCGCTACGATCCATGGGGTTGGCGGTCTTGATGCCCATGCCCGTCTTAACAGTGGGGTTGATGGGGCCGTCCGCAAGGTTCTTGCGGCGCTCCGCCGCCGCACGCATGGCTTCGGCAAGGGCCTTCTCACCCTGCAGGCGAGCGGTGATTTTATCTTTCACAGACTCAAGCGACGCGGTCGATGCAGGTTCTGCCTTGAGCACACGGGCCACCACATAGGCATCGCCAGCTTCAAGCGCCCTGTCCACCGGCGAGTTGGCCGGGGCCTTTTCAAGGCTTGCGGCGGCTTCGGCGTTGATGCCCATCTTCTGTTGCAGATCCTGCGCTGAAGCCATGCCCGTCTGCTGGGCTTCAAGCCCCAGAGCCTGCGCGCTCTTTTCAAGCGGCTTGCCGAGAATGTTGTCTTCAATGAGGTTATCAAGCACATCGCGCAGTTTGTCCGCGCCCTGTTCTTTGGCAATGGCCTTGCGCACATCGGCGGCAACGCTGGCAAAGGGCTGCGTGTCGCCGCCCTTCTTTTCCTCCACCTTGATGATGTGCAGGCCAAACTGGCTGCGCACAGGTGCGGAAATCTTGCCCGGTTCAAGGGCAAAGGCGGTGTCTTCAAAAGGCTTGACCGTGGTGCCGCGCTTGATCCAGCCAAGCTCGCCGCCAGGGCCGGCAGCGTTGGGGCCGTTGTGGGCATTGGCCACATCGGCAAAACTTTTGCCGCTTTTGAGTTCTTTTTCAATGGCCGCAGCAGATTCCTGGGCCTTCTTTACGTCCGCCTCGGCGGCGTCTTCGGCCAGCGGCACAAGAATGTGCGCGGCCTTGACTTCTTCCTGCTGGTTGAAGCGGGAGAGATTGGCATCGTACCACTTGCGGGCGTCTGCCTCGCTGATGGCTTCGGGCTTGACCAGATTTTCCGGCGAAATGCGGATATAGGCCACGTCCACCTTGGGAGGAATGGCAAATTCAGCCTTATGGCTGTCATAATAGGCGGCTACTTCCGCATCCGAGGGCTTGGCATTTGCCATGAAATCGGCAGCAGGAATAAAGATGTAGTCAGGCACCCGCTGTTCACGCAAGAAGTTGTAGCGGTTCTGCGCTTCTGCAGGATCATGCCACGCTGCTGCAGTGACCAGGGCAAAGAGCTTCTGCCGCAGCAGGTCTTCGCTCATGTCATGCTCGTACTGCGCGGGCGAGATGCGCTGCATCTGCAAAACGCGCTTGTACGCTTCGGGATCAAACTGCCCCTTGGCGTTCTGGAAGGCCGGGATCTGTCCCACGGCAATGCGCAGCTCAAGCGGCGTCACGGTAATGCCCGCGCTGGCGGCTTCCTGACGTACGAGAGACTGGCTGACCAGATCACGCAGCACCTGACGCCCAAGGCCCTGACGGACCTGCTCGCGCGTTGCGCCGGGGTTGTTGCGCATCACGGATTCTTCCGCATTGCGATAGGCAAGTTCAAAATCACGCACGGTAATGGGTTCGCCGTTAACCATGGCGACCACATTGCCTGCGCCCCGGTCTTTCATACTGCCTACGCCCCAGAAAACAAAGACAAGGATAATGAGGCCAAAAGCCAGTTTGACGCCAAGAGACTGCGAATTGGAACGGATATACTCAAGCATGCTTACTCCGAGATGCGGTATTTCCCAAAAGATAGGGAGGCATCATAAGCGCAAACTGTGGGAAACTCAACAACAGGAACAGTACGAAAGAAAATAGCCACCTACCGACTTGCGGCGGAAAAATCGGGGAGCAAAAAAACCTTACCTGTCCATGCCCAACTTGCGCATTCTGTGTTGCAGGGTAGAGCGTGGCACGCCCAGCAGCGCCGCTGCTCCTCGCGGCCCGGAAATACGCCCGCCGGACTGGCGCAACGCTCGTTCAATGTGGCCCCGTTCATTTTCTTCAAGCGTGGGAAGGCGCGCCGAGGCTGCCGCCTGTTCGCTGCCTGCGCCGCCATATACCGGATCAGCAAAACGCCCCAACATCCCGCCCGCCGCAGGAACAGCTGATTCGCAGGGCTGTTTTTCTGCAGTTTCAGGTTCCCACTGGTGCAGGGCCTCCAGGACAAAATCTTCCGTCAAAGCCGAATCCAGCGAATGGAGCAGCATACGGCTCACCACATTGCGCAGTTCACGAATATTGCCGGGCCATGAATGCCCGTGCAGAGCCTGCACCACTGACCTGCTCAGCCTGGGAGGGCGAATCTCGTACTCTTTGGCGAACTGATGAATAAAGTGATCCACAAACAGGGGAATATCGCTTTTGCGCTCCCGCAGCGAAGGCATACGCACGACCACAGAGCCAAGCCGGTAGTACAGATCCCGCCGCAAACGCCCCTCGGCCATGGCTGCCGCCAGATCAATATTGGTAGCTGAAATTACGCGGATGTCCACACCAGTGGATTCAGCCTCGCCCACACGCTCGAACGAATTTTCTTCCATGACCAGCAGCAATTTGCTCTGCATTTCCGGCGCAAGCTCGCCAATTTCATCAAGAAACAGGGTTCCGTTCTGGGCCAGTTCAATACGCCCAATGCGCTTGGCTGTGGCCCCGGTAAAAGCCCCCTTGGCGTAACCGAACATTTCGCTTTCAAAAAGGGTAGGCGCTATGGAAGGGCAGTTGACCTTGACGAAATTTTCTTCCCGTCGCGGGCTGTGACGGTGCAGCCAGCGCGCCAGCATGCTTTTACCCGTGCCAGTTTCCCCGGTGATAAGCACGGGAATGTTCAACTTGGCAACCTTGCTGACAATAGCCATGGTGCGGGCCATTGGCGGGGTTTCGAGCAGTTTGCTTTCCAGCAGGATGGTGCCCGAGTTATCCTGTATGCGGCTGGACTGCTCCGGCAGTGGCCTGCCTTTTCCCACGCGCTCCTCGGCCAGCACGGCAAAAAGAAAGGTGGTAAGCACAGGCGTAAGTTCAATGAGAAAGTTCAGAATCTCAACAATATTGTCCGGCTGCTTTACAAAAGAAACATGCAGCGTGCCTATGACTTCGCGGTTGATTATGAGAGGCAGGGCAATGGTTGCGTTGAGGCCCACCGATGAAAGGGGCATGGGGCCATCGCCCAGATTATGGGCCGCCAGATCGTTGATGACCACAGGCTTGCGCGAAGAAATGGCAAGCCCGGCAACGGTATTGCGGGCTATACGGGTATTTGAAAGTGATTCTACAACGGTTCCATCCGCAGCAGTAAACAGGTTCAGAAATTCCCGCTCGGCATCATAGAGGTTGATGCAAAACCGGTCATAGTGAAAGAGCACACGAAGCTGCTTGGATAATATCTGAAAAAACGCGTTTCTATCGATCTTTCCCGCAACAATGCGCGCCAGATGGTGCACAACCTGCCCTACCGTGAGCGAAGGGCTGCTCAATCCATTGGGCGTAATTTTGTATTCCATGGTCTCCGCCTAAATATGGGCAATTTTTTACCCAAATATCATCAATAGTGCCAACAAATCAAGCTATTAGTTGAGTGGTCAATCAAGATTGTGAAAAAAATCCATATTTCCCGCCTAATAATTCGGATCGCTGATTTTGGCACACCAATTGCTATAACTCTTACAGCAAAGCTTAAAGGCATAAAAAAGATTTGTATTTACATGTGTGGATAAAATAATCCACATATGCATACTCATAATGCCGCAAGAAAAACTCTTGTTTTTCGCATAATGCCGTTAAGTTTTGCCATACAAAACATTTTTTATACCATTGTTATTCAAGGAGAACGGTATGGTAACCCATTTTGTGGTTCACGAACCCGACGATAGCGTCGGCGTTGTCGTTGTCGAAGGGGTGAAGAAAGGCGATAAGCTTAACGGTTGGGTCATGGATGGCAACCAGAGCATCGACTTTGAAACGCTGAGCGATATTCCGATCGGCCACAAGATTGCCCTGAAGGATCTTGCTGTGGGCGATACCGTCATCAAGTACGGCACTGACATCGGCAAAGTTGTACAGCCCATCAAGCGCGGCGAACATTTGCATGTCCATAACGTCAAAACCAAGAGGTGGTAAGCTGATGCAACAGACATTTATGGGCTATCGCCGCGAAAATGGCCGCGTGGGCATCCGTAACCACGTTATAATTCTGCCCCTGGACGACCTTTCCAATGCCGCTTGCGAAGCTGTTGCCAACAACGTAAAGGGCACGCTTGCTCTTCCGCACGCTTATGGCCGCCTTCAGTTCGGCGAAGACCTTGACCTGCATTTCCGCACGCTGATCGGCGTGGGCTGCAACCCCAACGTTGCCGCCGTTATCGTTATCGGCATCGAGCCCCAGTGGACCAAGCGCGTTGTGGACGGTATCGCCAAGACCGGCAAGCACGTTGAAGGTTTTTCCATTGAACAGCACGGCGACCTTGAGACCATTTGCAGCGCTTCCCGCAAGGCCAAGGAATTCATGCACTTCGCCACCGAACTGCAGCGCACCGAATGCAAAGTGAACGAACTGTGGGTCTCCACCAAGTGCGGCGAATCCGACACCACTTCCGGTATTGCCGCCAACCCCACTGTTGGCAACGCTTTTGACAAGCTGTGGGAAAAGGGCGCCACCACCCTCTTTGGCGAAACCACTGAAATCACCGGTGGCGAGCACCTGGTTATGGAACGCTGCGCCAACGCTGAAGTTCGCGCCCAGTTCAAGGCCTTCTTTGACCGCTACGCCAAGGTTGTGGACGACCACAAGACGGACGACCTGAGCGACTCCCAGCCCACCAAGGGCAACATTGAAGGCGGCCTGACCACCATCGAAGAAAAAGCCTTGGGCAATGTGCAGAAGATTGGCCGCAAAGCGCCTGTCATCGGCTGCCTCGACAAGGCTGAAATGCCCACTGGCCCCGGCCTGTGGTTCATGGATTCCTCTTCCGCCGCTGCCGAAATGGTCACCCTTTGCGCTGCCTCCGGCTTTGTGGCGCACTTCTTCCCCACGGGCCAGGGCAACATCATCGGCAACCCCATCCTGCCCGTGATCAAGCTTTCGGCAAACCCCCGCACCGTGCGCACCATGAGCGAGCACATCGATGTGGACGTTTCCGGCATCCTGCGCCGCGAAATGGACCTCGATGCCGCTGGCGACAAGCTGCTCGAAATGTTGTTCCGCACCTGCAACGGCCGTAACACCGCCGCTGAAGTGCTGGGCCACAGAGAATTCATCATGACCCGTTTGTACGAAAGCGCCTAAGCTACGCTTTAAAAGAGGCCGACCGGCACCGTCAGGGCAGGCCGGCCTCTTTTAAAACCGTATTAGCCCAAATTTTCACAAATCTGGTGTTTGGCCGTGTTTTTCTTGGCACCCATTTTCCCCCCTTGCCTGATACTGAGGTGGATATGTCGAAAAAAGTATTTTCTTCTCTATATTTCAAAGTTCTTGTAGGCATCGCTCTGGGTATTGCGTTCGGCTTTGTCTCTCCAGATATTGCTGTTAAACTCAAACCCCTTGGCGATGCGTTCATCAATCTTATCAAAATGATCATTACGCCAGTGATTTTCTGCACTGTCGTCGTGGGCATTGCACGCATGGACAGCCTCAAGGCTGTAGGCCGTGTGGGCGGTAAAACACTGCTGTATTTTGAAATAGTTACCACTCTTGCTCTTTTTATCGGTCTGGTTGTTGTACATTTTGTGCAGCCCGGCGCCGGGATTCATGCCGACCCTGCCACCATGGATGCTTCTTCTCTGGGCAAGTTCGCCCATGCCAAGGCGCAGACCACCATGGAATTTGTTATGGGCATCATCCCCCACAGCGTTATCGGCGCGTTTGCAGAGGGCAATCTGCTTCAGGTGCTGCTGTTCTCCGTGCTGTTCGGCATGAGCCTCTCCCATATGTCAGGCAAGCCTAAAGAAGCCATCCTTGGCACACTTGAACGCTTCAGCACTGCCCTGCTGGGCGTGGTCAACCTGATCATGAAGCTGGCCCCGGTGGGCGCTTTTGGCGCAATCACTTTTACCATCGGCAAGTACGGCGTTGGCGCGCTGGCTTCGCTGGGCAAGCTTGTGCTCTGCCTCTACGTGACGAGCGCGCTCTTTGTTATCGTGGTGCTGGGCCTTATCTGCAAATTTTCGGGCATCAACATATGGCAGCTCATCTGCTATATGAAGGATGAAATTTTCATCACCCTCGGCACTGCCAGCACAGAGGCCGTGCTGCCCCGCAGCATGGAAAAAATGGAAGCCCTGGGCATCAAAAAATCCGTGGTTGGTCTGGTGTTCCCCACCGGCTACTCCTTCAATCTTGACGGTGCGGCCATCTACCTGACCATGGCGGCATCCTTCATTGCCCAGGCCATGGATATTCACCTCGACATCAGCCATCAGATAACCCTCATGCTGGTGCTGCTGCTCACATCCAAGGGCGGAGCGGGTGTTGCCGGGGCGGCCCTTATTGCCCTGGCTGCCACGCTTTCGGCCACCAACATCATTCCCGTGGTGGGCATGACCCTGGTTATTGGTATTGACCGCGTGCTTAACGAAATGCGCGCCGTGGTCAACCTCATCGGTAACTGCGTCGCCACAGTGGCCATTGGCCGCTGGGAAAAGTCCATTGACCTTGACCGGGCCAACAAGGTGCTTCGGGGCGAAATAGACGTCGACCATGTGCTCAACGATGCTGATGCACGTAATGAAATTGCCGCTTCAATGGTCGCAACAGAAGCCGAACCCTGCAAATAGACCCTCTCCATACCCAAGCGAACTGCCTGCCCTTCCGATGCGTCTTCGGAAGGGCAGGCGGCCGTTCATACACAGCGCCCTGCGCCATGGAACATGTTTATGCGTTACGCCATCAACTGTCAGATTGACCGCCTTTCACCTGAAATTGTGCGCCAGTATGCTGATCTGGCTGTTGCGGACATCTGCGACGCCCTGGGGCGCAACGCAGCCCTGCCGTCAGCGCTCAAGCCATTTAACAACAGCCGCATTCTGGGTACCGCCTATACCGTCAATCTGCCTGCAAGTGAAAATCTGCTGCTGTACTATGCTGTAGACAACGCCCGGCCCGGCGACGTGCTGGTGGTATCCTGCGCGGGCTATACGGAAAGAGCAGTAGCTGGTGAAATTGTGGCGGCACTTGGCAAGGCGCGCGGTCTGGCAGGCCTTGTTATTGATGGAGCAGTGCGCGATGCCGACGCCCTGCGGCAGACGGATTTTCCCGTCTATGCGCGGGCAGTGTCGCCCAACGGGCCATACAAGGACGCCTGCGGCGAAATCAACGTGCCTGTCAGCATGGGCAACGTGGTTATTCAGCCCGGCGATCTGATTGTGGGGGATGCAGACGGTATTGTGTCCATCCGGCGGCAGGAGGCAGCATCTGTGGCGGAACAGGCCCGCAAAATTACAGAAGCTGGTCTAAAAAAGCTGCAATCCATTGAAAAACACGGTTCAATGGACATGGCATGGCTTTATGACAAACTCGCCAAAAGCTGCTGCGACATCCACAACTAATACCTTTCACGGTGGGTGTTGGCGGGGGGAGGGGTAGCCTTGAAAAGGCCCCCCGCACGCCCACCTTGGAATTGAGACGCCAACCAGCGCATGGAACGCAAAACGCCCGCATCAGCGGGCGTTTTTATATTTGTCTGAAAAAGTTATCCGGACAAAATCAGTCGATGGGGTGCCCGGCAGCTCGGTATTCGTTCAGCTTGTTGCGCAGCGTGCGCACTGAAATACCCAACAGATCGGCTGCCTGCGTACGGTTGCCGGAGGTTACCTCCAGCCCCTTGAGAATCATGATGCGCTCCATCTCATGCAGAGGAATCACAGCGCCCTGCATGCGGTTGTCTCCAGCCGATACGCCCGTTGCTGGGGAGTACTCGCCGGAGCGGGGCGCATCAACATCCTGAACAGCCACAGAAGCCGCCAGCGCGTTGGCATGGGCTTCTTCCACCAGAGCAGTCGCCTGGGGAGCCTCTTCATCAAACAGCGGCCAGTCTTCATTCTCAAGCAGAAAATGGCAGGGCTCAACAGGCCTGCCGTTAGCAAGCAGCACTGCGCGTTCCATCAGGTTTTGCAGTTCGCGCACATTGCCGGGAAAGTCATACTGCTGCAACCAGGCAATAGCGCTTTCAGAAAGGGGGGCGGCAGGCAACTGGTATTCACGCGTATACATGCCTATGAAAAATCTGGCCAGTTCCAGCACGTCATCCCCGCGTTCGCGCAGCGAAGGCAGACGCAAAGGAATAACGTTCAGCCGAAAATACAAGTCCTGACGGAACTTGCCCTCTTTTACCCAGCCTTCAAGATCGCGGTTGGTGGTGGCAAGCACGCGCACATCAACCTTGATGGTTTCGGTGCCGCCCACGCGGTCGATCTCGCCCTCCTGAAGCACACGGAGGAGTTTCGCCTGCAAGGCCATATCCATCTCAGAAATTTCATCAAGCAGGAGGGTGCCGCCATCGGCAAGCTCAAACTTGCCGGGCTTGCGTGCAATAGCGCCAGTGAAAGCGCCTTTCTCGTGCCCAAAAAGCTCGCTCTCAAGCAGATGTTCCGGCAGGGCGGCGCAGTTAACGGCCACAAAAGCCTGCTCCGCGCGCTTGCTCATGGCATGCAGATAACGGGCAAACATTTCCTTACCAGTACCCGATTCCCCGGTAATCAGCACTGTAGCCCGCGATCTGGCCACCTGACGGGCCAGTTGCAGCACCCGGGCAATGGCCGGGTGCTCGCCCACAATACGCGGGCCAGAGCCTTCGTGGCGGGCCTTGTGCCCACCAAGAGTGGACACTGCCGGAACCGGGGCAGTCTTGCGCTTCTGACCTGCCACAGCGGCGACGCGGTCCACGTCCAGCGGTTCAAGCCAGTAATCGCGCGCCCCCAGCCCCATGAGCCTTTCGGCCTCTTCAGGGCTGCCTTTGTCCGTAATAACTATAACAGGGGGAAAATTAGGGTCTTCCGCGCCAACAGCAAGCAGATCTTCCACACGAAAACCCGGCAATGCGGGGCGTGAAAAAATCACGTCCGGCCCGGATTTTTTTATAAAAACGGAAGCGCCCTTGAGATTTTCTGCAATGCCGAGCTCATAGCCCGCATTTCGCAACGCAGGAAAGACGGCAGTGACTGCCTGAGCGGGGGTAAGAAAAAGAAGACGGCGCGATGACATGAGAATTTGTGTATCGTTTCGCGCTTCACAATGCAACCGCCAAGGCCAAAAACAGGCCATGTTCGGCCACTTGCAGCAAAAATGATGGGAAAACAGTGTAACTTTCAGCCAGATTTGGCTGTTGCTTGGGCAAGAGCCTGCCTTGGAATGTCAGCATGACAACAGGGCAGCATGTTATATTTTTTATATAAAATGCTTAAATAATTGATATTATATTAAAATATCCGGAACAAACCAGATCAGGCCCAACCGCTGGCAACAACGCCAATCCCTACCATGTTGGAGGCGGCCAGCCGCCACTGACTCTGCATGAAGGATTTGGCGCTTTCTTCCGCGAGCAGGGCTTCCGCAGCTGCCGTAGAATCGTTGATAATAGAGGGGTAGTATGTAATGGAGTCCGGGTTGCCGGGCGAACCCGGCAGCACGGTAACAGAAAGCCCGGATGCTGGGTCATAGTATGTCATAAAGCCCCCCCTGGCGGAAAATCCGCCACAAAGCCGAGCATCCATTTACCGAGATATGGCAGGCCTGTCGGAAAAAACTTTACGAGCTGCAAATAAACTAGTTTCTATGCTTCTTTTTGCGCTTTTCGGCCTTGTGTTCCGGCTCGGATGGTGTTTCGGGCTGTGGCAGATCCACCTTGTCGACCACAATGCTGTCCACAGTATACTCGGGAAAAGTTTTTTCTCCCTTAAGCGCTGCCAGCTCCACAGCCATAACTTTTTCAAAGGCGCTCATGGCGTTCTTGCTGACCGGTTCGCCTCTGGGGTTAATGGCCTTGGCGGGATTTACGAATTTGCCATTCTGCCGCAGCCTGAAATCAAGATGCGGTCCAGTGGCAAGGCCCGTCATGCCCACAAAACCAATAACCTGCCCCTGACGCACCTTCTGCCCACTTTGCAGACCTCGGGCATAGCCGGATAAATGCGCGTACAAAGACTCCAACCCACCGCCATGACGCACAATAATCTGGTTGCCGTAGCCGCCAGCCCAGACACGCTGCGTAACCACACCTTCACCCACAGCCTTGACAGGCGTACCAGTGGGAGCGGCATAGTCCACACCTTCGTGTGGTCTGCTATACCCCAATATGGGATGGAGCCGGTTTTTTGTAAAGCGCGAGGTCACGCGCGTGAATGCCAGGGGAGCCTGTAGCAATGATTTGCGGACGTTTTCGCCCTTGCTGTTATAATAACTGGCGGCCTTGTTTCCTTCGCGGAACAGGTAGGCCTCAAAGGTTTTACCCTTGTTGGTGAAATGCGCGGCCAGAATACGGCCATAGCCCTTATATTCGCCCTCACGATAGCGCTTTTCAACCAGCACCGAGAAAGAGTCGCCTTCCTGCAAATCACGGATAAAGTTGATTTCCGAACCAAAAAGTTCTGCCAGCTTGAGGGCCATTTGCGGGCTTTCCCCGGCATCAGCCACTGCCTGAAAAAGATTGTCGTCAATGGTGGCGCTCATCGTGGTGAGCAGGGTGACATATTCAATGGCCTCCACCCTGGCCACGGGCTGTTCCATGCCCTCCACCACCAGACGGCGGCGGCTATCTATTTCGTACTCAAAACGTTTTACCTTGCCCGTGGCGGCATCGGTTACAACCACGTAGGGCTGACCATCGCGAAAAGCCCGCATGGAAAACACTCGGCGCGCGGCGCTTATATAATCCTGCACGGCCTGGCTGTCTGCCCCGGCAAGAATTTTAGTGACAGTATCACCTTTCTCAACCGTACCTTTGACCACTTCCTCGCCAGGGGCGACAGATTCTTCATCTGGATTTGCAGCGTCCGGCGTAGCGGATTGCGTCAGGTCTGCTCCGGTTTTTTCCTCACCTGCAATATTGGCCTGAGAAGATGCTTCTGCCCCCTGGCCTTTGGAAGCGTCGGCAGAGTCCTCCCCGCCGTCGGCAGGTGCTGCCTGATCAGCAGAAGCCTGCCCGCCCGCAACGGAAATGTCAGCTTGCAACCGATCAAACGGGAGCCAGCCCTTTTCCCAGGCAAACAAACCTGCAAAAAGCAGAAACAGGGCCGCGACCAGTATCCAGCGAATCTTCGTGTGCAAAAACATTGCAAACGTATACCTGCCGTGGTGTTCCTTGTCCAGCCGCCTTAACAGGCAGTGAGGTTTTACACAGATTTTAACAGGTAATGCAGTATATTATAAAAACTGTATCCATGCCTTTAACCGGTATCAGTGCTCGCCTCTGTTTTTCAACGCCGGACGGTAAGCCTGGAGGCCATTGAATATGGCGGCACTTGTTTCATATTCAGCTTTATGGTATGCATGCTCTTTGTTCCTTCATGGCGAGAACCGCGCCAAATCCGGCAAACAAGGCCTGTCGGCCCTGCCTGAAATGCCGGCATGTTCTGACGCAATGCCCCGGAGGAAACAGTTATCCACAGGCCTATGGACAGGCCACATACGCTATGCTGAAAAACGAGTTGCGGGACATACTGGCACAGCAAAAGGCCAACGACAGGGGAGACTGGCTGGAATCTCTTACCCTGTGCCATGAAGGCGATACACTAACCGTCGGCTTTCCCCACTTTTATTTTGCCGCGTGGTTCAACCAGCAAAAGCGCGATCTTTTTGAACAGGCGCTTTCCTGCCGCTTTGCCGACAAAAAGCTTCCGCAAATAGTATACGAACAGCCCACCCTGGGCCACGCACAGACATGGCCGTTCCCGCATGTGGAGAAAAAAACTGCCGATCAGAACAGGCAAAATTTTATGGTGCGCACGGATATCCCCGCAGCGCCCAGAATTGAAAATGATGCCTTCACAGCATTTATTGCCAATGCAAAAAATGCCTTTCCCCTGGCTGCCGCCAAGGAAATTGCAGAAAGGCGCGCCGATGTGGCCTACAATCCCTTTCTGCTCTGTGGGCACAGCGGTACAGGCAAAAGCCATATTTTGCGATCCATGGCAGCCACCCTGGCAGAAGGGCATACAGGCAGCCGCGTAATTATTGCTGCGGCTGCGCGCTTTTGCGCAGACAATCCGGCATGGGTGCGCAGGCCCGAAATTTTCTGGCAACAGTGCGATGTTCTGCTGCTGGACGATATTCAGGATCTCGCTGGCCAGTCGGCCTGGCAACGCAAACTGGTATCCTGCATGGATGCCTGCCCGCGCGGCGGCGGGCAAGACGGAAAGCCAGGACAGATGGTCTTTGCCTGCACGGGTCAGCCGCAGGCTCTCAAGTCTCTGGACGAACGTTTGCGTTCGCGCCTAGAAAGCGGGCTTGTGGTAGAACTCATGGAGCCTGATCTTGATGTGCGTATGCGCTACCTGCAGGCCATGAGCAAAGAACGGCACATGAACCTCTCTCGAGAACAGCTGCTGTTCATTGCCCAGCGCTGTTCGCAGTTTCGTCTGCTGCAGGGGCTGCTGCTCAAGGTGGCGGCCTTTTGTTCCGTTACAGGGTGCGAATTGTCGCAGACAGACCTTGAAAACATTGTGCGCACGGGCGTGGCCGACAAAACGCCAGGCTGTCTGGAAATTCTTGGCGTAGTGGCCCGGGCCATGAATCTGCGGCCCGAAGACGTGCTTGGCGGCAAACGCCGGCCAGACCTCGTGCTGGCGCGGCAGGTTTCCATGTATATATGCAGGCGCAAGCTGGGTCTTTCCTACCCGGAACTTGGACGGGCCTTTGGCGGAAAAGACCATAGCACTGTCATATATGCCATTAAAAAAATTAAGAAAATTCTAGTTAGTGACAAAGCGCTCCAACAACTAGTGACAGAACTGGAGCTCAAGGCACAATAGCAACCCGGCAAACGGGCGAAAATACGGGAAAATGTTCCCGGTGTTTCCTTGGACGTTGTTGGAGTGTTCACTTTATTTTTCAATAATAAAAGAACGTTAGCTGTCTTAAGAACATAGACACAGACGACTATAATAGTAAGGAAAAAACATATGAAACTTACTGTAAACAAAGAGCAGATCATCGAAGGCCTGCTGAAGGCAGCTGCCATCATTCCTGCCAAGGCAGGGGCGCAGTATCTGCGCTCCATCTGGCTCAAGGCTGAAGAAGGCAGCCTTTCAGTCATGTCCACGGACGCCAACATTGAATTTACCGGGCGTTATCCTGCTGAAGTTGCCGCACCTGGCCTTATAGGTGTTCAGGGCAGGGCTTTTGTGGATCTTGTGCGTCAGTTGCCCACGGGTGTTCTGCACCTCACCCTTGATGAAGCTTCTGGCAATCTGCTTTTGGAGCAGGGACGACGCACCTACAAACTGCCTGTGAGCGGGGCGGAGTGGTTTCAGAATTTTTCTGCCTTTCCTGCTGAAAACGCCGTCACCTGGTCTGGCGATTTTTTGCAGGACATTCTGGACAAGGTGGGCTTTTGCATCAGCGATGACGACGCCATGGACGCCATTGCCTGCCTGTGCATGAAGCCGCGCGGCAACGGACGCATTGATGTGTGCGGTCTCAATGGCCACCAATTTGCCCTTGTTTCCTTTACCCATGACGAGCTGGCCGAACGCCTGCCTGAAGCGGGTATGCTGATCCAGAAGAAATATCTGGCGGACATCAAAAAATGGCTTGGTCTGGATGAGATTGAACTGAACATCACCGACAAGCGCCTGTATCTGCGCAGCCTGGATGGCGCTGAAACGCTCAGCCTGCCTCGCGCCGCCCACGAATACCCTGATTACAACATCTTCATGAGCAAGCTTGCCAGCGAAGACATGCACCCCATGACTCTTGCCCGCAAGGAAGCCATTGAAGCGCTCGGCCGTATTCTTATTTTTAATACTGAGAGCGACCGCTGCACCTACATGGATCTTTCTGCCGGGGAAGCATTGCTTTCCGCCCAGGGGCAAGATGTGGGCTCGGCCAATGAAAGCCTTGAAGTTGCTTATAATGGCGATATAAAACGCATTGCCTTCCCCACGCGCAACCTGCTTGACGTGTTGGGACACTTTGTTTCTGCAAAGATCGACATGATGCTTACCGGCTCTGAAGGCCCCTGCGGTATCCGCGGCGCCGATGATGCCGACTATACCGTTATCATCATGCCCATGAAGGTTTCTGAAACGACCTACTATAGTGAGGAAGACGTTTAATGGCTCCTGAAACCGGCAACGGCGGGTACAACGCCTCTTCCATTACCATTCTGGAAGGCCTGTCGGCTGTGCGCAAGCGCCCGGCCATGTACATAGGTTCTACAGACGCGCGCGGCCTGCACCATCTGGTGTACGAGGTAGTGGACAACTCCATTGACGAAGCCATGGCCGGCTTCTGTTCGCGGGTCACTGTTATCCTGCATGCTGACAACAGCGTGACTGTTCGCGATGACGGGCGCGGCATCCCTGTGGATATCCATCCCAAGGAAGGCGTGCCCGCCGTGCAGGTGGTCATGACCAAGCTGCACGCTGGCGGCAAGTTCGACAACTCGAGCTACAAAGTTTCGGGCGGTCTGCACGGCGTGGGTGTTTCCTGCGTCAACGCCCTTTCTGAAGAGCTTACCGTCACTGTGCGCCGTAATGGCAAACGCTACCGTCAGCACTACGCCCGTGGCGTACCGCAGGACGAACTGGTGGTTATCAGCGAGGGCTTCGTTGAAGGGCACGGCACCACCGTTCGCTTCAAACCTGATGAAGAGATTTTTGAAGTTCTCGAGTTTTCATATGAAACATTGAAAAAGCGCTTCGAAGAGCTGGCCTATCTTAACAAGGGCCTGACCATCGAGTGCATCGACGAGCGCATTGGCGAAACCCATGTGTTCCACGCCGAGGGCGGTATTCGTCAGTTTGTGGGCGACCTCAACTCCGGCGAGCAGGGCATTCACCCCATCATCTTTGGTGAAGGCATTGTTGATAATGTCACCGTGGATTTTGCCTTGCAGTACAATGCGGGCTACAAGGAAAACATTTTCACCTTTGCCAACAATATCCGCACCAAGGAAGGCGGCACTCACCTTGTGGGCTTCCGCACTGCGCTCACGCGCGCCATCAACGGCTACATCAAGGGCCAGGCTGATCTGGTCAAAAAGATGAAGAACACCTCGCTGTCTGGTGATGACGTGCGCGAGGGTCTTACCGCCGTTATCAGCGTCAAGCTGCCTCAGCCCCAGTTTGAAGGGCAGACCAAGACCAAGCTCGGCAACAGCGAGATTGCCGGTCTGGTTGCCGGTGTGGTTTATGACCGCCTGAACGTGTATTTTGAGGAGAATCCCAAGGATATCCGCCTCATTATCGAAAAAGCCGTGGACGCCTCACGGGCGCGAGACGCAGCCCGCCGCGCCAAGGAACTTGTCCGCCGCAAAGGCGCGCTGTCCGACAACTCGCTGCCCGGCAAACTGGCCGACTGCCAGAGCAAGGATCCCGTTGAATCCGAACTGTTCATCGTGGAAGGTGATTCGGCAGGCGGTTCAGCAAAGCAGGGGCGTAATCCCAAAAATCAGGCTATTTTGCCCTTGCGCGGCAAAATTCTGAACACGGAACGCACCCGTTTTGACAAGATGCTTGCCAACAAGGAAGTAAAGGCGCTGATCACCGCCATGGGCGCTGGCATCGGCGAGGAAGATACAGACCTCGACAAGTTGCGTTACCATAAAATCATCATCATGACAGACGCCGACGTGGACGGAGCGCACATCCGCACCCTGCTGCTGACCTTTTTCTTCAGGCAGTATCAGGAAATGGTGGAGCGCGGCTTTGTCTACATCGCACAGCCGCCTCTGTACCGTGTGCACAATTCGCGCATGGAAAAGTTCATCAAGGACGACCCCGCGCTCAACGAATTTCTGCTCACCCGAGTGAGCGAAGACGTGACCGTGGTGGCCTCCAACGGCAAGGAATTCAGCGGCAAGGAACTCATCCGCTTCATGGAGCATATTGAAAAGGCCGAAGGACGCGTGAACGATGCCGAAATGTCCGGCACCCCGCGTGATCTTTTCATGGCCCTTGTGACCCATGAAAAGCAGATTGATGCCCAGAGCCTTGAAAATCAGGACAGCGAGCTCACTGAATGGCTTAACGGTCACGGTTACATGCTTACCCTTGAGCGGGAAAAGAGCGAAGACGAGGAAGAACGCCTGTTTGCCGTGTTTGAAAATACCGGCGGGCACCATACCCGCAGGGGCATGGAGTTCTTTTCTTCCCGCCTTTACAAGCAAGGCTGGCAGCTCTTTGACGAACTGCGCCAGCAGTGCGGCTCTTTTGCCTTTACCCTGCGCAAAAAGGACGGCGAAGTTGCCACAGAGGACTTGTTTACGCTCATGCGCATGGTGCTTGATGAAGCCCGTAAGGGCATCAACATCCAGCGTTACAAGGGTCTTGGTGAAATGAACCCCGACCAGCTCTGGGTGACCACCATGAACCCAGAAAATCGCGTGCTCCTGCAAGTTGCGGTGGAAGATGCCAATGAAGCTTCTGACGCCTTTGTCGAACTTATGGGCGACCGTGTGGAACCGCGTCGCGATTTTATCGAGCGCAACGCCCTGGCCGTACAGGATCTGGATATTTAAAGGGAAAACTCTGTGGAACTGCCCGTACAGGGAAATTCCACAGAGTTTCCTGTGAATATATCAATAGCGTGAAGCGAAAAGCCCGATTTTCAACAAGGTTTTTCGCCACATGACACGTAAAATGGGGATGCAGCAGGGCCAAGACCCTTTGTATCAGGAGGGCTTGCCCTTCCAGCCCCGAAATAACAGCAGCGAGGCCCGCAGTGGCAGATATGCAGCAGCCGCAGATCAGCATTGAAACAGAACTCCGCAAATCGTATCTGGAGTATTCCCTTTCGGTCATTATCGGGCGCGCCATCCCGGACGCGCGCGATGGCCTTAAGCCGGTTCACAGGCGTATTCTTTTTGCGCAGTACGAGCTTGCCAACAACTACAACCGTCCGCACAAAAAATCCGCGCGTATCGTCGGTGACGTCATCGGTAAATATCACCCGCATGGTGACTCTGCCGTGTACGACGCGCTGGTGCGTATGGCGCAGGAATTTTCCATGCGCGATCCCCTGGTGGACGGGCAGGGCAACTTCGGCTCCATTGATGGTGATGCCGCTGCTGCCATGCGTTATACCGAAGTGCGCATGTCCAAGCTTGCCCAGGAGTTTTTGAACGACCTGGACAAGAACACCGTGGATTTTCGCCCCAACTACGACAACACCCTTCAGGAACCTACGGTCATGCCGAGCAAGGTTCCCAACCTGCTGCTCAATGGCAGCTCGGGTATTGCCGTGGGTATGGCCACCAATATTCCGCCCCACAACCTGGGTGAACTGTGCGATGCCCTGCAACTGCTGCTGGATAACCCGCAGTGCAGCATCGATGAACTCATGGATTTTGTGAAAGGGCCGGACTTTCCTACCAGGGGTTTTGTCTACGCGGGCAAGGGCCTGTACGATGCCTACCACACTGGGCGCGGCACGGTTAAGGTGCGTGGGCGCATTGAAATTGAAGACCGCAAAAAGGGCGCGCAGAGCATCGTTATCCGCGAGATTCCCTTTGGGCTTAACAAGAGCTCGCTGGTGGAAAAAATCGCGGCTCTGGTCAATGACCGCAAGATTGACGGCATCACCGACCTGCGCGATGAATCCGACCGCAAGGGCATACGCATTGTTATTGACCTCAAGCGCGGCACCATCCCCGACATTGTGGTCAACGCCCTGTACAAGTTCACGCCGCTTGAAACGAGCTTTGGTATCAACATGCTGGCAGTGGTGGACAACCGCCCGCAGCTGCTGAACCTCAAGACGGCGCTTTCCTGCTTTGTGGATCACAGGCGTGAGGTGGTCATCCGCCGCACGCGTTACGATCTGGAAAAAGCCGAAGCCCGCGCGCATATTCTTGAAGGTCTGCGCATCGCCATCGACAATATCGATGAAGTGGTGGCCCTTATCCGCGCGTCCGCCAATCCTGAAGAAGCCCGTAATGCCCTGATGGAGCGCTTTGCGTTTTCAGAAGTGCAGGCCAAGGCCATTCTTGAAATGCGTTTGCAGCGCCTCACAGGTCTTCAGCGCGAAGAACTGATGAACGAATACAAGGATCTGTTGCAGAAGATCGAATTTTATCGATCCATTCTGGAAAATGCCGAAGTGCTGCGCAGCGAACTCAAGCGCGAGATTGCCGAAATCCGCGATAATTTCGCCACTCCCCGCCGTACGGAAGTGCTGCGCGAAGCTCTGACCGACATTGATATTGAAGATCTCATCCCTGACGAAGAAGTGGTTATCACGCTGTCGCGCCGTGGCTACATGAAGCGTACCGGACTTGAGAACTATCAGCAGCAGAAACGAGGCGGCAAGGGCATTGCGGCCCTGCACACATCGGATGACGACTATGTGCAGGAATTTTTGTCCACCACCAATCATCAGTATCTCTGCCTCTTCACCAACAAGGGGCGCATGCACCAGCTCAAGGTGCATCAGGTGCCGGAGGGCAGCCGCACGGCCAAGGGCGTGCATATCAACAACCTGTTGCCCCTTGAAGAAAACGAGTGGGTTACGACAGTTCTTGCCCTGCGCGAGTTCGCCGAAGACAAGTTTTTCATGTTCATCACCAAGAGAGGCATGATCAAGCGTTCTTCCGCCTCGTTGTACGCCAAGTGCCGCAAGACAGGCCTCATGGCCGTTGGCCTGCGTGAAGACGATGAACTTGTGGTGGTGCGCCCCATTCGCGACAATAACCATATTGTTCTGGCTACGGCGGACGGTTTCTCCATCCGCTTTGCCTGCAACGATGTGCGGCCCATGGGCCGCGTGGCCACGGGCGTCAAGGGCATTGCCCTGCGCAGACAGGACTTTGTGGTTGCGGCGGTCATCGTCAAGGATATCGACCGGACCACCGAGATCATGTCCATTTCCGCCAACGGTTACGGCAAGCGCACCAGTGTTGATCTCTATCGCCTGCAATCGCGTGGCGGCAAGGGCATCATCAACTTCAAGGTGACTGCCAAGACCGGGCCTGTGATCGGCGCCATGCCTGTGCGCGACAACGACGGGCTTATCCTGCTGACTTCGTCAAACAAGATCGTGCGCATCGGCGTGGACGATGTGCGCAGCAAGGGCCGCGCTACCATGGGTGTTATGCTCGTGCGTCTTGATGAAGGCGGTCATGTTGTGGGCTTTGACCGAGTGGACGAAGGCGGGCAGACCGGCAGGGACGCCAGCGCCGAAATGGACGAGGACGATATGACCGATGTCGCTTCCGCGCCTGTTGTTGCCGAGCCCGAAGGGCTTGCTGACGACAGTGCGGACGATGACGGTGAAGAATAACCACAGCTGATGAAAATATTGCGGCGGGTTTGCGGCAAGGGTTTGACCCTGTGTCTGTGCCTCGTTTTTGCTGGCTTTTTGTGCGCTTGCAGAGACCAGAGCATGGTGGGCGATGACCTTTCCGCAGCCCGCACCGCAGTTTCTTTGCGTGACTGGTCCCTTGCCGAAAGGCTGCTTGAGCGTTATCTGCGTGAGGCACGGGATGCTGATTCACGTTGGGAAGCGTGGCAGCAGTTGCTGGTGGTGCTCAATGCCGCCGGGCAGGAACCTCGTGCCACTCTTGAATGCCTTGAGACCATGCTGGCGGAATTTGCAGACAATGACGCCAGAAGCGCCGTTATTTTGCGGCGCATGGGCGAGGTAAACGAGGGTTTGCGGCGTTATGGCCGTGCGGCGGACGCCTGGAATGCTTATATAGGGCTTGCAGGGTTGTCGGCAGAGCAGACTGTGGATGGTTACCGCAGGCTGGCGGCCATGCAGTTCAATCTGCGTCGGTTTGACGCAGGCGAAGATACCTTGCAGCAGTGTCTTGCTCTGCCCATGGCGGATCATGACAAAATAATGTGCATGTACGACCTTGCCGACCAGAACATGGCAAGGGAACGCTGGCAGGATGTGTCTGACCTTTGCCAGCAGATACTGGACAGCGATCCGGACAAAATTCTGCGTGGTCTGGCGGGCTATTTGCTGGCTGATGCCCTTGAGCAGCTCGGTAAGGGAAAAGAAGCCCTGAAAAACTTTGAACTGGCCCGCGACGATTATCCCAATCCGTCGGTCATCGATAATCGCATTGCGCATCTGCGCAAAAAACTGAAGAAGTAAGGCCTATGATCAAGCACGAATGCGGCGTATTCGGCATTTATGACCACGAGGAAGCGGCTCGTCTGGCTTATTTCGGTTTGTATGCACAGCAGCATCGCGGACAGGAAAGCGCGGGCATAGTTACCTTTGACACCGACGGCGTACACGAACACAAGGGCATGGGCCTTGTGCCCGATGTTTTTTCAGAGGCTCATCTCAAGGCTCTGACCGGCAGAACAGCCATAGGCCATGTGCGCTATTCCACCACCGGGCGTTCCTCCAGCAGCAATGCCCAGCCCTTCCTTGCCCATTTCAAGGGACGGGATGTGGTGCTTGCGCACAACGGCAATCTGGTCAATGCCGCGCAGTTGCGCGAAGACCTTGAGAACGAGGGCGCCATATTTTCCACCAGCAACGACACTGAAGTGTTCATGCATCTGCTGGTGCGCGCGCTCAGGCACAACGACCTGCCTGGCGCAGTCAAGGAAACCTGTGCCCGGGTTCGCGGCGCGTACTGCCTGCTGGTTATGGTAGACGGCGTTATGGTGGCGGTGCGTGATCCCCACGGCTTCCATCCTCTTGCTTTTGGCCGCATGAACGGCAGCCCCGTGTTCGCCTCTGAAACATGCGCCTTTGATCTGCTTGAGGCCGATTTTGAACGCTCTGTGAAGCCGGGCGAAATGATCATCGTTGACGGCAACAGCGTGCGCAGCGACCATCTGATGGGGCCGCTGCCCGAAAAGCCACGCCAGTGTATTTTTGAGCTGGTCTATTTTGCCCGGCCCGACTCCTATATTTTTGACGAGCAGGTCTATTTGTGCCGCAAAAAGATGGGCTGGAATCTGGCTGACGAATCTGCGCCGGAAGTGGATTATGTGATGCCCTTCCCGGATTCGGGCATTTATCCCGCCCTTGGTTTTGCCCAGCGCTCCGGCCTGCCCTATGAGCATGCCATGATCCGCAACCACTATGTGGGGCGTACCTTTATCCAGCCTTCGCAGAGCATGCGCAGCTTTGGCGTGCGGGTTAAGATCAACCCTGTGCGCGAAATGATTGAGGGCAAGCGCATCTGCATTATTGACGACAGCATCGTGCGCGGCACCACCATGATGACGCGCGTCAAAAAGCTCCGCGAGCTGGGGGCCAAAGAGGTGCACATCCGCATTTCCAGCCCGCCGGTCAAGTTTCCCTGCTTTTACGGCATAGATTTTTCTTCGCGCGGGGAGCTTATTGCAGCCCAGCACAGCCTGCCGGAAATAACCCGCAAGCTGGATGTTGATTCGCTGCATTATCTCAGCATAGCAGGGCTGCTCGGCTCCGTGAGCAAGCCGCAGCATTACTGCATGGCTTGCTTCACTGGTGAATATCCTGTGCCCTGTGACGATTGCGCCGGAAAATTCAGCCTTGAATCCCCTTGCGCCAGCAGGTAGACCATTTCTTTCGCGCCGTCTTGCACGTCAGGGCAGCCAGTTTTTTATGAGGAAGCCATGAGTATTGCACGTATCAAGGGTTTTGCGGATATGTTTCCGCCGGACAGCGACCAGTTCACACGCATTGAAAATACCGCGCGTCAGGTTTTTGGGCGCTACGGTTTTGTGGAGCTTCGCACGCCACTGCTGGAGTTTACCGAGCTTTTTTGTCGTTCCATCGGTGAGGAAACCGATGTGGTGCAAAAGGAAATGTATACCTTTCCTGACCGCAAGGGCCGTTCGCTTACCCTGCGGCCTGAAGCCACGGCTGGCGTTATGCGCGCCTATATCGAGAGCGGGCTGACCAACCGCGAGCCTGTGAGCCGACTGTTCACCACCGGCCCCATGTTCCGTTATGAACGCCCGCAAAAGGGCCGCATGCGCCAGTTTCACCAGATCAACTGCGAGTGCCTTGGCAGTCATAGCCCCATGGCTGATGCAGAATTGGTCAGCATGCTGCTGCGCTTTCTGTCAGACCTTGGCCTTACGGACCTGACGCTCAAGATCAATTCCCTTGGCTGTTCGGAATGCCGCCCCAAATTCAAGGCTGCATTGCTCGAATATCTTGCCGGAGTCGATAAGGACGCCCTTTGCCCGGACTGCGCCCGCAGGGTGGAAACCAACCCCTTGCGCGTGCTTGACTGCAAGCAGCCCGGTTGCCGCGCTATTACGGACAATGCCCCCAAACTTATTGATTACAATTGCCCTGAATGCCGCGCCCACTTTGATACGGTGCTGGAACTGCTGCAAGGTCAGGGACTTGCCTTTGAGCTTGATCACAGGCTTGTGCGCGGTCTTGACTACTATTGCCGCACTACTTTTGAGGTGGTAAGCGGCAGCATTGGCGCGCAGGCTGCAGTGGCCGGCGGCGGCAGGTATGACGGTCTTGTGAAGAGTCTTGGCGGGCCTGATGTTCCGGGCGTTGGCTTTGCCTGCGGCATGGAACGCCTTGCCCTCATGATGGGCGAGGGCAGTGGCCAGGCAGCCGATTTTTATCTGGTTGCCATGGACGCGCAGAGCCGCGCTCAGGGCTGGCAGCTTGCCCAGAAGTTGCGTGACGCCGGGCTCTCTGGCGAGATGAATTTCAGTGAAGGCGGCTTTAAAAGCCTTATGCGTCAGGCTGGAAAGTCCGGCGCCGGGCATTGTCTGATTATTGGCCCTGACGAAGCCGCTCAGGGCACAGTGGTCGTTAAAAACCTTGAAAGCGGCGAGCAGTGCTCTGTGCCGCAGTCAGGCGTACTCCAATTCTTGCAAACGGGAACCAACAATGACTGAACAGATGCAGACGCAGGACGCGCAGCAGGATGTGCAGCGCGAACACCAGAAATTTGTCACTGAGCTTGGTGACTGGCAGCGCAGCCATTCCTGCGGTCAGTTGACCATTACCAATGATGGTGAAGATGTTTGCCTGATGGGTTGGGTGCAGTACCGCCGCGACCACGGCGGCCTGATATTTGTCGACCTGCGCGACCGTGACGGCCTCACTCAGGTTGTTTTCAGCCCGGATATTGCTCCTTCTGCGCACGAGAACGCGCATATTCTGCGTTCGGAATATGTGCTTGCGGTCAAGGGCAAGGTGCGTCCGCGCCCCGAAGGCATGGTCAACGCCAATATGGTCACTGGCCAGATTGAAATTGTGGCCCATGAGTGGAAGCTGCTCAACACTTCCAAGACGCCGCCTTTCGCCATTGAAGACCGCAGCGACGCCGGTGAGAACCTGCGCCTTACCTGGCGTTATCTTGATCTGCGCCGTCCGCGCATGCAGGCCAATCTGCGTTTGCGGCACAAGGTTTCGCAGGCTGCCCGCTGTTTTCTGGATGACAACGGCTTTACGGAAGTGGAAACCCCGGTGCTTACCAAGTCCACCCCTGAAGGTGCGCGCGACTTTCTGGTGCCCAGCCGTTTGAACAACGGTGAATTTTACGCCTTGCCGCAGTCTCCCCAGCTGTTCAAGCAGCTGCTGATGGTTGCCGGTATGGAGCGTTACTTCCAGATCGTGCGCTGCTTCCGCGATGAAGACCTGCGTGCTGACCGTCAGCCTGAATTCACTCAGGTTGACCTTGAAATGAGCTTTGCCGATGAAGAACAGGTCATGGGCATTGCCGAAGGCCTCATGGCCCGAGTTTTCAAGGATGTGATGGGCAAGGACCTGATTCTTCCCTTCCCCCGCATGCCCTGGGACGAAGCCATGGCCCGTTATGGCGTGGACAAGCCCGACACCCGTTTTGGCCTTGAGCTTGTGGATATTACGGATATTGTGCGTGGCTCCGGCTTCAAGCTTTTTGCCACTGCGCAGCTGGTCAAGGGTATGAAGGTTCCCGGCGGCGAATCCATGACCCGCAAGGAAATTGATGCCTTTACCGAATTCGTCAAGATTTATGGCGCTCAGGGTCTGGCCTGGATCAAGATCAAGGCCGACGAATGGCAGTCACCCATCGCCAAGTTCCTTTCGGACGAAGAACGCAAGGGTATTGCGGAAGCGCTTGATCTTCAGGTCGGCGACATTGTCTTTTTCCAGGCGGGCGAGGCTTCCATGGTCAACGCCGCCCTTGGCAACCTGCGTGTGCATCTTGCTAATCATCTGAAGCTGATACCTGAAAACAGCTTTAATTTCCTGTGGGTTACGGACTTCCCGCTGTATGAATACGATGAGGAAGACAAGCGCTATGTGGCCTGCCACCATCCCTTCACCTCGCCTGCGCCCGGCCATATGGAACTGATGGTTACTGACCCGGCCAAGGCCCGCGCCCGCGCCTATGATATGGTGCTTAATGGGTGCGAAGTGGGCGGCGGTTCCATCCGTATTCACTCCGGTGAAGTGCAGCGCCGTATGTTTGAGGCCCTTGGCTTTACGCCCGAGCAGGCAGAAGAGCAGTTCGGTTTCCTTATTCAGGCGCTTGATCTTGGTGCGCCGCCTCATGGTGGTTTGGCTTTTGGCCTTGACCGTCTGGTCATGCTGCTTTCTGGTTCGTCCAGCATCCGTGATGTCATTGCCTTCCCCAAGACGCAGAAGGCAACCTGCCTCATGACCAACGCGCCTTCCCCGGTGTCTTCGCGTCAGTTGAGGGATCTCGGCCTGCGCTTGCGTGAGGTGCCCGGCGCAGAGCAGAAAAAGGACGGCGCTACAGCCGACAAAGCGTAGGAGGCGAACGTCTGCATGATTCTTGATATTGTCACCTATCCTGACCCCAGGCTCAAAGAGGTTTGCGAACCTGTTGCCGAGGTGACGGACGACATTCGTCAGCTTGCAGCCGACATGCTTGAAACCATGTACGCTGCGCCTGGTGTTGGACTTGCTGCGCCGCAGGTTGGGCGCAACATCCGCATGCTTGTGATGGATCCGGCAATGAAGGACGAGGAAAAACAGCCCAGGGTGCTGATTAACCCTGTGTTGACCCTCTCTGGTGAAGAAGTTTTGAGCGAACAGGAAGGCTGCCTTTCTGTTCCCATGAACTACAGGGCCGACGTCAAGCGCATGAGCAACGTGCATCTGCATGCAATGGATCTGGACGGCAATATCATTGATGAATATCTGGACGAATTCCCGGCCATTATTATCCAGCATGAATATGACCATCTGGACGGCATTCTGTTTATTGACAAAATAAGCCGGCTGCGCCGCACCCTGTACGACAGCAAGGTGAAAAAATGGCTCAAACGAAAAAGTGCCGTATAGTCTTTATGGGAACGCCCGAGTTTGCCGCCGCCAGCCTGAAAAGGCTGGCGGCCTGGCCTCGTGGCGAAATTGTGGCGGTATACACCCAGCCGGACAGACCAGCAGGGCGCGGCCATAAACTTGCGGAATCGCCAGTCAAAAAGCTTGCCTTGCAGCTTGGCCTGCCTGTCATGCAGCCCGCCAGTCTGAAAGGTGCCGAGGCTCAGGCGGAGCTGGCGGCTTTCAAGCCTGATCTGCTGGCTGTGGCGGCCTATGGCCTTATTTTGCCAGACGCCGTCCTTGCCATGCCCACGCTTGATACCATCAATGTTCATGCTTCGCTTTTGCCTGGCCTGCGTGGTGCTGCCCCTATTCAGCGGGCAGTGATGGAAGGCTGGCAGCCAGGTGCTCGGGCTGGTATTTCCATCATGCGCATTGTGCGCAAACTTGATGCCGGGCCTGTTTTTGCAACAGATGGCCTGCCCATCGGCGAGCATACGGCAGGTTCTCTGCACGATGTCCTTGCTGGCATTGGCGCAGAACTACTGGTGCGCGTTTTTGACGATATCCTTGACGGCAAGGCCCATGCAGTGGAGCAGGACGATGCTCTCGCCACCCATGCCCCTAAAATTTCCAAGGAAGACGGTTTTATCGACTGGTCGCTTCCCGCTGTGCAGGTGCATGCGCGGGTGCGGGGTGTTACCCCGTGGCCTGGTGCGCGCACTGTGCTTGAAACTGTGGACCCCGATGGCAAGCAACGCGACCCCCTTTCGCTCATTCTTGCCCCGGGCAGGGTGGGGCAATCTGCACAAGGGCAGGCCCCCGGCACATTGCGGATCGATGCTGACGGTTTGAGCATTGCCTGCGCTGATTGCTGGTATGTACTTTCTGCGGTCAAGCCTCAGGGGAAAAAAGAAATGTCCGCGCGCGATCTGCTCAACGGAGTGCTACGCGGGTTGCCCAAGGGAGTTTGCGGTCTGGCAAGAGTTCCTGAACCAGGGGAGTGATTTTTTTTCCGCAATGGGTATTTTTAATGAGGCTCTTTTGAGCCTCGTTTTTTCTTTTTTTGACCTACTCATCGCGTTGCGAGCTTGCGCTTTTCATAAGGGCAGTTTTGTGCGATTTTGAGGCTCAAGACTGTTTTTTGCTTCTGACTCATCAAACCGAGGTCACATGTTTCGTAAATCGCCCTTTTCTTTGCCGCCAGAGCAGTATGGTGGTGCGCGAAAACGCGTTTTTATCGGGCTTATGCTGGCCTCGTGCCTTCTGCTGTGCCTCGGGGTTGCATTTTTTCTTATTTTGCCGTGGATTGGTTTTTTCTCTACGCAACACTGGCTGCCTACGCTGAGCATGGGTTTTGGTTTTGTTGTTATCATTGCCTTGTTGTGGCTTTGTATTATTCTTATATTTCATATTTATACGGGAAAATCTCTGCCTGGTGTAGATAGTGTGCGGCATGTCACCATTCGTCTGTTTTTTCCACTTATGGAATTGCTTGCAAAAGCAGTTGGCATTGACAGAGGAAGAGTGAGGCGCAGCTTTATCAAGGTGAACAACGAGCTGGTGCTTGCCAGTGGCTGTACGGCGCAGCCGCAGGAACTTTTGCTGCTTTTACCGCATTGCGTTCAGCAGGCCTTGTGCCCCCAGCGGCTTGTCCATAACCCGGACAACTGCCAGCGTTGTGGCAAATGTCCGGTTGGTGAGTTGCTTGCATTAAGGGACAAATATGGTGTGCGGCTTGCCATTGCCACTGGCGGCACCATTGCCCGCCGCATTGTGGTGCAAACGCGCCCGCGCTGCATTATTGCTGTTGCTTGCGAACGTGACCTTACATCCGGCATTCAGGACAGTTATCCTTTGCCTGTTTTTGGTGTTCTCAACCAGAGGCCGCATGGGCCGTGCGTTGATACGCTTGTGCCCATGAAGGCGCTGGAAGACGCCGTGCGGATTTTTCTTGGCCTTTCTCAACCATTGCATCAGGGCAGGGCATAACATGGCTAACATTCGCGTTGCCCAATCAGGCCCTGCGCCCTTGCCTGGGAAAATTCGCAAGCTTTGCCCCACGGCACGTCATTGCGCGCTGTGGGCTTTGTTGTTGGTTGATTCCGGCATGACAGCCCAGCAGGCACTTGCAGCGGCTTTGTCCAGTGCGTCCACAACTGCTTCCAGCTCAGAAGCTTCAGGCCTTGCCCCGGTTGAGCGCAATCTATGCTCAGAGCTTGTATACGGATACCTGCGAACGGAACTTCGCATTGCGTTTATTTTGTCCAGAGTGTTGCCGCGCCCGCAATCCCTGCCGCGGCCTCTTCTGCATGTGCTGGGCCTTGCGGTATACGGCCTGCTGTTTCAGGACAGAGTGCCAGATCATGCCGCTGTTTTTAGCGCTGTTGAGACTGCACAGGCCTTATACGGTCAAGGGCTGGCCCGTGTAACTAACGGGGCATTGCGTTCAGTACAGCGCCTTGCAGACGCCCCCATGCATGAAGATTTTTATCTGTCCAAGGGTGCGGAGGCCGGATGCGCTGAGCACATGGGACTTTTCTATTCTTTGCCCTTGTGGATCATGGGGCACTGGTACAAGCACTATGGGCGTGATATCGCCTTGCAACTTGCCCGTAGATCGTTTGAGCGACCCTGGAGCGCGGTGCGCGTCAACGCGCAACATTCTGCTGCCGTGACATTGCGTGAGGGTCTGCTTGCCAGTGGCGGCGAAGCGGTGGGGCAGTGGGGGATTGCTTTTGCGCCGGGTGCGCAGCCGGCTGTCGTTTGCGGTCGTTCTTTGCAGGGCTTGCAAGGTGAAGGCGCGCTCTCGTTTCAATCCGCAGGTTCGCAGCTTGTTCTTGAGGAGCTTGGTCTCTACGACTGGGATAAACCTGTTTGGGATGTCTGTGCTGGTTTTGGTGGCAAGACTGTTGCCCTGCTAGAACGGGGGATCGCGGTTCCTCTAGCTACAGACCGCAGCATGCAGCGCCTTGCGGGTTTGCCGGGTCAGTGCGCACGGCTGGGTCTTGTCTGCCCGGCAGTTGCACTTGCCGATGCAGTCAAACCACCGCTTGCACATTGGGATGGCTATCTGCTTGTGGATGCCCCCTGTTCCGGACTTGGCGTTCTTGCCCGCAGGCCTGATATCCGCCGTAGATCCCCGCAAGAAGGCATTGCGCATGAGAGCTTGCAGCAATCCATTTTACGCAGCCTTGCAGAAAGGATGCATTCGGGTTGCCAGATAGCCTACATTACCTGCACCCTTCGGCCCAATGAGAATGAAAAGCAGATTGAGCGTCTTGTGCGTGAATTAGACGGCTTGCAGCTGCTCAGACAGTGGCAGACGCCACTTGAGCACCCCTGGCTTGAGGGCATGTTTGGTGCGCTGTTGCGTAAGGTTTGATCTTTTCAAAGAAGGGTAAGCGCAACGGGGTGATTCCGCATTGCGCTTATCCTCTGATTGGTGGGGCAGGCTATTCTGTTCGCGTATTTTCCCGCTGCTTATCCGGCGGGATTTTCTGTAGATTTTTCTTCTGCTTCCGGCAGGGCCACACCCAGTTTCTGCAAAAGCTGTTCAAGTTCTTCGCGGCTGCCGTATGCAAACGCAATGCGGCCGCTGTTTTCATCGCCGCTTACCTGTGTTTTGCAGCCAATGCTGGAGCAAAGATTCATTTGCAGGGTTTTGAATTGTGGGCTTTTCTTTCTGGGGGCTTTAGCGCGAGGTTGCGGAGTCGTGTCCTCCTGTTCCCAGGGCAGGGCGTTGTGCCCACGCCAGAATGCCGCGGCGTCTTCTGCCTCGCGTACAGTCAGTTTGTGGCTCAGGATGCGCTGGCGCAGCGCTTCGGAAGCAATGGGCGCATCAATGCCCAACAGGCATCGCGCGTGCCCTGCGCTGAGCAATCCGGCCTGGATATCGGCCCTTGCCGTTGCGCTCAGTTGCAGCAAACGCAATGCGTTGGCGATAGCTGGGCGACTTTTGCCAAGTCGACTTGCCAGTTCTTCCTGCGTTAGCTCAAGGGCATCCCGCAAGGCCTGGAGGGCTTCGGCTTCTTCAATGGGGTTGAGATCTTCGCGCTGCAAGTTTTCAATAAGAGCAGCGGCCATAACCTCTTTGTCGCTCAGCTGGCGTACATAAACGGGAACTTCTTTGAGCCCCGCCAGTTGCGCGGCACGCCAGCGGCGCTCACCCGCAACAATCTGATAGGTATTTTCGCCGCCCAGCGGGCGCACCAGCAACGGCTGAATAATTCCCTGCGATTTGATGGAATCGGCCAGTTCCCGCAATGCGGCATCGTCAAAGTGCCTGCGCGGCTGATTGGGGTTGGGATGCAAGGCCGTAATCGGCATCAGGTTCACGGCGCTTTCCAGCCCTTGCGGTTCCTGCTTTGGCGCGGTTCCACCAAACAGTGCGTCAAGCCCTCTGCCCAATCCCTTGCTGCTGCTCATTTCTTTTCCTCCACATAAGCTGTGGTTGCGGCAATACAACCAGTGTTCGAACCTCAGTGGTGTAGGCCCGTTGCCATTGCGGATTGCCGTTTCAGCAAACCGCTTGCGTGATTGCCTTCATTCAATATTTGTATATGCCGAACATTTGCTGCACGATGCAGGGTAAATTTTTTGGTCGCAAGCTCATTGCGTAAAACACCTGAACTTCGTTGCAGTCTCCTTGACATTTGCCCTTGGGGCGCGGCACCTTATGCGCTATTGTTTTCTGGCAGAAACCTGCATGACTGATCAGTTGCGCAATGGGCTGTCTTTTGCCCTTGTGCGAGGCGTATCTTTTTGTTCCAAAGCTCGACTTTGGCTTGGCCCCGCTTTTTACTTCAAGGACTTGTTATGCTGGATAACCCGCAGCTTCAGTACATCACCGATATCAAGGGCAATATTTCTTCTGTGATCATTCCCTGGCCCCTCTGGGAAAAAATGGAGCCCAAAGTTCGCAATATTTTGGCAGCAGACGAAAAGCCGCAAGAGCTTGAACAGGCAGCTGGCCCCCTGGAAAGTTTTGAAGAGCTCATGAAGTTTTGGGATTTCAAATATCCCTACAGCCCTTCAGTTACCTGCCCCCACTGTGCTGCCAGCACCGAGGATTGGCGTAATGATCCCGAACACCCGTTTATTCTGACTAACGCTAATATTGGCGGCTTGCTCGTTTTTCATTGCCGTGCATGTGGAACCACAATCCGGCAGAAGCACTTTCACAAACACGTTGCGATAGAGCATACCACGCCCAAAGAATAATCTTGCGCCTATTGCAGAACAGTATTTTTTTTGCTTGGTCTGCGTAGTACGATTTCTTTGGCCAATCCAAGGTAGGCTTCCGCTCCCTTGGATTTTATATCGTAATGGATGATGGATTTGCCGTGGCTGGGCGCTTCTGAAAGGCGTACGTTGCGAGGAATGACTGTTTCAAACAGATGTTCTGGGAAGCAGCGGCGCACTTCGTTTTTGACTTCTCTCGTCAGGCGGTTGCGGGTGTCGTACATGGTCAGCACTACGCCCAGTAGTGAGAGATCAGGATTGAGACGTTTTTTCACCTGTTCGTAGGTCTGCAGCAGTTTGACGATGCCTTCAAGTGCAAAAAATTCGCATTGCAGCGGAATGAGCAGTTCGCGGGACGCACAGAGGGCGTTGAGCGTCAAAAGCCCCAAAGAAGGAGGGCAGTCGAGAATAATATACTCATAGTCGTTGCGCACGCTTTTGAGGCATTCGTCCAAGAAAAATTCGCGCGCCATTTTGTCCACAAGTTCCAGCTCAACGGCCACAAGGTTGGTACTCGCAGGCAAAATATCCAGAAATGGAGAGCGGCTTTTGGCTATATTTTCTTTCAGCTTTTCTGGTTCATAAAAGGTGTTGTAAAGGTCGCCGTGCAGGTCTTCCTGGTGCAGGCCTATTCCGCTTGTGCTGTTAGCCTGCGGATCGCAATCAACGAGCAAAACTTTTTTTTCCATGACTGCAAGAGCAGCGGAAAGGTTGATGGCCGTGGTGGTTTTGCCCACCCCGCCCTTTTGATTTGCGATGGAAATGATGCGCGCCATTGAGGCCTCCCAGTCATTTTGACTGATTTTAGAGGAACTGCTGCTTCAACTGTCAGGTGAGCCTGTCAGGAGCAGATACGTCAACGAGCATGAAATTTCTGGCTTTGCCGCCTTTTTCATCGTTCACTTGAAGGAAAAACTTCGTGTTTCACATGAAACATGGGGGCGGCGCTGGAAGCTGCAATGGGTTGTTTGTAAAAGAGAGTGGTGAGAGCGTCAAGGCTTAAAGCAGATTGAGCAACAAAACTTGCCCCGTAAAGCTAAAGCGCGTAAAAAATGGCACAATCTCTTGGCTGGAGAAAGTATGGAACTAGCAAAAGTGCTGTTGGTTGATGATGAATCAGATGTAACGCGGATACTCTCCAAGCGCCTTGGGCGCCGAGGGTATGAGTGCCAATCCGCTGCTAACGGGCAACAAGCTGTGGATGCCATGGAGCAGTTCCCCTTTGGCATTATAATAATGGATGTAAAAATGCCGGTTATGGATGGCATGTCCGCCTTGCAGATTATCCATTCCCGATGGCCCAAAACTCAGGTGATCTTGCTTTCTGGTCATGCTGACATGCAGCTTGCGGTTCAGGCCATGAGCGAGGGGGCATTTGGCTACCTGATGAAGCCTGTTGACATTGATGAGCTGCTCTTTAAAATTGAGGACGCCGCAACACAGATTCGCCTTGAGGCGGAGCAGGGCTAAGCGAGCGCGTAGAAAATGAGGAAAGTTATGTTTAGTAAAAGAATGGTGGCGTCCTTTATTTTGGCTTCAAGCATGACTGCTGGGATTGTGCCTGGCATGAGCGCCGTTGCAAATGCCGTAGAAGTTACGGAAGAAAACCTGCCCAAGCTTCTTGAAAAACTATTCCGTGAGCGGCCAGAACTGGTCATGGATGTGTTGCGCAGGCAAAGCGAGTCTGTGCTTGATATTGCTCAGCAGGGGTCAAATCTGCGCCGCCAGCACAGCCTTGAGGCCCAGTGGGCGCAAGACATGAAGGTGACCAAAACGGTTAAAACTGAAGGCCGTCCGGTTATGGGTGCGTCCAAGGCCAAAGTGCGCATTGTGGCCTTTTCTGATTTTACCTGCCACTTCTGCCAGCAAGCATCCAAAACTGTGGACGCCATTTTGCAGGAATACGGCAAGGACGTGAGCCTTGTTTTTAAAAACATGCCTCTGGACGACAAAGGCCCGGCCAACATTGCTTCGGCATATTTTGTAGCCATATCGCAGCAGAGCGAAGAAAAGGCCTGGCAGTTCTATAAAGCACTCTTTGCAGACAGGGATAAACTCATTGCCGAGGGTGAAGCCTTCTTGAAAAAGACTGCTGAAGGCCTCAATGTGGACATGAAGCGCCTTGCCAAGGATGTGCACAGCAAAAAGGTTACGGACATCATCGCTGAAGATCAGATGGATGCCCAGAAGCTCGGTATTGAGGGAACCCCGTACTTCCTCGTGAACAACCTGGTGGTTCGCGGAGCCCTGCCGCTTGATCTCTTTAAGAGTGCCGTTGATATGGCGCTGAAAAACAGCAAGTAGCACATGATAATCCTGCCAGCCCGTGAATCCGATTTGCCGCAGATTTTGGCCCTGCAAAAGGCTGCGTTTGAAAGCGAAGCGAGGTTGGTAAAAAATTGGGATATCCCGCCTCTCACGCAAACGCTTGAGAATCTGGTGGAGGAACGGCGCACTGGCGTCGTACTCAAGGCATTGGATGGGCAAACGCTGGTGGGAACGGTCAGGGCGCACCTTGCAGAAGACACCTCCCACATTGCCCGCCTTGCCGTCCTGCCGCAATGGCAGGGCAGGGGATACGGTTCTGCACTGATGACGGCAATTTTGTCCGCAACAAAGGCCGCCCGGTATGAACTCTTCACCAGCGCAAAGAGCGAACGTAATTTGCGGTTATACGAAAAGTTCGGGTTCGTTCCGTATAAAAAGGCACAAACCGCAAACGGGGTTGAACTGGTCTGGCTGGAGAAAATCAGCAAGCTCGGTAGTGAGCGACACGCCTCAAAGTGATGTTCTGGCGGAGTGTTCCGCAAGCAAAAAAGGCCGCGCAATTGCGCGGCCTTTCTCATGTTCATTGGAAAAAATTATTCTGATTGTCCTGATCCACCGCGATTGCGGATAACCTTGGTCATCCATGAGCGCAACTGATCAAGGTCGGCTTGTTGCGTTTTTTCCGACGAATCAAGCAGAACACGCAAGTTTGCAACCTCCTGGCGCAGAAGCCCAACCTCTGGCGTATTGTTGTCACCTGGGGCAGGGAGCCGCTGCACAACAAGTTGCAGCAGATGGGCAATCCCCTCAATGGCGTTTGTCTGGCGCTCCAGAATTTGGAGAGCAACTGAGGGGAAATAGTCATTGCTTGAGGGAATTTCAGCAATGGCTGTGGAAGAATCAGCATCCGCAACAGCAACGGCATTTCGCGGAAAGCGCGCGTTAAGCGCATCTTCAACAGCAGCTGCCGTGCGGGATTTTTGCATCTGCTCAAGCACAGCCGCAATGACATCCAGTGTTTCGCGCCGATAGCGGCGTCTGCGGCCATCGCCAACACTGGGAATAAAATGGGCAAACCGTTTGCAGTAATAGCGGGTGGTGGATTCTGGCAAGGAAAAATGGCGCGAAATATCCGCAATACTCAACAGGCTTTCAGCAACTACAGCCTTGCGAGCCATGTCTCCTCCCGCGCCGGGCAAAGGACGCCTGAAACACGCTACGAGGCGCGTCACCCGGCAATTTGAATCGGATAAAAGGAGTGGGCAGAAACGGAAATCAGCAACAAAGTGATTCCGATGTAATTCTTTTGGAAATACTCCAAACAAAATTTAATAGCAAGTCAGCAAACAGAAAAGGCGGTACAGACTATGCCGTTACCGCCAATAAAATAAACAATTGCGTGATTACGCGGTGGCGCTGCTGCTGATCAGTACACCACCCGCCTTACCGCGATTAGTTTGTTGCGCCAGTAGGGTACATCAAGGCTCTCAACCCTCACATTTTCCCCGCGCCTGGGGCTGTGGATAAAGGAATTGCTGCCAGCATAGATGCCTGTGTGCAGGCCTCTGGGGCCGGAGCCTGTGCGGAACACCAAAATGTCGCCCTGGCGAGCCGCCGTGAGCGGAATCTGTTGCCCTGTGTGCGCCTGATCAGATGTTATGCGCGGTACTTTTACGCCGTTTTGCTTATATGCCCACCAGATCAAACCGGAGCAGTCAAAGCCCTTTTGTGGTGACGCTCCGCCAGGTCTGTATTTTGTGCCCATTTGCGTGTAGGCCGTTTTAACTACTTTGCGCGCAGATTCTGGGGCAGGGCCGCCATCAGGAGCTGACCTGAAAGCTCCGCAACCTGTCAGAAGTACGGCGCAAGCCAAGAACAGCGCAAAATTGCGCCATCGTCGCCAAGTGTTTGAGTGCATTGCTGCTTCCATGCTGCAACCTGCTGTATTTGCAAATAAATTTGCAATAGTCAAAAATATAACACGCTATGTGCTGCATAGGATTAAGCAATTTGTGTGCCTGTTTATGCCGAATCTTCTGATTTTCAGGTTTTCGAGAATAAACTTGGAGATACCGTAATGATTTCAAAGAGTCACTGTCACTAACAGCGCGCAATAAAAAAGCAAGGCTCCGGTATGGAGCCTTGCTTAAGTGGGGGCAGAGGCCCGCATGAGCGGGCCTCGACATTCAATACGAGTTACTGGGCAGGCTTTGCCTCAGAAGTGATCCTTGTCTGATTGTCCCAAACCTGATCAGCCTTGGGCAAGGTGGGCAGCAGCTTGGTCCAGGGGTTCTTCTTGAGGAATTCGGGGTCCTGCTGGAGCTTGCGGCTCATTTCCAGAATGGGCGGCACGGTTTCCTTGATATCCTTGGAAAGCGCTTCAGCAATGCCAAAATCCGTGGCCTTGGTGGCAAGATCAACGGCCTTCTGGCTGCATTCCATAGAGGTCATGAGTGTATCAAGCGTCTTGGCGGGGTTGTGGAAGCCAACGCTGTTTTCCGCAGAAACGTAATCCCAGAACAACTGGCCCTTGCGCACCATTTCGCGCGCTTCAGTCATCAGAGCGTCGTAATCGGCGGCGCGCTTGCCTTCGTAGGCATTGGCAAGACGAACGGCTTCATGTGCCTTGACCGAGATTTCCTGCGCTTTCAGCAGTTGGTCAAAGGCCTTCTTCTGGGTGTATTCCACGCGGCCGCGCAGGTAATCGGCGGTCTTGTCGGCGTGGCACTGGCGGCAGGCGCGCAGTTCAGGATCCTTGAGGGGCGAGGTCATCCAGTGACTGGAAACCTTTTTGCCGCCTTCACGCATGTAGGGCATGTGGCAGTCGGCGCAGGCAACGCCAGCAGCGCCGTGGGGGCCGTCCTGGAACATCTCATAGTCAGGATGCTGCATCTTGATCATGCCGACCTTGGAGGCCGCGTGCGTCCAGTCAACAAAAGGCCCGGGCTTGCCATCGGCGCCCTTGGGGCCGTGCCCTTTGTAGTACTGATACATGTCTTCGGGGTTAAAGCCGTTGTCCCAGGGGAACACAGGCTTGGCGGCGGGGCCATTGTCCTTGTGGGTAAAGTAGTATTCCACGTGGCACTGGGCGCATACGAGGCTGCGTTTCTGATTGCGAGAAAGCTTGGCCCAGTCTTGGCCGCTGCGCTTCAACCAGTCCTTGAGCGGCTCGGAGTAAGGGCGCAGTTCCATGGTCACAGGATCGTGACAGTTGGCGCAACCAATGGTTTCATCCATCTCGTTGATCTTGTCTTTGCTGCGGAATTCGTTGACGTCTTTTGACCAGAAAGCATCGCCGTACTGCTTGACCCATTCCATCATCTTGGGGGTTTTGCAGTTCCAGCAGGTGGCGGGCAGGCCGCCCTTGCCGTCGGCGGCAAAGCGGTTGATACGGTCAATGTTGAGAAAATCTTCAATGGCGTAGGTGTGTCCCCGCGCTTCATTGTATTCGTACATGAAGGGATAACCCAGCCACAGATTTTTGAGATAGGGCTGGGCATGCTTGAAGCCCTTGGGCAGGGGATTGACGTTGTCGTTCTTGTGGTAGGCGATGGAACCCTTGTATTCGGTCATAACCGAGGATTCGTTGTTCTTCATGTACGAGGCGTACTGCTGCGGAAAATCTTTCTGGAAAGCAGAAATACGGGTTTCGCTTTCAGGAATGGAAGTTTTGTACTTGGGGGGCTTAAGGTCTGTGGAGACATCCTGACAGCCCGCAAGCAAAGCTATGCCAAGCAGGGCCGCCACTCCCAGGGCCTTGTGTATGTTGCTCTTAGTCATTGGCTACCGTCCTTGTGCTTATAGGCATCATGCGCATGTGGGCCATACCCTTGTGGCAATCCACGCAGTAGGGCTTAGCGTCCATGCTGGCCACATTGACATTGGTCTGACTATGGCAGGCCATGCAGTTGGCATTGACCACATCCTTGGTGCGAACGCTCAAAGGACGCGGAATGTCGTGGCCTGAAACATTGCCGATAAAGTCACGCAGACCTTCCTGGGCCTTGAACGGCAGCTTGGCCAGCAGATTATGCGGGGCATGGCACTCATTGCAGGAAAGCTTGGCGTGTGATCCCATTTTTTGGGTCACGGCAGCTTCCTGCATTATGTGACAACTGGCGCAAAAAGGTCGCTGGTCAGTTGTCGTCATGGCGTACGCAAGCACACCCAAAAGCACCATTCCCGCCGCAACGCCGCCCAACAGCACCTTAAGCCATGGTCCATTGCGGGGTGTTCCCATAGAGCCTCCTTAACTCGCTCCTTGTGTGCCGCCCCCATGGCGGCATCCCTCTTAAGAAAACAAAAAACGTACCAAAACCGGCAAATTAAATAAAAAAATAATTAGTAGATAAATAGGCTAATTGCATGAAATCAGAACAAAATAAGTGATTCCGGTCACAGAAAAATTCAGAAAAAAAAGACAGATTCAGAAATAAATGACAACTCCACCGGAAGGGTGAGCGATGCTGCGCGAATCATTAGTAAAGTCGAAAAAGATGCCGTGGTTGGTACTTGTTGCCAGTTTGGCCTGGCTTGGACTTACTGGCTTTCTTTACAGCCAGGCAGTGCAGGTCAATGCTGAGCATAGCCTTGCGTTGGAGCATACACGACTTTCAACCATGGCGCAGCAATTAATGGACGCAAGAAACTGGAATGCCGCGCATGGCGGCGTATATGTTGAAAAAAGCGATTACGGCCAGCCAAACCCATGGTTGCCAGAATCGGAACGCACAGTAGCCACACAGGATGGGCGCACCCTTGTTCTGGTCAACCCCGCATACATGAGCCGTCAGCTGGCGGAGCGCAGTTCGCGCGAAGGGGTGACCATCAGCGTGATAAGCAGTGCGCCGCTACGGCCGGAAAACATGGCGGATGTGTGGGAAAAGTCAGCACTTGCCCGCTGTGCGGAAGAAACCCCCGAAGTGTTTACAGCTCCCCAGTCCGGCAATGGCCAAAGCTTGCGCCTGCTGAGCGTGCTTATGGCTCAGCAAAGTTGTTTGCGGTGCCATGTGAACAAAAAAGTGGGGGAAGTGCTTGGTGGCATCAGCGTGAGCCAGGACGCAAGCTCATTCCACAGAGGGCTGGAAAGGCAACGCTACAACATGCGCTTGTTGTATGGCCTGCTTGCGTTTACTGGGGTGCTTGCCATCGGCGGCCTGACCTTCAATCTTACGCACCGGCGCTGGCTGGCAGAGGAAGCCAGTCGTATGAAAAGTTCGTTTATGGGGCACCTCAGTCACGACATGCGCACGCCGCTAACAGCCATTGTGGGAATGAGCGAATTGGCCCAGCGTACTGACCTGCCTGAAAAGGAACGCAAAAAAGCCTTGGGCTATCTTGCGCAAGCCGCAGAGGCCCTGCGGGAAATGGTAGGCGACATAACAGACCACGCAGCACTGGAGCAGGGAACTCCCACGCTTGAAGCCTTGCCCTTTGACCTGCGGGAGTGCCTCGCAAGCTGTGTGAACTTGTACAGGCCCATTGCCGACAGTAAGGGGCTTTCCCTGACGCTTGGCCTGGATGAAAAATTACCGCAATGCGCAGTGGGCGACAGCTTTCGGCTGCGGCAGGCCTTGGGCAACATTGTCAGCAATGCGGTCAAATTTACAGAGGCAGGTTCTGTTCGCATTTACGCCACGGCGCTTGAAAGCACCAGTGAACATCTGAAGCTGGCGATTTCTGTCACTGATACTGGCCCCGGCATGTCGCAGGAAGATCAGGCCAGGGTGTTTGAGAGTTTTCAGCGGGGGAGCGATACCGCCCGCACTCCGGGAACCGGCCTCGGCCTGAATATTGCCCGCACTCTTGCAAGGCTCATGGGCGGAGATGTGAATCTGGCTTCCCGTACAGGGCAGGGGGCCTGCTTCACGCTCCACGTGCGGCTCTTGCAGTGTGCGCAACCCGAACAGGCTACAAGCATAGAGAATGTGCCCAAGTTAGATGTAGCCAAGTCTGAGGCGCAGGATAGCGCAACGCATTTACTGGCTCGCAAAAAGGTACTGGTGGCGGAAGACACCGCATCCATTGCCTATGCCATGCAGCATATGCTGCGAGGCATGGGGGCAGAACCCGTGGTGGCTGAAACTGGTGAAAAGGCGCTGGAACAGCTGCGGGATCCGCACCAAGGGCATTGGGATTTGCTTGTGCTCGACAGTCGGTTGCCCGGCATTGATGGGCTGGAAGTGCTGCGCGCTTTGCGGAACGGCGATACTTTGTCCCCGGCAAAAACTCTCGCCGTCGTCTATACTGCAACAACAAGCGACACATTCCTGCGTCAATGTGAAGCGCTAGGCGCGGATGGCGTGTTTTTAAAACCCTTGAGTTTTGAACAATTGCGCCATGAACTGGAAAAACTGGTGACAGCAAAGTCGGGAGAAAAGTCGACAGATTGCCCAGGCAAGCCCCAAAATGTCACCCAGGAAAAAAGCGCAATAGCAAACATGCCTGAAACCGCCGTGACTGAGCATCAATATGCTGAAATACAATGCAAAGCTGAGATCTGGAACCGCAATGCCGCACTCGAGGCGCTGGATGGCGATGAAGACGTGCTGAAAAGCCTTGCCAACGTATTGGAACATGAACTTCATGAGCGTCTGCAAGCCTTGGATGCCGCCATTGCAACGGGTGATTTTGAGCAACTGCGGCGCACAGCCCATGCCTGCAAAAACTCGGCAGGCGTCATGCGGCTTGACCATCTGCGCGTTGTAGCAACGGCGACAGAAAGTGCGGAATCAGGAGCGATTGCAGAAGAAGCACAAAAATTACGCTCCGCAATGCAGGAAGCCGTTCAGGCGCTGACAGCAGATGTGGAGCAAGGCAAGACCGCGTAGCGCACATGCGCGCAGCTGGAGTTGCTGGCCAGCGCGGTAAAACGTGCAGGCAGAAAAATCGGTAGAAGCAGGATCGCAGGGGGAACAAGCTGATGGCCAAAGTGCTCGTGGTGGACGATGAAGGGCTGATGCGCACAATGGTGCAGGTGGTCTGCAACCGCATGGGGCATGAAACCCTGCTGGCCGCCTCCATTCAGGAGGCACTGCGTATGGTCAACGAGCCTGTGGATGTTGTGCTGCTGGACGTATGGCTCCCGGACGGTAACGGGCTTGAATATCAGGCCGATTTTGCACATTTGCCGGGCGCGCCGGATGTAGTTGTCATCACTGGCAACGGCGATGGCGACAATGCCGAGGCAGCCTTGCGCTCCGGAGCATGGGAATTCCTCACCAAGCCATTGCAGATGCGTGATATTGAACAGTGTTTGCGGCAAATTCTGCAATTCAGGCAAAACCGTACCCCGGTATCAGAAGCTCTTGTTGTGGACAGCGGGCATATCCTTGGCAGCGGCCCCGGCATGAGCCGCGCGCTGAAGCTGCTGGCGCAGGCCGCAAAAAGCGAAGTAAATGTACTTTTGCTGGGTGAAACCGGGGTAGGCAAGGAACTCTTTGCCCGGGCGCTCTTTCGCAACAGTGCAAGGGCAGCCAGGCCATTTATAACGGTTGACTGCGCCTCTCTGCCAGAAACACTGGTGGAGAGCCATTTGTTCGGGCATAGCCGTGGCGCGTTCACTGGTGCGGACAGGGCGCGCGAGGGGCTGCTGCTTGCGGCAGACAAAGGTACGCTGTTTCTGGATGAAGTTGGCGATCTGCCCCAGCCCATGCAAGGGGTATTTTTGCGCGCACTGGAGCAGCGACGTTTTCGCCCTGTGGGCGAGGTGCGTGAGGTCAGCAGCGATTTCAGGCTGGTTGCTGCCACCAACAAAAATCTGGAACACATGGCCAAGGAAAACAGCTTTCGGGCAGATCTGCTCTACAGGCTGCAAGGCCTCACCATTATAATTCCGCCATTGCGCGAGAGGCTTGATGAAATCCCCGCGCTGGTGCGACAGGCCATTGCGCGTTTTTGTCTGGGCAGTGACCAGCCGGAAAAAACTCTTTCCAATGAGGCTCTGGATGTGCTGCTGGAGTACACCTGGCCCGGCAATGTGCGTGAACTGATCCATTGCCTTGAGCGGGCGTGTCTTACGGCGGGTAAAAGTGATCTGATCCTGCCTGCGCATCTTCCCACGCGCATGCGTGTGGACTCCGTGCGGCGTCGCATGGGGCAGGGAACCGTGCCGCCGGTCAAAGAGAATGGTGGGTTACACGGGAGTGGCAGCGCGGGAATAACTGCGGTCGAAAATGGTTTTTTAGTCAATGATACGATGGAGCAAAAACCGCCCAGCCTGCGTGAATGGAAATCGCAGGCTGAAAAAGCCTACGTGCGGCAGGTCTGGGACATGTGCTCGGAAGACGTGCGAAAAGCCTCGGAAGTGGCAGGTATTTCGCGCGGGCACTGGTATGAGCTGATGAAAAAAAACGGCCTGTAGCAAGGACTTCAGACAGGTCGAGCAAAAAAACGCGGTAAACAGCCAGGGATGCTTGCGTCAGAAAATAAAAGGAGCTATAGGCGAGAAAAATCGGCATTGAAAGGCAATGTTAGAGCTTATGAACAAGAGTCCCATTACTGTCAGAGGGTATGTTGCGGCAGTGCCGCGTTCTGTGGATGCGCGCCAGGCCCGTGTCGCTGTTGTGCAGGATGATGTGGAATACCGCATTGTGCCGCGCGGCGCCGGGGTTGACCTGGATGACGAAGTCAGCGTGCCCGTGGAAGTTTCAGGCATCATGGAAGAAGCGGACGGAGTGGCGTACCTCATCGTGCGCGGTTATAAGGTGCTTGAAGACGACTCCTGGCTGGAAGAATAAGCGGCTTTATTGCGTCACGTTGTGATGCACTCTTGAGCAGTTTTGCCGGGTATGGCGTTTGTCAGGCCGGACAGCCTGTTGCGCCCTTGTTTCCAGACCGTTCAAGTACAGGGGCAAGCGCGGTGCAATGCCCCTGTGCCCGATATGACCCGTTAAATCGCCCCTCTCTGCCTCAGGCCGAAATCAATCCCGCAAATGCACAAGCGCCAATGGCGCTTTTTTTGTTCTTCATCCCGCTGCTGAACGCGTGGGAGGGGCAGGGGATCAGAGCAGGCTGATCTGCTTTTGTTCCTTGCGGGTGCGCGTTGCCAGGGTGCTGTGCCGGCAGAATTCACAAATCTGGCCCATGAAGGGCGAGGGCTGCAAACGCAGGGTGCGGCCATAAAGAGTGCGCTGCGCGCAATGACTGAGAAAAAGTGCCCGCGCCGCACGCGTCAGACCTACGTACAGCAGACGGCGTTCCTCGGCCTCGTTGTCCTCGCTTTGGGTGCTGCTGGTGGCGGCATCCGCGGCAGGGAACAAAAGTTCACGGCGCAAAGGTAAAAGGCCGTCTTCAAGCCCCGGCAGAAAAACAGCCTGAAATTCAAGCCCCTTTGAAGCGTGCAAAGTCAGAATCTGCACACTCTCGGCCTTGGCGCGCACAAGCTCGGTTTCCTGAAGCCAGGCCAACTGCTCAAAAAAGCCCGTCCAGTGGCCGCTCTGGTGCCACAGACGGCACAGTTCGCGCCAAGGGCGGCTGCCGGTAAAGACTTCTCCAGCCCAGGGCTGTTCCGCAAGCCAGGGGAGCATGCGCTCCGGCGTAGGCAGGCTCTCTGCCGATGCCCAGCTTTGCGGCACTGCGCCCTGTCGCTCCTGCTCCTCAGTGGGCATTTGCGCAAAACCGCAATGAGAGCCAAGCAATCCCAGCAGGCGCGCGCATGTGGCGTCCTGCCAGAATCCATCTTGCGAGGGCGCGGCGCATGGTATCCCCGCCTGTTCAAGGGCAGCCCGCAAGGGGGGAATTTGCGCTTTCAGGCGAACAAGAACCGCAATGTCGCCCGGTGCCAGTGCTCCGGCCAGACCGTGCAGGTCGTCCCCCTTGCTGTGATCCAGCAGGGTGTGGGCCGTAGCGCCCAACAGATGTCGAACACGCTCGGCTACCCAGCGGGCCTCTGTGCGCTCATCGGGTGCGGAAAAGAGCCGCAGCTCAGCCGTGAGCGATTGCGCGGCCAGCAACGGGCCGCACTGCCCCTTGTGGAGCAGGAGGCTGCGAGCCATGTCCAGCACGCTCTGGCTGGAACGGAAGCTCTGCCCAAGGCGGAAGACGTTCAGCCCCGGCCAGCAGGCGCGCAGGCTAATCTCGCTTTGGCCCGTAACGCCACGGAAGCCGTAAATAGCCTGATCCGGGTCGCCAATGCCGAAAAATCCATGACCATCTGCAGGCAGCAAGGCGCGAACAATGGCAAGCTGCACAGCCGAAAGATCCTGTACTTCATCTACCAGCACGTGCTGCGGGCGCTCATTTTCGGGCAGGGTGCGGGCGTGCTCCAGCCACCAGTCCAGAAGGTCGGCGTAGTCCACATAACGCTGCCCCATATTCTTGCGCGCAGCGTAGTTGGCAGCAGCTCGGGCCAGAGGGCTTTGAGCAGGCTCCTGGGCAAGAACACCACCCTCACGCGCCAGCGCAAGGGCATCCCACAGTTTGCGCGCATCGCGCTTTTCTAGTTCCGGATTCGCCAGATAAAACAGATTGAGCGCGGCATCCTCGCCAAGCAGCAGGGGAAGATTGTCGGCGCTGGCGGCGCGCAGGGCCGCCCAGGCCATGCCGTGCAGCGTATCGCACTGCGGTAGCGCAGCTTGCGAGGTACCCTCAAAGGCCTTGGCCAGTCTCTCTCGCAGTTCATCCGCAGCGCGCCGCGTAAAGGTGACGGCCAGCACCCTGCGCATGTCCGCGGCCTGTTCCACAAGCCATTGCAAACGGCCCACCAGAACGCGGGTTTTGCCCGCGCCAGGGCCAGCCAGCACCAGCACTGGCGCTGGGCCCGCTGCAAGCGCCGTCTGCTGCTCGTCAGAATAGGCAAAGGCCTGCGCAGGTGTGTCAGTTTTAGCTGCGGATTTTACCGCAGAAAAATTGCTTGTGGCTCCTGTGGTGGTATCACCCGCAAGGAGGAGGCTGGCGCGGCGCACCCGCACGGATGCGGGCTGTGCGGCAGTTGCCTGCGCATTCGCAGCCTCTGGCGGATCAGCCTTTTTGCGTCCCCGCTTGGCAGGAGCCTTTACGCCCGGCAGGGTGCCGCGCGCATCGGCCAGTTCCTCTGGGGAGAAAACGCGCACAGTGCCGTATTCGCCGTCATAGCCGCCTTCGCGGTAGACCTGACCGCGCCGCATGCGGGCCACAGCTTCGCCCAGCGGCTCCCAGTGAGCGCGGATGTCTGCTTCCGGCAGGCTGCAAAGGATATCCAGCTCCGGCCCCAGTTCGCGCAGCAGGCTGCTGTAACGTTCCTGCACCCGGCGCGATGCCGGGCCAACGCCGAGGATTTCACCCACGACTTCGGCCAGCGGAATCAGTGGGCGCACTTCCGGTTCGCGCGGGAGTTCCGGCGTGGTTTCCCTGTCTGCCAGTTCCAGCACCCGGTGCAGTACGCCGACAGTGAGCGGCTTGCCGCAGACCGGGCAGATATTGTTAAGGGCCAGCGATTCTTTAGGTTCCAGCACCACGTTGCAAGCGCGGTGCCCGTCAAGGTGGTATTTGCCTTCATCAGGATAGAATTCCATGGTGCCGAGAAAGCGGCAGTCCAGATTGCTCTGGTCTTCTCGCCGGGCAGAGGCGCGCAGGGCCGCGAACATGCCCGCATAGCTGGGGCGGCCCGCAAACAGATTGGCCTCGCGCCCAAGGTTGGCCCCGGAATGCGCGTCTGAATTGGACACAAGGGCGTAGCCGTCAAGCCTGCTGATCAGGCGGTTCATGGCAGGGTCGGACGAAAGGCCCGTTTCCAGCGCAAAGATATGCTCCGAAAGATCGCCGTAGCAGTCTTCCAACCTGTCAAAGCCTGATTTGGAGCCGAAAAGCGCAAACCAGGGCGTCCACACATGGGCGGGAATCATCACCGAACCGGGCGCGCATTCCAGCATGATTTCAAGCAGGTCGCGCGAGTCCAGCCCCAGAATGGGGCGGCCATCGGCATTGAGGTTGCCGATCTGCGCCAGCCGCAACGAAAGGCGCTCTGCATCCTCAAGGGTGGGCACAAACACAAGGTTGTGCACCTTGCGCACCTTGCCGCCTCGTTTATATATGGAGCTGATTTCCGTCTGCAGCAAAAACAGCGGAGCGGTGGATTCCTGCAAGCCCGGGCCAGCCTTGGCATCCATGAACTCAAGCGTTTCCGGCTCAACCGCCAGCTTATAGAGGCCCGTGTGTTCGTCCAGCACGAGCTGCTCCGCCAGTTCCGCCCGCCACTGGGGGTGCGTAAAATCCCCGGTGCCCAGTACGTTGATACCTTTGCAGCGCGCCCAGGCCGCTAGATGGCGAGGATTGAGAGCCTTGCTTGTAGCGCGCGAGAAACGGGAATGGATGTGCAGATCAGCTATAAAATTCATAATTCACCCTGTGGGGATGGAATCTGTGCGGGATTGATCACGGTAAAGCCTGCGTCAGGCCAACCAGGGGCAGAAGCGTAAGGCCTGTGCAGACCACCGAGGCCCGCCCTTGCCGCAACCCATGACTCCACTACTGGTTTCAGGGCTGCCATTGACGGATGCCCCGGTGTGCAGCGTCAGCGGCGCTTCAATCACGGTTTCGTGTGCGGCATTCTTGCGGGCCAGCGCGAGAATCCGCAAAGCGGGTTTTGTCCTGTGCGTCCGTACGGGCAGCAGGAGGCGCAGGCCAAGGCCCGCATCGTTCAAGGCCGTGCACAATTGCGGCAAGGCCGAGGCATCATAGATGCAGCAAAAACAGCCCTGGTGCCGCAGCAGAGCTGCCGCAGCTCGGCAGAATAGCTGGAGCACGTATTCCCGATTTTCCTCGCCCTGTGCGCCACGCAGTGCCCGTTCGCGCATATGGCGGGGCGAGGGCCTCCCGGCTACTCCATAGGGCGGGTTTGCCAGAACCAGATCAAACTTTCCGGCATGGCTGACTCTTGTTGCGTCTGCCTGCTCTGCCAAGAGCTTTTTGTCGGCCAGATCAGCTTCGGCAAAGCGCAGCCTGTCTGTCAAGCCAAGGCCCACGGCATTGGCAGCGGCGGCCCGCACAAGCGGCGCTTCCCTGTCCAGCCCCAGCCCGGTAATGCCAGGGCAACGCAAGGCCAGCCCCAGCAGGGCAGCCCCGCAGCCGCAGCCAAGTTCTGCTGCTGTCAGATGCACCTGACGTGGCGCGTTCAGGCTTTCCACGTGCCGGGCGGCAAAGGCAGCCAGCAGGAGCGCGTCCGCGCCAAAGCGCAGACTGCCCTCCGGCTGCTCCAGCCCGCGTGGAAAAAGCTGTCGGGCGCTGTAAGATGGTTCATCCGTGTGCATTGGGGCTTCCTGCGCCGGAAAAAGGCCGCCGACAGAACATGGTTTCTGACGGCGGCCCGCAAGTATGTGTCAGGATGCTGCGAATGCGGTCAGCCCCCCCCGATGTTTGGGGAGACATGCCTGCTACAGCAGATCCCCTTCCCAGTTGAACAGGCTCTTGCGCCGCATTTCAGGCACAGAGGCCGGCGGATTTTCCTGCATGTGCGCAAAGAAACCGTATCCCGCCGAGAGCAGTTCCTGCCTTTTGGCGGTGATATCCAAGGGCCAGCCGGGATAAATCCAGATGTTGCCGCCGTACTGCCGCGCCCAGAATGGTTCGCCCATGGGGCTGAGGAATGGCTCGTTGGGTTTGACGCCCAACATGCCGAAACGGCTGATGCCCACGGGCCAGTAACCGGAAAGCACCACGCCAAGCGGCAGGGGGCTTTGCGCGGGCAGGGCCAGCATGTCCTCCCGCGCCAGTTCAGGGCTTACAAACGCGCCCGAAAATCCCATACTGGCAAGTATGCCAAGGGCCGAGGCATTGGCCGCGTTACAGAAAGGCCCGGCTAACAGGTCGGCGTTTTCTTCAAGCTGTTCGGGGAACAATCCGCGCTGCCACGGAGCGTTGCACACAAAATGTCGCGCGCCGTCACGCCACAGCCGCCCGATGGAGCGCCGGATGGTTTCTTCTTCGTCAGGCCAGATAACCGGCGGCAGCCACCAGCACATGCGCGGAGCAACCGTGCGCGAAAGATCGGCGCTGCGTGCCGAAAGCCAGAGGGCCTGCAACTGGCTGCGGCCGGTGCGTGTCTCCTTGCCATGGGGCACGCTCGAGCGCACGTACATGTCGGGCCGGGTTTTGGCCTTGATGGGCTTGGGCAGACGCGGATCGCTTTCCACGGCCTTGCTGGGGCGGGAGGGCATGGCCTCAAGGCGCGCCTGCCAGCTTTTGATGATGCGCATAAGCTCGGGTTCGCGCCGGTCTATAAGAAAAACGGGCGTACCAGCCTTGGGCGTCTTGTGCTTGGGCAGGCGCAGGGTAAGGCTGCCGCCCTTGGGAATACGCCGGGTTACGGGCATGGTGGCATGCCAGCGCTCGTCTTCAACGCCCACGCGCAGGTAATCCTGCGGCAGTAGTTCAAAGAAGGGCTTGAGCGTTATGCCGCCTTCTGGTTCAATGCGAATTTTGCCCGCCAGCAGGCCGGAACTGGTCTGACCGTCCGGCATTGTGGGGATGGTATGGTCCTTCTGCGGCAAAAAGCGCGCGCGGGATGAGGGTCGCCCCAGCGACATCTGCAAAATTTCTTCCGCAGCCTTGCGGGCCTGCGCATCACCGGGGTTGTCACGCAGCATGCGGTAGGCCGTGACCACGTGGTACACGTAGTGCGGACCTTTCTTGCGGCCTTCGATCTTCCACGACACAAGGTGGGGGATATTCAGCAGGGTTTTTGCCAGCACATCCAGCGAAAGGTCGAGGCAGGAGAACCAGCGCCCGTTGTGCTCCTTGCCGCGTATCTGCCCGCGTGAGCTTGGGCGGCGGGGCGCGTCAAAAGATTCGTTGCGGCGGTCGTCGGCCTTGCCACGCCCATCACGCCCGGTGCGGTTTTTGCGGGCAATGTCCATGCGCGACTGTTCCTGGCGCATGCGGTCCTGTTCCTCACGTTCCGCATTGCGCACAAGGGCAATGGCCGCAGGGCCGCCCTGGCGGTACACGCGGCGGCAAGGCTGTACGCAGCGGCCACGCAGGCCGCTTTTGCCGCCCATGTAGCTCGACCAGTAGCAACGGCCCGAAACGCAGTAGCAGAGCGCGCCGTGAACAAAACATTCAAGGTCAAGGCCTTCGGGGCAGGCCTCGCCCATGGTGCGGATTTCATCAATGGAAAGCTCGCGCGGCAGGATAACGCGGTTGGCGCCGAGTTTCTTGGCCTGCACAAGGCTTTCCGGATGGGTGAGGTTGGCAAGGGTGGAAAGATAAAGCCCGCCCTCAAAACCAGCCTGGCGCGCCAGATCCAGCATGGCCAGATCCTGCACGATAAGCCCGTCGGGCCTGACCTGACGGGCAAGGCGCGCCGCCAGCCGATAGGCCTGTGCTGGCTCGTTGGGCTTGACCAGGGTATTCATGGCCACGTAAACGCGGGCGTTTTCCGCATGGGCAAGGTCTGTCAGGCGCGAAAGTTCCGTCAGGCCAAAGTTTTCTGCCTGCATGCGGGCAGAAAAATGTTTGAGGCCCAGATAGATGGCGTCTGCCCCGGCGGCAAGAGCGGCCAGGAATGAAGGCGCGTCGCCCGCCGGAGCCAGAATTTCGGGCCGGGCGGGCGTGGGGGCGGATATGCTCAGATGATCCGCAGATGTGGAGAAAGTGTCGTTCATATTTTATAATACTCTTTGTACCAGGCCACAAAGCGGGCTATACCCTCGCTGAGAGGCGTGGAAGGGGCAAAGCCGGTGGCGGCGGTGAGGTCGTCAATATTGGCCCAGGTGGATTCAACATCGCCCGGTTGCATGGGCAGAAGTTCCTTGCGGGCCTTCATGCCAAGGGCGTCTTCAAGGGTGCTGATGAAATCGTTGAGTTCCACCGTATTGTTGTTGCCTATGTTGTAGATGCGCCAGGGTGCGGAGCTGCTGGCGGGGTTGGGATTTGCGGGGTCAAAGTCCGGGTCGGGCTGCGGGGCCAGCGGCAGCAAACGCACCACGCCCTCGATGATGTCGTCGATATAGGTAAAATCGCGGCGCATGCGCCCCTCGTTGAACACTTTGATGGGTTCGCCGCGCACAATGGCGGTGGTGAACAGGTGCAGGGCCATATCCGGCCTGCCCCAGGGGCCGTATACCGTAAAGAAGCGCAATCCCGTGCAGGGAATGCGGAACAGATGGCTGTAGGAATGGGCCATCAGTTCGTTGCTTTTCTTGGTGGCGGCGTACAGGCTGACCGGGTGGTCAACATTATGGTGCACACTGTAGGGCCGTGCGGTATTCATGCCATACACGGAAGAAGACGAGGCAAAAAGCAGATGCCCCACCTTGTTCTGGCGGCAACCTTCAAGAATATGCCCAAAGCCCAGCAGGTTGGCATTGAGGTACGATTCCGGGTTCTGGAGGCTGTAGCGCACGCCAGCCTGCGCCGCAAGGTTGACCACATGGGTAAATCCTTCGCGGGCAAACAGGGCGGTCATTGCCGGGCCATCGGCCATGTCCAAAAGTTCAAAGCGGAAGCGCTGCGCCTCCGGCATGGCGGCAAGTTGGGCCAGACGGTCTTTTTTTAGTTGCACATCGTAATAGTCGTTGCAATTATCAACGCCCACCACGCTGTGCCCATCGGCCAGAAGCCGTTGGGAAAGATGGTATCCAATAAAGCCCGCTGCGCCTGTTACCAGAACATGCATGAGAACCTCCCAGTGTGCATGCAGGCAAAGTAAGCCAGATGCGCGTTCTGGGCAAGAGCGGCGCGAAACGGTGAAATCCTTGTTTCGGGGTATGGGGGCTTGCGGGAAAAAGCGCCGCATCGTATGTTTTGGGGACCGAGGTAACGAATGCAGAAAGCAGAGAATAAAGGATCCGAAGCGCAAGGCAAGTCCGCATCTTCTGCGGATAAAGGCCGCCGTCAGGATCGCGCCGCCTGGTACGCTGGCCCGTACAAGGACGCGCTTATATATCTTATGGTCGCCATCTTTTTTGTAGAGATGATTGTCGGCGGCATTTCTTTTTTTTACGGCGTCATGCATGCCGCGCCGGATGTTCCCAGCGGCCCGCCGCTGGCGCGTTTCCCCTGGCTTGGCTGGGCCGTGGCCGCGGTGCTCGCCCCTGTGGGGCTGATGCTCATTGTGCACCTTTCCGGCACCTGGGTTTCGCGCTATCTGGGGCGCGAGGACAGCATGCAGGGCGGGCAGGGAGCAGGGCAGGCGGCGGACGATGAGCAGGTTCCTGAACGGCTGCGCCGTTTCTATGCCATAATCCGCAATGCGCCCACGGTGGTTTTGCTGCTGGGCATCATGCTGCTGGGTGCGGGATTGTTTTTTGTGGACGGGGCTTTCTCTGCCCTGATGCGCCTTGGCGGCGCGCTGGCAGAATATATCCCCTGGATTGCGGGCAGTCTGGCCGCACTTATTGCCGTGTGCTATCTGGTGCACCGCTGGTTTGTGTACCGGCATCACCGCATGCAGCAGGAATATGAATACCGACGCGAAGTGCTTGAGCGCACGGGCATCGTGCTGGTGGACAAGGGTTGCATACCCCTGCCGCAAAATGAGGTGCAGCGTCTGGCTCTTGGTGGGCATGTGGTGGAGGCGCAGGCCTTGCCCCCGGCCCTTGACGCCGAAGCTGCATCGGGTGATGGCGCAGCTAACGGGAATGGAGCAGCAGGGCATGATGACGATGTGACCGATGCGGAAATTATCAGCCCCGACACGGCAGCTTCGGCTGAAGATAAGGCTGACACGACCCCTGCGGACAGCGCAGCCAGTCCCGCTGACGCGTCAAAGCCCGTGGCCTCCGCAACCGATGAGGCTGAAAAGCCCCGCAAGCAAGGTTAATTGCTGATATGGCACCATATTGTTCAGCACGAATGCGGCGGAAGCATGAGCATACCCATACCAGGTAAACCTGTTCGAGGTTCCCGCAGCGGCGTGCCGCTCATGGCGCTGTTTGACCTGCTGGGCAAACGGTGGGCCATGGGCGTTATCTGGCAACTGCGCAAGGGCCCGGCCACATTCCGCGGCTTGCAGGAGGCCTGCGAATCCATATCCCCAGCGGTACTCAACAGCCGCTTGAAAGAACTGCGCGAGGCAAAACTCGTGTGCACCACCAATGACGGCTATGCTCTGACAGGCATGGGTGTGGAGTTGAGCCTTCTTCTGGAGCCATTTGGAGCCTGGGCCATTACCTGGGCTATGGAAGTGGCCCCGGAGGAGGCCGAACGCTGGAGCGAACTGCTCAGCAAAAGGCTCGCGTAGCCTCCTCCGGGGATTCCTGCATAATAGGGCCGCGACTATTGCTGCGCAGCCTTGATGGCCTTGAGCGTCCGGCCTCCCAGACCGATGGCATCGGTTGCGTATTCCTCAACAAATACCACAAACTTTTCCTGCGGAACGGACGTTGCCGCCACTGCGGCTGCGGTCAGGCCTTCAATCAGGTTCTTCTTCACTTCTTCCGTTGTGCTGTGCATGGCTATGGTGATGACGGGCATGATTTGCTCCTTGTCGTTTGATCTTGCGGCTTGCGCTCCGCATATTTTGCGAAACTGCAAGCAAAGGTAGTGTTCTTGCGCGCGCTATGGAATAAGTAGCGCGCTATGAAAAAAATAGCAAGAACTGCCCAAGGTCAAACCTGCAAAGACGGCAGCATGTGTCCGTGTGACTGATTTTTCAAGGTGTTGCCGCCAAAAGCTGATGGGCATTCCCTGAACGTGTTCATGTTCAGAGAATGCCCATTTTCAATAACCAGCTAGTATTCGGACTTTTGCTGAAAAAAAATCGCTACCCGGTGCTTTGTCTAAAGAGCCGCAACCTGCGTGAGGCCGCGCCGCGCAAGGGCTATGTCAGCCAGCGCGTTGATGCAGGCCGCCGCCACAGCGGAGCCGCCCTTACGGCCCAGCAAGGTAAAGTGGGGCCAGGGGCTTTGTCGCAGAAGTTCCTTTGACTGCGCCGCGTTCACAAAGCCCACAGGCATGCCCACTATGAGGGCAGGCGGCTGCGCGCCCTGCGCAAGCACGTCCAGAAGGCCCAGCAGGGCCGTGGGCGCGTTGCCGATGACCACAATGTTGCCGCCCATGTTCTGCGCAATGCTCTCAAGTCCGGCGCGGGAGCGTGTGGTGCCCCGGCTGGCGGCAAGCTCCGCAAGGCCGGGCAGTGCCATGAGAGGCGTCACTGTTACCCCCAGCGGATCAAGGCGGCGCATGGGCAGGCCAGCGGCGGCCATGCGGGTGTCGGTATACACGGTGCAGCCCGCGAGCAAGGCGGTCACGCCAGCTTCAAGGCCAAGGGCGCTCAGCCGCAGGTCGTCCACGATATCCGTATCGCCAAGGGTGTGGACACAGCGGCGGGCCACTTGCCAGAGCGGGCCATCAAAGGTTCGCGGTTCAGGAATTTCCGCATCTATGATGGCGAAAGAGCGGCTTTCGATTTCGGCTGGGGTGCAGGCCGGGTCAAGATCAACACTGATTTTGTCTGTGGGGTTGTGAACCATAAAATCCTCAGGGGCGTGTGTCTGAAAAGTAGGCGGCGCAAGTGCGCAGCCATGCGCGCCAGAAGCGGCGGGAGCCTTCGGGATAGCAGTGAAGCCATGATCCGGCGACAGATCCGAGGCGGCAGCCTTCGTCCCGTAAAAAACGGCCATGGCTGTCATAGAGCTTCCACAGGGGACGGCATGGAGTGGGCAGGGGTATTTCTTCTTCCTGCGCATAGTGAAATTCGTGTCCGCGCACCCACAGGGGACGGGCGGCAGGTCGTTTAAGCGCGGGCCAATCAGGCGCGGCTTGCGCGGCCCGGTAGCCCAGAGCAGCCTTGCTTGCGCCAAGTGCGCAGTTGCGCGGCAAGAGGCCGCTCATGGCGTGGTCTTGCCCTGCAATCTGCACGGACTGCATGAGATAGATATAGCCCCCGCACTCGCCGTACATGGGCATGCCCTGTGCAGCCAGCCCGTGGAGGGCTGCGCGCATGGCCGTGTTGGCCGCGAGCCGGGGGGCATGCAGTTCCGGGTAGCCGCCGGGAAAGTACAGGCCAGAACATTCGGCTGGCGGCGCGGCATCCCGCAGTGGAGAAAAAGCGACAACATGCGCCCCAAGATCGTGCAGCACGGCAGGCAGATCCGCATAACAAAAGCTGAAAGCCTCATCCCATGCTAGGCCCACAACAAGCCAGCGCTTGCGGTGGGGGCGGGGTGGGTGCTGCGTTTGTGCGTCTGAAAGGGGAAAAAATCTGTCCGACGGCGGTTCATGTGCCTCGGATAATCGCGCTTGCCGTGCAACTTCCGGCATTGCCGCCCCGGACTTGTCTGCATCGACTGCCCTTTGTGACGTCTGCACTCCCGCCAGTTTGAGCATGCGGTTCAGGTCGCAGTGTTGCTCAACCCATTGGGTCAGCGCTTGTCTGTCCACCGCAGGCAGGGCCTCGCGCGCTTCCACTAGCCCCAGATGGCGGGAGGGAAGTTCCGGTGCCCCCTGCCGGGGCAGCAGGCCCAAGAGGGGCACGCGAGCGCTCTTTGCCAAGGGCGTCAATGACTGGCGCAGCAGGTCGGCGTGGCGGGCGCTGCCCACATGGGTGCACACCATGCCAAGAAAACGGACAGGCAGGCCGCCAGCCCATGCGGGACGGTGATGCAGGAAGCCCTCTGCCAGCGCGGCAATGGACTGCCCCATACCGCCTGCGTTGAGTACCAGCAGCACAGGCAGACCCAGCAGGGAGGCCAGATGCGCAGTGCTGCCCGCGCCACGGTGCCCTCCGTCAAAGAGACCCATGGCCCCTTCCACCACCAGCAGGTCTGGCTTGGCGGAAGGATTTGTTCCGGCCTTTGCATCGTCCGCGTCCTCATGCTGGCAACAACTTGCGGACATGCGTTCAAAAACGCGTCCCAACCCTTTGGGGATGCGCCCAGCGGGCAGGGGGTGTTCAGCAGGGGACGGCGTGGCTTCCCGGCACATCCATGTGTCCAGATTGGCTGCGGGCTGGCCTGTCAGCGCCGCATGAAAGGCAGCATCAATATAGTCCGGCCCGGTCTTGGCCGCGCGGGCCATGAGCCCGCGAGCGTGCAGGGCGCAGAGCAGGGACAGGGTAAAGGTCGTTTTGCCCGCATTACTGCCCGTGCCGCCTATGACAAGGCCGGGTATGCTCGGCTGCGGCTTGAGCATGTTTGCGCTCCGTATGATGTCGGCAGGGATTGCCTTGCGGCAGATGCTGTCAGCGTTGTCGCAGGGCCTCGGCAATGATGGCCGCGTCTGCCTCTGGCCGGGCTTTGAGTTGCAGCTCGGGGTTACCTCCGGAGCAGGCAAAACCCTCTGGCCCCAGTTCCACAAAACCGGCGGAAACAACGCGGCTGTAAGGCAGCTGTTCGCGCATGTCGCTGTGGTCTACACGGCGCGGAAAGATGAAAGGCACTTCCTGACCAGAAAAGTCTTCAACGATGAGGTACTTCACAGGGGCCTCCTCAGCGCGCATCGGGCGCGGCGGGCTTGGCATTGCGGCGGTTTTGCAGATACTGCCGCACGGCCTTGTTGTGGTCATTGAGGTTGGTGGAAAAAACATGCTCGCCACCATCGAATTTCGCCACAAAGTACAGATAGTTGTGCGCCTCGGGGTGGACGGCTGCGGCAAGGGCCGCTGCGCCGAACGAGCAGATGGGGCCTGGCGTCAGGCCGGGGCGCTGATAGGTGTTGTATAAGTTATTGGGATCGTCCAGATCGCGGCGACGCAGGTTGCCGTCAAAGTTGGGTCCAAGGCCGTAAATCACTGTGGGGTCGGCCTGGAGCAGCATGCCCTTGTTGATGCGGTTCTGGTAGACCCCGGCCACGCGGGCGCGCTCTGCGTCAATGCCTGTTTCCTTTTCCACTATGGAAGCAAGGATAACCCATGTTTTGAGCTGTTCGGTCTGGCTCGGCCCCGGTTTTTTGCCGTCGGGCCATACGTTGGCGGTCTTGCGCCAGAAGTTGTCCACCATGCGCCCGGCAACGGCCTTGGCCTGCGCCAGATCGACAATGTCATTCTTTTTGAGCAGATATGTATCCGGCATCAAAAAGCCCTCAGCCGTGGCAAAGGGGATGCCGTAATGACGCAGAAAGTCCGGGTCGGTCACGACCTTGCGAAAGTCGTCAAAAACTACAAGTCCGGCCTCTTCAAGCACCTTGCCTGTCTGCCACCATGTGAGGCCTTCCGGCACGGTAACGCGGTACAGCACGGGGTGCCCGTTGACCAGCTCGTCCAGCACCTTTTCCGGCAGCCAGCCCGTATTGAGGGCGAATCTGCCAGCCTGGAGGCGGTTTTCCCATTTTTTATAGCGGGCCAGCAGGTCGAGCTTGCGGGCGTCGGTAACAACCCCCTGCTTGACCAGCCCTGCGCTTACCTGCGCCAGACGCGCCCCGGCTGGTACGTCAAAAAAGACATCGCGGCCTGGGGTTTCCGGTGCGGTGGTGAGGAAAGTGTGAGCCTCGTAAGCCAACCATCCTCCGCCTGCGAGGACCAGCAAAAGCAGCAGGCCCAGCGCGCGCAACAGTGTTTTCATGCGGGTCTCCGGTCTTGGGGCGCAAGCGAAAGAAAGGAAGAAAGAATGCGCACGGCGGCCTGCTGGTCAAGCACTGCCTTGCGTTTGCGCATTTCCAGACCGGCCTCGCGCAGGTCGGCCCAGGCTTCTTCGGAACTCAGCGCCTCAATCATAAAGAAAAAAGGCAGCGGCACCCGGCGCTTAAGGCGCTCGGTCACGTTGCGTATCTGGCGCGTGGTCATGGTTTCTTCCCCATCAAGGGTCAGGGGCAAACCTACCACCACCGCTTCTGCCCCGGCCTCGGCAATGCGCTCGGCAAGGGCGGCCAGAAAGGCCTTGCGGTCGGTAAAATCTTCAAGCCGCAAGGTAGCCAGCGGAAAGGCCAGCCGTCCTTCAGGGTCGGATGCGGCAAGGCCCGTGCGGGCCAGACCGTAATCAACGGCAACGAATTTCACTGCAAGCCTCGTTGTGTACGGCGCGTTTGCCAGCGGGTGCGGCCATCCCTAAGAAAATGCATTCTCAAAGGCAAGGTGGTCTAAATGATGCCCAGCAGCGACAGCAGGCCAAGGGCGCTGCCGCTGACCAGCGGACCAAGCACAAGCCCAAGCGCCCCGGTGAACAGCAACAACAAAAGAATGACAAATCCGTAACGCTCCACACTCAGGTAACGATATGCGGCGTTTGGGGGCAGAAAATAGGCCACAACCTTGCTGCCGTCCAGCGGAGGAATGGGCATCAGATTGAGCCAGCCCAGCCCGAAATTAATGATTACGCCCGTCTGGATGGTCTTGAGCGCAAAGACGTAACTTGTGCTGTCCATCCATTGTTGCGGTGGAAAAACATGCAGCACCGCCCACAGCAAAAGGCCAAAAAGCCCTGCCAGCAAAAAGTTTGTGAGCGGCCCGGCAAGGGCTACCAGCATCATGTCTTTTGCGGGATTGCGGAAGTAACGGGGATTGACTGGCACTGGCTTGGCCCAGCCGAACACAAAGGCCCCGGAAAGGCTTGTCAGCACAAAGGCCAAAAGGCCCATGGGGTCAATATGCGGCAGGGGGTTCAGGGTCAGCCGCCCCATGACTTTTGCGGTAGGGTCGCCGCAGCGAAAGGCCACCCATCCGTGGGCCACTTCGTGCAGAATGATGCCCAGGAGAGCGGGTACAGCGGCTACGGCCAGGGTGCTCAGCACCTGGGAAAGGTCTAGGTTCAGCATATGTTGCGGGTACCATTTTCCTCTTGGCGCGGCAAGGTCGGGCCTAGCCCGAGGAGGCTACCTTGCGCACCAGCAGATCGTCGTCAGGCCAGATGTGGCGGTCAGGCGTAAGCAGCTGACCGTTGCGGGCCACAAGGGCGGTTTCTTCAGCAAGGCCAAGGGCTGCAAGCAGCTGGCGCGAAGTCTTGGGCCGGGGCATGGAAAGGTATTTTTCTTCCGGCTGCACCAGTACGGTCACGCGCGCGCCCGTGTGTTCCGGCTTGACCACCTGAACGTGAGCGGTGTGCGCGGCGGGGGCTGCTGCGGCCTCGGTTGCCTGGGTATCGTTAGCCGGGGTGGCGGTGTCAGTCATGCAGTACTCCTACAGGTAGTCTTCGAGCAGCGCGCAGGTATGGCAAACCAGCGGCGCACAGGTTTTGATGAAAAGATTGTTCTGTTTGACAGCTGCCATGCCCTCGGGCGTGGTAATGTCATGCCCCAGAACGCCCCGGCACTGCAAACTGCCGTGAGCCTTGGCAAAAGCTTCGGTAAAGGCGTCGCGCCGGGCGTAGAAGGCCTCTTTCTGCGGGCGCGGGCATGGGCCGCTCGGGCCGTACATCATGCCTATGACCATGAGCGAGCCGGAAACGCAGCCGCATACCTCGGCCTTGCCCATGCCTGAGCCGAAGGCCGAGGCAATGCGCAGGGCTGTTTCTTCCGTCAGGCCAAGCCTGTCTGCAAAGTGGGCCAGCACCTGCTGCGCGCAGATAATGCCCATGTTAAAGTCTTCTTGCACTTCTTCAAGTTCAGGAGGGGTGCTCATGCTTTGTCCTTATGTGCAGAAGTAGTAAACGAGGGTTACAACGGTCATACTGGCGGCCCGCAGCCCCTGATTGGCGAGGATAAGCCGCATGGCCAGCGCCGGGCGGAAAAAGCCCGCATAGGATGGCAGCTGGTGCCGTATGGCCCGCATGGGTGTGGAAAGGATATTGCCCACCATGAGGGCCAGCACCACATCGCGCGGCGAAAGCCCGCCAGTTTGCAGCACGCTGCCCGCAGCGCCAAGAGCCGCGCCAAGCTCCGCTGCCAGGTGCAACACAATGATGCCCATGGCCTGCGGCTTTAAAAACGAGAGCCAGCCCATATGATCGGCCAGCCATGCTTCTGCCAGCGCAAAATAGCCGTAGCGCTGCATGCAGAACATAAGCACGTAAATGGGCGCCGTGAAGTACACCAGCTTGGGAAGACGCCGCAAAAAGCGCCGCCAGGCCTTGTTCAGGGCCTCGCGCCACGATGTGCCCGCCTGCTTGATGTTCTGACAGGCAATACAGCCCGGCGGTGGCGGCGGCAGCAGCCAGCGTGAAAGCACGACGGTAAAGCCCGTGCGTCCAGCGGCGGCGATAAAGGTAAGCCCCACGTACACCAGGGCAGGAGTGCCCAGTACCGGCCAGGTGAGCAGAAAAATGGTGGGCGTGTGCACAAGGTAGGCTGGCAGGCTGTTGAACAGGTTTGCCAGCATAAGCTCGTTGCTCGAAAGCTCGCCCAGATTATGGCTGTCAGAGAGCAGGCCATTGGCAGCGGCGGGGGACACAAAGGCCAGCGAAAAACTCGCGCCCGCGACTTCACGCAGATGGGCGGTCTGGGCCAGGGGCGCGGCAAGGCGGGCAAGATGGCGCGTCCAGCGCAGGGCCTCCAGCAGGTTTGCCACAAGCAGGCCCACCGCCAGCCCCAGCAGCAGACGCAGCAAGGGCCAGCCCAGGGAATGCCAGAGGCTTGCGAGTGTGAGTGCGGTATCTGGGGAGGTTGCTGTCATGCTGATGGGCTTGGCGCTGCCGGAAGCTGAAATGAGGAACAGTCAAGGATTTGCGCGCCCCTGCGGGAATGCCCGCAAGGGCAAAACTAGGGTTCGCCGTGGCTAGGGATTATAGCCCGTGTCGGGGGGCAGATCCCTGCGGCCAGCTTCTGCGCGGGCCAGAACGTCGCAACGTTCGTTCTCAGGGTGCCCGGCATGGCCTTTCAGCCAGCGCATGCGCACCTTGTGGGTGGAAAGCAGGGGCAGCAGGCGCTTCCACAGATCCACATTGAGGGCGGGCTTTTTGTCGCTCTTGATCCAGCCCTTTTTCTGCCAGCCCCAGACCCAACGCTTTTCAATGCTGTCGCAGACGTATTTTGAGTCGGAGTAGAGCTCGACTTCGCAGGGGGTTTGCAACTGGCTCAGGGCTTCCACAACCGCCAGGATTTCCATGCGGTTGTTGGTGGTCAGCTTGTAGCCTCCGGCAAATTCCTTGCGGTAGTCCTGATCGTCAAGTTTGAGTACGGCGGCCCATCCGCCGGGGCCGGGATTGCCCAGGCATGAGCCGTCAGTATGAATGGTCACTTTCTGCATTGTAGTCCTTTACGCGGGTTCCTGCCGAAGCTGTTCGGCGAACGGCAAGCATACACGGCAAAGCCTTGCTGGGCAATGCGCCTCTTGGGGCAGGTGAGGGCGGATTCCACCCGGCAGAAAGATCCCTGGGTAGATTGCGGCAGAAATAATGACGCGAGGGCGCGGGGGAGAGAATAGCCTCCTCCCCCGAAAATTTCGTAATTTAAAATTGTTTTAGAGCAGTTAACACTTGATATGCCTGCCTGCTCGTATTTCGTGGCAAGAATTTTCAGGAAAATCCTTGCAGAGCAGTTAACTCATTTCATTTGTAAACTGCTCTAGCCGGGTTCGTTGCCCGCGCGCATCAGACAGTGCAGCAGCACGTCAGCGCCTGCCGCGCAGTCTTCCCACGAGGTGTTTTCTACCTCGGCATGGCTGCGCCCGCCCATACTGGGCACAAATATCATGGCTCCCGGCGCAACCTGAGCAATATAAATCATGTCGTGCGATGCTCCGGAGACCATGTCCAGGCAGGGCAGGCCAAGGTTGGTCGCAGCCTCGCGCACCATTCCGCGCAGGCGCTGGTCAAAGGGCACGCGCGAAACCTGCCAGATGCGTTCGGGCGTAACCTCACACCCCGCCAGTTGCGCAGCTTCGGCCAGCGCGGACTCGATGCGTAGGCACACATCATCCGTGGCGGCTTCGTCCCAGCCGCGCACGTCGATGGTGAACTGCACATCCCCGGCAATGACGTTGCGTGAATTGGGCGAAGCATGCACTTCGCCCACAGTGGCAACCACCTGGCCGGAACTGCGGGCGATCTCAAAGATGCGCGCTGCCATGAGCGAAAAGGCGTATATGGCATCCTGCCTGCTGGTCATGGGCGTTGGCCCGGCATGGTTGGGCACGCCCTGCACGCGCACATTGTACCAGCGCAGGCACACAATGCCCTGTGGTATGCCGATGGGGATGCTTTTCTCTTCCAGCACAGGCCCCTGTTCTATGTGCAGTTCAAAGGCCGCGTGTACAGGGCGGGGGAAATAACTGGAATCGCCCCGGAAGCCGATGCGTGTGAGCTCCCCGCCAAGGGTAAGGCCTTGCTGGTCTTTGAGGGCGTACATATCTTGTTGCGCCAGCTTGCCAGCCCATACGCCGGAGCCGGAGCAGCCGGGGGTGAAGCGGGAACCTTCCTCGTTGGTCCAGTCGGCCACCACCAGATCGCGCAGCAGGGTCACGCCCGCATCGCGCAGAGCGTTCACAACCTCCACGCCAGCCACAACGCCCAGCATGCCGTCAAAACGACCGCCGAGCGGCTGGGAATCGCCGTGAGAACCTGTCATCACCGGGGGCAGGCTTCTGTCCTTGCCCGGCAGCACGGCAAAGATGTTGCCCATGCCGTCCACATGGATTTCGCAACCCAGCTCCTTCAGCCATGCGCTGAGTTGCTGCCGGGCGTCTTTGTCTGCATCGGACAGGGCCAGTCGGGTGACGCCGCCGCCCGCAGTTGCCCCGAATGCAGATATTGCTTCCATGCGGTTTTGCAGCCGCGCTTTGTCTACACGCACAGAGTTCATGCCTTCTCCCTTGGTTCAGGCTCTATTTATCCGGCGGGGGCACGGGCTGCCAGCCCGTGCCCGCAGGCACATCCCGCCAGCGGCGGAAAAAGCCTATGACATGCCGAATTTGTCGCGGAACAGTTTGCCGGTGCGCTCCATGTCCGAATCGGCCCAGGTGCGGCGCATGCGGTTGAGGGTGGGCATGCCCAGATTGAATTCATTCAGCCAGTTACGGGCAAAGATGCCTTTTTCCGTTTCTTCAAAAATTTGTTGGATGGCATCTTCGTTGATGACGCGCGGGCCGGATGTGCGCACGGCAAATTCACACGTGCGGCTGGCCCGCCGCGTGAGGTATTCTTCCACGCCCACTTCATCGATATCGTCAATGATGGAGCGGATGGAGCGCACGGCCTTGGCATAGGCGAAGGAAGCCGGATAGCCGTTATCGGTCATGACCTTGTAGATGGAGCGCATGAGCTGAATAGCCCCACCGTAGAGCACCTGCTCTTCAAAATTGTCGCCCTCGGTTTCGTGCTGGAACGAGAGCTTGATGGTGCCCACGCGGGTGCTGCCCACGCCCTTGGCAATGGCAAGGGCAGTGTCGGCGGCATGGCCGCTGGCGTCCTGATCAACGGCCACCGCGCCGTAGATGCCCGAGCCTTCCTTGAACTTGCGGCGCACCACCGGGCCGGGGCCGTTGGGCACAAACAGGATGACGTCCACATCCTTGGGCGGCTTGATGGTACCGTAGAGGATGGCAAAGCCGTGCGCAAAGCTGAGGGTCTGACCGGGGCGCAGGTGGGCGTGGATGGAAGAATAGTACACAGCGGGCTGGGCCGGGTCTTGCAGCAGAATATGAACGATATCAGCTTGTTTGACCGCCTCCTCGATGTCGTACACGGCAAAGCCGTCGGCCTCGGCGTCCTTCCAGCTGTTGTGCACGGTCTTGTCGCCAACGCCCACAATCACGTTGATGCCGCTGTCGCGCAGGCTTTTGCCCTGAGCCTTGCCCTGGCTGCCGTAGCCGATGATGGCAATGGTCTTGCCGTGCAGCACGGAAATATCAACGTCTTCGTCCCGGTAAATTTCGCCAAACTGTGACATGGTATATCCTTATTGAAAAAGCGGGAGGCTAGAGGGCCACATCGCGGTTGCAGTCTTTGGAGTAGATGTATGTGAGCCGTCCCCTGCCAGTGGCGTACACTGCCTGCGGGGTGTAGGGGCCAAAGAATATGAAGTCTTCCTTCTGCACCTGAATCCACTCGGCCCCCAGCAGATAGATGCCTTCGCCCTCCAGCAGGTAGGCCCCGTGCTCCTGCACGTGGGTTTCCACAAAGGGGTGGCAGCCTGCGGGGTCAAAGCTGAGGGTGTGCATGTTCATGTCAAAGCCCAGATGGGTGGGCAGCAGATCGCGGATAAACACGTTGGCCATGTCTTCGTAAATGCGTTCTTCCATTGTTGCGGTATTGCCGAATACTGCTTCGGCTTCGTACCCGTGCAGGGCTATGTAGCGCTGCTTGTAGAGCAGAAAGCGCACTGGGGCATTGGTGGTGTTGCTAAATTCAAGGCCTTTTCCCGCAGGGGCAAACACGTAGCCGCCGGGGGCCAGAGTGTGCTTCTGCCCGCAGGTGGCTGCGGTCAGCGCTTCCGCGCCGTCCATGACATATAAAAAGGCTTCCACGCCCGGCTCCTGCGCAAAGGGGGCAACGGTACCCCCGCCGGGCAGGGCGGTGCCTACATACTGCACAAAACTCGCGCCCAGTTTGGGGGAGGCAATGATGGACATGTTGCAGCCCTCAATGCCGGGTATGACGTTGCGCACCCGACCTTCCGGCGGAATGACCGCATATTCGCCGGGCCGGATGACGGCCCGTGTCTTCAGCAAACCCTCTGGATAAGCCATGTTTCCTCCTTGAGCAGATTTAGTTTTGCTTGCCCAGACCGGGCACAGCGCGCCGGTCTCCGCAACGGGCGTTCGCATGGGCGGACGCCGGAGCAATTTTTGATAAATTGCCCATAATGCTCAGTTCACCGTCTGGATGAACGAAGCCAGCTCCGGAGTGCCGGGCTTGGCAAAAAGCGCCTTGGGGGCCCCGGCCTCATGAACCTTGCCCTGGTGCATGAACACCAGTTTGTTGCCTACTTCACGTGCAAAGCGCATTTCGTGCGTGACCATGATCAGGGTCATGCCTTCTGCCGCAAGCTTGCGCACAACCTCAAGCACTTCGCCCACCAGCTCGGGATCAAGGGCGGAGGTTATTTCATCGCACAGCAACATCTTGGGGCGCATGGCAAGCGCGCGGGCAATGGCCACCCGCTGCTGCTGCCCGCCAGACAACTGATCGGGAAAGGCGTTGAATTTGTCGGCAAGGCCCACCCGCGCGAGCATTTCTGCGGCAAGCTCCCGCACTTCGGCCTCGGGCTCTTTTTTGACAATGCGCGGGGCCAGCATGACATTTTCCCCCGCTGTAAGGTGGGGAAAGAGGTTGAACTGCTGAAAGACCATGCCCACTTTGAGCCGCAGTGGGCGCAAATCGTTTTCCAGCCCATGGACACGATCTCCGTCAATTCTCACAAAACCCGCATCAAAGGTTTCCAGCCCGTTAAGAATACGTAGAAACGTGCTCTTGCCAGATCCGCTGCGGCCAATGACGGCCACAACGTCGCCTTCTTCCACCGTGAGGTTGACCCCACGCAGCACCTTGGTTTCACCGAACTGCTTGTGCAGTTCATCAACGACGACCAGCGACATGGAGCCTCCTTTCGATGCAGCGGGCAAAGGCCGAAAGCGGATAGCACATGAGAAAATAACCCGCAGCCACAAGGCCGTAGACCAGCAGCGGCTTGAAGGTTGCGTTGGCGATCATGGTCCCGGTTTTGGTTATTTCCACAAGGCCGATGATCGAGGCCACGGCTGTTCCTTTGACGACCTGTACTGAAAAGCCCACAGTCGGGGGGATGGCTATGCGCAAGGCCTGGGGCAGAATGACGTGACGCAGCTGCTCGTAACGGTTCATGGCGAGGCACGCCGATGCCTCCCACTGACCCTTGGGCAGCGCCTCAACACATCCGCGCCAGATTTCAGCAAGGTACGCGCTGGTAAAGAACGTAAGACCCAACGTAGCGGCGGCCAGGGGCGAAATATCCACGCCAAACAGGGCCAGCCCGAAAAAGATGAGAAAAAACTGCATAAGCAGCGGCGTATCCTGAAAAAACTCAATGTACGTCACGGCCAGGGCGCGCAGCTGTGCCTTGGGCGAAATGCGTACAAACAGCACAATAAGGCCCATGAATCCGCCAAGAGCGAAAGCGATGACGGATAAAACGATTGTCCAGCCCGCGCCCGTCAGCAGATGGCGCACCATATCCCAGATGGAGAAGCTGATCATGCGCGCCCCCTGCGGATGCAGTGTTTGCCAAAGGCATGCAGGCTCTTGCGTACTGCGATGGCCAGAGCAAGGTACATGAGGGTGCTGGCGAGGTAGACCTCAAAGGCGCGGAACGTACGGCTCTGGATCAGGTTTGCCTCAAAGGTCAGTTCCTCGGCGGCGATCTGTGAACATACCGAAGACCCCAGCATGACAATGACAATCTGGCTGCACAGGGCGGGCCACACGGTTTTGAGCGCCGGGCGCAGAATCACGTGGCGCAGGCACTGCCAGCGGCTCATGGCCAGGGAGTCTGCGGCTTCAATCAGGCCTTTGGGCACAGCCGCCACACCAGCACGGATGATCTCGGTCGAATATGCGCCAAGGTTGACGACCATTGCCAGCACGGAGGCTTCCCATCCGTTCAGCCGCACCCCAAGGGCGGGCAGGCCGAAGTATATGAAGTACAATTGCACAATAAAGGGCGTGTTGCGGACGCATTCTACATAGGCGGTAAAAAACGGGTGCAAAAAGGGCAACCGCCACTCGCGCGAAACCGCTCCCAAAATGCCCACGGCAAGGCCCACCGTGGCGCTGACCGCCGTGAGGGTCAGCGTCAGTGCTGCCCCCTGAACCAGCAATGGCCAGTTTGCCGCAATGGGCTCGAAGGTAAACTGATAGGCCATGGCTGTTCCCCTAACTGGAGGTCGCTCTATGGCGACCACCTCCATATGTCCTGATTGCTGCGGCAAAGTCGCTATTTTGCAGCTTTGCGAGGTTGCCGCATCAGAATCTTGCCGTTATAACCTTGTGGTCTTACCGGTAAAAAGTTGGTAAGCACGGTGCTCCTCGCTGTCCTTTTTGGCAAGCCACCAGAAAATCTTTAAAAATCCTGCGGCAGGGTGGTGTGCAGCCATGTTTGCGCAATGGCTTCAAGCTGCCCGTCCTTCTTTGCCTGGATGATGATGTCGTCCACAGCCTTTTGCAGTTCCGGCTCGTTTTTGTTCAGCCCGATGTAGCAGGGCGAGTTCTTGATGAGGAATTTGACTTCCAGATGTTTGGCCGGGTTCTGCCCGTTGATGGAAGCCGCCACAACGTTGCCTGTGGCAACCATCTGCACCTGGCCGGAAAGATATGCGGCGATGGTTGAACTGTTGTCCTCAAAACGGCGGATTTCTGTGGATGCGGGCGCAATCTTGGTCAGTTCCATGTCCTCAACCGCGCCACGGGTCACCGCAATTGTCTTGCCCGTCAGATCTTCTGCCGTGGCGACCTTGAGATCGGCGGGGCCAAATACGCCGTTAAAGAAAGGCGCGTAGGCCACTGAAAAGTCGATGGCTTTTTCGCGTTCGGCGTTTTTGCCCAGTGAGGAGATGACCAGATCAACCTTGCCTGTGGTAAGGTAGGGGATGCGGTTTGTGCTGGTTACTGGCACAAGCTTCACTTTGACGCCAAGGCTTTTTGCAATAAGCCGGGCAGTATCGATGTCGTAACCCACAGGCTGCATGTCTGCGCCCACAGAACCAAAGGGGGGGAAGTCCTGCGGAACAGCAATGGAGATAACGCCTGATTTTTTTATTGATTCAAGCGTGTTGCCCGATTGTTGGGCGTAAAGGGATTGCGGCAGGGCTGCGGTCAGCAGCATGACGGCCAGGATGAAACCAAGGCGGCTGGGAAAAAATTGCATGACGTCCCCCGAAGAAAATGTTTGAGTAAATCCGGAATTATCCACGTTTTGGTCATTTTCTGGTAAGACCGGTAAAAAATGATTGCGCGTTTTCTACAAATTTGTCAACATGGGTAGGCGGAAAATATTACTTCTACAGTTTGGTGGAAATTATGTGTGCTAAATTACAGGAAAAACTTGAAGAAGCTACAAAAATGTGGAAGTCTAGCTCGGAAGAAGCTGCTGAAAGCATTTTATCAATGATTTTGCATAATAACTGGCAAGAAGGGCATAAATTGCCCCCGCAGCGCGCGCTTGCGGAATCTCTTGGGGTCAGCCGTCCTACGGTGCGCGAAGCTCTGGTTATTCTGGAGACCATGGGCAAGGTGACCATTCAGCCCGGCAAGGGCGTATTCCTTGTGACACGCGCGCAGGAGAGCCTGCCTGTGGCACCTGTCACGCGGTTTGACCGGTCATTTATTGCGGGCAAAGAAACGCAGATTTTTCAGTTCAGGCACGCCATAGAGCCAGCCATTGCCGCCCTTGTGGCCCTGAACGCTACGCAGGCCCAGCTTGACGACATGGCAGCCATGCTTGACGACATGAAGCAGGCCAGCGTGCGCGGTGACGTGCAGCTTTTTGCCCAACTGGATTTCGCCTTTCATACCCAGATGATTGAAGCGGCAAACAATCCTTTTTTCATTGAGGCCATGCGCCCGTTTTTTGATCTGTTTTCTGAAAGCCAGCGGTTGCCTTTTTCCAATCAGGAAGGGCTGGTGGACACCATGCGTGAACATGCGGTTCTGCTGGAACATCTCCGGTCGCGGAACTCGCACGGGGCGCGTTTGGCTATGGAAGAGCACGTTGTCGCCACTGCCGCCAGAGCAGGAGTGCGTATTTCTTCTTGGTGAGGGAGTGGGGCGAGCTTTGGGTGGCGCAGAGAGGTTTGGGAAAATAGCGGGTGTGCGGGCACCTCGCCCAGGGTCCAAAAAAGGCGGCCCTGCGAATGCAAGGCCGCCCTGTGACTGCATGCAGCGAGAGTTAGGAATTTTTGAGCTGGGTTATGATGCGGGCCAGGTTCTGGGCCTGCGCCGCAAGTTCGGAAACAGCCTTGCTGGCTTCGCCCATTGCCTGTGATGTCTCAGACGCAATGGTATTGACGTGCTCCACCGAGCGGGCGATTTCTTCAGAGGAAGCGGACTGCTCCTCGCTGGCGGTGGCGATACTGCGCACCTGATCAGCTGTCTGCTCCGCAAGGCTGAGAATTTCCGCAAGCGCGGCACCGCATTTTTCGGCAAGATCGGCAGCAAGGTTTACCTTGCCAACCGCCTGGTCCATACGGCGCACACCTTCTTTGGAACTTTCCTGAATGGCCTGAATGGCCTTGCCCACATCCTGTGTGGAGGACATGGTTTTTTCTGCCAGTTTGCGCACTTCGTCTGCCACAACGGCAAAGCCACGGCCCGCCTCGCCAGCGCGCGCAGCTTCAATCGCCGCGTTCAGGGCCAGCAGGTTTGTCTGGTCGGCGATGTCCGAGATAACAGTCATAATTTCGTTGATGGCCTGTGCGTGGACAGAAAGAGTGTCCATGTTGGTTTTGAGACCTATTGTTTCGGCCTGAACCTCGTCCATGGCTCGCCGACACTTTGTGGTTACATCATCGCCTTCCTTGGCCTTGCTCTGTGTGGATGCGGACAGGTTTGCACCGGCTCCGGCGTTCTTGGCAACCTCAATGACCGTGGCATTCATTTCTTCCACTGCGGTGGCGGTGTCCGCAATGCGGTGGGCCTGCTGCTCAGCGCCGTGCGAAGACTGCTCTATCTGGGCGGAAAGTTCTTCAGAGGCTGATGCGATGACGTTGACCACGCCTTCAAGCTGGGTGGCGGCGTCAAGCAGGCCTTCCTTGCGGGCTGTTTCTGCCCGCGCGGTGGCTTCTTCGGCCACAATCTGTGCCTTGCGGGCCTGTTCCGCAGCTTCCTGAGCCTTGTGGGATTCTTCCTTGGCGTGGTCAATGTGGCTCTTGAGGGCCGCAACCATGGCTACAATGGATTCGTACACGCCAGCCTTGGGGCTGCCATCGTCAATGTTGTAGTCGCCGTCCACAACCCGCAGGGCAATGGTGTTCAGTTCGCCGGGGTCTTTGCCCAGCTGCTTGTGGGTGCCGCGCAGGATGACAACCGCTGTGGCGGTTCCCGCCAGAAGAGAGGCCACCAGCAGGCAGATAACCAAAAGTTTGGCCGAGGCGTACAAGTCATCACAACCCTTGCTGGCGGCCAGGCTGCCCTCGGTATTTATGCGGACAAGATCTTCCAGGTAGGCCGTGGTTTTTTCAAAAATAGCCCGGGTTTTGCCACGGGTGAGGTCGCGCGCTTCTTCCAGTTGTCCTTTGTCGGCAAGCATGACCACATCTTTTGAAATATCCATGTAGCTTTGCCATTCGCGCTGGAAAGCCTCGTAGACCTTTTTTTCTTCTGCTGAAGCAATGAGCGGCACGTACTGCGACTTGTTCTTTTCAATATCTTTGAGCGTGGTGTCCATTCTGGCCTGATAGCGAGCCCTGTCCTGTGCCTCAGGGCTGTTGGCAAGCTGCACCTGGGCGAGGCGATAATCTGATGTATTAACGTTGAGATTCAATACATACCTGGTGGAGGGGAGCCAGTTTTGATTGATGTCTGTTGTGCCGTCATTGATCTTTGACATTTGCACAAGGCTGAAAAGCCCAAGCGCAATTGTCAGAGCCATTAAAAAACCTGCCATCAAGGATAACTTGACACTCAACTTCATGATGCTTCTCCACTGTGATAAGATCTGTTTAAACGGTTTGCTCAATCTTTTGTTAAAATTTTAATTGGATGGAATGCAGATATTGATTTTGTATCAAATTTTCTGCTATTATTTTAGTATTATCGGATTTTAATGTGTTTTGGATAGGTATATATTGGTTAAGTGTAAAAATATAAAAACACATAAAAATGAAAAAATAACATTGAACTGAAATATAAAAAGGAATTATAAAATATTATAATAATAAAAAGTACGTAAGTTCTATTTTGTGTAAAATAATAAAGTGAAATTTTTTTTTTATGACAACATTACATACAAAATAAAATAACTACTATGAGAAGTAGTTATGTTGTCATTAAGGTAGATGCTTGCGCAGATAATAATTCAAGCCCCATTTTATTTGGTTATGAAAATAGAATTGAATTGCAATAAAAAAATAATGCTGTTGTATTATTTGACCAAAAAGCACGAAACACCGAGGCTACTTGCCCCTGATATAGATGGTAATATACTCCCATGTCTAGTCAAGAAAATTCCGGTATAGTAATAGGATGGAAAAATATCCTTATTTAAATGAAGCAGTTGCGAATATCCTGAAGGGCAGACGTGAAGCTCTTGGCATGAGCAAGCGTAAGTTGTCTGAGCTTGCGATGATAGAAAGGGCTTATATTACCGGATTGGAAAATGGTAAGTGGAATGTGTCATTGAATGTTTTGTTTTGTTTAAGTGAGGCGCTTGAAATAAAACCTGATGTATTTATTCAATTAGTAATGGATGAGGTTGAAAACATGAAAAAAATGGATGTGCCATGACAGTATGCTTTTATTTTCCGGGGCAGTGCAACATGAAAAAGCCGGAGCAATGCTCCGGCTTTTTCTTTCTGGAATGTTCGCCTTGCGGGTTTAGTAGCGGTAATGGCTGGGCTTGTAAGGCCCTTCAACCTTCACGCCGATATACTCGGCCTGCTCGGGGGTAAGCGTGGTAAGCTTGACGCCAAGACGGGCAAGGTGCAGGCGGGCCACTTCTTCGTCCAGTTCCTTGGGCAGGGTGTAAACCTTGTTTTCCAGCGGTTCGGAGGCAAGCTTGAGCTGGGCAAGGGTCTGGTTGGTGAAGCTGTTGGACATAACAAAGCTGGCGTGCCCGGTGGCGCAGCCAAGGTTAACCAGACGGCCCTCGGCCAGCACAATGATGCTGCGGCCGGACTTGAGCGTCCACTTGTCCACCTGCGGCTTGATGTTCAGGCAGGTTATGCCGGGGGTGTTTTCCAGGTAGGACATTTCGATTTCGCTGTCGAAATGGCCGATGTTGCACACAATGGCCTCGTCCTTCATGGCTTCCATGTGGGCGCCGGTGATGACATGGTAGTTGCCGGTGCAGGTCACATAGATATCGCCCTGGTGAAGGGCGTTTTCAACCGTGGTGACTTCAAATCCTTCCATAGCGGCCTGAAGGGCGCAGATGGGGTCGATTTCCGTCACCAGCACTCGTGCGCCAAAACCGCGCATGGACTGGGCGCAGCCCTTGCCCACATCGCCGTAGCCCACGACCACAACAACCTTGCCCGCCACCATGATGTCGGTAGCGCGTTTGATGCCGTCAGCCAGGGATTCGCGGCAGCCGTACAGGTTGTCGAACTTGGACTTGGTGACCGAGTCGTTGACGTTGATGGCCGGGAACAGCAGGGTGCCGGCAGCTTCCAGCTGGTAGAGGCGGTGAACGCCGGTGGTGGTTTCTTCCGAAACGCCCTTTACCTTGGCGGCAACCTTGTGCCAGTGCTGCGGGGCTTCCTTGAGGCGCAGCTTAAGGCGGTCAAGAATGCACTGAAATTCCTTGTTGTCGGTCTTTTGGTCAAGGATGGAGGGATCGTTTTCCGCCTCAAAACCTTTGTGGATCAGCAGGGTGGCGTCGCCGCCGTCGTCCACGATAAGGTCGGGGCCGCTGCCGTCAGGCCAGGTGAGGGCCATTTCCGTGCACCACCAGTAGTCTTCAAGGGTTTCGCCCTTCCAGGCAAAGACCTTGGCCATGCCGCTTTCCGCAATGGCGGCGGCGGCGTGATCCTGAGTGGAAAAGATGTTGCACGAAGCCCAGCGGATGTCTGCGCCAAGGGCGTGCAGGGTCTTGATGAGCATGGCCGTCTGAATGGTCATGTGCAGGGAGCCGGTGACCTTGAGGCCCTTGAGGGGCTGGGTGGGACCGTATTTTTTGATGCATTCCATGAGGCCGGGCGTTTCGCGCTCGGAAAGCTGCATTTCTTTTTTGCCAAAGTCAGCCAAAGATATGTCGGCCACTTTGTAGTCAAGGGTCAGGTCAAGAGGCTTAATCATTGTTTTCTCCTATCCGCAATTTTGTTGTTGTCGGTAAAATCTTGGGAAATATGAGCCGCTGGGCTAGGCTGTCAGCGGGCTTCGGCGCTGAGCAGAAGCATGGTCATGTTTCTGTTCACCTGCATGTGCTTGCAGTGCAAAACCGCAAAGCCTGCCGCAGCCAGATCAAGGCCAAGCTGCTGTTCGTCAAAGCCAAGCCAGCGGTCGCCGTAGCGGGAGCGCATGGTTTCATCGGCATGGCGTTGAAAATCGGCCACAAAGAACCTGCCGCCCACAGCCATGATGCGCCGGATCTCGCGCAGGCCTTCAGCCGGGTCTGAAAGATGGTGCAGCACAAGGTTGATGCAGGCAAAGTCCGCCTCGTGGTCGCGCAGCGGCAGGTGGCTCAGTTCGCCAATGCGCAGTGAAACGCGGCCTTCGGCCAGATCCTCTGGAGTAAAGCGGCGGCGGCAGATTTCAAGCATGCGGGCGGAGCCGTCCACCCCAATGACCCCTTGCGCCTTGGGCAGCATGCGTGCGAGCACAGTGCCAGTGCCGCAGCCAAGGTCCACTGCTGTGCCGCAGTCGTCAGGCATGGCATCAAAAACTGCCCCGGCCAGATCAAAACTACCGAGAACCTCGCGGTTCAACTCGTCCCAGTCTTCCGCAATGGCGTTAAAAAACTGGCGGGTTTTAAGCGCGCGTTCTTCAAGAATTTGCGCGGCCATATTGAGGTCTGCCCGCATGGCGGCGTCCGGGTGGACAAAGGGCGTGATGGCGCGCAAAAAATCAAGATATTCGCCCGCGCGAGGCGTGGCATAAAAAACCCACAGGCCATCACGGCGCGAAGTGAGCAGCCCTGCCTCGGTAAGAATCTTGAGGTGCCGCGAAACACGCGATTGCCCCATATCAAGGATACTGACCAGCTCGTTGACCGAGAGTTCGTAATGCAGCAGAATATGAACCAGCCGCAGGCGAGTTTCATCCGACAGAGCTTTGAAAAATAAAAGTGCCATTATCTGTCCAGTTTCAATAAATCAAATTTGATTGATGTAAGTATCAATATATCAGCATATAGTCAATATGTTCAAAAAAAGCATAGACAAAAGCCCGCGCCCAACAGCACCCGAATTCCCGCCAGGATCCGGGGCGCTGCCTGTTTTTAAGGAACGATAATGGCCGTATTCCGTAAACGACAGAAAGGCTCTCAGCCCATGCACGCCATGGAGGTCATGGCCTCAGTGATGGCGGGGCTTGGCGCGGCCCCCGGTCAGGGGGAAACGCGGGCGCGGTTGCAACAGCTCTGGCTCAACTGGGGCATGGTCATGGGGCCTGATCTTGCGCCTTTGGCGCGGCCCATGGGACATCATAGGGATGTTCTGCTTATCGGGGCAGAGGATGCCATGCTGGCGCAGGAGCTGCACCTTATGGCGGGCGAAATGCTGGAGAGGGTCAATGCCTTTATGGAACAGCCTTTTTTCAGCGCCATAAAGGTCAGCCTGCTTATGGGCAAGGCCGGTCTGGACAAAGCCGCAACGCGGAAAACGGCAAATGAGGATAAGCCAGCGCCCCGGTTACGAGCACCAGAGCCTCGGTGCGCTGATGGCGTGTATCTGGAGGCAATGGATCCTGCATCGCCGGTGGCGCGTGCCTATGCGCGCTTTATTCGGCAGCGTCGCACACGCTGAGCACAGGCGGGCAGCCCCGGCAGGGAGCCCGCAACCGCAATGCGTATTGAGAACAATGAGCGCTCAGGACAGAAAAAACTGCCTGTGAGTACCCTTGCCTTCCCCCTTCTGTTTTATTCGTGGCAGGTACGGCGTTCCATTTTCTTTAGGGTAAACCGCAAAAGAAAACATATCTTTTTTAAGTATATATATTGATGTGTTATAAATTTTAATCGCACTTTGTGCATGCGATTTTGTTGTTCGCTTGCTGCGCTTTATTGACAACGCTTCTGGTGCGGTGCTAGTTTTCCCCAACGTTAACTGGGGATTTTGTGGCCATTGTTTGATGGTCTGAGCCTGCGGAGGGAATGAATGGACGTGCAGAAAACCATGGAAGACATTTGCCTGAAACAGGACAACGGCTGCGACTTTGCTTTTTGCGGTCGTCTTTTTTCGGAATGTTCCTGGTATGACGAATCGCTTGGCACACTTACTCGCCAAAAGCTGTATGTGACCGAAAGCAATGAACAGATCTATTACATTGTTCGTTCCAGCGGTCAGGAGCGCAGCCGTCACGCCTACAAGCTGTTCATGCGCGGCGATGTGTGCGTGATCCACAACGGCGTGACCGAAATGGCCCTCCAGTTTGACATGCTCATGCTGGCAGTGCGTGGCCTGTGCGGCCTTGATTCTGGCGCGACCCCTTCGCTCTCCATGGTTGAAGAGATGCTCAAGGCAGCCAATGCCTGATTTTTCCATATAGCCGCAGTCACCGCGTATGCGTTGGCGGCAGCAACCTCCACATGAAACGGCCCTCTTTGCGAGGGCTTTTTCATTTTCTGCAGCCTTCAACTTTTTGCAACCCGCTGGCGCGCCATTCGCTGCATGCTGCCTCTCAAGGCAGACAATCGTTGAAAGAGCTGGGCAAGTCCTTTACTCTGGCAAACAATACGCAAGTATCAGAGTGGCGCTCGGCATGTTCTTCTGCGTGCCACCAATCCAATAAGCCAGCGAGGCAGACATGAGCAATACTATTACGCCCGGCATGAACGGCATGGCAGAAACCACAGTTACCGAGGCCATGCTGGCAAGCACGGTGGGCAGCGGCAAGGTCAGCGTGTTTTCCACGGCCATGATGGTGGCCTGGATGGAAGGCACCGCTGTGGATGTGGTGCAGCCAAGCCTGGAAGAAGGGCAGACAACCGTAGGAACCGGCATCAGCGTCAGCCATGTGGCAGCGACGCCGCAGGGTATGAAAGTGCGTTTTACTGCGGAAGTAACCGCAGTTTCCCCCAACGGCAAAGGCCTGAGTTTCAAGGTGGCTGCCTATGACGAGACAGGGCTGATCGGCGAGGGGACGCACGAGCGCGTGGTTGTGAACAAAGATAAATTTGAGAGCAGAACCAGGGACAAGGCAAAAGCCTGACAAACAACCCTCCCTACGGGATTTCAGCGGCTCTGGCATATGGGCTTTTGCCTAAAAACACAGTAAACTACTCATGTCTATGCAACCCTTAAGGAGTAGTTATGGGCAACCTTACTTTTGTCGGCATATCGGGCAGTCTGCGCAAGGCTTCGCGCAATACCGGGCTTTTGCGGTGCTGCGCAGCGCATCTTCCTCAGGGTGTAAGCCTTGAAATTGCAGATATTTCCGCTCTGCCGTTCTACAACGCGGATATTGAAAAACCCGCTGTGGTGCAGCGCCTCATTGATCAGGTGAGCGCAGCGGACGGGCTGGTCCTGGCCTGCCCCGAATACAACTATTCTCTTGCTCCCGCGCTGAAAAACGCGCTGGACTGGCTTTCACGCGAACCCGACCTCGCGCCCCTTACAGGCAAAACCGCCTGCATCGTGGGTGCTGGCGGCGGCATGGGCACATCGCGGGCGCAGTACCATCTTCGTCAGGTGTGCGTGTATCTGAACCTGCACGTACTGAACAAGCCTGAGCTTTTTTCCAACGCTTTCACGCCTGCCTTTGCCGATAACGGCGATGTGCAGGATGAAGCCCTTGCGAGTCAGGCAACGGCCCTCATGCAGGCCATGACCGATTGGACGTTACGGCTGAAGTAGCCCCCGATCTGCCAGCCCCGTGGACAGGCCGCTGCTTCTGCAGTGGTTTTCTGCGGGGCTGCGCGTTGGCAAGGAAATAGAAATGGCTGCCAGTCAGGAAAAAGACGCACAACGCTTCAGGTACAACAACCGCAGGTTTGAGCGCATGCCGGGCATGAGTCTGCTGCTGGACGCGTATGCCCTGGTGGATTGCGGCGTAGCGGAATCCATCGCGCTCCAGAAGGAGCCGCCAGCCTGCGGGCCGGGGTGCTGCTATTGCTGTATCCAGCCCATCCCTGCAACCCCACTGGAAATTCTGGCCTTGCGCCTTTTTGCGGAGCTGGAGCTTCCACCCTCCAGGCGGGATGCTCTCAAAGCAGCCTTTGCGCTGTTCCACAGAGAACGGACAACTCTTGGGGGTGCCTGCCCGTTCCTGCTGGAGGGGTGCTGCGGCGCTTATCCTGTACGTCCGATTGCGTGTAGGCGCTATGTAGTTTTCGGCCAGCCGTGTAAAGCGGGCGAGGATGCCACCCAGACCCGCCCTGCTGATGTGCTGCACCCGCGCCAGGATGCCATGCAGGCAGCCTTGCGGCTCACATTGCCCTGGTACAGGGAGCGGTACACCCTGCCGGAACACATTACAGCGGAGGAAGCACAGGCTTTCTTTCGCGGTGTCACCACGGTATTGCAGGCCGTGCCCTGGGCAAGCTACGCCTGACCACGCCGCCAGGTCATTCCGCAGCCAAGTAAGTACGGACAAGCAAGTCTGATAAAGCCGGAGTGCCGGATTATCCCTGATATACTTCAGCGCTGCCCAGCTCTTGCAATGCCCGGAGGGTCAGGGTTTTGACAAATCAAGCCGGAGCATCGGGCCGTTGTTCAGGCTCACAAAAAGGCCCAGCGGCACATTGACAGCCGGACTCACCGGTACGGCCAGATACTCACCGACCTTCCAGCCTTCAGCCATGAAGTGGATTTGTTCGCCTGCCAGTGTGGTCAGTATTTGCTGATAAGCGGAGCCTCCGGCGGTGCTGTCTGCAAGCCTCTGCCGCTCCAGAAGATGTGATGCAGCAAGCCGTTGCAGAAATACGGGCATAAGCCTGCGCCAGTCCGTTTTGTTGAGCCGCAAAACCGCAATGCGCTCAATCTTTGAAATATCCTGTCCGTGAAGCACCAGCCACAGATCGCTGAACGAGGTGGTGGCCGCAGACGGTTGCACGTTTGACGGCGCGCCATTGGCGCGCACCAGCCATGCAGCGTCAATTCCCGCATCATGCAAGGCCTGCGACAAGCCGAGCGTTACAGGCTTTTGCGCGGCCATGTCCGCAGGTGCCTCCAGCGCCGCCACGGCTGCGGTGGCCACGGGCGGTGCGCTGTATACACCGCCAAGGCCCAGCATCCAGGCCGCCCAGAGGTTGGGCCATGTTTCTGGTTGCGCGGGCAATGCCTCATCCATCTGAACGGGAAAGACCGTCGCCGGAATACTGCGCTGCACCACAGGCAGGGGCAAATTCTTGTCTATGGTTCGCTTGCGCGCGCCGGGACGGTAGATTTCGCCAAGCAGGCCGAAGCGCGGCGGCGCATCCTTTGGCTGGGCGGCATCGCCCATGACCTGCAACGTGTCATAGCGCTCCTGCAATTGCAGCCCAAGGTGGAGCATGCTGCCGTTGGCAGCATTGGTCATGGTGTTGCGCCAGTTGGAACTGCTGGCAAGCAGAACCAGCAGGGGAATAAGCAGCGCAGCCATGAGCGCCCGTTGGGGCAACCGCGCCAAGGCGCGTTCCACAGAAGGGAACGCGTTCAGCAAGCCCCAGAGGGCAAAGCCGCAGGCATAGGCTGAATAAATAGTCAGACCTGCGGGCAGCTTGCCAGTGGAGCTGATGGTCACATCACTGAGGGCATGCACCACGGTGAGCAGGGCTGAAAGCCCCAGATACGCGGCTATAGCCAAAACTGCCATCAGCAGGCCGGAACGCGCAGTTCCCCTGGCAAAGGCCGGGCATTGCCCGCGCATGCCGCGCAGCACAAGCACCAGCAGCAGAACAGCCCACGGCCACAGCCCGTCAAAAAACCAAAAGGCTACCTGCCGCCATTCGTCAAAAGCTGCGGCAAGCTGGCGCAGTTGTATGTCTGTGCCGATATGGCGGGCCGCCCTGCGTACCTGATTGCCCGGAGCAAGAAAGGAAAACAGCAAAGCTCCGAAAACCCATATCCACAGAACGCTTAAATGGCGCAGACGGGTGCGGGCGCTTTGCGTGGCATCGGGTTCCGTCTCCCTGCTTGCAAAGTGATCCACAAGGGCCAGCAGAACAGCAACCGTGCATGCCGCCAAAGCCGCCAGCGCTGAATGCTCAAACACACCCACGGTCAGTACACCCACAATGATGGCCTGACGCCGCGCCTTGCGGGCCTCGGTTGTCGGAGCGGCCCACAGGCGACAGAGCATCCACAGAAAGACAAGGGTCATGGCCTGCAAAAGGCCCATGGTGAGCGCATCTGTCAGCAGGTAGAAGTTGGGCAGGCTCTGATGACCAGCGAGCACCACAAGCACGCCCAGCAATCCACAAAAAGCAGCAGAGCCACGCCGTATGTTTAGCACACGTGCAAGGCCGAACAGGCCAAGGCCGAACAGCGCCGCCACGCCCGCGCATACAAGCCCGTAGAGGGGGCGGATTTCCCCGGCCTTGCCCAGAAAAACCGCTAGGAAGTGATAGGTGTAGCGTCCGCTCCAGGTCAGCCATTCGCGGGCAATTTCATACAGCCCGCCGGGCAGGTCAAAGGGGAACATGGCTCGGGTGACTTCATCAAAGTCGTCCCCGCGCGGAAACAGAAAGCCAAAGGCATAGGCAAAGGGCAACAGCAGAGCCACAACTGCCCCCCACCATCCCCAACCGGGAGCAGGCAAGGTAAAAGTATCCGCCTTAAATTCAGGGGCCGGGGATTTACCGCAGTGTGCGGGGCAGGAATCGGCAGGGTGCGCCATGTGCTGACAGACCTTGTGTTTGCGCGGGAGGCCCCGTTACCGGAACCCCCCGCGCTGTATTTTGAGAATGTGTGCTGGCCTTGCAGAAACAGGAGGCCGAGCCTGAATGGGCAGGCCGCCTGATGATAAGGCTGTTATTTCAGGTCAATAACGCGCACTTCGCCGCGCATTTCGTTGACCTTCTTGCGGAAAGTCTGGCGGCGGTCCTCACCATCCACCTGACCGGCCAGCCATTCAACCACGTGCATGACAGGGCGTTTGTCGCGCATGTTGATGAGGCAGCGGCCAATACCGATCTTGCAAGAGGGACAGCCCACAATCACGGGGCCGTCATTGCCCTGTTCAAAGGCTTCGCCAAGGCGCATCTGCTTGCGCGAACGCAGCAGGTTGTAGATGTCGGGCGAGGTCATGGCGCCCATGCCCGATTCGCCGCAGCAGCCGGGGTTGAGCGTAATCTTGGCACCGCTGAAGTCGCCCAGCGCCTTGATAATCTGCTTTTGTCCCTTGATCTTGTGCACATCGGCCCATTCGCAGTGGCATGCGCCATGGTAGACCACATTTGAGCCTTCCGGCAGGGGAGCCTTGAGCATGTCCTTGTCCAGCAGGGGCAGGGTAAGCTGGCCCACATCGCGCAGGGTCAACTGCGGGAACTGCGTTTCCATGTGCAGGCGTTCAAGGCCGTCACGGCACGAGCCGCAGGCTGTTACCATATGCTTGCAGTCAAAGCCCAGCTTGGCAAGATTGCGCAGCATGGAGGCCAGATACTGCCGGTTCTGGGCCATGTTGTCTTCAAAGGCCGTATCCATGCCCGCAGCCAGCAAGGGGAAGCCGCAGCACATGTGCCGGGGTGGCACGGCTACGGCAAAGCCGGCCTTGAGCAGCAGCATGACGGACGAAACGCCGATGCGGTCATAGAACAGCGCGCCGCCGCAACCGGGGAAGTACAAGACGCAGGGCATGCCCGGCGTTGGCTCGGCAGGCGCAAAAATGGAACCCCTGTGCAGCTTGAGGGTTTCATACAGATTTGTGTAGCCCATCTTGGGGCCGCGACCGGAAAAGAGCGGGCTCTTCAGGCGGCGTTTCCACATTTCTGGCACGAAACCGAGAAACTTGTTCTGCATCTTTTGCCCGAGCGAAGCCATTTTGGCCGCCTTGGGCGCACGGTGCTGGATGTCGCGCGAGAGCCACTCAAGGGCATGCCCCTTGATGGGGTGCCCGCCAGCGCCTTCGTGTTCCAGCAGGGCGCGCAGGGTAAGGGCCACCTCGCCCGAGGGAATCTTGACCGGGCAGTTGGCCATGCAGCGGCCACAGGCGGTGCAGTGCTCCACAATATCGCGCAGGGCCTTGTGCAGGCTTTCCTCGATGCGGCCCTTGTTGACCTGACTGTAGTACACGGCCTCCAGCAGCATGCCCAGCACCATGTTCTTGTTGCGGGGGTGGTACTGCATGGAGCGCTCGGGATAGCACATGGAGCAGACCTGCTTGCACTTGCCGCAGCGTGTGCAGACCTGAATGGAGGTGAGCAGGCTGATGAGCTTTTCCTTGTCGGGCAAGCCGCTTTCGCGAATATCGCGGATCAGGCGGTTGAACGAGAAGGTAAAGGGGCGCACCGGCAGTTCGCGGAAAACCAGCTTGGCCGGGTTCATCACATCGCGTGGATCCACGCGCTCCTTGAAGGCGCGCAGGGCGTCCATCTTGTCTTTGCCGAAAAAGGCGATCTTGGTGATGCCGATGCCGTGCTCGCCCGAAACCTCGCCGCCCATTTCCTGGCATTCAGCCATGATGCGGGCTGCGGTTTCTTCCGCTTCTTCAAGCATGTGGGCATCGTTGGAGTTCACAGGGATGTTCACATGGCAGTTGCCGTCGCCCGCGTGCATATGGCTGGCAACCACAATGCGGCTGGCGTCCATGTACTCCCTGATCTTGTCGATCTTTTTGGCAAGATGGGGGTATTTTTCCTTGAGCTTGGCAAGAAAGTCTTCGGCGCGGGCGGCCAGTTCCATATCCGAAATTTCGGTGGCGGCAACATCGCCCGAGGCAGCCTTGGAGGCCTGCGAAAACTCGCGGTTAAAGTCCTTGTCTTCCATGGGGAAGCCCGGCAGACGCCCCACTTCCTGCAAGGCGTACCGGTAGGAGGCCGCCGTGCACTCCAGATTGATCTGCTCAAGGAACAGCGCAAAGTCGGGGATGCGGTCCATGGGGATGACCACGTCCTCGTTCATTTTAAAGCCGGAGGTGCGCTTGGCGATGGCCGAGAGCCTGTGGCGGTCTTCCCAGAAGCGTTCGCCTTCCTTGTCGTCGGCAGCAACGATGATATCCACGTTGTCCTGCTGTTCCACAACGCCCACGATGTCGCCCACGCATTTGTCGAGCAGGTAAGGATCGTCGCCATCCACCTGGAGGATGATAACCGAAATGGGCGAGCCCTCGTATTTTTCGGACTTGCGCTTGTATTCGATGGCCTGCACGTACTTGGCGTTGAATTCTTCCATGGCCGACAGGTGGGCGTAGTCGCCTTCCTGCCGGATACGGTTGCGCAGGGCCACCAGCTCGCGCACCACGATGGCAGCGGGGTGCATGGAGCGGCCAAAGAATTCAAGCACCATGACGCGGCTATACTTGGGCTTGGGGTGAACGATAAAGCAGGCTTCGGTAATGATGCCGTCCACGCCCTCTTTCTGCATGCCCGGCAGGCCGCCCAAAACCTTGTTGGTCACGTCCTTGCCAAGGCCCGGCAGACGGATTTCGTCGCCGCGCAGGTGCACCACGTTACGTACGCCGCCGCTCACGTCCTTGACCACAAAGACGGCGGTTTCGTCAGGCAGAATTTTGTGGCGGGGGTGGTTTTCACGTTCAACGGTGATGATTTCACCCGTGGGCGTGACCATGCGCCACCACAGCAGATTGTCCAGCGTGGTGCCATATTCAAAGGCGCTGGGGCCGCCCGCGTTTTCAGAAACGTTGCCGCCGATGGTCGAGGCCTGCTTGGAGGCCGGATCAACGGAAAACAGCGCACCCTCGGCGTCCACAGCATTGATAACGGCCTGGGTGATGGCCCCTGCCTGACAGGTGACTGTCATGGTTTCAAGGTCAACGGGCCCGATGCGCGTCAGCCGCGTAAGGCTGACAATAACCGTGCGCTTGCGCGCGGGTACTGCGCCGCCGGTCATGCCAGAGCCGCCGCCGCGCGGAATGAGCGCAAACTTCATGTCGTTGGCAAGCTTTACAAGCTCGGCCACCTGCTCGGTATTGTCCGGCTCAACCACCAACAAGGGCAGTTCCATGCGCAAGTCGGTGGCGTCTGTTGCCGATTCCACCATGGCAGCGGGATTGGTCAGAATGCATTCATCGGGCAAAACGCCGTGCAGGGCGTCCACCAGTTTGGCGCGGAAGGCGGTTTCGGCCTCGTGGGCCGACCAGAACATGGTGAGGCCTTCGCTGATGGCCGTGGCGTAATAGTGCGCCAGAGAGACTGATTCCTTGTCATAGCTTTCGCGCACGCTGGTGCGCACGGTTTCCGCATTGATAAAGGGGTTGTAGGCCACCAGAAAAAGTTCTTCGGCTATGGCGATGGCCAGGTTGCGCACAGATTCGGGCCATTCTGCAAAGTCATCAATGTTGATGCGCAGAATCCTGTTCACCACATAGTCGGGAGAAATGGAGATATGCGGACCCTTGTGGGGCATGACGTTCTACCTCGTAAAGCTCGATGAAGCTCTTGCGGCGTTGCCGCCGGTCAAATCCGTTAAGACAGGCGGGGCATGCTCAATCCACCCCCTGTTTTCCCGCGCATTGGCGAGCCGCCCAATAGCCGACCATGCCGAACCGATGCCCGTAGTGATGCGGGGTCGGGCGGCATGGCAGTTTGGAAAAAACTCGCGCTCTCGGCAGGCCGCAGGCCGCCGACACTGTTCAAACCCATCGGGCAAGCCGAAGGTCTGCAACGCGGGGGAAGCCTTTTCTCTACGTTCTATATTGATGGATGGCAAGTGCGCAGGGCATTGGCCCAAGCCCGCCATACACCATCCCGTCTGCCATAACAGGATTAGTAGTCTTTGACATTTGGCAAGCTGTAGATATTCTTCTGCCAGACGGGGCGCCCTGTGCCTCCGGGTATTCATCTATGGAGTTATCCGCATGTTTATCATAAAATTACAGCCAATTACGGATGTTTTTGACTGGTTGCACTCAGCCTGGGAGCGTGCCGCTACCCAGCGCCGCGTGGCCCTGTGCATCCTCTGGGTATATCTGCTCTCCCTGCTTGGGGTGGAACTCAAGCGCATGGGCATCTTGCCCCCGTGGCTTGCCGCGATTACGCCGCACAGCCATTTTTACGCCATCCATCTGGCCTTTACCCTGATTCTGGGGCTTGAGGTCATGAGCCTGATTCTGGCGATCCCCAGTTCCCTTTCGCAATCCATGGGCAAGCAGTTTGAGATACTTACCCTCATTTTGCTGCGCAACGCCTTTAAAGAGCTGGCCCATTTGCCGGAGCCGGTCAGCGTGGTTGACGACCTGCTGCCGGTTGTCAGCATCGCGGTTTCCGGGGCAGGGGCTCTGGCCGTATATATGTGCCTTGGGATGTACAAGCGCATTGCACGGCAGCATCTGCATTTTATCGCCACGGCCGATTTGCGCATGCGCTACGTCATGAGCAAAAAAATGCTGGCACTTGCCCTGTTTATCATTTTTTTGTTCATAGGCTCCCGCGATTTCATGCATTTTGTCAAAACCGGCGAAGACCTCAAGTTCTTTGAAACTCTCTACACGGTGCTGATTTTTGCAGATATCGCCATGGTGCTCATTGCACAGCGTTATATGCCCGCCTTTCACGCGGTGTTCCGCAATTCGGGCTTTGTTATCGGCACCTTGCTCATGCGGCTGGCCCTTTCCGCAAGCCCGGTGTGGAGCCCTGCCATTGGTCTTTTCGCCGCGCTCTTTGTGCTGGCCGTGACCTGGGGCACCAACTACTTCACGCCGCTACGGCATCAGGGCTACTGTGTGCGTGAGGTGGAATCCACCGATTAACCAATTGCCAGAAGCTTTTTTGTTCCAAAGGTGTCTAATAAATTTGGGGCAAAGATGAAGGATGAATTTAGGCAATGGCTTGTTAGCAATGGATATAGTGTTATAACTCCTAGTGGTAATTTGAGCACAGTTTATGACTATGCAAATCGTATTGATAAGGTTTGCCAATGGGAAAATATGACATGGTTAGCTCTTGCTGCGAAGATTGAGCCAGTTGTTAAAGAATATAGCGCCGGAGGAGTAAAATCTGAGAGGGGGAATAAGTCACATCGGGCAGTAATAAATGCACTGCTTCGATTTGAAAAATTCCTTTCAGCAGGGCGGTGATTATCTCGCTCAGTAGTGGGAACGGATTGATTATAAAGAAAGTGTTTGTGACAGGTATCGACAAAAAGTCCCGAGCTGTAGACCAGCACGGGACTTTTTTAATCATTTGTGGACAAGGCTAGTAGGCGTGTTCGTCCTTGATGTCTTCATTGGTCACAGGGGCAGAGAACAGCCTGTACATCCAGAACTGGTACGCAAGCACGATGGGCACCATAACCAGGGCCACCCCCAGCATGATCTTGAGCGTCAGCTGGCTGGAAGCGCCGTTAAAGGCCGTAACCGTGGCGGCAGGATCAATGGAAGATATGATCATGCCGGGGAACATGCCCGCCACGCCAAAGAATGTAACGCCAAGAATGAATACGGCGCTGCACCCCCAGGCCAGCCACAGCTTGCCCGCACCCAGCATGATGCGCGCACCCACAAGGCCCGCCAGCGCCAGCAAGGGCAGAACAAACAGAACAGGCATGGCCAAGAAGTTTGCATACAGCTTGGTGTACATGGCGGTGAGAACCAGAAAGACCACCAGCAGCAACAGCATGACAGGCCACAGGAATGTAGCCGATGCCACAGCTCGGGTTTGCAGGCTGCCTGTGCTCTTGATGGCCAGCCACAGGGAGCCGTGCAGCAGGAACATGCACAAAAAGAACACGCCGCCCGCAAGACCGTAAATGCTCAGCAAGGCAAGCAGATTGCCGTGGTAAACGCCCTTGGCGTCAATGGGAATGCCCATGAACAGGTTGGCGAAAGCCACGCCCAGAAGCACGCAGGGGATCAGGTTGGCAAGAAAGTGCACACCGTCCCACAGGGCGCGCCAGCTGTCATGTTCCACCTTGTTGCGGAACTCGAAGGAAACAGCCCGGAAAATAAGGGCGAACAGCAGCAGAAGCAGCGGAGCGTACAGCGCGCTGAACATAACCGCATAGGCCTTGGGGAAAGCCGCAAAGGTCACGCCGCCAGCGGAAATAAGCCACACTTCGTTGCCGTCCCAGAAGGGCCCGGCAGCATTGTACATGATGCGGCGCTCAGACTCGTTTTTGCCCAAAAAGGGCAGCAACGCGCCAAGGCCCAGATCAAAACCGTCCAGAATAAAGTACACGGCCCACAACAATGCCCACAGCACAAACCAGATGGTTTCCAACATGGCTATACCTCCTGGGCGTCAGGGCCCTTGATGGCGTATTTACGCAGCAAGTAAATGTCCAGAAGGCCAAGCAGGGAATACACCACTATGAAGGCACCCAGCGAAATGGCGACATTCTCGGCTGGAACTGGCGAAACCGCGTCGGAAGTGCGCATGAGACCATAAACAATCCAGGGCTGGCGGCCAATTTCGGCCACTGCCCAACCCAGCATGATGGCAACGTAGGGCAGGGGGATGTTCCACACCAGCGCCTTGAGCAGCAGGGGGCAGGGTTCGTCCTTTTTACGCTGCAAAAAAGCGCCCACGGCCAGCAGCACAAACAGGCCTGCCATGGCGATCATGCCGCGAAAGCTCAGGAAGGTAGGCATGACCGGGGGGCGGTCCTCCTTGGCAAAGTCCTTGAGGCCCTTCACTTCGGCGTTGGTGTCGCCGTAGGCGATCCAGCTCAGCAGACCGGGAATGCCAATGGCCTGAACCTTGTTTCCTTCATTGGCCTCGTCAGGCCATGCCAGCAGATAGAAGGGCACGTTGCGCCCGGTTTCCCAGTGGGATTCCAGCGCGGCCAGCTTGGCAGGCTGCACCTGGGCCACAGTCTTGCCCTGCTGGTCGCCCGAAAGGCCCAGCAGCAAAACAAGAATCAGGGTGAAAGGCGCGGCCATCTTGAAGGAGGCCCTGAAAAAGTCCACCTGGCTCTTGCGCAGCAAATGCCAGGCCGAAACGCCCAGCACAAAAAAGCCGCCCAGCGCCCAAGATGCAAGCACCGTATGCGCATACATGCCCCAGGCGTAGCCATTGGTCACCACCTGCCAGAAGTTGGCAAGCTCTGCACGGCCAACTGTCTCATTGATGGTATAGCCCACCGGGTGCTGCATAAAGCCGTTGGCAAGAATGATCCACAGGGCGGAAAGGTTGCCCGCAAATGCCACAATGTAAATGGCGGCAAGATGCATTTTTTTGCTAACGCGGTTCCAGCCGAAGTGCCACACTGCAAGGAACGTGGATTCCAGAAAAAAAGCCACCGTGGCTTCAATAGCCAGCAGGGAGCCGAAAATATCGCCCACGTATTCCGAGTAGCGGGACCAGTTGGTGCCGAACTGGAACTCAAGCGTGATGCCCGTCACCACGCCAAGGGTAAAGTTGATGAGAAAAAGTTTTCCCCAAAATTTGGCTTGTTTTTTCCAGAATTCGTCACCGGTACGCACATAGCGGGTTTCCATCCAGGCGAGAATGACGGAAAGACCGAGCGTAAGCGGTACGAATATGAAATGGAAAAAAACGGCCACAGCGAATTGCAAACGCGAAAGCATTACAACGTCCATGTAGGCCCTCCTTGAATATCCTTCTGGCGAGATAGCTTTTTTCCCATCAAATGGCAAGTAGTTACGAATATCATTTTGCCCGTATGATTATGAATCCTGCGGGCTTGATGTTTTATCCCCCTTTTATATGAAATATTGAATTGGAATGTCCGTGCGTGCCTGCCAGCCTGTTTTACAGGGTGCCGGACGCGTGACTTTTCCAGCGTTGCCACCTGCCACGCGGAAAAATGCCGTAAAATTTGGCAAATCCCCCTTGAAATTTCAGCGGGGGATATTATTTTCAACTATATCTTTTTTCAGGAGGTTTGTCATGGCAGAGGCTGGTAAGAATTCCCGCCAATTCCGCGCTGAGGTGCGCAAAGTCCTGCATATCCTCACCAATTCGCTTTATACAAATCGCGAAATTTTTTTGAGGGAACTTGTTTCCAACGCCTCGGACGCGTTGGATAAATTGCGCTATCGCATGAACAGGGGCGAAAGCCCTCGTCTTGCTGATATTCCCCTTGAAATCAGCATCAGCCTGGACAAGGACTCCAAGGTTTTGACCATTGCAGATACAGGCGTTGGCATGACCGCAGATGAACTGGCTGAAAACCTTGGCACTATTGCCAGATCCGGCTCAGAGCAGTTTTTGGCCGATGTTGCGGCTGAAAATGCAGCCAACGGCAGCGACGCGGCAAAGCCTGAAGGCGGGGAGGAGGGCGAGACCTCAGGTCCTGCGGATGCCGCCAATATTATCGGCCGGTTTGGCGTGGGCTTTTATTCCGTCTTTATGGTGGCCAGCAAGGTGGAAGTTACTTCGCGTCCGGCTTTTGGCGATGATGCCGAAGCCAGCGTGTGGGTCAGCGACGGGCTTGGCACCTTTACCGTTGAACCCGCAACCGGGGATGAACCAGCGCGCGGTACGGTTATCAAGGCATGGCTCAAGGACGATGCCGCCGAATTTGCAGAAAAGTTCCGCGTTGAGTCGGTTATCCGCAAGCATTCGGCCTTTGTTCCCTTCCCTGTCCTCGTGGACGGAGAGCGGGTCAACACCCAGCCTGCGCTGTGGCGCGAGCCAAAGTTTTCGGTCACCAAGGAACAGTACGATTCCTTTTACAAAGCCCTGACCTATGACGCCAAGGAGCCGCTGGACACCCTGCATCTTTCTGTGGATGCGCCTGTGCAGTTTAATGCCCTCCTGTTCACGCCCGATTCGGCGCAGGATTTTTTTGGTGCCGACCGCGAATTCTGGGGGCTTGATCTCTATGCCCGACGCGTGCTCATCCAGCACCGCAACAAAGAGCTGGTGCCTGAATATCTGGCCTTCCTCAAAGGCGTGGTCGATACGGAAGACCTGCCCCTGAACATCTCGCGCGAGACGCTTCAGGAAAACGTGGTGCTACGCAAGATCAATCAGGTGCTGGTCAAACAGACCTTGGGCCATCTTGAAAAGCTGGCCAAGGACGATGCGGAAAAATACAGCCGCTTCTGGAAGCTGCACGGCAAGGTTTTCAAGCTGGGTTACCACGACTACGCCAACCGCGAGCGTATCAGCGCCTTGCTGCGCTTCAATTCTTCGTCCCTCACTGATGCGGAGGCGCTCACCAGCCTTGATGAATACATGGCCCGCGCTCCCGAAGGGCAAAAGACCATCTGGTATGTGGCTGCGCCCAACCGAGAGGCCGCCCGGCTCAATCCGCACATGGAGCGTTTCCGCCGCAAGGGCATTGAAGTGCTGTGGCTGTACGAGCCTGTGGACGAATTTGTCATGGACGGCCTTGCCAAGTACAAGGATTGGGAATTCAAGTCAGTGGAAACAGCGGCGGACGATGCCCTGAAAGACTTTGCCGACAAGGAGCAGCCGGAACACGAAGCCGCAGCGCCGCTTTCTGACGATGATTCGGCAAGCTTTGACGCCCTGCTTGGCAAGATGAAGGAAATCCTGGGCGACAAAGTGACGGACGTGCGTGTTTCTCACCGTCTGGCAGACAGCCCCGCAGTGCTGGTTTCGCCCGATGGCGGCCTGTCGTCCTCCATGGAAAAGCTGCTCAAGGTCATGCAGAAGGATGATTCCATCCCTGTGAAGGTGCTGGAGGTCAACCGCGATCATCCGCTGCTGCGCAGCATGTTGCGTATGTTCAAGGCAGACGCGGACGACAAAATATTGGCCGACATGACTGGCTGCCTGTTTGACGCCAGCCTGCTGCTGGACGGCTACCTCAAGGATCCTCAGGCATTGGCCGCCCGCACGGGCAAGCTGCTTGAAGAAGCAGCCGCCTGGTATACGGAAGTGCGTAAGATATAGCGCTGAACGGGAGGCCGCAAAGGCATTCCTGGCAGTGAATAGAAAAACGGCCCTTGTGAGTTTTCACAGGGGTCGTTTTTGTTGCAATTTGCTGGCAGAAAGGCGGGCTAGTACACCACGCTGTACGACATGACCTCTGGCCGATGGAAGAAAAATTCCACACGCCGGTTCATGGCGCGGCTCTGTTCGTCAATGCCCGGCTTGAGGGGGCGCGTATCGCCGTAGCTCACAGCGCGCATACGCGTGGGTTTGATGCCCTTTTCGGCAAGAAAATGCACCATGGCCGATGCGCGCGCGCCGGAAAGCTCCCACGCGGAGGCAAATGGCGGTCTGGCCTCGGTGGAGTCCGCGTGTCCGCGCACCACAAGGTACAGGTTGTATTCGTTCATGAGCTTCAGCACCGCTTCCAGCACCTTGGTGCCTTCGGGCAGCAGGTCAACGCTGCCGGGGCGGAACATAACGTCCGAATTGACGCGCAACTGCACACCCACATCATCCGCGCTGATGCCCGAGGAATTTTGCGGCACGGCATCTGCCATGAGCATCTGCTTGATTTTTTGCGCGATGGCGTAGTGCGACTTTTCAACCTCGTTGATTTTGAGGTCGCGCGCATCGATTTTATCCGTGTTCTGGATGAACGGATTGTTTGATATGGGGGATGTGGAGCTGGAGTCGAAATTGCGCTCGCCGCTGAAGTACGCGGCTAGACCCGCCTTGGTGTCGGGCGGCACCATGCTGAGGATCCACAACAGAAGGAAGAAGGCCATCATGGCCGTAACAAAGTCGGCATACGCCACTTTCCATGCGCCGCCGCCCATAGGCTTTCTCCTTCGTAGTAATCTGCGCCGGGCCTTACGCTTTTGCTGACGGCATAAAAATCAGCCGTCCGCGCCCTTGATGTACAAACCATAGCAGGTTTTTACAGAAGGGCAAAATATCTGCGCCCGCACTCCCCGATTAGGGGGCAGCCAGCCCGTTTTCCCCGGCTTAGCCGCTCTTGAGCCGTTCTTCCATTTCGGCAAAAGAAGGCCGGAAGGGGTAGGGTATGGCCCTGCGCCCGTATTCCACGGCGATCAGCGGAGTTGATCCGCGAATGGCGGCAGCCACGGCTTCCTTGATGGCATTAAAATAAAAATGTTCTTCGGCCACGTAGTTTTCAAGTTTTGCGCCCATGGGGCCAAAAAGGCCATAGCAGGCAAGAATACCAAAAAACGTGCCGACAAGTGCTGCCGCGATGTAGTGGCCAAGAACTTCCGGCGGTTCATTGATCTTACCCATGGCCAAAACAACGCCCAGAACGCAGGCCACAATACCCATGCCCGGCAGTGATTCGGCCATGTGCGACACGGCGTGGGCGGGCAAAATACCTTCTTCGCGCATGGTTTCGATATCCACGTCCATGAGGCTATCAATATCTGCGGGGTCGCCAGTGGTCAGGTACACGCGTAGCGTGTCGCCCACAAAGTTCACCAGTACGGTATCTTTGGAAATATTGGGATATTTGCTGAAAATCGGGCTGGATTCGGGTTTTTCAACGTCGCTTTCAATACTGATCACGCCCTCGCGGTGCATTTTGGAAAAGAGTGCATACAGCAGGGCAAGAGTCTCAAGGTAGTGGTTTTTGCTGGAACCAGGGTCGGCAAACAGATGTTTGAGGCTTTTGACAACCAGGCCAAAGGTGTACTTGGTCTGCGAACCAAAAAAAGCCCCAAGGCCGCAACCCAAAATAATGATGAACTCGGCGGGCTGAAAAAGAACGCCCCAGTCGCCGTGGGCCATGGTGTAGCCCGTGCCGACTGAAGCCGCAACAATGACCAGTCCTATAAGTAAGTACATACTGCCGCCTGTTCGCTCTATGCCTTACCGGGCAAGGAAACCCCGTAAAGCTCGTGTATTGCCTGGCTGGCGGAATTTTGACCACTCCGCTCACCAATCGCGCCTTTACAGCGCGTTCAGGCCTTCTTTAATGCTTAACGCCCGTGATGCTAATAGCTTTAGCCCATGACGCCGAAAAGGCAAGCCCCGGACAAAATACCCTTACCCGTGAACCGGAGCTGTTTGCCTTGCCGTTTGGCCCTGGCAAGTATTTTTGTCAGGGCCGCAGCCATGTCTGTTAACGGCCCAGGATACCGCGAACCAGCCCTTCCGCGCCCTTTGCCGCGCCCTTGGTGGTGCTTCCAGCTTCCTTACCCGTTTTCAGCAATGTGCCCGGCAGATTTTTTGCCATATCAAGGGCAAAACGCGGGTCAACACCATACGAAATGTCACTCAAAGGCCCCTTGGCCGTCACAGGAATTGTCAGCCCCATGGTTTTGATGTCCAGAGCCGCGTCCATGTACTGTTTGGGCAGGCTGATGCGCGCCTTGCCCGCAGCGTTGAGAGTGGCGGAGGTGACAGTGATGGGACTTGCGTTGATTTCGCCATCGCGGGCGGTAAAGGGCGCACGGGCCAGATCAAAGCGGTCGGGCAGCGCCCCCCCCTTGCCGGTGAGCGAGGGGATGTTCTTGGAAAGCTCCGCCATGGCCGGAACATGCAGGCGGCGTATTTCAAGCAGCCCGCGCCCACCAAGACTTTGGCGAATATCATTGGCGTCCGCGCACCTCATAGTCACATCCGCATCCAGCGAGGCCTGCCCGTCGGCCAGCCGTCCCTTTCCAAGGGCAACCAGCAGCGGGCCAAGCTCCACATCGGCGGCCTGCGCCTTGAGAGTGCAAGTTTCAGTTGCCATATCCATGTTGCCGGTGGACTTGATAAGCCCGCCGCTGCCAAGGCTGGCGGTTAAGGAGGTCAGGGCATAGCGTCCTTTTTCTCCCTTGATGGCCAGCGCAATGTCTTTTACCTGCAATCCGCTCTTGGTAATGCCAGCCACTTTGGCGCGGATGTCCAGCCCCGGCATGCGCCGTGCCGCTTCCGCATCCGGCTTGGCGCGCTTGCCGCTGGCTGCTGCGCCGTCGTGCCCAGCAGGCTTGGTTTCCGCCGCATTTTTGCCGGATTCTGCCTGGGGCATGTAGGGGTCAAGATTGAGCATGCCGGTCTGCACGTCAGCAGTCACAAGCATGGGGGCGCTTTCGGGCAGGTCAAGGCGCAAACCGCCGCGCAGGGAAAGATCGTCAAGTTGGAGAAGCATCTGGCTGAGGTTCAGGGCATTGGCGGCATAGCGCACCATTGTTCTGAAGCGAAGATCGTCCTTGGCAGAGGGAGTCGCCAGTTTGTGGCCTGCCAGCGCGGCAAGTTTGTGGGGCGAACCTTCCATCTCAAGCGCGCCGTTGAACGCCAGAGGAGCCAATCCGCCTTCGCCGGATGCGCTCACCCGGGCCTGGGGCGTATTGAGCAAGGCCTTGCTCAACTGGAGGTGCAGATCGCTCAGCCGCAACGAGCCTTCACAGGTGAACTGCAAGGGCCCGGCTTCCTTGGGCAGCGCTCCGGTGAGCGGTGTGACAGTCAGCGCAGTCTGCCGGAAAAGCAGCTGAGGCGGCGCGTAGCGCAGGCGGGAAGAAAATGCCAGCGTACCCGAGATGTTGTTTGCGCCAGATTTGGCGGCGGGGGCAGCAGGCTCGGCGGCGCTGTCGCCAAAAATAAAGGCAAAGTCGCACTGCACCACTGCTTCTTGCCCGGTGCGCAGATTTTCTACAGAAAAGTTTACATCATCAATGCGCAGTGTTTTACCATTTGCGCTTGTGTAGGTCGCAACACCTTGACGCAGTACAAGGCGTTTCAGCTCAATGGGAAGGGCTGGCGGGGTCGCAGCGGCGGGCTTGGTTTCAACGGCGGTTTTTTCCGCGTCCGGCTTGGCAGCGGCAACGGCCTTGCCTTCGCGGACTTCAATCACGGGGCTGTTCAGCCGTACTTCACGCACGACAACATTGCCCGTAAGCAGGGGGCTCAGCTCCAGTTGGGCCATGCCGCTTTTGACGGAGATGACCACGCCCTGCCCATCGCTGGCGCTGCCCCAGTGCGCCTGTCCAAAATTGACACCGGGGGGGAAAAAGGAAATTCCGGGCGGGCTGTCAAACGTTAAAGGCTGCCCAGTGGCTTTGGCCGTGGCATCGGCTATCTGCCGCACCACAAATCCAGCGTCTACCCTGCTGAGCAGAACAGCCGCCGCCACTGCCAGAACCGTGGCGCCACCCAGAATCCATAAAAATACACGCTTCATTGAAACTCCGCAGGTATTTGCGGCCATGGCGGCCGCGTAAACCGCCGTGCCCCTTCAGGGCTGCGGCGGGTATTTGTATGACCACCATTTCTTTTATACGAAAAGCTGGCAAGCAGTGCAAGGCGAAGAACGCGCAGCGCAACAGGTCAGCTTTGCACTTTAGCGGACAGCCCGGGCGCATCGGTTGCGGTAGCTTCCCTCAATCCATATATTGCCGGAAAGATATTATAAAAGACACAGCACTGAACGGGCATTGCCGCAGGTGCAGGGAGGATTACCGCACATGGCGGCCAGACCGGTTCACATGGCGCAATCGGGGCCGGGGCGCTCTTTGCCCCCGGCTCTCATGATTCAGGGAACATGCTCAAACGCGGGCAAAAGCCTGATTACGGCGGCTGTATGCCGTCTGTTGGCGCGCAGGGGGCTGCGGGTTGCGCCCTTCAAGGCGCAGAACATGGCGCTCAATTCCTTTGTAACCAGCGACGGCAAGGAAATGGGCCGTGCTCAGGTCTTGCAGGCTGCCGCCTGCGGCCTCGCGCCAGACGTGCGCATGAACCCGGTGCTGCTTAAGCCCACGTCCAACGTTGGCTCTCAGGTTATTGTACTGGGCGAAGCCGTGGGGCACATGCGCGTGGGCGAGTATCTCGCCTATAAGCCGGAAGCCTGGAAGGCTGTGCGCCGTGCCTACCGCAGCCTGGCCGCAGATATGGACGTGATGGTGCTTGAAGGGGCGGGCAGCCCGGCTGAGATCAACCTCAAGGCGCATGATATTGTAAACATGCGCATGGCCCGTTATGCCGGGGCGCATGTGGCCCTGGTGGCGGATATTGACCGTGGCGGGGCCTTTGCGGCTCTGGCGGGCACCATGGCCCTGCTCACCCGCGCCGAAAGGGTGCGGATAGGGGGCTTTATTCTCAATAAGTTTCGGGGTGATGCCAGCCTGCTGGATCCCGCCCTGGCCATGCTCCAGAAACGCACGGGCAAGCCCTTTTGGGGGGTGGTGCCCATGCTGGAAAACCTGCGCCTGCCCGAAGAGGACTCCGTAAGCTTCAAGGAAGGCCTGACCCCTGGCCTGCACATGGGGCAAACCTCTGGTGGCCCCGGCTTGCTGGATATCGTGGTGCCTGATCTGCCGCATTTGAGTAATGCCACGGATCTTGACGCCCTGCGGGACGAACCGGGGGTGCAGTTGCGTATTGTACGCCATGCCGATCAGTGGGGCGCGCCGCATGTGGTCATTCTGCCGGGCAGCCGCAATACCGTGGGTGATCTGCATTTTTTGCGGCGCACCGGGCTGGCCGGGCTGGTTCAGGAATTTGCCCGTCAGTGCATGGCGCGCGGCACTGGCGCACTGGTGGGCATTTGCGGGGGATTGCAGATGCTTGGAGTTGAAATAGCCGACCCTCTGCTGATTGAAGAAGGCGGATGCGAGCCGGGGCTTGGCCTGCTGCCCCTCCGCACAAGGCTGCTGGCAGCCAAGCGCCTGTGCCGCGCCGCTGGATGGGCGGATGCCTGTGTGACCGGGGCAGAACGTCAGGCCGTGGCAGGCTATGAAATCCATCACGGCGAGACCTCCTCCTTGCACGGAGATTTGTCGGATATAGCTGGCGAACCAGCTGCGGGCGCTGTCGCGTCTGCCGTCATGCGGGTTGTGATGACCGACTCCGGGGGGAGCGCCCTGGGCTGGGGGCGGTGCGATGCCCAGGGGAGCGCCCGCGTGTGGGGCAGTTATCTGCACGGCCTTTTTGACGAGGACGCCTTTCGCCATGCATTTTTGCGCCGCCTGCGGCATGAGGCGGGTTTGCCGTCAGCGCCGGAAACAGCCTACAGCCTCGGCCCCGAGCTGGACAGGCTGGCCGATGCTGTGGAAGCAGCGTTGGACATGCCAGCCATACTCAACGTGCTGCAACTGGCTTGAGCAGAAAAATCATGCTGTCGGTTTTTGGGCCAGGGCGTTGCGGCTTATTCCTCGCCATTGGCTCAGCAGCACGCCAAGCACGATAAGCAAGGCCCCGCCATATTGCGCGGGCGGGAGTTTCTCGCCCAGCAGGGCGACGCCGAAGAGCAGGGCAAAAACAGGTATGAGATTGGTGTAGGCGGCGGCGCGCCCAGCAGAAAGGCGCTTAACGCCAAAATTGTACAGGCCGTATCCTGCAAAGGTCACAATGCCGCCCAGATAGAACACGCAGGCCCAGGGAACCCAGGTGGGAAAATCTCTGCCAAGGCTGATAAGCGTGTCTGATTCCGGCACCACAAGAGCCAGCAGACAAAAAAAGATCATGCCTACAAAGGCCTGAACCGCGGTGATGCACAGGGCGCTGTATACGGTTGAAAGGTGGCGGGCCAGCACGGTATATCCGGCGGCACAGCACATGGCGATACCCTCAAGGATGTTGCCCAGCAGGGGATTGGCGGCTTTTTCGTCCGGAACCGCGGCAAGGGTGAGCCACGTGACGCCGCAAACTGCCAGCAAAAAACCCAACCACATGCGCAGGCCCGCGTGTTCGCGCAGGGCTACAAAGGCTACTGCCGCCACCAGCAGGGGCAGCAGGGATGTTATCATGCCAGCCTGCGAGGCCGTGGTCAGGCGCAGCGCGTTGGTTTCAAACAGAAAAAAGAGGCAGGGTTCGCACAGGGCCATGAGCGCCAGCGTCCCCAGATTGCCGTGTTCCTTGAGTTCGCGCCAGAGGCGCGGCCACAGGGGCAAAAAAACAATGCAGGCCACAAGCATGCGCCCGGCCATGGTTTGCAGGGGGGTCAAGGCGGTCAGGGCGATGCGCAGCACTACAAAGGTGGAGCCCCAAAAGGCCATGGCTGTCAGCAAGGCCGCGTGGGGCAATAAATTCCGGGCGGTGGGGGACATAAGGGTTTTCAGTTTCTCCAGAATGGTCGCGGATGATTTTTGCGGCAGCCTATGGTAAGAATGCCAATACTTCAAGGTATGAGGCCATCCGCCAGTCGCGCGGGGGTGCCTGCCTGTCCGGGTTCAAGCTTGACGAAAGGCACTGTCCGTTGCCTGCGGGAGCAAGAAGCATGAGCATCAGAACCATCATCAAAACTTCCAACCTCGCGCAGTTGCTGCTTCTTCTTCTGCTTGGGCTTTGCCTGGTGTCTCTGGGGCGTGGCCTGAATGAGGGCCGCAGGGTACTCGAAAACTACTACAAGCTTGATTCCCTCCTGGTGGATGTGGAAACCAATACCCGCCAGAGTTACGAAGAAGCCCATGCCTTTATTTTTACAGGCAATCCAGAGCGTTACGCCAAGTGGCAGATGCTGAATCAGGATCGCGTCCACGAGATGCAGGACGCCGTCGGGCACGAGGGAACCTTTGAACATATTGCCCGCAATCTCAATGTGACGGGAGGTCTGCAAGGGCAGGTTCAGGCGCTTCTTGCCCAGCGCAGGCACCTCGACAGTCTGCTTGATACCGCCATGAACATGGCTGTGGGCAATAGCGGGCCGCCTCTGTGGGACAGGGACGGGCTTGACCTGAAAGGCGCGCAGAGCTGGGTAGACAGGGTCAATCTGGACAGTGAAGCGCAGCAGGTTCTTTTCAGCGCGCTGGCCCTGCGCGAAGTGCAGTACCGCAGCTTTCTGGAACAGGTGAGCAAACAGGAGTCTCCGCTTGTCCAGATGGTCTGGGCCATGTTTTTTGCCTTGCTGGCCTTAGGGGCCAGCGCGGTTGCCAATATTTATATCTTCCAGAAGAGGGTCGCCAAGCCGCTGGGCGAGGTCAGCCAGTATGCGGAAGGCGTGGCGGCGGGCGAGGATCCCGAGCCCTTGAAGCTCAAGTACCGCGATGAACTGGCCGTCATGTTCGCCTCCCTGCAACGCATGAAGGGAACGCTGTTCTCCCGTATCCGCGAACTGAAAGAGGCCGAAAGGCGTGCTCGCAAAAGCAAGCAGCAGGCCGTGCTTGCCCGTGCGCAGGCCCTGTCGTCACTGGAACTCGCCCAAAGGGCCTCACACGTGCAGGAAGATTTTTTACGCCGCATGAGCCACGAAATCCGCACGCCCCTCAATGCCATCATCGGCATGAGCTATCTTAGCCTGCAAGCGGGCCTCAGTGGCGTGCAGCGCGACTATCTATCCCAGATCAACAAATCGGGCAGCCTGCTGCTGGACATGGTCAACAGGATTCTTGATTTTTCAAGCGCCAACGAGGGCTTGCTGCGCCGCGAAAACCGGGCATTTCAGGTGCCCCGCCTGCTGGAGCTGTTGCGGCAGAGCGTGGCGGGCAGCGCCCTTGAAAAACAGTTGGAGCTGATTTTTACACTTGATCCGGCTGTGCCGGTGGTTGTGGAAGGTGATGAACGGCATCTGGAAGAAGTGTTGCGCATCCTGCTGGACAATGCGGTCAAATATACCCGCACGGGCTCCGTAGAGTGCAGTGTGCAGCTTGCTCACGGCGGCCTGGAAGATGGCGGATGCCGTCTGCTTTTTGTGGTGGCCGACAGCGGCCCCGGCATGGATGCTGTTCTTAAGGACAAGCTTTTTGAACCCTTTGCCCTGGGCGACGAGTCGTTGACCCGTTCAAACAGTGGCCTTGGCCTCGGGCTTGCGCTGGCGCGGCAGCTGGTCAACCTCATGGGCGGCGAGCTTTCTGTGGCAAGCGCACCCGGCAAGGGGAGCCGCTTTTTCTTTGAATTGTCCTTCGGCTGGGTGCAACAGGGCGAAGCCATTACGGAGACCACCTCGGCTCAGGAAGAAGCCGCCGCTGTTGTGGACAGTGCCCTTGGCGTTGCAACCCCGTCGCACCGTACTGTACTTGTGGTGGAGGATAACGATATCAACGCCCAGATCGCCAGCGAGCTGCTGACCCAGGCCGGGCTTGCCGTGCGTGTGGCCTCCAACGGTCTTGCGGCGGTTAAAGAGGTTCGCGACGGCGGCGTTGACCTTGTGCTCATGGATGTGCAGATGCCCGTAATGGACGGGCTTCAAGCCACCATGCGCATCCGCGCGCTGGGTTTTTCACCTGCGGATCTGCCCATTCTTGCCATGACTGCCCACGCTGATGCCGCTTCCCGTCTGGAAGGCAAGAACGTGGGCATGAACGATTATCTCACCAAGCCGGTTGATCCTGCCGCCCTGTATGCCGCCCTTGAAACATGGCTTCCGGGCGGATTGCAGTCCAATCCGCTGACCGCAGATGTTGGCCCGGATGATTTTTCTGCCGCAGCAGCCGCGGAAAGCCGTGTTCAGGAGGGTGAGGAACGGCTTTCGCTGGACGTTATGCGCGATCCGGCCCAAGCCTCTTCAGTGCCGGAGGGGCAGGCGGTCAATGTGGAGGCTGGCCTTGCAACCGTAGGCGGCAACCGCGAATTGTACCGTGAACTGCTGCTGCGTTTTGTGGATCACTACGGCGAGAGCGCCAGGGAGCTGCGCGGGCTGCTTGCCTGCGGCGATCTGCGTGGCGCGGCCCGTCTGGCGCATACGGTAAAGGGCGTTGCCGCCAACCTTGGCGTGGAGCGGGTATGCCGCCTTACGCGGCACATGGAAAACTCTTTGCCCCTTATTCCGCCGAGTGAAGAACTGATGGATGAGTTTGAAGCGTGCATGAACGAGGTGCTGCTGCGCGTACGCTGTCTAGAAGGCGATGGGAGCGTGGCCACAGCAGGCACCATGCATCTGGAAGGCGAGCACCGGGACAACCTGCTGGCTCTGCTTGCCGAACTGCCCGAACTGATGGAAACGGACTGGGGCAATGCGGAAAGCGCTATTGAACGGTTTATGCCTCTTGTGAACGGCACCCCCTATGCAGAAGATCTGACCGCCATTCTTGCCTCGGTAAAAGACTTTGACAATGCGGCCCTACAGGGGCAGGCGGCAGCCCTGCAACGGCGTCTGCGCGGAGAAAGCCTGTGAAGACCGTTTTTTGCCTTGACGACAAGATCAAGTATCTGACCCTGCTCAAGGTGGCGGTGCGGTCATTGCGCGCAGTGCAGGGCAAGGACGCCCCCTGCCTCTGCGTCTACGCCGGAAATGATGCGGCCTTGCTGGCAGAACTTGCTGCGGAAAATATTCCTGTTGCGCGCTATACGCCGCGTCTTGATCCAAGCGGTTTCACACCCTTGGGGCAGGCCTGCGCCGGATGCTTTCTCAAACTTGAGCTTGCTCTTGTGCCCGAGCTTGCCCAGGACGACCGTGTACTTTACTGCGATACGGATGTGCTTTTTTATCGCCCTCTGGACGAACTTTTTGCGCAACATCCCGCCTACGTGGGCATGGCAAGGGAATACACAGCTCCATTTTATCACCAGCACCAGCAGCTTTTTTATGAATACAGGGGCGAACGGTATACCGTTCCCATGCCTTTTCCCATCTGGACATATTCCAGCGGAGTGGCGCTGTTCAATCTTGAGCGGCTGCGCAAGCGCGACCTGATAGGACACTTCATGGCTTTTTGCCGGGAAAATGAATCGCGTATCGGCAACCTTGATCAGTCGTTGGTGAATTATTTTTTTGGCAAGCGCATTACGCGGCTGGATGATTGCTGGAACAGCCCCCCCTATAGAGAGGAATGCAGGGATGAAGCGCGGATCGTGCATTTTCACGGCCCCAAGCCCTGGGCATATAAACAAACCAACCTGCCTGACCTATGCATCAATCACTATGACTACATGCGGGGAATCTGGATGGAATACCTGAATCCCCAGGAACGCGCGCTGGTGGAAAGCTGGGCGTAACCCGGCCCGAAAGTATTGTTTTTGTCATCCACTCTGAAGTATTCTCCGCTCTGTCCGATAAGGTTGAAACCGGGGCCTGAACGCTCCAGTTAGCGGGGTCGATCCCGGCGCAGATTGCAGCGGATTGCATATGACGGATTGCCGCAAAAGCGGCGATTCATGGGCGGAAAACGCCCGCTTATACCATGGAGGCCATCCCATGACGGATACAATGGACGCGGCGCAGGCGACTAGGCAGGACGTGCTGCAAGGTTCCGAGCAGGAACATGAGGGCGATCTGCTTCAACTGGTGACGTTCCGCATTGGCGAAGAAGAGTTCGGGGTGGACATCCTTTCCGTTCAGGAAATCATCCGTCTCATGCAGATCACCATGGTACCCCATGCCGCAGCCTTTATTGAAGGCGTCATCAATCTGCGCGGCAAGGTTATTCCGGTCGTCAACATGCGCACGCGCTTCAGCATGCCCGCCCTGGAGCACGATGGCAATACGCGCATTGTTGTGATGGAATTTAACCAGAAGATAGTGGGTTTTCTGGTGGACGGCGTATCCGAAGTGCTGCGCATTCCCGCCTCCACAGTGGAGCCCGCGCCACCGGTGGTTTGCGGTATCGGCTCCGAGTATATCCGGGGCGTGGGCAAGCTTGAAGACCGCCTGCTCATTCTGCTTGACCTCGACACGTTATTGAGCGACATGAACGCCGATGCGGGTTAGCATGGCGGCCAGGCGCGCACTACTGATTCCGTGCGGACGGCGGACTTTTTAAAGCCCGGCGTCCTGCGGTATTTTGAGTGAACGACGCGCAGCCTGAAGCCTTCGCCAGCCGGAGCGGCACAGCCGCTACGGTTATGCCGCCGCAGCAGGAGGCCTTATGTCCATGCGTCTTTCCCGCTCCATTGTGGGTGAAGCTGAAGCCCGCGCCGTAAGCCGTGTTATTACTGAAGACGGCTACCTCGGCATGGGCAACGAAGTGCGTCTTTTTGAAGAAGAAGTCGCCCGCTACCTCGGCGTCAAGCCCAGTCAGGTTATTTCCGTAAATACAGGTACTGCGGCCCTGCATCTGGCTGTGGATGCCGTTGCCGCCCAGTGCCGCGTAGACGGCAAGCCGGAAGTTCTGGTTCCTTCCCTTACCTTTGTGGCGTCTTTTCAGGCCATTACCGCCGCAGGCTGCCAGCCTGTGGCCTGCGATGTGCTGCCCGAAACAGGCACCATTGACCTTGCCGATGCCGAACGCCGCCTGACCCCCCGCACCATTGCCATCATGCCCGTGCACTATGCCAGCAATCCCTGGCATATTGACGCCATATACGATTTTGCCCGTGCAAAGGGCTTGCGCGTGGTGGAAGACGCCGCTCACGCCTTTGGCTGCAAAAGCAAGGGACGCATGATCGGCAGTTTTGGCGACATGGTCTGCTTCAGCTTTGACGGCATCAAAAATATTACCTGCGGTGAAGGCGGTTGCCTGGTGGCCTTTGATGAGGCCGCCGGAAATCTGGCTTCTGACGCCCGGCTGCTTTCTGTAGCCAACGATGCAAAACAGCGTTTTGCCGGGGCGCGCTCGTGGGATCCCGATGTGACCCGTCAGGGCTGGCGCTATCACATGAGCAATATCATGGCCGCCATCGGGCGGGTGCAGCTTGGGCGGCTTGAATCGGAATTTATTCCCGCACGCCGCATGCTTACAGCCATTTATGAACAGCGCCTCGCAAATGTGGAGGGCCTTGCCCTGCTGGCCACTGACCCGCAGGACTTTGTGGTGCGCCATATCATGCCCGTGCGTGTTCTGGGTGGCCGCAAAGATGCCGTTAAGGAATTTATGGCGGCACGCGATATCCCCACCGGCGTACATTACAAACCAAACCACCTGCTTAGCTGCTTTGGCGGGGGCGCGGAATCGCTGCCCGTGACGGAACAGCTCTATGGCGAACTTGTGACCCTGCCCCTGCACCCCGGCCTCAGCGCCGAAGATGTGGAGAGCGTGTGCGACGCGCTTGTTGCCGCACTCAAGTAGCGCTCGCCAGTGCGCTGGAGATTTGCCGTGGTTAGCGGCTGGCAGGCTGTGCCAGGCTTCAGATGGCTGGCGGATCTGGTGCGCGGGCTTTTGGCCCGGCGCTGGGTGCGCTTTGGCATTGTGGGCGGCGCGGCTTCCGTAAGCTACTTTCTGCTGGGGTTGTTGTTCGTCAATGTGGCAGGTTTGCCCACGCTGGCGGGCAACGCCCTGGCCTATGCGCTCAGTTTTATTGTTTCCTATCTTGGGCAATGCCTGTGGACGTTCCGCGCCGCAGATTCCGCCGCAGGCATTGCCAGCCATCGCACCATGCTGCCGCGCTTTGCGGCTACCCAGGCTGTGGGCCTGTGCTGCAATTCGGCCATTGTCTGGCTGCTGGTGCGGCTTGGCGTTCCTTATGCTTGGGCCATGCCCGTTGCTGTTCTGACCGTGCCTGTCATGGTTTATGCGCTGTGCAAGGTCTGGGTATTCAGAACTCAGGCTTCATTCGCTCCCGCCGGGGCAGAGCAAAGCCCGGCGCAACAGACATCCACACCCCCCACCGCGCGCAATGAGGATAAAGCATGAACGCCCCCGCAGTTTCGGTCATCATGAATTGCCTGAACAGTTCCCGCGATCTGCGCGAAGCCATGGACAGCCTCATGGCCCAGACATTCACGGATTTTGAGGTTGTTTTCTGGGACAACTGCTCAACGGACGAAAGCCCCGCCATTGCCAAAAGCTATGGCGAAAAGTTGCGCTACTTCCGGGGAGAGAGCATTGTGCCTCTGGGCGAGGGGCGCAATCTGGCCCTGGCGCAGGCCCGTGGGCGGTATCTGGCCTTTCTTGACTGCGATGACGTGTGGCGGCCTACCAAGCTGGAGCGCCAGGTGGCTCTGTTTGAAGGCAATCCGCGTGTGGGCCTGGTGTGCACGGATACGGAAATTTTTGACGGCAAGCGTGTGTTCAAGAGGCTTTTTGCCGAAACGTCCCCTGCGCGGGGTATGGCCTTTGCCGCATTGATGGAACGCCAGTGGATTTCCATGTCGTCTGCCATGGTCAGCCGTGAGGCACTGGCAAGCCTTTCGTCTGACAAAACTCCGTCGGGCGAAGGCCGCAACGGTGGGTGGTTTGACCAGAGCCTCAACGTGTGCGAGGAGGCCGATGTTTTTTACCGCATCGCTCACGATTGGGAGCTGGACTATGTGGATGAGCCTCTGACCCTTTGGCGGGTGCATGGGGGCAACACGACCTTTCGTAAATTTGGCCAGTTTGCTGATGAAACTTTGCGAATTCTTGAGAAACACCGGGTGTTGTACCCTGGCTATGATCAGGAATATTCAGGCCTTGTCACAATGATGACCCGCAGGGCATGCTTTCAGAAAGCTGTGGCCCTGTGGCGCGAAGGGCACAACGCCGCCGCCCGGGAGGCCATAAAACCCTGGCGCAACAGCGGGCGCAAATTCAGGCTTTTCTGGTGGGCAAGCTATCTGCCAGGAATTTTTTTTGACGTGGCCGCTCGCCTGTATTTCGCGCTGCCAGCCAATTTGCGACAATAGCAGTAAGTTTTGTCTCGACTTGGATAGGGAAACATATTGTATTTTTTGCTGAAAGATTATATTCGCACTCAAAGGTCTTAGTGGGGGGAAAGAGGTAGCATTTCTGGGTCGCACGGAAGGGACTCACTTTGCTCAGGCCCCCCTTGCAACACATAACAGTTGAGGGTCTGTTATATGGCTTGGACACAAGTGTATGATCCGTTTGGCGGAGCAGTAGTTTCCGCCCTGCTGGCAGGTATCCCCCTGATCAGCCTTTTTTACATGTTGGCCGTGCGCCGTGCTAAGGGGCATTACGCTGCGGCTCTTGCTGTGGCACTTTCTTTCGTTCTGGCGGTTGCCGTGTGGGGCATGCCGTTCGGAACAGCGCTGGGCGCATTGAGCTACGGCGCGGCCTTTGGCCTCTTCCCCATCATCTGGATCGTTATTACGGCGGTCTGGGTGTACAACATGACTGTGGAATCGGGCGAATTCGAATACATCAAAGAATCGCTCGCGCGTCTGACAGACGACCGCCGTTTGCAGGCCATCTTTATCGCCTTTGCCTTTGGTTCCTTCATTGAAGGTACCGCCGGCTTCGGCACCCCTGTGGCAATCACCGCCGCCATGCTGGTGGGCTTGGGCTTCCGCCCCCTGTACGCCGCTGGTATCTGTCTGATTGCCAACACCGCGCCCGTGGCCTTTGGCGCCATTGGTATCCCGATCATCGTTGGCGCCCAGGTCTCCGGCATTCCTGAAATGCACGTGAGCCAGATCGTGGGCCGTCAGCTGCCCTTCCTGTCCGTGCTGGTGCCCCTGTGGCTCTGCGTGGTCATGTGCGGCTTCAAGCGCGCCATGGAAGTGCTGCCCGCCATCATCGTGGCCGGCGTGAGCTTTGCTGGTTCGCAGTTCCTCTTCTCCAACTACCACGGCGCTACGCTGCCCGATATCATGTCGGCTCTTATCACCATCATCGCGATGGTGCTGTTGCTGCGCGTGTGGAAGCCCAAGACCGTGTGGCGTTTTGAAGGCGAAAAGGAAACCGTGCTGAGCGGTGCTGCCCCTTCAACGGGTGTGGTGTTGCGTGCGTGGCTGCCTTACATCGTTCTGGCCGTCATGGTGTTCTTGTGGGGCCTGCCCCAGTTCAAGAACCTGCTGAACGCCGTGCCCGGTTCGGTGCTCAAGTTCTCCTGGCCCGCTCTTGACGGCATGGTGCACAAGGCTGCCCCCATTCTGGCCGCTGGCAAGGATCCCAACTACCCCGCAGTGTTCGTGTTCAACTGGCTCTCCGCCGGTGGTACGGCCATCCTGCTGGCTGGTTTCTTCTCCGTGCCTTTCATGCCTGGTTATTCGTTCGGCAAGGCTGTTAACTGCCTGTTCCGTACCATTCACCAGCTGCGCTTCCCCATTGCGACCATCGCCATGATCCTGGGCCTGGCTTATCTCATGAACTTCTCCGGCATGAGCTCCACCCTGGGTATTGCCTTTACCTTGACTGGCCCGCTGTTCCCGCTCTTCTCGCCCCTTCTGGGCTGGCTGGGCGTGTTCCTGACCGGTTCGGACACTTCTTCAAACGCGTTGTTCTGCGGTATGCAGCGCTCCACGGCTGAAGTGGTGGGCATGGATCCGGCCCTGGCCGTTTCCGCCAACTCTTCAGGCGGTGTTACCGGTAAGATGATTTCGCCCCAGTCCATCAGTGTGGCAACTGCTGCCACCAATCTGGTTGGTCATGAAGGCGACCTCTTCCGGTTTACGCTTGGGCACAGCTTGGCCATGACGGGCTTTATCTGCGTGCTCACCTACCTGCAGTCCAACGTGCTGCATTGGATGCTGCCGTAAACTTGGTTTTCCTTCCGTAATATGGCGCCGCCCCGCAAGGGGCGGCGTTTTTGCGTTTATGGGAAGGGGTGAGCCGCTGCAAAGGCAGAACACAGCAGCACCCCCCATCAGAGAACCAGCAAACCCTTATGGGCCGCGCGTTCCAAGCTGTCTTGCCAGTCGCGCTTGTCTGCTTTATGGTGCGCTGCAATGCTTGGAGGAGTACATGGATTCGCAGCAGATTACGTTTTCTTCAACCGTCAAATCGCTGGGCCTTGTGTTTGGCGATATCGGCACGAGCCCTATATATACGCTGGCCGTCATATTCATGCTGACCGAGCGCACAGAAGACCATTTTATCGGCATTCTTTCGCTGATTATCTGGACTTTGCTGCTGCTTGTGACAGTGGGATATGCGTGGCTGGCCATGAGCCTGAGCAAGGGCGGCGAGGGCGGTACCATTGTGCTGCTTTCCATCCTGCGGCCCTTGCTGCGCTCTGGCAGAAAAATAGGCTTTGCTTCGATTATGGCCTTTGTGGGCGTTTCACTGCTCATTGGCGATGGGGTCATTACCCCGGCCATTTCAATTCTTTCAGCCGTGGAAGGTCTGACCCTTGTGCCAGGCTTTGAGGAAACCCCCAAGGTTGCGATTATTGCCGTTGCGCTGGTATTTACAACGGTGCTGTTTGCCGTACAGAAAAAGGGTAGCGGCGCGGTATCTGGCGTGTTTGGCCCGATTATGGCGTTGTGGTTCGGTGTGCTGGCTGTTTCAGGCATAGCCTCCATTACGCAGGCGCCTCAGGTGGTCAAGGCGCTGAACCCCATGTACGCCATTGATTTTATGGTGCACAACGGTATTGCGAGCTTCTTTGTGCTGTCTGAGGTTATTTTGTGCGCCACAGGCGGCGAGGCTCTCTATGCGGATATGGGGCACATGGGGCGTAAACCCATTATTGCGGCATGGGGCATTGTTTTTGTGGCTCTGGTGGCCAGCTATATGGGGCAGACCTCGTTTCTTATCCGCAATCCTGATGCCGGGAACGTGCTGTTTGAATTGATCAACAGTCAGGCCAGGCATCTGTATGTTCCATTCCTGATACTCAGCCTTATGGCCACGGTCATTGCCTCGCAGGCCCTCATAAGCGGTTTGTTTTCCATCATGTACCAGTGCATGGCAACTCACATTATGCCCTTGTTCAAGGTGGACTTTACCTCAAAAGAACTGCACTCGCAGATATATATCAATTCAGTAAACTGGGCTTTGTATGTGGCAGTGGTACTTGCCATCTGCGGTTTTGGCGAATCTCACAAACTTGCCGCCGCCTATGGTCTTGCCGTTACCGGCACCATGTCCATAACAGGCGTATTCATGGTATGGATTTTCCATTTGCAGGGGCGGCACTTCAATTCCGTCATTGCGGCCATGGTCTGTGTACTTGATTTCATCTACCTCTTTGCCAATTTTTATAAATTTCCGCACGGCGGGTACTGGTCCATCCTCATTTCCCTTATTCCGCTTACTGTGATCCTTATCTATACCCGTGGGCAGAGGGCTGCGTACCAACGCATGCGCCCTATGGGCAAGGAGCAGTTTCTGGAAAAATTTGCCGAAGAGCGGGCCAGAGGCTGCGCCATACGCGGTACAGCCATATTTTTTCTGCGCAGTCTGGACAAGGTTTCGCCCTACATAGTCAAGACCATGTTCAGCAATGGCATCATTTATGAGCAAAACATCATGCTTTGCATCGGGCGCACCAATGAGCCCATTGGCGTGACATGGCATTTTGATGAGGACCCCGCTGAGGGCATTCGTGTTTTTGAAGTGGCAGCAGGTTATATGGAGGTAGTTGATATCTACCACATATTGTCTGAGGCGGGCATCAAGCCGCGTGTCATTTTTTATGGTGTGGAAGACATCCTCACCAGCTCGCCCTTGTGGCGCATTTACGCCATCATCAAAAAACTGGCGCCGTCGTTCGTACAGTTTTACAAAATGCCGGTGCATGCCGTGCATGGGGTTATCAGTCGCATAGACATGTAGCCTGGGCGCAATGCCCGAGTATGAGCGCTAGGGAGGCCCGGCATGCAGAAAAATCCATTGGTTGGCAGCGGCTTGCTTACGTTGTGCCTGATGGCAGGTTGCCTGGCATGCGGATGCACCCCTCGTGAGCGGCCTCCCCTGACATTTGACGATCAGCAGGCCTTGGCGGCCAATCAGCAGTGTCGGGCAGAAGCCACACAGATGAACAATGAGTGGCGCGGTGACACTAGCTACTTCCCGTGGCGCGCCTATTACGACATGTGCATGAGGCGCTTTGAGATCAGTGATGCGGAAATGCGCAAGCTGCGCCTGCCGTAATTACGCCTGCCCCAAGCTAGCCATGCAAACACAGCAAGGCTTGAGTTGCTGCGCACGTCGACCAAAGTGGTGAGAAACGAAAAAGTGCGGCTCAGGTTTGCCCTGTGAGCCGCTTTTTTTTGATTTTTGATAGATGGATACGCGCTGGTTCAGTCGAGCTTTGGAGGGGCATTTGTGAAGCAGATTGGGCGTGATGACAGAGGGGCATGCTTCGATGCAAAAAAGAAGGGTGACTCGTTTGCAGTCACCCTTCTTTTTTGCATTTTCAAATCTATTCGTCGCCCACTTTGAGAGCAGCCAGAAACGCCTCCTGCGGCAACTCGACGTTGCCCATGCGCTTCATGCGCTTTTTGCCTTCCTTCTGCTTTTCAAGCAGCTTGCGCTTACGCGTAATGTCGCCGCCATAACACTTGGCTGTCACGTCCTTGCGGAAGGCTGAAACGGTTTCGCGGGCAATGATCTTCTGCCCGATGGCTGCCTGAATGGCCACCTGGAAAAGCTGGCGGGGAATGCTGCGTTTGAGCTTGAGCGCCAATCCGCGTCCGTAGGTATATGCGCGATCGCGGTGAACAATGACGGCAAGAGCGTCAACGGTTTCACCATTGAGCATGATATCGAGACGCACAAGGTCCGATTCGCGGTAGTCCAACGGATGGTAATCCATGGAGGCGTAACCGCGCGTGGCAGACTTGAGCCGGTCGAAAAAGTCGTAAACAATTTCTGCAAACGGCAACTCATAAGTGACAACCACGCGGTTGGTGGCCAGATAGTGCAGGTTTTTCTGCATGCCGCGCTTTTCTTCGCACAGCTTCATGACGTTGCCCACGTAATCGTTGGGCACGTGGATGTCCATGTTCACATACGGCTCATAAAGCGTGCGGATCTTGGTGGGGTCTGGCAGATGGCTGGGGTTGTCGATCTGCAAGGTTTTGCCATCGTTTGTGTCTACCTTGTAGACCACAGAAGGCGCGGTGGCGATGAGGCTGACCTCAAATTCGCGTTCCAGCCGTTCCTGAATGATCTCCATGTGCAGCAGGCCAAGAAAGCCGCAACGGAACCCAAAACCCAGCGCCTGGGATGTTTCCGGCTCAAAGGAAAAAGCAGCATCGTTGAGCTGAAGTTTTTCAAGGGCGGTTTTGAGGTTTTCGTACTCGTCTGATTCTGTGGGGTACAGACCGCAGAAAACCATGGGTTTTACTTCCGTAAAGCCGGGAACAGGTGTTGTGGCAGGGTTTTCCACCAGTGTGATGGTGTCGCCAACGCGCGCATCGCCAAGCTCCTTGATCGAGCCGCACATGAAACCCACCTCGCCAGCGTGAAGCTCGTTCACATCCGTGGCTTCGGGGGAGAACACGCCAAGGCGCAGCACTTCATATTCCTTGCCAGTGCTCATCAGGCGCACCATGTCGTTACGCTTGATGGCACCATCCATAATGCGGAACAGGATAACCACACCCTGATAGCTGTCGTACCACGAATCGAAGATAAGCGCTTTGAGAGGGCCCGCCACATCGCCCTTTGGCGCGGGGAGGCGGTGCACAATGGCTTCAAGAACAGCATCAACGCCCATGCCCGTTTTGGCGGAAACTGGCATGGCCTCGGAACAGTCAAGGCCGATGCTTTCTTCGATTTCGGCCTTCACGCGTTCAACTTCCGCGCTGGGCAGATCGATTTTATTAAGCACAGGCACGATTTCGTGGTTGTGATCCAGAGCCAGGTAGACGTTGGCAAGCGTTTGCGCTTCCACGCCCTGAGTGGCGTCAACAACCAGCAGCGCACCCTCGCAGGCAGCAAGCGAGCGCGAAACTTCATAATTGAAGTCCACATGCCCAGGTGTATCAATGAGGTTGAGTTCATACACCTGCCCGTTCTGCGCCGTGTAGGGGATGCGCACGGATTGGGCCTTGATGGTGATGCCCCGTTCCCGTTCCAGGTCCATTTTATCCAGATACTGCTGGCGCGCCTCCCGCTTGCTGACAACCTGGGTCAGCTCAAGAATACGGTCGGCCAAGGTGGATTTGCCATGGTCGATGTGGGCGATAATGCAAAAATTGCGGATATTTTCCTGGTTGGGCATGATCATGTCCTGAGAAACTGGATTGGTTGGCGGCGAATTTTCCGCGTTGAACCTGTATTAATATCCAAGATTCGTGCGGAAGTCTATTTTTGCAAGGCGAGAATTCTTGGCAGAATGCCGATTTCAGCCCGAGTCACTGTGGATTGTCAGGTCGGGCAGATGAAAATGCCGGAGCGGGGAGATTGAAGGCACAACAGACAGAACAGATGGACTTTTAGGAAAAAGCAAAGCCGCAGCAGCGCGGACGTTTCCACGCTGCTGCGGCCCAACAAATCTGAAAATTGGTAGCTCAGCGGAGCTGGGCCAGTTGCAAGCGCACAACTGCGCGTTGCAGAGCGGCTTCAGCGCGGACAATGTCCACCTTTTCGTCATGGCTGGTAATGCGCTTTTCAGCGCGTTCCTTGGCTGCCATGGCGCGAGCGGTGTCGATGCTGTCCGCCATCTCTGCCGATTCGGCCAGCACGGTGAGCACATCGTTGTTCACATCGGCGAAACCGCCGGAGATGAAAACGTGCCCATCTTTGCCGTCAGCGCGGTAGCGCAGGCCGCCGATCTTCAGGGCAGAAAGCAGGGAAACGTGCTTGGGCAGCACGCCGAATTCGCCCTCAATTCCTGGGCAGACGGCCATTTCCACTTCGCCGCTGACCACGGTTTTGTCCGGCGTAACCACTTCAAGTTGCAGCGTGCCCATAGGTACTCCTTCGCTCCTGATATACGCAGATGGCCGGGTTCGGGTCGCGCCTCTTACAAGGCGCGACCCAGAACCTCAAAGCGTTGCGATTAACGCCTTACTTCTCTTCCTGCAGCTTGCGCTGTTCGTACTTGGCAACGGCCTGTTCAATGCCGCCCAGCATGTAGAAGTCGCCTTCCGCCATGTGGTCGTATGCGCCGTCCAGAATGCCCTTGAAGCCCTTGATGGTGTCTTCAAGCTTCACATACTGGCCAGGGGTGCCGGTGAAGGTTTCGGCCACATGGAAGGGCTGCGAGAGGAAGCGCTGAATGCGGCGCGCACGCGCAACGGTCAGCTTGTCTTCGTCAGACAGTTCGTCCATGCCGAGGATGGCGATGATGTCCTGAAGTTCTTTGTACTTCTGGAGCACCATCTGCACACGACGGGCCACCATGTAGTGATCATCGCCCACAACGTTGGGGTCGAGGATGCGCGAGGTGGAGTCGAGCGGGTCCACGGCGGGGTAGATGCCAAGTTCTGCGATCTGGCGGGAAAGCACGAGCGTTCCGTCCAAGTGCGAGAACGTGGTGGCCGGGGCCGGGTCAGTCAAGTCGTCAGCAGGGACGTAAACGGCCTGCACCGACGTGATTGAACCGTTGTTGGTCGAGGTGATGCGTTCCTGCAAGGCACCAAGGTCAGTACCCAGGGTGGGCTGATAACCCACGGCCGAGGGCATGCGGCCAAGCAGAGCGGACACTTCGGAACCAGCCTGCGTGAAACGGAAGATGTTGTCGATGAAGAGCAACACGTCCTGATGTTCTTCATCACGGAAGTATTCCGCGCAAGCAAGGGCCGTAAGGGCCACGCGGGCACGGGCTCCCGGAGGTTCGTTCATCTGACCGTACACAAGCGTAGCGCGTTCCAGAACGCCTGCGTCCTTGAGTTCGTGGTACAAGTCGTTGCCTTCACGGGTGCGTTCACCCACGCCCGCGAAAACCGACGAACCGCCGTGCTGCTTGGCGATGTTGTTGATCATCTCCATCAGAATAACGGTCTTGCCCACGCCGGCGCCGCCGAAGAGGCCCATCTTGCCGCCCTTGGGGAAGGGAACAAGAAGGTCAACGACCTTGATGCCGGTTTCAAGCAGTTCCACCTTGGTGTTCAGATCCGTGAATTTAGGAGCCGGACGGTGGATGGGATAGTATTTTTCAGCATTGACCGGGCCCAGTTCGTCAACGGGGCGACCGATGACGTTCAGGATACGGCCAACGGCGGCCTTGCCAACAGGAACCATGATGGGGTTCCCGGTGTCGACCGCATCCATACCGCGGACAAGGCCTTCAGTGGCGTCCATGGCGATGGTACGAACGACGTTGTCGCCCAGGTGCTGCGCAACCTCACAGATGAGGCTGGGAGCATCGCTATTGTTCGGGTTGGTTATCTCCAGGGCGGTGAAGATACTCGGCAGGTTGCCGTCGCTGAACTCTACGTCCACCACGGCGCCGATAACCTGAACGACTTTACCGATGTTTTTGCTCATGTTTGGCTCCTTAACCCTTCAGCGCTTCAGCGCCGCCGACGATGTCGATGAGGTCGCTGGTGATGGAAGCCTGCCGCGTCTTGTTATAGAGCCGCGTCAGCATGTTGATCATCTCGTTGCAGTTACGTGTGGCGTTGTCCATGGCAGCCATGCGGGCGGCGTGCTCGCTGGCCGAGGTGTCCAACATGCCACGGTAAACCTGCACCTTGACGTAGCGGGGCAAAAGCTCCGCCAACAGCTTTTCTTCCTGCGGCTCGTACACGTATTCGCAACGGGGCGTTCCGGCCACTTCTGCCACTTCTTCAGCTTCCGGCGTTTGCAACGGCAGAAGGCGAAGGGTGCGGGGCGGCTGGCTGCCCATGGATACAAACTCGCCGTAGATCAGCCACACTTCGTCGAATGCGAAGGTTTCGTAGCCGTGAATGACTTCTTGCGCCACTGAGCTGGCGAGAGCGAAGTCTATGCTCCCCATGCGGTCGCCATAGGCAGTGAGGATCGTGTGCCCGGCAGAACGAATGGCGTCGCGGCCCTTACGTCCCACACAAGCAAAGCTGATCTCCATCCCTGCCCCGGCTTTTTCCTTCGCCAACCGCATTGCGGTGGCGATGATGTTGCCGTTAAAGCTGCCGCACAGGCCACGGTCTGATGTAACCAGCACAATGGCGCAGTGTTTCTTTTCCTCATGTTCTGCCAACAGGGGGTGGGCGTTGCCCTCCACCTTGCTCGACAGTTCGGCGAGCACGTCGCGGTATTTGGCCGCGTACGGCCTGAAGCGCTCGATGCGGGCCTGGGCGCCGCGCAGTTTCGCCGAAGCCACCATGTTCATGGCCTTGGTGATCTGCTTGGTCTTACCGACCCCCACGATCTTCATTTTTACGTCTTTGAGTGAAGGCATGCTTATCTCCCGTATGGAGGGGGCCCCTAGGCCTTCCAGCCCTGCTTGAAGGCGGTAATGGCCTCGGTGAGCGCTTTTTCCACAGCCTCGTCAATGACTTTCTTATCCTTAATGGCGTCAAGCACGTCTTTACGCGTATCACGCATAAAGGTGAGCATGTCGTCTTCAAACTTGCGGATCTGATCCACCGGCACGTCATCCATGTGACCACGGGTAGCGGCGTAGATGGAGGCGACCTGCTCATGCGAGGGCATGGGCTTGTACTGGGGCTGCTTGAGCAGTTCCACCAGACGTGCACCACGATCAAGCTTGGCCTTGGTGCCCTTGTCCAGGTCAGAGCCGAACTGGGCAAAAGCCGCAAGTTCGCGATACTGGGCAAGGTCAAGACGCATGGTACCGGCGACCTGCTTCATGGCCTTGATCTGCGCTGCGCCACCCACGCGGGAAACCGAAAGGCCCACGTTAATGGCCGGACGCACACCGGCGTTGAAGAGGTTGGGTTCCAGGTACACCTGACCGTCGGTGATGGAAATCACGTTGGTGGGGATGTACGCGGAAACGTCGCCCGCCTGGGTTTCAATGATGGGCAGAGCCGTCAAAGAACCGGCACCAAGACTGTCGTTCACCTTCGCGGCGCGTTCAAGCAAACGCGAGTGGAGGTAGAACACGTCGCCGGGGAAAGCTTCACGTCCCGGGGGGCGACGGAGCAGCAGCGACATCTGGCGATAAGCCACGGCCTGCTTGGAAAGGTCATCGTAAATGATGAGGGCGTGCTTGCCGTTGTTGCGGTAGAACTCGGCCATTGCGCAGCCGGTGTATGCCGCAATGTACTGCAAGGGCGCGGGATCGGACGCCGTGGCTGAAATGATGGTGGTGTATTCCATCGCGCCATGACGGCGCAAGGTGTCGGCCACCAGAGCCACGGACGACTTCTTCTGGCCAATGGCCACGTAGAAGCAGTGGATGTCCGTTTCTTTCTGCGCCAGAATGGCGTCAAGGCAAACGGCGGTCTTACCGGTTTGGCGGTCGCCAATGATAAGTTCGCGCTGTCCGCGGCCAATGGGCGTCATGGCGTCAATGGCCTTAAGGCCGGTAGGCATGGGCTCATGCACGCTCTTACGCGCGATGATGCCGGGGGCCTTGATTTCCACCGGGCGCACTTCCGTGGCTTCGATGGGGCCAAGGCCGTCGATGGGCTCACCCAGGGGGTTGAGCACACGACCCATAACGCCGTCGCCCACAGGCACGGAGAAGATCTTGCCGGTACGCTTGACCGGGTCGCCTTCCTTGATGCCCACGTCCGAACCGAGCAGGGCCACGCCGACGTTGTCTTCTTCAAGGTTGAGCACCATGCCCATGATGCCGCCGGGGAATTCCAGCAGTTCCATGGACATCGCGTTCTTGACCCCGTAGACACGGGCGATACCGTCACCGACGTAGAGTACGGTGCCAGTTTCGCTCATTTCGACGCGCTGCTCGTAGTTTTGGATTTGATCCTCAATGATCTTGCTTATCTCTTCCGCTTTGATCTGCATGTGCTATTCACCCCTCTTGAATGTCTCCCGAAGGATTCCCAACTGCGCGCGCAGACTTGCGTCCAGCACCCGGTCACCCATTTTGAGCACCATACCCCCTAGTATGTCTTTGTCCACGGCAAAGGTCAGCTCAATATCGGTGCCCGCTTTCTGTTGCAAGGTATCCTTGAGCTTAGACTTTTTGTCTGCGGAAAGTTGTACTGCGGTTATGCATTGGCCGCGGATGATACCCTTGGCCTCGTCCAGCAGTTTGCCGTACCACGCCGCAATTTCGCTTAGAAAGGCAAGCCTTTCTTTATCTGCAAGCAGAAAGCAGAAATTACGCATGGTTTCGTCAGCCTTGAGCTTGGTCAGCAGTTTGTCGAGAACTGCCTTCTTTTCGCTTACGCCGATAACAGGGCTTTTCAGGGTAAGGTCAAGCCCAGGCGCGGCGGCAAGCATTTCACCAAGAGACGCCAGGCAATCGCCACGCGAGCTCAGGGCTGCATCCCCATCCTTTTTGCCAAGCGCAAAAATTGCGTTGGCATACCTGCGTGCAACCACGGTGTTAATCAATGGAGCACCACCTTGTTAAGGGAGTTGGCGATAAGCTTGTCGTGTTCGGCCGCATTGAGCTTGGAGCTCAGAGCTTTCTCGGCGGCGTTCACGATCTCATCGGCAATGGAGGCGCGCACTTCTGCAAAGATCGCGCGGCCTTCATTTTCCGCCGTAAGGCGCGCCTGCTCCACAATCTGAGCGGCCTGGCGGTGAGCCTCTTCCACAATGCCCTGCTTGAGGGCTTCGGCCTGCTGGCGGCTCTCGGCCAGGATGGCCTCGCGTTCAGCATTAAGGTTGGCAATGCGGGTCTCTACCGAGGCCAGCTGCTCCTTGGCCGTCTTGCGACGTTCGTCAAGATCGTCCAGCGCATTCTTGATGCCTTCGCGGCGGTTCTTAAAGAAACGCTTGGCCAGCCCGCCAACGAAGTACCAGAGGATGCCGGCAAAAATTACGAAGTTGAGCACGCGCCAGCCGAAGTCGCCCCAACGCGGCGCTGCATGCCCTTCAGAAGCCATGGCTCCCGCAGGAATGACCACCAGCGCGGCAAAGGCAATAACGAGCGGCAGGATAAACCCCGCGTGTTTCCATCTGCTCAAAGCCCACCCCCTCTGTTCGATAATACCGATTCGAAAACAGTTCCCAATGAAGCCGCAACGCGAGCGTTGCGGAACGGCCCGCAAAGGCCTGTGTCAGCGCCGCTTGCTAGCCCTTGATGAGGCGGTCGGCCAGACGGGTGGAAAATTCACCCACCTGCTTGCGCAACGCAGCAAGGGTTTCCGCAGCCTGTGCCTGCAGCGAGGCGCGGGTTTCAGCCAGAATATCGCGGGCGCTTTGCTGAGCTTCGCCCACCAGCTTCTGCTGTTCGGCCACACCTGCGGCGCGGCCAGCCTCACGGTTGCTGCCTGCGTCCTGACGGGCGCGGGCCAGTTCGGCCTCATAGTTGGTGAGCCGTTCGCCAGCCTGGTACTCGAAGGAGCCGGCTTCCTCGGCCATGTCATCCATGACGCCGTTGCGCTTTTTGATGATTTCGCGGATGGGGCGAATCAGGAGGATGTTAAGCACATAAATGGCGATAAAGAAGTTCGCCAGCTGAAAAAGAAGAGTGACGTTTAGGTCCAGCATGCCGCATCCTCCATGTGAATTGCGGATTGAAGGAGTTGAAAATACATAAAGCCCTTGCAAGATATCTGCTCAGCCCTGTTATGTCAAAGGGTATTGGTGACAAATTTCGCAAACTCCGCAATTTTTTTTTCACAAGCTTTGTGCTCAAGGCTGCGGGGAGTGTAAAACAGTCTTTATGACGATTGTTTTGGTCTACTGCATCATCCTAGTGCTGTCTGTGCGTCAATATTGGCTGTTTAAACAAACAAATAAAGTGCTCGGCAGGTTGTGGCAGCGCATGAAGCAGAGAATTGTGTAATAAAGTGTACCGTAGTTGCAGTATTGCAGTGGGCAGCGTGCACTACTGAGTGAAAAGCGCTTGCGCAGAAAGACACAAACCAATGCTAAACCAGATTTAACAGGTCTGCATTATTAAAAAAGGGTATATCAAACCAGGAGCCAGTCCTGCTGCCCATACCCTGCCTGCGCGAGCCACTGGCCAGCCTCTTCCGCCGCGCCGTGTGCCGTAAGGGCGTTGAGAATACGGCAGTGCCCTGGCTTGGGCAGGGCACTACGTCCAAGAACAGGAACACTGTTTACGCTGTTGCCGATCTTTTTGGGGTCAATATCAATGTAGGCAGCAGGCCTTGGCCCCAGCGTCCACAAGGGGGCCAGCCGTTGTCTGGCAACACGCCCGCCGCCGATTACCCAGACATGGGGATGGAAGGGATTGTGTTCCTCAAGCCAGCGGGCCAGCCACAGTGCCCGCAGCCTGTCACAGGCGGCGCGCGCGTATCTGCTGTCTGCCCGGGTGGCGCGGGTGGGAGCGTCATTCCACACCAGCATTTCGTGCGGCAGCTTTTCCATTATCGCCCCGTGGTGCAGCCAGCGCAGCCATATTTCCCAGTCTTCGGCAAAGTCGCCGTCACGGTACGCGCCCCATTTGTCCACGCATTCCCGGCGAAACATGACCGACGGATGACACACAGGCGTATCCCGAAAGCGTGCGCGGCTGATCTGGGCATGTGTGAGCAGGCTGTTCTGCCAGTCCACAAAGTGGGCAAAGCCGTGTGCTGTGGCGCGATCCCCGCCAAAGGCCACACAGGTTGCGGACACGCTGATCTGCGAATTGTTAAAAAGATGCGCCGTCTGCTTGGCAATGCGCAAGGGATGCGCCGTGTCATCCGCATCCATGCGCGCTACAAACGTGCCGCGCGCTACAGCAAGGCCTGCGTTAAGCGCCGCCACGATGCCGCCGTGGGGAAGGTGCAGTGCCCGCAATCTGTGGCCGCAACGGGCGGGGTTTGCCCAGTATTCCAGAAGCTCGCAGGTGTCGTCGGTTGAGCCGTCGTCAGCAACAATAACTTCAAATTCGGGCAAGGGCGCGCCAGGGGCGGGGCGCTGTCCGAGCAGGCTTTGCAGGGTTGCGCCCAGCGTGTGGGCCGCATTCCACGCGGGCAGCACCACAGATACAAGGGGGGCGGGCAACTGAGATGAAATGTGATTAGTAGCAGCCATGGAAGGCAAGCAATGAAGGCAGGGGGAAATGTGCGGTCATGACTTGGCGTGACCTTGCGGTTTCCGTTCCTGCCAGAGTTGTTCTATGTGTCGGCAGACAACAGGCATGGGCTGCGCTGCGTCAACTATGTGGTGGGCTGCCTGTTCATAAAGATGCCGCCGCTCGTCCAAAATCTGACTGATTTCTTCAATGAGCCCCTTGCCAGTCAGCGAAGGGCGCTGACTGTTGACAGGGTTGCGGCTCAGTCTTTCGGCAAGGGTCTGCAAAGGCGCATCAAGAAAAATAACCATGCCGCGTTGCCGCATGAGAAGGCGATTCTCTTCCGCCAGCACCATGCCGCCCCCGGTGGAGACAACACAGCCAGCGGGGTACGCGTCCGCCACTTCCTGCAAGGCCTGACTTTCCCGGCTGCGGAAGCCGGGCCAACCCTCTGCGGCCACAATCTGCTCTACGGTAAGGCCCGCCCGGTGCAACAAATGCTGATCGGTGTCGGCAAAGGGCAGGCCGAGGCTTCTGGCAAGCGCCTTGCCGATGGTGGTTTTGCCCGAAGCCCGCGCACCCACCAGAAAGAGAATGCTCATGCCGCCCCCTTAAAGGATCCTGACGCCGTCTTCTTCGACCAGCACCGTGTATTCCCAGCGAATGCCGCCCCAGTTGGGGTAGTAGAGCCCCGGCTCGACGGTCACAACCATGCCATGTTCCAGAACACCCTCAGCGCGGGGCGAAAGGCTGGGCGCTTCGTGGGTTTCAAGGCCCACGCCATGCCCAAGGCCGTGCGTAAAGGCATTGGCGACGCCAGCCTTGGCAAAAACGTCGTGCGCCAACGCATAGGCCGTGCGCAAAGGCATACCGGGGCGCATGCCTTCGATGGCCGCTGTTTGCGCCTGCCGGGTAAGGTCGAGCGCACGGCGAAACTCGTCAGTGGGCGCAGTGCCCACCCAGAAGGTGCGCGTCTGGTCAGAGCAGTAGTTCTCAACGCGGCAACCCACGTCGACCAGAACCGGGCAGTTGTCTGTAACGGCATCCTGGCCGGGGATGGCATGGGGCAGGGCGGCGTTTTTGCCCACGGCCACAATGTTGGCAAAGGCAAGCTCCGATGCGCCGTTTTCGCGAAAAAAGCGTTCGATGAGCCAGCTTATGTGGGCCTCGGTGCGACCCGGTTCCAGCTGGCCCTCAACCCATTTCATCAGCTTGTGGTTGAGCGCAAAAGATTTTTCCAGCGCGGCGATTTCGCAGGGTTCTTTGATGCGGCGCAGGCGCTCGACCATGCCGTCAGCCGCTTCGCAATACAGGCCGGAGCCAGCGCCAGTCAGCTCGCGGGCAAAGGCGAGGCTGACGCCGTTGGCCTCAATGCCGATGCGGCTGCCGCAGCGCCTGAGCAATTTGTGCAGTTCGCGCGCTGCGCTGCCGCCGTATATAAAGATGCGTTCGCGATCCCAGATGCGTGAGGCTGCGTCCAGATAGCGACCGTCTGTTGCCAGCCAGTCGTGCCCATCAGACGTGATGACAAGCCTGCCTGCGCTTTCGTTAAACTGTGGATCATGCAGCTCAAAACCGGAAAGATAAAACCTGTTGGCAGCCTGGCTGATGAGCATGGCGTCAAGCCCGCGCAAACGCATGGCGCGCCGGAGGTTTTCACGGCGGGAAGCGAAGATGTCACTCATAAAAATTCTCCTGCGGGCACTATACCCAGCGCGGGGCTGACTGAAAAGGTTAAATTTGACGGGGTTGAACGAGGCAGATCATGGTGGGCAGGCGGGCCGGGAGAATGGACAATTGATACATTTCTTGTATACATTAGCAAAGAGGCTTGGAGTAGCGTGGTCAGTTGACCTAGAACCTAACTAGGACTATAATTATAGACATGTCACAAACATCTTCTTGCGAGCTTGATGTTCTCGATCTTGTGCCTTTTGGGCAGACCGGCAACGAAAGCCGCTTTTTTGCGTTGCGCCTCTCCCGCCCCGAGTGGACTCGGTGGCGGCCTGGGCAGTTTGTCATGATCCGCCCCCGAAATTTCGGGCTGGATATCCCTTGGGCGCGTCCCCTTGGCATCTGCCATATGACCTCCCGGCATATGATCTGCTTTTTCCAGGTGCGCGGTAAAGGCACGCGGCGCATGTCCGAGTTGCGCCCTGGCGACAAGGTGCGTGTGTGGGGGCCGCTGGGCAACGGGTTTGCCGTTGAGCCGGATACTCCGACCCTGCTGCTGGCAGGCGGCATGGGCATAGTGCCCTTTGTGGGTTACGTGAGCGAGCATCCGAAGCCGTGGAATGTGTCCATGCTGTTTGGACACCGCGAGCACATCAGCTGTTATCCTGTGGACAGCATCAACGAGCACGTGCCGCTGGACAGTTTGCGCGAAGCGGAATCCGGCGATCTGGACGACTTTATTTTTACCATTCAGGAGCGCATGAGCGAATACGCCGAGCAGAAGGGTCTTGTGCTTGCCTGCGGGCCTACGCCTTTTATGCGCACCGTGCAGAAGTTTGCCGCCGAACTTGGCGTTCGCTGCCAGGTTTCGCTTGAAAACCGCATGGCCTGCGGCGTGGGTGCATGCCTTGGTTGCGTGACCAAAACCACAGAAACCTGGCCGGTTGAAGAAAAGCGCGAAGGGCTGGTGCAGGTGTGCAACCACGGCCCGGTATTCTGGTCGGATCAGATAGAGCTGTAGGTTTTGCCTGCGCTTCCTTGATTCCTGAAACGACGTTAACGCCCGCATGCGGCATCCCTTACGGCCATGGCGCGCCGCACCGGCGAACTGGCGGTCGCGCGTGGGTACGCGCGGGCCTGTCTTGCCAGGCGAAGCCACGCACAAAATGCCGGATGCCGGCAATCTGGAGAAAGCGGCATGGATCTTTCCGTCACACTCAAGGGGCAGACGCACGATCTGACCCTTAAGAACCCTGTGCTCACGGCTTCAGGCACCTTCGGCTATGGGCTGGAGTTTGCCTCTTACGGCGATCTTGCCTCGCTTGGCGGTCTGGTGGCCAAGGGCCTTTCCCTGTTGCCGCGTCAGGGCAACCCCACGCCGCGCATTGTGGAAACCACTGCGGGCATGCTCAATGCCGTGGGTCTGCAAAATGACGGAGTCGAGGTTTTCTGCAAAGACAAACTGCCCCGCCTGCCCTGGCAGGAAACAGCCGTTATCGCCAATATTTACGCCGGTTCGGTGGAGGAATTCGCCGAACTTGCCGCCCGTCTCAATGCGGAGGAGGGCGTTGCCGCCCTTGAGGTGAACGTCTCCTGCCCCAACGTCAAGGAAGGCGGCGTGCTGTTTGGACAGGATCCGGCGCTTGCTGCCCAGGTTACGGCTGCCGTGCGCCGCGCCGCGCCGGGCAAGCACGTTATGGTCAAGCTTTCGCCCAACGTGACGGATATCGCCCTTATGGCCCGCAGCGTTGAAGACGCGGGCGCGGACAGTATCTCGTGCATCAACACGCTGCTCGGCATGTCTGTTGATCTGAACAGCCGCAAACCCTCGCTGGCCAACGTGGTGGGCGGTCTTTCCGGCCCTGCCATCAAGCCCGTTGCCCTGCGCTGCGTGTGGCAGGTGGCCCGCGCCGTGAACATCCCCGTTATCGGTATTGGCGGTATTGTCACCGCCGAGGACGCGCTGGAATTTTTGCTGGTGGGTGCGCGTGCCGTGCAGGTTGGCACGGGCAACTTCATGCGGCCCGACTGCGCCTTTGCCTTGGCAGAGGAACTCCCCGCCCTGTGTGAAAAGCTGGGCATTGAAGACCTGGGCGCTTATTGTGGCAGCCTGGATTTGGACTAACTATGTCGCTTACCGTTATCCCCGCCCGCTCCAAGCAGGAGTTTGACCAGTTTATGGATTTGCCGTGGAGCCTGTACGAACGTGGCTCCCTGTGGACTCCTGGCCTTAAAAGTCAGGATCGTGAACTGCTCACGCCCGGTGAACATCCCTTTTGGGAAAGCGCCCGGCGCGAACTCTTTCTTGTGATGCGCGATGGCCGCGCCATTGGCCGCATAGCCGCCATTGTGGATGAAAAGTACAATGCCTATGCCAATGAAAAGTGTGGAGCCTTCGGCTTTTTTGAAAGCGCCAATGATCCCGAGGCGGCCCACGCCCTGCTGGATGCGGCGTACGGCTGGCTGGCCGCGCAGGGCATGCGCTTTATGCGCGGGCCGCTGAATCCCTCGGCCAACTATACCTGCGGCCTGCTGGTGCACGGCTTTGACCTTGCGCCCACCATCATGATGCCCTGGAACCCGCCATATTACGCAGAACTGCTCGAAACGTGGCATCTGCGCAAGGAGCAGGATCTTTTCGCCTACCAGATTGAGCGCTCGCGCCTTACGCCGCCGGAATGGCTCAGTGAGGAAGTGACGCGCCTCAAGGCCGAGGCGCGCTTTACCTGCCGCACGTCCAGCAAGGCCACACTGGCGGAAGATATCCGCGCCATGCTGGAGCTGTACAAAGTTTCATGGGCCAAGAACTGGGGTTTTTCTCCCCTTTCTGACGGCGAGGCGGAGCAGCACGTCAAGGAACTCAAAAGTGTTCTTGATCCGGAATTTTTTGTGCTGTTCTTCCACAATAATGAACCAGCCGCAGGCATGGTGGCCCTGCCGGATATGGCCCCGCTCTTGCGGCGGCTCAACGGCAAGCTGGGCATTTCGGCATTGTGGCACTGGTGGCAGTCCCGCGCAGAAATTCGCGGCGGCTACCGCATCATTCTTTTTGGTATTCGTGAAGAATTCCGCCTCATGGGCCTGCCCTTGCTGCTGCTCGACTTCATGCTGGAAAAGGCGCGTCAGCACCCGCATTTTCAGTGGGTTGAGGGTTCCTGGGTGCTGGAAGACAATGCGCCCGTCAACGATCTGCTCGAAGATTTCTCGGGCGAGCTTACCAAGCGTTACCGCCTCTACCGCAGGGAGATTCAGTCGTGACCATGACTGAAAGCGCCGTATATACACCGCATCTGGCGGGTAAAAAAGTGCTGCTTACGGGCGGCACTGGTTTTGTGGGACGGCATCTGCTGCCGCAACTGCTGGAAGCCGGAGCGCAGGTCACCTGCCTCACGCGAGCTGTCTCGCGTACCGGGCATCTGCCAGCGGGTGTGGAAACAGTCCAGGCCGATCTAAGCACGGGTCAGGGGCTTGCAGAAGCCCTGCATGGCAAGGATGTGGTCATCCACATGGCGGCCCTGCTTTTTGGTCTTGGCTGGCAGGATTATCTGCGGGCCAATGCCCTTGCCGCGCGCAGCATGGCCAGTGCAATAACCAGCCTTGCCCGAGAGGGAAACATTGGGTCGGACTTTCGCTTTGTGCTTGTTTCAAGCCTCGCGGCAACCGGCCCCTGTGGCACGGCCCCCGGTGTGGACGATGCCACGCCGCCTGCGCCGGTTTCCGCCTACGGCTGGTCAAAAATGCTGACAGAGCAGGTGCTTGGGCGCGCTCTTGGGCAAAACCTCGTAACCCTGCGCCCGCCCATCATTTATGGCTCGGGCGACAAGGGTCTGCTGCCGGTATTTCAGGGGGTTATGCGCGCCCATGTGGCCGTGAGCCCCGGCGCTGGACGCGAGTTCCCGGTCAGCGCCGTGCATGCGGACGACATGGCCCAGGCCGTGCTGTGCGCATGCAGGCCCGAAGCCAGCGGCGTTTATCATCTCAGTGACGGCGAGGCCTATACCATGTCCGGTTTTTGCCGGACTATGGGCGCAGCTGTGGACAAGGCGCTTGGCCGCGCGCCCCGCAATGTGCGCGCAGTGCGCATGCCTTTGCCCGTCATGGCTTGTACTGCCGGGCTGTCCACGGCCTTTGCCGTGGCTGTCGATGCCGTGTTCCGCCGCCTTTTGGGGCGTGGGCTGCGGCGCGCCCCGGCCTGGAATCTGGACAAATACCGTGAAGCCCGTCAGGCCGGGTGGCTGTGCGACAACAGCCGCATCTGCCGCGAACTGGGCTTTGCGCCGCGCGTGAGCCTTGAGGCAGGTATGACCGAAGCCGTCGACGGCTACCGCCGCGAGGGCTGGTTGTGAAGATCACCATACAGGAACTTTCCAAGGCATTTGGCGGACGGGACATTCTCAGCAACTTCTCGCTGGAAGTGGATCCCGGTGTGCGGCTGTGCGTTTGCGGGCCCAACGGTACGGGCAAATCCACCTTGCTGCGCCTTCTGGCCGGGGTGGAAAGCCCTGACGGCGGACGGGTAATTCTGCCGCGCGGCTGCCGCCTGGGTTTCGTGGAACAGGAGCTTTCAGAGGAATCCCTCGAAACGCCGCTGCTGGCCTATGTGCTGGACGTGCTGCACGACTGGAGCGATTTTTGGGCCGAATGGGAAGAAGCCGCCGCCAGCAAGGACGAGTCGCGCCTGACCTCCCTGATGCACCGTCAGAGTGAGCTTGAGGCGCTCTACGGCTACAATCCCGAGCATCGGGCCAAGGCCGTGCTTTCCGGTCTGGGCTTTGCCGAAAACAAGTGGAACCGAACCCTGCGCGAACTCTCCGGCGGCTGGCGCGAGCGCGCCAAGCTGGCCCGTGTGCTTACCGCCGGCGCCGATGTGCTGCTGCTCGACGAACCCACCAACCATCTCGACGTAGAAGCTGTGGAATGGCTGGAATCCTTCCTTATGGACTTCAGCGGCGCACTGGTATTTGTGGCCCATGACCGTGTGTTCATGGATAATGTTGGCACGCACGTTCTCTACCTCGGGCTGTCCAAGCCCGTGTTCCGCAAGGCCACCTACACGCAGTTTCTGACACTTCAGGACGAATACAACGCCCAGCGTGAGCGTGAGGCCCGCGCCCTCAAGGAAGACCTTGACCGCAAGATGGCCTTTGTTGAGCGGTTCCGCGCCAAGGCCACCAAGGCCCGTCAGGCGGGCTCCCGGATGAAGATGGCTAAAAAGCTCGAAAAAGAGCTGGAAGACTACAGGCCGGAACCCAAGCGCAAAGAGCTGAATTTCAGCTGGCCCGAAGCTCCGCATTCAGAAAAGATTGTTCTGTCCGTCGCAGATCTGGAATTTCATTTTGGCGACGGCAAAACCATGTGGCCGCCGCTGACCCTGACCCTGTTCCGTGGGCAGCGGGTGGCTCTGGTGGGGCATAACGGCTGCGGCAAGTCCACCCTGCTCAAGCTGTTGGCTGGCACGCTGGAGCGCTGCGGCGGCAATATGGTCACGTCATCGCAAATGCGAATGGGCTACTACACCCAGCATCAGATGGACACACTGCGGGGCGATACCACGGTGCTTGGCGAAATCCGCCGCCTTTCAGATCCGCGCACCACGGAAGAAGAGCTGATGAGTGTTCTCGGGCTCTTCATGCTGGGGCAGGACTATTTTGAACGGCAGGTGAGCGCCCTTTCGGGCGGCGAAAAAAGCCGCCTTGTACTGGCGACGCTGTTTTTGAAGCGCTGCAATTTCCTGCTGCTGGACGAACCCACCAACCATCTTGACCTTGAAAGCCGCGAAGCCCTGGTGAGCGCGCTACAGAAGTTTAACGGCACCTTGCTCATGGTGGCGCATGACCGCTGGCTGCTCTCGCAGGTTGGTGCTGAAGCGTGGGAACTCAATGAGAACGGGCTGACCGTATTTCCCGACTTTGCCTCGTATGACGAAAACCGCAGGGCCCGTCAGAACGGTTTGGGCGAAAGCCCCCAGAGTGCCGTCATTGCATCGGGCAACAGCGTCCGGCAGACGGACGCGTCCGTCGCGCAGCCGCTATCGCGCGATGAACAGAAGCGCATCAAGCGCGAACAGGCCGACAGGCGCAATGCTCTGCACAAGGAACTGAAGCCCCTGCAAAACCGTTACGAAGCGCTGGAAACAGAGCTTGCCTCGGTGCTTGACCAGCAGGCCCTTGTGGAAGGCCAACTGGCCGACCCGGATGTGTACGCCGACCACGCCCGTTCCAGCGATCTGCTCAAGACATTTGAATCGTGCAAGCAGCGTAGCGAAGCCATTCTGGAAGAAATGACCACACTTGAAGAAGGCATGACGGCTGTGCGGGAAAAGTGGAACGTGGAGCAGGATTGACCGACAGGTTTCGCGGCAACCCCCACAAAGGCGTTGCGTGACGTAACAGCTTGGTGCAATAGTATAAATACGTTTTCACCCAAAACTGCTCCAGGGCTTCGCGCCCGGTGTGGAGAGCGGCATGCAACATATAGAAGTAGCTGCGGGCATCATCTGGCGGGGCAAGAGGTTTCTGGCCAGCCAGCGCCTCAGCGACAAACCTCTTGAAGGGTACTGGGAATTTCCCGGCGGCAAGCTCGAAGCCGGAGAAAGTCCGGAAGACGCCCTCAAACGCGAACTGGCTGAAGAGCTGGGCGTGGGCGTGCGCCAGGTCGTGTTCTGGAAAAGTCTTGACCATGAATATGTGGAGCGCGGCTTCAGCGTGCGGCTGTATTTTTTTCATGTCACCGAATTCGTGGGTGAACCCTGTGGCGAAGAAGGGCAGAACCTGCGGTGGGTAGAGCCGCAGGAAGCCTTTGCTCTCGGGTTTTTGCCTGCCGATGCTGTGGTGCTTGAAGAACTCATAGCGAGGCAACCGAGCATCCTTTGATAATTTGCGTGGTGTGCATCCCCTGCGCAGTGAATATTTCTTGTTTTAGCCCGCCATTGGCGGGCTTTTTTTATGAGCAGGCAAAATTGGGGTGTAACTAGCGGTGGAAATGTTCCCCGCAAAAAGGTAACTTGAAACCAGTATTTATCTAAGCCGCCACTGCTCACTGCTTTTTCCAAAAAATTCGGGAGAGGCTATGCGAATGCTATCAGCGGAACGGCGGGCTACACCCTGCAAGCTCAGCCGCATCATTTTATCCCTTCCCAAACGGTGTTGGCGTACAACCGCGTATGTCGCTCAGGTGGCCTGCCTTGGCAGGCTCGCACACCGGGCAGGTGATCTATGCGTATAAAGCAGCTTTCCTTTATTGTGTGCGCCGCCATAGTCGGGCTGTTCGTGCTTATTTCCTACGTCACGTCCGAGCTGGTGGTGGTGCGCGGCGTGGATGCCATTGAGAGCAACAGTTCCGCCGAAAAAATGAAGCAGTTGCGCAACCACATCCATGCGCAGGAAACACAGCTAACCCATATCGCAGTGGATTGGGCATGCTGGGATGACGCCTACCGGTTCATGCAGGACAATAATGATGAATTTGTCCGAACCAACCTGCGGCAGCAGATGCTGACAAAGCAGAACCTGTCGTCCATTGCCTACGTCAGCAGAAATGCCGCAAGCGTATATATGGTTGAAGAGGATGCGGATTGGCGCAAGCCTGGGCTTACAGCTGAGGCGCAACGTCTTTACGCGCAACTGGTCAACAGGCTTGAGGGCAGTTCGGAAGAAGGCCTTGCAGGGATCATGATGATTGGCTCTGTGCCGCACATTGTTGCGGCTCAGAAAATACGCGATACGGCTATGCTGCTGCCCGCCAACGGTGTGGTTTTTATGACCCGCGCCATTGATGCGGATTTTATAAAGGGTGTGGAACACGATACCCTGCTGCGCTTTACCGTGCTGCCGGTGGAAGCGTTCAACAGCCTGCCCGTGGCTGCGGATGATGTGAACGCCTTCAAAATAGTGCGTGAAGACGGCAGCATCAATTCATACTCAGTGATGCGCGATGTGTTTGATTGTGCGGCCTTTTGCCTGCGGCTTGTGACAGGCCGGGAAATTGCTCAGCTTGGCAAACGCATGTTTTTGCAGAATTTTATTCTGATTGTCGTCACAGGCATGGGTATGCTGATTGCATTCCTGGTGTTTACAGAAAAGCAGATACTCAGGCGCATTCTCTCCATGCAGCGGCAGGCGCAGCATATTGAAAAAAGCAGCGAACCGCTAAAAAAGATTGATATTCATGGTGATGACGAAATATTTGACCTCTCCCAGAAGATCAACAGCATGATCGACGCCCTGCAATCCAACGAAAAGTTTTTGCAACAGACGCTGGATACTCTTCAGGCTGGCGTAATCACTATTGAACCGGGCAGCCTGAAAGTGCGCAGCATCAATGCTTTTGCGCAACAGTTCATCGGCTTGCCCGCTGATGAAATTGTGGGCAGGCCCTGTCATGAATTTATCTGCCCCGGCGGGGTGGATCTCTGTCCCATGAGCAATGGCAATCCCAAGGGCGAGTTGCTCGCAGGCCAGCTGACGTCTGTAGACGGCACCATGAAGACCATCGTCAAATCCGTGCGCGCCATTGAGATGAAGGGCGAAGAGATTTTTCTGGAATCGTTTGTGGATATAACGGATCTGGAAACAACACGTAAGGAACTGCAACGCTCAGAAGAGCGGTACAAGACCCTGTTTATGAACACTGGCACGGCAACGGCGGTTATCAGCAGTACAGGGCTGATATTTTTGACAAATACGGAATTTTCCAACCTTGTGGGCATGCCGCAGGACGAAATTGAAGGAAAGCTCTTCATAAGCAGATTTCTGGGTAAGGGCGAAGGGCATTCGCCGCTGTCGTTCGGCTCTTCTGCAACACGGAGCAGTGAAAAATATGAAGCAGAAATCCGGAGCAGCATGGGAAAAACCATCAATGTGCTGGTAACCCGGGCAAAAGTTCCAGAGAGCGGCCTGTCAGTCATTTCCCTCCTGGATATTTCGGAACGCTCGGCAATGGAGAGGGAGCTGGCCTACAGGGCCAACCATGACCTGCTCACAGGGCTTGCCAACAAGGCTCTGGTGGCAACGCGACTCATGGCCGCCATGCAAGATGTGCATGAATTCGGGGGCATGGTTGGCGTGCTGCTTATCGATCTTGACCGCTTCAAGCAGGTGAACGACAGCTTCGGGCATTCGTTGGGCGACAAGCTCTTGCGGCAGGCTGCGGAGCGTCTGACGTATCTGGCCCGGCAGGATGATTGCGTGGCCCGGACTGGCGGCGATGAATTTGTCATTGTTGTGGGCAAGGCGCAGGGGAAGATCCAGCTTGAGGCCCTGGCAAACAATGTGTTGCATTCGTTGAACCGCTGTTTTTATGTGGACGAATATTCCATCTATCTTAGCGCAAGCATTGGTATTGCCTGTTATCCCGGCGATGGCACTACAGTGGAAGCACTGATGCAAAGCGCCGACCTTGCCATGTACAGAGCCAAGGCCAAGGGCAAGAACACGCATACGTTCTTTACAGAAGACCTCACGGTGGCGGCCAATGACCGCATGGCGCTGGAAACTGAGCTTTTTCGCGCCATGGACAGTGCCGCTTTTGAGGTGCACTACCAGCCCAAGATTGATATTGGCAACGGCGCAGTGGCAGGCTGTGAAGCTCTGGTGCGCTGGAAGCGCGCTGACGGCACATGGATTGCTCCCTCTGTGTTTATCCCCCTGGCTGAAGAAACCGGGCTTGTGCGTCGGCTCGACATGTTTGTGCTGCGCAAGGCGTGCCGGCAACAGAGGGAATGGCGGGAGCAGGGCCTTGGGAATGTCCATATGTCTGTGAACATGTCCGGGCGCAGCATCATTGCAGAAACATTTGTGGATGATGTGCTGGATGTGCTGGGCCGGGAAGACATGCGCCCCGAGCACCTGGGCATGGAAATCACTGAAACGGCCTTTATGTCCAATATGGCTGAGGCCTCGAGGGCCATAGCGGCGTTGAGCGAGCAGGGAATACAGATATATCTGGATGACTTTGGAACCGGATACTCATCGCTGTATTACCTGCACACCATGCCCATCGCCAGCCTGAAAATCGACAAGTCGTTCATTGACGCCATTAACGCACCGCTCAATGCCTCTAACGAACTTGTCAAAACCGTCCTGACTCTCGCCTCCGGCCTTGGTATGGCAACAGTAGCCGAAGGGGTTGAAACGCGGGAACAGCTTGATTTCTTGGCGGAAAATGGTTGCAGTACAATTCAGGGGTATATTTTTTCGCAGGCGCTCAGCGGCAGCGATTTTGCAACCTATCTGAAAAATTCCGCCGATAGCATTGCTGGGATAATGGCTTAATTCCCCTTTTTTCAAGGCCGTAAAAAGCCCCGCAGGTTATTCCTGCGGGGCTTTGGCATTTACAGCGGTATGCGCTTTCAGGCTCGGGCTAGCGCGCTCCCTTGGGGAAGAGCACAACGCCGACCGTTTTAAACACGATATTTATGTCCAGCAGAATGGACATGTTCTTGATGTAGTACAGGTCATATTCCAGTTTGCGGCGGGCATCGTCTTCTGACGCGCCGTAGGGATAACACACCTGCGCCCAGCCGGTGAGGCCCGGCTTAACCGTATGCCGCAGGCTGTAGTAGGGGATGGTTTCTTTGAGCTTGGTCACAAAGGCCATACGCTCGGGGCGCGGGCCGATGAAGCTCATGTCGCCCTTCAGGATATTCCAGATCTGGGGCAGCTCGTCTATGCGCACCTTGCGGATGAACTTGCCGAACTTTGTCACGCGCGCATCATGGGTGCTGGCCCATACTGCTCCGTTCTTTTCGGCATCGGCGCGCATGGAGCGGAACTTGTAGACCGTGAATTCCTTTTCAAAAAGGCCCACGCGATCCTGCTTGTAAATGACCGGGCCGGGCGATTCCAACCGCACCACAATGGCCGTCAACAGCATGATGGGTGCTGCGGGAATGAGAAGGAGCAGGGAAATCAGCACGTCCAGCGCGCGCTTGAGCCTGCGCAGCGAGCCACGCGTGTTCAGCGAAAAACCTTCGGTCTGCAACAGCCACTCATCGTTGATCTGCGAGAGCGGCAGGCGCTGTACCACGTGCTCGTAAAAACTGCGGATATCCACCACCATGCTGCCGCGCAGCTTTGCTTCCAGAAGGTCATGGGCAATGTCGTCGTCAATGGGCGCATCGGGCAACAAAAGGATCATGGTCGCCTGTTTTTCTTTGGCAATGTCCAGTGCCATGAAGGGGGCACCAAGGCACGGCCCGGCATCCGGCCCCTGATCTCGCTCGCCCACATAGCCAAGAATCTCGGCCTTGGGCAGGCCTTCTGCGAGCAACTGGCGCACCTTGCCCGCGCGGTCCACCCCTACCAGCAAAATGCGCAGCGGGTGGGTAAGCCTTTCGGCGTTGAGGTGGTAAATCCAGCGCCAGCCCAGAGAAAAGGCCAGCGAAAGGGCAAAAAGCATGGCCACGGTTTCGCGGTCAAAACGCCAGTGCTGAAAGGCATAAGAAGCGGTAGCCGAAGAAACAATGCCAAGCAGGCAGGCTACCAGCACCCGCCCCACGGTTTCCTTGAAGTCCTCGTTGCCCACGCTGTACGCATCGAGGATGTAAAAGAAGAGCATGTAAAAGAAGATGGTAAAGAGCGTAGCGCCCGTATAGTCGTGGAAAATGCTCAGATCGGATTCGACCGTCAGAAAGCCGGAAATGCTGAGAGCCAGTAAAATGCAGATCAGATCCAGAACCTGCAGCATGGCCATGCGGTATGTGCTTATCATAGGGTATCCTCAATGGCGGGCACGCGCATGTCTACAAGAATGCGCGCGGCCACTTTTTCTGCGTCAAATTCACTCAGGGCCAGTTCGCGCCCGGCCTGTCCCATGCGGGCAATGCTTTCAGGGCTGGTGATAAAGGATTCCATGGCGCCAGCCAGTGCCTGCGGGTCGCGTACCGGCACAAGATAGCCGTTGACGCCGTTGCGCACAACCTCTCGGCAGCCGGGGGCGTCCGTGACCACTGCGGGGCGGCCCATGCTCATTCCTTCCATAATGGAGGTCGGCGTTCCCTCGCGCCACGAAGGCAGCACAAGTACATGGGCGGCAGCCACATAGGGGCGCACATCGCGTGTTTCACCAAGGTATTCTATGCAGCCCTGTTTCTGCCACGCATCCATCTGTTCCATGCTCACGCTGCCAAGGCCTTTTTCCGGCGGGCCGAGCACCTGAAAGCGGGCGTCAGGGTACCGGGCCTTGAGCAGGCGCGCGGCTTCGGCATATTCCGGCAAGCCCTTGGCTTCAAGCAGCCGCGCCACCAGCAAAAAAACGGGTGACCCGCTCAGGCGGCCATCGGCGGAATAGTTGGGGAAAGGGCTGGGGGCAAAGCGCTTGGTATCCACTCCGGTGCCGCGCGCCGTAAGCACGCGTGCATTGCGCCCGAGGATGCCCGACTGGCGGAAAACCTGTATGTCGTCCTGATTCTGAAAAAAAACGCCTTCCGCGCCCGAAAGCGCCACGCGGTATAGCAGGCGGCCCAGAAGGTTGACGCATTTCTTGAAGAAGGAATCAGCCTCAAAGGCATAACCAAGGCCGGTGATGGTGGCATAAATGTGGGGAACCCCAGCCGCTCTTGCCGCCATGCAGCCGTAGATCACAGGCTTGATGGTGGAGGCGAAAAGCAGGTCTGGCTTTTCGTCCCTGAAAAGGCTGAACAACTCCCGCGTGGTGCGCAGGTCGCTCAGGGGGTTCAGCCCCTTCCTGTCCAGCGAATAGTGGCGCAGGCGCGCGCCCTGAGCGGCCAGTGCTGCTTCAGCATCGGCATCGCCTGGCGGGGCGCAGCAAACTACCTCGTGCCCGGCCTTGCGCATGTGCCGGATCAATACACTCCAGAAGTTGCTCATGGCTTTGGTCTGGTTACCCAGAACAATGATCTTCATGCTCGGCGCTCTCCCTTGTTCGGCGCTTGCCCTGCGGGCTTGTGTCGCATGCGCAAGCCTATAGCACTACAACCGTGTTATGAAAAGGGGAGAAGCTTTTGCATATATAGGCGGCGCAGGCCGCCGCAGCTTTACAGTCGCGCTGCTACAGGGTAAAAGAGGAATGGTTCTGCTGCCCGGGAGTATGCCTTGGCGCAGGCCGGAAATCTGAAAACAGGACGCAAAAATGAGCGCGTATTCCGATCTTACCAAGTCCATGACTGCCCAGCCTTCGCGTTGGCTTATCACCGGCGTTGCGGGTTTTATTGGCTCCAACCTGCTGGAACATCTGCTGAAACTTGGGCAGACCGTGGTTGGTCTGGACAACTTTCTTACCGGCTACCAGAAAAATCTGGACATGGTGCGAGACATCGTTGGCCCAGAAGCGTGGAGTCGGTTTACCTTCATCGAAGGCGACATTCGCGATATCGACACCTGCCACGCCGCCTGCAAGGGCGTGCAGCATGTTCTGCACGAAGCGGCCCTTGGTTCTGTGCCGCGTTCCATTGACGACCCGCTGTTGTCCAACAGCTGCAATATCACTGGCTATCTGCACATGCTTGTGGCCGCGCGCGATGCGGGCGTGAAGAGCTTTGTGTACGCCGCGTCTTCCTCCACCTACGGTGATTCGCCCGAACTGCCCAAGGTAGAAGACAAGATCGGCAGCCCGCTTTCCCCTTATGCTGTCACCAAGTACGTGGACGAACTGTATGCGGACGTGTTCAACCGCTGCTATGGCTTCTCCAGCGTTGGCCTGCGGTATTTCAACGTGTTCGGCCAGCGCCAGGATCCTTACGGCGCGTATGCCGCCGTTATTCCCCAGTGGTTCGCCAGCCTCATCAAGCAGGAAACCGTTTTTGTGAACGGCGACGGCGAAACCAGCCGCGACTTCTGCTATATCGACAACGTGGTGCAGGCCAATCTGCTTGCCAGCTTTGCCCAGGGCGATGCCACCAATAAGATTTACAACGTGGCCTTTGGCCAGCGCACCACCCTGAATGAGCTTTTTGACCTCATCAAGGAAGAAGTGGCCCGCCACAAGCCCGAAGTCATGAGCGCCGAATGCGTGCATCGCGACTTCCGCGCTGGCGATGTGCGGCACTCCCTTGCCGATATCAGCCGTGCAGCAAACCTGCTGGGCTACGGCCCCCAGTTTGACGTGCGCCAAGGCCTGCGGCTTGCAGGCGACTGGTACGCAGCCAACCTGTAGCAGCCAACCGCATTCCAGAAATATGAAACCCCGCGCAAGCGGGGTTTTTTGTTGTCCAAGGTCAAAATAGCAATGGGTACAGAGATCGGGAGAGTCCCGGCGGCTGGTGACTTCTTCAAGTCGGTGGAGGCTCCCTCCCCCGTAAATCCTCACGCCTCTGACCTATATGCACTGTCTCTAATTGTCGCCCACTACAAAAGCGCCGGGATACATGGCGCGGAAAATATCAAGTTGTTGCTGTGCTCCGAAAGAATCGGGCCACGGCCCCACCTGCACATTCCACATGTTGTTGCTGCCGTAGATGAGGCGTCCTCGGTTGCCGGTCTGGGAAAGGATGTTGATGAGGTTGTCGGCGTTCACCCTGTCGGCAAATGCCCCCACCTGCACATAAAAAGCACCGGTAAGATCGCCGTCTTCTTTCATGCGCTCAACGCCGCCCATACTCTGAATGCGCACCCGCGCCGTGCCGGGGCCAAGGATGTTCAGGCGGGTGGCCGCAGCGCGGGAGAGGTCAATGACGCGGTCGTCCACAAAAGGCCCACGGTCGTTGACGCGCACAATGATGGAGCGCCCGTTGCCCATATGGGTGACGCGCACCTTGGTGCCCAGGGGCAGCAGCTTGTGGGCTGCCGTCATGGCGTACTGATTGTAGGTCTCGCCATTGGCCGTAGTTTTGCCGTGGAAACCAGGGCCGTACCATGAGGCCGTGCCTTCTTCCACAAAACCGTTGGCTGACTTGAGGGGATAGTAGGTCTTGCCGCGCACCGTATAAGGGCGACTGCCGGGAACCCCGCCCTTACGCCAGGAGCGTGAACCGCAGCCGCTCAAGAGCGCGGCGCAAAGCAGAGCAACAAGAAAAACAAGGAGCGGTCTGACCGTCATGCACATCCACGTCCCGGGCTGCTCAGGTAGGGCAGGCAGGGGAGTGTGTTCTTTTTGCCGCAGGCGGCGCACAGACCGGAGCAGTCGGCCTCAGACGCGGCGGTGCATTCCAGTTCATGCAGCAGGGCAAGGCCTTCCTGCCCCAGACTGCCGCGATCGCGTGCTCGGGCAAGCAGGGCCAGTGCCGGGTTGCGGCGGCCAGCATTGAGAAAATCCCTTGCAGCCAGAAGGTAGAGGCGCTCCCTGTCATTGCCAAAGAGCGAAGCCAGGAGGTGTTCGTAACCCGGGCCAAAGACCTGACGGGCAAAGTCTTCTTCTGTGGCAAGCCAGCGCGCCAGATGGGCGTTGTGCCGCTCGACCGCCAGATAACTTGTGAGGAGCCGTAGCCCGTGGGCCAGAACGTGCATTATGCGCGAAAGTTCGCGCGAGGAGCTTTCAGAGGTTTGGCCGCCAAGGCCGCGCAAGGGGTTGTACATGTCTGCCGTAACCCCAGGCCTGCGCGAAATTTGGATAAGGCGGTTGGCGTAATGCTGGCCCTGAAAGGCGTCTTCCTTCAGTTTGGCGCATTCGTGAAAGGCGTAGCCGATGCACCAGTCAATGAGGGTTTCAAATGCCTTCTGGGCATGAGCGCCGCCAGGCAGCACATTGTCCGCATGGCGGCGTAACGCCGTGATCTGCGCCATCTCTGCGGCATTGCCGTTATCATCGGCGGGTTCTTCCGGCAACGGCAGCTCCAGCGGCGGCATGCCGCCGGGGGCCATGGCCTCTATGCCGGGGCTGTTGCGGAAAAGGTGGTGGGCCGTATCCTTGAGCCGCCAGAAAACGCCCTTGCGCATGGCCTCGCCCAAAAGGTCGCGCAAGGCTGTGTAAGAAACGGCTCCGTCCACGTCAAAGCGGCGGCGCTGGTCGACCAGCAGGCTGTAAACGGTGCAATAGTCGCGCACCAGATCGCGCACAAGAAAATCGCGGTTGGCCAGCAGCCAGCGTCCGTTCACGCTTCGTCCTCCTGGAGCAGGGCGCGGGCCACGGCGATGTCGTACAGCAGCAGGGGGTCAGATTCGGCATTGCGTTCTTGCTGATACATGCGCGCGGCACTGCGCACCACAGCCATGCTCAGCCAGGGGTGCCGCTCCCACACTTCGGGATGGTCGGCGCGCCAGAGGCGAAATTCAACCTCGCCGTCAGGCCCGCGGCGCACGTAGACGCGCGAAAGGGCATTGCCCGCCTGCGGGTGATAGTACAGTCCAAGTTCGTCTTTCATTATAATGATAATCCTTGCGGATATGGGCCATGTGAGGCCGTTGTTGGTGCGGCGCATCCGCACAATCCATTTTAATCATACGCGCAAGAAAGCACTTTGCCAAGGCTGTGCGATATTGTTGTGAAAAATAGTACAATATTTAAGAAAAAAGTTGCTTTTTTACGTAAAAAAATGCCTGTGCCTCTCGTCTAAAGTAATGATTTTGGCATACTGTGCTCACGTGCATTGTGTCGCAAAGCCTTGATCGCCGGGTATTCTTGCGCCTTTTGCGTATATCATGCCGCCCCGGTTGTCATTAAGTGGAAAATGGGCTAATCAGTGTTTTGACCGCGTTGCGGCCTGACGGTCGGTGGCCCTTGCACGTCCGTTATCCGCGATCCCTTGGGGCGTCCCGATTTTACGGGGCGGGCGCATGCAGGTTTTTACCTTCATGCGTGTGCTGGGGGGAGTATCCCCGCATGCACGGGCAGCGATTTCGCGCCTGTACCCCGGATTGCCGCACCGGATCGCCGCAGTTGACCGGCACGTCACGCGAGCGCGTGATACAAACAAACCATGTGGAGGTATGGCAATGGCGAAACATGCAACCCCCTTGTTGGACCAGCTTGAAAGCGGCCCTTGGCCGAGCTTTGTGTCCGACATCAAACAGGAGGCGGCCTCTCGGGCCCAGAATCCCAAGGGTCTTGATTATCAGATCCCTGTGGACTGTCCTGAAGACCTTCTGGGTGTGCTTGAGCTTTCCT